>JGI24890J29729_1000032_pt1 | contig 127866 bp, 125 predicted proteins | sample FreactcultureFD7_FD_29729 | JGI IMG/M metagenome (IMG submission 29729) | reverse complement strand
GAGATGTTTCCGATTGAATGCGTCGCGCGCGGTTACCTGACTGGATCTGGCTGGGTGGAATACCAACAAAGTCAGAGCGTCTGTGGAATCGCACTTCCTGCGGGGCTACAAGATGGCTCCAAACTTCCTGCCCCTATCTTTACTCCAGCCACCAAAGCGCCAGATGGTGAGCACGATCTGAATATCTCCTTCGAGCAAGCGGTCGAAATTATTGGAGAGGCTGACGCCACCGCGCTCCGTGATCTGACGTTGAAGTTGTACTCATTAGCCCACGACTATGCCGCCACACGCGGAATCATTCTTGCCGATACTAAATTCGAATTTGGTCGCGATGCCGCAGGTACTATCTGCCTAGGCGATGAGGCCCTAACTCCTGACTCTTCACGTTTCTGGGAAGCTGCAACTTGGCAACCAGGTGGAGTCCAACCCTCGTATGACAAACAATTTGTTCGTGATTGGCTTCTGACTTCTGGGTGGGATCGCAATTCCACGCCGCCAGAACTCCCCGCAGAGGTCGTAGAAAAAACACACGAGCGATATTCCACTGCTTATCGATTGCTGACCCAGGGAGAGTAAAGATGGCCACCATCATCGTTGAAGTTATGTTGAAGCCAGAGATTTTGGATCCACAAGGTCAGGCCGTCGCATCCGCCCTGCCACGATTGGGTTTCACCTTCGCCAAATCCGTGCGCCAAGGCAAACGCTTTGAAATTATCGTCGACGGCGAGCCTACCGATGCTCAACTTGCTGAAGTTAACAAAGCGGCAGAAACGCTTCTCTCCAACCCAGTCATCGAGACCTATCTCGTGAAGGTAGAGAAGTAATGCGCATCGGAGTCGTTACCTTTCCAGGAACCCTCGATGATTACGATGCCGCCCGCGCGGTTGAAGCGGCCGGCGCACAGGCAGTTCCGCTCTTTCACGCCAGCGATGATTTAAAAGAGGTGCAAGCAGTCGTCTTGCCTGGTGGTTTCTCTTATGGTGATTACCTGCGATGCGGAGCGATTGCTCGCTTTGCTCCAATTATGTCCTCGATTATTACTGCGGCTGAACATGGCTTTCCAGTCTTAGGAATCTGCAATGGCTTTCAAGTCTTGACCGAATCACACCTCCTTGAAGGCGCGATGATTCGAAATAAAGACTTGCACTTTATCTGCAAGGATCAACCGCTCGTCATCGAGAACACCCAAACTATGTGGACCAATGGTTTTACCGCTGGTCAGGAGATTGTTATTCCGCTGAAAAATATGGAAGGTTCCTTCCAATGCGATGATGCAACTCTGGCAAGGATTGAAGATGAAGGTCGCGTTATTGCGCGCTATGTTGGTGAAAATCCCAATGGTGCTCGAAACAAAATTGCCGGAATCACCAACAAGCNCGGCAACGTCGTTGGTTTAATGCCGCACCCAGAACATGCCATCGAAGATCTGACTGGTCCTGGCACCGATGGACTCACTTTCTTTACCTCTGTACTTCAAACATTGGTGGGTCGCTAATGGCTTTAGATACCGTTTCGATTGCCGAAACCACACCTAATAACGAACAACCATGGCGCGAACTTGGTCTGAAAGAAGATGAATACGCGCGCATCAAATCCATTTTGAATCNCCGCCCTACCTCCTCTGAGCTCGCGATGTATTCCGTGATGTGGTCCGAACACTGCTCCTATAAATCTTCCAAAGTTCACTTAAAACAATTTGGCGAGAAGGCTCCGAAATCTGACGCACTCCTTGTGGGTATCGGTGAGAATGCTGGCGTTGTCGATATCGGCCAAGGTTATGCAGTCACCTTCAAAATCGAATCCCACAACCNCCCATCATTTGTTGAGCCTTATCAAGGCGCAGCCACCGGCGTTGGCGGAATCGTTCGCGACATCTTGACGATGGGCGCCCGCCCGATCGCCGTGATGGATCCACTCCGCTTTGGTTTGGCTGATGCACCAGATNCCCGCCGCGTCTTGCCGGGCATCGTGGCTGGCGTTGGTGGATATGGAAACTGTTTGGGTCTTCCTAATATCGGCGGCGAAGTTGTCTTCGACGAAACATATGCTGGAAACCCACTTGTAAACGCGCTCTGCGTTGGCGTAATGAAGCACTCTGATATCAAGCTCGCCACCGCACATGGAACTGGAAACTTAGTTGTTTTGTTTGGCGCAAAGACCGGCGGCGATGGAATTGGCGGCGTTTCGGTTCTCGCTTCCGAAACCTTTGCATCAGGCAAAGCAGCAAAGCGTCCAGCCGTTCAAGTTGGAGATCCCTTTGCCGAAAAAGTTTTGATTGAATGTTCGCTCGAGATTTTTGCGCAAGATTTAGTGGTGGGTATTCAAGATCTTGGCGGTGCTGGACTTTCTTGCGCCACCAGCGAGTTAGCTTCTGCCGGTTCTGGTGGTATGGATATCCAACTCGAGAAGGTTCCGCTGCGCGATCCATCTTTATCTCCAGAAGAAATCTTGATGTCGGAGTCGCAAGAGCGTATGTGCGCGATTATCGAACCTTCTAAATTAGCCGCATTTATGAAGATCTGTAAGAAGTGGGATGTCACCGCAACTGTGATTGGTCAAGTTTCGGAAGGCGATCGTCTCAAGATTACTTTCAATGGCGAGCTCATCGTTGATGTTCCNCCTCGCACCGTTGCTCACGACGGTCCGGTCTATAACCGCCCAATCGCAAAGCCTGCGTATTTAGATTCGCTGACCCCGGCAAAGGTTCCTACGCCAACTCAAGGTGAAGAACTCAAAGCTGCGGTGTTGAAGCTAATGTCTTCGCCAAATATGGCTGATAAATCTTGGGTTACTTCTCAATACGATCGCTATGTTCAAGGTAACTCGGTGCTGGCTCAACCCGAAGATTCCGGAATGATTCGAATCGATGCCCAAACCAACCTCGGCGTGGCTATCTCCACCGATGCCAATGCTCGCTGGTCATATCTAGATCCCTACGAAGGTGCGAAGTTGGCTCTTCTTGAGAGCTGTCGCAATATTGCGACCACTGGTGCAAAGCCATTAGCCGTCACTAACTGCCTCAACTTCGGTTCTCCCGAAGATCCCGGCGTGATGTGGCAATTCTCTGAAACCGTTCGTGGACTTGCCGATGCTTGCCTCGAACTCGGACTTCCTGTCACCGGTGGAAACGTTTCCTTCTATAACCAGACTGGTTCGGTCGCAATTCTTCCCACCCCAGTCATCGGTGTACTTGGCGTCATTCAAGATGTTCGCACTCGCACCCAGATGGGAATCAAAACCGCTGGCCTTGATCTCTACCTCATTGGTACAACTGATGATGACCTATCCGGAAGTGAATGGGCCTATCTTCACGGGGCGATGGGCAATACCGCACCCAAGTCCGACCTTGCGATGGAGCAGCGTTTAATTAATCTTCTGCTCGATGGTCAATCAATCTTTGAAGCCGCGCATGATTTATCTAATGGTGGACTTGTTGCTGGCCTCGCAGAAATGACCTTGCGTTACACAGTTGGCGCAGATCTTGCAGTTTCGGTGAACCTCTTCTCCGAAACACCTGGTCGAGTTCTTGTTGCAGTAAAGCCGGAGGATGCCGAACAACTTACGGCGCTTTCGAACAAGTTTAATATTACTATTGCAAAACTTGGCACAACTGGCGGCGATGATTTAATTATTAACGACGCAGTCATCCCGCTTTCCGAACTTTCGCAGGCGCATACCGAGACCTTCCCGAAGCTCTTTGGATAAATAATGCGAGATCCAGAAATCATGGCGCGAGTAAAAGAGATCCTTGCCCAAATTTCTGCAGCCGCACCCGGTCACGCAATCGAACTTCGCGTGCCGCCATACTCGGCAATTCAATGCGGTCAAGGCCCCAAGCACACTCGTGGCACTCCGCCCAATGTGGTGGAGATGAACGCCGAGACTTTGATCGCCCTCGCAAATGGATCAACCACATGGAGTGAAGCGACCTACGCGGGCAAAGTCATCGCCTCCGGAGAGCGGAGCGATATCTCCGCCTTTTTCACAGAACTTCGCCGACAGAATTAGGATGCACCTATGAGCCGCCGCCCCGATGGAAAATTGACGCACGAGCTCTTCAGCGAAGAACNCCTGCCACAAGATGAGTGCGGCGTATTTGGAGTTTGGGCACCGGGTGAAGAAGTCGCGAAACTAACTTTCTACGGTCTCTATGCGCTTCAACACCGCGGACAAGAATCTGCTGGCATTGCTACATCTGATGGCGAACGCATATTCGTTTATAAAGATATGGGGCTCGTCTCCCAAGTTTTCACCGAGAGCGATCTGGCAACGCTGACTGGAAATCTTGCCGTTGGGCACTGCCGATACAGCACCACTGGTTCATCGACCTGGAATAACGCCCAACCCACTTTGCGCGCAACCAACCACGGCACGCTCGCCCTTGCCCACAATGGCAACCTCACCAACACCGGAGACTTAGCCGAAGAACTTTCAAAACTTCAGACCGGCAAAGCCGATGCAATGGCCGCCACTACCGATACCGAAATCATGACCGCGCTCATTGCTGCGCAAGAGGGTAAGAACTTTGAATCCTCCGCGCTCTCTGTTCTGCCATCACTAAAAGGCGCATTTTCACTCGTCTTTATGGATGAACATACTTTGTATGCAGCGCGCGATCGCCACGGTGTTCGCCCGCTGGTTATCGGAAAACTCGAACATGGTTGGGTCGTTGCCTCAGAATCTGCCGCACTTGATATCGTCGGTGCATCTTTTGTCCGCGAAGTTGAAGCCGGTGAATTTATCGCCATCGATGCCAATGGCTTGCGCTCGCATCACTGGGCGAAGCCCGAACCTAAGGGTTGCATCTTTGAATATGTTTATCTCGCCCGTCCTGACACCGCAATCGCCGGTCGCAATGTTCATGCCACTCGCGTTGCTGTCGGAGAACAACTCGCCATCGAACACCCAGTTATTGCTGATCTTGTTATCCCGGTTCCAGAATCCGGAACGCCTGCCGCAGTTGGTTATGCCCGCCAATCTGGAATTCCCTATGGCGCGGGTTTAGTTAAGAATTCTTATGTTGGTCGCACCTTTATTCAACCCAGCCAAACCATTCGCCAACTCGGCATTCGACTTAAACTCAATCCACTCCGCGAAATTATTGAAGGAAAACGCATTGTTGTTGTCGATGACTCTATCGTCCGCGGCAATACCCAACGCGCACTTGTCCGCATGCTCCGTGAAGCCGGCGCTCTAGAAATTCATGTCCGAATCTCTTCACCACCGGTGAAATGGCCCTGTTATTACGGAATCGATTTTGCCTCGCGCGCAGAACTGATTGCTGCTGGTCTAGAAGTTGAAGAAATTCGTCGCTCCATTGGCGCAGATTCACTCGGTTATGTCTCGATGGCAGGCCTCGTTCAAGCCACCACGATTGCCGAATCTAAGCTCTGCACCGCATGTTTCTCTGGGCAATATCCGATTGAAATTCCAGCCGATCTCTCTGCTGGCAAACACCTATTGGAAATGGTGAATCGATACGAATGAGCACATATTCCGAAGCTGGCGTAGATATCGATGCTGGCGATCGCGCCGTTGAGTTAATGAAGGCCCATCTCAAAAAAGCCCGTCGCCCAGAAGTTGTCGGTGATATCGGCGGCTTTGCTGGCCTCTTTGATATTTCGGCCTTGAAGAAGTTTGAACGTCCGCTTCTTGCTACCTCGACCGATGGTGTTGGTACGAAGACTGAGATCGCTCGCTTGCTTGGAAAATACGACACTATCGGCGAAGACCTGGTTGCGATGGTGGTCGATGATTTAGTTGTCTGCGGAGCCGAACCACTATTTATGACCGACTACATCGCTGTCGGAAAAGTTTTTCCTGAGCGAATTGCCGAAATAGTTTCAGGCATCGCCCGCGGCTGTGAAAAAGCCGGCACCGCACTCATCGGTGGCGAGACTGCCGAACACCCAGGTCTTCTTGCCGATGATGAATTCGATATTGCCGGAGCTGCTACTGGCGCAGTCGATGCCACACGACTTCTTGGCGCCGAGAAAGTTCGCGCCGGCGATCTTTTAATCGCAATGCCCGCCTCTGGTTTTCACGCCAATGGTTATTCACTCGTTCGCCACATCATCAAGAGCCAGAACCTTTCATTGGATTACCAAATCCAAGAACTCGGAAAATCTTCCGGTGAAGTTTTTCTCACTCCCACCGAGATCTATTCCTTGGATTGCCTGACTCTTCATAAGGCGCTCGATGCCGAACTTCATGCCATCTCTCACATCACCGGTGGCGGGATCGCCGAGAACACCGCTCGCGTCATCCCAGCCGGCCTCACCGCCGTCTACGAGCGCGCCACCTGGTCCCTGCCCCTGGAGATGGAGTTCCTGGCCCAGATTGGCGGAGNACCCCAATCCGATATGGAGCGCACCTGGAACTGCGGCATTGGAATGGTCGCCATCGTGGCCCCAGAGCACGCCGATCGAGCCTTAAAGACCCTGTCAGCCCGAGGAATGCAGGCGTGGGTCTGCGGACGTGTCCAAGCCAACTCCCAGGCAGGCGCTCCGGGAGGATCTGCATTGGAAGGCAACTACAAGGCGCGATAACCTACGCACCTGACAGAATCTCATCATTGATTAAGAGCTAGCGGTAAGGAGGTCCACCCTCATGGGGCGAGGCCGGCAGAAAGCTAAAGCGACTCGAGTAGCACGCGACCTTAAATACTCTTCACAAGATATGGATTTAGAGCGTCTCTCTAAAGAACTCCACGGTGAAGTAAATACCGAGAATCAACCTGATGACGAAGATCCCTTCGCCGAAGGCAACTACATTCGCCGCGCCTAATTAGCGCACACCCATGAGCCGCCCGACGCCGTACGTTGCATCATTTCGGATCTACGAACCTATCTCTGCATTTTCACCCGCAGAACAACTTCGTTGGCAATCCATCGCCTTTGATGTATCCACTGGCATCGACGAGCAACGTCGCGCCCTTGCTCGCACTGTTACCTCAGCTCACATCACCACAAAGCCCGATGGCGCCCACCTGCTCGAACATGAAGGNAAACGATATATCTGTCCATGGTCAACCGCGGTTCGATCCATCGATGCGCTCGCAGAATTTCGCGAAACACTTCCCGCTCCGGTCACTAAGTTTTTTCTCCCAGATCAAACAGTTACTGCTATAACTGAAAACTCCGTTCTCGTTGAAGACAAGATTTCTTATATTCAAACTGCGAACTGGATGATTCCGCCTCGCTGGTTCTCGCTCTTCACACCTGGCGATCGAGTCATCGGTGAATCCGATGGCGAACCATTTATCTTTATGCGCACTTCTATTGCCCAAGCAAAACAACGCTGCATGTTTACTCATCAGACAGTTGTTGCCAACTTTGGAAACGGTCCGATCGAGCAAGAGATCGCTGACCTGCTTGAATGGCTCTCGCTCTTTAATCCAGAATCCATCGTTGAGGTCGATTACGGCGGCCTTGCTACTTATATGCAATCCACACTTCGCTACTCCGGCGAAGGNGGACTCGAGGCAGATACCTCGATTGAAGATATCAATTCCTCGCTTGCCGGTCTCGCATCGGGTGATGGCCAACAAGCAGGCATTGGCTATGAGCGCCTTATTTCACGCTGGCGCGCAGTTGCGGCGATGGAGCAAGCTTCATAATTTGGACATTTCCCCCTAAAATCCCCACATGAGTTCAGAACAAGAAGTACTGCTGACACCTTCAGAAGTCGCAGCACTCTTCCGGGTTGATCCCAAGACAGTTACTCGTTGGGCCAAGGCGGGCAAGCTCACCGCAATCAAGACCTTAGGCGGTCATCGTCGCTATAAGGAATCTGAAGTTAAAGCCCTTCTCGCAGGTCAATAATCCATGGGCATTACTCACTTTCAATACTTTCTACTTTTTCTCTCCACCTTTGTTTTAGTTGGCGCGCTCACTCCATTAATGCGCCGAATCGCTATCAAGCGCGAGATATATGACGCCCCCACCCAGGCCCACAAAACTCATAAAGAACCAGTCCCATACCTTGGTGGCGTCGCCATCATTATCGGCGTTCTTGTTGTTGCCTATGGCGCCACCATTGCAAAGAGCTACAGCTCGCAGAACTTCTGGCTCGAAACTTCCGTTCTTGGACCAGCGCTCGTTCTTGGCATCGTTGGTTTAATCGATGACCTTCGTAATCTCTCGCCAGCGCCTCGATTTATTATTCAATCCATCGCAGGTGCCTTTACTGCCTGGCTCTTGGTCTCCAGCAATACCGTCGGAACCCCTACCGGATCCAAAGTTGTTGATTCCATTATCACTATGGTCTGGGTTGTAGGAATCTGTAACTCCATCAACTTCTTTGACAATCTAGATGGCGGAGCTGCGGGAACAGTTGCGGTTTCCTCGATTGCGCTGTTCATACTTTCGTTCAAGGGGCACCAGATTTTGATTGCGGCGCTCGCAGCCGTGACCGCAGGTGCAACCATCGGTTTCCTACTTTGGAATAAGAGCCCAGCTCGTATCTATATGGGCGATGCCGGCGCACTTTTTCTTGGAATTTTGATTGCTACTTTAACGATTCGACTTGAACCAAATGCAGAGACTGAATGGACCTCTTTAGCTACTCCGGTCCTGCTGCTTGCTGTTCCAATTCTCGATACATGCGTGGCAGTTACTTCAAGATTGCGACGAGGTATCTCGCCTTTCCAAGGAGGGCATGATCATCTCTCGCATCGCCTCATTCGCAGAGGGATGTCGCGACGCCGGGCAGCGATTTCACTGTGGGGACTATCCGGCATTTTTGCACTTTGCTCATTTTTAATAACTGTTACTCCGAAAAACCCAGAGCAATTTGTTGTGGCAATTGCATTGATTTTCTGGCTTGGATTATTGACGTACTTTCTCAAGACTCCAGATGAGAAAGAATTAATTAAGTAACTTAAGAGTGGCTCGGGACAGGATCGAACTGTCGACCTCACGATTTTCAGTCGCGCGCTCGTACCAACTGAGCTACCGAGCCATATGAAGTTGTAAAACTTTTCTTCTTGTAAAGGAAGAAGAGAGGATGTGTGGACAACCTCTCTTCTAGCGACCCAGACGGGACTTGAACCCGCGACCTCCGCCGTGACAGGGCGGCGCGCTAACCAACTGCGCTACTGGGCCTTTCCAAGGAGTAAAGCGCCTCTCTAGTTTCCTAGAAGTTCGTTCATCCCCACTTGCGTGGCAACGGACAAGCGTCCTTACTCTTCGTGCCCCCAACGGGGTTCGAACCCGTGTTACCGCCGTGAAAGGGCGATGTCCTAGGCCTCTAGACGATGGGGACGTAGGAGGGTCAAGGGTATCGGAGGTTAAGTCAGGGGCAAAACTCGATTATGGGCCTCTGAAATTAGCCTGAAATTGACCACTTTGTAGAGACGGAAACGGTCACATCTTGCTGTCCAAGGTCAACCGTTGTCGCCCCAGCATCGCTCTTGGCCATGGCCATCACGACTGGGTATGGATTGCTTCCTGAAGACTCTTCAAGGAATACAACCGATCCAAGCTTTACGCCAAGGAGCTTGGCATAAGAGGATGCTTTTGCCTTTGCTTTCTTCACGGCATCGGTGCGTGCTGATTGGGTGGCTGCCGTATCGTCGTAAACAAATGGCGTGACGCCATTAACGCTGAGCAAGTCTCCGCCAGCTGCGACTACTGCATCGACAATAATTCCGGCATTGGCTGCATTTCGAATCACAATATCAAAAGTCTGAGAAGCGCGATATCCCACCAAAGTCGAGCCTCCTGAAGAGGTGTAGTTATATTCAGGATAAGTCGTGACGCTGGTTGACTTAATGTATTGAGCGACAATTCCATTACTTGTCAGGGCTTCACGAACTTTGCTTGCCGATGAGTTATTGGTGCTTAAAGCAATTGCTGACGTCGATGCCACATTCGAAACCGTCATATTCAACCGAACCGCATCCGGTTTTACCTTTACTGTGCCAGTCGCGCTCACGCTGACATAACGATCTGTTGCAGCGTGCGCAGTTGAGGGGATTAGAAACATGGATACAGCAACCAGGGCTGTGGAGGAGAGTGCGATTAACTTCGAATGGTTTCTCATAGGACTACCTTCTCATGGATTTGGTGAGTTCCAAGTTGAAATTTGATGAGAGAATTATGGGTATGGAATTCCTATCCAAGTGCACAACTGACATCATCAAGAAGGCTGCACAAGCCTTATTTGACGGGCACTTGGTCGCATTTCCCACAGAGACCGTCTATGGGCTTGGTGCTGACGCCACCAATAGTGAGGCAGTCGCGAGGATTTATTCAGTCAAAGGAAGACCTTCGGACCACCCTTTAATTGTCCACATAGCATCTATGCAAGATATGGATCAGTGGAGTTCTGATATTCCCGAATACGCAATCAAGCTTGCTCGTGCATTCTGGCCAGGACCTATGACTCTTATTTTGAAGAGAACCGAACTCGCAAAAGATTTCATCACTGGTGGACAAGATTCGGTCGGACTTCGCGTCCCAGATAATTCAGTGGCACTTGCTCTGTTAAATGAATTTAAGATTTTAGGAGGCAAGGGAGTCGCAGCCCCGAGCGCAAATAGATTCGGTGCGGTATCGCCGACTACGGCTGATGCTGTTTCAGAAGAATTAAGTGAATATATGAGCACAGAAGATTTAATTCTTGATGGCGGAGCGTGTGAAGTTGGAGTTGAGTCCACAATTATCGATTGCAGAAATGAAGTTCCTCGGATTCTTCGGCCGGGAGCTATTACGAAAGAAATGATTGAAGAGTTGATTGAGATAAGGCTAGAAAGTACAGGTTCATCGCCAGGTGTGAGAGTCTCAGGTGCACTTGCATCGCACTATGCGCCCAAAGCCAATGTTGTTCTAGATGTTGATCCAGAACCTGGAGATGGTTTAATCGCGATGGCTTCAATTCAAACACCACCTGGAGTTCAAAGACTCGCAGCACCGATAAATTTAGAAGAGTACGCCCGAACCCTTTATCAATCTTTGCGGGCCGCAGATAAGCAAGGAATTAAACGGGTCGTGGTTCAACTCCCACTGGGTACGGGGGTTGCCGAGGCAATTCGTGACAGGCTTCGGAAGGCCGCCTTTTAGGCTCATTTAATGTTTATTCAATAGACCATTACACTTCGACAGATACTTTAAATGGGGCCTCTAGCTCAGTCGGTAGAGCAACGGACTTTTAATCCGTGGGTCGTCGGTTCGATCCCGACGGGGCCCACTCCATCCAAAAAGTATAAAAAGGACATAACGAACTCAGATTGAGAAATATTTCGAGATATTTCTAAATATTTCATCCCAGGAGGACAACATTTNCCCTCCTGGGGTGTCTTACTTAGTAGAGGGCAAGACGTTGTCCCCTGCAAGACCTCGATTAATCGGAGATTGACCCACATGGCACTTCGCAAGAAGAAGACAGAGCAGGCGGTTGCTACACAGACCGTATCTGACTGGTCTGTTGCCGATCTCTCCGCTCTATACGCTGAACACCGCTCATCTCTTATTGGCACTGCCCGTCGTATCCTTCGTTCTGATGCCGATGCTGCCGAGATTGTCCAGGAAGCCTTCCTCAAGTTCATCCTGGCCGCCCCAGAACTCGATACCCCAGAGCGCGCACTTGCCTACCTTCGCACCTCTGTAAATAACCTTTGCCTTAACCAAATCCGTGCCACCGGCTCACGCCCTAACTTGGTCGCTATCGATGCCGATGCCACCCAAGAGCGCCTAAACGAGATTTCGGCCCAATCCCACATTCCTTTTGATGCCACCTTGGCCGCTGCCGAAGATGCATCGATAATCCGCGAAGCACTTTCTCGCCTCTCTGCTGACCAGCGCACCGCCCTTGTCATGTGGGAGATGGAAGGCCGGACCACTGAAGAGATCGCATCTGCTATTGGAACCNCCCCTGCCAACGTTCGCCACGTGGTTGCACGCTCTCGAGCTTCATTTGTACGTATTTTGACTGAATGGGTAGTCGACGAGACCAACGGCACCACAGCACTTGAAGCACTCTCGACCTCCTATAAGAAGGCTGCCGAGCTTGCCAAGAAGTCCTCCAAGGTTGCACTCTCCCTGCTCATCGTACTTGTTGCCTTCCTCGGCTTTAACTCAGTGACTGGCCACGAGACAACCATCAACGGACTTTCAAGCTCTCCAATCGTTTCTGCCGAGCCTGCTCCTTCAGCAAAGGCCTCAGCCACTCCATCTGCAACAGCGACCCCTGAAAAGAAGGCTGCTTCTCAAGTTGTGACCATTGATGCCAAGGTCCCTGCTCTCACCTTCGCTGGCTTGGATGCCTCCGGCACACCTTCAGGTTTCACCGCCTCTGATGACCAGGGCCACTCCGGTTCAATCATCGTGGGAACCCCAAACCCAACCTCGACCGATGAGGGCTTGGTCCTCCACACCGTGGCGATGTCCAATGACGCAAATGCCGTAAATGTCCTTTTAGGTCAAAATATCGTGGTTGGCGCCAGTGGCACCTCCTATAACTCCAATGTCTCTGTTTCGATCAATCACAGCTGGACCCCGCTCAATCTCTCTGCCACAAGCACAGATTTCCAGCGTTTGGCTGACGGCACCTATCTCTTGACCGCCACGATGATCGTCGATTCCCCTGTGGACTCAGGTATCCTTATCCCTGTAAAGCGTGGTGTAGATGTCACATCCGCCCCGACCCAAATCACTNCCCGAATTCTTCTCAACTCGAGCAAGACACAGATTCTTGCCCAGGCGATTCATGTCGCCACGAAAGGAGCTAAGTAAGAAATGAACAGCTTCTTTACACAGGTTTCCAGCTCAATCCGGATATTGGGTTGGAATCGAGATGCGTCAGCACGTGCGACTCATCTCAAAGCCGCAGATGGGAACGTCCCATTAGCGACTATCGAAAGGAAATCAATGTCTACAAAGACATCAATTAAGCGCATTGCGCTTGTTGCTGCTGCTGCGTTGACCATCGGTGGATTCTCTGCCGTGTCAGCTCATGCAACAGGTAACTCGTACGTATATGCGTATTCAGCTGACGGTCTTAGCGCCGGTACAGTTTCTAACGTAACCGCAAATGGTGTTGCTGGTCCAGCTAACTTTGTTACTTTGGGCTTTGCACTCCACGCAAACGGTATCTTGACAGTTTCTGGCTCCGGTGCAACATTCGGTGCAGGAATTTCAGGTGTTGTTGTTAACACAGCAGGTACTCAAGCAGTTCTTGATGGAACAAATGCAGCAACAACAGGTGCAGCAACCGGACTTAATGTCTTCACGCCAACAGTCGGTGGAGTAACTGTTAACTTCTACAAGAATGTTTCAGCTGGCGTTTATGCCTCAACTCCTACCGAATCTGTAATTATTACAGTAGCTGCTTCTGCTTCATCAGGAGTTTTCTCTGCATCAAAGTCAACTGTTTACATCGCTTCAGGTGAAACAGGAACAGCCGTTTCAGCAGATGCTGCAGTCGTTGCTGCTTCAACGGTTAACTACGACACTGCTGCTGCAACCATTCAAGTGCACCTCGTTGATTCACTAGGCGCTGCCTATAAGGATTCAACAACAGCAACCATTACTTCAGGTCCTGGCGTAATTGTTGGAACAAATGATTCAACAACTGTCGGTGTTCGCACCGTTGCATTTGGAGCTACAGCTTCATCTCCTGCTTACTCAGCAACAGTTGCTGGCGTAGCTGCAAACGGAACAGAAATTCGCGATCAGTACTTCGGTATCTTCCCTAACGGACAATCTGGAACAACAGTTGTAACAATTAAGAACTCTGCTGGAACAGTGCTTGCAACCAAGTCACTTGTTTTCTACAGCACAACACCTGCTTCAGTTAAGGTAACTGTAAAGAAGGCATATGTTCTTAACTCAGCAACACCTACTCAAGGCGTCTTTGCTGTTAATGTCTACGACTCAGGTTCAAATGAGATCACAGGCACACAAACCATCACAGCTGCTGTAGCCACAGGCTCAACAGTCGGTGGAACTGTAACTTGCGCAACAACACAGGATGCAACAGCTGCTGCATACCTTTGCTCAGCTCAAGCTTCACCAACTCAAGCTGCATTAACAACAGATGGAACAGAAACCTATACATTCACAGCGGGAACAGTTACCACAACTGCTTCGGTTAAGTTTGTTTCAGGTGTCCTAACCTCTGTCTCTGTTGCTGGCCCAGCATCTGCTGATCCAGGCACAAAGACCACCTACACCCTGACAGCTCTTGGTGCTAATGGTGCTCCAATGCCAGACGGTGCTTATGTTCCAGGTGCGATCTTCACAAACGCTGATCCATCAACAAACGCGTCACTAGTTGCCATCCCATTCGGTAAGGGTGAAACAATCACACTTGCTGGCGGAACTGCAACCGATTACACCTATGCTCCATTCAGCGGAACACTTTCTGCATCATGGACAGTTGCTGGAACAGCTGCAACAGCTGGAACCTTTACCTTCTCAACAGACGGTACAGCGTTTACTTCTGCAGGACCTGCAAAGGCACTTGCTGCTACAACTGTTACTGCAGATGATGTAGCTGTTACAGCTAACACAGATGCAACAGCTGCAGCTAACGCTGCAACAGATGCTGCTAACGCAGCTGCAGATGCAGCTGATCAAGCAACCGCTGCTGTTACAGAGCTTCAAACACAGGTTGTTGCACTAATCGCTGCAATCCAGAAGCAAATCACCGCTTTGACAGTATTGATCACAAAGATCAAGAACAAGGTCAAGGCATAATTAATCCGTAAGGATTAATAACCTAGAAATATCGAAAGGCTGGTTACTCGAAAGGGTGGCCAGCCTTTCGGCTTTCGGTAGAGTTCGCACATGGCCTCTAAAAAGCTCACTNCCCCTAGAAACGACGCCCGCCTAATTCTTAGCGGCGCCGGGGCAATCACCCTCTTCTTCTTTACCTCACTCCGAGACCCTTTCAACCAGCCAAAGCTCTGGATGACAATCCTTGTTGGCGCGTGGCTTGCGGGACATCTGCTCTCTGATTTACTTGTGAAGAAGTTCACCGAGGGACAGAAAGTAGTTAAGTATTTCAGCTGGATAGTTACTGCTTTCGCCCTACTTATGTTGGTGGCAACTTTATTAACTAATTACAAATACACGGCTTTTTTTGGTGACTCACAGCGCAATACCGGTTTCCTTGCCTACTTCTTCTTGGCAATGTTTGCGCTCTCTGCTGCGAAACACATCAAATTTATAAATATTAATTATGTTTACATAGCTGGTATCTCAGTAGGCGCCGTAATGACCTTTTACGGAGTTTTGCAGCATTATGGACATGACTTTGTAAAGTGGAATAACCCATATAACTCGATCATTTCGACGGTCGGTAACCCTGACTTTGCTGCTGGAATTATGGCCGTCTTCTTGGTCCTCGCCTTTGCTTCAATCTTCGCAACTAATTGGAAATTGTGGATTAAGGGTGGGGCTGCAGTGGTCGCAGCGCTTATTCTCCTTGTGATTTATTGGTCACAGGCTCGCCAGGGATTGCTCTCGTTTGGCGTCGCAGGTGGACTCTTTTTAGCGATTTGGATTTGGCAGAAAAATAAATATTTAGGAATGGTTGGTACCGGAGGCTATTTAGTTGTCTTCGCACTTGGATTGTTAGGAATTTTTAAAGTTGGTCCACTTGCTGGCTCACTTTACAAATCCTCTGTTTCTATTCGTGGATTTTATTGGCGTGCGGGAATAGAGATGCTCAAAACGCATCCTTGGTTCGGTGTGGGCGTTGATCGATACGGAGCATATTTCCGCCAATATCGCGAAGCTCAATATCCATTGAATTATGGCTATGACATCACATCTACCGCAGCTCACAACGTAATCATTGAAATCTTTGCCACCTGTGGTGTTTTTGTGGGAATTGCATACTTAGGAATTCTTGGCTTCGTGGTTTATCGCGGAATCGTGGGAATTAAAAATGCACAAGGTAAGGCACGCCTGCTTATCGCGGGAGTCTTCTGTGCCTGGATTGCCTACGAGGCACAGTCAATCGTTTCTATCGACAACCTTGGTATTGCCATCTGGGGCTGGGTATTAGCTGGTGCGGTTGTTGGAGTTTCTCTGAAGGAAATTGCGCCGCTTGCGGCTCCGGAGGAGAAGGGGCGGAAGGTCCGCACCGTTCAGCGTCAATCAAGTGTTGCAATTGCGGCACCGATTATTTCTGCAGTGGTTTCTCTTGCGATGTTATTTGTTGTGATTACGCAATACCGTGGTGAATCACAGATGTTTAATCTAAGTCGTTATGCAATTCCAAAGACTCAGACAGATCGAGATTATTACCATCAAATTATTGCCAAGGTAAATAGCATTCCGTGGATGAATCCAATGTACACGCTACAAATCGGTTCAAACCTGGCACAAGCTGGCTTTGTAGACGAGGGTTTCGCAACAATTGAAAAGGTGATTAAAGAAGATCCACAGAGCTATGCAGGTCTTGGACTTGAAGCTGGTTTCTATGAGCAACTCCATAAATTCGATAAGGCTGCGCCACTTCGTGAACGAATGGCGATTCTCGATCCATGGGGTGCACAGAATTTATTGACTCTTGGTCAGGATTATTTACAGTTGGGCCAAAAAGATAAAGCGTTAGCACTTGGAAAGCGCATTGTCGCAATGGCACCTCTGACACAACAAGCAAAAGATGCAAAAGCCCAGTTAGGGGCATAACGCCTTGAACATCGCTGTTATTGGACAGGGCTATGTCGGNCTGCCGTTGGCTGTTGCCGCGGCAGGCGCTGGTCATAGCGTGGTCGGCATAGATAGCAATTCTGAGCGCATCGACCTGCTTAATAACGGCAAGAGCCCGGTGGAAGATATCGCTGATGGCGATATTGCTGCTCTGATTAAGGCGGGAAAGTATCTAGCCTCGGCTGACTTTGTGGCCAGTGCTGATGCCGATGTGGTCGCTATTTGTGTTCCAACGCCGCTGACTGCTGATAAGAAGCCGGATTTATCGGCGCTAATTTCTGCGACTACTTCTGTGGGTCAGAATTTGAAGAAGGGCGCGCTGGTGATTGTGGAGTCCACGGTTGAACCTGGGACCACGCGGGATGTGGTGCTGCCGATCTTGGTGAAGGAATCAGGAATGAGCTCCTCGGAGTTCTTACTCGCATTCTCACCGGAGCGAATTGATCCAGCAAATAAGAAATTTACGATTGCAAATACCCCAAAGCTGGTGGCGGGATTAAATGATGCTGCGTTGGAAGCTGCCGCATCGTTTTATTCCGGCTTTGTCGGGGAAGTGTGCAAGTGCTCGACGTTAGAAGTAGCCGAGACGGCAAAGCTGCTCGAGAATTCTTTTAGATTAATCAACATCTCATTTATCAATGAGATTGCAGATATCTGTGAAGTCATGGGCGTGGATGTTAATGAAGTGATTAAAGCAGCTGCGACCAAGCCCTATGGCTTTATGCCTTTCTTCCCAAGTGCGGGCGTGGGCGGACATTGCATTCCCATTGATCCGCTGTATCTATCCCATAAGGCGAAGAGCGTGGGGGCACCATCTTCCTTTATTGATTTAGCCCAGAAGATTAATGATGAGCGGCCGGCTCACTTTGTTTCGAAGGCTTCATCTTTGTTGGGTGGATTGTCGGGTAAGAAAGTATTGGTGGTTGGGGTTGCCTATAAAGCGAATGTGGCTGATGTGCGCGAGAGCGCTGCGGAGCCTTTGATCGAGGGGCTGCGCAAGGCTGGGGCGGTTGTTTCTTGGCACGACCCATTGGTGGGTAAGTGGCGAGGTGAGAGTTCGGTCGAACTTTCAGATGGCTTTGATTTGGCGTTGTTGGTCAATGTGCACGATGGAATGAAGTTGGGGGCACTGGGAAGTGTTCCGGTGATTAATACAAAGGGTGCGGCGCTATGAAGTATTTGATTACTGGTGGAGCCGGCTTTGTGGGTTCGCATTTAACTGATGCATTGTTATCGCGCGGAGATTCCGTTGTCATTCTCGACAATATGTCGACTGGAAGTTCCGAGAACTTAAAGGGCGTAATTTCACATCCTGGACTATCGATTGTTCAAGGTTCGATTTTGGATGCATCGGTTGTGGAAGGCGCGGTCGCTGGTGTGGATCATGTGCTGCACTTAGCTGCGGCGCTGGGTGTATTTAATATCGTGGATAAACCGTTGGAATCTTTGATGACAAATATTCGCGGTACCGAAGTTGTTTTGGAAGCTGTGCGCAAATTCGATAAACCCTTATTCCTTACCTCAACCTCCGAGATTTATGGCAAGAACTCGGCTGGACCGCTAAATGAAGAGTCAGATCGCATCGTGGGTTCACCGCTCAAGAGTCGCTGGAGTTACTCTGAGGCAAAGGCGATTGACGAGAGCTTTGCATATTTCTATCACTTGGAATATGGAATGCCGGTACGCATGGTGCGGTTATTTAATACAGTGGGACCACGTCAGGTGGGACATTACGGAATGGTGGTGCCGCGATTTGTTTCGGCGGCGCTAGCGGGCAAGCCGTTATCGGTTTATGGAAGCGGTAATCAATCGCGTTGTTTCTGCCACGTCACCGATGCGGTTGCGGGAATGATCAAGGTTATTGATTCACCGGACTCGATCGGTCAGGTCTATAACGTTGGCAATAACTCTGAGATCACGATTTTAGAGTTGGCCAAGAAAGTGATTGCCGAACTTGGTTCAGCCTCCGAGATCGAGATGGTCGAATACGAGAAGGCTTATGGCGCGGGCTTTGAGGATATGGAGCGCCGGGTTCCGGATATCTCCAAGATGAAGCGTGAGATGGGCTGGGCGCCAGAACTTGGCCTGGAGCGCATAATCGGAGATATCGCCGCCCATATGGGGCGCTAGCCCTCATTCGGACGCGCCACACGGCTGCCTCCCACCTACTTCTCAGGAAAGCGCGGTTTGATTCGCATATGTCGATAGCAACCAAGGTCGTGGGATCACGGCGTAACGCCGATTGGGCATCTATCGTCCTTGGAACCGGGTTGGGGTTGACCGCGGCCTTATATCTGGAAACCACCACGCACGGCGACTGGAACAGCGTCTATGCCATCATCATCTCGCTCTCTCGTATCTGCGCCCTGCTGGGTTCTTATTTCGCGCTGGTTGGGTTGGTTCTTGTCTCACGCGTCTCTTGGATCGAGCGCTCGGTTGGCCATGATCGTTTGGTTATCTGGCACCGCAAGCTCGGGCCATATTCACTCTATCTAATTACCTTCCACGTTCTCTTCGTGATCTTGGGATATGCCGGCAATGACCATGTGATGCTCGGAGTAGAACTCTGGCGAATGATTGTTCGCTTCCCATGGATGCTTCCGGCCTTTGTTGCCTTTCTCTTTTTCGCTGCCGCCGGTATTACTTCTTATAAGAAGGCGCGCGCCAAGATGAGTTACGAGACCTGGTGGACGATTCACCTTTATACATATTTAGCAATCGCACTTTCCTTCATGCACCAAGTTTTGATTGGTCCAATGTTCTTGGGCCATCCGCTCAATAAGTTGTATTGGGAATTTCTCTACATCGCCGCCGCCGCTATCATCATTATCTGGCGCGCGGTAATTCCTACCTTTAAATCATTCCGTCATAACCTCCGCGTCGAGCAGATTGTGGTCGAAGGACCGGGAGTTGCATCGATTGTGATGAAGGGTCGCGGCCTTAACCAACTTGGCGCGCAAGGCGGACAATTCTTTGGTTGGCGTTTTATGACGCGTGGACAATGGTGGATTTCGCACCCGTATTCACTCTCTGCAGCACCGACCGATAAGTACATGCGCGTGACGGTGAAGGAACTCGGCGATGCCTCCTCAACGGTGCGCGATATTAAACCGGGTACTCGGGTCTTCTTTGAAGGTCCATACGGAACATTCGTTGCCTCCAAGGCGACTCGTGGCCATGTGGTCTTGGTGGGCGGCGGAGTCGGAATCACTCCACTGCGCGCGTTGATGGAAGAGCTGGATCCCGCGAAAGAGATTGATGTTCTATTCCGCGCTTCTAAGGAAGAAGATTTAGTTCTTCGCCACGAGCTCGATGATTTAGCAAAGCAGATTGGCGCTCGCGTGCACTACTTGGTGGGCTCTCGCAAAGTTCACACCATGAGCGCGAAATACATTATGCAATACGTTCCCGCGTTCCGCGATGCCGATGTTTATGTCTGTGGACCAACTCCACTTGTGGACGCGGTTCGAGAGGCAGCGATTGATTGTGGAATTCCCAAGAATAGGTTCCATGACGAGGCCTTTGAATTTCATGCAGTTTAAGATTTAGCACTTTCCCCAACAACCATTCCCCACGGTACGGATCAATAGAAGGAGAAGAAGATGAAGCGCGGATTACTCATCGGTGCAGGAACGCTTGGTTCACTTGGTGCTGTTATGGCGATCACGCCTCCAACTTTTGGAACCTCTAACTCTGCGGGTGCTGCATTAGGTGCACCGACAACTGGTGCATCATCAACGACAGCTTCAACTCCTACACCTGCAGCTTCAACTCCTACTCCTGCAGCTTCAACTCCTACACCTACTCCATCAGCCACTAAAGCTGCTGCAAGTGCAACTAAGAAGGCCACTACTAAGGCAACTACTAAGGCAAGCAAGAAGGCGACCGCGGCACCTGCGGCCACCAAGAGTGCAACTCCAACTCCGACCCCAACTCCGACCCCAACTAAGACAACTGCGCCCGCTTCTACTTCCGGAGCTTCTGGAACATTTACTGGTGCGACCTATCAAGCCAATGAATATGGCCGCATCTGGGGCAATGTCTCAGTAACCGTAACTTTGAAGAACGGCGTGATCTCATCTTCTGTGGGCTCACAAAATCCATCTAGCCGTGGGTACTTCGCCTTCAATCAAATTGATCCATATGTATCTGGCCAGAAAATTACGATTGCAACGATTAAATCCACGGCTGCAACCGCTCTTCCATATGTATCTGGCGCGACCTACTCATCGATTGCTTATTGGGAATCATTGAAGTCTGCGCTCTCCAAAGCCGGCATCTAGTACCTTAATTTCATGAACCGCTGTTCTCGGGAGATTGATATCTGGGGCACGGTAATTGTGGTCGAACTCTGCTCGAACAAATTCGATATTGAATACCTGCACGACGCAATTGATCAAGCCGAAGAGTTATTCATTCATATCGATGAAACTTTCTCAACCTGGAAACCAGACTCGGTTATTTCGCGACTCCGCCGTGGAGAGATAGATATCGAATCCTGTTCTGATGAAGTGAAGTCGGTCTGGAACGCCTGTGGTGTTGCACGCGAAATAAGTGGTGGTGCATTTGATCCATGGATAGTTGAGGGCGGCTTTGATCCTTCCGGATATGTAAAGGGTTGGGCGGCTGACCGGGCCTGCGATATTTTTGTTGGACTTGGAATTGAATCTTGTTTGATTAACGCCGGCGGAGATTTGGCAATGCGCGGCGGCCGGGCCGAGGGCGAAGAATTCGTTCCGTGGGAGATCAGTATTCGCAATCCGGAAAATGTGGGCGAGATTGTGCATTCACTCTTTATGCGCGATGGCGCGGTTGCTACCTCTGGCACATACGAGAAAGGCGCGCATATTCGTGATCCCTTCACGGGGTTGATTGCTCTGGGTGCGACCTCGGCGACGGTCTGGGGTCCAGATGGTGGAATGGCCGATGCCCTGGCCACTGCAATAGTTGTGACCGGCAAAGATGGCGCTGGGATCTTTGCTCATCCAGCTCTGCGGGAATATGGANCGTGGGCGATCGATCGCCACGAGGATTTCTCCTGGTCGGTTGCTGGTTCTGATTTTTCGGAGGAGTAACTCTCAGGGAGTTTGCAGGAAAAACGGCCCCAATCTTTAGCCGATTCGCCCTACCTTTGGCGGATGAATAAAGCGCGCATACGAATTCTCGGCATCAATCTGATAATCCTGATTGCAGTCATTGGGGTAGCAACTTGGGGATGGAGCGCACTTCACCCAGCGCCTGCCGCAGTGCAGACAACATCGACTGTCGTTTCGGTCGGAGATGTTCAATCCACCGTGTCAGCCTCGGGAACAGTGGTGAGCCCAGGAGATGTTGGGGTATCACCAACGGTCTCGGCGCAAATTAAAGGAATCTATGTAAAGGTCGGCCAACACGTCACAGCAGGAACCGTGATGGCAACACTTGAAAACTCTGCCCAACTTAATGCGCTCAATCAAGCACAAGCAGGACTTCGTACCGCACAAATTCAATTCCAGCAATCGGCCGCTTCGCTGCAAAGCGCAAAAGATACGGCAGCGCAGAATGTGATTACATATCAAAGTTCAGTTGATACTGCCAAGCGCACTCTCTCAGACTTCACCACCTCGATGCCGCTCAAGGTTGCGACCTATCAATCTTCGTTGGATGCCGCAAAGCGTACGTTGCAGAACGCCTCGGATGTATATAACAGCTACTTAAATTTCTATAGCCCACAAGGAATCACGCTGACATATTGCGCTCAATGGGTAGGAATCTCGGCGAATACAACGTGTACTTCACTGACGAACAATTACAACACCTGGCAAAATGCACTTGCTGCTTACAACAGCGCGGTAATTACACAACAGCTCAATGTTCAATCTGACTCAACTACTCTTATCAATGATCAAAATGCGCTGACTACGGCCTCGGCTGCGCAGGTCAATGGACTCAAGAAAGACGCCCAAACCGTCGCATCTGCTCAAGCCTCATACGACCTTCAGAAAGCACAACTCGGTGTTGTAGTTGATAATCCAACTCCAGCAGATTTCAGCGTTGCACAAGCTGCAATTGATACCGCACAGAAAAATTACAACTCCACGATTGTTACAGCCCCAGTCACCGGAGATGTTGCCTCGATATCTGCGGCCGTGGGATCAAATGCCCCCACTGCTTCCAGCTCGACGATTGGCTCGGTTTCTGGATTTATCGTCCTTACCAACGTCTCCTCACTTGAGGTGAAGGCTGGATTTTCCGAATCTGATGAAGCAAAGCTTTCGGTTGGACAATCAGTTGATCTGACCTTTGCGGCGCTCTCTTCGGTGAACGCCACAGGAAAGGTTGCCTCAATTGATCTGGTGCCCACAACAACGAGTGGCGCGACGACCTATAACGTTTATATTGCTGTTGATGGAAAGGTTCCTGGTTTGAAATCAGGAATGACTGCGACCGCAAATATCATCACTGGCGCGGTCAGTAATGTGTTGATGGTCTCTTCACAAGCAGTTACAACTCGTGGCAATGGTTCCACGATAACCGTAATCACCACCAAAAATGGCAAAGATGTTCTGACCCCAACACCGGTCGTGGTTGGGCTCGTTGGCGATACAAATGATCAAATCATCTCTGGCGTAAAGACCGGCACCAAGGTTGTGCTTCGCACCGTAACTACAACAACTAGCACCTTCCCATCGGCTGGAACTCCTTCGAGCTTGGGCGGAGCTGGATTGGCTGGCGCTGGCGCAGCGGTCGGTGGCGGACGCGGTGGCGGCTTCGGTGGATAACCAGACCAGCAACGCAAGCGTTGTGATTGATGTTCGCAAAGCGGTGAAGAAGTATGGCTCGGGCGAGTCTGCAATTTATGCGCTGGCAGGCGTTGATCTCAAGATTTACGCCGGTGAATATGTCGCCATCATGGGTCCATCGGGTTCAGGTAAATCCACCTTGATGAACATGCTTGGTGCTCTGGACGTCATGACTTCTGGGCAATATTTTCTCGATGGTATTGAAATCTCCTCGATGGACGAGAACGCACTCTCTGTTGTTCGGGGACGAAAGATTGGCTTTATCTTCCAATCCTTTAATTTAATTCCAAGAACGACCGCTCTAGCAAATGTCGAACTTCCAATGGCTTATCAAGGCATTAAATCTGCTGAACGGAAGAAGCGTGCGCTAGCTGCCTTGCAGGTTGTGGGATTGACCGATCGCGTCAGCCACGAGCCGACTGAGTTATCTGGTGGACAACAACAACGCGTTGCTGTGGCCCGTGCCCTTGCGACGCGTCCATCACTCCTGCTTGCTGATGAACCCACTGGCGCTTTGGATTCAAAATCCACTGAAGATTTGCTCGATCTCTTCGATCAAATAAACGCCGCCGGTCGCACCGTTGTTGTCATTACCCACGAGCACGATGTGGCACAAAGGGCGAAGCGCGTTATCCGTATGCGCGATGGAAAAATTATCAGCGATACCTTGAACGCAAATCAAGGAGTCTCTGCATGAACGTCCTAGAGATCATTCGCTTCGCACTCCGCGGCCTAACCATCAACCGCCTCCGTACATTCCTTACCNCCCTCGGAATCATGATTGGTGTCTCATCCGTCATTATTTTGACCGCTGTAGGAAATGGTTCTTCGAAGGCGGTCCAACAAAGTTTGGATCGATTGGGAACAAACTCCATTCAAGTCCGCTCTGGTTCAAGCGGTTTCGGAGCTCGCGCTCGTGCGGTCTCCAATAACACCAAGCCTTTAACAATCCTTGATGCGGCCGCGCTCAATGATCCAAAGCAAGTTCCAGACGTAAAACAGGCAGCGCCTATCGCTAATGCAAATGCCACTTGCGTCAATGGTTCTAGCACTTCTACTCCAGCAACATTTTCTGGAACTTGGCCATCGTATTTCGAGGCTAGCAACAATCAAGTAGTAAAAGGAAGCTATTTCACACTCGATGATGTCAACCAGGGTCGTCGGGTGGCAGTGATCGGAAATACAACGGCTACCGAACTCTTCGGAACAGATAATCCGATAGGTCAGACGGTGAAGTGCGCGGGAATTCCATTTACGATTATTGGAACGACAGCCATCAAGGGCTCATCTGGATTTACCGACGGCGACTCACTCTTCCTAGCGCCTATCACTGCGGTAGAAAATTCCATCACAGGCTATCAACCACTCTCAGCAATTATCGTCGAGGCTAAGTCATCCAAGGTGACTGACTTAGCTCAGGCCGAGATTCAAACAGTCTTAGATACGCGCCACAAAGTACAGGGAACGAGTTCGCGGGATTATCGGCTCTTTAATCAGGCTTCGCTCCTTGCTACATCCTCTTCATCTAGCCAAGTATTTACCGTGTTGCTTGCAGCCGTTGCCGGAATCTCATTGCTCGTCGGCGGTATCGGTATCACCAACATCATGTTGGTCACCGTTATTGAGCGAACTCGTGAAATCGGAATTCGCAAAGCAATCGGAGCACCTAAAGGCGTAATCCTCTCTCAGTTCTTGATCGAAGCAACGATATTGTCCTTAGTAGGTGGTGCCTTGGGTGTTATCGGAGGCTATATCGGCTCCCACTTCACCATCGTTGGTGTTAAACCAGTTGTCATGCCATCTTCGGTATTTCTCGCCTTCGGAGTAAGCGTTCTTATCGGACTCTTCTTCGGTGGCTATCCAGCTTCACGTGCAGCATCACTACGACCAATCGAGGCACTGCGTCATGAGTAATAACAACCTAACTCCAGAACCCGAGTTCGATCTCTTCGCGCCACCGGAAGATGATCATCTTGCCGAACAATTGGCTAAGGGAACATTCCAGTGGACCAATAAGACAACCAAGATTCTTGCGGTTGTACTTCTCTTTGTGGCAACGCTATCCGGTGGTGCTTGGTATGGCCATCACACTGCGACCACTTCTGCCTCAACAGCCTTAGGTAATTTTGCTTCTCTGCGTGGCTCATTTCGCGCCGGGGGCTTGACTGCTGGAACCGCCTCAACTGGAAGCGCTATCGGTGGAGGGGCCGCTGGCGCTTCTGGCTTTGGTGGATTTTCTCGAGGTACTGCAGGAACCGTGACGAGTATCAACGGCAAGAGCGTCACCATTNCCCTCTCACAAGATCCAACAACGCCACTTGCTAAGGGCGATAACGTCACAGTGCGCGCGAGTGCAGGTGGATTTGGTGGGAGTGCGGCTGCGGGCGCAAGCACTTCACAAATTCCAACACCAACTTCTACTTCCGCATCAGGCAGTACCAAGAAATCCGGCACGACAACAAAGTCTTCAACCATTCCAAGTGGAGCGCCTTCAACTGGTGGACGTGGGTTTGGTGGTGGTGGAGGATTTAATAACCCAGCATTTACTGCCTGCCTAGCCAAAGCCGGTGTCACACTTGCCCCCGGAACTCGTCCCGACAGAACTGATCCCAAAGTTGCAGCAGCGCTGCAAAGTTGTTTCAGCACTTTAGGAATTCAACGTCCCGGTGGCGCAGGAGGAGCTGGAAATAATGGCGGCGGCATGCCTCTTCCTTCGCCAGCGCCTTCAAACTAATTAGCAACACGGGCGCACCCGATAGAGTGTGCCCGTGAGCAACGAAATCTGGGTCTGCGGCGAGGTTTTAATCGACCTTATCCCGATCGCGCCCGGCTCGAATGAGAAGAAGGCGATTGTTGGCGGCGGCCCGGCAAATACCGCCAAGGCTTTGGCCAAGCTTGGTTTTGACGCCTGCTTTATCGATGGAATTTCTAGCGATGCCTTTGGCCAGAGTGCGAAAGCTGAATTGTTAGCAGATGGCGTCAACCTTAAATACGCACACTACTCCGACAAAGGTACCTGCACCGCTGATGTCACTTTAGATATCAATGGAAGTGCAAGTTATATCTTCACGATTGATGGCACCGCCACCTTTGATTTCACACCGGATTGGCTTCCAGATCCATATGAAATCAAACCAGCCGTTTTTCATATCGGCACTTTGGTCACTATCGTCGAACCAGCCGCCGCCATTCTTCACGACTGGGCCTGCAAGATCGCCGATGTGGCGCCAATTGTTTATGACCCAAATATCCGAAGCTCGGTAGTGGGCGATCGCGATTTGTATCAAGCCAACGTGGCAAAGTGGGCCGCAATATCCTCAGTCATCAAAGTCAGTGATGATGACCTTGCTTGGTTATATCCAGGTGCTAATCCGATTGATATTGCCGAAGGCTGGATTGCCGACGGCGCCGCCCTCGTTGTGATCACTCGTGGCGCAAATGGATTGATTGGCGTGACCGCACACGGTCAGACCGAAGTTCCGGGTGTAAAAGTTCATGTGGTGGACACAGTTGGCGCGGGCGATACCGTTGGCGCAATTTTGGTGGAAGCGATTGTGGAAAAGGGTTTAATTAATTTACATTCAGAAGAACTCACCAATGTTCTGCATCGCGCGGCAAAAGCTGCGGCGATTACATGTTCTAGGGCTGGGGCAAATCCACCCACAAAGGCAGAGATCGGATAAGCATGCAACATATTGATGGCTCAGAAATATCTGTCTCCATCGATTTGGATCAAGGCGCACGTATCGCATCTCTTCAATGGCGAGATCTGCAATTTGTAGTTCCATTTCGTGGCTCACCGCTTACCTGGGGTTGGTACTCATTAGCACCATGGGCGGGACGTATTCGTGACGCTGAGATTCGCGATTCCAACGAGAACGTTTTTCAATTACCGAATACTCACTTTCCACCTCATGCCATTCACGGTTTAGGTTTTGATGCTTCGTGGGAAGAGACTGGTAAGGGTCGCGCGCGGCTAGAACTTCCCTATCCATATAAAGGCGCAGTCGTTGAGCAGACCATAGAAGTTTTAGATGATGCAGTGCGCTGGATCTTGGAATACGACGCCAATGGCGTTGACCTTCCGGCCTGGCTTGGCTTCCATCCATGGTTTCCACGTGAACTTGGACGGGGCGAAGAAGCGCAAGTGAACTTCCAAGCTGCCAAGCAGATGGAGCGCGCGGAAGATGTGATGCTCTCTGGAAACTTTGGTCCACTCACCAATGAGCCATGGGATGACACATTCAAAGAAGTGATCGGTGTTCCCTCGATTGAATGGGCAGGGGCGGCAAAGGTCACCATCGAATCTGATAGCGAATGGTGGGTTGTTTATACCGAGGATTCCGATGGCGTCTGCGTAGAACCACATACCGCACCACCTGATGCCCAAAACCTTGGCTTTACCGGCGAACATTATCTAGAAGCGTTATTTACTTTCTCGGAGGATTAATTTAAATGGCAACAATTGACCGCAACCACTTGAAGAAGTTAATTGCGATTGAAGAGGAACGTTTTCTCAAGCTTCACCCAAAGTCAGGCGCGCTCTTTGCGCAAGCCCAAGAAGTTATGCCTGGTGGAGTGCCGATGTCGTGGATGGCGAAGTGGCCTGGTGCCTATCCAGTCTTTGTCGAGAGCGCTAAGGGCGCGCATTTCACAGATGTCGATGGAATTGAATATGTAGATCTCTGTTTGGGCGATACCGGATCAATGACCGGCCACTCACCGGCTGCGACGGTTGAGGCGATTACCGAACAGATGAAGCATGGTTTCACCGCGATGCTTCCAACCGAAGATGCGGTTGCGGTTGGTCGCGAGCTGACCCGTCGCTTTGGTTTACCGCTCTGGCAATTCACAGTGACTGCAACCGATGCCAATCGTCACTCGATTCGTTACTGCCGATTGATTACTGGAAAATCCAAGGTCATCGTGATTGATAAGTGCTATCACGGCTCGGNCGATGAAACCTTTGCCACTTTGGATAGCGCAGGAAATACGGTAAAACGTGAAGGAAATCTTGGTGCTCCGGTTGAGCTTGATCAAACAACTCGAGTCGTTGAATTTAACAATCTGGCTGCGATGGAAGCGGCGCTTGCGCACGGCGATGTAGCAGCAATTTTGATGGAGCCGGCGATGACCAATATCGGAATCGTGCTGCCAGAAGATGGTTATTTACAAGCAGTTGGTGAGCTGGCCAAGAAGTACAGCGCTATTTGGATTATCGATGAAACGCATACGATCTCTGTTGGTGCTGGTGGAATGACTGCTTTGCACGGACTCAAGCCAGATATTTTGACGATTGGAAAAGCGATTGCCGGCGGACTTCCCACCGGAACATTTGGAATGACCAAGGAAGTTGCGGCTCGAATTAAAGAGAAAGTTTCGCGCGAGATTATTGATACCGGCGGAATTGGTTCTACCCTCGCAGGTAATTCACTCAGCCTGGCGGCTATGAGAGCAACGCTAACCAAAGTACTCACCGACGAGGCATTTAAGACCATGGTTGAACTCGGACAATATTGGTGCGATGGCGTGGATGCGGCGATTAAAGAATTTGATTTACCTTGGTACTGCAGCCGCCTCGGAGCGCGCGGTGAGTATCTCTTCCAAGCCACTGCGCCAAAGACCGGCAAAGAGGCAGCCGATGCTGGGGACTTTGAACTCGAGCAATATATTCATCTGCGTCTGCTCAACGATGGCTTCTTGATCACACCGTTTCACAATATGGCGTTGGTTTCACCAGAGACAACTAAGACCGATATCGATGCGCATACAAGAGTGTTTCGAGAGATGTGCAAAGAGTTAGTTAAAGCCTAACTTCTTATATAAAGATAGAGCTGGTTCATTATCGGCATCGACATATAACATGGCGGTGCCGATTCCTTTTGATTTGATGTATTCCAAGGCGCGGATAGCGAGGGCTTTNCCGANGCCTCTGGTCGCAATCTCTGGATCAACACCAATCACATAAATTTCACCAANTGGATCTTGATTGACTAAATCATGATGGAACTTGGTCCAACAGAAACCAATTATTTTCTGGTTGTCCATNGCTAAGAAAAAGCCATCGGNATCAAACCAAGGCTCCTTTATTCGGTTCTCCAAATCCTCCATCACCCAATTACCTTGATCNGGATGGCCCTTAAAGATTCGGTTATTGAGCTTCAACCATGCAGATTTATCGGCCGTTGGGTCAAAAGTTCGGATATCAAAACCAATTTCAGCCGGAGCATGTGGCAAATCGATACTGAGCTGAAGATGTAATTTAAGAATAGTGCGCATAAAAACTAAACGAGTTCGTTAAGTGATTGCTCTTTACCGCTAGATGGAAGGGTAAAGCGATATCCAACGTTTCGGACGGTGCCGATGATGGCCTCAAATTCTGGACCAAGCTTTGCGCGCAAGCGACGGATATGAACGTCAACGGTGCGAGTTCCCCCGAAGTAGTCATATCCCCAAATCTCTTGCAGCAATTGGGCGCGAGTGAAGACCCGGCCTGGGNGTTGGGCTAAATATTTAATGAGCTCAAACTCTTTGAAGGTTAAATCCAGCGCTCGGCCTTTGATCTTTGCGGTGTATGAACTCTCGTCGATGACAACTTCGCCGGTGCGAATCTCGCGAGCGGATGGATCATTGGCAAACTTCTCTGCCTCAATGCGACCGATGGCTAGGCGAATACGTGCTTCAAGTTCTGCCGGGCCGGCGGTATCGAGAATGACATCGTCGATACCCCAATCTGCGTTGATAGCAGAGAGAGCACCTTCGGTGGCAATCGCAACGATTGGGCAATCAAGACCGGTGGTGGTCAATAACTTTGCAAGTGCTTTTGCAGCTGGCAACTCTTTGCGAGCGTCGAGAAAGATGCAATCAACTTCCGGAACATCTACGAGTACCGATGCTTCTGCGGGAAGGATGCGAACTTGGTGTTGCAAGAGTCCAAGACTAGGAATCACTTCAGCGCTGGCGCCCAGAGTGTTTGTCAGGAGGAGGATTCTTGCCATTAGTGGAAGAATACCCTCCATGGCAAAGCTCGTACCACTCATTTCACCATCTGAGATGGGCGCTGAATTTGGATCCCGCGCCACATTGCTCCAATTCTCCTCGGCCTTCTGTACTCCATGCCGAGCAACACGAACGCTGCTGGTAGATATCACTTCCGGAATGAGCGATGTCGTGCATGTGGATCTCGACGCCGAATCTCATCTCGAGCTGGTACGGCGCCTCAACATAATTTCAACGCCGACCACATTGATTCTTAATCACCAAGGTATTGAAGTTGGTCGTGCGGTCGGCGCTCCAAAGCGCGCACAGGTAGTTGCTGCACTTGCTGCTATCTCTTAACTGCAAGTATCTCGCAAGTCTGCTCGCTTAATTTTCTTTACNCTCGAGCCATGACAACAACAATTGCCCCTTCCGAAAAAGAGATCACTTGGATTGATGCGCGCGGCCCGCGTTTTAGCGCAACTATTACCACTGTTCTTCTTGCGATTGCATTGGTACTTCACGCACCAGCGGTGATTGCTTTTCAATGGGTAGTCTTTGGCATCGCTGCCTTTTATTCTCCGCCAAAAAGCCCTTATGCATTTCTCTATAAAGTGTTTGTACAGCCAAGGCTCCATGGTCCAGTTCCATCGGAGGATCTGCGTCCGGTTCGCTTCGCCCAACTCGTTGGCTTTATCTTTGCTTCGGTCGCCTTGATTGGTGCAATTTCGGGAGTTGGCGCACTCTTTACTGGTGCGGTTGCGCTTTGTTTAGTCGCCGCATTCTTAAATGCCGCCTTTAATTTCTGCCTGGGTTGCCAGACCTACTTGCTTCTTGTTCGTCTACGCCACCGCGCGGGTTAGACTTAAGACATGGCTGATCAACATGAACTGCGCGATAAAGGACTTCGACTCNCTCCGCAACGTGAACTAGTTCTCCAAGCCGTCCGCGAACTCGGACATGCAACTCCGGAAGAGGTGGCCGAGAAGGTTCGCCAAACTCATCCTGGAATTAATCTCTCCACCGTCTATCGAAATCTCGAGACGCTGGAAAATGTAAATTTGGTTCAACACACTCATCTAGGTCATGGTGGTGCGACTTATCACGCAGCCGAAGAGCTCACTCATCTTCACCTAGTTTGTGGTGCCTGCGGATCGGTCGGCGATGCTCCAATTGAGACGGCCGCCTCATTCGTGCAATCGCTCTCTGATGATTACGGCTTTAAGACTGACGTAACGCACTTTGCCATTTACGGNACATGTGCCGCTTGTTTCGCAAAGGCGTAGACTCTCGCGCATGAGCGCTGTTCTTGTCGAAGATGGAATTGATAAAGGCGCAATCTGGCATTTTGGCCAACCTAATCACGAACAACGAGCGCTCTTTGAGGGCACGGCATGGGCGGACCTTTCGCACAGGGCCGTCATAACAGTCTCCGGCGAAGATCGTTTGAAGTGGTTGCATGATTTAACCACCCAATATCTTCTTGAACTCGCGCCAAATACTTGGACGACTGCTTTGATTCTAGATCCCCAAGGCCATGTCGAACATCAACTCTTCCTTGTCGATGACGGCACCACCACTTGGGTTCATACCGAAGCAGAGCGGGCGCCCTCATTGGTGCAGTACTTGCAGAAGATGGTCTTTATGCTTCGAGTCGAAGTTAAAGATCGCACCGCAGAGTTTGCAGTCATGCGTGCACCTGGTAAGCCTGATGGAATGGGCGGTCCTTATGAAATTATCGCTCGCGCTGATCTAGCTGATCTGACTTCCATCTGGTCAGAAAATAATATGCAGGTTGGAACTTGGGCGCTGGAAGCAGAACGAATTGCAAGTGGCCGTCCTCGAATCGGCGCCGATATGGATTACAAATCAATTCCTAATGAACTTGGATTACTTAACACCTCGGTACATATGCAGAAGGGTTGCTATCGCGGCCAAGAGACAGTTGCTAAAGTATTTAATTTAGGCCAACCACCACGTCGTCTGACGATGTTGCATCTAGATGGCAGCATGGTTGATTTGCCAGCACATGGCGCTCCCGTTGAATTTGATGGAAAAGAAGTGGGATTTATCGGCTCGGTAGCGCGCCNTTATGAATTAGGGCCAATCGCACTTGCACTTATCAAACGAAGCGTTCCAGTGGATGCAACGCTGGTGGCTGCTGGAATTCCAGCTTCGCAGGAGTTAATTAATAGATAAGCGCTTGGACGTTATCGGCGGTTATTTCTTCCACAAAACTTGCTGCGCCTTTAATGGTTATGCCGGGGATTAAATCTGATTGCATTAAATTCCTTCGCGCCGCGCATTGAGTACACAGCGTCATAGTGCCACCAGCAATAATTGCATCTCGAAGAGTGGCCAACGGGGCTGCATGTTCTAGATGAAAATCTTCTGCCTTGCCGGCGATAGCCAGCCAGGAAGCTTCTCCAGTGAGCCAAAAAGATACGGTAATTCCGGAGGCCAAGGCGGTTGATGCAACGGTAAATGCCTGTGAAAGTGCTTCTGGTTGTTCAACGCCTTGGGTTAACTTGATGACTAGCTTCTGACTCATGAGAAAACCTTATCGGCATGTAAGAGGCCGTACGATTAACCCATGGAGAGCCTGACGACAATTGCGTTGATAGTCGCCGCATTTGCGCTCGGTTTGATCCTGACTATTCGCGGAGTTCGTGGCGTGGCTAAGGCTTGGCGCGACTCCTCAATAAACGATGCGCGAGAAGAAGGCAGATAATGGCATTTACGATTCCTGAAGGTTTGCATGAAGAGCTATNCCCCTTAGCTTGGCTTGTTGGAACCTGGCGCGGTAAGGGTCGCGGTGAATATGAAGGCATCGAACCATTTCTCTTTGCGCAAGAGGTCTCCTTTAATCATGATGGTCGCAACTTCCTTAATTACTTCTCCCGGAGCTGGATTGTCAACGAAGAGAATGAAATTATCCGTCCGGCTGCATCCGAAGTTGGCTACTGGCGTCCGAAGCCAAATAATGTGCTGGAAGTTGTGATCTCTCATAGCACTGGAATTTCCGAAGGCTGGGTTGGTGTACATGATGGCCCAAAGATTCAACTCGCTATGGATCAGGGTTACTCANCCCCAACTGCAAAAGTGGTAACCGCCGGTAGCCGACTCTATGGTTTAGTTGAAGGTCAACTCTTCTTCGCTTATGACATGGCAGCTGAAGGAAAAACAATGCAGGCACATATCTGGTCTAGTTTGGAGCGACAAGTAAATGAGTAAAGCGCCAGAAGTATTAGCCGAACTAGTTCGAAACGATATTGTCGAATCTTTTCATACTGGTCACTTGGTCATGCTTAACTCTGATGGAAGTATTTATAAGGCCAAGGGAGATATCGACCTGCCAATTTTTCCGCGCTCCTCGGTTAAATCTTTGCAAGCATCGGCGATGGTGCGCAATGGACTTAGCCTTCCACCGAAGTTATTGGCGCTGACATGTGCATCGCACTCTGGTTCCAAGATGCATCAAGATGCAGTTCTTGAAATTCTGGCAAGCGCTGGCCTCGGTGAAGATGCGTTGCTTAACGCAACTGATCGCCCACTTGGCGAAGCAGAGCGTTTAGCTTGGGGGAGCAAGGCGCCAACTCGATTAGCCATGAATTGCAGTGGAAAGCACGCTGGGATGTTGGCTACTTGTGTCATTAATGGCTGGGATACCAAAACTTATTTACAACAGGAACATCCATTGCAACAAGCAATCTTGAAAGAGATTGAAACCATGACTGGCGAGAGCGTTGCTAATAAGACTTTCGACGGATGTGGGGCTCCACTCATTGCGATTACGGTTTTAGGTTTAGCTAAAGCAATTCATGGCATCACGATTTCCGATGATCCAGTCCACCAGCAAATTGTTTCGGCTTGTCGTCAATATCCAGAGATGGTGGCTGGCGAAGGNCGGATGCCGACTCGGATGATGCAAGCAGTCCCTGGCATGTTTATGAAGGATGGCGCCGAAGCGGTCGATATCAGCTCCCTCGCCGATGGTCGTACTCTGGTCTTTAAAATCTCGGATGGATCGGCACGAGCTGCCGGCACGATTATCGAAGCGGCATATAAGGAGNGGGGCGTTACCACGCCTGATGTGAAGGTTAATGTCTATGGTGGAACCAGCATCGTTGGGGGAATACGAGCCACTCTCTAAGCGTTTACACTTATGAGATGAAGCCCCGCATTGCCACCTTGATGGTGCATACCTCCCCGCTTGAACAAGCGGGAATTGGTGATGCCGGTGGCATGAATGTTTATGTTGTAGAAAATGCAATGAAGATGGCGGCGCAAGGCGTCGAAGTAGATATCTTTACTCGCGCCGCAACTCCGGGACTTCCCGCCGAAGTTCAGATTGCCGATGGCGTGACGGTTCGCCACCTGGAAACAAATACGTTGCAGCCACTTTCAAAAGAAGAACTTCCTTCCCAAATCAGCGCACTGACATCGGCCTACATGCAATTTGCTGAAACCAAGCCGGCGGATTATTACGACATTCTTCACTCTCACTATTGGATTAGCGGACAACTCGGTTGGATGATCTCCGAGCGCACTGGGCTCCCACTCGTACATACGATGCACACTATGGCCAAGGTGAAGAACCTTGCACTAGCTGATGGTGATAAGCCCGAGCCGCTAACTCGTGCGATCGGTGAAGAGCAAGTAGTTGCGGCCGCAAGTGCGTTAATCGCCAACACAGATGCCGAAGCCGCATCACTCGTATCGTTATATAACGCTTGTCCAGATCGAGTTCATGTGGTGACACCTGGCGTAGACCTCCAACGCTTTACACCTGGCACCGGAAAATCTGATGCCCGAAAAGAATTAAATATTGCCCCTGATGCCTTGATGCTCGCATTTGTAGGTCGTATCCAACCTCATAAGGGTCCCGAGGTTTTGATTCGAAGTGTCGCCGAAGCGCTCGTCCACTCGCCATTTCTTCGAGCCAAACTTGCTCTAGTCATCATGGGTGGTGCATCAGGCAGTGGTGCCAGCGAACCTGAGCGTTTGAAGGCACTCGCAAAGTTTCTAGGCGTTGATGATGTTGTGCACTTTATGGACCCCGTCTCTCGCGACCTACTTCCGCTCTGGTATCGCGCAGCTGATTTGGTCTGCGTTCCGAGCTACAGCGAATCCTTTGGACTTGTCGCACTTGAAGCACAGGCATGTGGCACTCCAGTTGTTGCCAGCGCCGTGGGTGGACTTCGCACCGCGGTTGCAGATGGAATATCTGGTTCGCTCGTCGATGGCCATGACCCTAAAGCTTGGTCTGCTGTTATCTCTCGCTTGCTAGCTGAACCTGCCCGCCGATTGCTCTTATCTCTGGGCGCTATTGATCACGCTTCCCACTTTGGCTGGGAGAGAACTGCGCGCAATACTCTCGATGTTTACGATCAAGTTCTCTCCGACCCCAAGCAAATTCCGCTCAGCGTCGTTCAATAACTATGGCTGTATCTCCCATCGCCGTCATTGAGGATTTTCTCGAATCCCACGATATCGATTTCGAGCGACAAGGCGAGAGCACCTACCTTCTGACATTGCCTGGCGAGAAGAAGTTAACCACCCATGTTGCATTGGTACTTGGAGCGCATTCATTAAGCATCAATGCTTTCGTTATTCGTAAACCTGATGAAAATACCGCAGCTGTTCATGAATGGTTATTGCAGAAGAACGCTTCTATGTACTCCGTCGCCTTCGCCATCAATGAGTTAGGCGATATCTATCTGGTTGGTCGATTACCACTTGTGAGTGTGACTGAACAAGAAATTGATCGAGTACTCGGCGCAGTACTCCAATATTCGGATTCCTCATTTAATCCGCTCCTTGAAATGGGTTTTACATCTGCTATTCGCAGAGAATGGGCTTGGCGTGTAAGCCGAGGNGAATCTCTGGCAAATCTTGCGGCCTTTCAACATTTAATAAGTTAAGCCTTTCCAGTTATTATTACGACATGACATCTAAACTAATCTTGCTCCGCCATGGTGAGAGCGAATGGAACGCCCTCAATCTCTTTACCGGCTGGGNGGATGTTCGACTCTCTGCAAAAGGTGAGAGCGAGGCCAAGCGCGGTGGCGAGCTTCTCAAAGAGCGCGGATTACTTCCTGATGTCGTTCATACATCCTTGCTTCGCCGAGCCATTCATACCTCCCAACTCGCACTGGATATGGCCGATCGTCATTGGATCCCAGTGCGCAGATCTTGGCGCCTCAACGAACGCCATTACGGTGCGCTGCAAGGTAAAGATAAGAAAGAGACGCTGGCGCAATATGGCGAGGAACAGTTCCAATTGTGGCGCCGCTCATTTGATGTTCCACCACCACCGATTGACGATAACGATAAGTATTCGCAGTTCGGCGATCCTCGTTATGCAGAACTTGGAAATGAGTTACCTAAGACCGAATGTCTTAAGGATGTCATCGTTCGCATGATTCCTTATTGGCAAAGCGCAATTATCGATGACTTAAAAGCTGGCAAGGTTGTCCTAGTGACCGCACATGGAAACTCGCTACGCGCGTTGGTGAAGCATCTTGATGGGATTTCAGATGCCGATATCGCTGGACTCAATATTCCAACCGGGATTCCGTTGCTATACGAACTTAACGATGACTTTACGCCGGTGAAAAAAGGTGGCGAGTATCTAGATCCAGCAGCGGCAGCTGAGGCAATTACAGCAGTGGCAAATCAGGGAAAGAAGTAGTCTGACTATTCGATCTTTGTATATTCGCCGGTCACAAGGAAGTAGACGCGACGGGCGATTGAGACTGCGTGATCTGCGCAGCGCTCGTAATATCGACCGAGCAAGGTCATATCGATTGCGGCTTCAACTCCATGCTGCCAGTTGTCATCGAGAAGGGTAGCGATGAGCTTGCGGTGCAAGCGATCCATGTCGTCATCGTCGGTTTCAATTTCTAGCGCGCGAACTGTGTCGCGGTGCTCCATTACGGCAGAAAGCTTGTCGATGATGGCCACCGCCACGCGACCCATATCCTCGATGGTGGAGGTGAGTTCGGCTGGAACTGCGCAGTTGGGAAAACGCATACGTGCTTGCTTAGCAATGTGATGAGCTAGGTCGCCCATGCGCTCAAGGTCAGCGCTCATGCGAAGTGAGGTAACTAGAGCGCGAAGGTCAGAGGCAACTGGTTGCTGGCGGGCCATCAAGCTGATGGTGCGGGCATCTAGGTCATGTTGAATATTGTCGATGACATCGTCATCTTGGATGACCTTCTCGGCCAGCGCTAAATCCGAACCAAGGAGCGCCGAAGTGGCATCAGCCATGGCGNCCTTAACGAGTCCAGCCATTTGTAGAAGGCTGGCGCTAATTCCGTCTAGTTCATCGTGGAAGGCATCGCGCATTGGCTAAGAATATCGGGATATGGCCCAATCGCGCATATCCATCATGAACAGTTCTTGAATAAATACTAAATAGAGGCTTACAACAGGGCTAAGAATGGCTTTGTACAGCGCAGATAACGATAAACGGTAGTGAGAGCCCAGGTAAGCCTTCTACGATTGGCGAGNGAGTTGGATAGCACGGAAAGCGGCCAAGAGCTCATCCATGCCCGCCGTCATCATTGAGCCAAACTCAATCCCACTAGAAATAAATGACTTACTTGACTCCATTGATGCAGAATCGATTCTTCTCTCTGCTGATGAGCGAGTACTTCATGAATCATCTGGAATATTTTCACTTAATCTAATTCGTGATTCGCGAATTGTTAACGAGCAACTACTTTTACTACTCCGCGCTGTGCGTAGATCGGGTCAACAACAAGAGACGACCCTCGAACTTCCGCGTGGTCCAATTGGCGCCGGTACCCATGATTTATTGGTTCGCGTCTGCCCGATCGGCCAAGCCGGCTTAATTGCCATCTTAATATTCGATGATTCAGAGATGCGTCGCCTAGATTCCATTCGTCGAGATTTTGTAGCCAACATTTCCCATGAACTTAAAACTCCGATTGGCGCGCTCTCGATTCTGAGCGAGGCAGTTCTAGGTGCAAGTGATGATCCAGAGGCAATCACGAGATTTGCCAATCGAATGCAGACCGAGACCAAACGTTTATCAGATTTAGTACAAGAGATTATTAATCTCTCCAGACTTCAAGATGATGATCCGCTCAAGCGGGCCGAACCTTTTCCCATTGAAGATGCGGTTAAAGAGGCTATTGATCAATCTCATCTCCATGCCGAATCACGAAATATCGAAATAGTTTTTGCCTCTGAATGTCATGGTCAAATCACAGGCGATCGGATTCAAATCACGATGGCCATTCAAAACCTCATTGAAAATGCAATTAATTACAGCCCCGATAAAACTAGAGTTGCCGTCGCTCTTAAATCAGCCGACGGACTAGCAGAAATTTCTATCTCTGATCAAGGAATCGGTATTCCAGAGAAAGACCTTGAGCGAATTTTTGAGCGATTTTATCGAGTAGATCCGGCTCGCTCACGAGCAACCGGAGGAACCGGCCTTGGCCTCTCCATCGTTAAACACATCATCAGCAATCACGGCGGGGATATCTCTGTCTGGAGNGTTGAGGGNAATGGAAGTACATTCACCATTCGCATCCCCCTAACTACGGAGGCAAAGTAATGACAAAGATTCTCGTGGTCGAAGATGAGCCCTCATTCTCAGATGCGCTTGCCTATCTGCTCGGCCGTGAAGGTTTTGAAGTCATTGTTGCTGACTCCGGCCCCAAGGCAATTGAAGAATTCGACCGTCACGGAGCTGACTTAGTTCTCCTAGATCTCATGCTGCCCGGTCTCTCTGGAACTGAAGTCTGCCGTCAATTGCGCACTCGCTCCAGCGTTCCTGTGATCATGCTGACTGCCAAAGATAGTGAAGTCGATAAGGTGGTTGGACTAGAACTTGGCGCCGATGATTATGTGACAAAGCCCTATTCATCACGCGAGCTGGTTGCTCGTATTCGAGCAGTACTGCGCCGCAATGGCTTTGATGAGCTGGTGAGCGAAGGCGTAATCTCGGCTGGCCCTGTTCGCATGGATATCGAACGACATCAGGTGAGCATCAACAATGAAAATATCGCCTTTCCGCTTAAAGAGTTTGAATTACTTGAATTTCTCATTCGCAACTCGGGTCGCGTTCTCACTCGCACGCAATTGATCGACAGAGTATGGGGCAGTGACTATTTCGGAGATACCAAGACTTTAGATGTTCATATCAAGCGACTTCGCGCAAAGATAGAACAAGACCCCGCTAATCCTGTTTTGATTCAAACAGTGCGAGGTCTTGGCTATAAATTTGAAGCGTAAATAATTTACTTCTTAGCTGAAACTCCTGCGTAATCACCGGTCTTTGCCACGATAAGTGCATCGAGCTTTATGACAGCTTGATTTGCGAAGGTAATAACAACTGGAACCCGGTCGCCAGCCATTGCGCCAAGTGTTGGGATAACGCCTTGAGTATTAGCGGTATCGCCAGAGAAAATTACTGGGGTATCAGTAGCAAGCACTGGAAGCGTTGGAGTCAAAGTTACAGGCGTGTTATTCACGGTGATTGATGCAATCGCATCGGACTTATCGGATGAGTTAATGATTGTTCCGACAATGACGCCAGAACCATCCTCTTGGGCAACGATAAAGAAGTCGCGCACCTTTAGTTGATCTGATGTAGCTTCAACGCCATCGGTTACTTGCTTAATCATTCGCGTTGGGGCATCTGCACCATTTGAGCAACCTGTCAAGAGCAGTGCTGCACCAGCAATTACTGCTGAAATAGGCGCTAAATAATGGCTTTTACGATTTTTTAGTGGCATAGGGCTAATGGTATCCTTGGGTTCTATCGAAAGGCCAAATTAATGTCATTTAAGGTCGGCGAAACCGTTGTATATCCCCATCACGGAGCGGCTCTCATTGAAGCAATTGAGACCCGGACTATTAAAGGCGAAGAGAAGATTTACTTAGTTCTCAAAGTGGCACAGGGAGACCTCACCGTACGAGTCCCCGCAGATAATGTTGATCTAGTAGGCGTTCGCGATGTCGTCGACAGCGCTGGCCTAGACCGAGTATTTAACGTCCTCCGTCAGCCATATACCGAAGAGCCAACCAACTGGTCTCGTCGCTACAAGGCAAATGTGGAGAAGCTCGCTTCTGGTGATGTCATCAAGGTAGCCGAAGTTGTTCGCGATCTTTATCGCCGCGATCTTGACCGCGGACTTTCCGCCGGCGAGAAGCGCATGCTCGCAAAGGCAAAGCAGATTCTTATCTCTGAGCTCGCACTTGCCGAGCACACAGATGAAGTTAAAGCCGGCGTCATTCTCGACGAGGTTCTCGCTTCCTAATTGGTTCTCCTATGAACCATCACTCTAAAACAGCGCTCATCATTCCTGCTGCTGGCAGCGGGGAGAGGCTAGGCGCAAACCTTCCAAAAGCACTTGTACAAGTCGCTGGCCGTTCGCTGATTGAACATGCGATTTATCGCCTGGCCCCGATTGCAACTCAGATCATCATTGCCGCACCTGCTGGTTATGAAGCAAAGTTTTCCGAACTCTTTGGCCAATCTGCGACCGTTGTCACCGGTGGAGTTACCCGGACCCAGAGCGTAAAGCGTGCGCTCGCGGCACTCTCGCCCGAAATCGAATATGTACTTGTTCATGATGCCGCCCGCGCCTTTGCAACCTTAGATCTCGCCGAACGAGTTCTCGCCGAATTAGTTGGTGGCCAACTCGCCGTCATCCCGGGTCTTGCGCTCGCCGACACCATCAAAACCGTAAATGCTGAAGGTTATGTAACCTCAACTCCAGATCGTGCTTCGCTTCGTGGAGTACAAACTCCACAAGGGTTTAGCCGTGCAACGTTAGAAAAGGCGCACCAACTTTCCAGTGACCTCACTGATGATGCGGGCCTCGCCGAAGAACTTGGCATTAAAGTAAAAGTAATTGCCGGTGAAGAAGCGGCATTTAAAGTTACAACGCCATCGGATATGAAGCGCGCAATCGAATTACAAGTTGAAGATTCCCATGCAGATATTCGAGCAGGCATTGGCACAGATGCACATGCATTCTCCGCCGATCCATCCCGTCCGATGTGGCTGGCTGGGCTGCAATGGCCTGAGGNCGTAGGAGTTGATGGTCACTCTGATGGCGATGTGGCCGCACATGCAATTTGCGATGCGCTCTTTGCCGCATCTGATTTAGGTGACCTTGGCTCTAACTTTGGAACTTCTGATCCGCAATATGCCGGAGCTGCTGGCGCAACTTTGCTGAAAGAGACACTCGCACGTTTAACTCGGGCTGGCTTTGCGATACTTAATATCTCAGTGCAAATCGTTGGCAATAAGCCAAAGATTGGTGCTCGTCGCACAGAAGCTGCCGCCGCACTTTCGCAAGCTTTGGGTGGTGCAATAGTCAGCGTCTCTGCGACAACAACCGATGGTCTTGGCTTCACCGGTGAAGGAAAAGGCATCTCTGCAATTGCCAGCGCCCTCGTAGTTCGCCGTTAAGCACCCGCACAAGTTACGATTGGCCCATGTCCACATCCGATCTGCACCTCTATAACACTGCAGATAGGACCGTCTCTAAATTTGTTCCACTTCAACCCGGCAAAGTAGGCATTTATTTGTGCGGTGCGACAGTGCAAGCTCCACCACATATTGGCCATATCCGAAGCGGAGTTAACTTCGATATTTTGCGGCGCTGGTTAATTTCTTCCGGCTATGACGTCACTTTTATTCGTAACGTTACGGATATCGATGACAAGATTTTGCACAAGGCCGTACATGAAGAGATTCCATGGTGGGCGGTAGCCATGAAGTACGAGCGCGCTTTTTCCGAGGCTTATGCCGCGCTCAATGTCATACCCCCAACATATGAACCCCGTGCCACTGGTCATATTTCGCAGATGATTGAATTAATGCAGATTTTGATTGATAACGGCAGCGCTTACGCGCCCGGCAATGGCGATGTCTATCTCAGCGTTCGCTCGCTCAAAGAATATTTAACCCTCTCTGGCCAAAAACTCGATGACCTGCAACCAGCAGAAGATGCCGATCTGACATATAAGAAAGATCCGCGCGACTTCGCACTATGGAAAGCAGCAAAACCTGGCGATCCATCATGGCCAACTCCATGGGGAGCTGGTCGTCCAGGATGGCACCTCGAATGTTCGGCCATGGCCCATGCTTATCTCGGTGAATCATTTGATATTCATGGCGGCGGACTTGATCTAGTTTTTCCGCACCACGAAAATGAAATTGCGCAATCCACTGCTGCCGGCTGGGGATTCTCCAAAATTTGGATGCACAATGCTTGGGTCACAACTTCTGGCGAGAAGATGAGCAAGTCACTCGGCAACTCGCTTCAAGTACACGAACTACTGAAGAAGGTTCGCGGTATCGAACTTCGTTGGTACCTCGGAAGTGCGCACTATCGTTCAATGCTCGAATTCTCCTTTGAAGCGCTAGAAGAAGCATCAGTAAATTTCCGTCGGATTGAAGGATTTCTTACCCGCGCAACTGAAATTCTCGATACTGAAATTTTGCCAACGCTCTCGGCCGAGTTCTCCATTGCTATGAATGATGATCTCTCGGTTCCAGCTGGTCTTGCCTCAATCTCCGAGGAGGTGCGACTCGGAAATACGGCACTTGCATCCAGCGATGTGAAGGCGCTGGCGCTTCATGCCGGTCGGGTCCGTGGTGCACTTCAAATTCTTGGCTGCGATCCCTTTGACCCAGTATTTGCAACATCAGCCGGAGCATCAACAGAAGTAATTGATGGGCTGATCTCTCTTGCCCTTGAACAGCGGGAAGCTGCTCGTGCCCGGAAAGATTTTGCCACCAGCGATTTGATCCGCGACAACATCGCTGGACTTGGCATCACACTCGAAGACACCCCAACTGGTCCACGTTGGTCCATCACTAATAAATAAGTTAGGTCACCAATATGCGTCCAGGTAGAAAACGTCGTGAAGCAGAGGCTGCGCCAAAGCGTCGCCCGGCACCAGCAGGAACCGGCCGTCGGCCAGAGTCACGCTTAGAAACTCGCGCCAGCTCTGATGCGGTTGCTGGTCGAAACAGTGTTGTGGAGGCGCTGCGTGCCAAGATTCCAGCAAAGGAACTTCTCATTGCTGAGCGTGTAGAAATTGATGAGCGCATGACCGAAGCACTGCGTTTGGCGAAGAATCAAGACCTTGGCATTAAAGAAGTTGCTCGTGGAGTTCTCGATGGAATTACCGGCACAACAACTCATCAAGGCATTGCCTTGATCATCAAACCATTTGGTTACAAGAGTTTTGATGCGATGGTCGCTGGTGCAAAGAAGCCAGGACTTCTCATCGGCCTAGATGGCGTCACTGATCCACATAACCTTGGTGCAATTGTGCGAAGCGCAGCTGCATTTGGTGCGGATGGCGTTGTCATTCCAGAACGTCGCAATGCAGCAATGACTGGCTCTGCATGGAAATCTTCGGCTGGTGCAGCCGCCAGACTTCCGATTTCACAAGTCACCAATATGGTTCGCTCGATTGAAGATGCTAAGAAGGCTGGATATTTCGTTGTTGGCCTGGATGCAGAAGGTCAAGAATCTTTGCCTGGCTTTTCGCTCGCGCAAGAATCTATTTATGTCATTGTGGGATCTGAAGGTAAAGGTCTATCGCGGTTGGTTCGCGAGAAGTGTGATCTCATCCTTTCGATCCCTATGGATAGCGATATGGAATCTCTCAACGCATCTGTCGCCACTGCCATCGTGATGTACTGGGTGGCTGAAAAGCGAACAATTCAGGAGTAGCCATGGCTAAGTATTCGCGCTTCATTGCACTCGGAGATTCACTTTCTGAGGGTATGTGCGATGAGATAGTAAATGAGCAATATCGAGGCTGGGCTGATCGAGTTGCCGATGAGTTAGCAAGAGATAATCCTGGCTTCACTTATTTAAATCTAGCGATTCGTGGAAAGTTACTTCCACAAGTAATTGCCGATCAACTCCCCATCGCCCTTGGATATATCGATGGTCCAACAACTCTGCTCTCATTTAACGCTGGCGCCAATGATGTCTTGCGACCTAAGTACAACGCCGAAAAAACTTTGGCAGAGTATCGAAACGCAGTAGAGGAGCTATCCAAGACCGGCGCCACATTGCTTCTCTTCACTGCCATCGAACAAGTAGATGGCAAAGGAAAAGTTGCCGATATGTGGGCGAAGAGATTTGGCGAGTTCAATGAGAACGTTCGTAAAACTGCCGCCAAGCACGGCGCAATTTTGGCTGAGGCAAAGCGCGCACCATTTCTCGGAGATAAGAGATTTCTTCACAGCGATCGGCTCCATTTGAATGCAGAAGGCCATCGACGTTTCGCGCAAGGAGTTCTGGAAGTTTTGGAACTTCCACATGACACATCATGGAACCTGCCACTTCCAAAAGCACCAAAGCAACCATTCATGGCCGAGAAGCGTGAGAACGCAAAATGGATCTATTCGTTTTTGCTGCCTTGGATCTGGCGACGTATCCGCGGGAAGTCGTCCGGCGATGGCCGCTCGGCAAAGCATTCGGCCCCGGTGCCTTGGCCGCCGCGCACAAATTAAGCCAACCAGGGGCTAGTTAAGGCTCCCATCTCCTGCTGGTTACCTGTTATTCACCAATGTAAGTCAAACTATGCATATGTCTTCCCATAGATTTCCGATCCTATCGCGCGCACCTCGCGAAACTTTGATTGATCGTGAACTTTCCTGGTTGGCATTTAATGAGCGTGTATTAGAACTAGCTGAAGATGAAGGCGTCCCACTGCTCGAACGCTGTCGTTTCCTAGCCATTTTCTCTTCCAACCTCGATGACTTTTACATGATTCGCGTAGCATCGCTTAAACGCAAGCTTGAGAATGGCGTTACGCAACAGAACTCCGCCGGTTATAGCCCTACGCAACTGATGGCCGAAATTTCTCAGAAAACCCAAGAACTCATCGATCGCCAAGAGAAGTGCTTTCACGAAAGTATTTATCCGCAGTTAACTAAAGTCGGTATCTCCATTGTTAAATGGGATGAGCTTAAAGAGGCGGAAGTTAATAACGTCAACCAGATATTTCAAGAGAAAATATTTCCGGTCCTGACTCCGCTTGCGGTCGATCCTTCACACCCATTTCCATACATCTCAGGACTCTCGTTAAATCTAGCTGTTGTAGTTAAGAAGAGTGAAGATGGCGAAGAGCTCTTTGCCCGAGTAAAAGTTCCATCCAACCTCTCGCGATTTGTCGAAACCCAAACCGGAGATGCCAAGCGATTCATACCTTTGGAGCAGGTAATTGTTGCCAACCTTGCCCATCTATTTCCGGGTATGGAAGTTGCGAATTACTTCACCTTCCGCCTCACTCGAAACGCTGATTTGGAAATTGAAGAAGAAGAGAGTGAAGACCTGCTGGCTTCAATGGAGCAAGAGTTACTTCGCCGCAAGTTCGGTCCACCAGTACGCCTGGAGATCGACCGCGAGATTGAGGGCGAGTTGCTGCATACCCTTATGGAAGAGCTAGGTGTTAAGGAACATGACATCAGTCGATATCAAGAGCCACTTGATCTCACGGGGCTAAACCGCATCGCCGACTTGGATTATCCAGAGTTCAAATACCCAACTTTTCGCAATCAAATCCACCGAGATTTAAGAGATATCGATCCCGATTCACCTGATGCTTTTTTTGATGCAATTAAACGTCATGAGATTTTGCTGCATCATCCATATGAATCATTCAACTCATCCGTCGTTCGCTTTCTCGAATCAGCTGCAACAGATCCACATGTCTTAGCCATCAAGCAGACGCTCTACCGAACATCTGGCGATTCACCGATTGTGCAAGCTCTGATTGAAGCCGCGGAAGCAGGCAAGCAGGTACTGGCTGTTATTGAAATCCGCGCCCGCTTTGATGAGCAGGCAAATGTTCGTTGGGCGCGAAAACTTGAGGATGCCGGAGTTCACGTGGTTTATGGTCTGGTTGGTTTTAAGACCCACGCCAAACTATCCCTAGTTGTGCGCCAAGAAGGCGGCGCTATTCGTCGTTATGTTCATATGGGTACTGGAAACTACAACCCAAAGACCGCTCGCCTCTATGAAGACTTTGGGTTGCTCAGTGCAGATCCAATATTGGGCGATGATGTAAACAAACTTTTCAATCAACTCTCTGGCTTTGCTCCGCAAACATCCTTCTCTCGCTTGCTGGTTGCCCCGCGCACACTACGTTCTGGACTGCTCGAGCGCATTGAAAATGAAATCACAAACCATAAGGCTGGAAAGCCATCGGGCATCCGGATGAAACTTAACTCGATTCTCGACGAAGAATTTATTGATTCGCTATATCGTGCATCGCAAGCTGGAGTAAAAATCGAGTTGGTAGTTCGCGGTATCTGTTCAATCCGGGCCGGCGTTCCGGGACTTTCCGAGAATATTCATGCCCGCTCCATACTTGGTCGCTTCCTAGAGCACTCACGCATTTTTCACTTCGTAAATTCCGGGCAAGACGAGTATTGGATTGGCAGCGCAGATTTAATGCATCGAAATCTCGACCGACGCGTGGAGAGCATGGTCAGGATTACCGCGCCTGATCACAAGATAATGCTGCAACGAGCGCTCGATCATTATTTATCGCCAACCTCACCATGCTGGGTCATGCAACCTGATGGCGGATGGGCACATGTCACCACCGGAGATTCCGGGGAGCCTTTAACCGACTTTCACTCACAAGTAATCGATTGGTACCGTGGCCGCGAATGAATTATTCAGTAATAGCAGCTGGTGCAGTTATCTGGCGACGCAATGATGAGAAAGAAATTGAAGTCGCTGTGGTTCATAGACCTCGATACGACGATTGGTCGCTTCCTAAAGGAAAGCTAGAAGAGGGCGAATCATTAATCGCTTGTGCTTATCGGGAAGCCGAAGAGGAGACCGGTCTACGTTTCGCTTTTGGTCCATTTGTTGGAGAGGTTGAGTATCCAACGGTTGATGGTCTCAAACGAGTGAGTTATTGGTCGGCTAAGTACACACCCGAGGAGAAGAGTTTTACTCCTAATAATGAAGTCGATCGCCTGGAATGGTGGAGCGCAGATGTGGCGCTAGAAAAACTCTCACGAGATAGCGATATGGAAATTCTCGCTAAATTCCTGGATAGCCCATATGACTCAACTCCACTTGTTCTACTTCGCCACGCAAAGGCGCTGGCTCGCGAGGAGTGGCAAGGCGAAGATGAGGATCGACCACTAGATAACACCGGACAAATCCAGGCGAAGCGAATTCATTCGATTTATCAAGTATTTAACGTAAAGAAAATCGTTACCTCTGATGCAGTGCGCTGTTACGACACAATCATCAACTTCTCCCGCATCTTGGGAGTTGATCCCGTTATTACTAAAGCGGTAAGCGAATATGTGTACAAGAAGGATAAAACTAAGTCACTCGATTACATACGTGAATTGGCGGATGAGGTAGGTGCAAATCGCCATGCTACTTTGCTCTGCAGCCACAATCCGGTTCTTCCACGAATGCTTGGGAAATTATTGAAGAAATCCAAGTTGAAGGAAGAAGCGCTGCCGGCAGGAAAGTTAAATCCAGGTGATGCTTGGGTCGTGTATCTGAAGAAGCGCAAAGTGGTTAGCGTCGAATATATTCCGGCGCCTTAGTTATTTCTCAGTCCAATCCATCCACTTCAACACAACACCTTCGCGAAGAGCCCAAGGGCATATTTCTAGGGTATCTAGATCGAGGTTACGCATAACGCTCTCGGCCACGAAAGCACCAGCAACAATTTGGCGGGCGCGGTTCGCTGAAACGCCCGGAAGTTGAATTCGCTCCTCAAGGTTCATGCCCGACAGCTTGGAAGAAATCTTTCGAATTACATCGGCCTTGATAACTTTTCCATTGCCGCCGTACCAGTCGCCACACAGGCGAGCGAGAGTCCGAAGCGTCTTGCTTGTAGCAATGGCTCGATCTGAATCTTGATGGTGAACCATTGCCGGGAGAATTGATTCAAGCTGGCTCTCGATATATTCGCGCAGCCCGCGAATGCTCTTATCGGTATATGGATCGCCCTGTAAGTGATTCTTGGTCAGTCGCGCGGCGCCAAGTGGAAGTGAAACCGCAACCTCGGGNGCTTCATCAACGCCGGCTGCAATTTCTAGTGAGCCTCCACCAATATCGATAACAAGCAAGCGACCGCTCGACCAACCAAACCATCGCCGCGCTGCAAGAAAAGTTAGACGAGCCTCATCCTCACCAGATAAGACTTGTAGATCTATTTCAAAATCTTTATTTAGGTCAGCGATAATTTTTGCACCGTTATTTGATTCACGGAGCGCAGAGGTTGCAAAAGGCAGGAGCTCTTCCACGCCAGCTTTCTTCGATTCTTTGACTGCTTCTTGAATGCAATGGCGAAGTTTTTCGATACCTTCAGCGGTAATTTCATTGGTGGGCGAGAGATGCTCCGTGAGACGCAACTCTTCTTTAAAGTTAAAGGTCGGATTTGGCCGAGCGCCGGGATGGGTATCAACGACTTGTAAGTGGATCGTATTTGACCCAACATCTAAGACGCCCAATCGCATGGGCTCAACCTACTATTTCCCGTGCGATTTCGCGTCTGGCTTTTCTCCATGCCATAATTACGCCCTGCCCATTTGATGTAAGTCGTTGGTCGCAGGCCTCCCTAGCTCAGTGGTAGAGCATCCGCCTTGTAAGCGGAAGGTCGTCAGTTCAATCCTGACGGGGGGCTCCAGAAATTCACTTAGTGATAACCCCTCGGTCAATTTGCTTACCCTCTCCTGAATTATTGATCTGATCTACTGTTCTCATGTTCAGCAAAAAGAAATCTAAGACAGTCGTTGTTGTGGGTGGCGGCGTTATCGGAAGCATGCATGCCTGGTTGGCTTTGGCTGCTGGTCATAAAGTCATCCACTTAGAACGTGATCTCGCCCCGCGATCTGCCTCGATCCGCAACTTTGGATTGGTGTGGGTAAGTGGCCGCGCCGCTGGAGCGGAATTAGCATTGGGGCTACGTGCAAGAGAGCTTTGGGAAACAATAGGCTTGCAGGCAGAAATTGGCTTTCGAGCCAATGGTTCATTAACTGTCGCACAAAATGATGCCGAGTTAGAAATACTTCGCGAGGCAGTACAGATGGCGGATGCCTCGGCACGTGGTTTTGAACTTTTATCTTCAACGCAGGTGAAGTGGCTAGAGCCAGTACTCAACGGAAATCATCTAGGAGCTCTTCGCTGCACTACTGATGCTGTGGTTGAACCACCCATGCTATTGGGAGGCTTGCGGGCGGCGATGCTGGGTAATGAAAGATATTCATGGCACCCACACTATGATGTTGTGAAATATAAAAAGACAGATTCCGGCCACACTGTTAAATCTGCGGCTGGGGTCAAAGTATCTGGCGATCTGATTGCATTTGTGCCCGGCGCCGCCCATCACGGTTTCTTATCCGACTATTTTGAGGATGCACCGATCCGAAAAGTTCGGCTGCAAATGGGAGCAACTGTCCCCCTAGCATCCGAGCTCTCGCATTCAGTTGCCGACGGTGATTCCTTGCGGTATTACCCAGCTTTTAAGGATCTCTCGCTACATACCTTGCCGACGCAAGAAGGCATCGCAGCAGAGCGAAAGATGCAGTTGCTACTAGTTCAGCGCCTCGATGGATCATGCACTATTGGCGATACCCATGAATATGAGGAGCCCTTTGATCATGAGCTCAGCGAGNCTCCGTATGAGCATCTCTCGCAAGTAATCGCCAACCTCTTTGGTACCACAGCACCCAAAATAGAGCGCCGCTGGGATGGCGTATATAGCCAATCTACGAGTACCGATATCTACTTCCGCAAAGAAATAGAACGGGGTGCCGTCATTATTACTGGCGGCGGCGGTCGTGGCAATTCATTAGCTCCAGCAATCGCTGAGGAGACGATGCAATCATGGGGAATATAAAACTTGCCATCTTTGATGTGGCCGGAACTACTGCGAAAGATGATGGCCTGGTCGTGCAAGCCTTTCAGGATGCCATCTCAGCTAGCGGCTTTAGTTCACAAGAGGTCGAAAAGATGACTGAGTACGTCAAGGCCACAATGGGACAACGAAAAATTGATGTGTTCACCTACCTGTGTGATGGCAATGTCAGCAGGGCAGAATCGATGCACGAGGATTTTGTCTCGGCTTATAACTCAATTGTTCAACACGGATTCCTCGAGGAGTTTGAAGGGATTTCCCATTTCTTCCGCGAATTGGGCGCTTGCGGAGTAGGAATTGGAATCACAACTGGCTTTCCCCGCGAGATTCTTGACCCAATTCTCAGTGGCCTGGCCTGGAATGATCTCATCGACGTATCAGTGGCTGCATCTGAAGTGGCACAAGGTCGTCCCGCTCCCGACATGGTCCTTCGAAGCGTAGAAATATTTAACAAGATGAACGAGAGCCAAATTTCTGTGAACGAAGTAGCGGTCATTGGCGATACACCATCTGATGTCGCTAGCGGATTGAGCGCACAAGCCGGCTTAGTCATTGCTGTAACAAGTGGTGCCTTCGAACGCACACAGTTAGAAACTCTTGGCGCAGACTACGTACTTAACTTTGCAACAGATGCATTTGAATTATTAACTGCGTAACTCAATCCCAATGTTAACCAAGTTGTCACTCAATATCATCCAAAACACAATCCTTTAGATACTTACCTGCGATGAGATTGCCCTACCAATCCATAAGGGGGAAATATATGCGCAAGCGTATTCTTGGTGGAGTAATTGCGGCCACAATGGCAGCAGCTTCACTAGTGGCAACATCTGCAGCATCACATGCAGCAGTCGATTTTTCAAAGTGCACATCTCTTAAAGAGTGCGGCGGCATGGATGCTCTAGTAGCAGCTGCTAAGAAAGAAGGAAAGCTCAACGTCATTACCCTTCCTCGCGACTGGGCAAACTATGGCGAAGCTATGGATCTCTTCTCTAAAGCTTTTGGAATCAAAATCACAGATGACAATCCAGATGGTTCATCTGCCTATGAAATTCAGACCGTAAAGACTGCTCCAGCTTCTAAGGTGCCAGATGCAGTTGATGTGGGAATCACCTACGGCGCCGATAATGCTAATCTCTTTGCTCCATACAAGGTTCAAAACTGGAACGACATAACATCTACCTATAAGGATGCCCATGGCCGTTGGGCTGGAGATTACGCAGGTGTGATTGCTCTCTCCTATGACACATCAATCTCAAAGGCACCTAAGTCATTTGCGGATCTCAAGGATCCAGCATTTAAGAATCAAGTTGCCATCGGTGGCGATCCATCTGGAGCTCAAGAGGCGCTTATGTCAGTCTTCGCTGCCAATCTCTCATCAGGTGGTACTCCAGATAACGTTCAGCCAGGTATCGATTACTTCAAGAACCTCAAGGATTCAGGCAACTTTGTTACTGCACTTGCAAGCGGACAGAACTTCCTTGCTGGCGCCTACAAGGTCTCCTTTTCATGGTCCTTCAACGGCCCAGGTGCAGTGGCTACCGCAGCGAAGGCTGGAAAGAGNGTTAAGTACGTCATTCCTTCCGATGCAGTAATCAAGGGAACTCCATACATCATGGCAATCCCATTTAACGCACCACATCCTGCAGCAGCTCGCCTCTGGACCGAATTCCTTTACTCAGAGAACAAGGGCAAGGGATCAATGGATCTCAACGCTTCATATCTTAAGGGCAAGACCGGCTCACAGATCTTTGCCGCCATCAATGGTGGTCAAAACATCTGGATCGCAGGTGGCGCACTTCCTATCGAATACGACGCAATGGTTGCTAAGAAGACCAACGCGCCAGCTCCAGATGGATATGGAATTCCAGCCAGCGCAAAGATCGTCACCCCAACTCCTGCTCAGCAGGAAGCGGCTAAGACAATACTCAAGGCACAGTGGCCAGCAATTGCTGGTAACTAAGTTAATTACTGTAACTAGTTAACTAACCGAAACATATGGGAGTAGTGAGAGCACATTCTCGAGTTCGCTCGAGCGGCCGAGGGACCAGCGTGCTACCACTACTCCCATTTTTCATCTTCACCGGATACTTCCTCATCTGGCCAGTTATTGCGTTAACACTTCGAAGCTTCCACGGAAATAAGAATGAATGGACACTTGCCAACTACCGACCAATTCTTCACAATGGCCCGTACTTTCACGCCTTTGTCGTATCGCTCAAACTCTCGATCGTCACGTCAATTATTGGATCACTTCTCGGCGCTTTCTTTGCCTTTGTAATCGTCAAATATACCCGCGGAAAATTCGGAGCGGTTATTGACTCAATCTCGGCAGTCTTTGCAAATTCTGGTGGTGTCCCACTCGCCTTTATGTTTATCGCAGCATTTGGCGTCGAGGGCATCGTCACAAAGTTGCTGAAAGTTTTTGGCTGGGATCTCTATGCCGGACACTTCACAATCTTCTCATTTACTGGTGTAGTGCTGGTCTACTCATTCTTCCAAGTGCCACTTATGGTCCTCGTCTTCAAGCCAGCAATTGCTGGCTTGCGGCGTGAGTGGGAAGAGGCGAGTATTAATCTTGGTGCTTCACCGCTTACCTATTGGCGCCGAGTAGGTATTCCAATTCTTCTCCCATCATTTGTTGGAGCGTTCTTCTTGCTCTTCGCCGGTGGCTTCTCTGCTTATGCGACTGCTCGCGCATTGACAGTTGGAACTGTCCCGCTGGTGCCCATCATTATCGGCACTTTGGTGGATGGAAACGTAATTTCAGATCAGACAAATCTCGGAGATGCATTAGCCGTGGGAATGATTGCCGTTGCCACTGTCGCGATGGCTGGATATATCTGGGCCGGTCGCCGCGCTGCAAGATGGCGTAACCCATGAAGAAATTTACTCTTAAGTGGCCGCTGATTATCACAGCATCTCTACTAGCAATCTTTATCTTTATTGTTCCGCTCTATGGAGCAGCGCTCTATAGTTTTAAGGGAAATGGCGGCAAGGGTCACTCTTGGGTTAATTACCGATGGTTGATTCACGCTGATGGCTTCTACCCGAGCCTCTTCACGTCGTTCAAGCTTGCTGTTCTGGCTGTAACACTCAACCTATTTTTGATGGTTCCAACGATGGTCTTCCTCAACCTTAAAGGTGCGCGATACAAATCTATCGTCGATTTCCTTTGCATCTTGCCGCTCATCATCCCTGTGGTCTCACTCGCAATTGGTGCGCAGGTTGCAATGCCGAAGTTCTTACAAAATACTCAGTACGAACTCGTCTTCTTCTTTGTCGTCATTGCCCTTCCTTATACATATCGCGCACTTGACACTTCTCTGCAGACAGTCGCCCTAAAAACGCTAGTAGAGGCCTCGAGAAGCCTAGGAGCATCATGGACTCGCACAATTATCCGCGTCATTGCGCCAGCTATCCGCAGCGGTATTACAGGCGCGCTCTTCTTAACATTTGCATTATCGATCGGCGAGTACACGATCACATCTCTCTTGCATTGGGAGACATTTCCTACTTGGACTGTTGTCTCAGCCCAGCAGAATATTCTCGGTGCGATTGCAGTCTCTGTCTTTAGTTTTGTTGGCGCGATTGCGCTCCTATCAGCAATTGCCCTCTTCTCTAAGAGGGGTTCACAACGCATAGAGGTGGAAGAATGAGCAAAAAAAGTCGCATTAGTAGCACTCTTGAGCTGCTCGGCATTAGTCGTCACTTTGGCCCCGTAAAAGCACTTGATGGATTGGATCTCACAGTGAAGCCAGGCGAGCTCGTAGCGCTACTCGGGCCTTCTGGCTGTGGCAAGACAACCGCCCTTCGTATTGTAGCTGGGCTTGAAGTTGCCACATCTGGCGAGTTACGTGTGAATAGTGACCGTTATAACGAGACCCCAGCCAACCATCGCGATATGGGTATGGTCTTTCAGTCCTATTCGCTTTTTCCTAATCTCACGGTCTCAGAGAATATTGATTATGGACTTCGCGCACGCAAGGTTGATAGCGCTAAGCGCGCTAAGCGAGTTACGGAGATGCTTGAGCTCGTATCACTTGAGAGTAAGGCAAAGGCTTATCCACATCAACTCTCTGGTGGGCAGCAACAGCGCGTAGCGCTGGCTCGAGCACTTGCCATCCAACCTCGCGTTCTACTTCTCGATGAGCCGTTATCGGCACTCGATGCCCAAGTCCGCAGCCAGATTCGGGAAGAGATTCGTCGCATTCAACTCGATCTTGGTATCACCACACTCTTTGTCACCCATGATCAAGAGGAGGCGATGGCTATTTCTGATCGCGTTGGTGTCATGAGCCATGGCAAGCTCGAGCAGATTGACAAGCCAATCGCACTCTATAACAACCCGGCTACTCCATTTGTTGCATCTTTCGTAGGTTTAGCAAACAGAATTCCTGCCGAGATCACTTCCAAGGGCAAGGCTCGAGTCTTAAATCAAAAGGTAACTATCTTAGGAAGTGCAGAAGAATTTGTTGAGGGGGAAAAGGTGAATGTCATTATCCGTCCAGAGTCTCTCGAACTTGTAAGCGAGAGCGATTCCGATGCAACCCGTGGCATCGTTGCTTTAAAATCCTTCCTCGGACCGCTCACCAAGGTTGGAATTGCCGCTGAAGGTGCCCCGCTGATTCATCTGCATATCTCAAGTCGCGAGGTCCGAAAGCTTGAAATTGGCCAGAGGGTTTCATTTAAAATTTCCAGTGATGAAGTGATGGCCGAGCATGCCTAACTCACAATCTCAGAGAATCNCTCGCGGCGCTGCAAACGAACTTGGTTGGGTCAATATAGAGGTTGCCGAAGGTGAACCCCTTATTGGCCAAGCCCCAACTGTTGATGCGGAGCCACTCCTTTCGATTATTCATATCTCGGATCTACATATTTGTGATGCCCAATCCCCGGCGCGCGTGGAGCTCATGGATCGCTTCGCCGATCCGCACCATCCGATGTCAGACATCGTCCCATTTGTTGGAGCCTATCGAGCGCAAGAGATACTTACTTCACACACTTTAGAGTCAATGGTGCGCACCGTTAATTCAATCAAACATGGAATTCATTCTGATCGTCCAATCGATTTCGTCGTCGCTACTGGCGATGTCACAGATAACGCTCAGGCGAACGAGCTGGATTGGTATTTCACACTCATGGAAGGCGGGCGGATCCATCCCGACAGTGGTTCATATGAATTGTGGGAGGGTGTTGCTCAAAAGAATCCAGAGCACTACGACCGCTCGTATTGGAATCCTGAAGGAACGCCAGAGGGTTGTGAAGATGACTTCCCACGCTCGCTTTATGGCTTCCCAACGGTCCCGGGNTTAATGGATGCAGTTCGTAAACCCTTTGATGCAACTGGATTAGTACATAAGTGGTTTGCAACGCATGGCAATCACGATGCACTCTTGCAGGGAACTGTTCCGCCAAATGCAGAACTTCTCGGAATCGCGACACACGATAAGCGACTCACAGCACTTGCACCTGATGTAGATCTCGGTCAGGCATTTAGTGGATGGTCGATGGTTGGTCCTGCTGGCTATGCGAGCCCTGGAGGCGGAATATTTCGCGAGCAGAACGCAGATCCACGTCGAAGATTTAATCAGCCAACTGATTGGGCAAGGTTGCATCTGTCATGTTCCGATAAGGGTCACGATGGTCACGGGCTGACAGAAGAGAATGCACAAGCGGGAAGCAAGCATTGGTATCGCGATATCGGAGAATTTCGCGTAATCTCACTTGATACGGTCAACATTAACGGCGGTTGGCAAGGATCACTCGATGAGCGGCAATTCATATGGTTGAAGAGCCTTTTGGCAGATCCAACTCCTTCGCACTTTATTTTGACTTCCCATCNCCCGCTCCACAGCCTCTTCAACGATTACGCACCTGCTGGTGCCGAACGACGAATTGCTCGTGAAGAGTTAGAAGAGGAGTTGCTCCATCATCCTCGAATCATCCTCTGGCTTGCAGGACATGATCACGATAATCGTGTTAGATATATCGGTAGCGAAGGCATAAATGGATTCTGGCATGTACTAACCTCCTCACTGATTGACTGGCCGCAGCAAGGTCGGGTAGTTGAAATATTGCGCGATGGTGAAGAGCTTGTGATTGCCACATCGGTCTTCGACCATGACAGCCCTACCGACCTCTCGGTTGCAACGAGCAATTTAGAGGAGCCTACGAATCTTGCGGCTCTATCTCGAATACTCTCGGCGAACCATTGGCAGCGTCGTAAGCAGAACGAGNATTTCAATGATCTTGCAGCTGGCGAACCAACCGATCGAAATCGTTACCTGCGACTGCCCATTAAGCGCTAGCTCAGGCATAACTTTCATAATTCAGTTCCTCAACTATAATTAACCCACAACTCTTCGTTAGAAAGTTGCAAACGACCTCAGAGTTAAAATACTGAGGTCGTTTTATTTCATTTCAATCTATTGATATAACGCCTAAAAGTGTTATAAATATGAGATGAAAAGTCAGAGCGACTTCGACGTTCTTATCGTTGGCTCCGGATTTGGCGGCTCGGTCTCTGCCCTGCGTTTACGGGAAAAGGGTTACTCAGTCGGTGTTCTGGAAGCTGGCCGTCGCTTTGCGGATAAAGATTTCCCTAAAACGTCCTGGCGGCTTTCCAAGTTTCTCTTCTTCCCTCGAGTTGGTTTGCGGGGAATTCAAAGAATTCACGCTCTACCCGATGTCTTAGTACTTGCCGGCGCTGGGGTTGGTGGAGGTTCGTTGGTTTATGCCAACACCTTGTATCAACCACCTGATTCATATTTCAACGATAAACAATGGGCGCATATCACCGACTGGAAGAGCGAATTGGCTCCATGGTATGACCAGGCCAAACGAATGCTTGGTGTAATCGATAATCCGTATTTCTCTCCTGCTGATGCGGCAATGAAGCAGGCGGCAGAGGAGATGGGAGTCGGNCACACCTTTAAATTAGCGCCGCTGGGAATTTACTTTGGAGAGTACGAGGGTCAGCTATCAAAGGATCCATTCTTTGGTGGCGTTGGTCCGGATCGTGTTGGCTGCAATCAGTGTGGCGCGTGCATGACGGGCTGCCGAAACAATGCCAAAAACACTTTACCTAAAAACTATCTCGGGCTAGCCGAAAAGGCCGGCGCTCAAGTATTTCCAGAGCACACTGTTGTAAAAATCGAAGAGATGGCGGATAAAACATGGAGAGTTCATACCCGCAAGAGCTCGAGCTGGTTTGGTAGAACGAAGGTATTTAAAGCGCGCGAACTTATAGTGGCTGCAGGTACCTACAACACACAGAAATTGCTGCATAAGATGAGAGATGATGGCATCTTGCCAAATCTTTCATCAAAACTCGGAGATCTATCTCGCACAAATAGCGAGGCTCTCACAGGCGCCTTAATGCCAGATATTTCAACCGATTACAGCAAGGGCTCCGCCATCACATCCTCTTTTTTCCCGGACGAGCACACTCATATAGAACCTGTTCGATATGGCAAGGGCAGCAATTCCATGGGCTTGCTTCAAACCATCATGACGGACGGAATTGATATTAAGAGACGTCGCAAACAATGGTGGGCCNCCTTGCTACGCAATCCATATTTACTTAAGCGATTGCTCGATGTTCGAAAGTGGAGTCAACGAACCGTCATTGCCCTGGTCATGCAAAATGTGGACTCATCGCTCACAGTAAAAGGAAAGCGTGGAAAATTTGGTTGGCGACTTACGTCAACAAATAATTCCGAGAACCCCAATGCGACATATATCCCCGCCGCTAATGAAGTTGTTCGCAAGATTGCTGATGCAAATGGCGGTATTCCTGGTGGCAACTGGGGAGACTTATTTGGAATGCCATTTACCGCTCACTTTGTTGGCGGCTGCGTAATTGGAGATTCAACGGAGAATGGCGTCATTGATCCGTATCACCGCGTCTGGAATTNCCCCACGCTCCACATTATTGATGGCTCGAGCATCACGGCCAATCTCGGCGTAAATCCCTCATTGACTATTACAGCGCAAGCAGAGCGTGCACTTTCGATGTGGCCGAATAAAGGGCAAAACGATTCAAGACCTGCTCAATTTGAGAGCTATAGAAAAATTTCAGCAATTGCACCGCAATCACCATTTGTGCCGCTTGGTGCAATCGGTGCTCTCCATATCTCCTAAATGCGGGTGAACTTTAGGGTGATATCTATTCGCCTGTCATAGATTCTTCGCTAATAACCCTCACCCCGTGAAACACTAATCGCGGGTGAAAGGGGAAACAATGAGTCAACACCGAACGCTACTTCCTGGCGTTAATGCCGCTCGAATAACACCTCCAATCGTCCCGCCACACTTAATTCGTCGCGATGATTTATTGGAGCAATTAGAAGTGCCCGTCCCACACGCCACCTATATCGTGGCTCCAAGTGGGTATGGCAAGACCACCCTGGCTTCCCAGTGGGCGGCCATGCATCCGACAAATACCGTTTGGCATACCGCCTCGCTCGCCGATGATCCCAAGACCACCCTCTTTCACTTTATCGAAAGCTTTCGAAGATGTTGGCCTAACTTTGCGCCTTGGGCAGAATCGATTGTAAATAAAGAGCTGGATGTTGCAGAAGCTGTCAGACTGGTCGCTAATGAAGTTTCTACTCTTGGGCCAATCGTTAATTTCATTGTAGATGGCGCCGAGTATTACTCAGCGGATCACGCCCCTATGATGGAGATTTGGCAGGCCAACGCCCCGCTTAATTTACGAACTGTTACCACTCGAACATCGATACCTGCTATAACTCCTGTTCGTGCGGCTTCGCTCAACGTACTTAAAGTTATTAATGCCGCTGATTTAAAATTAAATCAGGAAGAAATCGAATCCCTAGCTGAATATTATGAAGTGGATTTGAAAGATAACAAAAAACGCATGAGTGTAGATTTAGCGCAAGGGTGGCCGTCAGGGGTCAACATAATTCTTAAAGGAATTCAATCCGGAATCGTTATCAATGAAGAAATGGGGATTGATCGCCTTAAATCGCTAGATAGTCGGACTCTTGTCCGAACCGCAATTTCTTCACTCAAAGAATCCGAGCGGAACTTTCTTTATGAGATGTCCCTCTTTCCGGCTATACGACCAGAATATGTAGCCTCAAAAATGGGTGATAGCTCGGCCCGCAATACTTTGCGTCGCATGAGCGCCGATGGAACTTTTATCTCAGAATTTGGGGNTGATGAGAATACATTCCTCATCAACCCGATAATCAAAGATGTCATCAACGAGGATCTTACTCGTGATGAAAATAGCTATAAAGCGCTCTGTAAAATTACAGCGGAGATATTACTCGAGAACAATCAAGATATTGAAGCAATAGATTTATTGATGGCCGCCGGAGAAGTAGCTCGAGTTAAAAATATCGTGGCACAAAATACTCGAAGAATGATCTATTCAAATCAAGGTGATTTGCTTCGTCGCTGGCGCAAGGTTGTCGCTGATGTGTTGGGCTTAGAGGAGGTTGGTGAGCAACTCGTAGAAGCTTATGCTGCGATGGTTTCAGAGAGCCTTGAATCCTGTAAAACTAAATACACCNCTCTTCTTCGTGCAGCTAATGGAACAAATGATTTCACTGTAATTGAGGGCGACCTTGGTGTTATGGAGTCACGCATAAAATTCTCAGAGGGTGCATTCTCCAAATGTATTGAGGGAGTAAAAGCCCTGGCGACGAAAAGTTTTACCAAGGAGGCCTTATCTTCGAGCAAGGCAATCACCGGATTGAGATTTGCGGCTAGCGCAGCTCTACTTAGCGAGGACCTTGAATCATTACGTGAAATTGCCAAGATTGCCGAAAATTTGAATTTTCCACGAAATGAGAAGCCGTTAGTTGCGCTGAGTGCCATCCAAGCTTGCGTTGCACTTGGCGAAGGGCGCATGAAGGACTGCCGCGACCTAGCGCTTTATACATTGAATCTCTCTGCCGAGTACGGCTATACCGGTTTACTAGCGCCATACGATGTTACCTATTGCTTGGCCGAAAGTTCTCGAGAATTCGGTCGAGATCAAGAGGCGCTGGACTTTTGCAGTAGCCTCATTGATTCGGCAAAAGAACATGATTTATATCCTTGGGTAGCTGCATTCTCGGCAAAGGCTGCCCTTCTCACCGCCCAGACGGGACGAGTTTCAGATTCGCTTAAAACTTTGCGAGAGATTCGAGATTATCTCTCTAATCCACTTCTCGATCTTCAGGTCCATCGAATTGTTGATGAGCACGAACTATTTATTCGGGTGATTGCTGGCGATACCGAAAGAATTGAGGAGCTCCTTTATCGTTTGCCTCGAACGACAACCATTGTTGCTTTTGTTGCGGGAATTGCCGCGCGGAAGAATCCAACACAAGCTCTCTCGCTTATTGAGGCCCTCCCCGGAAGAACCGTCCGCGAAGAAATTAATAAGGAAATTTTGCTTGCTGATTATTATGTGACTCAACCAGNAATAGCCAGAGAACATATTCACAACGCCCTCCNTCTCGCCCTACCTCACGGTCATCGAAGAATTTTCCTCTCTCAAACCTACGAATTTAAAAATATACTCTTAGATTTTGCCTCAGATCACCCAAGTGTTTATGTCGAATCATTGGCAAGCGCAATTCGTGAAAATATGAAGGAGCGAAATTTGAAAGGTGGCGGATTAGCAAATCCTTTAACAAAGCGCGAGTTAGATATCTTGCGCCGCCTTCCAACGGGGCTTCCCATTACTCAAATTGCTTCAACCCTGCATATTTCAAATAACACGATTAAGACGCATCTAAAGAATGTCTATAAGAAGCTTGGTGTGGACTCTCGAGATGCAGCTGTTACAAAAGGAAAAGAGTTACTGCTGCTCTAGTTCTGATTTAGCTCGAAGTCGAGGCCACTTGGTCTCGGGGNATTGCTGATTCCGATAGAAATCTCGAATGTGTGCCTGCACGATTGAACTCTTCTCTTTGACTACGAAGTGTGAAGCGCCTGGGATGATTGCTAGGCGACCATCTGGCAGCGATTCATAAAGATCAATGGTGTGGTGGTTGGAGAATGGCTCGTCATCGCCAGTGAGTACTAGGACTGGGCAGGNGATTTGCGCGAGGTCATCTTTACTCATGGTTGGTTCAGAGTTCCAGACTTCGTATGCCTTACGAATAATGATTTCCTGCATATGGGCGGGATCAGGAGAGCGCATCGCAAATTTGGCGGCATCCTCTTCCGAAATAATAATCTCCGGATCTTCTTGAACAAGCGTCAGGCCACTGTCGTAGTGATANTTGGTTCCGATGGCAACGATTGACTTCACCAGATCAGGACGTTTGATNGCAACCATTAGAGAGATGATTCCACCATCACTCCAACCAATGAGGTGTACAGGTTCTTTGATGACATCTTCGATGTATGCGATTGCTTCATCGGTCTGAAAATCAAAGTGATAGAAGCCTTCGCGGGTTCCGGTGCGACCATGCGCTGTACGGTCATAAGCGAAAACGCGCCGCTTTTTGAGTGCGGGAAGCATCGTGTAATCCCAGCTATCGGTGGAACTTAATCCACCATGTAGCAAGAGAACTGGCTCGCCCTTTGCACCGAACTGGGAGTATTGAACCGACCAAATATCATGACCACGAAGATTGATGTAACCAGAGGTAGAGCGCATAAGTAAATCTTAATTACATTGAATCGAGGATATGGCGGTTTCCGCGATCAAAGGTGAGGTAATTCCAACACCAATCCACGATTGTGCCAATTCGGTTACGGCCACCCATGAGATAGAAGAGGTGGAGAAAGAGCCAGGTTACCCAAGCAAAGTATCCGGAGAACTTAATCTTGTTGACTTGCACGATTGCCTTATGACGGCCAATTGTGGCCATCGAACCTTTATCGCGATATCTAAACTCGGCTAACTTTTCATTCTTGATAATGCGCTTGATTTGAGCCGCAACAAATCGACCTTGTTGCATCGCTACGGGTGCAACCATTGGCAAGAAGCGACCATCGGCNCCCTTGGCACCAGAGATATCGCCGACCGCCCAGATGTGAGGGTAATTCTTTACTTGCATGGTCGGATCGACATCGAGTCGGCCCGCGACAACGGGGAGAGTCAAGTCATTGATGACGGGCGCACCTTTAACGCCAGCAGCCCAGATCGTGATTTCAGCTGGAATAGTGCGACCGTCACGAAGATGAATTTCGCGACTGGAGACTTCCTTTACTGCGGTATTTGTCATGACGTTAACGCCAAGATCAACCAGATTCTTAGTGGCTTTATCCGTGAGGGATTGAGCGAACATTGGCAGGATGCGTGGACCGGCTTCGATCAGCGAGATATCAATATGTTTTGCGGCGTGCGCTTGATCGCTCTTAAGTGGACCACGAACGAGTTCCGCGAGTGCGCCAGCCATCTCTACGCCGGTTGGTCCGCCGCCAACAACTGCAATAGAGAAACGGGTGTCATCTTCAAATCGGCAGAGATCTTCAAATCGACGCATTACTTCGGCACGGATGGTGAGGGCCTCATGAATATTCTTCATGCCGAGCGCATGCTCTTCAACGCCTGGCGTTCCAAAATCAGCCGTGACTGAACCAAGGGCGACAACCAGATGATCAAATGCAAGCACTTCACTGGAGTCGAGTTTTACTGTCTTATTGCGGTGATCAATCGAGATCGGAGATCCCATACGAAAACGACCATTAATTTTCGAGAGCGCACCGCGAATCGGATAGGCGACGTGATCGGCAGCTAGCCCTGCGGTCGAAACCTGATAGAGAAGTGGCAGAAAAGTCTGGTAGTTGTGGCGATCAACAACTGTGACCTGCACATCTTTTCCGAGGACCTGCGCAACGGCCATCCCGCCGAAGCCGCCACCCAAGATAAGAACGCGGGGCTTTATGGGGGTAGTCATTCAAATACCTCGCTCTACTCAGTTCACAAAAGTTTCTTATTTGAGAAGCTCAGTCTACTGTTGATTACATGAACTCTCCCATTCAGAGCACCCCAGGCCAACGTAAAGTTCTTGTTACGGGAGCTTCTGGTTATGTCGGCGGCCGGCTCGTGCGCCNATTATGTGATGAGGGCCTCGATGTTCGCGTCATGGTGCGAGATCAGAAGAAGATTAAAGGACAACCCTGGTTTAACGAAGTTGAGGTTTGCGTTGCAAATGCTAATAACTTTGCAGAAGTAACGACAGCACTCCAAGGAATTCATACAGTATTCTATTTAATGCACTCTATTAATCTCGGCCCACGCTTTGATGAAATTGAGGCGGAAATGGCCCGCAATTTCGCCCGCGCGGCCGAAGAATCCGGCGTCAAGCAAATTGTCTATCTAGGCGGAATTGCTAACGATAAAAAGATTAGCCAACNCCTCGCTTCCCGGGCTAACACCGGTGTACAACTTGCATTTGGAAAAGTTCCGGTTCTCGAATTTCGAGCCGGAATTATTATTGGTTCCGGTTCGGCATCCTTTGAAATGCTTCGCCATTTAACTCNCCGCCTGCCAATCATGACCNCTCCTAAGTGGGTAACGAATAAGACGCAACCGATCGCAGTTCGAGATGTGCTCTGGTATCTCACACAGGCGGCGCTCTTGATTAAACCAGTCTCTGGGATTTTCGATATCGGTGGTCCAGAAGTGATTACTTACGAAGAGATGATGCAGACCTTTGCCAAGATCTCTGGCTTAAGACGTCGATGGATAATTAAAATTCCGGTTCTCACTCCCGGACTTTCGAGTTTGTGGATTGGACTTGTCACTCCAGTGCCGGCATCTCTTGCCAAACCACTCGTGCATTCCCTCATCAGTGAAGTTGTTGCAGATCCAAACAAGTCGATTGATGCCATCATCCCTCCGCCTCCACATGGGTTGCTGAACTTAAAGCAATCCATCGAGTACGCTCTTTCTCGTACAACTAAGGGAGAAGTAGAAACTCGCTGGTCTGATGCCACCGCTCCGACCGCCCCATGGCAGAAGGCACAGAGCGATCCCGCCTGGGCTGGTGAAACTCTTTATAAAGATCATCGCGATGTAACAGTGGATGTCTCGCGCGAAAGTTTGTGGCAGAGCATTGAAGAAATTGGTGGNCAGACCGGTTGGTATGGCGCAGATTTTCTTTGGTGGGCTCGTGGAGTTCTCGATCGAATGGTTGGGGGAGTTGGACTTCGCAGAGGTCGCCGCGATCCGAAGCATTTGCGCGTCGGTGATAGTTTAGATTTTTGGCGAGTAGAAGAAGTTATTCCGGGCGAGAAACTTCGCCTTTATGCCGAGATGATTCTGCCGGGAAAGGCATGGCTAGAATTTCGGTTAGAAGAGGTAGAAGTTAATGGAAAACTTTTGCGACGAGTTACACAAGAGGNTCTCTTCTCACCACGTGGCCTTGGCGGCCAGGCTTACTGGTTTGCAATCTTGCCATTGCATTCTTTTGTATTCCCTACAATGCTCCGTAATCTGGTAAAGAGCGCGCGAACAAAGGATGCTAAGACCGGTGCATGAGTTCACTCCAGAAGTCGAAGAACTTGCACATGAAATTCTTCAGTACAGCTTGGTTCGACTTCGCACCGATCCGCCACTAGATCACCCCAAATCTCCAGAAGAGCTCTTTGCGCTCACCGGAAATACGATTACCCCAGAAGGTATGGGCGGGCACAAAACGCTCGAACTCTTTAAAGATGTACTAGCCACCGCTTGCATCTCAACCGATCATCCGCGTTATCTCGCATTCATTCCATCCGCGCCAAGCGAATACGCAAACCTCTTTGATCTCGTGGTTGGAGCAAGCGCGCTTTATGGCGGTTCCTGGCTAGAAGGCGCAGGCGCTGTTTACGCAGAGAATCAAGCGCTGCGTTGGATTTCCGATTTAGCAGGTCTGCCAGAAAGTNCCGGCGGAGTCTTTGTGCAAGGTGGAACGATTGGAAATTTATCGGCACTTGTAGCCGCACGGATGGATGCTCGAGAAAAGCACCCGGAAGTAAAACGTTGGGCGGTTGCCGCCAGCGCGGAAGCGCACTCATCGATTAAATCTGCGGCGGCAGTAATGGATGTAGAAGTAATCTTGATTGAGCCCGATGCCTCCGGATCTTTACAAGGAGCAGCATGCGCTCAGGAAATTGATAGCTATTTATCAGAGCATCCAGGACATGGAGTCTTTGCCATTGTGGCAACGGCCGGAACAACTAATTTAGGAATAATCGATAACTTAACCAGCATTGGTAGCTTCGCAAAGGAGCGCGGAATTTGGTTCCACGTCGATGGTGCATATGGCCTTGCTGGTCTCTGCGCTCCAGATGTTCGTCCATTATTTAATGGTGTGGAAATGGCTGACTCATTAATTGTCGATCCACACAAATGGTTATTCGCGCCCTTCGATGCCTGTGCTTTGATTTATCGCGATCCATCGACGGGAAAGAAGGCGCATACTCAACATGCTGCCTATCTTGATACTTTGGAAGATGATGGCGAATGGAATCCATCGGATTACGCCATCAACCTCACCCGGCGAGCGCGCGGTTTACCTTTCTGGTTCTCACTTGCAGCGCATGGCACAAATGAATATGCCGACGCGGTAGAAGCAACGATGCAGATGGCGCGTGATGCCGCAGAATTGATTAAGCAGCNCCCTCGTTTAACTTTGCTGATGGAACCCGAACTCTCGATTGTGGCATTTACGCGAGATGGTTGGAGCGCTGCGCAATATCAAGAATGGTCCGATAAATTGCTCGCCGACCAGATCGGATTTGTGACGCCATCGGCCCATAAAGGGCAGCCCATTTTGCGATTTGCGATAGTAAATCCCTGGACAAAAGTCAGCGATATTGAAGCGATATTGGCAACACTTTAAATATTGAAAAACTTGCTCAAATTCCAGAAATTGTCAGCCCCTTCACTTAGTATGCGGATATGGAAAATGCCTCACTTCAACAACTAGATCAGCTCGCTCTTCAATCCGCGAGTTTGACCGAGCTTGAAGTCCGCATCCTCGAATTCGAGCGCCAATGGTGGCGTTATGCCGGCGCCAAAGAGAGCGCCATCAAAGAGCTTTTCGATATGGCCCCTCCGGCTTACTACCAACTTTTGAATAACCTGATTGACCGCGAAGATGCACTTCTCGCTTCGCCCATGCTGGTAAAGCGCCTTCGCCGCCTGCGTGAAGCTCGCACTAACGCCCGCAGTAAATAGCCGGTCTGCTCGCCCCCCAAGTTTCGACTTGGCGTTGATTTCAATATTGCCCTAGATTAGGCGTTAGCACTCAAGGGGTCAGAGTGATAACCGCCCCCCATAGTGGAAGCTAGCAATTACAGGGAGAACTCACTTATGGCAAAGATGATTGCCTTTAATGAAGAGGCCCGTCGTGGTCTCGAGCGTGGAATGAACGCTCTTGCTGACGCAGTCAAAGTAACCCTCGGACCTCGCGGTCGTAACGTTGTTTTAGAGAAGAAGTGGGGCGCCCCCACCATCACCAACGATGGCGTCTCCATCGCAAAGGATATTGAGCTCGACGATCCTTGGGAGCGCATTGGCGCAGAATTAGTTAAAGAAGTAGCGAAGAAGACTGATGATGTTGCCGGTGACGGAACAACAACTGCAACAGTTTTGGCACAAGCGCTCGTTCGCGAAGGTCTTCGCAACGTTGCTGCTGGCTCTAACCCAATGGCGCTCAAGCGCGGTATCGAGAAGGCCGTAGATGCAATCTCTACCGAACTCTCTGCCATGTCCAAGCCAGTTGAGACGAAGGAGCAGATTGCTGCTACCGCATCCATCTCTGCGGCGGATGCAACTATCGGTGAAATGATCGCCGAAGCGATGGATAAGGTCGGCAAGGAAGGCGTAATTACTGTCGAAGAGAGCAATACATTCGGTCTCGAGCTCGAGCTCACCGAAGGTATGCGTTTTGATAAGGGTTATATCTCGCCATACTTCACCACCGATTCTGATCGCATGGAAGCAGTTCTCGAAGATCCATATATTTTGATTGCTAACTCCAAGATCTCAAATATCAAGGATCTCCTACCTATCCTCGAGAAGGTCATGCAATCAGGTAAGCCACTATTAATTCTTGCCGAAGATGTAGAAGGCGAAGCGCTTGCTACTCTCGTAGTAAACAAGATTCGCGGAACTTTCCGTTCTGCCGCAGTAAAGGCTCCTGGCTTCGGTGATCGTCGCAAGGCAATGTTGCAAGATATTGCAATCTTGACCGGTGCAACTGTGATCTCAGAAGAGGTTGGCCTTAAGCTCGATCAAACCACAATGGATCTCCTCGGTCGCGCTCGCAAGGTCGTTATCGCAAAGGAAGAGACCACGATCGTGGAAGGATCGGGAGATGCTGACCAGATCAAGGGTCGCGTCCAACAGATTCGCTCCGAGATTGAGAACTCCGATTCAGATTACGATCGCGAGAAGCTACAAGAGCGCTTGGCAAAGCTTGCTGGTGGCGTAGCCGTTATCAAGGCTGGCGCAGCAACAGAAGTTGAACTCAAAGAGCGCAAGCACCGCATTGAAGATGCAGTTCGTAACGCTAAGGCCGCAGTAGAAGAGGGAATTGTCGCCGGTGGTGGCGTTGCGCTTCTTCAAGCAGCGAAAGTTGCATTTGAGAAGCTCTCACTCACCGGTGAAGAAGCTGTTGGCGCAAAGATCGTTGAACTCTCGATTGATGCACCACTCAAGCAGATTGCAATGAACGCCGGACTTGAAGGCGGAGTAGTTGTCGAGAAGGTTCGCCATCTACAAGCTGGATTCGGATTGAATGCAGCGACTGGTGAATACGTGGACATGATCAAGGCTGGAATTATTGATCCAGCAAAGGTCACTCGCTCTGCACTTCAAAATGCGGCATCAATTGCAGCGCTATTTATTACAACCGAAGCTGTTATTGCGGATAAGCCAGAGCCAAAGGCTGCGGTTGCTCCACAAGGCGGCGGAGATATGGACTTCTAAACTCAGAAAGTTCTGCGGGAAAGGCCTCGAATAATGCGTAAATTATTATTCGGGGCCTTTCTCCTTTAAGGTATGCACATGGCAATTAACGATCCTTTCAACGCAGCAGAGCTCGCTCGTGCTGCCGCAATAGAGGATGCGGTTAATTCTGATTTTGTCGGCACGCTCGTATCTGTCGATACCGATGAAAGTTCGGCAGATGGAAATACTGATGCGCGTATTGCGACTTATCTTTTTGAAGCGGCGCTCCCTGGATATATGGGTTGGCGTTGGGCGGTATCACTTGCAAAAGTTGATTCATCATCATCCGCAACTGTTTGTGATGTAGTCCTACTCCCCGGCGAGGAATCACTTCTTGCTCCGGAATGGGTTGCATATAAAGATCGCATTCTTCCGGGCGATGTTGGTGTTGGCGACATCATTCCTACATCAGCCAATGATGAGCGTTTGGTTCCTGGCTATGCAGCTCTGCCTGGCGATGAAGAACTCGATCCATCACAACTCTTTGAATTTGGTTTAGGGCGTGCGCGCGTTCTCTCCATCGTTGGTCGCGACTTAGCGAGCAAGCGTTGGTATGAAGGTGATCGCGGCCCGAACTCGCCAATGGCCCAGAACGCCCCGAAGCCATGTCAGTCCTGTGGGTTTTTTATTCCGATAGCCGGATCACTACGTTCAGCATTTGGGGTCTGCGCCAACGTCTTGTCACCCGAGGACGCACGCGTAGTCTCGGTCGATCACGGTTGCGGAGCACATTCCGAAGCCATGGTCACTGCCGAATAGGTTAAACTTTCCCTTCCGAGAAGCAGCCCGCAGAAATGCGGCCCCGAATCTAATTAAACCTAACAACAAGGAGTCACAATGCCAGTCGGTCGCGTGAAGTGGTACAGCCTTGAAAAAGGGTTTGGATTTATTGCATCCGATGAGAGCGAAGATGTTTACCTCGCATCCTCCGCCCTTCCTGCCGGTGTTGCCACAGTAAAGCCTGGAACAAAACTTGAATTCAGCATCATCGAAGGACGACGTGGGCCACAAGCTCACGCGGTTCACGTTCTCGAAGAGCCAGCATCAGTAGTTGCAAATACTCGCGCTAACGCCGATGATCTTGCGACCATGATTGAAGACACCATCAAAATTTTGGATAAAGTCGGAAATGGAATTCGCCATGGGCGCCATCCATCCGGAGCTGATGCAGAGCGTCTAGCCAAAGTGCTGCGCGGTATCGCCNGCCAAATCGAAGGCTAAATCTGCTCTCTTCTCGCTCTGCGAATTGTGTAACGAAGGCCTACTAGGCCAAGCAAAGCACCGACGATGCAGATCCATATGGCATTGCTGCGGGCATTAATTGCAAGAGCAATTACCAGAGCAATGAGCCACATCACAGTTCCAGCGATGATCACTGATANGTTGCCGAACAATCTCATNTCGCAAGCATAACGAGTATTCTTCAAAGCATGATTAATCCTGAGGGCTCGCTTCGCTCCTTCAGACATAGAAATTTTCGTATTCTCTATCCAGCAAATGCCGCATCCAATATCGGAACGTGGACCCAGCGAGTTGCGCAAGATTGGCTGGTATTACAACTCACTCATAGTGGGCGAGATCTCGGTTTAGTAACCGGACTGCAATTTCTTCCTTCTCTGCTCTTTAGNTTGTATGGCGGCAGACTGGCAGATCGATTTAATAAGAGAACTCTTCTTTATATAACAAATCTTGGCGGCGGAGTAGTTGCGGCAATTCTTGGAATTTTGGTGACTACTCATCATGTGGCAATCTGGCATGTCTATCTCTTAGCTTTTGCGCTGGGGTTATTTACTNCAATTGATGCGCCTATCCGCCAATCATTTACATCCGAGATGGTGGGCAAGAGTGATTTAGCAAATGCGGTTTCGCTCAACTCGGCTAATTTCAACGCTGGCAGGCTAATCGGCCCAGGTCTCTCCGGATTATTAATTGCTTGGTTTGGAACCGGTCCCTCATTTCTCATCAATGCCGCCTCATATCTATTTGTGATTATCGCCTTATATTTCATTGATGAGGATCAGCTCCACATCGAAGNTGCGCCACAAGAGCGGGCCAAGATTCGGGAAGCCTGGCAATATGTGAAGGCCCGTCCGGATATCTTTGCCGTCATGGCGACCGTCTTCTTCGCCGCCACCTTCGGACTTAATTTCCAAATATTTACCGCGCTGATGGCGACCTCAGAGTTTCACAAAGGTGCAGCCTCTTATGGAAGTTTGGGTAGCGTAGTTGCGATTGGCTCGCTTTCAGGAGCGTTGCTCTCTGCCAAGCTCGATGCAAAGCGCAGTCCCCGATTTATTATCTTCTTTGCCACCATCTTTGGCGCGAGCGTCGCGCTCTCCGCTCTGGCTCCAAGCTATTTCACGTACGCGCTGACTCTTCCAATTGCTGGTGCACTCGGCTTAACCACGATGATTGCAGCCAACTCCTATGTTCAGGTGCGTACTGATCCGGCAATTCGTGGTCGCGTGATGGGCATCTATCTCACCATCTTCTTAGGTGGTACTCCTGTGGGATCGCCCTTAATCGGCTGGCTAGCAACTGCGATTGGAACTCGTCAAATGATTGGTCTCTGCGGCGGAGTAACCATCATCTCAATTTCTATTATTTATCTGCTTCTGCGTGGGAAATTAAAGCCGCCTGCAAGTATTTTGGTGGCAGATGTTCTAGCGCCTGGAGAGAAGTATTAACAAAGTTACGCCTACAAGTACGGCGAGAGTTAGAGTTCTTCTAGTTTTGTAGTTCATTAACAATGTACTCAATGCAGGAAATAAGCGCATCCACATCTAATGGCTCACATGCTGGGAACATGGCTACGCGAAGCTGGTTTTTACCAAGTTTGCGATATGGGTCGGTATCTACGATGCCATTAGCGCGAAGAATTTTGGCGATTTCAAGTGCGTCGATGGAGTCATCAAAGTTAATGGTGCCCACCACAGGAGAGCGCATGGCAGCATCTTCCACAAATGGAGTTGTGAGCGGGTTCTTTTCCGCCCATGAATAAAGTCGGGATGAGGAATCACTGGAGCGACCGGCAGCAAAGCTGAGGCCGCCACCCTTATTCATCCATTCAATTTGCTCTGCCAACAGAATGAGAGTTGCAACGGCCGGCGTGTTGTATGTCTGATCCAAGCGAGAATTTTCGATTGCGATACTGAGATCCAAAAATGCTGGAATCCAGCGACCACTGGCTTTAATTTTTTCAACGCGTGCGATTGCCGCTGGGCTCATGATGGCGATCCACAAACCACCGTCGGATGCGAATGATTTTTGTGGCGCAAAGTAATAGACATCTGTCTGCGAAATATCAACGTTAATTCCACCTGCTGCAGATGTTGCATCGACGAGGACAAGTGCGCCTTCGGTTCCGGCGGGACGAATAATCGGCATTGCAACGCCAGTACTGGTTTCGTTGTGAGTCAATGCATAGACATCTACACCAGTTTCAGCAACAGCAAGTGGGTGAGTACCAGGTTCTGATTTAATGATGCTTGGTTCATCGAGAAATGGTGCTTCCTTTGAAGCAGCGGCGAACTTAGATGAGAATTCACCAAAGACTAAGTGCTGTGATTTCTTTTCAATCAGATTAAATGTTGCGATATCCCAAAATGCGGTAGAACCACCGTTTCCAAGTACAACTTCATAACCTTCTGGGAGGTTAAAGAGCGAAGCGAGTCCGGTCCGAACACGATTGACGACGTTCTTGACCGGCTTCTGGCGATGCGACGTTCCCATGATGCTCGCGCCACTGTCGGCGAGAGCTTTGATAGCTTCCGGGCGAATCTTGGATGGNCCNGANCCAAANCGACCATCGCGGGGCTTTAAATTATCGGGAATCTTGATATCGCTCATTGGCAAAGCCTATGGGAATAGACGGCTTCGAGACCAATCACTTACGGCCGCCATTGCTCTGGTGTATATCAAACGGTCATGAAGTCTGGAGTGGCGACCTTGCCAGAATTCAATGCTGGTTGCTTCAACGAGATAGCCACCCCAATGATCAGGAAGTGGAACGAGGCTACCTTCGGGATACTTAAGAGCATATTCGTTGTACTTGCTCTCCAGCTCTTCTCGAGAGCTAGCCGTGCGCGATTGCGAACTGGCCCAAGCACCGATCTGACTTCCCCACGGTCTGGTTGCAAAGTATTCAGCGCTTATATCTCGGCTGACCTTTTTTGCAGTGCCCACAATGGAGACTTGGCGCTCCATCGCATACCAAGGGAAGAGCAGCGCGATCTGCGAGTTCTCTTCAAGTGCTTGAGCCTTGCGAGATTCATAGTTGGTGAAGAATGTGAATCCGGCATCGGAGAAATCTTTGAGAAGTACAGAGCGTGAGAGTGGCGCGCCATTGCTTGCAGTGGAGAGAACCATGGCATTGGCCTCCACGATGTACTCGTTGGCAGCTGCCTGCGATAACCAGAGATGGAAGAGTTCGTAAGGGCTGGCTGGGGCGTCACTTTCGGCGAGGCCGGCCTGGCCATAACTTCTGCGCATTTCACGAATAATCTCTTTGGTAAGGCGGGGTTCGCTCTGGCTCATGCCACCACCTTATGACAGTCGCGCCTACCTTGGAGTGCTTGTGTATCAAAGGTCACTTTTGGCGCGCGTAGGCGCCTTGCCCGTAATTTTGTTTGGCGGGCGCAAGCGTAAGAGAATATGACCAGTAGAAGCCGGCATCAGCAGGCGCTAGAAGGAGTAACTCGTGGCCGATGATTTCAAACCAGGACTAGAAGGCGTTATTGCTTTTGAATCAACAATTGCAGAGCCGGATAAAGAAGGCAGCGCCCTTCGCTACCGTGGCGTTGATATCGAAGATCTCGTAGGTCGCGTCTCCTTTGGAAATGTTTGGGGACTACTTGTCGATGACGAATTCAACCCAGGGCTGCCACCAGCTGAACCATTTCCTATCCCAGTCCACTCTGGCGATGTTCGCGTAGATGTGCAATCTGCAATTGCGATGCTGGCACCAGCTTGGGGCTTAAAGCCACTTCTCGATACCTCCGATGAAGAAGCTCGCAATCAACTTGCTCGCGTCTCAGTCATGGTTCTCTCATATGTTGCACAAGCTGCGCGCGGTACCGCACCTGCCGTTCCACAATCTGAAATTGATAAGGCCGATACCGTTGTAGAGCGCATGATGATTCGTTGGCGCGGTGAGCCTGATCCAAAGCATGTTCGCGCAGTCGATGCCTACTTTGTATCTGCCGCTGAGCATGGCATGAATGCCTCTACATTTACTTCGCGCGTCATCGCCTCTACTGGCGCAGATGTTGCAGCATCAATCTCTGGTGCAATTGGTGCGATGTCGGGTCCACTTCACGGTGGCGCACCTGCGCGTGTACTTTCCATGATTGAAGATGTAGAAAAATCTGGTGATCCAGTTGCCTATGTAAAGGGAATTATGGATCGCGGCGAACGTTTGATGGGCTTTGGTCACCGCGTTTATCGCGCAGAAGATCCACGCGCTCGCACACTTCGTCGAATTGCACAAGAACTGGGTTCACCACGTTATGAAGTAGCAGTAGCGCTTGAGAAGGCGGCCCTTGCTGAACTTCACGAGCGCTATCCAGATCGCGTCCTTGAGACCAACGTTGAATTCTGGGCTGCCATCGTTCTCGATTTTGCCGAGATTCCAGCGCATCTCTTTACATCGATGTTCACAGCTGCGCGCACTGCGGGTTGGTCAGCTCATATCCTCGAGCAGAAGAAGACCGGTCGCATTATTCGTCCATCCTCGCGCTACGTTGGCCATGCCCCTCGCAAGGTCTCGGAAGTTAAGGGCTGGGACGAGAGCGTGTACGCACTTCACAACTAACTCTCATGTGATTACGGTTTGATAACAATCACAGAATTTACTCAATTTACCCGTGTCATTCCTACCCACGAGTAGGAAACCTCCTAGAACTACGGTTTAATTAGATGTTCGCATCCCTCGTGCGACGTTTAAATGGAGGAAATACATGAAGCGCAAAGGAATCGTAGGCATTATCGCCGCGTCCGCTTTGGCTATCTCTGCCGCACTTGTTCCAAGTGCACATGCAGCGCCAAAGACAATTCTCGTCTGGGCCGACAATGATCGCGGTCCACAGCTCAAGACCCTGCTCGATGGAAATACAACCATCGCTCCAGGATATGTAATCTCAGTTAAGTTCTATTCAGCCCTTACGGNTCTTCAGAGCGCATTTGATAAGGCAACAGCAGCAGGCGGACCAGACATCATGACTGGCCCTGCATCATTTGCTACCCAAGGTGCAGCATCAGGAAAGATTGTTTCACTTCCTTTCGGTGCCATTGTTAAGTCACAAATCCCAGGTGCTGCTATCTCTGCAATGTCATACCGTGGCAAGGCTTACGGAATGCCAACAGATCTAGATACCACTGGTTTCATCACCAACACCGGNCTCTACACAGCAGGAGTTCCAGCAACAATGAAGGATGCAGTTGCTTGGTACTTGGCCAATAAGAGTGCAAAGGGCCTAACCGGCGGCGTTTGCGCTGTTGACGGTACATGGGGAACTCAAGGCATCATCACTGCATTTGGTGGCGGCGCTTGGAAGGTTAAGGGTTCATCAATCGATGCATCTTCAACTCTCTTCAACTCAACATCATTCAAGAGCAACATCAAGACCTACCTACTTGATTCATCAGGCAAGTCCAATGGATTCTTCCAGTGGGATAACTGCGGCGATGCATTCAAGGCTGGAAAGATTCCTTTCGCAATCACCGGCGCATGGAACCTTGATGGCTTCACCAAGGCTGGAATCAAGTACTCAATCTCTTCCGTACCTGGCTCAACCGCAACAACAAACGGAGCTCAATGGGTTAACTACTCAGGTGCTTACGTAACATCATTTGCTGCACAACATGGTGTCGCACTTGGTGCACAAAAGGTTGTTATGAACTACCTCGGTAGCGTTGATGGACAAGTTGCCATGTACAAGGCTTCAAAGCGTCCACCAGCAAATATCAATGCAATTCCACTCGTTACCGACCCAAATACTCTTGGTATCACCAAGGCTGGATCAACTGGAATGGCACAAATCAGCCCACTTCTCGACGATAAGGCTGGCGGCACAAACTGGTACGACACCATTGCCGCTGCTTACACCGATATCTTCGTAAAGGGTAAGGATGTCAGCGCAACACTTGATGCTGCAGCTGCAATCATCAACAAGAACTTCAAGGATGGCTCAGCCAACTTGTAATTCTTGAAAGCTAAGCAGTAATAGTCACTGGCGCACCCACTGGGTGCGCCAGTACTATTTACAGGTGTTTAGCAAACTTGCTGGCTTTACTGGGCTTCCCGCTCAGATTGCCAAAGTGGCATTTATGGCCATCATCGATGCCTTGCTCATCACGATGTTTTTCGCAGCCCTTCACAAACACGCGGGTTCACTTGAATTAGTAATTGCGGCTGTTCTACTCATCACAAACTTTGTTTATTTCGCAAAGTTCACCCTCCCATTTAAATTTCTTATCCCTGGTCTACTGCTGCTCGTAGTCTTTGTTGTTGTACCTGTCGCTTACACCATCCAAATGTCTGTCTTTAATTACAAGACGGGAAATGAAGTAACCAAGCAAGAGGCGATCGTTCAACTAGTTCGCAATGGCTTAGCTCCTGATTCAGCAGGAACGACCTATGACATGGTGCTCGGAAAAGTTGAGGGCAAATATGCAGCCCTACTGACTAATCAAACCGATCAAAGCGTCACCTTGGTCAACACCGATAAAGTCTTTCCGGTATCCGATTCCTCGATTACTCGGGATAGTTACAAAATTGCTCGCACCGCACCAGGTTTCACGCCGCTCACAGAGGCAGAAGTTGTTGCCGCAGACTCCATTATCTCCGGACTCAAATTCCCAATTACCAAAACAACTTTTGCCCAACCTCAATCTGCCGATGTGGCAGGACTCTTAACTCAATCAATCTCCTACGATGCTGGTAAAGATCAGGTATCCGATCTAAGCACCGGGGAGATCTACAAAGATAATGGAAACGGTAATTTTGCCGATCCCAAGCATCCCGATCGCATCCTTCAGCCGGGATGGAAATCCTTTAACGGTATACACAATTACACTGCCCTTTTAAGTGATCCAGAAGTTCGGGGTCCTTTTATTGGTATATTCATTTGGACAACTCTCTTCGCTTTTCTCTCCGTGGCATTGATGTTTGCCATCGGACTGCTGATCGCAATCACGCTAAATAGAAAGATCGCGCTCCGCCGTTTCTATCGAAGTGTTCTGATCTTGCCTTACGCTATCCCAAGCTTTATGAGTATTTTGGTCTGGAAAGGTATTTTTAACACACAGTACGGCGCCTTTAACGCCCTCTTTCACACCAACATCGATTTCTATAACAACACCTGGCTCGCTCGAGGCATCATTATTCTGGTTAATCTTTGGCTGGGTTTCCCGTATTTCTATCTCATTAGTTCAGGTGCGCTTCAATCGATTCCATCCGAACTTGAAGAAGCGGCGGCACTCGATGGCGCCAATCCATCTCAAGTCTTGCGCAGAATTAAGTTGCCTTTAATTTTCCAGATACTCTCACCATTATTAATCGCCTCTTTTGCTTTTAACTTTAATAATTTCAATATTATTTATCTATTAACCAATGGCGGTCCTGCACCTATTGGAAAAGTTGCCGGGTCGACCGATATTTTGATTACCTATACCTACAAGACCGCCTTTGGATCGAATATTCAAAATCTAGGACTTGCCTGTGCCATCTCAGTTGTTATCTTTGCGGTAGTCGGATCCGTATCTATTTGGGGACTTCGTCGATCCAAAGTATTGGATGTGATTTAAGTGAAAATTAAGTCGCTTGGAAAGCATCTCTTTCTCTGGGTACTGGTCATGTTCACACTCTTTCCGATTTATATCGTTATAGAGAGCTCGCTGACCGATACAGGTTCATTAGCAACAGGAACCCTTGTCCCACCACATCCAACGTGGGNGAACTTCGCGCTACTTTTTCATAACGACGGCTCTATTCCATATTTCAGATGGATGGGTAATACCCTCATACTCGCCATTGCAAACGCAATCATCTCGGTCATAGTCGGAGCCGCATCCGCCTTCGCTTTTAGTCGTATGAGATTTAAGGGTCGAAAGTTTGGACTGCAAGCACTGCTCTTAGTACAGGTCTTTCCCTCCTTCCTCGCACTTGCCGCGATATATGTAATGATGGAACGAGTTTTTACCGTCTTCCCGCAGATTGGTCTCGGAAGTTTGGGTGGGCTGCTCCTGATTTATCTGGGCGGCTCTATGGGCGTCAATGCTTGGTTGCTCAAGGGATATATCGACACCATTCCACTCGAACTTGATGAAGCTGCTCGCATCGATGGTGCCAGCACCATTCAGGTTTATTGGATCATCTTCTTTCCACTCGCAGCACCAGTGCTTGCCGTAACAGCTCTGCTCTCATTTATTGGAACATTTAATGAGTTTGTACTCGCTTCACTCTTCTTGCAAGATGTAAATCGTCGTACCGTTGCGGTTGGTCTACAGCAATTTGTCGGTGCGCAATTTGGTCAGAACTGGGGACCATTTGCTGCTGGTTCACTCATCGCCTCGATCCCACTAGTCATACTCTTCCTCTCGCTCCAGCGCTTTATCATTGGCGGTCTGACTTCCGGAGCAACGAAGGGCTAATATTGCCGGCGTGCCAACGCCTTTAATTCCGCATCATGATGGAAGTGCTCTCTATCTATCGACGGATTCACCTCGGATAGGTCAGAGCGTTGAATTTAAAGTCCGCGTCCCGCACACATTCACCTTTGAAAAAGCGATGCTTCGGATTTATCAAGATGCAGAGCCCCGTACCTTTGAACTTAAAAAAATTAAAGATGGAGCTACTGAAAGCTGGTGGAGCGCTAAAGCTGAAGTCCTAAATCCAGTAGTTCGATATCGATTCCTCTTTGCTGATGGAGATAAGTACTTATGGTTAAATGCCGGCGGACTCCATGATTTTGATGTCACCAGCGTCCACGACTTTCATATCCTGGCGACGCCCTCATATCCAAAGTGGATTCGTTCCAGCGTTTTCTATCAAATATTTCCCGATCGCTTCGCCACGACAAATAAATACAATAAGAAGCCACCTGTGGAATTTGTCCCTCGTGCCTGGGACGAACTTCCCAAAGGCAGAGATGCCACCACCGGAGTTGAATTCTTTGGCGGGGATCTAGAAGGNGTAGAAAACCATCTTGATCATCTCACCACACTTGGTATAAACGGAATTTACTTCACGCCTTTCTTCCCTGCTCGTTCCACACATAGGTATGACGCTTCCACCTTTGATTTCGTAGATCCACTTCTCGGCGGCGATAAGGCGCTCTTTGCGCTAAATAAAGCTGCTGCCAAGAGCGGAATTCGAATCATGGGGGATTTGACCACTAACCATTGTGGAGCCGGCCACCCATGGATTAACAAGGCGCTGAAAGATAAAAAATCAAAAGAGCGTTCCTTCTTCTATTGGGATAAATCCAATCATGGATATGTTGGCTGGTGGGGGTTGGCTTCGCTTCCTAAATTGAATTTCTCCTCACAGTCTCTGCAAACTTTGTTCTACGAAGGAAAGAACTCGATTGTAAAAACTTGGCTGCGCAAGCCTTACAACATGGCGGGCTGGCGTATCGATGTCGGTAACATGACTGGCAGATATCTAGATCAAGATCTCAATCAAGAAGTTATGCGCGGGATTCGCAAGGCGATGGATGAAGAGAATCCAGATGCCTGGTTAGTCGCCGAAAATGCCGACCACTTCCCACTCGATTTAGATGGCCTGGGCTGGCACGGCACGATGAACTACAACGGTTTCATGCGTCCAGTGTGGGGATGGCTTAAGGCCAATCCTGATAATAAATATGGCTTCTTTGGTTTGGATGTAGAAATTCCATCCTTTACCGGTGAGCAGATGGTCAAAGCAATGCAAGGATTTAGCGCGCAGATTGCTTGGCGCTCATTAGTGGCAAGTATGTTGCTTTTAGATTCGCATGACNCCGCTCGCCTGCGCAGCGTGGTCGGTGGCGATGCCGCACGACATCTGGCTGGAATGGGGCTGCTCATGACCTATCCAGGCGTGCCCTCAATATTTGCTGGGGATGAAATCGGGATCGAAGGTCGATGGGGAGAAGATTCTCGCCGCACCATCAATTGGGAAGATCGCAGCGGTTGGGATTCCGGCTTCTACGAACTACTCCGAACACTTATAAAGGTACGAAAAAACAGCGACGCTCTGATTAATGGTGGTCTTCGATTTATCGCAATCGAAAATGATTTTGTCGCCTACCTTCGCGAATCTAAAGATCAGAGTATTTTGGTTATCGTCACTCGAAGTGGCGGAAAGATAAAGTTAGATTTATCTCCTTATGGCTATGAAATTTCCCAAACGCTATTTGGCCCACCCCAGCTCGGTGACAAAATCTCATTAAAGAGCAAGAAGGCCGCGGTCGGCATTTGGGAGTTGAAGAAGTGAAGCGAAATATCTTCTGGTTCCGCCGCGACTTAAGGCTTTCGGATAACCCGGCACTTCTGGCTGCAATTGATTCGAGTGATGAGATTATTCCGGTCTTCATTCTCGACGAGAAGTTGATTGAGCAAACCGGTACCAAGCGACTTGCTTATCTTGCCGAGTCGCTACGCGCTTTAGATCAATCACTAGATAATAAATTGCACGTGATGGTCGGCGATCAGGTTGAGGTACTTCAAGAGTTAATCAAGCGCTATGACGTTAGCGAAGTCCATATCTCAGAGGAATTTGAGCCATATGGTGCTATTCGGGATCAGCGAGTTGAGTCATCCGGAATTCCCCTAATTCGCACCGGAAGTCCATATGCAGTCTCACCTGGACGTGTGCGCAAGCCGAGCGACGATACGCCGTACAAGGTTTACACACCCTTCTATAAGGCCTGGTGCCTCCACGGCTGGCGTGGACCGGTTAAGGCCCCGAAGCAGATCAAAGCCCCAACTCCGACCGCTGGGGATAGAAATTTTCCAGAGTGGAAACTTCCAGAGGGAGCAGTAATAACTCCAGCGGGTGAAAAGGCTGCTCAAACAAGGTGGAAGCACTTCCAGAAAGATGCACTGGCATATTACGACGAAGCTCGAAATAACGCTGGCATCGATGGCACAAGTAAGTTAAGTGCCCACCTTAAGTGGGGTGAGATTCATCCGCGCACTCTTCTGGCTGAGTTAAATCAGAGCAAAGCCCACGATGTATTTCGGAAAGAGATTGCTTGGCGCGAGTTCTATGCCGATGTACTCTTTCACAACCCTCATACCGAGAGCGATTATTACGCACCTAATTTTGCGAAGATGCGTTATGAGAAACCCGATAAGAATTTTAAATTGTGGTGTGAAGGAAAAACTGGCTATCCATTTGTCGATGCCGCCATGCGCCAAATGTTGCGAGAGGGTTGGATGCATAACCGCACTCGCATGGTTGTGGCATCTTTCTTGGTAAAGGACTTACATATTGAATGGCAACATGGCGCTAATTTCTTTATGGAACATCTCATCGATTTTGACGTAGCCTCCAACTCACATGGTTGGCAGTGGACTGCTGGTTGTGGAACCGATGCCTCACCGTACTATCGAGTCTTTAATCCCATCGAACAAGGAAAGCGATTTGATGCGGATGGAGATTACATCCGTAAATATGTGCCAGAACTTGCTCATCTTTCGGCGCCAGAAATACATGAGCCATGGTTATATCTGGATGGCTACTCTCACGGATATCCAGAGCGCATCGTTGATCACGCCCTGGAACGACTTGAATCCCTAGCTCGACTAGCAGAAATTAAAGAAGCTAAACCTCTTCCTTAATACCTAAGCCNCCTCGCTTGGCTTGATACATCGCACCATCAGCCTTTCGCAGCAAATCTTCTCGAGTAACTACCAGACCTTCTCTTGTGGAGTGATAGATACTGCCAATAGAGACTCCGACGCTGACCGTCGCAGATGGAAGGACAATTGGATAACTCAGCGTCGCTCGAAGAGCCATCGCGGTGTCAAGGCCGACATCAGGGGCGCCAAGTACCACCACTCCAAACTCATCTCCGCCAAGGCGCGCCAATTGAGCTTGCATAGATATTGCGCGACTAAAACGCTTGGCAACGCTTTTCAGTAACTGATCTCCAACGAGATGGCCATGGCTGTCATTCACCTTTTTAAATCCATCGAGATCAAGTAAAAGTAGCGTGCCCGAACTATCTAGCAATTCGTCTAGGCTGGCGATAAAGCCTCGTCTATTTGTCAGCCCTGTTAACTCATCAATGCGGGCCGCTTCACGATGTTCAGCCAATGATCGGGCTAGTCGAAGCGCCAATATCAATCGGAGAAATGAGAGTGCAATAGCCGCGAAGCAAAGCAAGAGTACGAAAAGAGGAAAACGTCCAGGTTTGAGCGCGGCAAGGATGAGAACTGTAGAAGCAAGAGTCAGAACGCCAAGAAATAACCAACTTCTCTCGGGAATAGGCGCTGACTCTTTCTGCTTTACCCACATGGCTTGTGAAATAAGCACTAGGCCAAGTAGCCATCCATCATCTGTTATGGCCGCAAAGGAATATCTGCCTAGTGATGACTCCCAGAGAAAGTAAAGATCGGTTATCGCAAAGATAGTTGCACCAATAAGAAGCAGGAGAGTGCGAAGATGGAATTGGCTGCGGCGAATTAGCCCCAAAATAGAAGCAACCATCACAAGATCACCGATCGGAAATATTATGGAGAGAAATACAGTGAAAGCACTTCCATCAAATTTCTGCATTGCACTCTTAAGAAATATTGCCGACAAAACTCCCGAAATCCCCAGTGCAACGATGATGGATTCCATAAATTCCATGGGATTATTCCTGCGCCGAGCAATCGAATTTGTTATGCCAAAGAGAAGCATCGGATAGAAGGCGAGATATAGAGCATCAACTAGCCAGGGCAAAACTTCATAACTGTAAAAGGAATTCCAGGTCGAAATGGTTGAGCCGATTGCCCAAAACCCAATCGCCATCGCTATGGGAATGCGCACTCTGCCAGGATTGAAGAGTGGCGAGGTAGCAACGCAGAGAGAAGCAGAGAGAGCGATAAAGTTGAAGAGAACTAAGTCGGTAATCGGTGTGGGAGCGGGAAACTCTAAGCGAATAATCAGGTGCAACGCCAAGGCTGCTATGGGCAGAAGTCGAAAGGTTAGGTAGGTTCGGCTGCCCGGCATTTTCGGAGCCTAATTCAGGGCCAAAGATGTAGGAAGAGCTAAATTGTAGAACTGAGATATTGAGAGCAACTTAAGAGAGAGAAGTTAGATAGATGAAAGATTCGAAGGATTTTGCAGAGACGGAAATATCTCGTCGTGCGCTGCTCTGTGGCTTTGGGGCGATTGCCGCAACCGCCGCTGGCTTCTCACTTGACTCTGCCAGTGCGGCTTCGGGCGTCACTAAGTTGTCGGGCGGGAAAGTCTCGGTCGACCTTGCTGCAAATAAAGCTCTTGCAAAAGTTGGCGGTGCAGTTCTCTTCACCGCTAAAGATGGCTCTCCCGCAGCGCTTGTTCGTACAGCGGCTGGAGCTAAAGGTTTAACTGCCATTAGTTTGGTATGCACTCATATGGGAGTCACTGTCGCGCAATCTCAAGGTAAGTGGATCTGCCCAGCGCATGGCTCTTTATACGCACTCAACGGCGCAGTTCTTGGTGGCCCAGCTTCGTCACCGCTAAAAAAATNCCCAGTTACCGTAACCGCCACGAAGGTAGTTATTGGGTAACTGGGTATTAGTTACGGACTTTTAGATTAGAGACCAGATTTACAAATCTGCGTCATCTCATCCTTAACCTGCTTGACGTTATCTGCGCCCATTCCAAGAAGCGTGGATTGGTTTGCCTTTTGCGTCTCGAGCAATGACTTAAGGCGATTTGTTGAGGTAACGATACGAGCAAGTTGTGCTTGAGTCGCAGTTAAACCTGCTTGTGCGGTCACTGGATTTGCCTTAGGCGTGAAGGCGGTTGGATTGCTGATTCGCTTTTGATAATCGGCAATAGCCACTTGGTACAGGGCCTGCACGGCGGTGTAACTATCGATACTCGTTTGAAGTTTCTTGAGCGCATTCTGTGCTGATGCCACGAATNCAGCTTGTTGTGCTGTGGCTGACTTGAAAGCAGTATTTGCAGTGATGCAATTCGCAGAGACCCAAGTATTGACCTGCTTGGTTGCTATTGGGCTGACGCCGCAGGTGTAAACCACCTTTGATATCGTAACTTTCGTACCAGCTTTGGCGCATGCACCATTGGCCTTAGCGGTTACTGCGTGAGCAGCTGACGTTCCAGCAATCAGCGAAGTAGCGACAAGGGCTACGGCTGCAAGGGTTGAGATTTTCTTACGTGAAATCTTCACTATTTCCTCCATGTAGATACGAAAGCAATTCTTACTTAAACGTCCTGGGCAAAGTCTAGTTGAGGCCTTATAAAAAGCGCCTTTTATTCCCAGCCTGTGACGGTGAAATACCTGTGAATTACTTATTAATCCCACTCGTGGATTCTTCNCGAATATGCCACTGCGCGCCATATTCAGGCATCAAATCTAGGAAGGGCTTGGGATCAAACCACTCTGGACCTTGTACACCTTCAGGCTTCCATAAACCCTTATGTATGAGTTCCATAGCCATCACCGGATTAATGCCGGTCTGCCAGACGACTGCCTGATCACCATACTCAGCCATCGAAGCTTCGTTGTGTACAACATTATAGATATAAACAGCTTTTGGTTCGCCAGATTTATCTAACCCTTTAACGAGAACGCCAGCACATGTCGCNCCCTTCATTCGTGAACCGAGGGTTGCGGGATCTGGAAGTGAGGCTGCCAAGAGGTCGCGTGGAGAAACCTTTATCCCCTGCACTTCAACGCTCTCTTTACGATCCATTCCAAGCATATGAATCGTTTTGAGAGTTGAAATGAATTGCGCGCCGAGACCGTATTTGAAATTAACTTTTTTTGCATCAATCTTCTGCGGAATCAAGACAACTTCTTCGTGTTCTACGTTGACACATTCGACCGGTCCGATACCTTCTGGAAAATCAAAGAGTTCGAGCTCTGAGAACGGTTCGGTTGTAAACCAACCTCGCCCATCTTCCCAAACTAGTGGGGGATTTAGGCACTCTTCAATCGTTGTCCAGATTGAAAATGATGGAGCGAATTCATGACCTTCAACAACAAGGTTGGAGCCATCAAGGATTGTCATTGAATCAATCCGAGAGAAGAGTTCTTCATCTGCATACTTCGCAAAGACATCACTCATGCCGGGTTCGACACCCATTCCGACGAGCGCATAAATTCCACGCTCTCCCCAGTTCCAGTCGCGTGCGAATTGTTCATCGCCCAACTTCACGCCAGTCTCTGAATATGGGTAGTGCGGATGTGGGCGACCAAGTGACATCGCCATATCGATGTAGTTTGTATTTTCAATCTCGCACGCCAAGAAAATTGGCATCACGAAACGTGGATCGACTGCATTAATCACTACATCAGGATCAGCAGTTCGAATTAGTTCACGGATATCTTCAAGTTCTGCTGCATTTACAATTGCTGCCGAGAATCGGGAATCTTTTACACGTGCGACAGCTTCCTCGGCGCGTGCCAAGTCGCGATCTGCAATAACCATTGAGGTGATAAAAGAACGTCGTGAGGCAATATTTGCAATTGCCCTGCCAACTCCACCGGCGCCTATAACGAGGGCCTTCATATAAAACCAACTCCAAACGAGGNATTTTTTAAAGTCTAATGCAGGCCAAGGGGTCGGGCAAGGCTTGCGTGAAATCCGATTAAACTACGTAGGCACGCGTTTAAGTCCTAGTAGCTCAGTGGATAGAGCAACCGCCTCCTAAGCGGTAGGTCGCAGGTTCAACTCCTGCCTGGGACGCAAGTATTTATCAATACTTTCGCGCAATTTTTACTTAATTGCGACCTACCGCGAAAGCACTTTCCCAAAGGTTTTCCCAAAGACTCAAAAAATTCGTATGCAGAACTTTTGCATTTTCACACTATTCCTAGCAATGAACGAGTTGCTGAAAGTAAAAGATATCCAAGCCAGGCTAGGAATAGGTCGTTCGGCGGTCTACGCCTTAATTCACGAACCCTCCTTTCCGGCTCCGATTGCCATCAATTCTCGAACATTGCGGTGGGAGACCATCGAATTCGAAGAATGGCTGCTTTCTCGCAAATCCTCTTTAAAACCAAAAACACAGAAACAGATCTCGCCAAAAGGCAAGGTCTTTGTAATTAATGGCGTGCGCTTCAGAAAGGGCGAGTAATGACTACTAATAAGAAAACAAAAGCTTCATATATAACTGATTTTGGAATCAGAATCTATGCTCCCAAAGTCAATAAGAACTACTGGAGAATTTCCTATGTAGACCAAGAAGGAAAGTTGCGAGATACAACGGCCACCTCCGAAAGGCTGGCTATGAATAAAGCAAGCGAAATAGAAAAACTACTAATGAATAATGTTGGCAATTTCCCCCACAACGCAGTGTCCGAAATGATTGAAGAATTTATAAAAGAAAAGACAAAAATCCACTCTGGAGGCAGAGCTGAATGGGGTGCAAAACACAAGAGAAGCCAACTCTCGATATTTAGAAATCACGTACTAAGCGCTGTAGGCGACAAGAAATGTATTCGCCTGGATAACAGTGACTTGATAAAGATAATTGACGCTTGCGGAACCGTTGATGTGCGCGATCATGTCGCCACCGCAATTTCAACCCTAATCAGATGGGGTTGCGCTAAAGGATGGCTTCTGCAAAATTCCGACATGCTCCTAAGAGATTTGAATAAAATCGCAAATCGTAAAGCAAAGATTGCTGGTGAAAGTAAGCATCATGTCGATAAACGTGAAATACCGACGCATGCCAAGGTTGCCGCTGTAGCAAAAGCAGCCTCGGAGGTAACAGATGTTTGGTGGTACGAACTAATGTTCAATTTAGCTGCCTACTCCGGCTTACGATTTGGCGAGATATGTGATTTAGATTTAACTGATATTGACCTAAATCAACGACAAATTATCGTAGATTTTCAATGTCTGAGTGACGGTGGGAATAAGTCTCGCCAACTCCCAAAATGGGATAAGCAGAGAACAACGGTTTTTCCCGAAGTTACACCAAGCGGATACAAGTTGAAAGCTAATTTGAAGAAGAGAATTAGTGAATTGAACAAAATGAATGTAACCCCTGTGTTACAAGATGGAACTTCTCGTAAATTACTCTTTCCAAACAAAGATGGTGGATGGCTATGTCCAAGTAGTTTTGGCAACAGAGTTCGCCGTCCAGCTCAGGAAATAGCTGGATGGCCGAAAGACAGCGATGGAAAATTTGTGTGGAATTTTCACTCTCTACGTCACGTCTTCTGTACCTACTATTTCGTGGATCTCAAGAAGAAAATCGGAGATGTCGCCTTCACGGCCGGGCATGCAAGTCCGGTCACTACTTTGGAAATGTACGTTGGAATAACTGGAGGGGTCTTGGAAAGAATGACCGAAACCACTCCAGTTATAAAGACTTCCAAGAAATCAAAGGCAAAATAATGAATGCGCAGAAATCAATTTTGGGCACATTTCTCCTACAACTAAAGGAGGAGTAAAAAATGTCAAGAAAAAGAAAGATTAAGAATAGGAGATCTTCAGCTAAACCGAGGAGCCCGCTTGATTCGATAAAGACGGAGTTGGCTTCGCCTATGACACTCAAGGCCTGTGCATTGAAGGCAACCGGTGAAGATCTCAGATTAATCATGAGCCAAGTGTTGATTTCACAGACACATATGGTTACCTACATTAAAAATTCAGGAATTGCTGAAGAAATTAGTTTTCAATTATTCTTCGAGCTTCGAAACTTATTAATGATGATCATGAATTTACCTGTAAAGGCATTTGAGTATTTGAGGACTTTTCTAATCGATGACGTGGACTTACGAACTGCAATTGAGATGGCGACTAATTTGGCAAAGCAAGATGCAATTGAAGACAAGGAAGATGGCACAGATGAGGTCTCGGAAGCGACATTAGAAGCCATCCATGACTGGATGACAAGTGCTACCAGTTAGATAGATGTTCTTGTTAATACAATCCGCACAAGTTCATCAATTATTTCTATTGGCACACCACCGCCCATATTTGAATATAGATCACTCTTCATAACTTCTTCGGAATCCCAGGAAAGGCCCCAAAGCCATTGGAGCTTTCCTTCAGGGCCATAAATAGATTCAGGTGTGAACATAGAGTTAAAAGATGGGGCATTTTGCCAAGCCTGACTTCTTTCAAGATCTGCCAATGCTTCGTGAGTAATCCGAAATTTCTTGTAGAAAGTAATTCCAGGCATATCTTCGTCAGTCCAAATAAAGCGTCGCATCCTTGTGGCTTTTTCCNCCTCGACTTTTGATCCCTTCCAGCCACACTTGATGCACTCCATCTCAGGCATATTTTCTTCAATGCAACAGCCACCTGTTACATATATGGCTGGGTCGGGTTCCTCCGAAGGCATCCCCCACAAAATAATGCGGATGCTGACGTCGGATAGACAGCCTGGGCAACTACCTGAACTCATACCCAAAATCTACACCTGGCCACTGACAAGCCACATAAATGCTCACCAAGTGAGCATCATCCCCAGGAGGCTGACTGCCTGAATGCAAAGCTACTTGAATCCAGCACCATCGCCCCAACAGTAAAAGGCGAGAGAAGAAGTACTTCTTTCAGAGATGGAAAGCAATGAAAGCGACCTATACGTTGAAGCGACCTTCAACAAAGACACCAAAACTCTATGAAACAGAAAATGAAATGGAAGCTAGCGAGACTCTCATCGTTGCTCACTATTTCCTACCAGGAACAATATGCGACTGGTATGTGATGGAGTTTGATGAAGAAAACGATCTGATTTATGGCTTTGCAGAATTGATATCTGGCATGGGCGAGATTGGATATTCCTCTCTAAAAGAGATGGAAGAACTAGTTGTTATGTCGAAAATGCACATGCTTGGCAAGGTAATTGAATTTCCTTGTCATGTGGAATTTGACGAACACTGGACACCTCGAACGCTAGGAGAAGTACTCGCTAATCGAGGATAGAAATAAAAGATTTGCCCCCTCCTGATTTATCAAGAGGGGGCAAACGCATTTATTGGATGCTGCNCCTCCTGCACCGAGGCAAATGTTTTCTCCAACTCACAGGCAGACTCTTCTTTGAATCCAATTTCCTCTTCGTTTGTTTAGATATTTATATTAAAGTACCTATGCAAATAATTGACAATTTAAATGTCGTTATAGGGAGATTATTGATGTAAAAGTTAGTTCTATGGATAATTTTCAAATTGAAAAGACTTTCCTAACTGGTCTGAAATGTACAATAGATCCCACATTTCAGATTTTGTGAACAAATAAATGGCTGCAACTCGTGAGATATTTTCACCAAGAGCAGCCAATATTCCTTGCGAATATGTCTGAGGAAACTGAGAAAGAAAATGAGTCCCTTGCTGAATTTGTCCATTTCCGGTGCAGTCTAATAAAAGAATATAAGGAATTCCCTCAGTTTGAGCTTTGGAGGCTTGGCCGTCTGTTCCAGCTTTCTTATTCAGAGGTTTGAAATTCTCGTTTCTAATTTGTTCCCAAAGGGGACCATCTCCATGTTTCAAAATCCCCAGATCTAATTGGAAGCGATTTTCAGCTTCGACGTCAACGTCAATTTTCCAAGCTAAATCTAATCGATCATCTAACTTTGCCGTTCCCCCCAATGGATTTGCCTTAATTTCCCCACATATAAATTTGAAGACTTCATTGAGCATTGACATTTCAATAAATTTGTAACTTCTAAATTTCAGAGCTACTCCATACTCAACAAGTATATTTTCAGTCTTTTCAGCCAAAATTGTATAAATTAGATTCTCCATGGGCAAGGCCAAAGCCATAACATCCAAGGCTAAATAACTGGAAGTCGGACCAGTATTTAGTTTTATTAACGCATCGGTCGTAAGAGTCTTGAATGTCCTTAAGGATTCTGGAATCTGATCTGGGTTTTCTACCATAGAAAGGGATATGCCACTATTACTCGCATATTGAATGAAACTTGCAATAACCTGATGTTCGCGCTCCTCCTTATGACCCATATTTGAATAATAGGCTAAATGTCAGCCAGTGGGAATATTCTCAGGTCATGAAAAATATTTACAAAAGTAGGGAACTTCCAGCCTCATCTCCCGCCATAAATTCAGAATCACTTCGTAAATATCGAGCGGCGCTGGATGAGATGAGAATTGAACATGTGAATATAGTTGGCGATTTTTTGAAAGCACATGAAAATTTTTATTCACTAGATACATTTTTTGTAGCGATTGCACAAAGGTCTTACGAACTCGTTGATGGCTTCATTTCAATGTTTGACGAAGTGAATTTTTCGGTCATGGCACCTATTCTTAGGATGCAAGTCGATAATCTCATTCGAGCTTCATATGTATCCCGCTCAATGAATCCCGATGAAATTGCATCAAATTTTATGACAGGAACTGAGTTCAGAAAGATGAAGAACCCCAAAGGGCATCCGTTGAATGACCGCAATCTAAGAGAAGAGGCAGCAGTACATCATCCATGGATAAGTGAAGTCTATGAAAAAACATCTGGTTGGATTCACCTCTCACCTGCTCATGTACACACAAGTATAAAAATGGAGAAAACTTCAGATGGCGCACTGATCAAATTACACTTTCCTAGAGGGTTAGAAGACATATCAGTAGAGGTATTGGAGGATATTTGTTTTGCACTCATCAATGCGACCAAGGAATTGTTTGAGTACTTTGAAGGGTGGTACCAAGTCAAAGGTCTTCCAAAAGGAGATTCAAGGTCTCCAAGAGATTGACAATAAAAAATTCCCGAACTGAGTCAACCTCAACGCCAATTGAATTCGCAGAATTCTTGACTATCCGTCTAATTTAGTTATCTGCATTATCGGTGGAATAACCTTTCACGATTATTACGAAGGCAATTACTCGTTCACAACGATTTATTTTGGTATGCCAGCGGGCAAATTGCTAGAGAGAAACATTGGAAGTGAAAGTTACTTCCGCAAATTCCCCATTAAGGTTAGTTGCCGTCATCTGATAGACGCTTTCAGCAGAAACGCGGTTTCCCGCGAGATCAATAAAATCGAAGGTCTTAGTAGCATCCAAGATGAATTTAACCTTGTAACCTAAATTTCCTGCCATGCGGGCAGTTGTTTCGCAGCAATGATTTGTGGTAATCCCACAAATATACAATTCGGAATAGGAATTTAAATTTAGCCAGTGCTCAAGAGAAGGTGTTCCATAAAAGGCAGAGTTCACAGTCTTGGAAACGAGTAAATCATGTGAGCCATTTATCCCATCCTGAAAATCATTTCCAGTTTGTCCAGGCCGGAGTGGGGATTCAGGAGAAACAGAATCATGCCTAACAAGAACCACTGGATATTTGGCATCTCTCCACATGTTGAGAAGTTTATTGATGTTTGATTCACAGTCCGGATTGTTAGAATTTCCCCATTTCTCATCCAAAAAACCTTTTTGAACATCAATAACAATTAGGACAGGGTTTTTTCTCATAATTGAATATAACAAATCTAGATTGAATTTTGTATGCAAATTAATGTGACTGCAGCTCTTCAGGTGCAAGAGTCAGGCTCATCGGAGGTGCTTAAGTGACTTATTACTCACAAAAGTACATAATCTGACTAGCTTAGGTTTGACCAACCTCTACAGAATTTGCAGCATATGCGACAAAAACTGTAGAGGTTCTGCACCTTAGAGGCCTTCCTGGTAATCCAGGGGAGGCACATAGGCATATATGTTTTTGCCTCCTTCACTAATATTCCAGTAGAACTTGGGAAGATCTCTAATCACATCAGGGTCTACCGCATAAGCCCGTTGGGCACGACCAGAGCGCTTACCATTCCAACTATTGTCGCCTTCGCCATAGCTTGTTTCGACAACATGTTTAGTTCCTGTCGCATCAATCATCTCCTGAGGTGATGGCGTCTGACCTAGCCACCTTATTGGTCCGGTATTAAGTAACTCTTCCCCGGTAAGACCAAGGCTTCCCAAAGTTTGAGAAGCTATTACTACCGAGACACCGCTACTTCTAGAACGGCTTACGAGATTCAAAAGCGTATGAGTTGCGTTGATTCTTCCTAGGGCTCCTGCTTCATCGACAACAAACAGGATTGGCCTGGGATTGGCTTCTCGCATTGGTGTACGAAGCCAAGAATCGAAATCGTGCAAAATAGCTGCTCCGATTCGAAGATCAGATTCTTTAGTTGCATCCAAACTAAATACAGCTGTTTCCCAAGGATCACTCCAACTAAAACCCGAATGGGTTGCTCGAGGGCCAACTCCTCGAAGTGGATCTAATCGGTTTGCTAAACCATCGGCAATAACATCGCCGACCGGAATTCCTTTCTCTTTTTGACCAAAAATCGCACGATCTTCGGCCCTTTCTGCAAAAGAATTGCCATTTCGCACGCGATTTAAGATTTCATCAACGTTTGTGGGTGCTGGTGCAGATGTGTAAACAATTACCGCCCAGAGAGCCCTGACCATCCTTGCCCTGTAGAAATCACCATCACCTTGTGTTGGGGCTGGAAGAAAACCAGTAATGCGGTCAGCAATATCTTCCTTACTTCCACGAAAAAGATCTATTGGATCACCCGGCCAATTCTTTACTCTTGGCTTTGTTTTCATCGTGTCACAGCCAATCGCTGAGAATAATTCTCTTTCCTGGCGTCCACCTTTGAAATCGATAAATACCCACCCGCCAATTGGCATCAAGAGCACATGAGCCCATCCGCGACAGCAAGTGAGACTTACCTGCACCTGTCGCGGCTATCACCAAGTGGTGGGCACTCGAAGTTGGATTCAGAGGAAAATTAATTAAGTCTCCGTCAAGATATTTAGTGAGAGTCGAAATATCCGGCGCATTCTTTCGTTCTTGTCTTAGACGATGATCGACAGGGCTAGCAGTAATGCCAATTACCTTCTCTTCTCTAGAGTTTTCCTGCGGAAGTATGAATCTGAATTTTGAGAAAATGCGATGAGCTCTTGCAAATGCATTCGTAAGGATCGCACGTCTAACAGCATCCAAAATTGCCAGATCAAACTTTCCTTTAAAAATCTCAGACTGCACAACGGAGAGTTCATAAGAAGCAATTGCTAAAGCACCTGGAACCATACTGATCCAAAAAACGATTATTCCAAAGCAACTAAAGATCCAATTCTGGGTCCTTAGTTCATTCCAAATAATCACTACCGCCAACAGGTTTAATGGAATAGCCCAAGCAATTGCCTTTCGAATCTCATTCTTTATCTCTTTAACTCTCCAAATCCCTGGTCGAGCAGCCCAACGTGGAGTGACATATTTCGCCAAGGCAAGTGGCAAAACAAGAACAAAAAGGATTGTGGCTATAAATTCGTCCGTGCCAGAACCTTCATCCTTTTCTACTTCCTCTACATCTTTGATGGGTTTCTGATTCATATCTTCACCTCATCTGGAAGTAAAAAGATTTGCATTTTGCTCTTCAAATCGTCCTCAAGCATGTTGATATGTGACTGGATCACCGGATATAGAGCATCGGTTGTCCAGTAATGACAGCCGGTTATGTTTTTAGTTCGAAGGTTCGCCATCATTATGTTCTTGAGACGAGAACTTTCTTTTTGAGTTCTTTCAACTTCAACCAAAATTCGCTGAGCGTCTACTGAAGCCAAACCATCGGCTAAGTGGCTTGCTCCGAACTCATGACGAAGATCTCTCTCGCAAGTCCATTCCCAACCTCTTCTTTCATATTCAATCCGAACTCTTGCGGTAGCCACAGTGTGATGAACTGAGGAAAAGCTCGGAGTGTAATTCCGGTCGCCACGAGAAAGTGGCAGATTGGCTACTTTCATACCTTCAATTGTCGGCCAGATAATACTGGGAGCTTTTGCAAGTAAAATTTTTTTCTGTACTAAGCCAAGCCGTTGCCATCTTTCAACTAAGCGCCTCAATGCTCGAGGATCAATCTTCTTTCCTCTGATTTCAAATAACAACTGCAGTGTGTCAAGACGCACCGCTTGCTGTTCTGCAATCCAGGTTATGTATTCAATATCTCGCTCGGTTAACCGAAGAGATTTACTTGTTCTATTCATTTTCACTCCTAAGTGACTTATGGGTTCGAAAGCTCGAACCTCACTAGTCACAGTGCAAATGAATCGCCTTTAATCCCTATTCCATTCTCAACTAACACACAACAACCCACTCCCTTACACACACCCACACCACTACCCGTTACTACCCCCGTACCTACTAACAAAATTACATGTTCCTGACCACTCTCTACATTTTGCTGGTAGAGAGTGGTCAGGAACAGAGATAGTAATTTTGAGCACGAGATTGCAGTATTTAGTTACCCGCAGGTGGGGGTAGTAACGGGTAGCGCAAAACTACTTATTAGCCCCAGTTGAATTAAAGAAATTGTAGAGAGATCGTGAAAGTGCCTCTGTCATCATCTTCTTAAAATCGGGCTGGTTGAAAAAAGCCTTGAAGAGATCTTCATTCGCTTCATGGCGCTCAATCAAATCTGTCTCAATCTTAGGCTCAAAGAACATTGCAAAGTTGTCATAATCATTGGCTATCGCAACTTCCTTTAATTCAGGATTGTTTGCATGATGCAATTGCTGTTGTTCAAACCAGACTCTGTCTGCATCAGTTAAGTTAGTTCCAAATCTCTCATTTAAAGCTTCAATGAGTCTTGATAGCAACTCGCTGTCATCCATTCGACCTGTAGAAGAATTGATGTTTATTGCCGGGGTTAATGGCTCCTCAGTTCCTTGATCTAAGGAAAGATCCTCGTTTTGTGTTGCGATTTCCGTTCTCAAATGTGTCAAAACAACAGAGTCATCAATATCAACCCCACCCGTGTTGTCATCTAGTAACAATCTACGAACTAGCATTTTCAGATAGAAATAGAGTTTCTCTAATCCTTCGTCAGAGAAAGGAACTATCTGACCCATGTACGAATACGCAGAAACAAATTTCTTACAGTCTCCTTTAAACGCAATCTTTTCATCTTCATCCAATTGATTCCATCTACCAACGGCTGGATCCGTATTAGCCTTCAACATAGAGCTACCCTCTTTGTTACCCCTGAGGATTCCGGAGACAGCTTTTTCTATTTCGTCGGAATGAAGGAGATTTCGATTCAAAATTCGCTGTTGGAGATCATACAAAATGTTGGGATCGGTAGGTGTTCCAGCCGTCGACTCGTAATAAGGTTTAAATGACTCACGGATTGCCTCAGCATCGTTAGCGAAATCCAACACAAAAGTATCTTCCTTGCCGGGATTAATTCTGTTGAGTCTTGAGAGGGTCTGCACCGCAGAAATTCCATCAAGCTTTTTATCCACATACATTGTATGAAGAAGGGGTTGATCGAAACCAGTTTGGAATTTCTCAGCCACTATTAAAACTTGATAAGACTTTGCAAATTCTTTTGGTATCTCTTTACTTTTGATTGGATTCATACTGTTTTCGGTATATTCCAAATTTGGGTTATCTGGGTCAAAAACAGTGCCAGAAAAAGCAACTAAAGTACGAACGTCAGAGTATTTCTTTTCTTTAATGTAGTTATCGATCGCTTGCTTGTATCTGACAGCGTGCAATCGTGATCTCGTAACAACCATGGCTTTCGCTTTTCCATTGATTTTATGTGCTGTGTTAGCCCTGAAATGTTCAACTATAATTTCAGCTTTTTGCGAGAGATTAGTGGGATGGAGTGAAGCAAATCTGGCTAGTGCTGCGGCTGCTTTTCCTTTAGGGAGTTCTAAATCATCGGCGCCAAGATTGTTAGCAAGCCGGTAATACGTCTTATAAGTAGTGTAATTCTTTAAAACATCAAGTATGTACTCTTCTTCGATTGCCTGGCGCATCGAGTATTGATGCGAAGCGATAAACATCTCGTCGCCATTCGGGGCAACAATTTTCTCGCCAAACATTTCTAATGTCTTTGATCTTGGTGTCGCCGTAAAAGCAAAGAAAGTTATATTTTCAGCTTTTCCTCTGGCTTTAAGGGATCGCTCTAGCAACTCATCGAAAGACATATCGACAGGAGTATTCTTAGCATCGAACTCCTCTGCCTTATCTAATGAGTCAGATTCACTTCCACCGAGAACTAATTTTAGGTCTTTTGCAGTATCGCCTGATTGGCCTGAATGAGCTTCATCAACGATTACTGCAAATCTAGTCCCCTTGAGTTCCACGGCGGTTTCGGCGATAACAGGGAAGGTTTGAATAGTGGTGATAATAATTCTTGAAGCAGTCGTTTTCAGCGCTTCCACCAGCTGGCTACTTTTACTCCCCATGTCTTCGCGGATACTCACAATTGAGCCAGGCTGGTGATCAAATGAGGAAACTGTATCTCGCAGCTGTTGATCCAGAACTCTGCGGTCAGTTACAACAATTACCTTGTCAAATACTGACTCATTTTCCGCAAAACCCTTCTCCCAAATGGAATCACTATTGCTTTTGTCAGGTGTGTGTAGCACTGACAACCGATGCGCTAACCAACTGATTGTGTTTGATTTGCCGCTTCCTGCAGAATGTTGCGCAAGGCGATTAACTCCAGGGCCAGTTTGCAAAGTTTTGTTTAATAGGGATTCAACTGCATGCCATTGATGAAAGCGAGGGAAGATAATTATCTTCTCGCCAGATTTCTTTCCAGTGTTCTCATCGACGAGGAAAGCCAAGTGGATATAAGACCCAACAATTCGTAGCCAACTATCTCTTTGTAAAACTTCATGCCAGAAATAGCGAGTTTTTTCTCCATTTGGATCCAAAGGATTTCCCTTACCTCCAGCATTACCACCGCCGGCAGTTCCTTGATTAAATGGCAAGAAAACAGTACTTGCACCCTGTAACTTTGTGGTCATAAAGACATCATTTTCATCAATTGCAAAGTTGACTAATGAACGCTTAGAGAAGATTAGGTCGTTTGGTTTTCTATCAAATCGATACTGCTTCATGGCATCTTTGACATTTTGACCCGCTGTTTGTGCTTTTAGCTCAGCCGTAGCAATAGGTAGTCCATTAAGCAAAAAAGTTAAATCTATGCTGTCATTAACATTTGTCTCCGACATCTTAATTTGGCGTGTAACGGTGACTCTATTGGACTCGTACTCCGTCATACCTTCTTGGCTCAAAAAGTTTTCAGGCTTGAAATAAGCTAAAGAGATTTTGACACCTAAATCAGTAACACCTTTTCTAAGAACTTGAATAATTCCATTGTTTTCAATTTCTTTAACAAGACGTTCTATAAACTTCTGCTTGGCTTTCTCTTCATTTCCATGTAATTGAAAAAGTTTTTGCAATGAATTACTTTGAGTTACTTCCAGAAATTTGAATAGTTCATCACGATCTAATCCAACGCCCCGGTCATAATTCCTCTTATCACCAAGTAACCAGCCATTATCGGTTAGGTGCTCAGTGATGATTTTTTCTAGAGTGCTCTCGTAGTGAGCTAAGTCAGTCATAGTGCAACACCCTCCTTGTTGGCAACATGAACGTTTCCAGTAACCGCAGAGGTAATTAAAGAGGTTTTGTATTCTGCTAGTTTGTTGATTGAATCTTCAGTTTTAGAGACAAGGGCATCTTTATTTAACTCAAGCTCTTGGATAGTCCCGACAATTTTACTTTGCGTATCTCGTGGTGGTAAGCACACCCATGTATCCGATAAATCACTCAGCCTTACTGATGGTTGCATATCAGATGGAATTTTAGATTTAAGAACAGACCAAATAGTCGGCCATAGATAGTTAAGATAGCGAGTATTCGCATCTTCGTTCTTGGGTACGAGAATTGCACAATTCTGAGACAAACTAAATTTTCCACTAATGACACGCATAGAGCCCGCCAGCGCACCAACAGTGCTGATCAGAGCGCAATCATGGCTCGTTGAGAAATCGAATGTATCTATCAAACCAAAAATTCCACCATTGCTCGTTTGTCCGCTAAAAACTGGATATTCCCCAGGGTGTTCTCCACAGTAAACAGCATCGAGTCGAGCGGGATCTTTCCCTTTATTCCAGGAAAAAAGTCCCCTAAGTGGTTGCTTTTGCCAACCATCAGGTGCGAATTTAATCCAAGGTAAATTGGTTTCCACATTTGTCTCTAGCCCAACACCGGTAACTATCTCAAAACATCGAGATTGAAAGAAATTCTCATACTCTTTAATTAGAGATTGTTTCAAGGCAATTGCTTCATTAATCAAAGCAATTTCTCGATCCAGAAAGTCTGAGATTCTTTTTTGATCTTCTAGAGATGGAATTCTGATTTTGATGTCACGGATGCTCTCCCAGGAGATATCAAATTGGGTAGGTGGCATCCATTTACTTAATCTCGTCAATTCCGCTAAGTATGGTTTTGACTTCATAAGATACCCAAGAAATCTTGGTTCTATTAAGGATAGATTAGGACGGGCAATGATGTAAGCAGGGCTAACAATTCCCTCATAGTTACTTATCCCAAANCCCCCCTGCCAAGTTCTTAGTTTGTTGAATACTAAATCGTTTGGCTGAACTCTTTGATATTTGTCTAGGCTTTCGCCAAGTTGGTTATGGTTGTCTTCTCTGCTGGCTCTGGGTACGACCCCTGCATCAAGAAAGACTGAAAGTGATTCAAGGTCAGGAAATCCTGATTCAGACACTTTTTTTGCAACCGATCTGAAGGGAACTTCACTCCAACCCGGAAGCAGTACAAGCTCATCTAAAACCGTTGTCATTTGAGCTCTTTCATCAAGTCTTGAATTTGCTGCTCAATAGAATCAATTTCTGTTCTAATCTCTGTTACTGGCCTTGGCGGTAAGTAACTATAAAACTGACGAGTAAATGGAATTTCATACCCTACTTTTGTTTTCCCGTGATCAATCCAAGCACCGGGAACATAGGGGTGAATCTCATTTGTTAAGTGCTCGTCAGCTAATTTTTCAATAACTTCATTTTTTCTATCATCACTTAACTCGATAAAACCATTTGGGAGTTGAATATTTTCGTTGTCTCGGAGATCGGGGTCGGCTTCAACAAGCCCCTTTTTGCCTATTAATGGCTCAGCAGAAGGATCGGTAGTAGCAATTGCTTTAAGCGCAAGAGCAAGCTCTTTACCACTTAAACCCATTTTCATAAATTCAGCTTCGGCATCTTTACTGGTGGCAAAAGATTGGTGTTTTGCTCCCGCAATTTTTTCACGAATTAGAGGATGTGAGTTCTGTATCGATTCTGAATCGATTTTCCAGATACGTCGTAATGGTTGTTCCACCGTTAATCTGGCAAATCCAAATTCTTCATTGAGCATAATTTTTACACGTTTGTTGTTCTTAGTGGTGGTTGCCTGAGAATATAACTCGGTGATTTCAGAGATGGCATCATTCGTAAGTTCTTTACGTTTATCGCCAAGTGATTTCCGAACTTTGGTACCGAAATCGCGTGCGTCAATCAGCCTAACCTTCCCTTTTGATTTATCATCTTTTCTATTATTTATAATCCAAATGTAGGTTCCGATCCCAGTGTTATAAAACATCTGATCTGGCATGGCAACAAGCCCTTCCAGCCAGTCATTTTCGATGATCCATCTACGAATCTCAGATTCTCCAGAACCTGCTTGACCAGAAAAAAGAGGTGAGCCAGAAAGTATTACTGCTATTCGGGAACCACCCTCATTCTTTTTTGAATCGTAGGGCTTCATCTTGCTAATCATGTGTTGTATAAACAAGAACGAGCCATCACTAACCCGTGGAAGACCGGCACCGTAACGTCCGCTAAAGCCCAGTTTCTCTGCTTCGTCTCTCACCTTCTTCTCATATTTTTTCCAGTCGACTCCGTAAGGTGGATTAGAAATGCAGTAGTCGAAAAGTGTTCCAGAGTGCCCATCTTCATCTGTCAGTGAATTACCTTGTGTAATCCGTTTTGGATCCTGACCTTTAATCATTAAGTCAGAACGTGCAATAGCCCATGTTTCGTCATTTAACTCTTGGCCAAATACGTTCAACACGATGTTTGGGTTCATCTCGTGGAGATGCTCCTCAGCAATAGAAAGCATTCCACCCGTACCGCAAGCAGGATCGTAGATTGACCTAATTGGTTTATCACCAGCAAGAGATTTTGAATCTTCAATAAAGAGAAGATTTACCATTAAGCGTATTACTTCTCGAGGCGTGTAGTGCTCTCCTGCTGTTTCATTCGACATTTCAGAAAACCGACGGAGAAGCTCTTCAAAGATGTAACCCATGGCCTCGTTTGAGACTGATGTTTCGGAAAGATCGAGGTCGGCAAACTTAGAGACGATTTGATAAAGAAGATCTGCTGATTCTAGTTTCTTGATCTTCTCAGGAAATCCATATTTATCTAGGACCTCTGATGCGCTTGGCGAGAAAGCATGAATGTAAGTATTCAAGTTTGAAGCGACTTTATTTGGATCCTGCAAAATTTTTGATAAATTAAATGGTGAAACGTTATAAAAATTGTGACCAGAAACCGAGTTTAGGATTGCTTCTGGATCCTTGATGTCACCTAGTTTTTTATTTCGTTCGATAACTGCTTCTTTATTCTTTTCTAATGCACATTCAAGGCGGCGAAGTACTACAAAGGGGAGGATGACTTGACCGTACTCGTGAGGCTTAAAGTCACCTCTTAGAAGATCAGCTACCGACCAGACAAATGCAACTTTGTCTTGAAATCCTTTTGGTGCGGCCATCCCTAATCTCCTCTAGTAATACTTGCTACGGTCGTCTTTGTAAGCTTCTTGTCCACTATTGCAGTTAGGTCTGACACAAAGGAATGTCTTTCAAAGCCCGAATTTGAATAACGCCCTAAGCAGGAGAATCTTCTCAGAAAGCCGAGGTTAGAAACATAAGGTTCTGTACCAATCCTGTACCAAAAACAATTGGTGGGAGGGGGTAGTAACGGGTAATGACTGGACACCCGAAATAAGGGTCTTGGTGCTAACCTGAGCGTGAAATAGGGGTTGGTCGTAGTTCTTAGTTGGATCTGCTCGTGGTTGCTGGATAGGCCTAACGGATTAAGTGATATTTGCCTTAACCGGCTTAATGACAGGTAACCGCCCATAAACACTGAAAAGCTCTTTACAGGGCTCGTCCCTCAAGATTCAATGAGGCATGGACGATGAAGATCTGGACGAAAACGGCATAACTGCCCTTCGGATTTTTAATAAAGCGATGATCGAGACAGGTGCATATATCAAGGATCACCAGGAGGTCCTTTCGGGACTAAATAAGTCGACCGAGATGATTCGTCGCCAAAAGCTGAAGCAGTTGTTAGATTTCGCAAACAGCGCAATCGAAGAAATAGCTGAAGATCATTTTCAAGATTTTGATGGGCAATTCACACTCGGAAACATCTCTGGATACCTAGATGATTTTTATGAAGAACTCGAAGCCATGAATTCCGAACAATTTGAACTTTTTTGGGGTTTTCATAATCCCGAAACCTCAGACAACTTTTGGGGGAATGTTAAATCTGCGCTCAATTTAGGAAGTTAAATTCATAATGGCTTTGGGGTTTAAACTTCCCACCGAGTTAATGTTAAAGAGGGGTTTCAATGGCTGAGATTGGTCTATGGCATGCCGTGCGCGGTTCACAGCCAACCCGGTTGCTAGAGGAGAGCGTTCCTCTTGAAAAAGATTTAGAAAGTTGGATCTTTGAGGACCCAACGCTTATTTCCCCTTCCTTACAAAGAGTACGCCGACAAGTTCCCCTCGGAAATAAGTTTATGGATCTTTTGGCGATAGAAGAGCCCGGTGTATGGGTTGTCTGCGAATTGAAAAAGACTCCTCTTTATAGAGACTCCTTAGTCCAGGCTATTGATTATGTAACGCGGTTAGACATGTTGTCTCGCGAACAGCTTCGCAAACTAGTGCTGGATTCGAGCGAACCTCATACAGAAAAAACTCTAAAACTTATTGAAAAGGCGTTAGACCGAGAAGCTAATGGAGAAGATCGAAACATAAGAGTCGTACTTGCTGGAATTGGTGTGCGCGAAGATCTACAACACATGGTGAATTACCTGTCCAATAAATTCTCATTCCCAGTAAGTATCTGCACCTTTGCAGCTGTATCGGCACCAGGCGATGATCAAGGAATTATTCTGATGCGGGATATTTCTGAAGATAGTGCTGTTGATGTAATTGAAGGAACAAGTTCTGCCGACTATGAGGAGCGTTTAATTGGCGTAAAGCAATACTTTAGGACGCCCAAGCAAGCGGCAATTTTTGAAGATTTCTGCAAGATCTTTTCGGGTCAGCCAAATTTATTTGTACGGCCTTGGAAGAAATCAATCATGATTGCTCCGAGCCAACACCACGGCAGATACCTGGCTTTCTTTACGGCTAGCCGTGACGGAATACGAGCAAGCGTCAGCACCGAGTCGATCTTAGAATTTTTCCCTGATGCCGAAGTATCTGAGATAACAACAGAGATGGAAGAAGTTCGCTTTGATGATCCAGCAGAAGCAAATAAGTGGGCTCAGGCAGTAGCAAATAGTGTTACAAATGCTTCTGGGCAACCAGTGCGGGAGACTGCGCAATGGAATGGCAGTGATTGGTATTTCGCATTTGGTGGTGGTGAAGGAAGACGCTGGGAAGACGCAGTTCAATTTGGATTTGTATCTGCAGGCGGTGGTGATTGGTATTCCAAGACCGTGAAAGCTCTTCCCGTAGGCGCAAGACTTTTTGTTTATATGCCAAAAATTGGTTACGTCGGAGTTGGTGAGACAACCGGACTTGCTATTAACTATTCTGAGAGTGCGGAATGGAAATCAAAGAAAATGACAGGAAAGTACACTCACGATAATGGCGAACCTGAGTACCTAGTTCCGGTTCGCTGGATAAAGACTTTGTCTCCAGCAGAAGCAATTTATGGGAATGGTCTATTTGCTAGCCAGCATTCAGCTTGTAAGTTGAGAGATGAAAAGACTTTGAAGATATTAACCCAAAAATTCGAAGTTCCCACCGTGGAACTATCTTGAAAGTGCGACGAAGTCATGGGTGGTAGTGGGTCAGAAGCATCTCTTTGGCAGAGCTACAAGGAAACCATCGTAGAAATGGTTCTAAAAGAAAAGAGTCTTAGCGATCGCCAGCTTTATGAAATCTGGAAAACAGATTTTTACATGATTACCGCAGCAAATCCCTTTAGCAAGTTGCTAACAGATGATGAAAATAGAATTAGAAATCAAGAATTGCACTCACTCTTAATCAAGGACTACCAGGAAATTTTGACTGGAATTGGAAAAGATTCCACGAGCACCTGGACAGAAGAAGGCTGGGTAGTTCGTGGTGGGGAAGAGGAAAAACTAATTTTACTTGCCAAAAAGTATGAGCAGAATGCGATATTTAAATTCACTCAAGAAGGAAGAGAAATTATTGATTGTCGCTAATTTCTCGACTTTAGAACACTAAATTTAGAAAAATTCAGGCTAATCAATCTGTATTTGTAAGTTAAGCACAAATGACTTTAGAAAATGGACTCTTAATCCCAATCTGCTCAACCGTAAAGTTTGCCTTCCCATAGTTACAAGACCAGCAAGAGGTAACAAGGTTTGTTTCATCAGTACGACCGCCCAGACTCCACGGTAAAACATGATCGAGAGTTGCCACAAACATAAGATAAAAGCCACTACGTGTTGCGTTGGTTTTACCTAAAGGAAGGGCATCCGGCCCCAGAAATGCATGGAGCTTTTTGAATTCTTTCTTTGGGAGAACACGAGATGAGCAATAGCAACAGCGAAAGTTATCTCGAGCAAATAGCATTGATTCAAATTTTGCAAAGGTCTTAACATTATCCAATGGAAGGATTGGATCTGGCGCAGGAACTTGAAGAGATTTGTTGCGCCAACCTCCCGAGTTCTGGGCATGAACATCAAACCATTCACGCATTTCAAAATCTCTCGAATTCTTCAACAAAGATTTAGCTTCAACAGTCTTACTTTCTTGAGCTAATTTCAAGGACTCAGAAAAAATTTGAAATTCCTGCTCAACCCATTTGGGCTTAGGTAGAGGCGTATCCTTATTCCAGAGTGAATGGTTATTACCCAACTCGGAACAATAAGTCCGTCCTTGTTGCTTACACATGCGTTGAGTCTAATTCTTTCTAATCGCGTACCAAGGTCTTAGGACTTACCTAGCTCAGCCAAGTCCAGATTTCATTCTTTATTTCTTTACTGTTGAGCGCATCCTTGAGTTCTTCTCCCTTGCCCGCATCCGAAATCTGTTGAATCATCGTAAGGATGTCGAGGCTTGGGTTTAGACCAAATTTTGTGGCAATAGATGCAAAATCTTGCGGTGCTACGGTGTGGATGATCTCGTAATCGCCTTCACCTTCAGTTCTTTCGTAGTACTCAAATTCGAATTTAAGGTTTTCATTCTCTAGATAGGCATAGCGAACTGGTTTGCCAGCTGCTCCAATGATCGGAATCTGTGCCATTGATACCTCCTAACCAAAGAGTATTGCCAAGAACTGACTTCGGATAGATTGAGCGGAAATCTCTTCGGTATGTCAGACCTCCCTGCTATCTTTCAATCATTAAGGGGTGCAAAATGGCAGATAACGACTCAAATGTTTCAAAGAAGCATTTCATTTCGATGCCTAAGGACTTCGCAAAGTTGAGCGATGAAGAAATTGATCAATTTGCATCAGAATTACACGGCCAAATTATTGGAAAACTAAGTGAGGATTTAATCCCTTCTTCTCATGAGCAAGTAGCAAGTTTGGTCGCAGTTAATTTCCCAGGATCTGAACTCACTTTTGATACCGACAATGGTAAATCTGAATTCTCCCTGTTTTTCGAAGAAAAATTGTTGCTCATAATAGACAACATCGGATGGACCTTTACAACTGGCGATCGTGGGTGGAAGTGGGAAGACATTAAAGAAGGTGGGATTGAAGCGGTTGCTGAAGATATATTGCAAGATCTAGCACAGCATGATTTTGTTGTTTACGACCCTTCGGGTGGCTTACAAGGCGGTAAAAAAGGCAAGAGACGCCTTACGAAAAGATAAATTTTTAATCTACAAAAAGGAGAAAAATGACTGAAACAAAAAAGCCACACGTCTATCTGACAGATCGATTCTTTACAGCAATGGCATACGCATCGGATGCTCATAAAGAACAGGTAAGAAAGTCGACTGACATTGCCTACATAAGCCACCCTTTCGGAGTTGCTTCATTAGTTATCGAGGCGGGCGGGGATGAGGATCAGGCAATTGCTGGATTGCTTCATGATGTTGCCGAAGATTGTGGTGGTGAACCAAGACTTACTGAGATAGCCGAAAAGTTTGGAGATCGTGTGGCTCACATCGTTCGTGGATGTAGCGACTCTTTGGTGGTTGAAGAGGATAAGAAAGCTCCCTGGAGAGATCGTAAAGAGGCTCATATTGAGCATCTTCGTTCCAGCAATGCTGATGTTTTACTTGTTACGGCTGCTGATAAGACTCACAACGCCAGAGCAATTTCGACTGATATTCAATCAATTGGAAATAAGGTCTGGGATCGGTTCAATTCTGATCAAGAGCAGATTCTTTGGTACTACAACTCTGTATACAAAGTGTTATTGGACGGTGGAGTAACTTCAACATTACTTAATCCGCTTAAAACAGCGATTGGGATAATGGAAAAATCAGGGGGTTAGTAGTGCGAAAGGGTGTGACTTATGGGAATTCCCATAAGTCTTGTAATTTCCCTCAAACCGAAATAGTTTTGAGCGTGTGGAGAGGGAATTTCCCATAACTTTCCCAAACACAACTCAACACTTAAAATAACTAAATAACACTTAAATAAGCGCTAATCAGCGCAGTTTCTGTTCATGAAGGGTAAAAAATGAACGCAATCAACCGCCTCCTAAGCGGTAGGTCGCAGGTTCAACTCCCGCCTAGGACACTCGTAAATTATTAAGCAAATACAACGGTGCGCGAGCCGACGATAAAGATTCGATCTTCAGCAAATAGTCGAACTGCGCGGGAGAGTACTCGTCGTTCGATATCGCGGCCGAGCGCAATCATATCTTCTGGTGTTGCAGAGTGCGTTACATGTGCAACATCTTGTTCGATGATTGGTCCTTCATCGAGATCTTCGGTGACGAAGTGCGCAGTAGCGCCGATGATCTTTACGCCGCGATCATGTGCTTGGTGATAAGGCTTTGCGCCTTTAAATCCTGGCAAGAATGAGTGGTGAATATTGATAATGCTGCCCTTATTTGCTCGGCAGAAATTAGGGGAGAGAATCTGCATGTAACGAGCGAGGACAACGACATCGATTTTATGCTCTGAAATAAGTCGCTGGAGATCTTGCTCGCTTACCACTTTACCCATTGCTGCAACTGGTAAATGAACAAAGGAAATACCATGAGATTCAACCAACGGCTGAAGAACTTTGTGGTTGGAGACAACAACCGGAATCTCGACTGGCAATTCACCGAGCTCTTCTAGGTAGAGCAAATCACGGAGGCAGTGGCTCTCGGTCGTCACCAATATAAGCGCACGCTTCTTATCTGAAGTAGCACGGAGTTTGATGCTGGGATTGAATTTTGCGAGTCCAGCTTCCAGGTGGTTCTTGGCTTCCGCCAGGTTCATCGCGCTCTCAAAGCGAGTGCGCATCACAAAAGTATTTGTTACGGGATCGGTGAATTGTTGGTTCTCAATAATGTTTCCATTACAACCAAGAATTGCCGTCGTCATCGCATGCACAATGCCAGGTTGGTCCTGACATTGAAGCGTGACGATGAGATCCATGCGCTAAGGCTACGGGGNCAATGTGAAATGGTGAAGCGCTTAAGCGCTTTAGGGGCCCACCAGTTACGTTCACCGAAGAGTCGCATGAGTGCTGGCACGAGAAGTGCGCGGACCAATGTGGCATCTAAGAGAATTGCGAAAGAAACCCCGAATCCCAAGGATTTAATGGAGGTAACGCCGCTAGTGAGGCGGGTATATCCACCCAAACCTTCACTATGACGATTTCAGCGGGATCCTCACCAACGACCACAATTACCATTTCACTCCCTGGTGGGGTTTTGACCGCGGTTTATCCAGCCGCAACATCACCAGTCTTGAATGTTGGCATCACGGCGAGATCCGGTAAACGCTAGAGAGGCAACCTCTCTATGTTTCCTGTGGAATTAATCCCTATCCAAAGGTAAAGGTGAATGCCTGGATTCCGTCGTTTAGGAAGGTGAGTTGAAGCGTTCCATCTGAATTAGTCGCCCCACTATTAAAGACGTTAAAGAGTCGGTCCGAATCAACGGTAATGATTCCATTGTCGACATCGCTTCCTGCAAGTGAACCGATAAGTGGTTTACCGTTGTAGCTCNCCCTAACCTGACTCTTTACGCCTGCCTTTGGGTTCAAAATTAAGTAGACCTTAGATGCGTCAAAATGCTCTGCAAGAGTCGACCCTTTGCTAGCTTCGATGAAATCGGGCTGAACCAACCACTTGCCGCCAAGTGCAAACTGATCAAGCGGAACGCTCTTTTGTTCTGGAATTGTGAAGCGACCCGGTGGGTAGTTAGAGGTTGGATAACCAAATTCTGAACGGTTGCTACCAAAGTAAGTCTCAGGGGTTATCGGAGTTCGTGGCGTGGCGTCTGATACATCTGATGGCGCAACGTTGGTTGCATGTCCGGCGTTGGCTAAGAGAGTTCGGATTGCTTGTTCGGTCTGGCCATAGCTTCCCTCGCCAAATTCAGTGCGGCGAATTTTCCCCGTTGTATCAATTAGATATTCCGCTGGCCAATATTGATTGTTGTAGGCGTTCCAAGTCTTGTAGTCGTTATCTAGTGCGACTGGATAGGGAATCTGGTAACGCTTAATTGCAGAGGCAACATTGCCGGCATCTTTTTCAAATGCAAACTCAGGCGTGCTTACACCAATCACTTCAAAGCCAGAAGAATGGTACTTGTTATACCACGCCTCAACGTGAGGCAGAGTGCGCAGGCAATTGATGCAGCTATAGGTCCAAAAATCGAGTAGAACCACCTTACCTTTCAGGGAAGCGAGGGTCACTGGTCCTGCAGAATTTAGCCACCGAGCAATTCCGCGAATCTCTGGTGCTTGAGTATTAGCATTGAAGAGATTTCCTTGATCGGTATTAGCCGAAGAAGGAACGCTCTTCGTTCCCTTGAGTGATGCCAGTGCTTTAGTAACGCCCTTACCGCTCTCAATTTTTGTGAGCGCGTTTGAATACGAAGGGATGGCGTTGAGCAACTTAGCCTCAATCGTCTTGTCATAGTTGGTGTAAATACCAACAGCAGTAATCACCATGATGAGACCAGCGGCGATCTGAATGCGACCTGTGTGCTTGGAGAGTTTGCGAGATTTTGCCAGCAATTTCTGTCCACCAACTGCAAAACCAAAGAGTGGAATTGAGACACCGGCGACATAAAACAACGTGACGATGACGACTTGAATTGAAATTTTATTTGTTGCAGCAAGAGTCGCCACTGAAGCCAGGATTGGTCCGCTGCAAGGCGTCCAGACAACACCAAGGGCAAGGCCCGTGACGAAACCTCCAGAGAAGTCGCTGCGTTGATTGCGGCCTAAGCCACCAAAGCGCCCACTAATAGATGAGATAGCGGCTTCCATGCGCCGAGATAAAGCTGGGACAATCATTGAGATACCAATTACGAGAAGAACAACAACTGCAAACTTGCGAAGCACGTTAGGACTAAAGCCGATGGAACTTTCTAGAGCTGAGATAGCTAAAGTGAAGAAGGCGAAGGAAATCGCAACACCAGCAGTGATTCCTAGTGGACGTCTCTTTGATTGCGATTGTGTGACATCAGCTAAGACAATCGGCAGCAAGGGCCAAATGCATGGAGCTAGTATGGTAAATAATCCCGAGATAAAGGCCACACCATAAAGAATGATCATTTTTCCGCCTTAACTCTGCCTTACTAAGTTAGCCCACTAGCCCATTGAGGCTGAGTATGCCGCAACAGTACTCTGGCCGAACTCCTGGTTTAAGGCTAGAATTTACGTAGTTGTTATCGGGGTCGATGTAATTTCGAACCGGCGGTTATAGTCCGCGACCCGCACACATCCAGTGGGCGGTTGACTCAGTGAAACTCTGAGACCGACGGTTAAAGTCCGGATGAGAGATAACGCTTAAAAATCATCGCGCTTGGTTGCGCGCTGGTTTTATTTTTGCCACCCCGATGACTCGTGCAATTTAGCGAGAAGGGCGAGGCAGTGAATATTCAAGAAGCTTACGAGCATCTCACTTCGCTCTGCCAAAAAGCGCTGGGAACCACCTCTCCCAACCCCAATGTGGCCGCGGCTATCTATAGTTCTAGCGGCGCACTTATTGCAGATGGATTTCATAATCGGTTAATTTCTCCTGATCACGCTGAAGTCGTGGCTATCAACAAAGCTGGCGCAGCATCAATTGGTTCAACCATGGTTCTCTCCTTGGAGCCATGTGCGCATACCGGTGCGACACCACCCTGCACGCAAGCGATTATTCAAGCTGGTATTTCAAGGGTCATTTATGCCGTTAAAGATCCCAACCAAATTGCTTCAGGTGGGGCTGCAATTTTAATGAGCGCAGGAATTGAGGTTGAGTTCATATCCTCACCCCAGCTCCAATTTGCCCAACGCGCCTGGCTACACAAAATTCGCACAGGTTTGCCATTAATGATCTGGAAAATTGCGACAACCCTCGATGGCAAGGTCGCAGCAAGTGATGGTAGCTCTAAGTGGATTTCTCATGAGAACTCGCGCGCAGATGTGCAATTGATTCGATCACAATCCGACGCCATTTTGGTGGGGAGCCAAACCGCTGCTATCGATAATCCTCACCTCATTCCTCGTGGGTACTCCAACCGACCAACCCGGATTATTTGTGGCGAGAGCGAACTCCCAGCTACACACAATGTTTTTGATGAACAGGCTCGGACACTTTTTATCAAGAGCAGATCTCTGCCGCAGATAATGGAAGTACTTGTTAATGAAGGATTCAATCAAGTACTTGTAGAAGCAGGCGCAACATTGGGTACGGCTTTGTTGCGTGAGGAGATGATTGATGAACTAGTTCATTACCAAGCCCCAGCACTATTGGGCTCAGGTAGGAGTTTTGTCGAAGATTTAGGAATCTCCACCATTAATCAAAGAATGAATCTAGAACTCTTAGAAGTTGAGGAAATTTCTGGAGATATTAAGTCGCACTATGCAGTGAAGGGAAGTCGTTAAATGTTCACCGGATTAGTCACTGAAACTGGAGTAGTACAAGCAATCTCTCGAGGAGAGAGCTCAGCAGTATTTACCATCTCCGCCCCTCGCTCCGTGAAGGATTTAGAGATAGGCGACTCTATTGCGGTAAACGGTGTCTGCCTTACTGCAATAGAAATTATTGGTGAATCTTTTCTCGCCGATGTGATGGTGCAANCCCTCTCCTTGAGTTCACTGGGCGCCCTCACCGAGGGCGGGGTTGTGAACCTCGAACTCGCAGCTCAACTAGATATGCGCTTGGGTGGCCATATAGTCCAAGGACATGTTGATGGAGTTGCACATGTAAGCAAGATTGCGCCAGGCGAAAAGTGGCTCCAATTAGATTTCGAAATCCCGGCACACTTAACTCATTATGTTGTCGCGCAAGGATCTATCACCGTGGATGGAGTCTCGCTCACCGTGGGATCAATCGATGATGAGACCAATACCGTGACCGTCTGGCTCATACCCGAAACTCTCGCAAAAACTAATCTCTCTACAAAAGTGGTTGGTGATCCGATCAATATCGAGGTCGACATATTGGCTAAATACGTGGAGCGTTTACTATCAAAGAAGGCGAGTGGACCTGCCAATGAATAAGAATTTTCTAGACGCTCTCGAACGTTTTAAACGAGGCGAGCTAATAATTGTGGTCGATGATGACGCGCGTGAGAACGAGGGTGACCTCATTATGTTGGCGCAGAGTGCCACCCCAGAACAAACTGCCTTTATGGTTCGACACACAACTGGAATTCTCTGTGTTGCAATAACTCAGGATCGAGCATTGCAACTCCGCCTGCCACTGATGACTGAGCAGAATCAAGATGCCCGCAAGACTGCATTTACTCTCACCGTCGATTTAGCTCATGGAATTACTACTGGCGTTAGCGCCGTAGAGCGAACATTGACCATTCGGGCCTTGGGCGAGCCAGCGAGTACCCCTAACAATTTCATAAGACCTGGGCATATATTTCCGTTGATCGCACATCCCCGTGGCCTAGCAGCGCGCCAGGGTCATACCGAAGCGGGTGTTGCACTCGCACAACTTGTCGGAGCAGAGCCGGCCGCACTGCTCTCGGAGATTGTTGCCGAAGATGGATCCATGGCTCGCGGTGAATCTCTGTTGGAGTTTGCCGAAAATTATAAATTGCCAGTTATATCTGTTGCAGATATTTATCAGTATCAGCAATCTCAAGCAAGCACTATGCCTGGGCCTGAAAGATTTCTCCATGAATTTGATTGGGTAGATGTAGAACTAGAGAGCGCAAAGTGGAGTTTGGCCACCTATCCCTCACTTCGCCATAGAGAACATGTAGTGATGCGTTTTGGAATGGAAGATAAAGTCCCATTAGTGAGAATCCACTCCGAATGTTTCACTGGCGATGTTCTCCACTCCAGACGTTGTGATTGTGGCGAACAACTAGCCACCTCAATCTCGCTTATTGAAAATTATGGCTTCGGCTACATCATCTACCTTCGTGACCATGAGGGTAGAGGCATTGGACTAACCGAGAAGTTAAAGGCCTATAAGTTGCAGAATGAAGGGCTAGATACCGTCGAGGCAAATATTGCGCTGGGCCATGGGATAGACCTGCGTGACTGGTCAGATTCGATTGCAATTCTCTACAATCTTGGGTTAACCAAACTTGAGCTACTTACGAATAATCCAGAGAAAGTGGAGGCAGTTCGCGCTAGTTCAATCGCCTGCACACAGATACCCCTAGCAATAAAACCAAACCTATTTAATAGCAAATACCTGAATACTAAAATCGAGCGCCTCGGGCACTTAAGGAGTCAATAATGGCTGGCCAATCACCTGAACTCTCAATCCCTTCTCGCCCACAAGCTCGGGTAGCAATCATCTCTTCCTCATGGCACCTAGATATATGCGATGATTTAATAAGCGGAGCAAAGCGCGCACTCGAAGAAGCGGGAGTGGCCGAGATTAATACTATTTACGTACCCGGATCATTTGAGCTTCCGCTCGCAGCTCAGAAATCTTTTGAACAAGGCTTCGACGCTGCAGTAGTAGTTGGGTTGGTGTTGAAGGGCGAAACCCCACACTTTGACTATGTCTGCCAAGGTGTAACTCAAGGCGTCATGGATGTTCAATTAAAGTTCTCAAAGCCAATCGGCTTTGGGGTTTTGATGTGCGAAAACCTAGAACAAGCAATCGCTAGATCTGGTCGAGCAGGCAGCAAAGAAGATAAGGGATATGACAGCGCAATTGCTGCCCTTGCCCTTCTGAGCTAATGTGAAATCGTAAATCGCTTCATCCACTGTGGCGCCCACCAGTTGCGTTCACCAAAGAGTCGCATAAGTGCAGGAACTAAGAGTCCGCGCACGAGTGAGGCATCCAACAGAATTGCAAAGGCAACACCAAAACCAAGGGTTTTAATATTTGTAACGCCGCTGGTTATGAAGGCGGCGAAGACGATTGCGAGCAAAAGCGCCGCAGCAGTAATGATACGAGCTGAGCGTTGTAGGCCAGTAGCAACAGCATCGACATTCTTCATTCCGGATTCATGCTCTTCTTTGATACGAGAGAGCAAGAAGACTTCATAATCCATCGACAATCCAAAGGTCACAACCGAAACCAAGATGACCATGGAGGTATCAATAGTATGCGTGTTCGTAAATGAACCTACCAACCAAGTCATATGGCCTTCAATAAAGATCCAGGTGAGCGCGCCCATCATCGCAGCGAGGGAGAGCACGTTGAGGAGCACTGCCTTAATCGGAAGGATGACTGAACCGGTGAAGAGGAAGAGAAGAATCAAGACACCGAGCGCGATCCAACCTAAGGCCCAAGGCAATGTGTGAGCAATACCGTCTTGAGTATCGGTGTAATCAGCTGCAACGCCGCCAACCAAGGTTCCTGATGGTGCAGGAAGAGCGCGAATTTCTTTGATGAGCGCTTCTGCTTCGTTGGTACGTGGATTCATCGAGTGGATAGCGGTGAACCGAACTGTTGTGCCGACGATATCCTCTGGTGTTACGGCAACAACTCCGTTAATGGTCGAGATTTTTCTCGCGTAGGCGGCGATATCGGTTACCCGGCTCTTGCCATGAGGAATAACGAATTCAATCGGATTGCCAGTCTGTCCTGGAAAATCAGCTGTAGCCATTTCATTGGCAATAGCGATTGAGGATGAAGCTGGCATTACTCGGGCATCAGCTTGCGAGAAAACAATGTTGCGGATTGGTGAAGCAATCACCCCAAGAATTATGAGCGAGAGAAGGACTACCGAGATTGGACGCTTCATCACGAAGCGAGCAGTCTGAGCCCAACGACCATCAGCCTTTGGCGTTATTGCGCCTTTGCGAACCACGTACTTATCGATTCGCTTACCAATGAGAACCAGGATTGCCGGGAAGGCGAAGAGCGCGGTAATAATTGCCATTGCAACTACGCTGATTCCAGCGTAGCCAAATGACTTAAGAAACATAAGCGGAAAGAAGGTGAGTGAAGCAAGTGTGATGATGACGGTGATTCCACTGTAGAAAACGGTTTTACCGGCTGTTTTTACCGTCGTAACAATTGCTTCTTCAACCTCTTTTCCGTGGTGTAACTCCTCGCGGAAGCGGTTTACCATCAATAAGGCGTAATCAATGCCCAAGCCAAGGCCCATGCCGGTAATCAAGTTCATTGCAAAGATTGATACACCGGTAAAAAGGCTGATGAGATAGATGGTTCCAAGCGAACCGATAATTGCACCAACACCGACGATAAGTGGTGTGGCACTGGAAATGAGTCCGCCAAAGACGAAGAGCAAGAGAATAAAGGTAAGCGGAATTGCAATTCCCTCTGCCTTTGCTAGGTCCGCTGAGATTTTAGTAGAGAGGGCATAGTTGAAAGTTGCGATACCCCCAACATAAACATGTAGGTTTTGGAAGGTGCCGTCGTATTTACTCTGCATTAATTTTCCGAGTGGCTTTGCATTTAATGGATCAGCTTCAGTTGAATAAATGAAGAGATACGCGGCCTTCTGATCTTTGCTAGCTAGTGCCGGAAGATTTCCAGAGCTCCAGAACGAAAGGGTCTTGGCGACTCCCGGCTCATGTGCCACCTTCTGCTCCAATGCAAGAGCCGATGCGACAACTGCGGGATCAGATATCGAAGCCGTGGACTTCACCTCAAGTACCACTGCGGGATCTTTCACATGGAAAACATTTGTCAGATATCTAGAGGCCTTGGCTGCATCGCCACCTGGATTGGTGTATCCACCACCTGATAAGCGCGGCACTGCCAGCCCCGCCATCGCACCGAATGCAACAAGCAAGAGTACGAAAAGTGCAAGCACGCCTTTGCGACGTCGGACTGCGAGGTGACCTAATTTCTCAAACATAGTGTTCCAATCCCAATATCTGAATAGTGTTCAGATTATGGCGTGTTAATTTGAACGTTGTCAAGATTAGGGCATACTTATGGCGTGGCGACCAAACTAGCTCCGAGAAGTTCCTATCACCATGGGAATCTAGAGGAGGCGTTTACCAGCAGCGCAATCAAGCTGGTCCGAAAGGATGGCCCAGACCATTTATCACTTCGTGCGGTCTCCACCGATGTCGGCGTCAGCCCATCTGCGGCCTATCACTATTTTCCTGATAAAGCGGCGCTTATCCAATCGATCGGAAATAAGGTCTTTGCAGATTTGGCAGAAATGGAGCGGCGTGCAGTTGATGCAATAACTGGAACCGGTCAGCGAGCAGCACGTGCAAGATTCCGTGCAATCGGATTAGCCTATTTTCAATGGGCTTATAAGGAACCAAATCTCTTTCGCTTAATGTTTGGTGGTTTTTGCAGTCAAGCTGCCGGTGGCCATACGGACGAACCCGCGTTTCAAATTCTTACGGTGGCACTCGATGAATTAGTTGAGACTGGCGCAATGAATCTGAAAATGCGTAAGTACGGTGAACTACTTGCCTGGTCAACTGTGCAGGGAGCATCTACTCTAATTATTGAAGGCCATCTTCCCAAAGAAGCGTTTAAAGATGTTCTCGATGGACTGGAACTAGCGCTAGGGATGGGAAGCCGATGAGTGAAGATAAAGTAAAGAAAGAGACCGCTCCACTCATTCCAGTAAAGACAAGTGATGAGTCCGATGAACGCGAGTCACAAGGAAATTCTCGCGACGCCGAAATTGCAGCGGATCGACCCCCGCATCACGGTTAGTAGTTTTCCTGTTCCATTTACGCCAAGTTATTAACAGAGAGAATTTTCAACAAACCTCCATCGCCAAACTCCGGAGATGGAAAAGTTCCCCTCAATGAAAATAAGAATTTTACTTCGCATTTTACAAAAAGAACCTTTAAACTATTTCTTAGTTAGGCAGATAGGTTCACATCGTTTATTTAGATCAAATAATTATCCAGATCTGACAATCAGCTATCACGATAGTGTGGAAGTGAGCGGGTCTTACATAAGAGATTTACTCATGATGAAAGTTCAATTAACTTCATTCGAGGCGAGGGAGATTTTAAAATGAATGTAACAATTTTAATTGATCTGGATGAAGGTTGTTGGCGTGCCACATCTGAAGAGATTCCCTCTATGAGTATGTTTGCAATGAGCGTGGAAGAGCTTCGTGAATTGATTCGTACCGGGGTGCCGTTCTATCTAGAACGCGATGACGTCACTATTACAGAGGTGGATCGAAGTGCGATGACCATTCAGGAAATAGAGGCGTTAAGGTAGCGGAGCAGGTGGAGGTGGTGCCGACTCAGGTGTCCGAGTTGGGGCCCCGGCTCGGGAATCGTTCTTGTAGAAACCAGATCCCTTAAAGACGACGCCGACGTTGGAATAGACCTTTCGGAGTTCACCCTTGCACTTAGGGCATTCACTAAGCGCGGCTTCGCTGAAGGATTGGACCGCCTCAAACTCGTGCCCGCAAGCAACGCAGGCATATTCATATGTAGGCATAGGAGTATTGTAAAGCACGTGAAGCAGATGAGCAGAACCATCATAAAGCCACTAATTTCAATCGCTGCCACTAGCGGATTTATTCTTCTCGCGCTGATTTCTCCAGCCCAAGCAAATACTTTGGCGAGCACCTCACCGGCTGCAAATTCAATTCTCACGGTCACGCCAAATGCAGTCAGCGTTACAGCCGCTTCGACGCTTATTGATCAAGGCAATTCCGTGATAGTCACCGATCCATCTGGAGTCGAAGTCGATGATGGATCACTTGCAATCAATGGCACTACCGCAGTCGCGGGAATGAAGCCATTGACCTCAAGTGGAATTTACACAGTGACTTATACGCTCCTTGCCGATGGTGATACACCTTTAACTGGCTCTTTTACCTTTACCTTTAAAGCTCCTTCTGTCATTTCCACGCCCTCACCAGTGCCATCTTCATCAAGCACGCCGGCGCCGGTAGGCGGAACTGGCACCAGCGGAATTGTGATTGTGTTGCTGGTTATGGCAGCCATAGTCGCGGTACTTCTTATTTGGTATGCAAAGCAAACTTTTGGTGGAGCTAAGAAAAAGTCTCGTAAGAGATAAAAGCCATGCTTATTGCATCAGCTGATGGGATTCCCACAGTAAGCCCAATTGTTTCTGCCCTGCTTCCTATTGTTAAGGATGCTGGACTCTTTGCATCGATTGCATTGGTGGGTTTGCTCCTGACTATTACCTTCTTTATTCGCGAAGAACATGGAGTACTGAGTCCCGAGTCCTTGCGAATAAAGCGCCTGGCCTCACTATCCGCCTTTATCTGGCTATTCACTCTCGTTGGTTCACTATTTCTTGAACTAGCAAATCTGCTTGCCGAACCACTACTCAATGCTGCCGATTTAAATAGCGTTCGCTCTTTTGTTGCCCAAACCGCGTTGGGAAAGAGTTATCTAATCTCGATTATTGCTGCCGTAACAGTTTCGCTCACTCTCTCGCGGAGCAAAAAAGTAGGCTCAGCCTTTGGCGCAATGATTTTTGCGCTGATAGGAGTTCTCGCCCCTATCTTTCAGAGCCATGCCAGCAGCGCAGGAAATCACGGAATTGCGATTGGCTCGCTGCTCTTTCACGTTCTCTTTATAACTTTCTGGGTCGGCGGCGTTATTGGAATCTCCGCTATCAATCCCTCAGAGCGTGAACTTGCGCTACCGAGATTTAGTCGACTTGCACTTTGGTCAGCGATCATTGTGGCTATTAGCGGAACCATCAACGCCTATTCGCGCCTTAATTTCCTTAAAGCGTGGTCAAGTTTTTATGCGCAAATAATTATTCTTAAGATTATCTTGACCGCCATTTTAATTATTTTTGGCAAGAAGCATCGATCTTTTATCGCCAGCAATTTGCATGGACAGCGGGCTACCTTCCAACTTCTGACCAGTGAATTGTTGGTCATGTTGATCACTGTGGCACTCGGAGGATGGCTCTCAACAATCCAACCTCCAGTCGCTAATCAATCAGCGGTTCCATCCAACGCTTTATTAATCACCGGTTTAGATATGCCCAAGGCCCCAAGCTTTAGCCGTATTTTCTGGGGATATATCCCAGATGGGACCTTCCTCGGTTTATTGATACTGGCTACCGCTTTGTATGTAACTGGTGTACTCACGCTCTCTCGGCGCGGGGATAAGTGGCCGGCGGGTCGCACCGTTTCATTTGCTATCGGAGTCGCTGTCGCAGATTTTTCAACAAGTGGCGGCCTTGGAATTTATGCGCACTTTGCCTTCTCATTTCACATGGTCGCGCACATGCTGCTGGGAATGATTGCGCCAATCGCCTTTGTGCTGAGCGCTCCAATTACGCTTGCGCTTCGTACGCTTCCACAAGGAAGAGGCTCTGGCGAACGTGGAATCCGTGGATTATTACTTTCATTTCTCAACTCTAAATATGCAATTGTCGTTACTAATCCGATTTCTGCGCTGGCCATCTTCGATGGCTCACTTTTCATTCTATATATGACCCCACTCTTTGGACATTTGATGCAAAGTCATAGCGGCCACTTATTTATGAATATTCACTTTATGGCTGCTGGCTTTCTCTTCTTTCATGTAATTGTTGGGATAGACCCCAACCCAAGAAAAGTTCCGCACATCGTACGCATCATTATGCTTTTTGGTGCGATGAGTATCCACGCCTTCTTCTCTATCGCGCTTATGTCCAACTCGGGGCTAATTGATGGTGGCTTTTATTCCTCGCTTCACCGGCCTTGGTTCACCGACCTTCACTCCGATCAATACCTGGGTGGGGCGCTTGGTTGGGCGATGGGCGAATTCCCAATTCTGATTGCTCTTATTGCGACTTTTATCCAATGGAGCAGAGATGATGCTCGCGAAACTAAAAGAATCGACCGAGCGGCAGATCGAGCAGCAGCTATGGGAGAAGAGGATGAATTGGCTAAATACAACAAATACTTAGCCTCTTTACAAAGATTGGATAAAGACGAGAATTAACTTATGGAAGTCCTTTTTGGAAGTGAATATGAGGAGCTGCGCGAGAGCGTTCGCGCGCTAGCGGAGAAGAAGATTGCTCCCTTTGCTCATGATGTCGATGAACAGGCCCGATATCCGCAAGAGGCAAGTGAGGCTCTTAAACAAGCAGGACTCTTCGCCGCGCATGTTCCATCGCAATACAGTGGTGATGGTGCTGACTCGCTGGCAACTGTCATCATCATTGAGGAGATTGCCAGAGTCTGCGGATCTTCCTCTCTTATTCCGGCTGTAAATAAGTTGGGTTCGGTCCCATTACTTCTCGCCGGAAGTGAAGCGCAGAAACAGAAATATCTACCGCTGCTCGTTAAAGGTGCTGGATTTTCCTATTGCCTCTCGGAATCAGGGGCTGGCTCTGATGCTGCGGCCATGACGACAAAGGCAGTTCGGGATGGCGATGGTTGGGTAATAAGTGGAAGTAAGAAGTGGATCTCCAACGCTGGTGAGTCCGAGTTTTACACCGTTCTTGCCAGCACAGATCCAACCCTTGGTGCGAAAGGCATCACCGCATTTATTGTGGAGAAGAGCGATGCCGGAGTTTCATTTGGCGCACACGAGAAGAAGATGGGCTTTCGGGGATCTCCTACTCGAGAAGTTTATTTTGATTCAGTACGTATCAGCGATGATCGCCGGCTTGGTGAAGTAGGAACTGGCTTTGCGTTAGCGATGAAGACTTTGGATCACACCCGAATCACCATCGCTGCCCAAGCTTTGGGTATTGCCCAAGGCGCATTTGAGTTTGCCAATAAATATGCTCACGAGCGTCAGCAATTTGGAAAGCCAATCTTTGATTTTCAAGGAATTCAATTTATGTTGGCCGATATGGCGATGAATATTGCAGCTGCCAGATCTTTGACCTATGCCGCTGCGGTTAAGTCTGAGCGCGGCGAAGAAGATCTAACCTTCTTCTCCGCCGCTTCTAAATGCTTCGCCACTGATGTGGCAATGAAGGTGACGACTGATGCGGTTCAAATTCTTGGCGGCTACGGTTATGTCAGTGATTTCCCGGTAGAACGAATGATGCGAGATGCAAAGCTCACTCAAATTTACGAGGGAACAAACCAGGTTCAGCGAATTGTGATTGCCCGCCACTTAGAAGACCTTTAATTCGCAAATCTCACAATCATCTCCGGTGTTGCAACCGCATCTAGCTTCTGGTCATGCGGCTCAATGGGCAGCTCTTCGGCGGTAAGTTCTCCAGAATAAATGAGGCCTAACTTCCAACCAGTTATCTTGGAGAGCGCTCGATCATAGGAGCCTCCTCCTTGACCGAGGCGGTAGCCACTCCTATTTGCATGCAGCGTCGGAACAATGGCTGCCTCGATCATTGAAGGATCTACGGCTTCGCCTTTTACCGGCTCCAAAATCTTCCCTTTTTTCCTTAGCTTTGCTGGGTCTCCATCCCAGGCATACCAAAGTAAATCCTTATCGCTTTGCATTGATGGAATCAGAAGCGTTAGGCCCTTCTTGATTATTGCCTGGTTTAAATCAGATGTTTCAGGTTCTGTGCCATAAGAGAGATAGGAGGCAATAACTTTTACGCCGCTAAATTCTGCGCTTTCCAAAATATGTAACCAACTACCAGGGAGATATCGAAGTTCCCGCTCTTTGCGAAAGTAGCTACGTAGCTCACTCTTCTGCTGACCTCGAAGTTCCATAGAAATACGCTACCTAAGAAGTAAGGTTTAGTCATGGACCAACAAATCAGCGACGTTAGTACTGAGGAGTTGCTCGAGGCTCTTTTGGAGATTGCCGAACCACTCGCTCCATTTGATATGCCGTTATTAGATGCGCACGGAGCCAGTTTGGCCGAGGATATTTATGCCGGCGAGGAGCTCCTCCTTAAATCTGGAACCCGCCTGCGCTCTGCTCAGATTGCCCTGGCCGCTTCACTTGGACTCAACCGATTACCGACTAGGCCACATCCGCGAGTCGTGATCATCTCTGCTGGCGATGACCTGGTTGAACCGGGACAACCACTTTCAAATTATGAAGATGAGTTCGAGACAAATTCTTGGATGCTTACGACCGCGGTTCGGGAAGCGGGAGCTACCGCATACCGAGTGCACACCATCCCGGAGAATGAGGAGCAGCTCCAACTTATTATTGAAGATCAATTGGTTCGGGCCGACCTAATTGTTATCAGCGGAGAGTCTCATGACGAATCCTTTGAATTAATCACAGCGGTCCTTAATAAGCTTGGCTCAGTCACCACCGCCAAGCCGCGAATGAGTGATACTGGTGCTCATAACTATGGCCTCATTGGCCCCGATAAAACGCCTGTGGTGACACTTCCAGGAGATCCAGTTTCAGCTTTCATTAGCGCGGAAGTATTTATTCGCCCCATGATTCGCACCATGCTGGGCGCCAAAAATATCTTCCGCAATAAGGTCACCGGCATCATGAAAAATTCAGCCCCTAGCGCTAAAGGAGCTCGATCTTTTGTGCGGGCAACTATCGCCCCAGAAGGAAATACCTATGCCGTGACGGCGCTGCCAGACCAAGGAAATCTACTGGCGCTCTCCAACGCCATGGGATTAATAATGGTCAACGAAGAGCGCGAGGGCTTTGCTGCCGGAGATAAGGTCGATGTCTTGTTACTGGAACGAAGCAACAACTAATCGCCATGACTCAGGATGCTCGCGGTTCATGGCCGATTAAATTGCGAGATGAGGAACTCTTGTTGGCACCCCTGAAATTCGCGCATCACAGAAGCTGGAATGAGGTCCGCAACCGAAACCGGGAATGGCTCAATCCCTGGGAGGCGACTCGTCCCATTATTGAGGGGCGACCTGATGCCAACCTCGTCCTGCCCTCCTATTTCCAAATGGTTCGCCATTACGCGGTCGAGGCGCGCGCCTTGCGCTCGATTTCGCTTGGAATCTGGCGCTATTCCAATTCGGAGCTGAAATTTATCGGCCAAATCACTCTTGGCGGGATTGTCTTCGGGGCCATGCGCGGGGCGCATATCGGATATTGGATTGATCAAAAATATGCCAACCAAGGCCTCACTACTCGCGCGGTTAACCTCATGGTTCACTATGGATTTAAGGAACTGGCGCTCCATCGGATAGAGATTAATTTACGACCAGAGAACGAGGCCTCGGCCCGGGTCGCGCAAAAAGCTGGATTTAGCTACGAAGGAATTCGCCCCAGATACCTTCACATCAATGGCGAATGGCGGGATCACGCCACCTATATCCGAGAAAATCCGTTGATTCGTTAATTGGATTAAATTAGGACATACCGCTCAAATCCCTACCTTTTCACGCTTGAGGAATTATCGTTACCGTCCATGGCCTCTGGTTTTATCTACCTCATCATCCTTGGGATGTGGGTGGCCTATTTTCTACCGCGTTGGATTTCCACACATGATGATGCATCTGGTCGCACCCAAGAACGTTATAAGAGCGCAATGCGCACTGTGACCGACAGCGGTTCGGCAACTGCACTTGAACCTGCACCACGCATTAGCCACGAAGCGCAAATTCACCAACGCAGAATTGTTTTCTCCTCAATTTTTATCGCTCTACTCATTGCATCGGCTCTCACGCTTGCAGGTTTAATTGCTGCCCCAATTCTTCTAATTCCAATCTCGGGTCTAGGAATTTATATCGCGCATACCCGCAGACAGATTCGCGTTTCCCAGCAGAAAGCTCGTCGCATTAAGGCGCTTGCAACTATTAGTGCTGCTCGGGTAATTACCGAGCCAATCGAAAAGATTTCATTAGCAAATCGTCCAGAAAATACTGATCACTGGATTCCACTTTCAGAGCGAACTGATGGCGCTGGCGTGGTCGTGATTCCAAAAGAAAGTCCATCGTGGCAACCAATTCGTATTCCTGCCCCAACATATGTATCTGCGCCTAAGGCGATCGTTTCTCAACGCGTTATTGATTTAACTGTTCCTGGTAAATGGCTTGAGGAGCAGAAGAAGCTAGTCGAAGAGGNGCTACCAACTCGCGACGATCTCTTTGATCAAGTACTAGCCGAAGAAGCTGCTGCCAAGCAGAACAAGGCAGTTAGCGAATAATTTAGATCCACGATGGCAGCCACATATGTGCCAGCCAAGCGGAATAGCTGATTGATTGGCCGAGATACAACGGCAAGTAGTAAATAAAACATATAGCAATAAGTAATAGCGCCCCCAAAATAGCTTTTTTGCGGAGTTTTAGCTCTCGTTCATTCCTACTGGTACTCAATAATTCATTACATAGATATGCGATAGCAAGCATGAGAAAGGGTTCAAATGCAATCGCGTAAAAACTAAACATGGTGCGCTTTTGAAAAGCGAACCATGGAAGGTAACCAGCGCAGACCATTATCAAAATCAAGCCACTTCGCCAATCGCGACGAGTGAGCCAATATCCAAAGAGGGTTAGCAGCGAGACAGTGGCGAGCCACCAAAGAATCGGAGTACCGAGTCCGAGCACTTCACGTACGCATTTTTTAGAACCGCAGGTGGCGGATTCGGTGTAATAAAAACTTACCGGACGACCCATGATCAGCCAGCTCCACGGGTTGGCAGAATATGGATGTGGGTCATGAAGATTCTTATGGAAGTTCAATACTTCGCTTTGATAATGAAGCAGGGAGCGAATCGGAGCAGGGATAAAACTCCAGAATCCACCGCGATGGCTCGCCCACGCCCGGTCATAACCACTCCTGTTAAAGAACCAGCCAAGAAATGTGGAGAGATAAATCAATGTTGGAACAATCCAATATTGGAGTATTCGCTTTGGAAGAAAATCTTTTACGGTGGTCAAGAGTGGTTTTGATTTCTCCATCGCTTTTTGAGAACGATAATCAACATAGAGTACGAAGAGAAAAATCGAAAGTATGTAATAGAGGCCAGTCCATTTAGTTGCGGTCGCTAGTGCGAGAAATATTCCGGTCCAAATATGTTTACTGTTAAGAAGAGCTAGCAGCGCGCATTGGAGCCAGAACATCAGAAATATATCGAGCAAAGCGGTTCGGGAATGAACTAGGTGAAGTCCATCGAGGAGAATGAGGGTTGAAGCCAGAACGCTGATGAAGTAATTATTAAAGAGTTTTTGGGCGGTGAAGTACATCAGCGCTATGGATGCACTTCCTATCAAAGCCGCCGCGATTCTCCATCCGAATTCATTGAAACCAAAGGCCTGTATGCCAAGGCCGATCAGCCATTTGCCCATTGGGGGATGCACGATGAAATCCGGAGCTCCATTTGCGGTTAGCTCAACGCCGTGCTGAATTAATGAGTGGGCATCCTTTGCATAATAAATCTCATCAAAGATAAATCCTTTGATCGAAGCTAAGTGCCAGAGGCGAAAGAGCGCCCCAATACTCGCCAAGGCCAGCGCCGTCAGCCAATCTCGCTGTTGAATCTTTACCGCCGGCGTCATAGGGCAAGCCTAAAGCCTGAGAGAATTGCGCCATGCTAATCCTGGCCGCAGCTCCGCTTGGCAATCCGCGCGATGCCTCCGAGCATGTGAAGGAGGCGATTGTCCAGGCAACCCATATTGCCGCCGAGGATTCACGTAAGTTCTCCCGCCTTTGTAAGGACCTTGGAATTGTCTATACCGCGCGCGTGATCTCATTCTTTGAGGGTAATGAAATTGAACGAGTGGATGAATTGCTTGCGATTATGAAATCCGGAAATGATCTTCTAGTAATTACCGATGCTGGCTTGCCGGGGGTTAGCGATCCAGGATATCGATTAATTAGAGCGGCTTTGGAATCAAAGATTGAAATTAAAGTAATTCCCGGCCCAAGTGCTGTGACAACTGCGCTGCTGCTCTCTGGCGCTCCCACTGATCGCTTCTGCTTTGAAGGATTTTTGCCACGAACTGGTGGANCCCGACTCAGCGCGCTCAAGAAACTGGAACGAGAAGAGCGAACCATGATCTTCTTTGAAGCACCACATCGACTTCCAGAATTCCTCGCCGATGCCCTCGCCGTATTTGGAGAGAAGAGAGCAGGCGCAATTTGTCGGGAGATGACCAAGACTTATGAAGAGACCATTCGGGGCAGCGCCCAAGAATTATCTGATTGGGCCGAGCAGAATGAGGTTCTGGGCGAGATCACTGTTGTCTTCGAAGGCTTTGATCCCACCTCCCAAAGTTATTCGCAGAGCGATTACATCAATCTAGTTATGGCGAAAGAGAGCGCGGGAATGCCGCGCAAGGAAGCGATTGCAGAAGTTGCACACGAAATCGGCGCCGCAAAACGAGATGTCTTCGACGCTATGGTAGCCAGCAAGATTCAGGGAGATAAGAAGAGTTCACCGCAGGATAAGATGTAACCATGACGGCCAAGAACTCTTTCTATTTGACGACACCTATCTACTACGTCAATGACGCCCCTCATATTGGCCACGCTTACACGACCGTTGCTGGCGATGTACTTACGAGATGGCACCGCGCAAAAGGCGAACAGGTCTGGTTCCTTACAGGGACCGATGAGCATGGCGAGAAAGTCATGAACGCCGCGGAGAAGAATGGTGTTACTCCACAAGCTTGGTGCGATCGACTCGTTGAAGAAGCCTGGAAGCCGGTTTGGAAAGATCTCAATATTGCTAACGATGATTTCATCCGCACTACCGAAGTGCGCCATGAAAGCCGAGTCCAACGCTTTCTACAGGGGCTTAAAGATGCTGGACATATCTATTTGGCAAAGTATGAAGGCCCATATTGCATCGGTTGCGAGGAGTTTAAACTCCCGGGCGATCTCGAGGAAGGCAAGTGCAAAGTACATGGCCGCCCGGTCGAAACGCTCAGTGAAGAGAACTGGTTCTTCAAACTCTCTGCTTTCGTTCCAGCCCTAATTGAGCGGTACACCAAGCACCCGGAGAGCTGTGAACCCACAAGTGCTCGCAATGAGGTCCTCTCTTTTCTGCACGGTGAAGTAAAAGATCTTTCGATCTCGCGCTCTACCTTTAATTGGGGTATCCCGGTTCCTTGGGATACCGAACAAGTTATTTACGTCTGGTTCGATGCGCTACTCAATTACGCAACTGCAATTGGCCTTGGCGATGAGCCGGGTTCTGAAGGTGCGAAGAAGTTTGAAGAGTTCTGGCCAGCCAACGTGCACTTAGTTGGAAAAGATATTTTGCGCTTTCACGCCGTCATCTGGCCAGCAATGTTAATGGCCGCCGGCCTTCCTGTTCCAGAAAAAATCTTTGCCCATGGTTGGTTACTTGTTGGCGGCGAGAAGATGAGTAAGAGCAAGTTAACCGGTATCGCCCCGAAGGACATTACAGATCACTTTGGCGTAGATGCCTTCCGCTATTACTTCCTTCGCGCTATTCCATTTGGCACTGATGGTTCATTCTCTTGGGAAGATATGGGCGCTCGATATACCAGCGAGCTAGCAAACGATTTTGGAAACCTCGCCTCCCGAATCACTGCGATGATCGAGAAGTACAGCGGTGGCACCGTTCCCGCGGTTGCTCATGATGCTGGGTTAGCGAAAGCCCTCACAGATGCGGTTGAAGTTGCTGATAAATCAATGCTCGCCCTAGATTTCCAAGGCGGTATTGGCGCGATTATGGAATTCTGCAAGAAGGTTAATGGCTATGTCACCGAGAAAGAACCTTGGGCGATTGCCAAAGATGAGAGCCGCACTGTTGAGTTAAATGAAGTTTTATATAACACCATCGAATCAGTACGCGCGCTGGCCGTACTTCTGCATCCAGTCATGCCGGCTACTTGTGAAATTCTCTGGCAGAGCATCGGTGCAGATACGGCAATTGGCGCAATCGCTGATCAACGAATCTCCGGTATCTCGACTTGGGGCCAACTCCCTGAGGGAAGTGCTGTGACGAAAGGCGCGGTTCTCTTTCCACGCCTTGAGGAAGCTAAGTAATTAATGGCCGATCGCCACAATCGAGATATCGATCGGCAACCCGGTCCGCTGCCCGAGCCGCTCCAAATTTTTACGGTTGACGCCCACGCGCACCTAGAGATAGTCACGAACACTTCGCCACAATCGCCAGAAGTTGCAAAAGTCATCGCCGATGCGAAGTCGGTTGGCGTAGATCGCTTGGTGCAAGTTGGATATTCCGCAGAACAATCACAGTGGTGCGTTGAATTAGCAGAACACTTTCCAGGTGTAGTTCTCGCCGCCGTTGCACTGCACCCAAATGAGGCACCGGTAGTTCCTGATCTCGAAGCAGATCTGGCAATTATCGAGCGATTAGCTACACATCCACGAGTTCGCGCGATTGGTGAAACCGGTTTAGATTTCTTTCGAACAGAAGAAGCCCTCCGCGAAAAACAGATCTACTCCTTCAAGCGCCATATTGAATTGGCAAAGCAGGTAGAGAAGGCGCTGGTCATTCATGATCGAGATGCGCACCGCCAAGTTCTCGATACTTTGCTCGAGGTCGGAGCGCCGACGAAGACGATTTTCCATTGCTATTCTGGTGACGCCGAAATGGCGCGCGAATGTATCGATGCCGGATACATCCTCTCTTTTGCCGGCACTGTGACCTTTAAGAACGCACCAGCGCTTCGCGAGGCGGTCAAGCTAGTTCCTCATTCACAGTTGCTCGTGGAAACTGATTCTCCATTTTTGGCGCCAATGCCTAATCGTGGCTCACTCAATACGCCAGCACAGATTCCTACGATACTTCGCTTTATTGCCGAGGAGCGAGGCGAAGATGTAAATGAACTTGCACGGGTCGTATCTGATAACGCTCTTCGCCTCTTTGGTTCATTTGCCTAATGACAACTCCAGGCTTACTTGGCGCAGTTGAAATCCGAGAGATTGCAGCGCGCATCGGTGTAAATCCCACGAAGAAGCTTGGTCAAAACTTTGTGGTCGATGCAAATACCTGCCGGCGAATAGTAAAGAGCGCTGATGTACAACCTACAGATATCGCGTTAGAGATCGGTCCGGGCTTAGGTTCGCTAACTCTTGCGCTTCTGGAATCGGCGCGCGAGGTTATTGCCATTGAAATTGATNCCCGCCTAGCCGAAGAGCTTCCCATAACTGCAGCAAATCATGGCTTTGATATTTCAAAGCTAACGATTATTAACCAAGATGCGATGCACGAGATTGAGCTCCCACAACCACCAACCGTTTTGGTGGCTAATTTGCCTTACAACGTCTCGGTACCAGTCCTCCTTGGCTTACTTGAGAAGGTACCCTCGCTGCGTTCAGGCGTGGTGATGGTGCAGAGCGAGGTGGCGGAACGACTTGCGGCAAAACCTGGCACCAAGAATTATGGATCACCTTCGGCAAAGGCTGCCTGGTGGGCTGATGTAGAGCTGGCGGGCTCGGTCGCCCGCTCCATCTTTTGGCCCATTCCCAACGTGGATTCATCGTTGGTCCGCTTTACTCGCCACCAACCGCCGGCAGATGAAGCGACTAGGCAGCTGACCTTCTCCATCATCGACGCATCATTTGCCCAGCGTCGAAAGATGCTGCGCGGAGCGCTCTCTGAAATCTGCGGTGGAAATTCCGAAGCTTCGGATGTCGTAACTTCGGCCGGAATAGATCCGACCGCTCGAGGTGAAGAGCTCTTGCTCTCAGATTTTTTAGCGATTGCTCATGCGCTTCGTAATAGGCTTACTGCATGAGATTTAACGGTGTTGTAGTTAGGGCGCCGGCAAAGGTCAACCTCCAACTTTCCGTAGGTCCAGTCGGCAGCGATGGCTTCCATGAACTCGCCACCGTCTTTCAGGCGCTCTCACTCTTTGATGATGTCACCGTAAAACTCGCTCCTCCAGGTTCCGGAATTTCATTAACTCTCTCTGGCATAACTCAAGGCGTACCGACCGATTCCTCCAACCTGGCAGTAAAAGCGGTAGCCTTAATGGTAAAGAATTATGAGCTTGCCCCAGATTTAGAAATTCACATCAAAAAAGATATTCCCGTCGCAGGCGGAATGGCGGGTGGAAGCGCGGATGCCGCAGG
>JGI24890J29729_1000031_pt1 | contig 129632 bp, 77 predicted proteins | sample FreactcultureFD7_FD_29729 | JGI IMG/M metagenome (IMG submission 29729) | reverse complement strand
TCGGGTAAAGGTTCTTGCTGTTCATGCCGCTGGATTGGCTCGTGTATTCCATTTAGAATACATCAAGGCCAATGGCTAGTGTCCATGTAAACGCTGGAAGGTATGGAGATATTATTTCCTTCCTTCCAGTTCTCTACAATGAATATCAAGAGACAGGCATAAAGCCTCGTCTGGTAGTAGCCAAAGATTATGCGGACATTCTGGATGGTGTTAGCTATGTTAATCCTCTTGTATTTGATGGAGCATTTGAAGATGTCGCTGGTGCAATACAATTTGCGAAACAATTCACAGATGATGTCAAAACCTCTCAAGTGGTTGGCATCTCCGATGTAATCGTAAGCCAAGTATATGGGGAAAGCCATGCCCCAAAGATTATATGCGATTCTTTCCAAAAAGACGCTTGGAAGCTGGCAGAGAAACTAGACCTCTGGCCTAGCCAGCCTCCTCTTGTATTTGATCGGAGAGACAAGAAAAGGGAGAAACGGCTATACAAGTATATCCCTACATTCAAACCTTGGATCGTTGTATCTACAGGAGGCATCTCATCTCCGTTCCCATATCGGGAACTTCTTTGGGAAATTCTAAATCATTGTTTGCCAGAGTTTCATATCGTTGACCTAGCCAAAATCAAAGCTGAAAGGATGTATGATCTCTTGGGGGTCATGGATCACCCTAATGCCAAGGCAATGATCTTAACCGATAGCGGCCCCCTGCACCTATCCTACGCCACCACAAAGCCCGTACACGCACTTATTGCTGATACCCCTAGCCTATGGTATGGCTCGGCATGGCGACAATCCTACGCCTCTTATACACGCTACAAGAACTTCCCTAGAGATGTGACTAGGATCTTGGATGTAATCCGAAACCCTCCTTTAAAGCCAAAGCATCCGAATATCATCCATGTTTACCAGAGAGTCCCTTGGGCTACAGGAGAAGAGAAGCGTAGAAATGAGGTAGCCGCAAAGACTTGGGATCGTATTGGGTGTATTGATCTAGGATTGGATGACAACTGCTTTGTTCGACACGCTGGTAATGTGATTCCTAACGAGACAAAGAATATCCCCATGATTAAGGATATGCTCCGTATGGCTTGCATTGGTAGAGATGACAAGGATGTGATCGTGCTGACCAATACGGATACTTGTGTAGCTTCCAACTTGCTAGAAAGGCTTGCTGGTAATCTTCCAGCCTACGCCTATCGCAATGACTTCAAGAGGCTAGATAGACCTATTGCTGATGATCAGATATGCCTTGGTAACAAGTATCAAGGGTGTGATCTATTTGCCATGAGGGTTGGATGGTGGAGGCGTAATCACTCGCTATTTCCAGATATGGTTCTTGGAAGGCATTCTTGGGACAGGATTTTGAGGGAACTATTCAAGATTGCTGAAGGTCGTGAGATTACTAATCTGATCTACCATGAGAAGCATCCCTCGGCATGGGAGAATCCAAGCAATCTGAATAATGATCCAAGTAATTTAAGGAACGCTAAACTGGCAAGGGAATGGTTGCGGGAACGCAAGATGCTCCTAGAAGAACTAGAGTTCCTTAATTACGAGGGAAGGTTTAAGAAGCCAGTAAAGAAGCGTTAGCCCCATTGTTTAGCCATTGCCCTGGCGATACCTGGATAGGTTTTGGATCTTATCTTCCATCTATCTTTCCCTCCAACAATATTTTGCCCATTCTTGTCTTGGTTTTTCCAGCGTCCACCATTGTTTTCTGGAGGCAATAGAATATCTGTAGGCAAAAGAGGTGGTAGATTTTTAAGCCAAAGACAAGTTTTTTTGCTTTCTGGATCTCCAAAATCATAAGGTTGAATAATACAATCTGGCTTTCTTATTCGTGTGCTTATTACCCCAACTGGATTTTCTATTGCTATCTTATTTATTGGAGCATCCATAAGGAATTTTACAAAACACAAAGCATCTTCTGTAAGTTTCGGATCTCTTTTCCCCCTAACAGTCCAATGCATTCCAGATACACAAAGATAAGTGCATGGAGGAAATGCAATCATCATATCCCATCCATCATTTATTATATCCTCTACATTTCCTTGGTAGTGTTTGCCTGGAACATCTGTTGGCAAAAGATCGCATGATGTTGAATCCCATCCAATTTCAGTAAAAGCATCACGAACTCGACCAGAATATTCGCAAGCAACAAGAAGTCTTTTCATCTTACTCTCCTTCATTCTCGCTAGGCATAGGCATAACGAGTGGCGTTATGGGTTGCACAGGAATCTGTACAGGGCTCATGGGAGTTACGCTGATGTATTCACCGCATTTAGCTCCATCTGTCTCGCTCAAGTTGGCAACATAATAAGCCTGTGGTTGAATTGGTGCTGTATGCATGAGCGTCAGCATCGTTAGGTATTGTAGTTGGTTCATGTGGTTGCTGGTATTTTATTGCTTTTTTTTATGTTTTCTTCAGCCCATAAGGGTTGAAGATTGGTATGGTGGTTTAGTTTAATAATATCTTCTTCTGATTTTGCGGAATGTATAGGGATGATGTGGTCAATGTGCCAAAGGTGACGGTTTTCCCAAGACATGCCATCACGAAATAGCGATTCAAAGTATTTCTTAAATTCTTTATATGAACATCCAAGGATTTGTTGGGTCTTGGTATTCTTTGAATAGCCCATTTTTCTTATGGATATATTTATTAAAGACCTTATTCTTTCAGTTATATTAAACAAAGTATCCGTTTTTAATTTTTTAACTTTATATTCATATTTTTTCTTTCTTAATTTTTCTTTGTTTTTTAATCTATATAATCTGCATCTTATTTGATTTTGTTCTTTAGTTCTTTGGTAGTATTCTTTCTTTCTTTGTTTTAAAAGTTCTTGATTTTTTTGTGCATAGTTCTTAACTCTTTGCTTTATCTCTTCAGAGTTCTCTTTATACTTTTGTTTACCATACAAAGAAAACTTATCTTTGTTATTTGCGTAATATTTTCTATCTGACTTTAGTTTTATATTAATAAAGTTTTTATATCTTTCTGGTGTCACCCAATATTCACCATTTGTGTATCTTTTGTCATATTTCCAAAAGACTTTCCCGTCATCTCTTGCGTCTCCTTTTTTATACATTACAATTTCTTCCTATTATTTTGAGATGACATGTGCCAATTCCCTTTTATTAAATCGCATTCGTAAGAGCGTAGCATACTTGTTCCACCAAATCCCTGCTTCAACCTGTGCTTAATAGCGGCATCACACTTTGCTTCAGATGAGAATGCCGACTTACCACAAGGGCATTGCTTTGGCTTCTCCTGTCCTTTAATAAGGCCCCTTTCAAGGGCTTCTCTTTTATTGATAGGTTCAAGATCAGGAGTTTCCATTCCCAACTCCTCTAGGATTTTGTCGATTGCGCTTCTCATTTCTTTTTCCATTTTAGCCAATCCGAGGCATCTATAAAATATTCGCATTTATCCTCACCTTCCTCTGGCTTGAAGTCAGCATAGGCTTGGTATTCTGATCCTGGGCATACATATCTCCAGCACTCTTTGTGAGAGGGGCAATCTGTATTTTTGCATTTAGATATATCTGTCATTGGTTTATTTCCTTTTTGAGTTCAGCTAGATCCTTCATGCTCTTGCGGGTGTCTGCCAATGATTCCCATGCCATAACTCCATCAGCTATGGCAATAGCACGATCACGCTGATCGTTGGAAAGGTCTAGCTTCTGTTGCATAGTCATCTCTGGCTTGGTGTTCTCAATAAGAAAGGCTTCTACGAATTTTACGATCTCCTCACTCATTTATAGCGGCTTGGATTGCTTCGCTGATCTTGAGGGTTTTACCCATAGCGTTTAGCATCTGGATTTCGCTCAATACGGATTCCAAATAGGAGATACGCTTTTCTAGGCGTTCAATGATGTCTTCTTCGTTCATGTCGTTCATAGGGTTTTTAGGTATGCTTGCTGGATGTAGGTTGGGTCTTCTCTGAATTGCGTGGTGAGGATACAGGGAGGGTAGCCCTCTTGAGATTTCCATGCCGTGTAATGATCATGGTCAACTTTTTGAGTCGGTGTAATAAACTTGGGCTTGGGCTTTGGTAGATCCAATGGTTTCTCAACCTTATTGAGCCAGTTGATTATGAATCTCTTTGTTCTCTGGCGACGAGGATTGATTGAAAGCCAAGCATCTATACGCTTCATCTCTGTGACTAGATCGACCCAAGGATAAAGATCCTTGAGGGATTCCATCCACTCTTCATCAGTTGGCTTTGTCTTTGTGGCCTTGAAGGGGCGACCACAGCAAGGGCAAATATCTGGTTCAGAATTGCTCATAAATCCATTCCTTTTTCTTGTATTGGACTCCCACAAAGGTAAACCAAGGGTGATTTTCAGCGGCTACCTTTAGCTTGATGCGACCTGACTGATGCCAGAATCCTTTGCATTCTATGAAGGAGATATATCCATCCTTGTCCAAGGTCATAAAGTCAGGAGTGTAAGTAGTTCTGTCTGCAAGGCGTAATGCCATAGGCTCAAACTGCCAATGATGGATTTCTCCTGACAGACGCTTTTCTTCCAGTAATTTGGAATATGATTCTTCTAAACGATTCATTTTTCCAGCGACCCGCCTGGTGGTATTTGCTTTTGCTCGGAATGTTTTCATATTGATTCTAATGCCTTCTTCAGCCTCTCGACCTCGGCCTCGGCTTTCTCAAGCCTATATGCTCCAAGGTTGATCCAGCTTTCGAGGCTTCCGTCTTTAGTCATCCTTTCCTGCCCAAAGATGCGTAAAACACGAATCACATAGTCTGTGGTGATGCCTTCAAGTTCTTTTGGAACGGCATCGGTGCGTGGTGTGTCTGTTGAGTTATTTGTCATCCTATTGGTTATCAACGGGTTTTGTTGAGTTATTTGTCATTTTAAGTAAGAGAGTGATAAGCGTCTGTTAGGTCGTCCAATATTTTCATCCAAAGAGCTTTTAGCTTTTTCATTTGTTTAGTAGGTCGTGGTATCGGTTCATAATTTCTCTTACTTCCTGCTCGGTTGCGTAGTCTCGGCGAGTCCACTCGTAGAACTCTTGTATGAGTTCTTGGAGGCAGACATTTTCAGTATGGAGTTTATCAATTTCAGCTTGAGCGTTTTTACAGGTTTTTAGGTGGGCCTTCCTCGCCTTCTTAAAGCCATAGTGAAGACCTTTAATAATGTCTTCGGCTTCTTTCATGCGTTTAGTCAGCCTCTCGACCTCGGACTCTGCTTTCTGACGGGCAGAGCGTTCTTCACACAATGAAGACTGCTCAATATGTAAAAACGCATGCCCAGCAGTAGTCCCGCAAAGATACCCCGTAATCAAGCTCGTTTTAAGATTGTTATCTTTTCCAGCCCCGCAATGAGGGCAGTTATCTTTGATCTCTTCAGCACTTGGCAGGACATCAAATGTCTTGTTGCATTTTGTGCATTCTTGTACTGATACTAATTCATGTTCGCAGTATTTTTCTTTACCAGTTTCCATATTTTTATCGGTTATTAAACTTGTGGATGTTCAGTAAACTATTCGGGTTTATCGTTCGTAGCTTTGGTATCTTCTTATTGAATCCGCTATCAGAGTTCTTATTAGATTTGTTTGAGTTATTTGTCATCCTATTGGTTATCAACGGGTTTTGTTGAGTTATTTGTCATTTCTTCGATGCACTTCGGGCAGGTCAATAGGTGCTGTCTTAAACGACGAGCCTCTTCCTGCATCCCTATTGGGCCTCGCTCCATTTCTTTTAGTCTTTCCTCTAATTCTGGTGGTATAATTGATGGGTTCATTTGTTGAGATGTGCAGAGGTTTCATAGCTGTTCTAGTATATTATTAAGAGATTTAACTTCCTCCTTTAGCCTATCGACCTCTGCCTCTGCTTTTTGCCTTGCCTCTCGCTCTTTCAGCAGCTCGATGTGAAGGCAGATAATCGTTCGCTCGTTGGGGCGCATCGTTTTAGTTCCACACTTGAAGAAGTAGGTTGTTTTTGCCGCCCCGCAATGTGGGCAGTTATCCGTGCGTGGTGTGTCGGTGGTTGTCATAGCTTTATTACTGGCGTTATGCTCTTTCCTGTGATAGAGCATGGACGCTTATCACATTCCACAAGCCAATTCTTCTTCTTCAATCCATTCACCCTGCCAGATACAGCATTGATGGCAATGCCTGTAAGCTGACTGATCTCTTGGAGGGAGTAATTCCATCCATGCTTCATTGCGGCAAGGATAGTTTCCTCTTGCTTACCAAGAGTTCCTTCTTCTTTGAGTTCTGCATATGCTTCCTTGGATGTGCTACGGACATTGGTAACTTTTGTTACCCATTCAAACAAATCTCCTAGATCATTCATTCCATTTAGGGAAGTTGATGGTTCCTGTTTCGTTGATGTTGTGGGATTTTTTAGAAACCACATCTAGATTGGAGTAAGTACGCTTTACTGATTTTACTCCTGCAAGGAATGCTTCCATTACCCGATCCTCAACAGAAGGGATTCGATTCCCCTCCATGAGCAAGCGGATATGTTCGCTTTCAAGATACTCGTATGCCTCTGGTGGATATTTCTTCATGATACAAGTCCTGTTTCGTAGGCGAGTTTGTCCATCATTGAAGAGAAGATATAAGAGAATCTATATCCATCTACATTCCCGTGTTCATTCTTCGCTTTTTCTTCAGCGTATGCTTCAGCCTGTTTGATTAGCTTATTACGATTACGGATGTATTCGCAATTATGCCATTCGGGGATACGGCGATATTCTTCGCCTTTGGAGTCCCTGATCTCTTGGCAAGAGCAATAGGCTAGAATGCCTTTTACTGGTTTCATTGTGGTTGCTGTGGTTGCTGTGGATTAGACCCTAGAATGGGATCGCGTCTCCGTCATCATCCCAAGTCTCTTGTGGCTTGGGTGCTGGCTTTTCCCTATTCTGGAATGCCTTTGCTGGCTTGATCTTGTCTCCCCATCCAGATTGGCTACTTCCTCCCTCATCCTTTACTTTGTAATTGCCAATGATCTCTGACTTGATTCCTGCATCACGCTGTTCCTTGGACAAGGAATGCTTTACAGAGCCATCATTATCATATTTGTCTTTGCCGTCTTTTCCAGGCCAGCAGATTAGGTTAAGGTAAACGGCTTTAGTTCCATCCTTTTTAATTACTTCCTTTAGGAGAGACTTGTCGATTTTGGTTACATCAATGCTTAATGTGAACATATGGTTTGGTTGTTTTTGTTGGTTTACTGCGGTTGATATGGTGTATGTTTATCGTCTTCGTTTATGAATCCTTCTTTGACTAGATAACCGAAAAGGTTTTGTAGTTCTTTTTTCGAGACCTTGCCATTATCCACGGGATAAGCGAAATACTTACCAGGGTGATACATGACAATAAACTCACGCCCCTTAAACTGAATCCATAACGCTCTTGCATCTTCGGGGTATTCATTAGCGGTCACGCTGGATTGATGGTTCGGATTCCTTGGTTTCGATAATCCATCCGAGTGCATCATCAAGTGCGGCCTTTGCATCCTTACCCTTGAGTCCCTTTGCCTTTCCAAGTGCCTTCTCAAGTGATGAGACGCTAATCTTTGCACAATCCATGATAGCATCATGTGACAGAATACCAAACATTGCAGATATAGCGGCGGTCGTATCGGTGACATTCCTAGTTGTACGGCCTTTGCCTAGTGAATAGCCAGCAATTTGCGATCCCGCCATGAGCCTTGCCTTTAGTTCCTTTCGGATCTCGTCGATGAAGTCTTCCACAATGAGAGACTTGGCATCTAGGGAAGCCAACTCCTCATTGGAAAGCGTGGATACTGCTACGCTAGACGCTACTTGGAGGGTGGTTGTTGCGGCTTTGGCGTTACCATAAGTGTCTGGGCAAATGCCTTTAGCCCTGCACCATTTGCAAGCATCTGGCGAGGGATTGCGTGGAGCACTTGGGAATGATGAAGCTAAAACGATGCCACATATCTCTTTGTTGGCGGCGGCAAGATCCTCCTCATTGTATTCGGCAATGGTTGTGCCTCCTGCAAGCGGCTGGATGATTGCCACAAAGATTGTTTTCAGTTCTGGAAAAGCCTTCTTGACCAGAACGGCATAAGCCATGAGTTGCTTGTTGTCGCTGGCCTTGCTCTGTGCGGTGCGTCCCGTCTTGTAGTCGGTAACTACTGCTACATCATCACCAAAGAAGTCGATGCGGTCAATGGCTCCAGAGAATGTATCTTCTCCGAGCAACTCATCTGTGTACCAGAATCGCTCTTCAATGATCTCCTTGGTTCTTTCGCCTAAATCCAACTGACCAATCATAGTGGAAAAATCATTTAGGCATCTGGTGGCAATGTCCTGGCCCTCATCGGATAGAGAATCAAAGTCTTTAGTTCCAGCTAGGACGGCATGAACATCCGTTCCTAGTTGCATATACTGGTTAGGTTCCTGCTCTGGAAGCGTGGACTCTAGGTTCCAAGATCCAGCGCATAAGGCAAGACGGCTCATGCCGCTTGCTGATGGTTTTCCTTTGCGTTCGTCAGTCATTAGAGTGCTGGTTTGAATGCTTTAACCTTTTCCCATGCGGCAATAAGCCTCTCAATCAACTTGTCATCAAGTTCCTTGAGTTTAATGGAACGAGTAATCTTGGGTGTCTTATTTGCAATCATAAACTCGATGATATGAGAATCATCAATCTCATCGCTCCACATCATGCTCTGAAGCATCTGGATTGGGGTGCTAGGAAGCTCCGTAGGTGCTTCTAAAGCCTCTTGTAGCTCGTTTTCCTCCACAATCTCGGCAACGATAGGTGCTGGTTCCTCAAGGGCGATTACAGGCTTCTCAACCTTGATCTCTTTACCAATGGGCTTGGTATCAAAATCCTGTACCTCTTCTGCAAGATACACTCCATTCAGACAAGCGGGGTAAATTGCCCTAACGAGTTCGGCAACGCATCTGCTTGAAAGCATTGCAGTCGGATACTGCTTCCAGTTTTGCTTGCTAGTTAGTCCTGCGGAGTTAGCCCTCTCCATCGTCCATGTCACTTGCAGGGTTCCGCCTGCTGGATGCTTTCCTTCTAGGGTGCATTCTTTATCGGTTCGCTTAATCCATTGGATTGTACCTCCTGCTTGCTGGAATCTAGCCAGACAAGCCTGACTCTTGAGTGCTGGCCTCCCTTGGATTACATCGTACTCTGCACAAATGGATGCAAATGGCTTGTTCTCGGATACTGCGAGTAGTCCTAATGCTAGTGCCTGTTCGGGAGACTTCATCCCAAATAAACCTGACTTTGCTATGGCTAATGCCATGCGTTCCATATCACCCATAGAGGGTTGACTGGTGGTTGCTAATGTTGTATTCATGTTTTGGTTGCTTCGTGGTTGCTGTAACTAGCCCCTAGTCGATTTGTCTATTATCGGCTAGGGGCATTTTTTAAGCCATTTTCATTCCTTTTCCAAAAGTTGGCTTTTTGCTTCTGGTAAGATTTTCTTTTGCCCATAAAGGGCGTAAATTTGTATAATGGTTTAATTTAAGAAGTTCTTCTTCTGTGGTTGCGTTTACTAAAGGGATAATATGATCAATATGCCATTCACCTCTATTTTCCCAACTCATTCCTTCTTTGAATTGAAGCTCTATGTGTTTTTTAAGTTCGTCAAATGAACATCCATAAATTTCATTACAAGAAGATTTTTTTGTATAGCCTTGACCCCTTATAATTCTGCAAAGATTTGACCGCATATCCTTTAGTAGTTTGAAAGTAGGATCAGAATTTTTCCTTTTAATTTGATATGCCCTTCTTGAAGACCTTGCTTTTTCTTTATAAGAATTGAAATTATCTGGTGAAAGCCAAGAATAATAATTTTTAGCTTTTCCCCAAAACACCATCCCATCCTCACGCAGAGTTCCTCTAGTGATTTTTTCTGGTGAGGATAGGATCATTAGGTTTACTTCTTTTTAGGCATTCCCTTTTTGGAATCCATCTTCTTTCCCTTGGTCATGGGTTTTCCCTGGGCCTCTGCCATTACCTTCTTTGCGGTGGTCTTTTTCATTTTGGTGGTTTCAATTAGTGTATGGTTGCGTTGTGGCGTGGTCTGCAATTTCTTGCGGATTAGATCCTTGATTGCGTCGAGCATTTTAGGAGGCGAGGCTATCGGATTCGTTGGCGGCGGCGACTTCTTTGGTCGCTCCCGTGACGAGATCGTGGACTTGCTGAAGAAGCTCAAGGTCGATGGTTCCGAGTGCGGAGGCAATCTCTTGGGCGGTTTGGTTTAATGTAACGAGGTTTTTTGACATGGTGTTTGTTGTTTTTGTTTTGTTACTTGCATTTCCAAGCTCGGAGAGACTTGTTGATGCGAGAGTTTGGGTCTTTTGCGGTTTTGGAACTTGTCAGCTTGGAACGCATTCCTTTCATCCTGGAACAGAATGACTTCTTTCTAGCGGCATCTTTTTCTGTTATAGGGTGAGGAGCAGGAGGCTTTAGGTGTCCTCCGTGGGTTTTGTTATAGGAGGCTCGGCCTTTGGCGTTGAGTCCACCCTTTGCGTTCTGACCTTCTTTTCTAGTCCATGCTTCAGACATATTATTTCTTCTTTGCGGTTTTTGCCGAATCTCGAAAAGCCTTTTCTGTAGGTGCTCCCTTGCTTCCTATTTTGCGAGGCTTTCCCCCTCGCTTGTGAAGAGCATTGATGTTTGCGTAGAGTCCTTGTTTCATAGGGTGACAATCATTAGGAGGATAAAGGCGGCGGCGAGAATCAAAGCGGTTACAATGCTCACTTTCATGCGGCGGCAAAGTGCTTTTCCACGACCATGACCATGTATTGAGACATGGATCGGCGTTCGGCGGCGGCGGCATCTTTCACCCGATTCTTGAGATCAGTCGGGAAATACAATCCGAGGAACGAATTGGTTTTCTCGGCGGTTTCTGGTGCTGGTGCGGTTGCGATATAGGTTGGTGTTTCGGTTGTCATAGTGGTTGAATTTGAGTTGGCGATAGTTGCATCGGTTGAAAGCAGTCGCAAGATTATTTTCTAAAAAGTTTATGCTTGAGTTTTGGTTCGGTGCGTAGGTGGCCTTTGCTCTTGAGGTGCTTCAAGAATGAATACCAGCAAAGCATTTCCTTGTGACCAATAGAATCGTGAGCAAGATATTCGTGGAGAGATATTGGTTTCATGCAAAGGGATTTAGTTCGGGATCTGGAATGGCATCGTTCTCGACTTCCTCAAAGTCAACTGACTCGCCACATTTCGGGCATTCGCCTGGGCTTATCTCTGCATCAGTCCATTCGTCGGCGGCGGCATAGTCAACTTTGAAGTCGTGCTGGCATTCTTCGTTCTTGCAAGTGTAGTCAATTCTCATGGCGTGGTTTCAGTTAAGGTTAAAGATCGAATCTAGGTGTCGATCAGTTGACATGGTAACGGCGGCGGTTTCGCTTACAAGAGATTTCAGCTTCTTTTTTAGCACAAGTAGATCGCGATGGATCTCTCTCGCTCGTGCGGTGCTGATTCTCACTTCGTCAAGTTCGTGATGCTCGGCGGTTCGTAGTAGGCTATAGAACAGAGGTTCTATACTGGAAACTAGGCGGTGCGTATCAGTAATCAATTCGGCGGCGGCGGTTTTCGTGGTCATTTTTTGGGTGTTGGGGTTGGTTTTTTAAGTGCATCCTGTAGCCAGGAGAATCCCGTGTTGTTTCTCGGCGGCGGCGGTTCTGGTGGTAGCGTTTCCCCTGCAAGATTGAATGGCATATCGGATTCGTGGATGAGTTGGAACTGATCCTGGGGGCGTGTCTTGGTTTTCATTGGTATATTAAGGGTGAAGGGTGGCTATCTCTTTTCCGTTGTCGGTTAGGGTGTATGGTTCGGATGGTGCGTGGTCTAAAAACCGATATATGCGGTGCAGGGATTCGGCATGAAGAACCGTTTCCCCTTCGGCGTTGGTGAGTCTGTATCTCATGCTATTTCCTTCCTTATCTGTTTTGAAAGGGTGCGGCGGTTTGGCTTGTTAAACTCTTCGGATTCTTCGACGCAAGGGAGCGCAAGCGTCAAAAGGTTTTCAAGATCAATGATTCTTTGATGGGCGGCGGCGAGTGTGTCGAGGGTTTCCCATCGTTCATCCTTTTCTGCTTGTGCAATTTCTGCTCCCAGCATGATTTTCAATGCGGTTTTCATAGTGTTTCAAGTTGTGAATTTATGGTGTCAATCTGTGCGTTGATGGTGTCGAGTTGAAGCAAGACTTTGGAAATGATGTCATCAAGAGATTCTGGGGATTCTGGTGGTTTTGGATTGGTGCTTGTGGGTGCTTGTGTGGTCATTTTGGTTTTATTCTGCGAGGAAATCACGAGCAGACTGCTCCAGGGTGGCAAAGAAGGAATCCGAGACGGCCTGTTCCCAAGTCGTGCAAAGTTCGTCCATCAATTCCATGTTTCCATCAGCATCGGGAAAGTATTCATACCCCATGCAAGACCAGAAAAGGTCGTTGCCATTCATTTCATCTGCCCATTCTCCCGAAAGGTTTGGGAGTTTGAAAGCATCGTAAATTGCAGGATCTCCGTCATCAAGTTGTCTCAAGACCGATTCTGCGGATTCTCGTTCGTGAAGATTTGCCCTTCCTCCCCATAAGTCCTGTATTGCCCATTCTGCGGCATTTTCTCCTGCTTTTGCTCCAAGCTTGGAAGCTCGGATGATTGCTTTTTCTTCGGGTGTTGTTGTGGTGTTCATGTTCTGTTTATTTGTTGAGGGTGATAAATGCGACAAAGGCCAAAAGAATTAGGGTGGGAATGATTGGCGCGAACAAGTCAAAAGTTCGGCGCATTTTTACTCTGCGATTATGGTTGGCAATTAAGGTTTCCATGTTAGTGATGTTAAAGTGTTGCTTTATCTGCGAGCTTTTCGCTGATTTTTCCCATTCTGTGCAAATTGTCCACAAAATCAATAAACCAAACTCGGATTGATGCGTTTTGGGCGTTCTGGCGTTTGGAAAAAGTCCCCTCCTTTCGTGCTAATGTTTCGAGGTTAGGGTGAGCGTTCCAAAATCCTTTTCTTATTTCTGCTTGGGTGGTATAGGTGTGCATGGTGTTGGGTGGTTTGGGGTTAGTCAATGCAAAGCGCGATCCCTCGTGAATAGTAGCAGTCTACTCGCTCACCTGCGGGGACATCCTGCGGCCTGATAAGGTAAAGGGCGCATCCCCTCGGATCTGTCTGGACATAGGATGAAACTGGTTTCCCCTCTAGGATTGCGGCGAGGCGTTTCAATGCTCCCTTTTCCTTGTCTGGATAGGGATAGCGGTTCCCCGTGTAATTGTGGACGACATAGGGTTTCCCTGTCTGCTCGTCGCGCTGAATGTCGCCATTGCATTCGTGTTCGTGCCACCTGTGCAAGGTCTTTTCGATGCGCAGAAGGCGGTCGGTTTCATCCTGCGAGAATCCCAAGGTTGCAAGGGATTGGCAGAGGTGGGTGTATCGTTGGGCTTGTCGTTTGTTCATGGTGTTCCTTTTTGGTTTGGTGTTGGTGTTTATTCAACGCTCTTTGTAAGCGAGGAAAGTTTTAAATTGGCCTCTTCACGAGTGGAAAAAGCCTTTTGTGCTATTGCTTCAATAGTGGTCTCAAACGAAAGTTTGATGCGCTTAAATCCGTAATCACTTACTCGGCACGTCCCCTTTGAAAAGTTGAATCTGTCAAAGTGACATTCGCGAACATGAAGAACGGAGGAACCGCAACGGGTCAAGACATAGAACGTGGAAGCCTTGGTGAGGGAATCAATAGGAATCATGGAAGCACTCTAAAAGAACCTTTGAGACATTGCAAGAGGAATCTTTCAACTATTTTCATGAGGTGAAAAGATTTTGAAAGAAAAGCGTTGACAGAAAAGAATCACCCATGGAGCAAGTGTTTAAGCACCCCTACAGCTCATGGCGTAAAATAGTATTGACACGAAAAAGGAGAGAGGATTATAATCCGAGAGCTGAAGGCTCGAGGAGAAGAGTAAATCATTTTAAGCTAGTCCATCGGTTTCCATAACCCAGGAAATCAACACCGATTGGCGAAGCCAACCCGAAGGGTGAGACGACCAAAGGGAGTCGAATCACCCCAAGCGAAGCGAAGGGGCAATTGAACCAAGGTTGACAAGGCTAGTTTACCTAGTATTAAATTCCTAGTTCATCATGTATAAAACTCTGACCACTAAACAAAAGAGATTCGTAGAAAACTACATCCTGAAGTCGATGAGCATCGCTGAATCTGTTAGAAGGGCTGGCTACAATGTCACAAGCGGACGATCAGAAGACTACGGTTCCCTAGGTTGTAGGATGCTGAAGACCGAAAGAGTTTCAAACTATGTATCCAAGCTGAAACAGAAGGTTTTCTCTAAAGATGTTCTTTCTATAGCTGAAAAGAGGGCTTACCTGGCGAGGGCTGTTAGAACGCCAGTTGGAGAGATAACAGAAGCTAGCGATCTTGCACAAGAGGTCACGTTTTCAGAGGGTAAGGAGGGAAGTAGCAGGAAGGTGAGGGCGGTAGACAAGCTAAAAGCTATCGAGTTAGATAGTAAAATAAGTGGTGATTTCTATGCCGATAGGAATGAGAATATAACTAATCCTTTTCTGTTCTTGGTTAGTCTTGGCAAGCAGTCTGGCGAGGTCTTACAGCAGGGTGAGGTGATGAGCAATGGTGAGAGAGTCGAGCGTGTAGCATTGCCGGCACCATCACCGGCACCGTCACCAGCACAAGCGACGATCAGCGTAGATGCCAAGCTAGTCGAGTAGGCTGAAAGACTGATCTGATCCGATCCAGGCATCGCACCAGCCAAGGCCTCCACAAGCATTCTTTCCAAGGAATCTCTTTCGGGTGGTGGGGGAGGGTAGGCGCACCTACGGGGGTGAGGCGTTTGTGCGACATGACCTAACCAAAAAAAATCAGTATTGAGGAGTTTCCTTATTTGAAAGATCCTTTTACTCCTTGACTAGATGATTGGGTATGGGATATGGATTGGTTAATGACGATGAGATACCCAGAGAGTGATTTTGCACGACCTAGCATAATGTTGTTAAGGTCGTTAGTGCATGAGCTTGGTAAAGATGCCAGTAAAGATCCAGGAGGATATGGAGGATTGAAGATGGAAAGGAAGAGGTTGGGAGATATATTAAAAGAAAATATAGATGATCCTAGACTTTCTGATTGGGATAGGGATATGATTCGTGGACTATGAACGAAGGAGAACTACTTATTACGTTATTGAATGCGGCTACTGTGGGTCATGTATTGCATTTGCAGAGTCGGATTTATTCGGAGCACAAGGCATTGCAGGGTTTTTACCAGGGGTTGCCAGATTTGGTGGATGGGGTTATTGAGGCATGGCAGGGACGGCATCAAGAGTTGGTGCAGTATCCAGATCAGATGGTGGAGGTGAGCGAGCATAAAGATTCGCTAGAGTATTTGATGTTTCTGAAGATACTGGTTGAGGAAGATCGGTATGTGTTGGGTGATGAGAGTGAGATTCAGAACTTGGTGGATGGTATTGCGGAGTTGATTGATTCTACTATTTACAAGCTGACATTCTTGAAGTGATTCACGAGTTTCGGAATCCGATGCCTGTGCTTACTCCTATGGGAGATGGGTATGCGATTTATGTCCAAAGCTCTGGAGTATTTGACAATGATGTATGGACGGTTTGTATGTGCGAGGATGGGTCTGTGAGGCACTTTAATACGGCGCAGGTAAAGATGTGGCAGAATGCTACCTTTGGGATTAAGGGCAAGGGATCTGACCAATAAAAAACCCCACCTAGCGATTAAACTAGATGGGGTGGTTTTAGTGGGGGCTAGTTATTAATAAACTGGTTTGCCGCAATCGCAACAGGTTTCATCTTCATCATCTTCTTCAACTTCAATGGAGTCATCAATGTAGTCGAGGAGTGTGACTAGGGTGTTGTGAACGGAGACAACGATTTGGGAGAGTTTTTCTACTTTGGGTTTGGGTTCTTGTTTAGTTGACATGGTGTGGTTTGGGTTGAGTTACAAATCCTATTCATTTGGATAAAAGTGTCAATGAATTGTAAGGTGGCTACGATGCATGGATTTGAACCATGACTAGGTGAGTCAAAGTCACCTGGGCTACCGTTACCCCACATCGTATTAATATTTCCTTGGGCGACCCCTACCCCTTGGCATATTGACCCTTTCTCGCCACGCTACACGCCCGTAGATCGTTTTTGTTGCTATCTCCTCTGGCATATCAAGTATGTGGCATTTGAGGCGTTTCTGATGCTCTGCTTCTAGTTTACCAACCAAGTCTCTATACTCTTCTCCTTGCCATGCCTTATGCAAGGCTTCTTTCATAATTTCTTGTTGATTCATTTATTTTAGAAAAAAGATTGACTATGAGAAAAAAATCTCTAGAAGGGGGTTTGTATGAGAAACATACTTGAAAACATTAACCTTGAAAAGTCGTGTGATGAATGCGGTGGAACTGGTCGTGATTGGTATGATGATGCCCAAGGGGAACCATGCTGGAAGTGCCAAGGAATGGGTCATATCGCTACTAATGAGGGCAAGGCTATCCTTCAACTCATTGCACATCATCAAGGTCATTTGTTACAGTTTGCTTAACGCTTCTTTTTGAGGGCTGATAAAAAGCTCTCAACGAGATACCCGATGAGGTAAGCCAACGCCTCGTCACAGGATTCTTTTTCTTTTACACCACACCTTTCTAGGATGTGGGTGGCTACATGAACACATTCATGGGTGAGTGTTCCTATCCAATGTGGATCTGATTTCCATTTGGTTAAAAATATGACATTTGGAGATCCAGAATATGTGCAAGCATCTGCCGTTTCAATACTTGGTATCAATGCATAAACTTCTGGCTTTAATGTATTATTGAACCATTCTTCTCCTTGTTCTCTATTTACATGCCAGACTAGCCAGCAACCACTTCTCCATACTGGTATATCTAGATAGAACTCATTTGGTTTCATTTTTAAAATAATGCCAAGTTGGAACAACTCCACAACCTGTTTTGACTCGGAATTTCTTTCTCTGAACTAATCCAGCTTTCATATACCTTTTAAGTCGAGAATCCATTGTGGTTTTTGGAATATCTTTTAGTTCTGCCAACTGTAGAACCGTAGCCCAACCTTTTGGTACATCATCTGTAATGACGCATTCAGTTTTATCTGCTTCATCTATCCAAGAGTAGATGGATGCTTTGAGGTCAGCTTCGCTAGGATTTAATCGGGCGGCTTTCTTTTGGCTCATAGGTTACAAGTTTGGTTGCTGGTAATTCGCCTTCTGAACATCCACGCCAATCGAGGATGCCGATGCCAGGGCGACATATGGCATCTCCCACAACTTTGTGTGCATATCTAGTAAGCAACTGCCAAGCAGGAGTTACCATGAATATGCCACTCCCATCGTTAAAGATTCCTCCCGTGTGTCGATGGCCTCGTAGATAAATTCTTGGAACCCTATGACCAACACGGGAGTAATTCTGTCTGGCATTGCCCATAGTAATGCTCATGGCTCCCGCTTCAAGGTATGCCCTAGAACTGGTAGGCATATGGTGAGCCATATCTATTAGAGTGCCATTGATTTCGATTAGGGCTTTGTCACCACACCATTTACCTTCAAGTTTGGTGGCAATGTATTCTTCCCAATTCTTAACATGGCATTCTGTGCCAGCAGTCAGATAGATTACAGCAGATGCCCTGGCAAGGGGATTAATAGCCTCTATAGCGGCGTTTGAATGATCTAGGCAGTCTTGGGCTACAACTTCTTTTGTGCCATGATGGATTCCTTCTAGGAGATCGCCATTAAGAAGTAATGCAAATGGGTCTTTTCCAAAGTGTTTGATCCCTTTCTCAACTGCATCTTGCCAGCATTGCCATAGCCATTGCTGATGGAGATTCTTTCCAAGACCAATCTTATTTCCTGTTTTGGTTTCAAAGCCATCGGGCCACAAACCAACGGATGATCCGCAATGGAGGTCAGAGACAACAATTGCTCCGACAATAGGTTTTTTAGTCATTAGATTGGTGAGGGAGACTTTGAGGAGGTCGATCCGAAACCAAATTCTCTAATAGAGTTGCCGCATCTCGTAAAGAGACTTCTTCATCCTTCATCATTTTTGCAAGAAGCTGACACAACTTTACTCGCTCGGTTAAATGGTGAAGATAACTGATTAGATCAAGCTGTTCATCTTTTAGGTTCTTGGCATACCACCCTGCACCAGCAGTCCAGAATTGGGTCTTATGCTCTTTACTACCTTTGATATATTTATCTTTTCCATCAAAGAATGCTTTCTCCCAAATATTCCAAGCATCTTCTTCTGGTGTCATATTACTTACCTCTAGGCTTTCTTTTTGTTTTTGCTTTGGGCTTTTGAACAGACCCATAACTAACTCTGGCAGGTCGCAGATTTGCATATGGTTTTGCTGATTGTGTGGTTGATGTTTTCATAGGCTGTTAAGGAATCGTTGCCATAGTCTTATGGGTTTGATACAGCCCGCAACATTGCATATGTGGCAAGGATATTCATGGCAAGCACTTAATTCTCTGCCGCATTCTGGGCATAACCTATTGATCCAGCAGATAAAACCAGCGAATATTTTCCAAGCCTTTTTCATTAAAAGTCTAGATAGCCAGCAAGACAGCTTACATCTGCGCCAGATAATTCATGTTGATCAGTATCTACAAAGATGATGCTCCACCCTTGTTTGTCAAACATCTCAAGCATCCACTCCATTGCTTCAACATAGGTATTTCGTTCTGGAAAGAAAGCTCCAGATATGGCTACCTTTTTATTGCCAGGGACTTTGATGATGTTGGTAACGCCGCATGATTGAAACTTCTTTGGAACAAGAATTACCTCACCTTGTTTCTCAACCTTCTTGAATGACTCCTTGCTCATGCCTTCTTTGCAGACAATGAATTTATTCTTCTCAAGGACTTGGATCACGCAATCAAGATGGAACAATGCTGGTTCCGTTTCATGGATAGGGATAATTTCCACTCCACATTTCTTGGAGATCCAATCATATGCATTGATGTCAGAGTGAATGCCATATCCACCAAAATAGCGACCTTCATCAAAACGGATTAGGTCAGCTTGGCCTTCTTGGAAGTAGGGAGGTTGGATAACAGTATAGCCACGCATCTCAAAGAACTTACGACCAGGTTCCTCTTCGATCTGGCGACCAGGAGCTTCCATCTTTGCCAGCACAATAAACGGATTAATAGCCGTAAAAAGATTAGCCGTATAGCTTTGATCCTGCGCTCCTTTAACGGGAGGAACTTCCAGAACCTTTACGTCAAGTGCCGTGAGTAGCCTCTTAATTCGTCCGTAATGGCTTGTGGCCCTCTTGATGTCAACCTTCTGCGGTTTCATATGGATATTGTTTGGAATCGCCGTAGAGAGGTATTTAGGCTCACACATCACTATGGATGGTTTCCTGCGATAGACTTCACCAACTGTATGGTTTGGAGCAATTCCAGATGTACCAAAAATAGTAGAAACAGATGAATCAACCTTGCCGTGGATTACGGAAGGAATCATAGATCCATTTCGGAACTCTTGTGTCTGGAATCTGGCCATATTTAGGAAATCATATACACGCCAGCACTAAAGAAAAGCAAAAGATTAAAGCAAATTCCCCCCTAATCCCCCCACTCCGTAGCAGGAAAGCCTGTCAGAAAAGAAAAGAAACTACTGCACCCCGAAATGGATGCAGGATGTTTCTCCTCTCTCTCATCGGGTAAGGAGTTTTGATTCTCCAAAGCCGCTGTTATTGGATCATCGTGGTACAAGTTCACGCCCATCCTCACTTGCTGTAACGGACAAGCCCCGCCGAGTGGTGCAACACTACAGCGGGGCTTTCTTTTTGTTTGAGGAAAGTTTTACCAGAATGTTGCACCATTCAGATGCGGTGAATATGCCACACAATCTCCGCAAGCGTCAACATCAAAAACCATCTGGATCAACAGATGATCCACCATAGCCCCAATCATCTTGTTCTTCTGCTTCATTGCCTACGCCATTTTTTGAGTACACAAGTTTTTCTTCCCAATCTCGGATTTCAAGAATGTCCAAGGATTCTTGTTCCTCCTCAAAAGTAAATTCTAACCCTGCTTTGCGTAGCATCTCAACCGCATAGGTCAAAGAATCAGCCAAATCGGGCGACTTCTTGATACGCTGTTTCATGTCTAGCTTCTTCTCAACAGCAACCTTTCTTCCCTTGTGGAAATAAAGCCTACTGCAAAGTTCGCTTACTATTGCGCTATGTTTCTCTACATCAATGCCAACTAGACTTTGCGTTGACATAGCTGTATGAACTTGGAACCAAGACTCCGTAACACGGCGATCATATGCTTCCTTGGCAGTCCGTTTGTCTAGGTTGCTGATTTTCCTGTCCGTAGGCATCCCCATAGATGAAATAGGATGAATGAACATAGCCTCTGGATGAAACTTGCCCCATTCAATGATTATGGCGCGTAACATTTTCCCGCCATCCCCAGAAATATCCAATCCAAAGTCCCTTGGATGGATTCCATACTCAACGCAATCTTTTACCAACTGCATTGCAATAGATTCCTCAAACACATCACCAACAGATGAGCTATATTCTCTTGTTCCAAGGTAGAAGCCAACCCTACGACCAGTTTCATTTGGCCCATATCGACAAAAGGTAGCCGCACACCTATCTCCTCCAGCAGTAAATGCAGGGTCAAAGCCGCAAACTACCTTTGTTCTATCGCTCCAGGTAGGTTCCCAAGCAATATCGCACCCTTGGATGAATTGTTTTGAGAAAATTGTGAGTTCTACAGAACTATCGGGCCACCAACCATAGACATTTCGCCAGTATTCTAGGGCATTCTTGTTTCCATAGCATCGTTTAAGGGTATTTGCCTCACCTTGGATGGTCAAAAACCTATCAAATGGTGGTATTTCGGCATCTGGAACTTTGAAATTGGGACTATCTTCTCCAGAAAGGTGCAAAGCAACCCCTGTTCTGGTTTTCCATTTATGGGTATATCGGTTTACAGCATCCCATTCCATTGGATCATCTGGCTGGCATAGTTCTGTATGGGGATTATTGGCAGTATTTGATGGGTTTGCCATGCCTCCAAAGATGAAATCTGGGTTTGCTCCAAGGTTTACACGGGTATCAAGAGCGTAAAGATCCATTTCAGCCAACTCATCAAGAAATAGCCTCATCCTAGCGTTCTTACGACCCCTTGTATTTTCCACAGAGCGTTTTCCCTCTCCTCCACGGGGGAATGCCAAGGCTTTTATGGCATTTGTATAATCTCTTTCCGAATCACGGGTATCAATTGACTCAAAAACAATCATCCTTCGATACTCAACAAGGTTTCCAATAGAGACATCTTTGCCATATTTTGACTGTAGATTACGCATGGCAATACGATAAAGAGTGCAAACCTTGCCCCATAATCGGTCTTCTGAAGCGTCTAACGATGTAGATGCAACATAAGTTGATGTGCAATCTGGAGCACAAAGCCAATCAACAACGATACAAGCCGCCACAGAAAAGGTTTTTCCACTACTTGCACAACCTGCAATTCCCCAATCATTCTCATTACAGAACAAATCAATAATGTCTATTGCGTAATTGTTTGGTATTCCTTGTGAGTGGAGCAGAACATCGTTGCCATAGATCAACTGAAAGCAATTAATCATGTGCTGTGCTGGATTAAGCAAGCCACATTGATCCATTTTTATGCCCATTTTGATCCGTTCACGCCTTCCAAATTCTCCACGGGTCAAGCGGTAAGCAGTAAGCTCACGAATAAATTGTGGAACAGTCTCCAAAAAAGAAAGTCCATATGTTGTATCTTGAGGTGGTTGCAAACTAAAGCCGTTGTATTCCATGAGCAAAAAGTATTGACAACTTTTATATAAGAAAGCAAGAAGGAGGTTCAAACATGAAGCTCAAAAATCCTAACGACGCAATCCCTGGTGGTCTTTGGTATCAATACAGCGACGATAAAGGTAATACCTATCGCGTAAATGGAATGGATCTTACTTTTGGAAAGCAGTTTATTCAAAAAGTGAAAAGCGACATGACTAATAAGAATGTTGCCATTCCCGAAAATTTAGACTATTTGGTAGAACAGCAAATTTGTCAACGCATTGCGGGACAGTATTGTTGGCAAGAAGCTGGCGATGCCGTTGCGAATGTAATTCATAAATTTGCACATCTCGGTGATAAGGTAGCTTCTACATTTGGCATCAATGCCCAATTAGAAACACGGGCAAAGAATTGTCCAGCCTGTCAAAAGCGTAGAGAAGCACTCAATAAAGCAATCGGATAATGGCTAAAACAAAAAAGATCGTTCAGACTGAAGGGGTTTCCTCTTGGGGTTTTAATAGGATTAACTCCAATGGTGTTGCTCCTACTAGCCGAGTTCAAACTGCAAACGATGCTTTTACTATTTGCTGGAATCTTCGACTAGACAATGCTGGTCGTGAACGCAAGTGGGGCCGCATCTACAAATGTTATAAAGGATTCCCTCCTACGGATTATAGCCAAGTAGCTTCTCGCCAACTTTCTGGAATGAGCAATGTGCCTTTCCGTCAGATGAAGTTTATTGTTGATAACCAAAAGTCCAGTTTTGTGGATATGGTTATGGAGCGTAATACCGCCGCTACAATTACTACCAAGTTAGGAAATCCTACAGAAAAGAAAGAATGGAGTGATTTAATTGGTCTTGGATTTGATCGAATGCTTCGCTCTTGGACATCATACAACTACAATGTTGAGTTGGATGTTGAAGAAATGACCCTGTATGGAAAGGGTTTTGAGATTGCCGAGGATAGGGATGGATGGCCCACAAAGAGTTTTCACAACTCTAATGTTCTGATTCCAGATAAAACATATGCCGATCTCACGAACTTGGGTGAGATGTGCATCAAGCGTAGCTACACACCCCTTGAGTTCTGGCTCAAGATTACTGGCGGGGAAGAAGATCCAGTAAAAGCAGAGCAACACGCTACTGATATGGGGTGGAACTTCTGGGCTTGCGTAGATGCTTTGCGAATGTTCACTACCAACTATCGTAATACATATACCAATACGGAATGGTTGCGAGATGTTGCCAGCGGTAACATGAATCTTTCTCGTCTTTATACTCTTCGCATTGAATTGTATGAGCTTTACATCATGGAGTTTAATGGAAGCATTTCAAAAATGCTCCTACTACAGAACTATGGTGGTCTTGTTCTTGGATACAAAGAGAATGGTCGAAAGGATCTTACTGAAGAAGAATACCGTGACCAAACAGGATTCCTTTACTACAAAAAAGATTGGGTAGAAAAAGATGAAGATGGTTGGGCCGACATCATTGCCCCAATGTGTGATTCTACTGGATCTGGAATCTGGCATGAAATTCAAGGGCTTGCTGAAGCTGTTTTCATCCAATGTCGAGCCTATGACATCCATATGAATCGCTTCATGGATGCTGTAGATTGGAATACACGCCTCATGTTTAAGGGTGGTTCTGCTGAAGCTACCAAGAAACTTAAACAAATGGAGTGGATGCCTTGGATGGTTCTCCCGCAGGATGTTGAGCCACATCAAGTATCGGTAAACATTCCTTTCCAAGAAGTGCTTGCTGGAATCCAATTTTACCAAGCTGATTTGTATCGTGGAATCGGTGCATACAATATTGGAATGGCAAACAAAGGTGGCAAGTCTCGGACAAAAGGAGAAGCCGAACTTGATGCCGCTGAATCTGCAAAGCTCCAGGGAACCCAGATTCGCCGTTTTAACGACAACCAAACCCGTTGGCTCAAGATGCTATTCAAACGCATGAGTCGCACCACAAAAGGTGGCTATGGATACAAACTCAAGGAGAAGTTTGTTGATTTCATGGAAGAAAATGGTGTTCCCAAGGAAGCATACAAGTGGGAAAATATTGAAAACATTGAGAGCAATATGCTTTCTGGATCTGGTAGCCCATCATACAAGTTGATGGCGGCTCAACAGACTGTTTCCCTCACAGGCATGACTCCCATGAATGAGGGTCAAGCAAATGCTATTGCTGATGCTATTGCCGCACTTAATGGTCGCCAGAATGTCAGTCGCTATGTGCGTCAAACCAAGGTGGATATTCCAGATGAGCAGGGAATTATTTCAATGGAAAATATTGGAATGACTGATCCAAAAGGCAATGTGGCAAACTTCCGTGTTTATCCAGATCAAAATCATGTGGAACACTTTAAGGGTCATATTCAAGATGCCGCCGCATCAATGCAGGAAGCCCAACAAGCACTTCAATCTGCTGGAGTTAATCCTCAAGCACCTACTCGTGGACAAGAAGCACAAGGAGTATCTGATGAGGCTATTGAGCTTATTAAAGACATTTATGCTTGCCTCATGCGTTTCAAGGGGCCGCATATGGTTGCTCATCTTCAGTTTATTCAGAAAGATCCTTCCAAGAAGGAGCTTGCAAAGCAGTTTGGTCAGCAGATGCAACAGCTTCAGCGTGGAACAGATGAACTTGGTAGCCAGCTTGCACAACTTGAGAAAGCTAAACAACAACAGCAGGGTCAAGGTCAGAATCAAAGCCCAGAAGATATTAAGTTACAGGCTCTTGTTGCCAAGCAAGCAATTGAAACTGATAGTCTCAAGAAGAAAGAAGACATCAAACTTGCGGCAATGGCACAAAAGGCACAGCTTCATAATGCCAATGCAATGGAAAGGGTGGCAACCGATCTTGCTACCAAGAGAGCTAAAGCCGCAAATGACATACAGATTCATCGTGCAAAAGCCGCCCATAATATGCAAGCATTGCAAGATCAACATGAACAAGAACTTGGTCAGCAACAGCAAATGAATGCCCAAGATATGATGGCACAACAACAAGCCATCCAAGGACAAGAGGCAGTAACCCAAAGCAACCCGCAAATAGGACAAGAGAATGGATAAAAATGTAATCAACCTAGCCGCCGCAATTATTAATGATCGTCGCTATAGCGAACTTAAAAACGGATTATACGAGGAACTGGTAAACAAAGACCACGCAACTGTAGTTGCAGTATTCCGTTCATTGCAGGAATGGGCAACAGATGCAGAAGACAATACCTTTTCTGCTTCTGATAAACCAAAGCTAATAACATCAAAAGTAGGGTCGCATGATCTAGACATAGATCCCGATCTTGATGATAGTCTTTCTGAAGAAGAAATTAATTCTCGTAAGTAACCACACAAACCAAAAACAACCATGTCTGAAACCGCCGTTGCCGAACCCGTAGCAAAACCAGCACCACAATTTGATGCTTCCGCTGACAAGGCCGCAAGAGATGCCGCCGTCAAACAGGCAGATGCATTTTTCAAATCTGACATCAAGGACGCGCCAAAAGGAAATCCATCTGATCTTTTCAAAAAGATGGCAGAGAAGTTGAATCAAGATACTACGCAATTTCAAGAAAAGGTAGATGCAGAAAAGGATGCCGCTAAAGAGGCTCACGACAATAGGCCAGATCCAGAAACAAAGGCTTCGCTAGTAGAGGACGAAAAGAAGCCTGGCTACATCAAATCCCTCAAGCAAACTAACGAACAGCTTGCCAAAGAAGCCGCTGAACTAAAACAGAAAGTTGCTGAATACGATAAAACCAAGCAGGAAATTGAGGAGCTTCGTTCCAAGATCGACGATAGCGAAAGCAAAAAAGAAGTAGAAAAGCTACGCAAGGAACTTGATAAGGCAGTTAAAGAACGCCAAGAGCGTGAAGAAGCATTGAGCAATGATCTTGAAAATCTTCGACAAGCCAATGCTCTACTTAATCTTCCTGCTGATCCTAATTTCAAGCGTGATTATGATGCCCCAATCCTTAATGGTTATAACCAAGTAAAGATGATTGTTGGTGAAGATCAGACAAGCCTTACAGAGTTTTCAAAAGCCATTGCCGCATATGAACAATCGCTAACTTCTCAAGATCAAAATGAAAGAATGCGTCAAAGTGAGATTTCCAAACAGACTCTTAATGCCATATACGAGAATCTCTCTCCTATGGAACAGGCTAAATTCCAGAGCACAGCTTACGATGTTCTTGCTAAAATTGAAGCTAGGAATGAAGCCTTAATCAATTGGCAAGTTACCAAAGCACAGATTGATGAAGAAAGATCGCATCGTGCTTCGCTAACAAAGTCCCAAGTAGGAAAGCGTTGGCAAGACGCATTGGAACAAGCCAAGAAACAAGTTGACATTTCTTACCCAGAAGAGATTGCAAAGATTCTGGCCTCACATCAGTACGATGATGATACAACTGAAGATGAGATGATTGCTGAAGCCGCATTGCGTGAGAATAGCAATTATGCTCCAGAGCAAATTACCCGTGTTCTACAACAGGGTGCAAAATTTAAGAAAGCCAAAGCCTATAGTTTCGCTCTTGAAAAAGAGAATATGGAGCTTAAAGAAACCATTAAGAAAATGCGTGGTTCTTCTACTGGTGATGGAACAATTGGATCTTCTTCTGCGGGTAAAGCAAATGATGCAGAGGAAAAAACTCCTGCCGCATTGTTTGCTAAATTTAGAAATAGATAGTTTACATATTAGATTTTACGCATAATATATTATGCATGAGATTGAAATGTGGGGACACCCGTAAAAAAGATAATAAGATATTCTGGGCTTACGACCGATCCTCAAAAAATGGAGAAAGGTGGTTAAGCCCAGAACAGTTTTTGCATTACAAGAAACGCAATTCAGAAACATCAAAAGATTGTTACAACAGAAATCCTAAAGCATTTTGGGATAGAAGCAGAAAAGCTGACTTAAAAAGAAGGTTTGGATTAACTCCTGATTTGTATGAGAAAATGCTCATTCAACAAAAAGGAGTATGTGCAATTTGTAAAAAACAATGTAAAACAGCCGAAAGATTGTGCGTTGATCATTGTCACCATACCAATAAAATAAGAGGTCTTTTGTGCCGTAGATGCAATGCAGGAATAGGCCATCTTGATGATTCAATTGATTTATTGAAAGAGGGAATAAAATATCTAAAAAAATATAGTTGACGCATATGAATGTTTTTAGTAATAGTCGCATATCTGGATTGGTAGCTGTTTTAACAATTACTGATTTCAGCCAAAGCACCATATCGGATAGCGACCGATGTAAAAAAACAAGCGGGGTGTGAGGTTGACATCAGCAATTGAAGTAACAAATACCCTGCGAGGTTGCCAGTCGCTAATAACCAAAACCGTGTTTTGGAGAGGCGACTCTTTTCAAGGCACACAACTTAACAAATAACACAATTAATTATATGGCACAAAATGGAGTAACATTCTCTAGCTGTCAGGATGTGGATACCCTTTTTAGGGAAGCCCGTACCTATTATAACCCATTCTTCATCAAGAAGATGGCCATAAATAGTATTTACTATGGTCGTCTTGAAACCGAGACTTGGCCTCTGAATACCCTTCCGACCCAGAAAGCATTCCGCTTTGGTCGTGGATGGTACAATCCAGATCAGCCTTGGCAGGAAGTTCAGTCTGGTCGTTGCATTCAGAATGCTGATGATGTTCAGTTTGAGTTCATTGCTCACCCTGGTACGGAATCCTACAGCTTCAGCCTTTTCACCAAGGCAATGCGTACCGATTGGTATCAGCTTACTGATTTCATGTATCGTCTCTTCCCTCAAGAGGAGATGGATCACATCATGGCTACCAATGTCAACATTACCAAGAATGTTCATGAAGAGTTCGCTCGTTCCAACTGGATCGGTGGTGCTGGACACAAGTGGGTTCCGATCAGCAATGGTCAGTCGCTTGTTTCTTGCGTGACTCCAGATGATCAGATGTTCATCGTTCAACCTTTCGAGGGTACGAACGAGGGTTCCTTCAACATGGGCTATGTTTATGTAAAGCTCCCTGCCAGCCAGCTTAACAACATCGGTCTTCTTTCTCTGGATACCCTTGATGACATCCTCATCAACCTCCAGCGTGAAGATGACGCTTATCGTCTTGATGTGAGTGAGGCCGCTGGTCGCCCTCTCCTTGAGATCATCGTTCCCGATGCCCGTGTCCTTCGTCAGCTTTGGCAGTATGCCAAGCAGTCTGGTGGATGGTGGGAGAGCGTTAGCGATTTTGATGACAAACAGCTTCAGTACTCTTTGGGTATTGATCGTGTTATCGGAAACTACGCTTTCTGCAACGACATCAATGGCGTTCGTCTGAATGTGGATTGGACTTATAATGCGTCCCTTCCAACCTTCAATGTCAATGATCCTACGACCTGGCCTCGTCTGGTGCGTGTTCTTCCTTATGTTCCTGTGACCACCGAGCTTGGTTGCAAGTATGTTCAGAACCCCGCCTTCAACTATGCCGACTTCGGTATCACCAATCCTTGGGTCAACAAGGCCATGATCAAGTGGATCAGCCCTTCCCAGAGTGGTATTGGTGAGGCTCAAGGTATGACCCAGAACTACGCTGGTGATTGGGAGTGGAAGAACCCAGATTGGGAGTGCAACATCAAGCGAGATCAAGGTTTCTTCTGGAACCAGTTCCGTATGGGTATGCAGTTCCAAGATCCTACGCTTATGCATTCGATCCTTCACAGGTTGAACAATGCACAGCTTGTGATCCCTGCGGCTTGCAATCTCGCCCCGAACTACACCCCGCAATACACCCCCGACTGCTATGTCTGCTCGGATGTGATTACGGAGCCTATCTAACCAATTAAGGGAAACATCCTATGTCACTTAATCCTTCGATCTACGCACCATCGGATGTCTTGAACGCCCCTGCCCTGCTTTATGCGGGGCAAGGGCAACCCTTGACAACCTATACTGGAGTAATTTCTGGAGCTAGTGGAGCATTTAGCATTCCTAGTAGTGCTATTTCTTGGTCTATCTCTACCAATGCCGCATTTACTGGAAGCATTAATGGACTAGCAGTTGGTACTGCTACTAGCATTCATCTTTCTGGAAATGGGACTTTGGTTGCAGATATTCTGCTCACCACTACCGCTGGAACTCTTTATTATACTTATACCCTCGACAATGTTGTGTATAACACTCCTAGCTACTACTAAAACTTAACTTAACTATATAATATGTCCGCTACTACTACTCCCCCCGTCCCTAACAACCTTACACAGGTTCGTTTCGGCCCTGTCTCCGTGGATTTCACGAAAGCAGGAGCCACCGTCATCGGTCAACTGGAATACGATCAGAATGTCTTTATCCCGACTTTCGCTACGATTGTTTATACCAATGCCGCTGGAACCAATGGAACCGCCGCTGTTGTTGCCCTTAATAATGGCACAACTGGTCACAACATTGCTACTGCCACCCTTCCTGCAACTCCCGTTGTAGCGATTGATGGTACTGGAAGCCTTTCACAGACGATTCTTGCTCCTGCAACGAATGGTTATGTGCTTGGTCAAGTTCCCGTTGGAACCAATGGAACCAATGGAGCCGCATCTGTTCAGAGCCTTACTCTGAATGTTGCGACTGCCGCTGTTCCTGCACTTGCTACGACCAATCGTGCAACTGCTAACAACATCAGCACTCTGACTGTTTCGAGCGTTCCTGCTTGGATCACCGCTGGTGCAGTTGTTGATGTTCTTACGGTTGGCAATGCCGCATACAATGGTACTGTTACCGTTCTGTCTGCGACTGCAACGACCTTCTCATACTACAATCCCTCGCTTACGACCGAGGCTTCCACGGCTGATACCGCTGGACGCATTGGTGCGTTGACGGGCGATGTGTATGTCGTTGGTCTTCTTCAGTAATTAAATTATGGGGCGAGGGTTCAATCCCCTTGCCCCATACCTATTGGACTTCTATAATTTATATCAATGAGTATTTACGATAACTCTACTGCTGGTCTAGGTGGATGGAATACAACAAATGAATCCGAACAACTTTGGAACATTTGGAATGCTACCGCTGGTTTCAATCTTCCTACCTATACGGAAGTCCAATTTTCTAACTATAATAGCGGAACTCCTCCGCAACCAGGGCTAATTACCTGTCTTAATCAAGGAGTTGTTGTGGCGACGATTACTATCACATTTGATGGTAGCAACAACATTACTGATATTCTTCGTACTACCTAATCATGGCTTCTCCCCTGCTGGTTGATCTCCAAGCCTACTGGAACCTTAATGACAATGGTTCTGGGGGTGTATCATTGTTGGATGTAACGGGCAATGGAAATAATTTTACTGCACAGGGTACTGGAACAACTTTAGGTGCTGGAATTATTGATGGGTGTGCTAATTTTGATGGGAGTGGGTATTTTTTATCGGGTACAACATTTAGTGCATCTTCTGCACTTACCTATGCTGGATGGATAAAATCCACTAATATTGGTGAAATTGGAGTATGGGGGCAAATAGGATATGGTATCGCAGGTACTGGTTATAGACTATTGGCAATTGGTGGTGATATTTTTTTCCAAGCACCAAATGCAGATGTTGTAAGCACTACAGGAGGAACTTATAATGATGGAGCGTGGCATTATGTAGTTGGGATTTTTGATGGAACTGATTTTTCTTTGTATGTTGATAATGTATTGATTGGATCTGCGGGTGGAACCACAGGGCCATCTTCAATTCCATTTTTCCTTAACTTTAGTGGAGATACTGGCCCTCTTTCCGCTTGTAGCATTGATGAAGTTGGTGCTTGGACTCGTGCGATTACACCAACTGAAGTTGGTGATCTTTGGAATGATGGAGCAGGAATAACTTATCCTTTTGCAACTACATTATATTATAATAATGCCGAAAATGATGGCGATTGGGGTAATATTTTAAACTGGTGGAAAGATTCTGCTTTTACTATCCAAGCAATAGCTCTTCCAACAAGCGTTGATCTTGTTAATCTTTACAATCAAGTTACTCAAAACACACAAGGAGCTGATCAATGCTTTTGCAATGATGCTTCTTTCTGGTCTGCTGACTTTGGTGTAGGACTCACGCTTCAATCGACGGGCATAGTCAATATGCAGGGATCTTCAGTAATGGCTGGAGCCACCACAGATGGAGTTTCCATGCATGATTCATCAACTTTAACTGCGACTTCAGTTATTGATGGAAATGTAACAATGAGGGATGCATCTAGAGCTTTTGGATCTATCCTTGGAAATGCAACAATCTATTATGATGGTGGAGATGGTCAATTTCCTATTGGGGGTACTGTTGGTGGAACAGTAACTTATATTGGGTGGCCCGCTTCAAGCCCACAATGGTTTAATGATAGCGTTACTGTTGGAGGTGCTGGCAATGGCGATTGGAGCGATCTTGCAAATTGGTGGGCTGATGATACTTATACAACCCGTCCTAATCCAGCACTCCCAGACGCATCTACGGATGTTTATATCGGAAATGGTGATGCAACTATTGCAGTTAGACAAAATACAGGAACGCCAAATCCAACTGTTAATTCAATAACAGTAAACCAAGCAGGAATTGGAGATGTTTCATTCGCTCCAATGTCATTTACTGTAACAAATGGCATGGTTTTAAATAATATATCTGAAATTGTAAATTTAACAATATATGGAAATGTTACCGTTAATACTGGATCGTTTGTTTTTGATTCAATAATTAATGGAAACGCTACATATACTTCAGCGACATCTTTGCAATATACATGGCAAGCATCCGCTAATTCTTTGGGCAATCTTAATGAGGGTGCAACATATGGATCTACTGGATTTTTCGTAAATATCTCTGGTGGAGGTGGTGGTGGAACCGCCCTTGGAACTAACTGGATTTCTCGATTGCTTCATCTTCCTTGGTTTATTAATGTATAATTATGATTACTCTAACTTCTCCTATTACGATTGCTCCATCCCCTGTTCACGGCAAGCCACTCAAGCCAACTACGCTTACAAACATTGATTATAGCGTTAGTTACGACAATACCCAACAACAAGCAAATGCTCGTCTGAAAGGTGTTAATGTCAGTTTGACGCTTTGGAGTCAGCATACAAATCCTCCCTATTCTTCAATAGGTCAGTTTACTGATGCCGATACTGATGCCCGTATAAGCGAATTGCTTAATGTGAAAGCTGGCAATGCCGCAATTGAAAAAGCGATTTTAGCATTGTTTCCTCAACCTTATAAACAAATATAGTCATGGTACACCATATTGATACTGCCGCTACTGGAGCTATTGGAATGACTGCACCCCTTGCCGCCGCCGCTATTAGCCTTGATCCAATGATTGATCTAGAGCTTCGTATAGCTTCTATGGTTATTGGTATTTTTGTAGGTCTTGCCTCATTTGCAAAACTTCTTTACGACCTTTACAAAGATCATAAAAATAGGAACAAATGAAAACTGCTCATATCATTGCTGTTATTGCAATGTTGTGTGTGGTTGGTTGTTCTCATAAAGAGAAGACAACCTACACGGCCCCATCTATTGTTGGAGTTCGTACTTCGGTTGAAAAGCTCAAACCTCTGGTGAAGTTAGAGGGACAGAAAGCTGTCAGCAACCTAGAGTCTGCTATCACGGCTTATGAGGTGCAAGTTGACCAGCAAGCCAAGGATCTAGCGAAAGCACAGAACGATGTTGTGTACTGGCACAGCAAGCAGGAAAAGGCTCTAAAGGAATTATGGTTCTGGAGGGGCATTGCTATTGTTTCCATCTTGTGCGTTGTTGGTTACATTGGGATTAAGACAGCATGGCGGTTCGCTCTCTAATTGAGAAAAAGCTGGATCAGCCAGCATCCAAAAGCAAAAAGGCTCTATATGCAGGGTTTGCTGGACTTGGTGTAGTTATTGTTTTCCTATTAGCCTCTGGACTTATCCTTAAACACGCCGAGGTTGCTAAAGAAATTGTTGAGCTTGCGACTACTTCAATCATGGCTTTTATGGCTTTGTCTGTAACGCTTATAACGGGACAGGCTTGTTTTGATTGGAAAGCAGTATCTGCACTTCAAAATATATCCGTTGACGAAAAGATTGATTCTAACGCTGAAGCTCCAGAGGTTGAGGTGAATCAAAGGGTATTTAAGCCTCGTTATTTTGATGACCACTCGATTTAGAGATAAGATTATCCCTTGGTTATTTGACCATGAGGGAAGAGAATTTGAGAATGACAAAGACGATCCAGGTGGTGCTACCCGCTATGGAATCGACCAACGATCTCATCCCAATGTTGATATTAAAAACCTTACTGCTGAACAAGCTACAGACATTTACTGGAATGAGTGGGTAAAAGATGGATGTGAACATTTGCCAGCACCTTTAGATTGGTTATTCTTCGATGCGTGTGTTAATTGCGGAATAGGTCGAGCACAGCAATTCCTTACAGCATCAGCTAGAGATCCAAAGAAGTTTCAGCAAGAAAGGATAGATTTCTATAATAGATTGGCTGATCAAAAGCCAAGACTAGCAAAATTTAGAAAAGGTTGGATTTCTAGGGTTATAGACTTGTCTAGAATTACAGGAATAGTATAGTGTAACGCCGATGCAGTATCCCCAAAACCAGACTTGTTGCAATAATTATTCGACCTACAGCGGTTGCTATACAGGTTGTGGGCAAACCATGCCAATTGTTCCTGGGTCAAACCCCGCCCTCCAAACATGGAATGGTCAAAGGTTTGTAGTAGCTGATGGTTCTATTACTAACCCAATTATATTACCTTTTCTTCAAGTAAATGGAGGTCAACCATCAAGTTTAGTTGGATCAAATCCTCAAGCACAAATATCATATTATTCGCCAGCAAACCTAACTGTAGGATTGGCAACTAATGCAACTACCGCAACTACATCTATTAATATAGCTGGTGGTGCATCTGGAGAAATTCCTTATCAAACAACAAGCGGAACAACAGGATTTACTTCTATTGGAACAAATGGTCAAGTTTTGACATCAACTGGTGGTGGAACTCCTATCTGGACAAATGCTCCAGCCGCCACAACAGCACAAGCCATTAGCGGAGGATCTGCTGGACAAGTTATTTACCAATCTGCTGTAGATACTACATCATTTGTTTCTGTTGGGTCTTCTGGTCAAGTTCTTGTTTCTAACGGAACATCTTCTCCTTTTTGGTCAACCAATATTTCTGGTAATGCCGCTACTGCTACAACTGCTACTACCGCTACTGGCGTAGCTACTGCATCTGTTACATCTGCTGGACTTGCACAAGATGTAGGTGCAAATACATGGGTAGTCAAATCTTCAGCATATACTGCTTTGGCTGGAGATAGAGTTGCTACTAATACTTCTGGTGGTGCTTGGACTTTGACTTTGCCTACATCTCCAGCAACCAATACTATGGTGACTGTTGCTGACAATGAACATAACTGGTCAGTAAATAACCTTACTGTTTCTCCTGGTGGGTCAAATACAATTGAAGGTTCCGTTCAAAACTTAATCTGTGATGCAAGTGGATATAGCTTTTATCTGCTTTACAATGGAACTACTTGGAGAGTTCTAGTATAATTCAAATCATGCCTTGCCCTCCTCAAGTACCCATTAGTGTTATTCCTCCTGTTTCTCAAGGGGTTGGGCCGATTCTTTGGCAGAATGGGAATCAAGTAACTCGTCTGAATATCCCACTCAATCCTAGCTGGCTTGTTTATGATGGAACAACAACTAGATGGGGTGATGGATCTTCTGCATCTCCTGTTTATCTTCCAAATATTGAAGAATATACAACTCTTCCATATATTGTTGGAGTAACAAGTTCTGGTCAAATTGCTAAAACCCAATTGGGTAGCACTTCGGTGGCATCAAATGTTTCTGGTGGAACGCCTGGTGCATTGCTCTATCAATCAGACCCATCTATTACTACTAACTTGCCCATTGGCACTACTGGACAAGTTCTTGTAGTTAATGGATTTGGAAATGCTCCATCATGGGTAAATCAGTCAACTCTTTCTGTTGGAAGTGCAACAAATGCATCTAGCGTACCATACTCTGGCCTTACTGGTAGTGTTCCAATTTGGAATCAAGACACTACAGGAAACGCCGCAACCGCTACCACAGCAACAACGGCAACTTCCGCTACAACAGCTACTACGGCAACAAATTTAGCTGGAGGAAATGCTGGTGAAATTGTTTACCAAAGCGGAGTTTCTGCTACAACCTTCCTATCTCAAGGAACCGCTGGACAAGTTCTGTCCTGCAATGGTTCTGGAGGTCTTGGGTGGATTACAAACTCTACCACATCTTCTTCAACCAATAATATTAACGGAGGTGCGGCTGGAGAGGTTGTTTACCAAACTGGAGTAAACACAACTGGATTTACTGGAGTTGGAACTACTGGACAAGTCCTTGTTTCAAATGGTGCTGGTGCTCCAACATGGTCAACAAATATCTCTGGAAATGCGGCAACAGCTTCTAGCGTTCCATATTCTGGGTTGACAGGTACGGTTCCTACATGGAACCAGAATACTACTGGTAATGCGGCTACCGCATCTTCTGTTCCATATTCTGGCCTCACGGGAACTGTGCCAATCTGGAACCAAAATACCACAGGCAATGCGGCTACATCAACGACTGCCACAACAGCTACGACTGCTACAACGGCTAACGGAGTTGCCGCTGGCTCTGTAACCCCTGCTGGACTATCTGCCGCCGTTGGAGCTAATGCATGGCTTTCCAAAACATCTACTTATACGGCACTAGCAGGAGATAGGGTTTCTGCATCTACAACTGGAGGGGCATGGACGCTTACGCTTCCTACATCTCCAGCAACAAACTCAATGGTAACGATTGCGGATGGAGGAAATTATTGGGGAACAAATAACCTTACGGTTGCCCCAGGGGGTGCAAACACGATCCAAGGAGTGGTACAAAATTTGATTTGTAATGTAAGTAGCTATAGCATTTACCTTCTTTATGATGGAACTACATGGCGAGTTTTGGTATAAGCCTTGACTGCCTAATAAAAACTCTATAACTTTTAACGAAATGTCTTGCGGATGTAACAATAACGGATGGGGAGGATGTGGATGTGCTAATACTGTCCAGTATGCACCTCCTGCTTGTAACCCTAATTTCCCAACGGCTTGCCAAGCACTTGGTGCTGGAACAATTCAGCGCGTAGTTGGAGAAGATTCTGCTTATTGCAAATATACCGTTCCTACACTCCAATCCAATAGCATCCTTTTTTACAATTCCTCGACTGCAATTTTGAGTTGGGCAAACGGATCTGTTGCTAATCCTATTTTCTTGGGTAATGGGTCTGGTCAAGCAACGGCATCTTCTGCTGTTCAATTGCAAGCAACAACTCCTACTGGACAACTTGTTACTTTCAAGCCAACCACATCTACAGAAACACAATTTCCTATTGTAACTGCTGGTGGATCTACGACAAATTGGGGAACGATTGAGAGTATTGTTCCAAACCAAGGAATTGTTTACAAGACAGGTTCAACCTCTGATGGATCTCTTGCCGCAAATACTGTTTATCAACTTACTGGAACTAGTGGTCAGTATGTGAGTTTTGATTCTCTTGGCAACCCTGTTGCTGTTGCTCCTGTCCTTAATCAAAGCTATATTGCTAAATCTGGAAATTACCAAGCAGTAGCTGGAGATCGAATTGCGGCTGATACAACAAGTGGAGCATGGGTTTTGACCCTTCCTCCTGCTCCATCAACTGGAACTGTTGTAACTGTTGCAGATGCAAATGCAACTTGGACAACAAACAATCTTACGGTTTCTCCATCATCTGGGAGTACAATTGAAGGTTCTGTTCAAGATTTCATTGCAGATGTTTCTAACTGGCAAGTAACTTTTTACTTTACAGGGTCAACTTGGACAATCATTATCGCATAAACAATGAGCATTTCACTATCTAGTCTTGTAAATCCTAATCAGCTAACTCAAGGAACTGCTGTAACGGCAACTGGAACCGCTATTGATTTTACTGGAATACCTTCTGGCGTTAAGCAAATTTCCGTTTTGTTTAATGGGGTAGCCACAAGCGGACTCCAAAGTGTATTGGTTAGGCTTGGAAGCGGAAGCATAGAAACTACTGGTTATATTTCTCTTGCTGGAGCACAAAATAATGGCGCAACATCAGAATATACAAGCACAACTGGCATCATTGTTACTGGTTTTGTTAATTCATCTTCAACTCGTAATAATGGAATAATGTGCATTAATAATGTAAGTGGTAATACTTGGGTGGCCTCGTATGCTGGATCTTATTACCCAATAGGAACTTGTGAATCTGGAGGAAATAAAACATTGGGAGGAGTCCTTGATAGTATTCGTATTCTAACAACGGGATCAGATACTTTTAGTGCTGGTACATTCAACATTATTTACCAATAAAAATTATGGCAATTGTTACAGAAGTTAATGTTCAAACTGGCAATATTTCTCAACGGGAAATGACTCCCGAAGAAATTGCTTCACTTGAAATTCCAACAGAAGATGCTCTGAAGTTGCAATGCAAACAAAAAGCTCAATCGCTTCTTAAAGCTACTGATTGGACTGAAATCCCTAGCGTTACAAATACAGCAAATACTCCTCATCTTGTTAATTCTGAAGAGTTTGTTGCTTATAGAAACTTTATTAGAATATTAGCCGTTAATCCTGTTGCTAATCCGACATGGCCCTCTGTGCCAACGGAACAATGGAGTTAATAATTTATGGCTCAAGATGGTAGGGTATTCGATGGAACTACAGCGACCATTGCGATGGACGCTGAAACTAATCCATCGAATCTACCATCAACATATGTTTCTTCTTGTGTAAATCGTTCCTTTAGGCAGGGAATCAATGCGACCCGCCCTCCTTTTGCGGATCTCCAAATAAATGTTGCATATGGTTATCCAGAGTCCACGCTAACGGATTTCCAAACTGGAAACTTCCAAGGAGCGTACCCATATAAGGCAGTATCCCCTAGCTCTGTAGATGGAATAATCTGTGCAGTTGCAGGAACGATCTACTTCCTTTCCATAGTCAACAATGTCTGCACACTTTATCCTCTAATCTCTGGAAACGACCCAACGCTTATGCACACTTGGTTTGTGCAAGCAGAGAATTGGGTGTATATCCAGAATGGATACCAAGATGCAATTGCATGGAGTGGAAACATATCAGGTGCTCCAACAAATCTCCAAGCTAAAGGAGATGGGGCAAACGAGATCAATCTGACTTGGACTACAAATGCACCTGGGGCAACCTTCACCGAACTTCAAGTGCAGTATCTTGATAATATCTTTACAACATTTGCTCTAATTCCAGCACTTCAAACATCTTTTTCTTATTCAGCACCATCATCAACTACTTCTTATTCGTTCCAAGCAAGGTCAGTTTATCCAGATGGATCACAATCCCCTTGGTCAAATATTGCTACGACTAAAGCAAGCAATCCATCCACAACTCCAGCACAGCCGAATAATGTTTATAGGTTAAATCCTGCGGCCCTCCAAATGCCCATAGGAACAATCATGGCATACGCTTATGGTCGTGTAGCTGTTAGCGATGCACAGAATAACATTTATGTATCTGACATCATCTATGGAAACGGATTCACTACGACATCGAATACTCAAAACTTTACTGAACAGACTTATTGGGCTGAAGGTGGTTCGTTTACTCCTCCTGCGAATCTTGGGTTGATTACTGGAATGAGGGTAATGCCATCCCTAAATATCAATGTCCGAGGACAGGGAGAGTTGGTTGTATTTTGTGAAAATGGATCTTTTACTCTGGATCTCTCGCAAGATAGAACAACTTGGCAAGCATCCAATATCCAGAAGGTTTCGTTAATTGGTCGAGGTTGCCGATCTCCTTGGAGCATTACTGGAGTAAACAATGATGTTTATTTTCGTTCTGATGATGGATGGGCATTTTACAATAATGCACAAGTTGATTTCTACTCGGCTTTGTCTTTCAGAAAGATTAGCAGGGAAGTCCAGCCTTGGGTAAACTATGACACTCCTTGGTTGAGGCAATTTGAGAGTGCAATGTTTTTTGACAACCGATTGATTGCCACGGTTTCGCCTTTCACGGTTGCCAATGCTAATCCTAACTATGGACTCCATCGTCCTAGCAGGGCAATGATTGTGCTGGATGTTGAGACGGAAAGCCGCATTGATCCAGATGCTTCTATGCCTACACGCTGGAATGGATTATGGGAAGGGCCACAACCTACGCAATTACTCACGGCTCAAATCAATGGAGTTCAGCGAGGGTTCTGTTTCTCGTTTGATGCTGATGGCATTAATCGTCTATATGAACTTCAAAATAGTAGCGTTTTAGCTACAGGAATAGATGACTACTCTCAAGTCTATGGAAGTGTTCCCATTAAATCGTTTTTTGTTACCAAGAGATTTGATTTCACCCCAAACCCTGGTGCTTCCAAGTTCATCAGAAAACAACTCGTTGGTGGAGAAATGTGGGTTTCAAATCTTAAGGAAGAAATAACAGCAAGTTGTGACTTTCGCCCCGATTCATATGCCTGTTTTAATCCCTTATTAGACCCGATTAAGATTGGCTTGAATGAATGTACCCCAATTGCAGTTGATTGTATTCCAATTGTTTCCCAACCTCGTTATCAACAGATACGATTCCCTTCCCCAAATATTGACAAGTGTGAATCATTTAATGAAATCCCCTTACAGGAAGGATCAGAGTTCCAAGTAAAGATTAATCTTGAGGGGGCTTGTATTGTGGACAGGGTTAGATTGGCAATCATATTCAATGATAAAATTGATCTTCCACAAGGATATTGCCCAGATACTTTTTATAATGCACCAGAGCCAGTAAACTGCTGTCCAATTAACGACCTTGATTACTATCGAATTGTGCCGCTTTCTACTGCAACAGTTGCTGTCAACGGATAATATCATTGCAAGAGTTGCAAAACATCTCTATAACTTAAATATCTATGCAGAATCAAAGCTCGCCAGCCCAATTGCTTTTTCCAGTTGTCCCTCCAAATTATTGCCCAGAGGGAAAGTGGTCTGACATTCTGAATAGCTTTATTCAGCTATACCTAAATAATGGAACCGTAAATATTCCATTCTTGAATGAGGTTACGCCTCAACAGATTGCATCTATTCAGCAGAGCATTCTAACGATTACAAACAAATTAGATGCTGTTAATTGGCAGAGTAATGTTGTTGCAGTAACTCCAGCAAGTGTTTCTGGAACTGCCCTTATTACAAATGTTACAGTAACTTTGCCAACTCCCGTTAATAGTGCAAATTATAACATTAGTGGTTACTTTAACATGACATCTGCACCAACAGATAAGGGTATGGCAACTTGGGGAATTGTTGGAACCCCAACGACATCTTCTTTTACTCTTTGGTTTTCTAATGCAAATACAGCAATATCATCTTTCACTTGGCAAATTTCAAATTTGGGAGCATTATAGCCCCGATAACAACAACAACTAACTAATACTATGGCAAAAGATAGCAACAGGGCCACAGAGCCTAAACTTCAAAGCGAGGGATTTTCCACTCGCGGAACCATCAAAGAGGGAATGAGCAATCATCCCAAGGGAACCGAGTTCAGCGGGATTTTCTATTCGGGAGCTAAACAGCCCGAACCCTCCTCCCCTGGTCGTTCCAAGAAATAATATGGCATCTCACGGCGTACAATACACGGTTGACAAGACCGAGCGTGGTATCGTCTCTGATTCTGCTACTCCGCAACCTATGCAGAGGGTGAATCTTCGGAACGATATTCCTGCTATTCGTGCCTTTAAGGATGCTCGTGCCGCCCGTATCAAAGCTATTGGTGAGTCCAGCCAGAGTGCATTCTCTGTTGGCGGCCCTGCCAATGAAAGCGGTATGGGAAAGAACGCCAATCCTTTCCAAGCTGATTGGATCTAAAGCATGAAACTCCCAAAGCTCCAAAATCAAGGAGCAATGAGGAGCAAGATGCTACGGGTGAAACAAGCACCTTCCATCAAGCTGGCATCATTGCCGAGCGTAGTTGGCCCTAAAAGGCCAATGACACGCTCTCTTGTTGGCAAGCCAATCACTCATGGAGAAATGATCTAGGCTTATGGGGACGCAACTTTACGATGTAGCTTACATTACTGAAGCTATTAAGCCATATGCTGGCAATAGCGGAACTTGTAACTTGGCATTGGCCTTGAGTTATATGAACAAGGCTCGTCGCCTTTTGTGGAATAAAACTGATGTTGATTCCACTTGTGAGTATGTATGCGTTGCGTGTGTTGGAGGCATCCTTACGCTTCCTAGTTTGTATAAGCAGGTTCGTCTGGCGTGGATTGATGGAGTTCCTGTAAGCCTTGGTAATGAGTGGTATCAATCAATTCCTCAAGATTCTTGGGGTGATGCCGCAAGTGGTGGATATGGAAATGGATGGGGACAAGGGTATGCTTGGAATGGAGGAAACAAGAAATTCATTGAGATCGGTGGTAAGCATATCACCTATCAAAACTATGAAAGAGCACCATATCAGCTTTGCGTTGAGAGCGAATCTCCGCTAGATGCAGGAACAGAGATTACCTTTTTTGGTGAGAATGCTTATGGAACTAGAATTAGTGAAACCATTACTCTTGGACTTGCTCCTGCCTATTCTTATTCAATCAATTTCTTCAAGAGTGTATTTCAAGTAACCAAGCCTCAAACCCACGGCAGGGTTCGCTTGTATGCATATGATCCAGATGCTCCAGCACAAATGTTGTTGGCGATCTATCAGCCATATGACATCAACCCTAATTTCCGTAGGTATTCAATCCAAGGCAGGGTAAAGGATTCTGTTATTCTTTACTGCAAGAAGAACTACCAAGATTTATTTAATCTTACCGACCAAGTAGAGTTCACGCCAGAGGCAATGATCTCTGCTGTCATGGCGGTTGTTTATCGAGAGAATAAAGGAAGCGATGAGCTTTATAATGTGTCCCTACAGAATGCTATCTTTGAGGTAAACAGGGAGACTGCTGATCAAGAGGAGCCTACAGGTAGCGTGATTAGGCAGTTCTCAAACAATATGATGCTCAACGCTTTAATTCCTACTTATGTGTGGGATGATGGGGCAACATGGCCTTATTAATATGGAAGAGATTGCTGAAATATCTGCAATTGATAGGGTTGAGGCTCAAATGGCTAATCTTCCCCTTGTGGAATTGCCTTTAGAACATTTCTTCCCTCCTGGCCTTTATGTGCGAAAGATTTTCATGCCAGCTAATTCAATGGTTGTCTCAATGAAGCACAAAACAACCCATCCATTTTTTATCCTAAAAGGTAAAGTTGCTGTTCTGAAAGAGTCTGAAGACGGCGGGTTTGAGAGAGAAGCGTTGTATGAGGGAGGGGATATGGGAATTACCAAGCCTAATACAAAGAGATTTCTTCTAAACATAGAAGATACCACATGGGTAACTTGTCATGCCAATCCAAATGATATTGAAGATCCCGATGAAATAGTGTTAAATATTTCTGAAAGAACTGATAATCCTTTGATTGATCGTAATGATCCTAAATTTAATCAATGGAAAAAAGACATAAGCCCTAGTCTAATACATAAAAATAAAGAACTTGAATTGCCATGCGTTTCCTAATCCCTACACAAACTATTGCTGAATATAGGCATCAGCAGATGCCTGTGTATGAAACGCTTGCCGCTATTGGTGCTAGTGCCGCAAGTATTGGAGCCGCCGCATTACCAGCATTGGGATCTATTGGATCAACCGCCCTGCAAGCATTGCCTAGCATTGCATCTGCCGCACCATCAATTTTGAGTGCTTTTGGAATTGGTGGTCATAAATCGTCTGTGCCGCAATTTAACCCACAACAGGCACTTGCATTTGAGCAACAGCAATATGCACAGATGATGCCACAAGCATTGCAGTTTGGGCAGAATTCATACAACCAAGCCGCACAAGAAGGCATTAACTTTGCAAAAAGGGGAACGCAAGCAAACATTGCAAATCAAAATCTTGTAACCCCAGGATCTTCTGCCCAAAGGCAACTTGCACAAAATCAAATCAACTCTTACATCCAAGGGCAAATCCCCCAAGATGTTCAGCAACAGATTAATCGACAAGTTGCACAGAATCTTGGTGGGGGATTTAATCTTTTTAGTGGTGGTGGACAAGCCCCGCAGAACTTTGCTCGTAACATTGGTCAGACAAGCCTTGGCCTTTCCCAATTTGGATTAAGTGCCGCCCCTACATGGCAACAACTTGCTAATCAAATGGTGGTATCTCCTGCTGTTGGATTATCTGCTGGATTACAAGCTATAGGAATGGGAACACAACTTGCCGCATCTGCCGCTGGACAAGGAAATGATCTTGCACAAAGCCAATACAACTCATTGATGAATCAATATGCAGGTCAAACTGCTCAAAACCAAGGACAGACGCAATTGTTCCAAGGCTTGGGAAGTGGAATAGGGTCAATTGGAGGTGCATTAAATAAATCTGGCTTTTTTAATACGCTTGCTATGACGGGTGGCATTCCTGCTTATACCAACCAATTCGGTTCTGACAACATGAGTTCTGCTGGTTTTTATCAATCTCCAAAAGATGTAACAGCGGCTGGATTGAGCAATCCTGCATTCCAAGCAACTGGCCCTAATACAGGGTGGTACGGAACTGGAGGAAAATAATATGCCTGTAGGATACTATAATTTCTCTCCAATCATGCAAGGCAATCAGACGATTGCTAATGGGTTTGCATCTCTTGGTCAGCAGATTGGCAATGCCATTGAGACCCATGCCCAGACTCAAGCGGCCACCGCAATGCTTCCTGCTCTACAGCAAAGCTACCAACAGGGTATGGCAAAGATTGCATCTGGTGATCCTAATGGCATGGCAGACATTTATGGAGCCGCCGCTAGTGCCTCACAAATTCCTATGCTTCAGCCTTTTGCTCAACACGCATTGACTACTGCACAATCTGCCAACATCAATGCACAGCATATGGCTAGGACACAAGCATATCTTCAAGGAAGAGCAATTGGAAATATGTCGGCTCATCCCGAAATGTACAATCCAGACGGCACATTGAACACAAGTAGATTAGGACAGCCAGCTACTCCAAAAGGGAAAGCTCCAACTGTTTCTGATTTGAAGAATGCCAATGATATGGATTCAAAACTTGCTGATTCCGCATCTCAAGCATTACGCCTTGGAGATCAACAAAGTTATGATTCTGCAATGCAACAAAGAGCATCATTAAGAAATCAATTCCCAAATCTTACCTTGCCAGCAATTTCTGGAGCCGTAAATAACTTTGATACAGCAAGTCAATTACTTGATGCACAAAAAGCACTTAAAGCAGAAAAAGCAAAAGGAACAGGAAATTGGATTAAATCAAATACTGATCCCAAAAAAGTAAAAGAGTTACAGGATCAAATCCAAAAATTGCAAACTGGAGGAATTCCTTCCGCAACAGGTGCAAATAGTAAAACACAGCAAGATCAAGATTCTGGAATGCAAAATGGCAATGCTACATTTAATTCTCCAGATGATGTAAAAGCGGCTTTCCAAGCAGGAAAAATTAGTCAAGATCAAGCGGTTCAATTGCTCCAAGCCTTTTAATGGTAAATGAACCAAGATGAAGCACTAGCATTTCTAAATCCATCTCAAGGGAATCAGTTGGGAACTCCAGCCCAACCAGAGTCGATGTCCCCAGATGAAAAAGGGCCACAATTGGCCCCGCAACCTCGTGCAACTGGCATGAGTCAAGAGGATGCGTTGGCTTTTCTTGGGATTGGTCAACAACAGCAGAAAGCTCCTACTCCAGATTTAGCTTATCTAAATGCACCTATTCCAGAGCCAGATTTGCCAAGTTCTGATCCAGATAATTTAACTTCCAACTATACGCAGTCAGTTCCACAAGCTACGCCACAGGCTAATACTAAAACTCCAAAAGGTATGAGCAGGGCAGATGCTTTGGCTTTCCTTGGGGCAAGCCCTTCTCCTACACCAGAGCAAACTGGAAAAGTAATCAATTTAGAAGCTATACCTATAGAACAAAGGCCTACTATTCCAGAATTTCGCCAGACTCCCCCAATGGGTATTGGTGAGCAACTAGGAAGATTTTTTTCCCCAATTCTTGGCCCCACGGAATCACAGCGTTTTGAAGAAGCTGTTCCTGTAGATAGAAATCTTTCAGAACAACAGAATGTTGCAAATGCATTACAAGGAGTTGTTCCTCCTAATGCAACATATGAATACAAGCCATACGCTAATAGACTTGAGCGTGAACAGGGATTGTTTACTCCTTTTGCCCCTATTGAAAAATATCAACCGTCCGAATCTGACTCTGGTTTAGAAGCTACTGGTAAAGCCGTTTTCAATACGGCGGCTGGATTAGAAGAATCATTTTTAAGCCCTGCTGGAGTTATGTTGCCTGGTCTTGGAGGAATAGGTGGTCGAGTTGTTTCTGGCCTTTTCTCTGGTCAAATGCTTTCTCAAGTACCACAGCAGTACAACCAGATGATGCATGGCAATACCATGCAAGAGCAGATTGAAGGAGGTCTTGGAATGCTGACATCTTTGGGCTTTGGTGTTGCCGCTGGTGCACACGCTATCTTACCAGCAAAACCTCCAGCAGTTAAACCCTCTCCAAATCCTTCTGTAAATCAAAAAGAAGCCACTATTAATGCATCTGCCAATGCACAGGCTGAAGCCCCCAAGACTCCAGACCAAGAAAAGATCAATCAACAATGGCAGATTGTTAAGAAGCAAGCGGCTGATGTAGCTCAAAAACTAGGGGAACTGCCAGAAGACCATCCAGATCGTCCTGCTTTAAGGGAAAAGGCAAGAAAGATTGCACAGCAGATGGCAGATTTGAGGGAAGGAAAATCTGTTGACATTCAACCAGAACAAACCCAAGGTGACGAAAGATTCGCACCAAAGCCCAATGAAACAACAACCCAAAACCAAGAGCAAGAAACAGGTGGGGTATCTTCTGTCGAAGGTGTCTCCGCTGAAACCAAGCCAGAAGGAAAAGCTGAAGAGGGAACTACACAGCCACAAGGTCAAGGTGCGGAAGTAAAGGGAGGCGAAGGTGAAACAACCAAAACGACCGAAGATGGATTGCGTGAAGCGTATCCAAATACGGCTTTCTTTGACGAAGCGAGCGAGGCAATACAGCGACTCAATTCGGAAGATGCACGAGCAAATAAGCGTCCGAGGTTTGCCACCCCCAGTTTACGGGATTTATTGGAGTTAAAGAATAACCCTGCATTCAAGCTGGCAGACAAGCTGGCTGGAATCTTTGGCAAGAAGATTGTTTTCTATAAGGGAGCAGAAGGAACGAAGATCAATGGGGCAACTGGTCGTGACCCTGCCCTAAAGAATTACATCTTCCTAAAGATTGATGGAGCTAGACCGCATATCTTTACTGCTGGACACGAACTCTGGCATCACATTGAGCTTTATTCTCCTGTACTTGCTACAGACCTCCGTAAGCAACTAAAGCCACTAATTAAAGATTGGGCTGGCATTGAACAGAAATACAAAGCCGCTGGCTACGAAAAGGATCGTTGGTTTGATGAACACATTGGCGATTTCCTTGGAGATGCCATGCAAGATCCCAAGTTCTGGAATGATCTTGCCAAGAAGAATCCCAAGACATTTAAGGAACTTGCTACCCAGACCGTTGATTGGCTGAACAAACTTCTCTACCAACTCAAGGATTGGAAGATGGGTGGGGAGTTTACAAAGGACATCCAGAAGGCAAGGGATATGCTTGCTGATGGTTTGAACAAGTTTGCAGAAGGGAAAGACGAGGCTATATCAGAACCTCCAAAGGCTGAAGCTCCAGAGGAAGGCAAAGGCCCAATGTTCCAGCAGGATGCTGATGAGAAACGCAACAAGGATTTCTACTCACAACTCCAACGCACGATTGCAGATAAGATGCCCAACAAAGCATCTGTGGAGCAGATCAAAGCTATCATTGATCCTTCCAAGGGAAGTGGAGTAAAGCCCGATGAATTGAAGTGGAGCAACCTAGAGGGCTTCCTAGAGGGCAAGAAGAGTGTCACCAAGGACGAGGTGCTTGAGTACCTCAAGAATGAGGGTGCCGTGAAGTTTGAGGAAAAGACTCTTGGTACAAGAGATTGGGAGAAAGAATCGCAGAGGGTTTATGGGAAATCATTTTCTGAATTAACAATTTCGGAGGTTGGTGATCTAAAAAGGCAACTCAACAAAGAAGGAAACACTACCAAATACTCCCAATACGTCCTCCCCGGTGGCGATAACTACAGGGAAGTCGTGCTGACGATGCCTGCTAGTGATCCCCGAATTAAAAGGATGGATGAGTTGAAGAAACTACCTCATACAGAGGAAAACATTGCCGAATACAGCCGCCTTTCTAAAGAAACAAATGGACGATCTGCCGTAGAATACACATCAAACCATTTCCAAGACATCCCAAACTATGTAGCACACATGAGGCTAAATGACCGCACGGATGCCTCTGGAAAGGACGGCCTTTTCATCGAAGAGATTCAGTCTGACAGGCATCAGGCGGGGCGTGAGAAGGGGTATGTTGATCCAAGCAAGGCTGAAGAAATGAAGCGTCTTGGGGCTATTGAAAGAGATTTAAGCGATCAGGCGATTGCAATGAAACGCAAGCTACTTGAAGAGGCGATAGATGTCAGGGAAAGCCCCGAATACCAATCTCTACAGGAAAAGATCAGGGATAACTCCGAGGCAATTAGAACGCTAAATGAGGAGGGTGGCGCAACAGGCATCCCCGACGCCCCCTTCCGCAAGGATTGGTCAGTCCAGATGTTCAAGCGAGCATTGCGTGATGCAGTCGCAAGCGGAAAAGAGTGGATTGGATGGACGAGTGGCGACACCCAGGCTGAACGCTATGACTTGAGCAAGCAGGTTGATTCAATTGAAGTAATTAAATCTGGTGATAATAAATATCATGTTACGGCATACAAGAATGGCAAAGATGTAGTAAACGATCCCAATGTATCGCAAGACAAATTGCCAGATATGATTGGAAAAGAATTAGCAAATAAAGCCATTGATAAAATTAATTCAGCTAAAGATCCAGATTTGGAATCAGCTAGTTTTTCTGGAGTTGACCTCAAGGTTGGCGGAGAGGGCATGAAAGGTTTCTACGATAACATCCTTCCCAAAGAGATTGGCAAGTATGTCAAGAAGTGGGGGGCGAAGGTTGAGGAGGGAAGTGTTTCAACAGGAAAGGAAGAACGCAAGTATTCCACCAATGGAAATATCGTAGTGAGGATTAACTCACTCCCAGACGGGGATTTCAATTTTGAGGCGGTTTCAACTCACGAATCTCATCTTGCGGCGATTGAAGAATCAAAGAGGCTTAATGCAAAGGAGACCGGAACCCCTATCTGGAAAGTCGAGATTACTCCAGAGATGCAAAAGAGTGTTTCTGAAGAAGGTCAACCTATGTTCCAACAGGATCGTCCTACGGAACAGGAAGAATCCAAGAAGCGTGAGGAGATCATGCAACAAGCGACTCCTGTGGTAAAGAAGACTCGCAATACCATTGTCAATACTTTCAAGCGTAAGCCAGCCAAGGAAGCTATCTCATACATGAGAGATGCTGGTGACAATTCCGCAAACATTTATGCCAAAGAACAAACTAACGAAGTTGCCAATGACCTAAAGCGTGAGTTCAAGGCAAAGAAAGACAAAGCCGCCGATGCATTGTCATTTGTAATTGAGGCAAAGGGAGATCAAAATGAATTGGGTAACATGAGGCAGAAGATTGAGAACTCTCCAGATGCTTCTCCTGCATGGAAGAAGAAGGCACTTGCCGCAATTGAATTTGCAGATAACAACTTCTCTCGTTTTGATCCTATTGCACAGAAGTATGAACAGATTGGTCTTCACCAAGTAGCACAAGAGAATGCTAATGGCATAGATACTCCTGTGCGTGAAGGGTATGTTCCCCATTATCAAGATTTGGAAGAGCAAGAACTATTTGGTGGTTCTGGAACTGGATCGGCAACAGGGTTCCGCAAGATGAGAACCTACGATACCTTTGCAGATTCCATAGCTAATGGTATAGACCCGAAGAGCATCAATGCCGTTGACCTTCTACAGAAGCGTCTTTCCTCTGGTCAAAAGTCTATCAACTATCGCTCATGGATTGATTCTCTTAAACAAACCATTGACCCTGCATCTGGAGATCCAATTGCTACCAAGATTTCTATCACCAAGCGTCCAGATGGTTCTAGCTATCTTGATGTACCAAGGGGATACCATCAAGAGACCCTTGCTGGTCAAAGGGTGGCAATTAAAGATGGATATGAAGGCATCATATCTGCTCTTAATGATCCATCCGCTTGGAGCAAAAGCATGGCAGGACAAATTGCACAAAAGACTGCTGGTGCTGGAAAGTCAATAACACTTGGTCTTGATACCTATCACCTTGGTCGTATCGCAATCTGGAACTCCCTAATTAAGTCACTTGGTCTTTCTACATTCAAACTTCCAATTCCCTCATACAAAAAGGGAGGAACCCTTCTTGATCAATCAGTTCCAGAGCTTCAGAAGATGATTGCAAATGGTGAAATTCCAAAGTCTTGGGCAAGGGGTCTTTTGGAAAATAAACGCCGTCTTAATCTTGCAGTTAAGACAGGATACAATGTTGGTGGAATTTCCGATGCTCTTCATCAAGATTGGGTGCATAAGATTCCAGGTCTTGGTCACTTCAACTCTTGGCTCTTCAATAGTTTCCAGCGTGGAGCTATGGCAGAAAGTTGGTTGCTTGAATTCCAACGCTATCGCAATGCATACCCTGCTAAATCAGAAATAGAAGTTGCTAGGATGGTAAGCAAGGATCTTAATACCCGTTATGGCAACCTTGGAAGGCAGGGATTGTTGAAAAGCAAAACCATGCAGGATACCGCTAGGTTCCTTTTCCTAGCTCCTCAATGGAACGAGGGACTTATCCGTACTGAATTAGGTGCATTGGGTCAAACAGGACAGGCATTACTTGATGCCGCTACTGGAAAGCGTCTCTTTGCTGGTGTGCTTGCCCGTTCTGTGGGAGGCATGATGGCGGCTCAATTTATTGCTAATCAGCTTATTAATTACGCCACAAGGGGAACTCCTACATGGGATAATCCAGAGGAAGGAATTGGAGCAAAATTGAGTGCTTGGATTCCAGACTTGATTGGAAATGGCCCAGGCTTCTTCTTAAACCCAATGTCGTTGGCAATGGAAACCACTCATCTTTTAATGAAAGGTTATGAGCGTACAGGAGATGCATTGGAAACTGCAAAAAGTTACTTCCGTAGCCGTTCTTCTACAGTTATGCGTCCAGTATGGAGTGCAGTCACAAATAAGAATGCCTTGGGTACTTCCTATGCACCTGGGAAAATCTGGCAAGGAATGCTTCAAGATAGTGTTCCAATGCCTATTGCCGCTGGAGCTATTTATTCAGCCGCAAAGCAAGCCATAACAGGAGAACCAAGTGAACAATTTGCTGGTCAATATCAGAAGCAGTTATTCTCAACATTTGGTGTTAAGCTAGAGGGAGCACCTAGCGACGAATCTCGCATTTATACTTTGGCTAATCACTTCAAGTTGGAAAACAATATCCAAGATAGAATGGCAGGATATAGCTCTCCTTACTCTGAATTAAATCATGCCTTGGCTGTTGGTAATATGACCAATGCCAAGAATTCCATGACTAAAATTATGGAAACCAAATCACCTAAAGAGATTGAAAAATATTACAAACATACTTATCAGTCCATGAGATTATTGGAAAGCAATGCACAGCTCAAAGATTTTTTGAATACTCTTACTGATGAACAACGGGATGTGTATGACAGGGCAAAAGAACACAGAAAAGATACTGCTAATGCCGCTTTGGATCTTTTGAAAGAGATGCAATAATCCTCTTGCCAAGATTCTCTAAATCGGGAAGTCTGTAGCTTCACTTCAGCAACCACATTATGTCTAAAAAGTTTATCCTTCCTCCGTCACTTAAATACCCTTTTGAGCAATCCGAGTTCCCTGGCGATCTCAACCTCCGAGAAATCCGAGAGCAGGGAGAGAAGAACAAACTCCCAGAGGTCAGCTTTTACCAAGCTATCGTTATCGCCCTGCTAGAGCAGAGGAATTACTTTGTCGTAGAGACGCTACGATATGCCAAGCAGTACGGACAACTACCCCAAGAAGATAATGGAAACGAACCAGCAACCACCGAATCCAATTCCCACGAATCCGAGGGAATTAAAGCAGAAGCGGAAGTACCAGAAACGCCGCAACTCAAAGTCCTCCCGAAGCCAGAAGAAGAGCCTCGTAAGCGATTCACCAAGTCCTATTCCGATGAAGACAGTCGCTCTTGAGGATTTGGTCGGGGAAGATCCAAAGCATTCTGCTTGGCTTGCTATTGTGCAGGGTCTAGCCGCATCTGGTGAGCTATCTCCAGAATCTCTCGGTCAGAAAGGTGGCTCGGATCGGGTAAAGGTTCTTGCTGTTCATGCCGCTGGATTGGCTCGTGTATTCCATTTAGAATACATCAAGGCCAATGGCTAGTGTCCATGTAAACGCTGGAAGGTATGGAGATATTATTTCCTTCCTTCCAGTTCTCTACAATGAATATCAAGAGACAGGCATAAAGCCTCGTCTGGTAGTAGCCAAAGATTATGCGGACATTCTGGATGGTGTTAGCTATGTTAATCCTCTTGTATTTGATGGAGCATTTGAAGATGTCGCTGGTGCAATACAATTTGCGAAACAATTCACAGATGATGTCAAAACCTCTCAAGTGGTTGGCATCTCCGATGTAATCGTAAGCCAAGTATATGGGGAAAGCCATGCCCCAAAGATTATATGCGATTCTTTCCAAAAAGACGCTTGGAAGCTGGCAGAGAAACTAGACCTCTGGCCTAGCCAGCCTCCTCTTGTATTTGATCGGAGAGACAAGAAAAGGGAGAAACGGCTATACAAGTATATCCCTACATTCAAACCTTGGATCGTTGTATCTACAGGAGGCATCTCATCTCCGTTCCCATATCGGGAACTTCTTTGGGAAATTCTAAATCATTGTTTGCCAGAGTTTCATATCGTTGACCTAGCCAAAATCAAAGCTGAAAGGATGTATGATCTCTTGGGGGTCATGGATCACCCTAATGCCAAGGCAATGATCTTAACCGATAGCGGCCCCCTGCACCTATCCTACGCCACCACAAAGCCCGTACACGCACTTATTGCTGATACCCCTAGCCTATGGTATGGCTCGGCATGGCGACAATCCTACGCCTCTTATACACGCTACAAGAACTTCCCTAGAGATGTGACTAGGATCTTGGATGTAATCCGAAACCCTCCTTTAAAGCCAAAGCATCCGAATATCATCCATGTTTACCAGAGAGTCCCTTGGGCTACAGGAGAAGAGAAGCGTAGAAATGAGGTAGCCGCAAAGACTTGGGATCGTATTGGGTGTATTGATCTAGGATTGGATGACAACTGCTTTGTTCGACACGCTGGTAATGTGATTCCTAACGAGACAAAGAATATCCCCATGATTAAGGATATGCTCCGTATGGCTTGCATTGGTAGAGATGACAAGGATGTGATCGTGCTGACCAATACGGATACTTGTGTAGCTTCCAACTTGCTAGAAAGGCTTGCTGGTAATCTTCCAGCCTACGCCTATCGCAATGACTTCAAGAGGCTAGATAGACCTATTGCTGATGATCAGATATGCCTTGGTAACAAGTATCAAGGGTGTGATCTATTTGCCATGAGGGTTGGATGGTGGAGGCGTAATCACTCGCTATTTCCAGATATGGTTCTTGGAAGGCATTCTTGGGACAGGATTTTGAGGGAACTATTCAAGATTGCTGAAGGTCGTGAGATTACTAATCTGATCTACCATGAGAAGCATCCCTCGGCATGGGAGAATCCAAGCAATCTGAATAATGATCCAAGTAATTTAAGGAACGCTAAACTGGCAAGGGAATGGTTGCGGGAACGCAAGATGCTCCTAGAAGAACTAGAGTTCCTTAATTACGAGGGAAGGTTTAAGAAGCCAGTAAAGAAGCGTTAGCCCCATTGTTTAGCCATTGCCCTGGCGATACCTGGATAGGTTTTGGATCTTATCTTCCATCTATCTTTCCCTCCAACAATATTTTGCCCATTCTTGTCTTGGTTTTTCCAGCGTCCACCATTGTTTTCTGGAGGCAATAGAATATCTGTAGGCAAAAGAGGTGGTAGATTTTTAAGCCAAAGACAAGTTTTTTTGCTTTCTGGATCTCCAAAATCATAAGGTTGAATAATACAATCTGGCTTTCTTATTCGTGTGCTTATTACCCCAACTGGATTTTCTATTGCTATCTTATTTATTGGAGCATCCATAAGGAATTTTACAAAACACAAAGCATCTTCTGTAAGTTTCGGATCTCTTTTCCCCCTAACAGTCCAATGCATTCCAGATACACAAAGATAAGTGCATGGAGGAAATGCAATCATCATATCCCATCCATCATTTATTATATCCTCTACATTTCCTTGGTAGTGTTTGCCTGGAACATCTGTTGGCAAAAGATCGCATGATGTTGAATCCCATCCAATTTCAGTAAAAGCATCACGAACTCGACCAGAATATTCGCAAGCAACAAGAAGTCTTTTCATCTTACTCTCCTTCATTCTCGCTAGGCATAGGCATAACGAGTGGCGTTATGGGTTGCACAGGAATCTGTACAGGGCTCATGGGAGTTACGCTGATGTATTCACCGCATTTAGCTCCATCTGTCTCGCTCAAGTTGGCAACATAATAAGCCTGTGGTTGAATTGGTGCTGTATGCATGAGCGTCAGCATCGTTAGGTATTGTAGTTGGTTCATGTGGTTGCTGGTATTTTATTGCTTTTTTTTATGTTTTCTTCAGCCCATAAGGGTTGAAGATTGGTATGGTGGTTTAGTTTAATAATATCTTCTTCTGATTTTGCGGAATGTATAGGGATGATGTGGTCAATGTGCCAAAGGTGACGGTTTTCCCAAGACATGCCATCACGAAATAGCGATTCAAAGTATTTCTTAAATTCTTTATATGAACATCCAAGGATTTGTTGGGTCTTGGTATTCTTTGAATAGCCCATTTTTCTTATGGATATATTTATTAAAGACCTTATTCTTTCAGTTATATTAAACAAAGTATCCGTTTTTAATTTTTTAACTTTATATTCATATTTTTTCTTTCTTAATTTTTCTTTGTTTTTTAATCTATATAATCTGCATCTTATTTGATTTTGTTCTTTAGTTCTTTGGTAGTATTCTTTCTTTCTTTGTTTTAAAAGTTCTTGATTTTTTTGTGCATAGTTCTTAACTCTTTGCTTTATCTCTTCAGAGTTCTCTTTATACTTTTGTTTACCATACAAAGAAAACTTATCTTTGTTATTTGCGTAATATTTTCTATCTGACTTTAGTTTTATATTAATAAAGTTTTTATATCTTTCTGGTGTCACCCAATATTCACCATTTGTGTATCTTTTGTCATATTTCCAAAAGACTTTCCCGTCATCTCTTGCGTCTCCTTTTTTATACATTACAATTTCTTCCTATTATTTTGAGATGACATGTGCCAATTCCCTTTTATTAAATCGCATTCGTAAGAGCGTAGCATACTTGTTCCACCAAATCCCTGCTTCAACCTGTGCTTAATAGCGGCATCACACTTTGCTTCAGATGAGAATGCCGACTTACCACAAGGGCATTGCTTTGGCTTCTCCTGTCCTTTAATAAGGCCCCTTTCAAGGGCTTCTCTTTTATTGATAGGTTCAAGATCAGGAGTTTCCATTCCCAACTCCTCTAGGATTTTGTCGATTGCGCTTCTCATTTCTTTTTCCATTTTAGCCAATCCGAGGCATCTATAAAATATTCGCATTTATCCTCACCTTCCTCTGGCTTGAAGTCAGCATAGGCTTGGTATTCTGATCCTGGGCATACATATCTCCAGCACTCTTTGTGAGAGGGGCAATCTGTATTTTTGCATTTAGATATATCTGTCATTGGTTTATTTCCTTTTTGAGTTCAGCTAGATCCTTCATGCTCTTGCGGGTGTCTGCCAATGATTCCCATGCCATAACTCCATCAGCTATGGCAATAGCACGATCACGCTGATCGTTGGAAAGGTCTAGCTTCTGTTGCATAGTCATCTCTGGCTTGGTGTTCTCAATAAGAAAGGCTTCTACGAATTTTACGATCTCCTCACTCATTTATAGCGGCTTGGATTGCTTCGCTGATCTTGAGGGTTTTACCCATAGCGTTTAGCATCTGGATTTCGCTCAATACGGATTCCAAATAGGAGATACGCTTTTCTAGGCGTTCAATGATGTCTTCTTCGTTCATGTCGTTCATAGGGTTTTTAGGTATGCTTGCTGGATGTAGGTTGGGTCTTCTCTGAATTGCGTGGTGAGGATACAGGGAGGGTAGCCCTCTTGAGATTTCCATGCCGTGTAATGATCATGGTCAACTTTTTGAGTCGGTGTAATAAACTTGGGCTTGGGCTTTGGTAGATCCAATGGTTTCTCAACCTTATTGAGCCAGTTGATTATGAATCTCTTTGTTCTCTGGCGACGAGGATTGATTGAAAGCCAAGCATCTATACGCTTCATCTCTGTGACTAGATCGACCCAAGGATAAAGATCCTTGAGGGATTCCATCCACTCTTCATCAGTTGGCTTTGTCTTTGTGGCCTTGAAGGGGCGACCACAGCAAGGGCAAATATCTGGTTCAGAATTGCTCATAAATCCATTCCTTTTTCTTGTATTGGACTCCCACAAAGGTAAACCAAGGGTGATTTTCAGCGGCTACCTTTAGCTTGATGCGACCTGACTGATGCCAGAATCCTTTGCATTCTATGAAGGAGATATATCCATCCTTGTCCAAGGTCATAAAGTCAGGAGTGTAAGTAGTTCTGTCTGCAAGGCGTAATGCCATAGGCTCAAACTGCCAATGATGGATTTCTCCTGACAGACGCTTTTCTTCCAGTAATTTGGAATATGATTCTTCTAAACGATTCATTTTTCCAGCGACCCGCCTGGTGGTATTTGCTTTTGCTCGGAATGTTTTCATATTGATTCTAATGCCTTCTTCAGCCTCTCGACCTCGGCCTCGGCTTTCTCAAGCCTATATGCTCCAAGGTTGATCCAGCTTTCGAGGCTTCCGTCTTTAGTCATCCTTTCCTGCCCAAAGATGCGTAAAACACGAATCACATAGTCTGTGGTGATGCCTTCAAGTTCTTTTGGAACGGCATCGGTGCGTGGTGTGTCTGTTGAGTTATTTGTCATCCTATTGGTTATCAACGGGTTTTGTTGAGTTATTTGTCATTTTAAGTAAGAGAGTGATAAGCGTCTGTTAGGTCGTCCAATATTTTCATCCAAAGAGCTTTTAGCTTTTTCATTTGTTTAGTAGGTCGTGGTATCGGTTCATAATTTCTCTTACTTCCTGCTCGGTTGCGTAGTCTCGGCGAGTCCACTCGTAGAACTCTTGTATGAGTTCTTGGAGGCAGACATTTTCAGTATGGAGTTTATCAATTTCAGCTTGAGCGTTTTTACAGGTTTTTAGGTGGGCCTTCCTCGCCTTCTTAAAGCCATAGTGAAGACCTTTAATAATGTCTTCGGCTTCTTTCATGCGTTTAGTCAGCCTCTCGACCTCGGACTCTGCTTTCTGACGGGCAGAGCGTTCTTCACACAATGAAGACTGCTCAATATGTAAAAACGCATGCCCAGCAGTAGTCCCGCAAAGATACCCCGTAATCAAGCTCGTTTTAAGATTGTTATCTTTTCCAGCCCCGCAATGAGGGCAGTTATCTTTGATCTCTTCAGCACTTGGCAGGACATCAAATGTCTTGTTGCATTTTGTGCATTCTTGTACTGATACTAATTCATGTTCGCAGTATTTTTCTTTACCAGTTTCCATATTTTTATCGGTTATTAAACTTGTGGATGTTCAGTAAACTATTCGGGTTTATCGTTCGTAGCTTTGGTATCTTCTTATTGAATCCGCTATCAGAGTTCTTATTAGATTTGTTTGAGTTATTTGTCATCCTATTGGTTATCAACGGGTTTTGTTGAGTTATTTGTCATTTCTTCGATGCACTTCGGGCAGGTCAATAGGTGCTGTCTTAAACGACGAGCCTCTTCCTGCATCCCTATTGGGCCTCGCTCCATTTCTTTTAGTCTTTCCTCTAATTCTGGTGGTATAATTGATGGGTTCATTTGTTGAGATGTGCAGAGGTTTCATAGCTGTTCTAGTATATTATTAAGAGATTTAACTTCCTCCTTTAGCCTATCGACCTCTGCCTCTGCTTTTTGCCTTGCCTCTCGCTCTTTCAGCAGCTCGATGTGAAGGCAGATAATCGTTCGCTCGTTGGGGCGCATCGTTTTAGTTCCACACTTGAAGAAGTAGGTTGTTTTTGCCGCCCCGCAATGTGGGCAGTTATCCGTGCGTGGTGTGTCGGTGGTTGTCATAGCTTTATTACTGGCGTTATGCTCTTTCCTGTGATAGAGCATGGACGCTTATCACATTCCACAAGCCAATTCTTCTTCTTCAATCCATTCACCCTGCCAGATACAGCATTGATGGCAATGCCTGTAAGCTGACTGATCTCTTGGAGGGAGTAATTCCATCCATGCTTCATTGCGGCAAGGATAGTTTCCTCTTGCTTACCAAGAGTTCCTTCTTCTTTGAGTTCTGCATATGCTTCCTTGGATGTGCTACGGACATTGGTAACTTTTGTTACCCATTCAAACAAATCTCCTAGATCATTCATTCCATTTAGGGAAGTTGATGGTTCCTGTTTCGTTGATGTTGTGGGATTTTTTAGAAACCACATCTAGATTGGAGTAAGTACGCTTTACTGATTTTACTCCTGCAAGGAATGCTTCCATTACCCGATCCTCAACAGAAGGGATTCGATTCCCCTCCATGAGCAAGCGGATATGTTCGCTTTCAAGATACTCGTATGCCTCTGGTGGATATTTCTTCATGATACAAGTCCTGTTTCGTAGGCGAGTTTGTCCATCATTGAAGAGAAGATATAAGAGAATCTATATCCATCTACATTCCCGTGTTCATTCTTCGCTTTTTCTTCAGCGTATGCTTCAGCCTGTTTGATTAGCTTATTACGATTACGGATGTATTCGCAATTATGCCATTCGGGGATACGGCGATATTCTTCGCCTTTGGAGTCCCTGATCTCTTGGCAAGAGCAATAGGCTAGAATGCCTTTTACTGGTTTCATTGTGGTTGCTGTGGTTGCTGTGGATTAGACCCTAGAATGGGATCGCGTCTCCGTCATCATCCCAAGTCTCTTGTGGCTTGGGTGCTGGCTTTTCCCTATTCTGGAATGCCTTTGCTGGCTTGATCTTGTCTCCCCATCCAGATTGGCTACTTCCTCCCTCATCCTTTACTTTGTAATTGCCAATGATCTCTGACTTGATTCCTGCATCACGCTGTTCCTTGGACAAGGAATGCTTTACAGAGCCATCATTATCATATTTGTCTTTGCCGTCTTTTCCAGGCCAGCAGATTAGGTTAAGGTAAACGGCTTTAGTTCCATCCTTTTTAATTACTTCCTTTAGGAGAGACTTGTCGATTTTGGTTACATCAATGCTTAATGTGAACATATGGTTTGGTTGTTTTTGTTGGTTTACTGCGGTTGATATGGTGTATGTTTATCGTCTTCGTTTATGAATCCTTCTTTGACTAGATAACCGAAAAGGTTTTGTAGTTCTTTTTTCGAGACCTTGCCATTATCCACGGGATAAGCGAAATACTTACCAGGGTGATACATGACAATAAACTCACGCCCCTTAAACTGAATCCATAACGCTCTTGCATCTTCGGGGTATTCATTAGCGGTCACGCTGGATTGATGGTTCGGATTCCTTGGTTTCGATAATCCATCCGAGTGCATCATCAAGTGCGGCCTTTGCATCCTTACCCTTGAGTCCCTTTGCCTTTCCAAGTGCCTTCTCAAGTGATGAGACGCTAATCTTTGCACAATCCATGATAGCATCATGTGACAGAATACCAAACATTGCAGATATAGCGGCGGTCGTATCGGTGACATTCCTAGTTGTACGGCCTTTGCCTAGTGAATAGCCAGCAATTTGCGATCCCGCCATGAGCCTTGCCTTTAGTTCCTTTCGGATCTCGTCGATGAAGTCTTCCACAATGAGAGACTTGGCATCTAGGGAAGCCAACTCCTCATTGGAAAGCGTGGATACTGCTACGCTAGACGCTACTTGGAGGGTGGTTGTTGCGGCTTTGGCGTTACCATAAGTGTCTGGGCAAATGCCTTTAGCCCTGCACCATTTGCAAGCATCTGGCGAGGGATTGCGTGGAGCACTTGGGAATGATGAAGCTAAAACGATGCCACATATCTCTTTGTTGGCGGCGGCAAGATCCTCCTCATTGTATTCGGCAATGGTTGTGCCTCCTGCAAGCGGCTGGATGATTGCCACAAAGATTGTTTTCAGTTCTGGAAAAGCCTTCTTGACCAGAACGGCATAAGCCATGAGTTGCTTGTTGTCGCTGGCCTTGCTCTGTGCGGTGCGTCCCGTCTTGTAGTCGGTAACTACTGCTACATCATCACCAAAGAAGTCGATGCGGTCAATGGCTCCAGAGAATGTATCTTCTCCGAGCAACTCATCTGTGTACCAGAATCGCTCTTCAATGATCTCCTTGGTTCTTTCGCCTAAATCCAACTGACCAATCATAGTGGAAAAATCATTTAGGCATCTGGTGGCAATGTCCTGGCCCTCATCGGATAGAGAATCAAAGTCTTTAGTTCCAGCTAGGACGGCATGAACATCCGTTCCTAGTTGCATATACTGGTTAGGTTCCTGCTCTGGAAGCGTGGACTCTAGGTTCCAAGATCCAGCGCATAAGGCAAGACGGCTCATGCCGCTTGCTGATGGTTTTCCTTTGCGTTCGTCAGTCATTAGAGTGCTGGTTTGAATGCTTTAACCTTTTCCCATGCGGCAATAAGCCTCTCAATCAACTTGTCATCAAGTTCCTTGAGTTTAATGGAACGAGTAATCTTGGGTGTCTTATTTGCAATCATAAACTCGATGATATGAGAATCATCAATCTCATCGCTCCACATCATGCTCTGAAGCATCTGGATTGGGGTGCTAGGAAGCTCCGTAGGTGCTTCTAAAGCCTCTTGTAGCTCGTTTTCCTCCACAATCTCGGCAACGATAGGTGCTGGTTCCTCAAGGGCGATTACAGGCTTCTCAACCTTGATCTCTTTACCAATGGGCTTGGTATCAAAATCCTGTACCTCTTCTGCAAGATACACTCCATTCAGACAAGCGGGGTAAATTGCCCTAACGAGTTCGGCAACGCATCTGCTTGAAAGCATTGCAGTCGGATACTGCTTCCAGTTTTGCTTGCTAGTTAGTCCTGCGGAGTTAGCCCTCTCCATCGTCCATGTCACTTGCAGGGTTCCGCCTGCTGGATGCTTTCCTTCTAGGGTGCATTCTTTATCGGTTCGCTTAATCCATTGGATTGTACCTCCTGCTTGCTGGAATCTAGCCAGACAAGCCTGACTCTTGAGTGCTGGCCTCCCTTGGATTACATCGTACTCTGCACAAATGGATGCAAATGGCTTGTTCTCGGATACTGCGAGTAGTCCTAATGCTAGTGCCTGTTCGGGAGACTTCATCCCAAATAAACCTGACTTTGCTATGGCTAATGCCATGCGTTCCATATCACCCATAGAGGGTTGACTGGTGGTTGCTAATGTTGTATTCATGTTTTGGTTGCTTCGTGGTTGCTGTAACTAGCCCCTAGTCGATTTGTCTATTATCGGCTAGGGGCATTTTTTAAGCCATTTTCATTCCTTTTCCAAAAGTTGGCTTTTTGCTTCTGGTAAGATTTTCTTTTGCCCATAAAGGGCGTAAATTTGTATAATGGTTTAATTTAAGAAGTTCTTCTTCTGTGGTTGCGTTTACTAAAGGGATAATATGATCAATATGCCATTCACCTCTATTTTCCCAACTCATTCCTTCTTTGAATTGAAGCTCTATGTGTTTTTTAAGTTCGTCAAATGAACATCCATAAATTTCATTACAAGAAGATTTTTTTGTATAGCCTTGACCCCTTATAATTCTGCAAAGATTTGACCGCATATCCTTTAGTAGTTTGAAAGTAGGATCAGAATTTTTCCTTTTAATTTGATATGCCCTTCTTGAAGACCTTGCTTTTTCTTTATAAGAATTGAAATTATCTGGTGAAAGCCAAGAATAATAATTTTTAGCTTTTCCCCAAAACACCATCCCATCCTCACGCAGAGTTCCTCTAGTGATTTTTTCTGGTGAGGATAGGATCATTAGGTTTACTTCTTTTTAGGCATTCCCTTTTTGGAATCCATCTTCTTTCCCTTGGTCATGGGTTTTCCCTGGGCCTCTGCCATTACCTTCTTTGCGGTGGTCTTTTTCATTTTGGTGGTTTCAATTAGTGTATGGTTGCGTTGTGGCGTGGTCTGCAATTTCTTGCGGATTAGATCCTTGATTGCGTCGAGCATTTTAGGAGGCGAGGCTATCGGATTCGTTGGCGGCGGCGACTTCTTTGGTCGCTCCCGTGACGAGATCGTGGACTTGCTGAAGAAGCTCAAGGTCGATGGTTCCGAGTGCGGAGGCAATCTCTTGGGCGGTTTGGTTTAATGTAACGAGGTTTTTTGACATGGTGTTTGTTGTTTTTGTTTTGTTACTTGCATTTCCAAGCTCGGAGAGACTTGTTGATGCGAGAGTTTGGGTCTTTTGCGGTTTTGGAACTTGTCAGCTTGGAACGCATTCCTTTCATCCTGGAACAGAATGACTTCTTTCTAGCGGCATCTTTTTCTGTTATAGGGTGAGGAGCAGGAGGCTTTAGGTGTCCTCCGTGGGTTTTGTTATAGGAGGCTCGGCCTTTGGCGTTGAGTCCACCCTTTGCGTTCTGACCTTCTTTTCTAGTCCATGCTTCAGACATATTATTTCTTCTTTGCGGTTTTTGCCGAATCTCGAAAAGCCTTTTCTGTAGGTGCTCCCTTGCTTCCTATTTTGCGAGGCTTTCCCCCTCGCTTGTGAAGAGCATTGATGTTTGCGTAGAGTCCTTGTTTCATAGGGTGACAATCATTAGGAGGATAAAGGCGGCGGCGAGAATCAAAGCGGTTACAATGCTCACTTTCATGCGGCGGCAAAGTGCTTTTCCACGACCATGACCATGTATTGAGACATGGATCGGCGTTCGGCGGCGGCGGCATCTTTCACCCGATTCTTGAGATCAGTCGGGAAATACAATCCGAGGAACGAATTGGTTTTCTCGGCGGTTTCTGGTGCTGGTGCGGTTGCGATATAGGTTGGTGTTTCGGTTGTCATAGTGGTTGAATTTGAGTTGGCGATAGTTGCATCGGTTGAAAGCAGTCGCAAGATTATTTTCTAAAAAGTTTATGCTTGAGTTTTGGTTCGGTGCGTAGGTGGCCTTTGCTCTTGAGGTGCTTCAAGAATGAATACCAGCAAAGCATTTCCTTGTGACCAATAGAATCGTGAGCAAGATATTCGTGGAGAGATATTGGTTTCATGCAAAGGGATTTAGTTCGGGATCTGGAATGGCATCGTTCTCGACTTCCTCAAAGTCAACTGACTCGCCACATTTCGGGCATTCGCCTGGGCTTATCTCTGCATCAGTCCATTCGTCGGCGGCGGCATAGTCAACTTTGAAGTCGTGCTGGCATTCTTCGTTCTTGCAAGTGTAGTCAATTCTCATGGCGTGGTTTCAGTTAAGGTTAAAGATCGAATCTAGGTGTCGATCAGTTGACATGGTAACGGCGGCGGTTTCGCTTACAAGAGATTTCAGCTTCTTTTTTAGCACAAGTAGATCGCGATGGATCTCTCTCGCTCGTGCGGTGCTGATTCTCACTTCGTCAAGTTCGTGATGCTCGGCGGTTCGTAGTAGGCTATAGAACAGAGGTTCTATACTGGAAACTAGGCGGTGCGTATCAGTAATCAATTCGGCGGCGGCGGTTTTCGTGGTCATTTTTTGGGTGTTGGGGTTGGTTTTTTAAGTGCATCCTGTAGCCAGGAGAATCCCGTGTTGTTTCTCGGCGGCGGCGGTTCTGGTGGTAGCGTTTCCCCTGCAAGATTGAATGGCATATCGGATTCGTGGATGAGTTGGAACTGATCCTGGGGGCGTGTCTTGGTTTTCATTGGTATATTAAGGGTGAAGGGTGGCTATCTCTTTTCCGTTGTCGGTTAGGGTGTATGGTTCGGATGGTGCGTGGTCTAAAAACCGATATATGCGGTGCAGGGATTCGGCATGAAGAACCGTTTCCCCTTCGGCGTTGGTGAGTCTGTATCTCATGCTATTTCCTTCCTTATCTGTTTTGAAAGGGTGCGGCGGTTTGGCTTGTTAAACTCTTCGGATTCTTCGACGCAAGGGAGCGCAAGCGTCAAAAGGTTTTCAAGATCAATGATTCTTTGATGGGCGGCGGCGAGTGTGTCGAGGGTTTCCCATCGTTCATCCTTTTCTGCTTGTGCAATTTCTGCTCCCAGCATGATTTTCAATGCGGTTTTCATAGTGTTTCAAGTTGTGAATTTATGGTGTCAATCTGTGCGTTGATGGTGTCGAGTTGAAGCAAGACTTTGGAAATGATGTCATCAAGAGATTCTGGGGATTCTGGTGGTTTTGGATTGGTGCTTGTGGGTGCTTGTGTGGTCATTTTGGTTTTATTCTGCGAGGAAATCACGAGCAGACTGCTCCAGGGTGGCAAAGAAGGAATCCGAGACGGCCTGTTCCCAAGTCGTGCAAAGTTCGTCCATCAATTCCATGTTTCCATCAGCATCGGGAAAGTATTCATACCCCATGCAAGACCAGAAAAGGTCGTTGCCATTCATTTCATCTGCCCATTCTCCCGAAAGGTTTGGGAGTTTGAAAGCATCGTAAATTGCAGGATCTCCGTCATCAAGTTGTCTCAAGACCGATTCTGCGGATTCTCGTTCGTGAAGATTTGCCCTTCCTCCCCATAAGTCCTGTATTGCCCATTCTGCGGCATTTTCTCCTGCTTTTGCTCCAAGCTTGGAAGCTCGGATGATTGCTTTTTCTTCGGGTGTTGTTGTGGTGTTCATGTTCTGTTTATTTGTTGAGGGTGATAAATGCGACAAAGGCCAAAAGAATTAGGGTGGGAATGATTGGCGCGAACAAGTCAAAAGTTCGGCGCATTTTTACTCTGCGATTATGGTTGGCAATTAAGGTTTCCATGTTAGTGATGTTAAAGTGTTGCTTTATCTGCGAGCTTTTCGCTGATTTTTCCCATTCTGTGCAAATTGTCCACAAAATCAATAAACCAAACTCGGATTGATGCGTTTTGGGCGTTCTGGCGTTTGGAAAAAGTCCCCTCCTTTCGTGCTAATGTTTCGAGGTTAGGGTGAGCGTTCCAAAATCCTTTTCTTATTTCTGCTTGGGTGGTATAGGTGTGCATGGTGTTGGGTGGTTTGGGGTTAGTCAATGCAAAGCGCGATCCCTCGTGAATAGTAGCAGTCTACTCGCTCACCTGCGGGGACATCCTGCGGCCTGATAAGGTAAAGGGCGCATCCCCTCGGATCTGTCTGGACATAGGATGAAACTGGTTTCCCCTCTAGGATTGCGGCGAGGCGTTTCAATGCTCCCTTTTCCTTGTCTGGATAGGGATAGCGGTTCCCCGTGTAATTGTGGACGACATAGGGTTTCCCTGTCTGCTCGTCGCGCTGAATGTCGCCATTGCATTCGTGTTCGTGCCACCTGTGCAAGGTCTTTTCGATGCGCAGAAGGCGGTCGGTTTCATCCTGCGAGAATCCCAAGGTTGCAAGGGATTGGCAGAGGTGGGTGTATCGTTGGGCTTGTCGTTTGTTCATGGTGTTCCTTTTTGGTTTGGTGTTGGTGTTTATTCAACGCTCTTTGTAAGCGAGGAAAGTTTTAAATTGGCCTCTTCACGAGTGGAAAAAGCCTTTTGTGCTATTGCTTCAATAGTGGTCTCAAACGAAAGTTTGATGCGCTTAAATCCGTAATCACTTACTCGGCACGTCCCCTTTGAAAAGTTGAATCTGTCAAAGTGACATTCGCGAACATGAAGAACGGAGGAACCGCAACGGGTCAAGACATAGAACGTGGAAGCCTTGGTGAGGGAATCAATAGGAATCATGGAAGCACTCTAAAAGAACCTTTGAGACATTGCAAGAGGAATCTTTCAACTATTTTCATGAGGTGAAAAGATTTTGAAAGAAAAGCGTTGACAGAAAAGAATCACCCATGGAGCAAGTGTTTAAGCACCCCTACAGCTCATGGCGTAAAATAGTATTGACACGAAAAAGGAGAGAGGATTATAATCCGAGAGCTGAAGGCTCGAGGAGAAGAGTAAATCATTTTAAGCTAGTCCATCGGTTTCCATAACCCAGGAAATCAACACCGATTGGCGAAGCCAACCCGAAGGGTGAGACGACCAAAGGGAGTCGAATCACCCCAAGCGAAGCGAAGGGGCAATTGAACCAAGGTTGACAAGGCTAGTTTACCTAGTATTAAATTCCTAGTTCATCATGTATAAAACTCTGACCACTAAACAAAAGAGATTCGTAGAAAACTACATCCTGAAGTCGATGAGCATCGCTGAATCTGTTAGAAGGGCTGGCTACAATGTCACAAGCGGACGATCAGAAGACTACGGTTCCCTAGGTTGTAGGATGCTGAAGACCGAAAGAGTTTCAAACTATGTATCCAAGCTGAAACAGAAGGTTTTCTCTAAAGATGTTCTTTCTATAGCTGAAAAGAGGGCTTACCTGGCGAGGGCTGTTAGAACGCCAGTTGGAGAGATAACAGAAGCTAGCGATCTTGCACAAGAGGTCACGTTTTCAGAGGGTAAGGAGGGAAGTAGCAGGAAGGTGAGGGCGGTAGACAAGCTAAAAGCTATCGAGTTAGATAGTAAAATAAGTGGTGATTTCTATGCCGATAGGAATGAGAATATAACTAATCCTTTTCTGTTCTTGGTTAGTCTTGGCAAGCAGTCTGGCGAGGTCTTACAGCAGGGTGAGGTGATGAGCAATGGTGAGAGAGTCGAGCGTGTAGCATTGCCGGCACCATCACCGGCACCGTCACCAGCACAAGCGACGATCAGCGTAGATGCCAAGCTAGTCGAGTAGGCTGAAAGACTGATCTGATCCGATCCAGGCATCGCACCAGCCAAGGCCTCCACAAGCATTCTTTCCAAGGAATCTCTTTCGGGTGGTGGGGGAGGGTAGGCGCACCTACGGGGGTGAGGCGTTTGTGCGACATGACCTAACCAAAAAAAATCAGTATTGAGGAGTTTCCTTATTTGAAAGATCCTTTTACTCCTTGACTAGATGATTGGGTATGGGATATGGATTGGTTAATGACGATGAGATACCCAGAGAGTGATTTTGCACGACCTAGCATAATGTTGTTAAGGTCGTTAGTGCATGAGCTTGGTAAAGATGCCAGTAAAGATCCAGGAGGATATGGAGGATTGAAGATGGAAAGGAAGAGGTTGGGAGATATATTAAAAGAAAATATAGATGATCCTAGACTTTCTGATTGGGATAGGGATATGATTCGTGGACTATGAACGAAGGAGAACTACTTATTACGTTATTGAATGCGGCTACTGTGGGTCATGTATTGCATTTGCAGAGTCGGATTTATTCGGAGCACAAGGCATTGCAGGGTTTTTACCAGGGGTTGCCAGATTTGGTGGATGGGGTTATTGAGGCATGGCAGGGACGGCATCAAGAGTTGGTGCAGTATCCAGATCAGATGGTGGAGGTGAGCGAGCATAAAGATTCGCTAGAGTATTTGATGTTTCTGAAGATACTGGTTGAGGAAGATCGGTATGTGTTGGGTGATGAGAGTGAGATTCAGAACTTGGTGGATGGTATTGCGGAGTTGATTGATTCTACTATTTACAAGCTGACATTCTTGAAGTGATTCACGAGTTTCGGAATCCGATGCCTGTGCTTACTCCTATGGGAGATGGGTATGCGATTTATGTCCAAAGCTCTGGAGTATTTGACAATGATGTATGGACGGTTTGTATGTGCGAGGATGGGTCTGTGAGGCACTTTAATACGGCGCAGGTAAAGATGTGGCAGAATGCTACCTTTGGGATTAAGGGCAAGGGATCTGACCAATAAAAAACCCCACCTAGCGATTAAACTAGATGGGGTGGTTTTAGTGGGGGCTAGTTATTAATAAACTGGTTTGCCGCAATCGCAACAGGTTTCATCTTCATCATCTTCTTCAACTTCAATGGAGTCATCAATGTAGTCGAGGAGTGTGACTAGGGTGTTGTGAACGGAGACAACGATTTGGGAGAGTTTTTCTACTTTGGGTTTGGGTTCTTGTTTAGTTGACATGGTGTGGTTTGGGTTGAGTTACAAATCCTATTCATTTGGATAAAAGTGTCAATGAATTGTAAGGTGGCTACGATGCATGGATTTGAACCATGACTAGGTGAGTCAAAGTCACCTGGGCTACCGTTACCCCACATCGTATTAATATTTCCTTGGGCGACCCCTACCCCTTGGCATATTGACCCTTTCTCGCCACGCTACACGCCCGTAGATCGTTTTTGTTGCTATCTCCTCTGGCATATCAAGTATGTGGCATTTGAGGCGTTTCTGATGCTCTGCTTCTAGTTTACCAACCAAGTCTCTATACTCTTCTCCTTGCCATGCCTTATGCAAGGCTTCTTTCATAATTTCTTGTTGATTCATTTATTTTAGAAAAAAGATTGACTATGAGAAAAAAATCTCTAGAAGGGGGTTTGTATGAGAAACATACTTGAAAACATTAACCTTGAAAAGTCGTGTGATGAATGCGGTGGAACTGGTCGTGATTGGTATGATGATGCCCAAGGGGAACCATGCTGGAAGTGCCAAGGAATGGGTCATATCGCTACTAATGAGGGCAAGGCTATCCTTCAACTCATTGCACATCATCAAGGTCATTTGTTACAGTTTGCTTAACGCTTCTTTTTGAGGGCTGATAAAAAGCTCTCAACGAGATACCCGATGAGGTAAGCCAACGCCTCGTCACAGGATTCTTTTTCTTTTACACCACACCTTTCTAGGATGTGGGTGGCTACATGAACACATTCATGGGTGAGTGTTCCTATCCAATGTGGATCTGATTTCCATTTGGTTAAAAATATGACATTTGGAGATCCAGAATATGTGCAAGCATCTGCCGTTTCAATACTTGGTATCAATGCATAAACTTCTGGCTTTAATGTATTATTGAACCATTCTTCTCCTTGTTCTCTATTTACATGCCAGACTAGCCAGCAACCACTTCTCCATACTGGTATATCTAGATAGAACTCATTTGGTTTCATTTTTAAAATAATGCCAAGTTGGAACAACTCCACAACCTGTTTTGACTCGGAATTTCTTTCTCTGAACTAATCCAGCTTTCATATACCTTTTAAGTCGAGAATCCATTGTGGTTTTTGGAATATCTTTTAGTTCTGCCAACTGTAGAACCGTAGCCCAACCTTTTGGTACATCATCTGTAATGACGCATTCAGTTTTATCTGCTTCATCTATCCAAGAGTAGATGGATGCTTTGAGGTCAGCTTCGCTAGGATTTAATCGGGCGGCTTTCTTTTGGCTCATAGGTTACAAGTTTGGTTGCTGGTAATTCGCCTTCTGAACATCCACGCCAATCGAGGATGCCGATGCCAGGGCGACATATGGCATCTCCCACAACTTTGTGTGCATATCTAGTAAGCAACTGCCAAGCAGGAGTTACCATGAATATGCCACTCCCATCGTTAAAGATTCCTCCCGTGTGTCGATGGCCTCGTAGATAAATTCTTGGAACCCTATGACCAACACGGGAGTAATTCTGTCTGGCATTGCCCATAGTAATGCTCATGGCTCCCGCTTCAAGGTATGCCCTAGAACTGGTAGGCATATGGTGAGCCATATCTATTAGAGTGCCATTGATTTCGATTAGGGCTTTGTCACCACACCATTTACCTTCAAGTTTGGTGGCAATGTATTCTTCCCAATTCTTAACATGGCATTCTGTGCCAGCAGTCAGATAGATTACAGCAGATGCCCTGGCAAGGGGATTAATAGCCTCTATAGCGGCGTTTGAATGATCTAGGCAGTCTTGGGCTACAACTTCTTTTGTGCCATGATGGATTCCTTCTAGGAGATCGCCATTAAGAAGTAATGCAAATGGGTCTTTTCCAAAGTGTTTGATCCCTTTCTCAACTGCATCTTGCCAGCATTGCCATAGCCATTGCTGATGGAGATTCTTTCCAAGACCAATCTTATTTCCTGTTTTGGTTTCAAAGCCATCGGGCCACAAACCAACGGATGATCCGCAATGGAGGTCAGAGACAACAATTGCTCCGACAATAGGTTTTTTAGTCATTAGATTGGTGAGGGAGACTTTGAGGAGGTCGATCCGAAACCAAATTCTCTAATAGAGTTGCCGCATCTCGTAAAGAGACTTCTTCATCCTTCATCATTTTTGCAAGAAGCTGACACAACTTTACTCGCTCGGTTAAATGGTGAAGATAACTGATTAGATCAAGCTGTTCATCTTTTAGGTTCTTGGCATACCACCCTGCACCAGCAGTCCAGAATTGGGTCTTATGCTCTTTACTACCTTTGATATATTTATCTTTTCCATCAAAGAATGCTTTCTCCCAAATATTCCAAGCATCTTCTTCTGGTGTCATATTACTTACCTCTAGGCTTTCTTTTTGTTTTTGCTTTGGGCTTTTGAACAGACCCATAACTAACTCTGGCAGGTCGCAGATTTGCATATGGTTTTGCTGATTGTGTGGTTGATGTTTTCATAGGCTGTTAAGGAATCGTTGCCATAGTCTTATGGGTTTGATACAGCCCGCAACATTGCATATGTGGCAAGGATATTCATGGCAAGCACTTAATTCTCTGCCGCATTCTGGGCATAACCTATTGATCCAGCAGATAAAACCAGCGAATATTTTCCAAGCCTTTTTCATTAAAAGTCTAGATAGCCAGCAAGACAGCTTACATCTGCGCCAGATAATTCATGTTGATCAGTATCTACAAAGATGATGCTCCACCCTTGTTTGTCAAACATCTCAAGCATCCACTCCATTGCTTCAACATAGGTATTTCGTTCTGGAAAGAAAGCTCCAGATATGGCTACCTTTTTATTGCCAGGGACTTTGATGATGTTGGTAACGCCGCATGATTGAAACTTCTTTGGAACAAGAATTACCTCACCTTGTTTCTCAACCTTCTTGAATGACTCCTTGCTCATGCCTTCTTTGCAGACAATGAATTTATTCTTCTCAAGGACTTGGATCACGCAATCAAGATGGAACAATGCTGGTTCCGTTTCATGGATAGGGATAATTTCCACTCCACATTTCTTGGAGATCCAATCATATGCATTGATGTCAGAGTGAATGCCATATCCACCAAAATAGCGACCTTCATCAAAACGGATTAGGTCAGCTTGGCCTTCTTGGAAGTAGGGAGGTTGGATAACAGTATAGCCACGCATCTCAAAGAACTTACGACCAGGTTCCTCTTCGATCTGGCGACCAGGAGCTTCCATCTTTGCCAGCACAATAAACGGATTAATAGCCGTAAAAAGATTAGCCGTATAGCTTTGATCCTGCGCTCCTTTAACGGGAGGAACTTCCAGAACCTTTACGTCAAGTGCCGTGAGTAGCCTCTTAATTCGTCCGTAATGGCTTGTGGCCCTCTTGATGTCAACCTTCTGCGGTTTCATATGGATATTGTTTGGAATCGCCGTAGAGAGGTATTTAGGCTCACACATCACTATGGATGGTTTCCTGCGATAGACTTCACCAACTGTATGGTTTGGAGCAATTCCAGATGTACCAAAAATAGTAGAAACAGATGAATCAACCTTGCCGTGGATTACGGAAGGAATCATAGATCCATTTCGGAACTCTTGTGTCTGGAATCTGGCCATATTTAGGAAATCATATACACGCCAGCACTAAAGAAAAGCAAAAGATTAAAGCAAATTCCCCCCTAATCCCCCCACTCCGTAGCAGGAAAGCCTGTCAGAAAAGAAAAGAAACTACTGCACCCCGAAATGGATGCAGGATGTTTCTCCTCTCTCTCATCGGGTAAGGAGTTTTGATTCTCCAAAGCCGCTGTTATTGGATCATCGTGGTACAAGTTCACGCCCATCCTCACTTGCTGTAACGGACAAGCCCCGCCGAGTGGTGCAACACTACAGCGGGGCTTTCTTTTTGTTTGAGGAAAGTTTTACCAGAATGTTGCACCATTCAGATGCGGTGAATATGCCACACAATCTCCGCAAGCGTCAACATCAAAAACCATCTGGATCAACAGATGATCCACCATAGCCCCAATCATCTTGTTCTTCTGCTTCATTGCCTACGCCATTTTTTGAGTACACAAGTTTTTCTTCCCAATCTCGGATTTCAAGAATGTCCAAGGATTCTTGTTCCTCCTCAAAAGTAAATTCTAACCCTGCTTTGCGTAGCATCTCAACCGCATAGGTCAAAGAATCAGCCAAATCGGGCGACTTCTTGATACGCTGTTTCATGTCTAGCTTCTTCTCAACAGCAACCTTTCTTCCCTTGTGGAAATAAAGCCTACTGCAAAGTTCGCTTACTATTGCGCTATGTTTCTCTACATCAATGCCAACTAGACTTTGCGTTGACATAGCTGTATGAACTTGGAACCAAGACTCCGTAACACGGCGATCATATGCTTCCTTGGCAGTCCGTTTGTCTAGGTTGCTGATTTTCCTGTCCGTAGGCATCCCCATAGATGAAATAGGATGAATGAACATAGCCTCTGGATGAAACTTGCCCCATTCAATGATTATGGCGCGTAACATTTTCCCGCCATCCCCAGAAATATCCAATCCAAAGTCCCTTGGATGGATTCCATACTCAACGCAATCTTTTACCAACTGCATTGCAATAGATTCCTCAAACACATCACCAACAGATGAGCTATATTCTCTTGTTCCAAGGTAGAAGCCAACCCTACGACCAGTTTCATTTGGCCCATATCGACAAAAGGTAGCCGCACACCTATCTCCTCCAGCAGTAAATGCAGGGTCAAAGCCGCAAACTACCTTTGTTCTATCGCTCCAGGTAGGTTCCCAAGCAATATCGCACCCTTGGATGAATTGTTTTGAGAAAATTGTGAGTTCTACAGAACTATCGGGCCACCAACCATAGACATTTCGCCAGTATTCTAGGGCATTCTTGTTTCCATAGCATCGTTTAAGGGTATTTGCCTCACCTTGGATGGTCAAAAACCTATCAAATGGTGGTATTTCGGCATCTGGAACTTTGAAATTGGGACTATCTTCTCCAGAAAGGTGCAAAGCAACCCCTGTTCTGGTTTTCCATTTATGGGTATATCGGTTTACAGCATCCCATTCCATTGGATCATCTGGCTGGCATAGTTCTGTATGGGGATTATTGGCAGTATTTGATGGGTTTGCCATGCCTCCAAAGATGAAATCTGGGTTTGCTCCAAGGTTTACACGGGTATCAAGAGCGTAAAGATCCATTTCAGCCAACTCATCAAGAAATAGCCTCATCCTAGCGTTCTTACGACCCCTTGTATTTTCCACAGAGCGTTTTCCCTCTCCTCCACGGGGGAATGCCAAGGCTTTTATGGCATTTGTATAATCTCTTTCCGAATCACGGGTATCAATTGACTCAAAAACAATCATCCTTCGATACTCAACAAGGTTTCCAATAGAGACATCTTTGCCATATTTTGACTGTAGATTACGCATGGCAATACGATAAAGAGTGCAAACCTTGCCCCATAATCGGTCTTCTGAAGCGTCTAACGATGTAGATGCAACATAAGTTGATGTGCAATCTGGAGCACAAAGCCAATCAACAACGATACAAGCCGCCACAGAAAAGGTTTTTCCACTACTTGCACAACCTGCAATTCCCCAATCATTCTCATTACAGAACAAATCAATAATGTCTATTGCGTAATTGTTTGGTATTCCTTGTGAGTGGAGCAGAACATCGTTGCCATAGATCAACTGAAAGCAATTAATCATGTGCTGTGCTGGATTAAGCAAGCCACATTGATCCATTTTTATGCCCATTTTGATCCGTTCACGCCTTCCAAATTCTCCACGGGTCAAGCGGTAAGCAGTAAGCTCACGAATAAATTGTGGAACAGTCTCCAAAAAAGAAAGTCCATATGTTGTATCTTGAGGTGGTTGCAAACTAAAGCCGTTGTATTCCATGAGCAAAAAGTATTGACAACTTTTATATAAGAAAGCAAGAAGGAGGTTCAAACATGAAGCTCAAAAATCCTAACGACGCAATCCCTGGTGGTCTTTGGTATCAATACAGCGACGATAAAGGTAATACCTATCGCGTAAATGGAATGGATCTTACTTTTGGAAAGCAGTTTATTCAAAAAGTGAAAAGCGACATGACTAATAAGAATGTTGCCATTCCCGAAAATTTAGACTATTTGGTAGAACAGCAAATTTGTCAACGCATTGCGGGACAGTATTGTTGGCAAGAAGCTGGCGATGCCGTTGCGAATGTAATTCATAAATTTGCACATCTCGGTGATAAGGTAGCTTCTACATTTGGCATCAATGCCCAATTAGAAACACGGGCAAAGAATTGTCCAGCCTGTCAAAAGCGTAGAGAAGCACTCAATAAAGCAATCGGATAATGGCTAAAACAAAAAAGATCGTTCAGACTGAAGGGGTTTCCTCTTGGGGTTTTAATAGGATTAACTCCAATGGTGTTGCTCCTACTAGCCGAGTTCAAACTGCAAACGATGCTTTTACTATTTGCTGGAATCTTCGACTAGACAATGCTGGTCGTGAACGCAAGTGGGGCCGCATCTACAAATGTTATAAAGGATTCCCTCCTACGGATTATAGCCAAGTAGCTTCTCGCCAACTTTCTGGAATGAGCAATGTGCCTTTCCGTCAGATGAAGTTTATTGTTGATAACCAAAAGTCCAGTTTTGTGGATATGGTTATGGAGCGTAATACCGCCGCTACAATTACTACCAAGTTAGGAAATCCTACAGAAAAGAAAGAATGGAGTGATTTAATTGGTCTTGGATTTGATCGAATGCTTCGCTCTTGGACATCATACAACTACAATGTTGAGTTGGATGTTGAAGAAATGACCCTGTATGGAAAGGGTTTTGAGATTGCCGAGGATAGGGATGGATGGCCCACAAAGAGTTTTCACAACTCTAATGTTCTGATTCCAGATAAAACATATGCCGATCTCACGAACTTGGGTGAGATGTGCATCAAGCGTAGCTACACACCCCTTGAGTTCTGGCTCAAGATTACTGGCGGGGAAGAAGATCCAGTAAAAGCAGAGCAACACGCTACTGATATGGGGTGGAACTTCTGGGCTTGCGTAGATGCTTTGCGAATGTTCACTACCAACTATCGTAATACATATACCAATACGGAATGGTTGCGAGATGTTGCCAGCGGTAACATGAATCTTTCTCGTCTTTATACTCTTCGCATTGAATTGTATGAGCTTTACATCATGGAGTTTAATGGAAGCATTTCAAAAATGCTCCTACTACAGAACTATGGTGGTCTTGTTCTTGGATACAAAGAGAATGGTCGAAAGGATCTTACTGAAGAAGAATACCGTGACCAAACAGGATTCCTTTACTACAAAAAAGATTGGGTAGAAAAAGATGAAGATGGTTGGGCCGACATCATTGCCCCAATGTGTGATTCTACTGGATCTGGAATCTGGCATGAAATTCAAGGGCTTGCTGAAGCTGTTTTCATCCAATGTCGAGCCTATGACATCCATATGAATCGCTTCATGGATGCTGTAGATTGGAATACACGCCTCATGTTTAAGGGTGGTTCTGCTGAAGCTACCAAGAAACTTAAACAAATGGAGTGGATGCCTTGGATGGTTCTCCCGCAGGATGTTGAGCCACATCAAGTATCGGTAAACATTCCTTTCCAAGAAGTGCTTGCTGGAATCCAATTTTACCAAGCTGATTTGTATCGTGGAATCGGTGCATACAATATTGGAATGGCAAACAAAGGTGGCAAGTCTCGGACAAAAGGAGAAGCCGAACTTGATGCCGCTGAATCTGCAAAGCTCCAGGGAACCCAGATTCGCCGTTTTAACGACAACCAAACCCGTTGGCTCAAGATGCTATTCAAACGCATGAGTCGCACCACAAAAGGTGGCTATGGATACAAACTCAAGGAGAAGTTTGTTGATTTCATGGAAGAAAATGGTGTTCCCAAGGAAGCATACAAGTGGGAAAATATTGAAAACATTGAGAGCAATATGCTTTCTGGATCTGGTAGCCCATCATACAAGTTGATGGCGGCTCAACAGACTGTTTCCCTCACAGGCATGACTCCCATGAATGAGGGTCAAGCAAATGCTATTGCTGATGCTATTGCCGCACTTAATGGTCGCCAGAATGTCAGTCGCTATGTGCGTCAAACCAAGGTGGATATTCCAGATGAGCAGGGAATTATTTCAATGGAAAATATTGGAATGACTGATCCAAAAGGCAATGTGGCAAACTTCCGTGTTTATCCAGATCAAAATCATGTGGAACACTTTAAGGGTCATATTCAAGATGCCGCCGCATCAATGCAGGAAGCCCAACAAGCACTTCAATCTGCTGGAGTTAATCCTCAAGCACCTACTCGTGGACAAGAAGCACAAGGAGTATCTGATGAGGCTATTGAGCTTATTAAAGACATTTATGCTTGCCTCATGCGTTTCAAGGGGCCGCATATGGTTGCTCATCTTCAGTTTATTCAGAAAGATCCTTCCAAGAAGGAGCTTGCAAAGCAGTTTGGTCAGCAGATGCAACAGCTTCAGCGTGGAACAGATGAACTTGGTAGCCAGCTTGCACAACTTGAGAAAGCTAAACAACAACAGCAGGGTCAAGGTCAGAATCAAAGCCCAGAAGATATTAAGTTACAGGCTCTTGTTGCCAAGCAAGCAATTGAAACTGATAGTCTCAAGAAGAAAGAAGACATCAAACTTGCGGCAATGGCACAAAAGGCACAGCTTCATAATGCCAATGCAATGGAAAGGGTGGCAACCGATCTTGCTACCAAGAGAGCTAAAGCCGCAAATGACATACAGATTCATCGTGCAAAAGCCGCCCATAATATGCAAGCATTGCAAGATCAACATGAACAAGAACTTGGTCAGCAACAGCAAATGAATGCCCAAGATATGATGGCACAACAACAAGCCATCCAAGGACAAGAGGCAGTAACCCAAAGCAACCCGCAAATAGGACAAGAGAATGGATAAAAATGTAATCAACCTAGCCGCCGCAATTATTAATGATCGTCGCTATAGCGAACTTAAAAACGGATTATACGAGGAACTGGTAAACAAAGACCACGCAACTGTAGTTGCAGTATTCCGTTCATTGCAGGAATGGGCAACAGATGCAGAAGACAATACCTTTTCTGCTTCTGATAAACCAAAGCTAATAACATCAAAAGTAGGGTCGCATGATCTAGACATAGATCCCGATCTTGATGATAGTCTTTCTGAAGAAGAAATTAATTCTCGTAAGTAACCACACAAACCAAAAACAACCATGTCTGAAACCGCCGTTGCCGAACCCGTAGCAAAACCAGCACCACAATTTGATGCTTCCGCTGACAAGGCCGCAAGAGATGCCGCCGTCAAACAGGCAGATGCATTTTTCAAATCTGACATCAAGGACGCGCCAAAAGGAAATCCATCTGATCTTTTCAAAAAGATGGCAGAGAAGTTGAATCAAGATACTACGCAATTTCAAGAAAAGGTAGATGCAGAAAAGGATGCCGCTAAAGAGGCTCACGACAATAGGCCAGATCCAGAAACAAAGGCTTCGCTAGTAGAGGACGAAAAGAAGCCTGGCTACATCAAATCCCTCAAGCAAACTAACGAACAGCTTGCCAAAGAAGCCGCTGAACTAAAACAGAAAGTTGCTGAATACGATAAAACCAAGCAGGAAATTGAGGAGCTTCGTTCCAAGATCGACGATAGCGAAAGCAAAAAAGAAGTAGAAAAGCTACGCAAGGAACTTGATAAGGCAGTTAAAGAACGCCAAGAGCGTGAAGAAGCATTGAGCAATGATCTTGAAAATCTTCGACAAGCCAATGCTCTACTTAATCTTCCTGCTGATCCTAATTTCAAGCGTGATTATGATGCCCCAATCCTTAATGGTTATAACCAAGTAAAGATGATTGTTGGTGAAGATCAGACAAGCCTTACAGAGTTTTCAAAAGCCATTGCCGCATATGAACAATCGCTAACTTCTCAAGATCAAAATGAAAGAATGCGTCAAAGTGAGATTTCCAAACAGACTCTTAATGCCATATACGAGAATCTCTCTCCTATGGAACAGGCTAAATTCCAGAGCACAGCTTACGATGTTCTTGCTAAAATTGAAGCTAGGAATGAAGCCTTAATCAATTGGCAAGTTACCAAAGCACAGATTGATGAAGAAAGATCGCATCGTGCTTCGCTAACAAAGTCCCAAGTAGGAAAGCGTTGGCAAGACGCATTGGAACAAGCCAAGAAACAAGTTGACATTTCTTACCCAGAAGAGATTGCAAAGATTCTGGCCTCACATCAGTACGATGATGATACAACTGAAGATGAGATGATTGCTGAAGCCGCATTGCGTGAGAATAGCAATTATGCTCCAGAGCAAATTACCCGTGTTCTACAACAGGGTGCAAAATTTAAGAAAGCCAAAGCCTATAGTTTCGCTCTTGAAAAAGAGAATATGGAGCTTAAAGAAACCATTAAGAAAATGCGTGGTTCTTCTACTGGTGATGGAACAATTGGATCTTCTTCTGCGGGTAAAGCAAATGATGCAGAGGAAAAAACTCCTGCCGCATTGTTTGCTAAATTTAGAAATAGATAGTTTACATATTAGATTTTACGCATAATATATTATGCATGAGATTGAAATGTGGGGACACCCGTAAAAAAGATAATAAGATATTCTGGGCTTACGACCGATCCTCAAAAAATGGAGAAAGGTGGTTAAGCCCAGAACAGTTTTTGCATTACAAGAAACGCAATTCAGAAACATCAAAAGATTGTTACAACAGAAATCCTAAAGCATTTTGGGATAGAAGCAGAAAAGCTGACTTAAAAAGAAGGTTTGGATTAACTCCTGATTTGTATGAGAAAATGCTCATTCAACAAAAAGGAGTATGTGCAATTTGTAAAAAACAATGTAAAACAGCCGAAAGATTGTGCGTTGATCATTGTCACCATACCAATAAAATAAGAGGTCTTTTGTGCCGTAGATGCAATGCAGGAATAGGCCATCTTGATGATTCAATTGATTTATTGAAAGAGGGAATAAAATATCTAAAAAAATATAGTTGACGCATATGAATGTTTTTAGTAATAGTCGCATATCTGGATTGGTAGCTGTTTTAACAATTACTGATTTCAGCCAAAGCACCATATCGGATAGCGACCGATGTAAAAAAACAAGCGGGGTGTGAGGTTGACATCAGCAATTGAAGTAACAAATACCCTGCGAGGTTGCCAGTCGCTAATAACCAAAACCGTGTTTTGGAGAGGCGACTCTTTTCAAGGCACACAACTTAACAAATAACACAATTAATTATATGGCACAAAATGGAGTAACATTCTCTAGCTGTCAGGATGTGGATACCCTTTTTAGGGAAGCCCGTACCTATTATAACCCATTCTTCATCAAGAAGATGGCCATAAATAGTATTTACTATGGTCGTCTTGAAACCGAGACTTGGCCTCTGAATACCCTTCCGACCCAGAAAGCATTCCGCTTTGGTCGTGGATGGTACAATCCAGATCAGCCTTGGCAGGAAGTTCAGTCTGGTCGTTGCATTCAGAATGCTGATGATGTTCAGTTTGAGTTCATTGCTCACCCTGGTACGGAATCCTACAGCTTCAGCCTTTTCACCAAGGCAATGCGTACCGATTGGTATCAGCTTACTGATTTCATGTATCGTCTCTTCCCTCAAGAGGAGATGGATCACATCATGGCTACCAATGTCAACATTACCAAGAATGTTCATGAAGAGTTCGCTCGTTCCAACTGGATCGGTGGTGCTGGACACAAGTGGGTTCCGATCAGCAATGGTCAGTCGCTTGTTTCTTGCGTGACTCCAGATGATCAGATGTTCATCGTTCAACCTTTCGAGGGTACGAACGAGGGTTCCTTCAACATGGGCTATGTTTATGTAAAGCTCCCTGCCAGCCAGCTTAACAACATCGGTCTTCTTTCTCTGGATACCCTTGATGACATCCTCATCAACCTCCAGCGTGAAGATGACGCTTATCGTCTTGATGTGAGTGAGGCCGCTGGTCGCCCTCTCCTTGAGATCATCGTTCCCGATGCCCGTGTCCTTCGTCAGCTTTGGCAGTATGCCAAGCAGTCTGGTGGATGGTGGGAGAGCGTTAGCGATTTTGATGACAAACAGCTTCAGTACTCTTTGGGTATTGATCGTGTTATCGGAAACTACGCTTTCTGCAACGACATCAATGGCGTTCGTCTGAATGTGGATTGGACTTATAATGCGTCCCTTCCAACCTTCAATGTCAATGATCCTACGACCTGGCCTCGTCTGGTGCGTGTTCTTCCTTATGTTCCTGTGACCACCGAGCTTGGTTGCAAGTATGTTCAGAACCCCGCCTTCAACTATGCCGACTTCGGTATCACCAATCCTTGGGTCAACAAGGCCATGATCAAGTGGATCAGCCCTTCCCAGAGTGGTATTGGTGAGGCTCAAGGTATGACCCAGAACTACGCTGGTGATTGGGAGTGGAAGAACCCAGATTGGGAGTGCAACATCAAGCGAGATCAAGGTTTCTTCTGGAACCAGTTCCGTATGGGTATGCAGTTCCAAGATCCTACGCTTATGCATTCGATCCTTCACAGGTTGAACAATGCACAGCTTGTGATCCCTGCGGCTTGCAATCTCGCCCCGAACTACACCCCGCAATACACCCCCGACTGCTATGTCTGCTCGGATGTGATTACGGAGCCTATCTAACCAATTAAGGGAAACATCCTATGTCACTTAATCCTTCGATCTACGCACCATCGGATGTCTTGAACGCCCCTGCCCTGCTTTATGCGGGGCAAGGGCAACCCTTGACAACCTATACTGGAGTAATTTCTGGAGCTAGTGGAGCATTTAGCATTCCTAGTAGTGCTATTTCTTGGTCTATCTCTACCAATGCCGCATTTACTGGAAGCATTAATGGACTAGCAGTTGGTACTGCTACTAGCATTCATCTTTCTGGAAATGGGACTTTGGTTGCAGATATTCTGCTCACCACTACCGCTGGAACTCTTTATTATACTTATACCCTCGACAATGTTGTGTATAACACTCCTAGCTACTACTAAAACTTAACTTAACTATATAATATGTCCGCTACTACTACTCCCCCCGTCCCTAACAACCTTACACAGGTTCGTTTCGGCCCTGTCTCCGTGGATTTCACGAAAGCAGGAGCCACCGTCATCGGTCAACTGGAATACGATCAGAATGTCTTTATCCCGACTTTCGCTACGATTGTTTATACCAATGCCGCTGGAACCAATGGAACCGCCGCTGTTGTTGCCCTTAATAATGGCACAACTGGTCACAACATTGCTACTGCCACCCTTCCTGCAACTCCCGTTGTAGCGATTGATGGTACTGGAAGCCTTTCACAGACGATTCTTGCTCCTGCAACGAATGGTTATGTGCTTGGTCAAGTTCCCGTTGGAACCAATGGAACCAATGGAGCCGCATCTGTTCAGAGCCTTACTCTGAATGTTGCGACTGCCGCTGTTCCTGCACTTGCTACGACCAATCGTGCAACTGCTAACAACATCAGCACTCTGACTGTTTCGAGCGTTCCTGCTTGGATCACCGCTGGTGCAGTTGTTGATGTTCTTACGGTTGGCAATGCCGCATACAATGGTACTGTTACCGTTCTGTCTGCGACTGCAACGACCTTCTCATACTACAATCCCTCGCTTACGACCGAGGCTTCCACGGCTGATACCGCTGGACGCATTGGTGCGTTGACGGGCGATGTGTATGTCGTTGGTCTTCTTCAGTAATTAAATTATGGGGCGAGGGTTCAATCCCCTTGCCCCATACCTATTGGACTTCTATAATTTATATCAATGAGTATTTACGATAACTCTACTGCTGGTCTAGGTGGATGGAATACAACAAATGAATCCGAACAACTTTGGAACATTTGGAATGCTACCGCTGGTTTCAATCTTCCTACCTATACGGAAGTCCAATTTTCTAACTATAATAGCGGAACTCCTCCGCAACCAGGGCTAATTACCTGTCTTAATCAAGGAGTTGTTGTGGCGACGATTACTATCACATTTGATGGTAGCAACAACATTACTGATATTCTTCGTACTACCTAATCATGGCTTCTCCCCTGCTGGTTGATCTCCAAGCCTACTGGAACCTTAATGACAATGGTTCTGGGGGTGTATCATTGTTGGATGTAACGGGCAATGGAAATAATTTTACTGCACAGGGTACTGGAACAACTTTAGGTGCTGGAATTATTGATGGGTGTGCTAATTTTGATGGGAGTGGGTATTTTTTATCGGGTACAACATTTAGTGCATCTTCTGCACTTACCTATGCTGGATGGATAAAATCCACTAATATTGGTGAAATTGGAGTATGGGGGCAAATAGGATATGGTATCGCAGGTACTGGTTATAGACTATTGGCAATTGGTGGTGATATTTTTTTCCAAGCACCAAATGCAGATGTTGTAAGCACTACAGGAGGAACTTATAATGATGGAGCGTGGCATTATGTAGTTGGGATTTTTGATGGAACTGATTTTTCTTTGTATGTTGATAATGTATTGATTGGATCTGCGGGTGGAACCACAGGGCCATCTTCAATTCCATTTTTCCTTAACTTTAGTGGAGATACTGGCCCTCTTTCCGCTTGTAGCATTGATGAAGTTGGTGCTTGGACTCGTGCGATTACACCAACTGAAGTTGGTGATCTTTGGAATGATGGAGCAGGAATAACTTATCCTTTTGCAACTACATTATATTATAATAATGCCGAAAATGATGGCGATTGGGGTAATATTTTAAACTGGTGGAAAGATTCTGCTTTTACTATCCAAGCAATAGCTCTTCCAACAAGCGTTGATCTTGTTAATCTTTACAATCAAGTTACTCAAAACACACAAGGAGCTGATCAATGCTTTTGCAATGATGCTTCTTTCTGGTCTGCTGACTTTGGTGTAGGACTCACGCTTCAATCGACGGGCATAGTCAATATGCAGGGATCTTCAGTAATGGCTGGAGCCACCACAGATGGAGTTTCCATGCATGATTCATCAACTTTAACTGCGACTTCAGTTATTGATGGAAATGTAACAATGAGGGATGCATCTAGAGCTTTTGGATCTATCCTTGGAAATGCAACAATCTATTATGATGGTGGAGATGGTCAATTTCCTATTGGGGGTACTGTTGGTGGAACAGTAACTTATATTGGGTGGCCCGCTTCAAGCCCACAATGGTTTAATGATAGCGTTACTGTTGGAGGTGCTGGCAATGGCGATTGGAGCGATCTTGCAAATTGGTGGGCTGATGATACTTATACAACCCGTCCTAATCCAGCACTCCCAGACGCATCTACGGATGTTTATATCGGAAATGGTGATGCAACTATTGCAGTTAGACAAAATACAGGAACGCCAAATCCAACTGTTAATTCAATAACAGTAAACCAAGCAGGAATTGGAGATGTTTCATTCGCTCCAATGTCATTTACTGTAACAAATGGCATGGTTTTAAATAATATATCTGAAATTGTAAATTTAACAATATATGGAAATGTTACCGTTAATACTGGATCGTTTGTTTTTGATTCAATAATTAATGGAAACGCTACATATACTTCAGCGACATCTTTGCAATATACATGGCAAGCATCCGCTAATTCTTTGGGCAATCTTAATGAGGGTGCAACATATGGATCTACTGGATTTTTCGTAAATATCTCTGGTGGAGGTGGTGGTGGAACCGCCCTTGGAACTAACTGGATTTCTCGATTGCTTCATCTTCCTTGGTTTATTAATGTATAATTATGATTACTCTAACTTCTCCTATTACGATTGCTCCATCCCCTGTTCACGGCAAGCCACTCAAGCCAACTACGCTTACAAACATTGATTATAGCGTTAGTTACGACAATACCCAACAACAAGCAAATGCTCGTCTGAAAGGTGTTAATGTCAGTTTGACGCTTTGGAGTCAGCATACAAATCCTCCCTATTCTTCAATAGGTCAGTTTACTGATGCCGATACTGATGCCCGTATAAGCGAATTGCTTAATGTGAAAGCTGGCAATGCCGCAATTGAAAAAGCGATTTTAGCATTGTTTCCTCAACCTTATAAACAAATATAGTCATGGTACACCATATTGATACTGCCGCTACTGGAGCTATTGGAATGACTGCACCCCTTGCCGCCGCCGCTATTAGCCTTGATCCAATGATTGATCTAGAGCTTCGTATAGCTTCTATGGTTATTGGTATTTTTGTAGGTCTTGCCTCATTTGCAAAACTTCTTTACGACCTTTACAAAGATCATAAAAATAGGAACAAATGAAAACTGCTCATATCATTGCTGTTATTGCAATGTTGTGTGTGGTTGGTTGTTCTCATAAAGAGAAGACAACCTACACGGCCCCATCTATTGTTGGAGTTCGTACTTCGGTTGAAAAGCTCAAACCTCTGGTGAAGTTAGAGGGACAGAAAGCTGTCAGCAACCTAGAGTCTGCTATCACGGCTTATGAGGTGCAAGTTGACCAGCAAGCCAAGGATCTAGCGAAAGCACAGAACGATGTTGTGTACTGGCACAGCAAGCAGGAAAAGGCTCTAAAGGAATTATGGTTCTGGAGGGGCATTGCTATTGTTTCCATCTTGTGCGTTGTTGGTTACATTGGGATTAAGACAGCATGGCGGTTCGCTCTCTAATTGAGAAAAAGCTGGATCAGCCAGCATCCAAAAGCAAAAAGGCTCTATATGCAGGGTTTGCTGGACTTGGTGTAGTTATTGTTTTCCTATTAGCCTCTGGACTTATCCTTAAACACGCCGAGGTTGCTAAAGAAATTGTTGAGCTTGCGACTACTTCAATCATGGCTTTTATGGCTTTGTCTGTAACGCTTATAACGGGACAGGCTTGTTTTGATTGGAAAGCAGTATCTGCACTTCAAAATATATCCGTTGACGAAAAGATTGATTCTAACGCTGAAGCTCCAGAGGTTGAGGTGAATCAAAGGGTATTTAAGCCTCGTTATTTTGATGACCACTCGATTTAGAGATAAGATTATCCCTTGGTTATTTGACCATGAGGGAAGAGAATTTGAGAATGACAAAGACGATCCAGGTGGTGCTACCCGCTATGGAATCGACCAACGATCTCATCCCAATGTTGATATTAAAAACCTTACTGCTGAACAAGCTACAGACATTTACTGGAATGAGTGGGTAAAAGATGGATGTGAACATTTGCCAGCACCTTTAGATTGGTTATTCTTCGATGCGTGTGTTAATTGCGGAATAGGTCGAGCACAGCAATTCCTTACAGCATCAGCTAGAGATCCAAAGAAGTTTCAGCAAGAAAGGATAGATTTCTATAATAGATTGGCTGATCAAAAGCCAAGACTAGCAAAATTTAGAAAAGGTTGGATTTCTAGGGTTATAGACTTGTCTAGAATTACAGGAATAGTATAGTGTAACGCCGATGCAGTATCCCCAAAACCAGACTTGTTGCAATAATTATTCGACCTACAGCGGTTGCTATACAGGTTGTGGGCAAACCATGCCAATTGTTCCTGGGTCAAACCCCGCCCTCCAAACATGGAATGGTCAAAGGTTTGTAGTAGCTGATGGTTCTATTACTAACCCAATTATATTACCTTTTCTTCAAGTAAATGGAGGTCAACCATCAAGTTTAGTTGGATCAAATCCTCAAGCACAAATATCATATTATTCGCCAGCAAACCTAACTGTAGGATTGGCAACTAATGCAACTACCGCAACTACATCTATTAATATAGCTGGTGGTGCATCTGGAGAAATTCCTTATCAAACAACAAGCGGAACAACAGGATTTACTTCTATTGGAACAAATGGTCAAGTTTTGACATCAACTGGTGGTGGAACTCCTATCTGGACAAATGCTCCAGCCGCCACAACAGCACAAGCCATTAGCGGAGGATCTGCTGGACAAGTTATTTACCAATCTGCTGTAGATACTACATCATTTGTTTCTGTTGGGTCTTCTGGTCAAGTTCTTGTTTCTAACGGAACATCTTCTCCTTTTTGGTCAACCAATATTTCTGGTAATGCCGCTACTGCTACAACTGCTACTACCGCTACTGGCGTAGCTACTGCATCTGTTACATCTGCTGGACTTGCACAAGATGTAGGTGCAAATACATGGGTAGTCAAATCTTCAGCATATACTGCTTTGGCTGGAGATAGAGTTGCTACTAATACTTCTGGTGGTGCTTGGACTTTGACTTTGCCTACATCTCCAGCAACCAATACTATGGTGACTGTTGCTGACAATGAACATAACTGGTCAGTAAATAACCTTACTGTTTCTCCTGGTGGGTCAAATACAATTGAAGGTTCCGTTCAAAACTTAATCTGTGATGCAAGTGGATATAGCTTTTATCTGCTTTACAATGGAACTACTTGGAGAGTTCTAGTATAATTCAAATCATGCCTTGCCCTCCTCAAGTACCCATTAGTGTTATTCCTCCTGTTTCTCAAGGGGTTGGGCCGATTCTTTGGCAGAATGGGAATCAAGTAACTCGTCTGAATATCCCACTCAATCCTAGCTGGCTTGTTTATGATGGAACAACAACTAGATGGGGTGATGGATCTTCTGCATCTCCTGTTTATCTTCCAAATATTGAAGAATATACAACTCTTCCATATATTGTTGGAGTAACAAGTTCTGGTCAAATTGCTAAAACCCAATTGGGTAGCACTTCGGTGGCATCAAATGTTTCTGGTGGAACGCCTGGTGCATTGCTCTATCAATCAGACCCATCTATTACTACTAACTTGCCCATTGGCACTACTGGACAAGTTCTTGTAGTTAATGGATTTGGAAATGCTCCATCATGGGTAAATCAGTCAACTCTTTCTGTTGGAAGTGCAACAAATGCATCTAGCGTACCATACTCTGGCCTTACTGGTAGTGTTCCAATTTGGAATCAAGACACTACAGGAAACGCCGCAACCGCTACCACAGCAACAACGGCAACTTCCGCTACAACAGCTACTACGGCAACAAATTTAGCTGGAGGAAATGCTGGTGAAATTGTTTACCAAAGCGGAGTTTCTGCTACAACCTTCCTATCTCAAGGAACCGCTGGACAAGTTCTGTCCTGCAATGGTTCTGGAGGTCTTGGGTGGATTACAAACTCTACCACATCTTCTTCAACCAATAATATTAACGGAGGTGCGGCTGGAGAGGTTGTTTACCAAACTGGAGTAAACACAACTGGATTTACTGGAGTTGGAACTACTGGACAAGTCCTTGTTTCAAATGGTGCTGGTGCTCCAACATGGTCAACAAATATCTCTGGAAATGCGGCAACAGCTTCTAGCGTTCCATATTCTGGGTTGACAGGTACGGTTCCTACATGGAACCAGAATACTACTGGTAATGCGGCTACCGCATCTTCTGTTCCATATTCTGGCCTCACGGGAACTGTGCCAATCTGGAACCAAAATACCACAGGCAATGCGGCTACATCAACGACTGCCACAACAGCTACGACTGCTACAACGGCTAACGGAGTTGCCGCTGGCTCTGTAACCCCTGCTGGACTATCTGCCGCCGTTGGAGCTAATGCATGGCTTTCCAAAACATCTACTTATACGGCACTAGCAGGAGATAGGGTTTCTGCATCTACAACTGGAGGGGCATGGACGCTTACGCTTCCTACATCTCCAGCAACAAACTCAATGGTAACGATTGCGGATGGAGGAAATTATTGGGGAACAAATAACCTTACGGTTGCCCCAGGGGGTGCAAACACGATCCAAGGAGTGGTACAAAATTTGATTTGTAATGTAAGTAGCTATAGCATTTACCTTCTTTATGATGGAACTACATGGCGAGTTTTGGTATAAGCCTTGACTGCCTAATAAAAACTCTATAACTTTTAACGAAATGTCTTGCGGATGTAACAATAACGGATGGGGAGGATGTGGATGTGCTAATACTGTCCAGTATGCACCTCCTGCTTGTAACCCTAATTTCCCAACGGCTTGCCAAGCACTTGGTGCTGGAACAATTCAGCGCGTAGTTGGAGAAGATTCTGCTTATTGCAAATATACCGTTCCTACACTCCAATCCAATAGCATCCTTTTTTACAATTCCTCGACTGCAATTTTGAGTTGGGCAAACGGATCTGTTGCTAATCCTATTTTCTTGGGTAATGGGTCTGGTCAAGCAACGGCATCTTCTGCTGTTCAATTGCAAGCAACAACTCCTACTGGACAACTTGTTACTTTCAAGCCAACCACATCTACAGAAACACAATTTCCTATTGTAACTGCTGGTGGATCTACGACAAATTGGGGAACGATTGAGAGTATTGTTCCAAACCAAGGAATTGTTTACAAGACAGGTTCAACCTCTGATGGATCTCTTGCCGCAAATACTGTTTATCAACTTACTGGAACTAGTGGTCAGTATGTGAGTTTTGATTCTCTTGGCAACCCTGTTGCTGTTGCTCCTGTCCTTAATCAAAGCTATATTGCTAAATCTGGAAATTACCAAGCAGTAGCTGGAGATCGAATTGCGGCTGATACAACAAGTGGAGCATGGGTTTTGACCCTTCCTCCTGCTCCATCAACTGGAACTGTTGTAACTGTTGCAGATGCAAATGCAACTTGGACAACAAACAATCTTACGGTTTCTCCATCATCTGGGAGTACAATTGAAGGTTCTGTTCAAGATTTCATTGCAGATGTTTCTAACTGGCAAGTAACTTTTTACTTTACAGGGTCAACTTGGACAATCATTATCGCATAAACAATGAGCATTTCACTATCTAGTCTTGTAAATCCTAATCAGCTAACTCAAGGAACTGCTGTAACGGCAACTGGAACCGCTATTGATTTTACTGGAATACCTTCTGGCGTTAAGCAAATTTCCGTTTTGTTTAATGGGGTAGCCACAAGCGGACTCCAAAGTGTATTGGTTAGGCTTGGAAGCGGAAGCATAGAAACTACTGGTTATATTTCTCTTGCTGGAGCACAAAATAATGGCGCAACATCAGAATATACAAGCACAACTGGCATCATTGTTACTGGTTTTGTTAATTCATCTTCAACTCGTAATAATGGAATAATGTGCATTAATAATGTAAGTGGTAATACTTGGGTGGCCTCGTATGCTGGATCTTATTACCCAATAGGAACTTGTGAATCTGGAGGAAATAAAACATTGGGAGGAGTCCTTGATAGTATTCGTATTCTAACAACGGGATCAGATACTTTTAGTGCTGGTACATTCAACATTATTTACCAATAAAAATTATGGCAATTGTTACAGAAGTTAATGTTCAAACTGGCAATATTTCTCAACGGGAAATGACTCCCGAAGAAATTGCTTCACTTGAAATTCCAACAGAAGATGCTCTGAAGTTGCAATGCAAACAAAAAGCTCAATCGCTTCTTAAAGCTACTGATTGGACTGAAATCCCTAGCGTTACAAATACAGCAAATACTCCTCATCTTGTTAATTCTGAAGAGTTTGTTGCTTATAGAAACTTTATTAGAATATTAGCCGTTAATCCTGTTGCTAATCCGACATGGCCCTCTGTGCCAACGGAACAATGGAGTTAATAATTTATGGCTCAAGATGGTAGGGTATTCGATGGAACTACAGCGACCATTGCGATGGACGCTGAAACTAATCCATCGAATCTACCATCAACATATGTTTCTTCTTGTGTAAATCGTTCCTTTAGGCAGGGAATCAATGCGACCCGCCCTCCTTTTGCGGATCTCCAAATAAATGTTGCATATGGTTATCCAGAGTCCACGCTAACGGATTTCCAAACTGGAAACTTCCAAGGAGCGTACCCATATAAGGCAGTATCCCCTAGCTCTGTAGATGGAATAATCTGTGCAGTTGCAGGAACGATCTACTTCCTTTCCATAGTCAACAATGTCTGCACACTTTATCCTCTAATCTCTGGAAACGACCCAACGCTTATGCACACTTGGTTTGTGCAAGCAGAGAATTGGGTGTATATCCAGAATGGATACCAAGATGCAATTGCATGGAGTGGAAACATATCAGGTGCTCCAACAAATCTCCAAGCTAAAGGAGATGGGGCAAACGAGATCAATCTGACTTGGACTACAAATGCACCTGGGGCAACCTTCACCGAACTTCAAGTGCAGTATCTTGATAATATCTTTACAACATTTGCTCTAATTCCAGCACTTCAAACATCTTTTTCTTATTCAGCACCATCATCAACTACTTCTTATTCGTTCCAAGCAAGGTCAGTTTATCCAGATGGATCACAATCCCCTTGGTCAAATATTGCTACGACTAAAGCAAGCAATCCATCCACAACTCCAGCACAGCCGAATAATGTTTATAGGTTAAATCCTGCGGCCCTCCAAATGCCCATAGGAACAATCATGGCATACGCTTATGGTCGTGTAGCTGTTAGCGATGCACAGAATAACATTTATGTATCTGACATCATCTATGGAAACGGATTCACTACGACATCGAATACTCAAAACTTTACTGAACAGACTTATTGGGCTGAAGGTGGTTCGTTTACTCCTCCTGCGAATCTTGGGTTGATTACTGGAATGAGGGTAATGCCATCCCTAAATATCAATGTCCGAGGACAGGGAGAGTTGGTTGTATTTTGTGAAAATGGATCTTTTACTCTGGATCTCTCGCAAGATAGAACAACTTGGCAAGCATCCAATATCCAGAAGGTTTCGTTAATTGGTCGAGGTTGCCGATCTCCTTGGAGCATTACTGGAGTAAACAATGATGTTTATTTTCGTTCTGATGATGGATGGGCATTTTACAATAATGCACAAGTTGATTTCTACTCGGCTTTGTCTTTCAGAAAGATTAGCAGGGAAGTCCAGCCTTGGGTAAACTATGACACTCCTTGGTTGAGGCAATTTGAGAGTGCAATGTTTTTTGACAACCGATTGATTGCCACGGTTTCGCCTTTCACGGTTGCCAATGCTAATCCTAACTATGGACTCCATCGTCCTAGCAGGGCAATGATTGTGCTGGATGTTGAGACGGAAAGCCGCATTGATCCAGATGCTTCTATGCCTACACGCTGGAATGGATTATGGGAAGGGCCACAACCTACGCAATTACTCACGGCTCAAATCAATGGAGTTCAGCGAGGGTTCTGTTTCTCGTTTGATGCTGATGGCATTAATCGTCTATATGAACTTCAAAATAGTAGCGTTTTAGCTACAGGAATAGATGACTACTCTCAAGTCTATGGAAGTGTTCCCATTAAATCGTTTTTTGTTACCAAGAGATTTGATTTCACCCCAAACCCTGGTGCTTCCAAGTTCATCAGAAAACAACTCGTTGGTGGAGAAATGTGGGTTTCAAATCTTAAGGAAGAAATAACAGCAAGTTGTGACTTTCGCCCCGATTCATATGCCTGTTTTAATCCCTTATTAGACCCGATTAAGATTGGCTTGAATGAATGTACCCCAATTGCAGTTGATTGTATTCCAATTGTTTCCCAACCTCGTTATCAACAGATACGATTCCCTTCCCCAAATATTGACAAGTGTGAATCATTTAATGAAATCCCCTTACAGGAAGGATCAGAGTTCCAAGTAAAGATTAATCTTGAGGGGGCTTGTATTGTGGACAGGGTTAGATTGGCAATCATATTCAATGATAAAATTGATCTTCCACAAGGATATTGCCCAGATACTTTTTATAATGCACCAGAGCCAGTAAACTGCTGTCCAATTAACGACCTTGATTACTATCGAATTGTGCCGCTTTCTACTGCAACAGTTGCTGTCAACGGATAATATCATTGCAAGAGTTGCAAAACATCTCTATAACTTAAATATCTATGCAGAATCAAAGCTCGCCAGCCCAATTGCTTTTTCCAGTTGTCCCTCCAAATTATTGCCCAGAGGGAAAGTGGTCTGACATTCTGAATAGCTTTATTCAGCTATACCTAAATAATGGAACCGTAAATATTCCATTCTTGAATGAGGTTACGCCTCAACAGATTGCATCTATTCAGCAGAGCATTCTAACGATTACAAACAAATTAGATGCTGTTAATTGGCAGAGTAATGTTGTTGCAGTAACTCCAGCAAGTGTTTCTGGAACTGCCCTTATTACAAATGTTACAGTAACTTTGCCAACTCCCGTTAATAGTGCAAATTATAACATTAGTGGTTACTTTAACATGACATCTGCACCAACAGATAAGGGTATGGCAACTTGGGGAATTGTTGGAACCCCAACGACATCTTCTTTTACTCTTTGGTTTTCTAATGCAAATACAGCAATATCATCTTTCACTTGGCAAATTTCAAATTTGGGAGCATTATAGCCCCGATAACAACAACAACTAACTAATACTATGGCAAAAGATAGCAACAGGGCCACAGAGCCTAAACTTCAAAGCGAGGGATTTTCCACTCGCGGAACCATCAAAGAGGGAATGAGCAATCATCCCAAGGGAACCGAGTTCAGCGGGATTTTCTATTCGGGAGCTAAACAGCCCGAACCCTCCTCCCCTGGTCGTTCCAAGAAATAATATGGCATCTCACGGCGTACAATACACGGTTGACAAGACCGAGCGTGGTATCGTCTCTGATTCTGCTACTCCGCAACCTATGCAGAGGGTGAATCTTCGGAACGATATTCCTGCTATTCGTGCCTTTAAGGATGCTCGTGCCGCCCGTATCAAAGCTATTGGTGAGTCCAGCCAGAGTGCATTCTCTGTTGGCGGCCCTGCCAATGAAAGCGGTATGGGAAAGAACGCCAATCCTTTCCAAGCTGATTGGATCTAAAGCATGAAACTCCCAAAGCTCCAAAATCAAGGAGCAATGAGGAGCAAGATGCTACGGGTGAAACAAGCACCTTCCATCAAGCTGGCATCATTGCCGAGCGTAGTTGGCCCTAAAAGGCCAATGACACGCTCTCTTGTTGGCAAGCCAATCACTCATGGAGAAATGATCTAGGCTTATGGGGACGCAACTTTACGATGTAGCTTACATTACTGAAGCTATTAAGCCATATGCTGGCAATAGCGGAACTTGTAACTTGGCATTGGCCTTGAGTTATATGAACAAGGCTCGTCGCCTTTTGTGGAATAAAACTGATGTTGATTCCACTTGTGAGTATGTATGCGTTGCGTGTGTTGGAGGCATCCTTACGCTTCCTAGTTTGTATAAGCAGGTTCGTCTGGCGTGGATTGATGGAGTTCCTGTAAGCCTTGGTAATGAGTGGTATCAATCAATTCCTCAAGATTCTTGGGGTGATGCCGCAAGTGGTGGATATGGAAATGGATGGGGACAAGGGTATGCTTGGAATGGAGGAAACAAGAAATTCATTGAGATCGGTGGTAAGCATATCACCTATCAAAACTATGAAAGAGCACCATATCAGCTTTGCGTTGAGAGCGAATCTCCGCTAGATGCAGGAACAGAGATTACCTTTTTTGGTGAGAATGCTTATGGAACTAGAATTAGTGAAACCATTACTCTTGGACTTGCTCCTGCCTATTCTTATTCAATCAATTTCTTCAAGAGTGTATTTCAAGTAACCAAGCCTCAAACCCACGGCAGGGTTCGCTTGTATGCATATGATCCAGATGCTCCAGCACAAATGTTGTTGGCGATCTATCAGCCATATGACATCAACCCTAATTTCCGTAGGTATTCAATCCAAGGCAGGGTAAAGGATTCTGTTATTCTTTACTGCAAGAAGAACTACCAAGATTTATTTAATCTTACCGACCAAGTAGAGTTCACGCCAGAGGCAATGATCTCTGCTGTCATGGCGGTTGTTTATCGAGAGAATAAAGGAAGCGATGAGCTTTATAATGTGTCCCTACAGAATGCTATCTTTGAGGTAAACAGGGAGACTGCTGATCAAGAGGAGCCTACAGGTAGCGTGATTAGGCAGTTCTCAAACAATATGATGCTCAACGCTTTAATTCCTACTTATGTGTGGGATGATGGGGCAACATGGCCTTATTAATATGGAAGAGATTGCTGAAATATCTGCAATTGATAGGGTTGAGGCTCAAATGGCTAATCTTCCCCTTGTGGAATTGCCTTTAGAACATTTCTTCCCTCCTGGCCTTTATGTGCGAAAGATTTTCATGCCAGCTAATTCAATGGTTGTCTCAATGAAGCACAAAACAACCCATCCATTTTTTATCCTAAAAGGTAAAGTTGCTGTTCTGAAAGAGTCTGAAGACGGCGGGTTTGAGAGAGAAGCGTTGTATGAGGGAGGGGATATGGGAATTACCAAGCCTAATACAAAGAGATTTCTTCTAAACATAGAAGATACCACATGGGTAACTTGTCATGCCAATCCAAATGATATTGAAGATCCCGATGAAATAGTGTTAAATATTTCTGAAAGAACTGATAATCCTTTGATTGATCGTAATGATCCTAAATTTAATCAATGGAAAAAAGACATAAGCCCTAGTCTAATACATAAAAATAAAGAACTTGAATTGCCATGCGTTTCCTAATCCCTACACAAACTATTGCTGAATATAGGCATCAGCAGATGCCTGTGTATGAAACGCTTGCCGCTATTGGTGCTAGTGCCGCAAGTATTGGAGCCGCCGCATTACCAGCATTGGGATCTATTGGATCAACCGCCCTGCAAGCATTGCCTAGCATTGCATCTGCCGCACCATCAATTTTGAGTGCTTTTGGAATTGGTGGTCATAAATCGTCTGTGCCGCAATTTAACCCACAACAGGCACTTGCATTTGAGCAACAGCAATATGCACAGATGATGCCACAAGCATTGCAGTTTGGGCAGAATTCATACAACCAAGCCGCACAAGAAGGCATTAACTTTGCAAAAAGGGGAACGCAAGCAAACATTGCAAATCAAAATCTTGTAACCCCAGGATCTTCTGCCCAAAGGCAACTTGCACAAAATCAAATCAACTCTTACATCCAAGGGCAAATCCCCCAAGATGTTCAGCAACAGATTAATCGACAAGTTGCACAGAATCTTGGTGGGGGATTTAATCTTTTTAGTGGTGGTGGACAAGCCCCGCAGAACTTTGCTCGTAACATTGGTCAGACAAGCCTTGGCCTTTCCCAATTTGGATTAAGTGCCGCCCCTACATGGCAACAACTTGCTAATCAAATGGTGGTATCTCCTGCTGTTGGATTATCTGCTGGATTACAAGCTATAGGAATGGGAACACAACTTGCCGCATCTGCCGCTGGACAAGGAAATGATCTTGCACAAAGCCAATACAACTCATTGATGAATCAATATGCAGGTCAAACTGCTCAAAACCAAGGACAGACGCAATTGTTCCAAGGCTTGGGAAGTGGAATAGGGTCAATTGGAGGTGCATTAAATAAATCTGGCTTTTTTAATACGCTTGCTATGACGGGTGGCATTCCTGCTTATACCAACCAATTCGGTTCTGACAACATGAGTTCTGCTGGTTTTTATCAATCTCCAAAAGATGTAACAGCGGCTGGATTGAGCAATCCTGCATTCCAAGCAACTGGCCCTAATACAGGGTGGTACGGAACTGGAGGAAAATAATATGCCTGTAGGATACTATAATTTCTCTCCAATCATGCAAGGCAATCAGACGATTGCTAATGGGTTTGCATCTCTTGGTCAGCAGATTGGCAATGCCATTGAGACCCATGCCCAGACTCAAGCGGCCACCGCAATGCTTCCTGCTCTACAGCAAAGCTACCAACAGGGTATGGCAAAGATTGCATCTGGTGATCCTAATGGCATGGCAGACATTTATGGAGCCGCCGCTAGTGCCTCACAAATTCCTATGCTTCAGCCTTTTGCTCAACACGCATTGACTACTGCACAATCTGCCAACATCAATGCACAGCATATGGCTAGGACACAAGCATATCTTCAAGGAAGAGCAATTGGAAATATGTCGGCTCATCCCGAAATGTACAATCCAGACGGCACATTGAACACAAGTAGATTAGGACAGCCAGCTACTCCAAAAGGGAAAGCTCCAACTGTTTCTGATTTGAAGAATGCCAATGATATGGATTCAAAACTTGCTGATTCCGCATCTCAAGCATTACGCCTTGGAGATCAACAAAGTTATGATTCTGCAATGCAACAAAGAGCATCATTAAGAAATCAATTCCCAAATCTTACCTTGCCAGCAATTTCTGGAGCCGTAAATAACTTTGATACAGCAAGTCAATTACTTGATGCACAAAAAGCACTTAAAGCAGAAAAAGCAAAAGGAACAGGAAATTGGATTAAATCAAATACTGATCCCAAAAAAGTAAAAGAGTTACAGGATCAAATCCAAAAATTGCAAACTGGAGGAATTCCTTCCGCAACAGGTGCAAATAGTAAAACACAGCAAGATCAAGATTCTGGAATGCAAAATGGCAATGCTACATTTAATTCTCCAGATGATGTAAAAGCGGCTTTCCAAGCAGGAAAAATTAGTCAAGATCAAGCGGTTCAATTGCTCCAAGCCTTTTAATGGTAAATGAACCAAGATGAAGCACTAGCATTTCTAAATCCATCTCAAGGGAATCAGTTGGGAACTCCAGCCCAACCAGAGTCGATGTCCCCAGATGAAAAAGGGCCACAATTGGCCCCGCAACCTCGTGCAACTGGCATGAGTCAAGAGGATGCGTTGGCTTTTCTTGGGATTGGTCAACAACAGCAGAAAGCTCCTACTCCAGATTTAGCTTATCTAAATGCACCTATTCCAGAGCCAGATTTGCCAAGTTCTGATCCAGATAATTTAACTTCCAACTATACGCAGTCAGTTCCACAAGCTACGCCACAGGCTAATACTAAAACTCCAAAAGGTATGAGCAGGGCAGATGCTTTGGCTTTCCTTGGGGCAAGCCCTTCTCCTACACCAGAGCAAACTGGAAAAGTAATCAATTTAGAAGCTATACCTATAGAACAAAGGCCTACTATTCCAGAATTTCGCCAGACTCCCCCAATGGGTATTGGTGAGCAACTAGGAAGATTTTTTTCCCCAATTCTTGGCCCCACGGAATCACAGCGTTTTGAAGAAGCTGTTCCTGTAGATAGAAATCTTTCAGAACAACAGAATGTTGCAAATGCATTACAAGGAGTTGTTCCTCCTAATGCAACATATGAATACAAGCCATACGCTAATAGACTTGAGCGTGAACAGGGATTGTTTACTCCTTTTGCCCCTATTGAAAAATATCAACCGTCCGAATCTGACTCTGGTTTAGAAGCTACTGGTAAAGCCGTTTTCAATACGGCGGCTGGATTAGAAGAATCATTTTTAAGCCCTGCTGGAGTTATGTTGCCTGGTCTTGGAGGAATAGGTGGTCGAGTTGTTTCTGGCCTTTTCTCTGGTCAAATGCTTTCTCAAGTACCACAGCAGTACAACCAGATGATGCATGGCAATACCATGCAAGAGCAGATTGAAGGAGGTCTTGGAATGCTGACATCTTTGGGCTTTGGTGTTGCCGCTGGTGCACACGCTATCTTACCAGCAAAACCTCCAGCAGTTAAACCCTCTCCAAATCCTTCTGTAAATCAAAAAGAAGCCACTATTAATGCATCTGCCAATGCACAGGCTGAAGCCCCCAAGACTCCAGACCAAGAAAAGATCAATCAACAATGGCAGATTGTTAAGAAGCAAGCGGCTGATGTAGCTCAAAAACTAGGGGAACTGCCAGAAGACCATCCAGATCGTCCTGCTTTAAGGGAAAAGGCAAGAAAGATTGCACAGCAGATGGCAGATTTGAGGGAAGGAAAATCTGTTGACATTCAACCAGAACAAACCCAAGGTGACGAAAGATTCGCACCAAAGCCCAATGAAACAACAACCCAAAACCAAGAGCAAGAAACAGGTGGGGTATCTTCTGTCGAAGGTGTCTCCGCTGAAACCAAGCCAGAAGGAAAAGCTGAAGAGGGAACTACACAGCCACAAGGTCAAGGTGCGGAAGTAAAGGGAGGCGAAGGTGAAACAACCAAAACGACCGAAGATGGATTGCGTGAAGCGTATCCAAATACGGCTTTCTTTGACGAAGCGAGCGAGGCAATACAGCGACTCAATTCGGAAGATGCACGAGCAAATAAGCGTCCGAGGTTTGCCACCCCCAGTTTACGGGATTTATTGGAGTTAAAGAATAACCCTGCATTCAAGCTGGCAGACAAGCTGGCTGGAATCTTTGGCAAGAAGATTGTTTTCTATAAGGGAGCAGAAGGAACGAAGATCAATGGGGCAACTGGTCGTGACCCTGCCCTAAAGAATTACATCTTCCTAAAGATTGATGGAGCTAGACCGCATATCTTTACTGCTGGACACGAACTCTGGCATCACATTGAGCTTTATTCTCCTGTACTTGCTACAGACCTCCGTAAGCAACTAAAGCCACTAATTAAAGATTGGGCTGGCATTGAACAGAAATACAAAGCCGCTGGCTACGAAAAGGATCGTTGGTTTGATGAACACATTGGCGATTTCCTTGGAGATGCCATGCAAGATCCCAAGTTCTGGAATGATCTTGCCAAGAAGAATCCCAAGACATTTAAGGAACTTGCTACCCAGACCGTTGATTGGCTGAACAAACTTCTCTACCAACTCAAGGATTGGAAGATGGGTGGGGAGTTTACAAAGGACATCCAGAAGGCAAGGGATATGCTTGCTGATGGTTTGAACAAGTTTGCAGAAGGGAAAGACGAGGCTATATCAGAACCTCCAAAGGCTGAAGCTCCAGAGGAAGGCAAAGGCCCAATGTTCCAGCAGGATGCTGATGAGAAACGCAACAAGGATTTCTACTCACAACTCCAACGCACGATTGCAGATAAGATGCCCAACAAAGCATCTGTGGAGCAGATCAAAGCTATCATTGATCCTTCCAAGGGAAGTGGAGTAAAGCCCGATGAATTGAAGTGGAGCAACCTAGAGGGCTTCCTAGAGGGCAAGAAGAGTGTCACCAAGGACGAGGTGCTTGAGTACCTCAAGAATGAGGGTGCCGTGAAGTTTGAGGAAAAGACTCTTGGTACAAGAGATTGGGAGAAAGAATCGCAGAGGGTTTATGGGAAATCATTTTCTGAATTAACAATTTCGGAGGTTGGTGATCTAAAAAGGCAACTCAACAAAGAAGGAAACACTACCAAATACTCCCAATACGTCCTCCCCGGTGGCGATAACTACAGGGAAGTCGTGCTGACGATGCCTGCTAGTGATCCCCGAATTAAAAGGATGGATGAGTTGAAGAAACTACCTCATACAGAGGAAAACATTGCCGAATACAGCCGCCTTTCTAAAGAAACAAATGGACGATCTGCCGTAGAATACACATCAAACCATTTCCAAGACATCCCAAACTATGTAGCACACATGAGGCTAAATGACCGCACGGATGCCTCTGGAAAGGACGGCCTTTTCATCGAAGAGATTCAGTCTGACAGGCATCAGGCGGGGCGTGAGAAGGGGTATGTTGATCCAAGCAAGGCTGAAGAAATGAAGCGTCTTGGGGCTATTGAAAGAGATTTAAGCGATCAGGCGATTGCAATGAAACGCAAGCTACTTGAAGAGGCGATAGATGTCAGGGAAAGCCCCGAATACCAATCTCTACAGGAAAAGATCAGGGATAACTCCGAGGCAATTAGAACGCTAAATGAGGAGGGTGGCGCAACAGGCATCCCCGACGCCCCCTTCCGCAAGGATTGGTCAGTCCAGATGTTCAAGCGAGCATTGCGTGATGCAGTCGCAAGCGGAAAAGAGTGGATTGGATGGACGAGTGGCGACACCCAGGCTGAACGCTATGACTTGAGCAAGCAGGTTGATTCAATTGAAGTAATTAAATCTGGTGATAATAAATATCATGTTACGGCATACAAGAATGGCAAAGATGTAGTAAACGATCCCAATGTATCGCAAGACAAATTGCCAGATATGATTGGAAAAGAATTAGCAAATAAAGCCATTGATAAAATTAATTCAGCTAAAGATCCAGATTTGGAATCAGCTAGTTTTTCTGGAGTTGACCTCAAGGTTGGCGGAGAGGGCATGAAAGGTTTCTACGATAACATCCTTCCCAAAGAGATTGGCAAGTATGTCAAGAAGTGGGGGGCGAAGGTTGAGGAGGGAAGTGTTTCAACAGGAAAGGAAGAACGCAAGTATTCCACCAATGGAAATATCGTAGTGAGGATTAACTCACTCCCAGACGGGGATTTCAATTTTGAGGCGGTTTCAACTCACGAATCTCATCTTGCGGCGATTGAAGAATCAAAGAGGCTTAATGCAAAGGAGACCGGAACCCCTATCTGGAAAGTCGAGATTACTCCAGAGATGCAAAAGAGTGTTTCTGAAGAAGGTCAACCTATGTTCCAACAGGATCGTCCTACGGAACAGGAAGAATCCAAGAAGCGTGAGGAGATCATGCAACAAGCGACTCCTGTGGTAAAGAAGACTCGCAATACCATTGTCAATACTTTCAAGCGTAAGCCAGCCAAGGAAGCTATCTCATACATGAGAGATGCTGGTGACAATTCCGCAAACATTTATGCCAAAGAACAAACTAACGAAGTTGCCAATGACCTAAAGCGTGAGTTCAAGGCAAAGAAAGACAAAGCCGCCGATGCATTGTCATTTGTAATTGAGGCAAAGGGAGATCAAAATGAATTGGGTAACATGAGGCAGAAGATTGAGAACTCTCCAGATGCTTCTCCTGCATGGAAGAAGAAGGCACTTGCCGCAATTGAATTTGCAGATAACAACTTCTCTCGTTTTGATCCTATTGCACAGAAGTATGAACAGATTGGTCTTCACCAAGTAGCACAAGAGAATGCTAATGGCATAGATACTCCTGTGCGTGAAGGGTATGTTCCCCATTATCAAGATTTGGAAGAGCAAGAACTATTTGGTGGTTCTGGAACTGGATCGGCAACAGGGTTCCGCAAGATGAGAACCTACGATACCTTTGCAGATTCCATAGCTAATGGTATAGACCCGAAGAGCATCAATGCCGTTGACCTTCTACAGAAGCGTCTTTCCTCTGGTCAAAAGTCTATCAACTATCGCTCATGGATTGATTCTCTTAAACAAACCATTGACCCTGCATCTGGAGATCCAATTGCTACCAAGATTTCTATCACCAAGCGTCCAGATGGTTCTAGCTATCTTGATGTACCAAGGGGATACCATCAAGAGACCCTTGCTGGTCAAAGGGTGGCAATTAAAGATGGATATGAAGGCATCATATCTGCTCTTAATGATCCATCCGCTTGGAGCAAAAGCATGGCAGGACAAATTGCACAAAAGACTGCTGGTGCTGGAAAGTCAATAACACTTGGTCTTGATACCTATCACCTTGGTCGTATCGCAATCTGGAACTCCCTAATTAAGTCACTTGGTCTTTCTACATTCAAACTTCCAATTCCCTCATACAAAAAGGGAGGAACCCTTCTTGATCAATCAGTTCCAGAGCTTCAGAAGATGATTGCAAATGGTGAAATTCCAAAGTCTTGGGCAAGGGGTCTTTTGGAAAATAAACGCCGTCTTAATCTTGCAGTTAAGACAGGATACAATGTTGGTGGAATTTCCGATGCTCTTCATCAAGATTGGGTGCATAAGATTCCAGGTCTTGGTCACTTCAACTCTTGGCTCTTCAATAGTTTCCAGCGTGGAGCTATGGCAGAAAGTTGGTTGCTTGAATTCCAACGCTATCGCAATGCATACCCTGCTAAATCAGAAATAGAAGTTGCTAGGATGGTAAGCAAGGATCTTAATACCCGTTATGGCAACCTTGGAAGGCAGGGATTGTTGAAAAGCAAAACCATGCAGGATACCGCTAGGTTCCTTTTCCTAGCTCCTCAATGGAACGAGGGACTTATCCGTACTGAATTAGGTGCATTGGGTCAAACAGGACAGGCATTACTTGATGCCGCTACTGGAAAGCGTCTCTTTGCTGGTGTGCTTGCCCGTTCTGTGGGAGGCATGATGGCGGCTCAATTTATTGCTAATCAGCTTATTAATTACGCCACAAGGGGAACTCCTACATGGGATAATCCAGAGGAAGGAATTGGAGCAAAATTGAGTGCTTGGATTCCAGACTTGATTGGAAATGGCCCAGGCTTCTTCTTAAACCCAATGTCGTTGGCAATGGAAACCACTCATCTTTTAATGAAAGGTTATGAGCGTACAGGAGATGCATTGGAAACTGCAAAAAGTTACTTCCGTAGCCGTTCTTCTACAGTTATGCGTCCAGTATGGAGTGCAGTCACAAATAAGAATGCCTTGGGTACTTCCTATGCACCTGGGAAAATCTGGCAAGGAATGCTTCAAGATAGTGTTCCAATGCCTATTGCCGCTGGAGCTATTTATTCAGCCGCAAAGCAAGCCATAACAGGAGAACCAAGTGAACAATTTGCTGGTCAATATCAGAAGCAGTTATTCTCAACATTTGGTGTTAAGCTAGAGGGAGCACCTAGCGACGAATCTCGCATTTATACTTTGGCTAATCACTTCAAGTTGGAAAACAATATCCAAGATAGAATGGCAGGATATAGCTCTCCTTACTCTGAATTAAATCATGCCTTGGCTGTTGGTAATATGACCAATGCCAAGAATTCCATGACTAAAATTATGGAAACCAAATCACCTAAAGAGATTGAAAAATATTACAAACATACTTATCAGTCCATGAGATTATTGGAAAGCAATGCACAGCTCAAAGATTTTTTGAATACTCTTACTGATGAACAACGGGATGTGTATGACAGGGCAAAAGAACACAGAAAAGATACTGCTAATGCCGCTTTGGATCTTTTGAAAGAGATGCAATAATCCTCTTGCCAAGATTCTCTAAATCGGGAAGTCTGTAGCTTCACTTCAGCAACCACATTATGTCTAAAAAGTTTATCCTTCCTCCGTCACTTAAATACCCTTTTGAGCAATCCGAGTTCCCTGGCGATCTCAACCTCCGAGAAATCCGAGAGCAGGGAGAGAAGAACAAACTCCCAGAGGTCAGCTTTTACCAAGCTATCGTTATCGCCCTGCTAGAGCAGAGGAATTACTTTGTCGTAGAGACGCTACGATATGCCAAGCAGTACGGACAACTACCCCAAGAAGATAATGGAAACGAACCAGCAACCACCGAATCCAATTCCCACGAATCCGAGGGAATTAAAGCAGAAGCGGAAGTACCAGAAACGCCGCAACTCAAAGTCCTCCCGAAGCCAGAAGAAGAGCCTCGTAAGCGATTCACCAAGTCCTATTCCGATGAAGACAGTCGCTCTTGAGGATTTGGTCGGGGAAGATCCAAAGCATTCTGCTTGGCTTGCTATTGTGCAGGGTCTAGCCGCATCTGGTGAGCTATCTCCAGAATCTCTCGGTCAGAAAGGTGGCTCGGATCGGGTAAAGGTTCTTGCTGTTCATGCCGCTGGATTGGCTCGTGTATTCCATTTAGAATACATCAAGGCCAATGGCTAGTGTCCATGTAAACGCTGGAAGGTATGGAGATATTATTTCCTTCCTTCCAGTTCTCTACAATGAATATCAAGAGACAGGCATAAAGCCTCGTCTGGTAGTAGCCAAAGATTATGCGGACATTCTGGATGGTGTTAGCTATGTTAATCCTCTTGTATTTGATGGAGCATTTGAAGATGTCGCTGGTGCAATACAATTTGCGAAACAATTCACAGATGATGTCAAAACCTCTCAAGTGGTTGGCATCTCCGATGTAATCGTAAGCCAAGTATATGGGGAAAGCCATGCCCCAAAGATTATATGCGATTCTTTCCAAAAAGACGCTTGGAAGCTGGCAGAGAAACTAGACCTCTGGCCTAGCCAGCCTCCTCTTGTATTTGATCGGAGAGACAAGAAAAGGGAGAAACGGCTATACAAGTATATCCCTACATTCAAACCTTGGATCGTTGTATCTACAGGAGGCATCTCATCTCCGTTCCCATATCGGGAACTTCTTTGGGAAATTCTAAATCATTGTTTGCCAGAGTTTCATATCGTTGACCTAGCCAAAATCAAAGCTGAAAGGATGTATGATCTCTTGGGGGTCATGGATCACCCTAATGCCAAGGCAATGATCTTAACCGATAGCGGCCCCCTGCACCTATCCTACGCCACCACAAAGCCCGTACACGCACTTATTGCTGATACCCCTAGCCTATGGTATGGCTCGGCATGGCGACAATCCTACGCCTCTTATACACGCTACAAGAACTTCCCTAGAGATGTGACTAGGATCTTGGATGTAATCCGAAACCCTCCTTTAAAGCCAAAGCATCCGAATATCATCCATGTTTACCAGAGAGTCCCTTGGGCTACAGGAGAAGAGAAGCGTAGAAATGAGGTAGCCGCAAAGACTTGGGATCGTATTGGGTGTATTGATCTAGGATTGGATGACAACTGCTTTGTTCGACACGCTGGTAATGTGATTCCTAACGAGACAAAGAATATCCCCATGATTAAGGATATGCTCCGTATGGCTTGCATTGGTAGAGATGACAAGGATGTGATCGTGCTGACCAATACGGATACTTGTGTAGCTTCCAACTTGCTAGAAAGGCTTGCTGGTAATCTTCCAGCCTACGCCTATCGCAATGACTTCAAGAGGCTAGATAGACCTATTGCTGATGATCAGATATGCCTTGGTAACAAGTATCAAGGGTGTGATCTATTTGCCATGAGGGTTGGATGGTGGAGGCGTAATCACTCGCTATTTCCAGATATGGTTCTTGGAAGGCATTCTTGGGACAGGATTTTGAGGGAACTATTCAAGATTGCTGAAGGTCGTGAGATTACTAATCTGATCTACCATGAGAAGCATCCCTCGGCATGGGAGAATCCAAGCAATCTGAATAATGATCCAAGTAATTTAAGGAACGCTAAACTGGCAAGGGAATGGTTGCGGGAACGCAAGATGCTCCTAGAAGAACTAGAGTTCCTTAATTACGAGGGAAGGTTTAAGAAGCCAGTAAAGAAGCGTTAGCCCCATTGTTTAGCCATTGCCCTGGCGATACCTGGATAGGTTTTGGATCTTATCTTCCATCTATCTTTCCCTCCAACAATATTTTGCCCATTCTTGTCTTGGTTTTTCCAGCGTCCACCATTGTTTTCTGGAGGCAATAGAATATCTGTAGGCAAAAGAGGTGGTAGATTTTTAAGCCAAAGACAAGTTTTTTTGCTTTCTGGATCTCCAAAATCATAAGGTTGAATAATACAATCTGGCTTTCTTATTCGTGTGCTTATTACCCCAACTGGATTTTCTATTGCTATCTTATTTATTGGAGCATCCATAAGGAATTTTACAAAACACAAAGCATCTTCTGTAAGTTTCGGATCTCTTTTCCCCCTAACAGTCCAATGCATTCCAGATACACAAAGATAAGTGCATGGAGGAAATGCAATCATCATATCCCATCCATCATTTATTATATCCTCTACATTTCCTTGGTAGTGTTTGCCTGGAACATCTGTTGGCAAAAGATCGCATGATGTTGAATCCCATCCAATTTCAGTAAAAGCATCACGAACTCGACCAGAATATTCGCAAGCAACAAGAAGTCTTTTCATCTTACTCTCCTTCATTCTCGCTAGGCATAGGCATAACGAGTGGCGTTATGGGTTGCACAGGAATCTGTACAGGGCTCATGGGAGTTACGCTGATGTATTCACCGCATTTAGCTCCATCTGTCTCGCTCAAGTTGGCAACATAATAAGCCTGTGGTTGAATTGGTGCTGTATGCATGAGCGTCAGCATCGTTAGGTATTGTAGTTGGTTCATGTGGTTGCTGGTATTTTATTGCTTTTTTTTATGTTTTCTTCAGCCCATAAGGGTTGAAGATTGGTATGGTGGTTTAGTTTAATAATATCTTCTTCTGATTTTGCGGAATGTATAGGGATGATGTGGTCAATGTGCCAAAGGTGACGGTTTTCCCAAGACATGCCATCACGAAATAGCGATTCAAAGTATTTCTTAAATTCTTTATATGAACATCCAAGGATTTGTTGGGTCTTGGTATTCTTTGAATAGCCCATTTTTCTTATGGATATATTTATTAAAGACCTTATTCTTTCAGTTATATTAAACAAAGTATCCGTTTTTAATTTTTTAACTTTATATTCATATTTTTTCTTTCTTAATTTTTCTTTGTTTTTTAATCTATATAATCTGCATCTTATTTGATTTTGTTCTTTAGTTCTTTGGTAGTATTCTTTCTTTCTTTGTTTTAAAAGTTCTTGATTTTTTTGTGCATAGTTCTTAACTCTTTGCTTTATCTCTTCAGAGTTCTCTTTATACTTTTGTTTACCATACAAAGAAAACTTATCTTTGTTATTTGCGTAATATTTTCTATCTGACTTTAGTTTTATATTAATAAAGTTTTTATATCTTTCTGGTGTCACCCAATATTCACCATTTGTGTATCTTTTGTCATATTTCCAAAAGACTTTCCCGTCATCTCTTGCGTCTCCTTTTTTATACATTACAATTTCTTCCTATTATTTTGAGATGACATGTGCCAATTCCCTTTTATTAAATCGCATTCGTAAGAGCGTAGCATACTTGTTCCACCAAATCCCTGCTTCAACCTGTGCTTAATAGCGGCATCACACTTTGCTTCAGATGAGAATGCCGACTTACCACAAGGGCATTGCTTTGGCTTCTCCTGTCCTTTAATAAGGCCCCTTTCAAGGGCTTCTCTTTTATTGATAGGTTCAAGATCAGGAGTTTCCATTCCCAACTCCTCTAGGATTTTGTCGATTGCGCTTCTCATTTCTTTTTCCATTTTAGCCAATCCGAGGCATCTATAAAATATTCGCATTTATCCTCACCTTCCTCTGGCTTGAAGTCAGCATAGGCTTGGTATTCTGATCCTGGGCATACATATCTCCAGCACTCTTTGTGAGAGGGGCAATCTGTATTTTTGCATTTAGATATATCTGTCATTGGTTTATTTCCTTTTTGAGTTCAGCTAGATCCTTCATGCTCTTGCGGGTGTCTGCCAATGATTCCCATGCCATAACTCCATCAGCTATGGCAATAGCACGATCACGCTGATCGTTGGAAAGGTCTAGCTTCTGTTGCATAGTCATCTCTGGCTTGGTGTTCTCAATAAGAAAGGCTTCTACGAATTTTACGATCTCCTCACTCATTTATAGCGGCTTGGATTGCTTCGCTGATCTTGAGGGTTTTACCCATAGCGTTTAGCATCTGGATTTCGCTCAATACGGATTCCAAATAGGAGATACGCTTTTCTAGGCGTTCAATGATGTCTTCTTCGTTCATGTCGTTCATAGGGTTTTTAGGTATGCTTGCTGGATGTAGGTTGGGTCTTCTCTGAATTGCGTGGTGAGGATACAGGGAGGGTAGCCCTCTTGAGATTTCCATGCCGTGTAATGATCATGGTCAACTTTTTGAGTCGGTGTAATAAACTTGGGCTTGGGCTTTGGTAGATCCAATGGTTTCTCAACCTTATTGAGCCAGTTGATTATGAATCTCTTTGTTCTCTGGCGACGAGGATTGATTGAAAGCCAAGCATCTATACGCTTCATCTCTGTGACTAGATCGACCCAAGGATAAAGATCCTTGAGGGATTCCATCCACTCTTCATCAGTTGGCTTTGTCTTTGTGGCCTTGAAGGGGCGACCACAGCAAGGGCAAATATCTGGTTCAGAATTGCTCATAAATCCATTCCTTTTTCTTGTATTGGACTCCCACAAAGGTAAACCAAGGGTGATTTTCAGCGGCTACCTTTAGCTTGATGCGACCTGACTGATGCCAGAATCCTTTGCATTCTATGAAGGAGATATATCCATCCTTGTCCAAGGTCATAAAGTCAGGAGTGTAAGTAGTTCTGTCTGCAAGGCGTAATGCCATAGGCTCAAACTGCCAATGATGGATTTCTCCTGACAGACGCTTTTCTTCCAGTAATTTGGAATATGATTCTTCTAAACGATTCATTTTTCCAGCGACCCGCCTGGTGGTATTTGCTTTTGCTCGGAATGTTTTCATATTGATTCTAATGCCTTCTTCAGCCTCTCGACCTCGGCCTCGGCTTTCTCAAGCCTATATGCTCCAAGGTTGATCCAGCTTTCGAGGCTTCCGTCTTTAGTCATCCTTTCCTGCCCAAAGATGCGTAAAACACGAATCACATAGTCTGTGGTGATGCCTTCAAGTTCTTTTGGAACGGCATCGGTGCGTGGTGTGTCTGTTGAGTTATTTGTCATCCTATTGGTTATCAACGGGTTTTGTTGAGTTATTTGTCATTTTAAGTAAGAGAGTGATAAGCGTCTGTTAGGTCGTCCAATATTTTCATCCAAAGAGCTTTTAGCTTTTTCATTTGTTTAGTAGGTCGTGGTATCGGTTCATAATTTCTCTTACTTCCTGCTCGGTTGCGTAGTCTCGGCGAGTCCACTCGTAGAACTCTTGTATGAGTTCTTGGAGGCAGACATTTTCAGTATGGAGTTTATCAATTTCAGCTTGAGCGTTTTTACAGGTTTTTAGGTGGGCCTTCCTCGCCTTCTTAAAGCCATAGTGAAGACCTTTAATAATGTCTTCGGCTTCTTTCATGCGTTTAGTCAGCCTCTCGACCTCGGACTCTGCTTTCTGACGGGCAGAGCGTTCTTCACACAATGAAGACTGCTCAATATGTAAAAACGCATGCCCAGCAGTAGTCCCGCAAAGATACCCCGTAATCAAGCTCGTTTTAAGATTGTTATCTTTTCCAGCCCCGCAATGAGGGCAGTTATCTTTGATCTCTTCAGCACTTGGCAGGACATCAAATGTCTTGTTGCATTTTGTGCATTCTTGTACTGATACTAATTCATGTTCGCAGTATTTTTCTTTACCAGTTTCCATATTTTTATCGGTTATTAAACTTGTGGATGTTCAGTAAACTATTCGGGTTTATCGTTCGTAGCTTTGGTATCTTCTTATTGAATCCGCTATCAGAGTTCTTATTAGATTTGTTTGAGTTATTTGTCATCCTATTGGTTATCAACGGGTTTTGTTGAGTTATTTGTCATTTCTTCGATGCACTTCGGGCAGGTCAATAGGTGCTGTCTTAAACGACGAGCCTCTTCCTGCATCCCTATTGGGCCTCGCTCCATTTCTTTTAGTCTTTCCTCTAATTCTGGTGGTATAATTGATGGGTTCATTTGTTGAGATGTGCAGAGGTTTCATAGCTGTTCTAGTATATTATTAAGAGATTTAACTTCCTCCTTTAGCCTATCGACCTCTGCCTCTGCTTTTTGCCTTGCCTCTCGCTCTTTCAGCAGCTCGATGTGAAGGCAGATAATCGTTCGCTCGTTGGGGCGCATCGTTTTAGTTCCACACTTGAAGAAGTAGGTTGTTTTTGCCGCCCCGCAATGTGGGCAGTTATCCGTGCGTGGTGTGTCGGTGGTTGTCATAGCTTTATTACTGGCGTTATGCTCTTTCCTGTGATAGAGCATGGACGCTTATCACATTCCACAAGCCAATTCTTCTTCTTCAATCCATTCACCCTGCCAGATACAGCATTGATGGCAATGCCTGTAAGCTGACTGATCTCTTGGAGGGAGTAATTCCATCCATGCTTCATTGCGGCAAGGATAGTTTCCTCTTGCTTACCAAGAGTTCCTTCTTCTTTGAGTTCTGCATATGCTTCCTTGGATGTGCTACGGACATTGGTAACTTTTGTTACCCATTCAAACAAATCTCCTAGATCATTCATTCCATTTAGGGAAGTTGATGGTTCCTGTTTCGTTGATGTTGTGGGATTTTTTAGAAACCACATCTAGATTGGAGTAAGTACGCTTTACTGATTTTACTCCTGCAAGGAATGCTTCCATTACCCGATCCTCAACAGAAGGGATTCGATTCCCCTCCATGAGCAAGCGGATATGTTCGCTTTCAAGATACTCGTATGCCTCTGGTGGATATTTCTTCATGATACAAGTCCTGTTTCGTAGGCGAGTTTGTCCATCATTGAAGAGAAGATATAAGAGAATCTATATCCATCTACATTCCCGTGTTCATTCTTCGCTTTTTCTTCAGCGTATGCTTCAGCCTGTTTGATTAGCTTATTACGATTACGGATGTATTCGCAATTATGCCATTCGGGGATACGGCGATATTCTTCGCCTTTGGAGTCCCTGATCTCTTGGCAAGAGCAATAGGCTAGAATGCCTTTTACTGGTTTCATTGTGGTTGCTGTGGTTGCTGTGGATTAGACCCTAGAATGGGATCGCGTCTCCGTCATCATCCCAAGTCTCTTGTGGCTTGGGTGCTGGCTTTTCCCTATTCTGGAATGCCTTTGCTGGCTTGATCTTGTCTCCCCATCCAGATTGGCTACTTCCTCCCTCATCCTTTACTTTGTAATTGCCAATGATCTCTGACTTGATTCCTGCATCACGCTGTTCCTTGGACAAGGAATGCTTTACAGAGCCATCATTATCATATTTGTCTTTGCCGTCTTTTCCAGGCCAGCAGATTAGGTTAAGGTAAACGGCTTTAGTTCCATCCTTTTTAATTACTTCCTTTAGGAGAGACTTGTCGATTTTGGTTACATCAATGCTTAATGTGAACATATGGTTTGGTTGTTTTTGTTGGTTTACTGCGGTTGATATGGTGTATGTTTATCGTCTTCGTTTATGAATCCTTCTTTGACTAGATAACCGAAAAGGTTTTGTAGTTCTTTTTTCGAGACCTTGCCATTATCCACGGGATAAGCGAAATACTTACCAGGGTGATACATGACAATAAACTCACGCCCCTTAAACTGAATCCATAACGCTCTTGCATCTTCGGGGTATTCATTAGCGGTCACGCTGGATTGATGGTTCGGATTCCTTGGTTTCGATAATCCATCCGAGTGCATCATCAAGTGCGGCCTTTGCATCCTTACCCTTGAGTCCCTTTGCCTTTCCAAGTGCCTTCTCAAGTGATGAGACGCTAATCTTTGCACAATCCATGATAGCATCATGTGACAGAATACCAAACATTGCAGATATAGCGGCGGTCGTATCGGTGACATTCCTAGTTGTACGGCCTTTGCCTAGTGAATAGCCAGCAATTTGCGATCCCGCCATGAGCCTTGCCTTTAGTTCCTTTCGGATCTCGTCGATGAAGTCTTCCACAATGAGAGACTTGGCATCTAGGGAAGCCAACTCCTCATTGGAAAGCGTGGATACTGCTACGCTAGACGCTACTTGGAGGGTGGTTGTTGCGGCTTTGGCGTTACCATAAGTGTCTGGGCAAATGCCTTTAGCCCTGCACCATTTGCAAGCATCTGGCGAGGGATTGCGTGGAGCACTTGGGAATGATGAAGCTAAAACGATGCCACATATCTCTTTGTTGGCGGCGGCAAGATCCTCCTCATTGTATTCGGCAATGGTTGTGCCTCCTGCAAGCGGCTGGATGATTGCCACAAAGATTGTTTTCAGTTCTGGAAAAGCCTTCTTGACCAGAACGGCATAAGCCATGAGTTGCTTGTTGTCGCTGGCCTTGCTCTGTGCGGTGCGTCCCGTCTTGTAGTCGGTAACTACTGCTACATCATCACCAAAGAAGTCGATGCGGTCAATGGCTCCAGAGAATGTATCTTCTCCGAGCAACTCATCTGTGTACCAGAATCGCTCTTCAATGATCTCCTTGGTTCTTTCGCCTAAATCCAACTGACCAATCATAGTGGAAAAATCATTTAGGCATCTGGTGGCAATGTCCTGGCCCTCATCGGATAGAGAATCAAAGTCTTTAGTTCCAGCTAGGACGGCATGAACATCCGTTCCTAGTTGCATATACTGGTTAGGTTCCTGCTCTGGAAGCGTGGACTCTAGGTTCCAAGATCCAGCGCATAAGGCAAGACGGCTCATGCCGCTTGCTGATGGTTTTCCTTTGCGTTCGTCAGTCATTAGAGTGCTGGTTTGAATGCTTTAACCTTTTCCCATGCGGCAATAAGCCTCTCAATCAACTTGTCATCAAGTTCCTTGAGTTTAATGGAACGAGTAATCTTGGGTGTCTTATTTGCAATCATAAACTCGATGATATGAGAATCATCAATCTCATCGCTCCACATCATGCTCTGAAGCATCTGGATTGGGGTGCTAGGAAGCTCCGTAGGTGCTTCTAAAGCCTCTTGTAGCTCGTTTTCCTCCACAATCTCGGCAACGATAGGTGCTGGTTCCTCAAGGGCGATTACAGGCTTCTCAACCTTGATCTCTTTACCAATGGGCTTGGTATCAAAATCCTGTACCTCTTCTGCAAGATACACTCCATTCAGACAAGCGGGGTAAATTGCCCTAACGAGTTCGGCAACGCATCTGCTTGAAAGCATTGCAGTCGGATACTGCTTCCAGTTTTGCTTGCTAGTTAGTCCTGCGGAGTTAGCCCTCTCCATCGTCCATGTCACTTGCAGGGTTCCGCCTGCTGGATGCTTTCCTTCTAGGGTGCATTCTTTATCGGTTCGCTTAATCCATTGGATTGTACCTCCTGCTTGCTGGAATCTAGCCAGACAAGCCTGACTCTTGAGTGCTGGCCTCCCTTGGATTACATCGTACTCTGCACAAATGGATGCAAATGGCTTGTTCTCGGATACTGCGAGTAGTCCTAATGCTAGTGCCTGTTCGGGAGACTTCATCCCAAATAAACCTGACTTTGCTATGGCTAATGCCATGCGTTCCATATCACCCATAGAGGGTTGACTGGTGGTTGCTAATGTTGTATTCATGTTTTGGTTGCTTCGTGGTTGCTGTAACTAGCCCCTAGTCGATTTGTCTATTATCGGCTAGGGGCATTTTTTAAGCCATTTTCATTCCTTTTCCAAAAGTTGGCTTTTTGCTTCTGGTAAGATTTTCTTTTGCCCATAAAGGGCGTAAATTTGTATAATGGTTTAATTTAAGAAGTTCTTCTTCTGTGGTTGCGTTTACTAAAGGGATAATATGATCAATATGCCATTCACCTCTATTTTCCCAACTCATTCCTTCTTTGAATTGAAGCTCTATGTGTTTTTTAAGTTCGTCAAATGAACATCCATAAATTTCATTACAAGAAGATTTTTTTGTATAGCCTTGACCCCTTATAATTCTGCAAAGATTTGACCGCATATCCTTTAGTAGTTTGAAAGTAGGATCAGAATTTTTCCTTTTAATTTGATATGCCCTTCTTGAAGACCTTGCTTTTTCTTTATAAGAATTGAAATTATCTGGTGAAAGCCAAGAATAATAATTTTTAGCTTTTCCCCAAAACACCATCCCATCCTCACGCAGAGTTCCTCTAGTGATTTTTTCTGGTGAGGATAGGATCATTAGGTTTACTTCTTTTTAGGCATTCCCTTTTTGGAATCCATCTTCTTTCCCTTGGTCATGGGTTTTCCCTGGGCCTCTGCCATTACCTTCTTTGCGGTGGTCTTTTTCATTTTGGTGGTTTCAATTAGTGTATGGTTGCGTTGTGGCGTGGTCTGCAATTTCTTGCGGATTAGATCCTTGATTGCGTCGAGCATTTTAGGAGGCGAGGCTATCGGATTCGTTGGCGGCGGCGACTTCTTTGGTCGCTCCCGTGACGAGATCGTGGACTTGCTGAAGAAGCTCAAGGTCGATGGTTCCGAGTGCGGAGGCAATCTCTTGGGCGGTTTGGTTTAATGTAACGAGGTTTTTTGACATGGTGTTTGTTGTTTTTGTTTTGTTACTTGCATTTCCAAGCTCGGAGAGACTTGTTGATGCGAGAGTTTGGGTCTTTTGCGGTTTTGGAACTTGTCAGCTTGGAACGCATTCCTTTCATCCTGGAACAGAATGACTTCTTTCTAGCGGCATCTTTTTCTGTTATAGGGTGAGGAGCAGGAGGCTTTAGGTGTCCTCCGTGGGTTTTGTTATAGGAGGCTCGGCCTTTGGCGTTGAGTCCACCCTTTGCGTTCTGACCTTCTTTTCTAGTCCATGCTTCAGACATATTATTTCTTCTTTGCGGTTTTTGCCGAATCTCGAAAAGCCTTTTCTGTAGGTGCTCCCTTGCTTCCTATTTTGCGAGGCTTTCCCCCTCGCTTGTGAAGAGCATTGATGTTTGCGTAGAGTCCTTGTTTCATAGGGTGACAATCATTAGGAGGATAAAGGCGGCGGCGAGAATCAAAGCGGTTACAATGCTCACTTTCATGCGGCGGCAAAGTGCTTTTCCACGACCATGACCATGTATTGAGACATGGATCGGCGTTCGGCGGCGGCGGCATCTTTCACCCGATTCTTGAGATCAGTCGGGAAATACAATCCGAGGAACGAATTGGTTTTCTCGGCGGTTTCTGGTGCTGGTGCGGTTGCGATATAGGTTGGTGTTTCGGTTGTCATAGTGGTTGAATTTGAGTTGGCGATAGTTGCATCGGTTGAAAGCAGTCGCAAGATTATTTTCTAAAAAGTTTATGCTTGAGTTTTGGTTCGGTGCGTAGGTGGCCTTTGCTCTTGAGGTGCTTCAAGAATGAATACCAGCAAAGCATTTCCTTGTGACCAATAGAATCGTGAGCAAGATATTCGTGGAGAGATATTGGTTTCATGCAAAGGGATTTAGTTCGGGATCTGGAATGGCATCGTTCTCGACTTCCTCAAAGTCAACTGACTCGCCACATTTCGGGCATTCGCCTGGGCTTATCTCTGCATCAGTCCATTCGTCGGCGGCGGCATAGTCAACTTTGAAGTCGTGCTGGCATTCTTCGTTCTTGCAAGTGTAGTCAATTCTCATGGCGTGGTTTCAGTTAAGGTTAAAGATCGAATCTAGGTGTCGATCAGTTGACATGGTAACGGCGGCGGTTTCGCTTACAAGAGATTTCAGCTTCTTTTTTAGCACAAGTAGATCGCGATGGATCTCTCTCGCTCGTGCGGTGCTGATTCTCACTTCGTCAAGTTCGTGATGCTCGGCGGTTCGTAGTAGGCTATAGAACAGAGGTTCTATACTGGAAACTAGGCGGTGCGTATCAGTAATCAATTCGGCGGCGGCGGTTTTCGTGGTCATTTTTTGGGTGTTGGGGTTGGTTTTTTAAGTGCATCCTGTAGCCAGGAGAATCCCGTGTTGTTTCTCGGCGGCGGCGGTTCTGGTGGTAGCGTTTCCCCTGCAAGATTGAATGGCATATCGGATTCGTGGATGAGTTGGAACTGATCCTGGGGGCGTGTCTTGGTTTTCATTGGTATATTAAGGGTGAAGGGTGGCTATCTCTTTTCCGTTGTCGGTTAGGGTGTATGGTTCGGATGGTGCGTGGTCTAAAAACCGATATATGCGGTGCAGGGATTCGGCATGAAGAACCGTTTCCCCTTCGGCGTTGGTGAGTCTGTATCTCATGCTATTTCCTTCCTTATCTGTTTTGAAAGGGTGCGGCGGTTTGGCTTGTTAAACTCTTCGGATTCTTCGACGCAAGGGAGCGCAAGCGTCAAAAGGTTTTCAAGATCAATGATTCTTTGATGGGCGGCGGCGAGTGTGTCGAGGGTTTCCCATCGTTCATCCTTTTCTGCTTGTGCAATTTCTGCTCCCAGCATGATTTTCAATGCGGTTTTCATAGTGTTTCAAGTTGTGAATTTATGGTGTCAATCTGTGCGTTGATGGTGTCGAGTTGAAGCAAGACTTTGGAAATGATGTCATCAAGAGATTCTGGGGATTCTGGTGGTTTTGGATTGGTGCTTGTGGGTGCTTGTGTGGTCATTTTGGTTTTATTCTGCGAGGAAATCACGAGCAGACTGCTCCAGGGTGGCAAAGAAGGAATCCGAGACGGCCTGTTCCCAAGTCGTGCAAAGTTCGTCCATCAATTCCATGTTTCCATCAGCATCGGGAAAGTATTCATACCCCATGCAAGACCAGAAAAGGTCGTTGCCATTCATTTCATCTGCCCATTCTCCCGAAAGGTTTGGGAGTTTGAAAGCATCGTAAATTGCAGGATCTCCGTCATCAAGTTGTCTCAAGACCGATTCTGCGGATTCTCGTTCGTGAAGATTTGCCCTTCCTCCCCATAAGTCCTGTATTGCCCATTCTGCGGCATTTTCTCCTGCTTTTGCTCCAAGCTTGGAAGCTCGGATGATTGCTTTTTCTTCGGGTGTTGTTGTGGTGTTCATGTTCTGTTTATTTGTTGAGGGTGATAAATGCGACAAAGGCCAAAAGAATTAGGGTGGGAATGATTGGCGCGAACAAGTCAAAAGTTCGGCGCATTTTTACTCTGCGATTATGGTTGGCAATTAAGGTTTCCATGTTAGTGATGTTAAAGTGTTGCTTTATCTGCGAGCTTTTCGCTGATTTTTCCCATTCTGTGCAAATTGTCCACAAAATCAATAAACCAAACTCGGATTGATGCGTTTTGGGCGTTCTGGCGTTTGGAAAAAGTCCCCTCCTTTCGTGCTAATGTTTCGAGGTTAGGGTGAGCGTTCCAAAATCCTTTTCTTATTTCTGCTTGGGTGGTATAGGTGTGCATGGTGTTGGGTGGTTTGGGGTTAGTCAATGCAAAGCGCGATCCCTCGTGAATAGTAGCAGTCTACTCGCTCACCTGCGGGGACATCCTGCGGCCTGATAAGGTAAAGGGCGCATCCCCTCGGATCTGTCTGGACATAGGATGAAACTGGTTTCCCCTCTAGGATTGCGGCGAGGCGTTTCAATGCTCCCTTTTCCTTGTCTGGATAGGGATAGCGGTTCCCCGTGTAATTGTGGACGACATAGGGTTTCCCTGTCTGCTCGTCGCGCTGAATGTCGCCATTGCATTCGTGTTCGTGCCACCTGTGCAAGGTCTTTTCGATGCGCAGAAGGCGGTCGGTTTCATCCTGCGAGAATCCCAAGGTTGCAAGGGATTGGCAGAGGTGGGTGTATCGTTGGGCTTGTCGTTTGTTCATGGTGTTCCTTTTTGGTTTGGTGTTGGTGTTTATTCAACGCTCTTTGTAAGCGAGGAAAGTTTTAAATTGGCCTCTTCACGAGTGGAAAAAGCCTTTTGTGCTATTGCTTCAATAGTGGTCTCAAACGAAAGTTTGATGCGCTTAAATCCGTAATCACTTACTCGGCACGTCCCCTTTGAAAAGTTGAATCTGTCAAAGTGACATTCGCGAACATGAAGAACGGAGGAACCGCAACGGGTCAAGACATAGAACGTGGAAGCCTTGGTGAGGGAATCAATAGGAATCATGGAAGCACTCTAAAAGAACCTTTGAGACATTGCAAGAGGAATCTTTCAACTATTTTCATGAGGTGAAAAGATTTTGAAAGAAAAGCGTTGACAGAAAAGAATCACCCATGGAGCAAGTGTTTAAGCACCCCTACAGCTCATGGCGTAAAATAGTATTGACACGAAAAAGGAGAGAGGATTATAATCCGAGAGCTGAAGGCTCGAGGAGAAGAGTAAATCATTTTAAGCTAGTCCATCGGTTTCCATAACCCAGGAAATCAACACCGATTGGCGAAGCCAACCCGAAGGGTGAGACGACCAAAGGGAGTCGAATCACCCCAAGCGAAGCGAAGGGGCAATTGAACCAAGGTTGACAAGGCTAGTTTACCTAGTATTAAATTCCTAGTTCATCATGTATAAAACTCTGACCACTAAACAAAAGAGATTCGTAGAAAACTACATCCTGAAGTCGATGAGCATCGCTGAATCTGTTAGAAGGGCTGGCTACAATGTCACAAGCGGACGATCAGAAGACTACGGTTCCCTAGGTTGTAGGATGCTGAAGACCGAAAGAGTTTCAAACTATGTATCCAAGCTGAAACAGAAGGTTTTCTCTAAAGATGTTCTTTCTATAGCTGAAAAGAGGGCTTACCTGGCGAGGGCTGTTAGAACGCCAGTTGGAGAGATAACAGAAGCTAGCGATCTTGCACAAGAGGTCACGTTTTCAGAGGGTAAGGAGGGAAGTAGCAGGAAGGTGAGGGCGGTAGACAAGCTAAAAGCTATCGAGTTAGATAGTAAAATAAGTGGTGATTTCTATGCCGATAGGAATGAGAATATAACTAATCCTTTTCTGTTCTTGGTTAGTCTTGGCAAGCAGTCTGGCGAGGTCTTACAGCAGGGTGAGGTGATGAGCAATGGTGAGAGAGTCGAGCGTGTAGCATTGCCGGCACCATCACCGGCACCGTCACCAGCACAAGCGACGATCAGCGTAGATGCCAAGCTAGTCGAGTAGGCTGAAAGACTGATCTGATCCGATCCAGGCATCGCACCAGCCAAGGCCTCCACAAGCATTCTTTCCAAGGAATCTCTTTCGGGTGGTGGGGGAGGGTAGGCGCACCTACGGGGGTGAGGCGTTTGTGCGACATGACCTAACCAAAAAAAATCAGTATTGAGGAGTTTCCTTATTTGAAAGATCCTTTTACTCCTTGACTAGATGATTGGGTATGGGATATGGATTGGTTAATGACGATGAGATACCCAGAGAGTGATTTTGCACGACCTAGCATAATGTTGTTAAGGTCGTTAGTGCATGAGCTTGGTAAAGATGCCAGTAAAGATCCAGGAGGATATGGAGGATTGAAGATGGAAAGGAAGAGGTTGGGAGATATATTAAAAGAAAATATAGATGATCCTAGACTTTCTGATTGGGATAGGGATATGATTCGTGGACTATGAACGAAGGAGAACTACTTATTACGTTATTGAATGCGGCTACTGTGGGTCATGTATTGCATTTGCAGAGTCGGATTTATTCGGAGCACAAGGCATTGCAGGGTTTTTACCAGGGGTTGCCAGATTTGGTGGATGGGGTTATTGAGGCATGGCAGGGACGGCATCAAGAGTTGGTGCAGTATCCAGATCAGATGGTGGAGGTGAGCGAGCATAAAGATTCGCTAGAGTATTTGATGTTTCTGAAGATACTGGTTGAGGAAGATCGGTATGTGTTGGGTGATGAGAGTGAGATTCAGAACTTGGTGGATGGTATTGCGGAGTTGATTGATTCTACTATTTACAAGCTGACATTCTTGAAGTGATTCACGAGTTTCGGAATCCGATGCCTGTGCTTACTCCTATGGGAGATGGGTATGCGATTTATGTCCAAAGCTCTGGAGTATTTGACAATGATGTATGGACGGTTTGTATGTGCGAGGATGGGTCTGTGAGGCACTTTAATACGGCGCAGGTAAAGATGTGGCAGAATGCTACCTTTGGGATTAAGGGCAAGGGATCTGACCAATAAAAAACCCCACCTAGCGATTAAACTAGATGGGGTGGTTTTAGTGGGGGCTAGTTATTAATAAACTGGTTTGCCGCAATCGCAACAGGTTTCATCTTCATCATCTTCTTCAACTTCAATGGAGTCATCAATGTAGTCGAGGAGTGTGACTAGGGTGTTGTGAACGGAGACAACGATTTGGGAGAGTTTTTCTACTTTGGGTTTGGGTTCTTGTTTAGTTGACATGGTGTGGTTTGGGTTGAGTTACAAATCCTATTCATTTGGATAAAAGTGTCAATGAATTGTAAGGTGGCTACGATGCATGGATTTGAACCATGACTAGGTGAGTCAAAGTCACCTGGGCTACCGTTACCCCACATCGTATTAATATTTCCTTGGGCGACCCCTACCCCTTGGCATATTGACCCTTTCTCGCCACGCTACACGCCCGTAGATCGTTTTTGTTGCTATCTCCTCTGGCATATCAAGTATGTGGCATTTGAGGCGTTTCTGATGCTCTGCTTCTAGTTTACCAACCAAGTCTCTATACTCTTCTCCTTGCCATGCCTTATGCAAGGCTTCTTTCATAATTTCTTGTTGATTCATTTATTTTAGAAAAAAGATTGACTATGAGAAAAAAATCTCTAGAAGGGGGTTTGTATGAGAAACATACTTGAAAACATTAACCTTGAAAAGTCGTGTGATGAATGCGGTGGAACTGGTCGTGATTGGTATGATGATGCCCAAGGGGAACCATGCTGGAAGTGCCAAGGAATGGGTCATATCGCTACTAATGAGGGCAAGGCTATCCTTCAACTCATTGCACATCATCAAGGTCATTTGTTACAGTTTGCTTAACGCTTCTTTTTGAGGGCTGATAAAAAGCTCTCAACGAGATACCCGATGAGGTAAGCCAACGCCTCGTCACAGGATTCTTTTTCTTTTACACCACACCTTTCTAGGATGTGGGTGGCTACATGAACACATTCATGGGTGAGTGTTCCTATCCAATGTGGATCTGATTTCCATTTGGTTAAAAATATGACATTTGGAGATCCAGAATATGTGCAAGCATCTGCCGTTTCAATACTTGGTATCAATGCATAAACTTCTGGCTTTAATGTATTATTGAACCATTCTTCTCCTTGTTCTCTATTTACATGCCAGACTAGCCAGCAACCACTTCTCCATACTGGTATATCTAGATAGAACTCATTTGGTTTCATTTTTAAAATAATGCCAAGTTGGAACAACTCCACAACCTGTTTTGACTCGGAATTTCTTTCTCTGAACTAATCCAGCTTTCATATACCTTTTAAGTCGAGAATCCATTGTGGTTTTTGGAATATCTTTTAGTTCTGCCAACTGTAGAACCGTAGCCCAACCTTTTGGTACATCATCTGTAATGACGCATTCAGTTTTATCTGCTTCATCTATCCAAGAGTAGATGGATGCTTTGAGGTCAGCTTCGCTAGGATTTAATCGGGCGGCTTTCTTTTGGCTCATAGGTTACAAGTTTGGTTGCTGGTAATTCGCCTTCTGAACATCCACGCCAATCGAGGATGCCGATGCCAGGGCGACATATGGCATCTCCCACAACTTTGTGTGCATATCTAGTAAGCAACTGCCAAGCAGGAGTTACCATGAATATGCCACTCCCATCGTTAAAGATTCCTCCCGTGTGTCGATGGCCTCGTAGATAAATTCTTGGAACCCTATGACCAACACGGGAGTAATTCTGTCTGGCATTGCCCATAGTAATGCTCATGGCTCCCGCTTCAAGGTATGCCCTAGAACTGGTAGGCATATGGTGAGCCATATCTATTAGAGTGCCATTGATTTCGATTAGGGCTTTGTCACCACACCATTTACCTTCAAGTTTGGTGGCAATGTATTCTTCCCAATTCTTAACATGGCATTCTGTGCCAGCAGTCAGATAGATTACAGCAGATGCCCTGGCAAGGGGATTAATAGCCTCTATAGCGGCGTTTGAATGATCTAGGCAGTCTTGGGCTACAACTTCTTTTGTGCCATGATGGATTCCTTCTAGGAGATCGCCATTAAGAAGTAATGCAAATGGGTCTTTTCCAAAGTGTTTGATCCCTTTCTCAACTGCATCTTGCCAGCATTGCCATAGCCATTGCTGATGGAGATTCTTTCCAAGACCAATCTTATTTCCTGTTTTGGTTTCAAAGCCATCGGGCCACAAACCAACGGATGATCCGCAATGGAGGTCAGAGACAACAATTGCTCCGACAATAGGTTTTTTAGTCATTAGATTGGTGAGGGAGACTTTGAGGAGGTCGATCCGAAACCAAATTCTCTAATAGAGTTGCCGCATCTCGTAAAGAGACTTCTTCATCCTTCATCATTTTTGCAAGAAGCTGACACAACTTTACTCGCTCGGTTAAATGGTGAAGATAACTGATTAGATCAAGCTGTTCATCTTTTAGGTTCTTGGCATACCACCCTGCACCAGCAGTCCAGAATTGGGTCTTATGCTCTTTACTACCTTTGATATATTTATCTTTTCCATCAAAGAATGCTTTCTCCCAAATATTCCAAGCATCTTCTTCTGGTGTCATATTACTTACCTCTAGGCTTTCTTTTTGTTTTTGCTTTGGGCTTTTGAACAGACCCATAACTAACTCTGGCAGGTCGCAGATTTGCATATGGTTTTGCTGATTGTGTGGTTGATGTTTTCATAGGCTGTTAAGGAATCGTTGCCATAGTCTTATGGGTTTGATACAGCCCGCAACATTGCATATGTGGCAAGGATATTCATGGCAAGCACTTAATTCTCTGCCGCATTCTGGGCATAACCTATTGATCCAGCAGATAAAACCAGCGAATATTTTCCAAGCCTTTTTCATTAAAAGTCTAGATAGCCAGCAAGACAGCTTACATCTGCGCCAGATAATTCATGTTGATCAGTATCTACAAAGATGATGCTCCACCCTTGTTTGTCAAACATCTCAAGCATCCACTCCATTGCTTCAACATAGGTATTTCGTTCTGGAAAGAAAGCTCCAGATATGGCTACCTTTTTATTGCCAGGGACTTTGATGATGTTGGTAACGCCGCATGATTGAAACTTCTTTGGAACAAGAATTACCTCACCTTGTTTCTCAACCTTCTTGAATGACTCCTTGCTCATGCCTTCTTTGCAGACAATGAATTTATTCTTCTCAAGGACTTGGATCACGCAATCAAGATGGAACAATGCTGGTTCCGTTTCATGGATAGGGATAATTTCCACTCCACATTTCTTGGAGATCCAATCATATGCATTGATGTCAGAGTGAATGCCATATCCACCAAAATAGCGACCTTCATCAAAACGGATTAGGTCAGCTTGGCCTTCTTGGAAGTAGGGAGGTTGGATAACAGTATAGCCACGCATCTCAAAGAACTTACGACCAGGTTCCTCTTCGATCTGGCGACCAGGAGCTTCCATCTTTGCCAGCACAATAAACGGATTAATAGCCGTAAAAAGATTAGCCGTATAGCTTTGATCCTGCGCTCCTTTAACGGGAGGAACTTCCAGAACCTTTACGTCAAGTGCCGTGAGTAGCCTCTTAATTCGTCCGTAATGGCTTGTGGCCCTCTTGATGTCAACCTTCTGCGGTTTCATATGGATATTGTTTGGAATCGCCGTAGAGAGGTATTTAGGCTCACACATCACTATGGATGGTTTCCTGCGATAGACTTCACCAACTGTATGGTTTGGAGCAATTCCAGATGTACCAAAAATAGTAGAAACAGATGAATCAACCTTGCCGTGGATTACGGAAGGAATCATAGATCCATTTCGGAACTCTTGTGTCTGGAATCTGGCCATATTTAGGAAATCATATACACGCCAGCACTAAAGAAAAGCAAAAGATTAAAGCAAATTCCCCCCTAATCCCCCCACTCCGTAGCAGGAAAGCCTGTCAGAAAAGAAAAGAAACTACTGCACCCCGAAATGGATGCAGGATGTTTCTCCTCTCTCTCATCGGGTAAGGAGTTTTGATTCTCCAAAGCCGCTGTTATTGGATCATCGTGGTACAAGTTCACGCCCATCCTCACTTGCTGTAACGGACAAGCCCCGCCGAGTGGTGCAACACTACAGCGGGGCTTTCTTTTTGTTTGAGGAAAGTTTTACCAGAATGTTGCACCATTCAGATGCGGTGAATATGCCACACAATCTCCGCAAGCGTCAACATCAAAAACCATCTGGATCAACAGATGATCCACCATAGCCCCAATCATCTTGTTCTTCTGCTTCATTGCCTACGCCATTTTTTGAGTACACAAGTTTTTCTTCCCAATCTCGGATTTCAAGAATGTCCAAGGATTCTTGTTCCTCCTCAAAAGTAAATTCTAACCCTGCTTTGCGTAGCATCTCAACCGCATAGGTCAAAGAATCAGCCAAATCGGGCGACTTCTTGATACGCTGTTTCATGTCTAGCTTCTTCTCAACAGCAACCTTTCTTCCCTTGTGGAAATAAAGCCTACTGCAAAGTTCGCTTACTATTGCGCTATGTTTCTCTACATCAATGCCAACTAGACTTTGCGTTGACATAGCTGTATGAACTTGGAACCAAGACTCCGTAACACGGCGATCATATGCTTCCTTGGCAGTCCGTTTGTCTAGGTTGCTGATTTTCCTGTCCGTAGGCATCCCCATAGATGAAATAGGATGAATGAACATAGCCTCTGGATGAAACTTGCCCCATTCAATGATTATGGCGCGTAACATTTTCCCGCCATCCCCAGAAATATCCAATCCAAAGTCCCTTGGATGGATTCCATACTCAACGCAATCTTTTACCAACTGCATTGCAATAGATTCCTCAAACACATCACCAACAGATGAGCTATATTCTCTTGTTCCAAGGTAGAAGCCAACCCTACGACCAGTTTCATTTGGCCCATATCGACAAAAGGTAGCCGCACACCTATCTCCTCCAGCAGTAAATGCAGGGTCAAAGCCGCAAACTACCTTTGTTCTATCGCTCCAGGTAGGTTCCCAAGCAATATCGCACCCTTGGATGAATTGTTTTGAGAAAATTGTGAGTTCTACAGAACTATCGGGCCACCAACCATAGACATTTCGCCAGTATTCTAGGGCATTCTTGTTTCCATAGCATCGTTTAAGGGTATTTGCCTCACCTTGGATGGTCAAAAACCTATCAAATGGTGGTATTTCGGCATCTGGAACTTTGAAATTGGGACTATCTTCTCCAGAAAGGTGCAAAGCAACCCCTGTTCTGGTTTTCCATTTATGGGTATATCGGTTTACAGCATCCCATTCCATTGGATCATCTGGCTGGCATAGTTCTGTATGGGGATTATTGGCAGTATTTGATGGGTTTGCCATGCCTCCAAAGATGAAATCTGGGTTTGCTCCAAGGTTTACACGGGTATCAAGAGCGTAAAGATCCATTTCAGCCAACTCATCAAGAAATAGCCTCATCCTAGCGTTCTTACGACCCCTTGTATTTTCCACAGAGCGTTTTCCCTCTCCTCCACGGGGGAATGCCAAGGCTTTTATGGCATTTGTATAATCTCTTTCCGAATCACGGGTATCAATTGACTCAAAAACAATCATCCTTCGATACTCAACAAGGTTTCCAATAGAGACATCTTTGCCATATTTTGACTGTAGATTACGCATGGCAATACGATAAAGAGTGCAAACCTTGCCCCATAATCGGTCTTCTGAAGCGTCTAACGATGTAGATGCAACATAAGTTGATGTGCAATCTGGAGCACAAAGCCAATCAACAACGATACAAGCCGCCACAGAAAAGGTTTTTCCACTACTTGCACAACCTGCAATTCCCCAATCATTCTCATTACAGAACAAATCAATAATGTCTATTGCGTAATTGTTTGGTATTCCTTGTGAGTGGAGCAGAACATCGTTGCCATAGATCAACTGAAAGCAATTAATCATGTGCTGTGCTGGATTAAGCAAGCCACATTGATCCATTTTTATGCCCATTTTGATCCGTTCACGCCTTCCAAATTCTCCACGGGTCAAGCGGTAAGCAGTAAGCTCACGAATAAATTGTGGAACAGTCTCCAAAAAAGAAAGTCCATATGTTGTATCTTGAGGTGGTTGCAAACTAAAGCCGTTGTATTCCATGAGCAAAAAGTATTGACAACTTTTATATAAGAAAGCAAGAAGGAGGTTCAAACATGAAGCTCAAAAATCCTAACGACGCAATCCCTGGTGGTCTTTGGTATCAATACAGCGACGATAAAGGTAATACCTATCGCGTAAATGGAATGGATCTTACTTTTGGAAAGCAGTTTATTCAAAAAGTGAAAAGCGACATGACTAATAAGAATGTTGCCATTCCCGAAAATTTAGACTATTTGGTAGAACAGCAAATTTGTCAACGCATTGCGGGACAGTATTGTTGGCAAGAAGCTGGCGATGCCGTTGCGAATGTAATTCATAAATTTGCACATCTCGGTGATAAGGTAGCTTCTACATTTGGCATCAATGCCCAATTAGAAACACGGGCAAAGAATTGTCCAGCCTGTCAAAAGCGTAGAGAAGCACTCAATAAAGCAATCGGATAATGGCTAAAACAAAAAAGATCGTTCAGACTGAAGGGGTTTCCTCTTGGGGTTTTAATAGGATTAACTCCAATGGTGTTGCTCCTACTAGCCGAGTTCAAACTGCAAACGATGCTTTTACTATTTGCTGGAATCTTCGACTAGACAATGCTGGTCGTGAACGCAAGTGGGGCCGCATCTACAAATGTTATAAAGGATTCCCTCCTACGGATTATAGCCAAGTAGCTTCTCGCCAACTTTCTGGAATGAGCAATGTGCCTTTCCGTCAGATGAAGTTTATTGTTGATAACCAAAAGTCCAGTTTTGTGGATATGGTTATGGAGCGTAATACCGCCGCTACAATTACTACCAAGTTAGGAAATCCTACAGAAAAGAAAGAATGGAGTGATTTAATTGGTCTTGGATTTGATCGAATGCTTCGCTCTTGGACATCATACAACTACAATGTTGAGTTGGATGTTGAAGAAATGACCCTGTATGGAAAGGGTTTTGAGATTGCCGAGGATAGGGATGGATGGCCCACAAAGAGTTTTCACAACTCTAATGTTCTGATTCCAGATAAAACATATGCCGATCTCACGAACTTGGGTGAGATGTGCATCAAGCGTAGCTACACACCCCTTGAGTTCTGGCTCAAGATTACTGGCGGGGAAGAAGATCCAGTAAAAGCAGAGCAACACGCTACTGATATGGGGTGGAACTTCTGGGCTTGCGTAGATGCTTTGCGAATGTTCACTACCAACTATCGTAATACATATACCAATACGGAATGGTTGCGAGATGTTGCCAGCGGTAACATGAATCTTTCTCGTCTTTATACTCTTCGCATTGAATTGTATGAGCTTTACATCATGGAGTTTAATGGAAGCATTTCAAAAATGCTCCTACTACAGAACTATGGTGGTCTTGTTCTTGGATACAAAGAGAATGGTCGAAAGGATCTTACTGAAGAAGAATACCGTGACCAAACAGGATTCCTTTACTACAAAAAAGATTGGGTAGAAAAAGATGAAGATGGTTGGGCCGACATCATTGCCCCAATGTGTGATTCTACTGGATCTGGAATCTGGCATGAAATTCAAGGGCTTGCTGAAGCTGTTTTCATCCAATGTCGAGCCTATGACATCCATATGAATCGCTTCATGGATGCTGTAGATTGGAATACACGCCTCATGTTTAAGGGTGGTTCTGCTGAAGCTACCAAGAAACTTAAACAAATGGAGTGGATGCCTTGGATGGTTCTCCCGCAGGATGTTGAGCCACATCAAGTATCGGTAAACATTCCTTTCCAAGAAGTGCTTGCTGGAATCCAATTTTACCAAGCTGATTTGTATCGTGGAATCGGTGCATACAATATTGGAATGGCAAACAAAGGTGGCAAGTCTCGGACAAAAGGAGAAGCCGAACTTGATGCCGCTGAATCTGCAAAGCTCCAGGGAACCCAGATTCGCCGTTTTAACGACAACCAAACCCGTTGGCTCAAGATGCTATTCAAACGCATGAGTCGCACCACAAAAGGTGGCTATGGATACAAACTCAAGGAGAAGTTTGTTGATTTCATGGAAGAAAATGGTGTTCCCAAGGAAGCATACAAGTGGGAAAATATTGAAAACATTGAGAGCAATATGCTTTCTGGATCTGGTAGCCCATCATACAAGTTGATGGCGGCTCAACAGACTGTTTCCCTCACAGGCATGACTCCCATGAATGAGGGTCAAGCAAATGCTATTGCTGATGCTATTGCCGCACTTAATGGTCGCCAGAATGTCAGTCGCTATGTGCGTCAAACCAAGGTGGATATTCCAGATGAGCAGGGAATTATTTCAATGGAAAATATTGGAATGACTGATCCAAAAGGCAATGTGGCAAACTTCCGTGTTTATCCAGATCAAAATCATGTGGAACACTTTAAGGGTCATATTCAAGATGCCGCCGCATCAATGCAGGAAGCCCAACAAGCACTTCAATCTGCTGGAGTTAATCCTCAAGCACCTACTCGTGGACAAGAAGCACAAGGAGTATCTGATGAGGCTATTGAGCTTATTAAAGACATTTATGCTTGCCTCATGCGTTTCAAGGGGCCGCATATGGTTGCTCATCTTCAGTTTATTCAGAAAGATCCTTCCAAGAAGGAGCTTGCAAAGCAGTTTGGTCAGCAGATGCAACAGCTTCAGCGTGGAACAGATGAACTTGGTAGCCAGCTTGCACAACTTGAGAAAGCTAAACAACAACAGCAGGGTCAAGGTCAGAATCAAAGCCCAGAAGATATTAAGTTACAGGCTCTTGTTGCCAAGCAAGCAATTGAAACTGATAGTCTCAAGAAGAAAGAAGACATCAAACTTGCGGCAATGGCACAAAAGGCACAGCTTCATAATGCCAATGCAATGGAAAGGGTGGCAACCGATCTTGCTACCAAGAGAGCTAAAGCCGCAAATGACATACAGATTCATCGTGCAAAAGCCGCCCATAATATGCAAGCATTGCAAGATCAACATGAACAAGAACTTGGTCAGCAACAGCAAATGAATGCCCAAGATATGATGGCACAACAACAAGCCATCCAAGGACAAGAGGCAGTAACCCAAAGCAACCCGCAAATAGGACAAGAGAATGGATAAAAATGTAATCAACCTAGCCGCCGCAATTATTAATGATCGTCGCTATAGCGAACTTAAAAACGGATTATACGAGGAACTGGTAAACAAAGACCACGCAACTGTAGTTGCAGTATTCCGTTCATTGCAGGAATGGGCAACAGATGCAGAAGACAATACCTTTTCTGCTTCTGATAAACCAAAGCTAATAACATCAAAAGTAGGGTCGCATGATCTAGACATAGATCCCGATCTTGATGATAGTCTTTCTGAAGAAGAAATTAATTCTCGTAAGTAACCACACAAACCAAAAACAACCATGTCTGAAACCGCCGTTGCCGAACCCGTAGCAAAACCAGCACCACAATTTGATGCTTCCGCTGACAAGGCCGCAAGAGATGCCGCCGTCAAACAGGCAGATGCATTTTTCAAATCTGACATCAAGGACGCGCCAAAAGGAAATCCATCTGATCTTTTCAAAAAGATGGCAGAGAAGTTGAATCAAGATACTACGCAATTTCAAGAAAAGGTAGATGCAGAAAAGGATGCCGCTAAAGAGGCTCACGACAATAGGCCAGATCCAGAAACAAAGGCTTCGCTAGTAGAGGACGAAAAGAAGCCTGGCTACATCAAATCCCTCAAGCAAACTAACGAACAGCTTGCCAAAGAAGCCGCTGAACTAAAACAGAAAGTTGCTGAATACGATAAAACCAAGCAGGAAATTGAGGAGCTTCGTTCCAAGATCGACGATAGCGAAAGCAAAAAAGAAGTAGAAAAGCTACGCAAGGAACTTGATAAGGCAGTTAAAGAACGCCAAGAGCGTGAAGAAGCATTGAGCAATGATCTTGAAAATCTTCGACAAGCCAATGCTCTACTTAATCTTCCTGCTGATCCTAATTTCAAGCGTGATTATGATGCCCCAATCCTTAATGGTTATAACCAAGTAAAGATGATTGTTGGTGAAGATCAGACAAGCCTTACAGAGTTTTCAAAAGCCATTGCCGCATATGAACAATCGCTAACTTCTCAAGATCAAAATGAAAGAATGCGTCAAAGTGAGATTTCCAAACAGACTCTTAATGCCATATACGAGAATCTCTCTCCTATGGAACAGGCTAAATTCCAGAGCACAGCTTACGATGTTCTTGCTAAAATTGAAGCTAGGAATGAAGCCTTAATCAATTGGCAAGTTACCAAAGCACAGATTGATGAAGAAAGATCGCATCGTGCTTCGCTAACAAAGTCCCAAGTAGGAAAGCGTTGGCAAGACGCATTGGAACAAGCCAAGAAACAAGTTGACATTTCTTACCCAGAAGAGATTGCAAAGATTCTGGCCTCACATCAGTACGATGATGATACAACTGAAGATGAGATGATTGCTGAAGCCGCATTGCGTGAGAATAGCAATTATGCTCCAGAGCAAATTACCCGTGTTCTACAACAGGGTGCAAAATTTAAGAAAGCCAAAGCCTATAGTTTCGCTCTTGAAAAAGAGAATATGGAGCTTAAAGAAACCATTAAGAAAATGCGTGGTTCTTCTACTGGTGATGGAACAATTGGATCTTCTTCTGCGGGTAAAGCAAATGATGCAGAGGAAAAAACTCCTGCCGCATTGTTTGCTAAATTTAGAAATAGATAGTTTACATATTAGATTTTACGCATAATATATTATGCATGAGATTGAAATGTGGGGACACCCGTAAAAAAGATAATAAGATATTCTGGGCTTACGACCGATCCTCAAAAAATGGAGAAAGGTGGTTAAGCCCAGAACAGTTTTTGCATTACAAGAAACGCAATTCAGAAACATCAAAAGATTGTTACAACAGAAATCCTAAAGCATTTTGGGATAGAAGCAGAAAAGCTGACTTAAAAAGAAGGTTTGGATTAACTCCTGATTTGTATGAGAAAATGCTCATTCAACAAAAAGGAGTATGTGCAATTTGTAAAAAACAATGTAAAACAGCCGAAAGATTGTGCGTTGATCATTGTCACCATACCAATAAAATAAGAGGTCTTTTGTGCCGTAGATGCAATGCAGGAATAGGCCATCTTGATGATTCAATTGATTTATTGAAAGAGGGAATAAAATATCTAAAAAAATATAGTTGACGCATATGAATGTTTTTAGTAATAGTCGCATATCTGGATTGGTAGCTGTTTTAACAATTACTGATTTCAGCCAAAGCACCATATCGGATAGCGACCGATGTAAAAAAACAAGCGGGG
>JGI24890J29729_1000030_pt1 | contig 133703 bp, 178 predicted proteins | sample FreactcultureFD7_FD_29729 | JGI IMG/M metagenome (IMG submission 29729) | reverse complement strand
TACATTTCTTTGTCATGGATACAGCATAGCAAACTCTCACCAAACCACAAGAAAAACTTTGCATGAATAAAAATTAATTTTAAGAAAAAAGCTTGACATACCACTTGTATTACAGTATACTACCGGGCGGGGCCCGGCGCCATAAGCCGTTGACTATAAGCAACTTACACAAACCAGAATCGTGTCAAGCAAAAACCTCGCCCCATGTTAGTAGGGCGAGGCTGATGTTAGGCGGGATGTTAGGCCGAAACGAGAACCGCATCCTGCGCCTCTACGACCTGTTGAGCCGCGATCCCTGCGAGAGGGTCGAGGAGGGCGTGAAGTGCGTCCGAGCGACGAGGGAGTGCCATCGCGTTACCGCGCAAGACATTCGTGAAGGCATTGTGAAGCCCCCAGAGGTTGCGCTCGGAACCCCAGACAGCGTGTTCGGGATCGTGCCATTGCTGGACAACATCCGCAAGCGCAGTCTTGGAAACCGCGCCGCAACGATAGGCGCGAACGATCACATCGTGCGCTTCCTTATCGCAAAGCTCGCGGCCTTGGTAGGCATCGACACGCTTCGCGTGATTGCCCCATGCAGAGGTGAGTTGACCGAACGCACCAGAGAGGAGCATCGGGAGATCACGAAGGATGAACTTCGTATGACGACGAGCGATCTTGACCTCATTGTGGAAGGCGAGGTTATCGCACACGAAAGGCGCGGAGCCAGCGTTGATACCAGCAGGGAACGACTTGTCGTGCGAGTTACGCAAGCCGATAATCGTGCCGACACTCTCCGCAAGGGAGAAGTTGGGAACGCCAGAGACTTGGAAAAGTCCGAAGTAGCGTTGACCATCGCGAGCCAGAGCGTGACGCTCCTGCACGATTTCCATGCCAGAATCAGCGACGATACCACGCAAGCCTTCGATGAGGCGAGAATGCGGGATCGGATGCCATGACTCCGTTGCGTTAGGGGTGATGCTGTTGGTGATCTGCTCGGTCGTGACTTCGTGACCGCCGCAGTGTAGTGTTAGGTTTAGTGCTTTCATTAGGAGATCATCATCCGATTTTTTGTGCGGTAGGGCAACAACTATTTTGATTATTTTGTGTTTTTATTTTGGACGATTTTTGTTGACAGCCCATAGAGCCAGTGTTTATGCGGGTTCGCGGGCATATCAATCTGCAGGGGGGTAGCAGGCGCTAGAGCTAGTGTTTATGCGCCTCCGCGAGGGGGTGCCGACCCGCCGGGCGGGGCCGGGCGCCGTAACCCGTTGATATTCAGCGAGTTACAGCGAGACGGTTGGGGATGTTATATTAGCGCATGTTTTTAGTGTTTTTTGGTTTGGTTAACGTACAGGAGTAAGGCGACAAAAAGCATCATCAAAAAGATCATGATTTCCGGTTATGTTAGTTGGGTTGTAAGACAAAGCCCGATGCGTCTTTCTTTCCCTTGCCCTTGGCAACGAGTCCGACAACAACGCCTTTCGCATCAAGAAACCTTGTGTCACTTTCGTCGCCGTTAATCACGGGACGGCCAAGGTAAGTTTCGGGAAGCGTGTCAGCGAATACCGCCGCAATGTTTCCGCCCATCTTCGCAATCAGTTCCGTTATTGGCTGATTGCTCTCTTTGCGTGAGAAAGTCAAGTGGTAGTTGGCAGGAAGCTCACCACGCAGGAACGCAATCATTCTGTGAGGGTTCGGCGTGTAATCGTAAAACATAACACCCTCATATTTTTCCATGTCGATCAGATTTTCCCAAGGAAGATCAGAAAGAACATTTAGACGGACGGCAAGACGCATTCCGTCTTTTTTTGCTTTGCGGATTCCTGCGGCAAGATCCTTCTCTAATTGCATGAGAAAATTAGTGCGGTCTTGAATGAAGAAGTGTGACTTCTTGAGACGACCAGCTTGGACATTCGGAAAAACTCCCATGCCTGAAGTGTTAAGGCAAGCCTCACGACATCCGACCGATGAGTGAGAGCAAAAGTTTTTTCCCGATAGGTTAGAAGGAGAGAGAGACAAGCCAAGCGTGAGCCAGCCGAGTTTTTCGCCTTTTTTGATTTTCGTATTGTTGGATGATAGGAGTTTCATGGTTTTAAGAGTATGGGTTTTTTCTAGTGAGTTGTAAAGAGTTTTTTTTAATTTTTATTCATTGTTGCACCAGTCAGATTGACCTTCACGGATTGCGTGTCCTGCTGGCTCCTTGTCAATCGCCCATCCCATGAAATTTTCCCTTGGAATAGAGTTGAGTGTGTCAACGGCAGCTTGCCGAGCATCTAGCATGAACTTGTCCTGCATTTTCTTATACTGCTTTGAAATTGGAGAGTCTTGCCATAGACGCACATTCTCCCATGTAAGACCACGAATGATATCCTCCGAAGTTGTCAGGAAGTAGGCGAAGCCGTCACCGATATAATGAAGGAAGCCATCTCCGAGAGTCTTTCCCGAAGTTGTCCATCCTCCCTCATCGTCAAGATTCCTTGTGACATTTGAACCAGCAACGCCGATATTGAACCAACGATTGAATTGACGCTCAATCTGTTCCCCTGTTCCCGATAGTCCGAAGGCGAGACCATTTCCATACGAGCTAATGACTTCTGTTCCGAGTGTGTTTTGTTTCATAGGGAAAGACTATGCCGAGAGAGCAAAGAATGGAAGAACTTTTTTTCTTTTTGCCAAAGTTTTTTTATGAAGAATCTCTTGACACCCGCCGAGCCAGTGTTTATGCGGCTTCGCGGCCTATTCATCCGCAGGGTGGGGGGTAGCGCTAGAGCTAGTATTCATCGGCCTCCGACGATGTATGACAAGCGGCCGGGCGGGGCCGGGCGCCGTAAGTCGTTGATTATCAGTTACTTAGAACGAATGGCGATTTTTATACACATCAGCCGAGGATGTTAGCTTCGGGTTTAACATTAAGTATGCCTCTTCTAGCCTCTGGAGTGGACGATTTAATGTTGGGTATGATTCACAAATTGTTCCGTTTATGATAGCAAAAGCGTGTTTATTTGTTGCAACATAGTAGTGACCAGTTGGATGAAGTTTAATGAACTTCTGAATTGTTATACTTTTATGACGAGTTTTTCTGTATGTTATTCCATATTTTTTTCTTGCATAGGGCAGGAGCAGTCGTGGGTGATGTCCTCGTCCATGTTTCCTTCCCGATTCTGTCCCCATCTTGTGGGCTTCCTCATAAGGGATGCCAGCACTAGTCGCCAGAGCTTTGATGGTGCAATCATTGTAGTCCTCAATTCCAGAACTCGCTTTTCCTCCATCAGTTGTTCGTGTTTTTAATTGCATGAAAATTTTTGTGTGCTGTCAGGGTGTTGCCTCCTCTAGTGTTTCACGACATCCAGTTAACAAGAGCGTCCTATGTAGTCGAGACGCTGACGAGGGCTTTTGTCAGGTAATCAATCAGACCAACTCGAACTTGTTGATCCTATCCAGCCGAAACCTGCGGATGTCATCTACGGCGGGCACATAACAAGTGATACCTTGACCGCCACGCTCCTTGTAATCGAACTTTCCAAAAGGACGGAAAATCTTATACTCCTTGGGGCTGAATGCGTTCGACTCTGCCGAGTAGGTGATGGAGTAAGTCCTGCCGCCGATCTTATACATCGTGCGATAGTAAGCGGTAAGGAACTTGCTCTTTAGTTTCTTGATCTTGTTTTTCATGGTGTTCTTCATATTTCTAGTTTCTGTTTTTTTGGGTTTGTTGTCAATAATTTATTTGGATTGTTTTTGCGGCTCTGTATGCCGTGATCATCTCACCGATATACTTGCGACGACCTTTTGAGAAAGAACTTGTCACGCCCCAATACTTGTTTGTTTTCTTGTAGTCACTTATCTCTTTGCGAATTGCGATGATTAGGTAAGAACGGATATTGCAGACATTTTTGAAATCAAGTGAGGGGGTTTTGTTTTTCATAGTTTTAATTTATAGGGTTAGAGATGGATTGTCGAGAATTATTTTAGAAGAAAAATTCGTTGGCTAACTCGTTGACCAACTCGCCTTGCTCTTCTGTCAGTTGGGCAAGCTCTTCATCATTAAGAGCCGTTCCATCGTTCATCCATTGGGCTTCCCCAATCTGTGCGTCAGAGAAGTCTGGATAATCAGACCTGTCTACATTTTCGATATTGATCGAACGAGGATCAACCTCTCGTCCGTTAAGTGTTACTTGATTTTTCATACGATCAGTATATGCAACATCTCAAAAAAACTCAACAACAATCGCAAAAAACTTTTGTAGTATTAAAATTATTTTTACAGAAAAGCTTGACAGCCCGCCGAGCTAGTATTGGTGCGGCTCCGAGGCATATTCATCTGTGGGCTATAGGGTGCCGCTACAGCTAGTGTTTATGCGCCTCCGACGATGTATGACAAGCGGCCGGGCGGGGCCGGACGCTGTAAGTTGTTGATACAGAGCCACTTGCGTTAATCAATCATCTTTGTGATAAAAATTGGAGTATTTTCCCCCATGTAAGCACCAGAGATGTTAAATTCAAAGTATTCCCATGCCTCTTCCCTGTCCATTCCTTGGGACATTAGCTTGGTGATCACCTTGTCCGTATCGTAAACGATAAGGGATTGTCGGTTGGGTTGTGGGGCAGAGAAACCGATAATGCAGTCGTCAAAGCCGTCGGCCTTGAGTGCCTCGTCTCCAACACATTCTAGAAGGTCTTCAAGTATAGTAGTCATTATTTTTTATTATTAAAATTATCAGCGTAGTCTTGGAAGGAAATCTGACCAGTAAGGAAAGATCCTATGATGAGGGCATCATTATAGTTGTAGCCCATACCCATAGCATCTTCAATGAAGGCTTGAAGTGTAAACAGGGTAGCGTCCTCCTGTGCCCTTGTGAGATTGCCATTAAGTAGGCTTTCGATTATGCTACTAGGGGAGATGTTGCGAAAGGTGATAGTCATTAGTCTTTTTTAGTTGTGGTTGTTTTGAAAAGGAAGGAACAGAGAACACTTAATCCCCACCCCTGAAGGTAGGTGATCGTTCCCAGTCCAAAGATTGTAGGGGCAAGCCAATTCCAGAGCAACATAATGAAGAGACCATTAAGTAGGGCAAAAAGTGCGATAACGGCAATGACTCCGAGAGTGTAAGCAACTGGTTTAAGGATTTTGTTCATAGTGGTATAGTATAAGATTTTTTATTTGATGCCAAGCTTTTTCAGCTTTGCCCCGAAAGCTTCGTCTGACTTTTGCTGATAGATTTCGGGATCTTGAAAAGGAGCCTGTGCAAAGGAAACATCATTCCAATGGAAGGAAGGAACGCCCCAAGAGTTAGCTTCGTAGGATGCGGCACTATGGACAACGGCGAGGTGTTGCCAGTATAGAGAGGTGAGACAAGAGTCGATAACGCAGAACGCTAGGGCGACGATTGAGATGATGCCGAGCTGTTTTAGTTTTGTTTTCATGGTTTTTTGGTGTTGTTGGTTATGGGTTAATTAAAAAGAATTTTTAGTGAGTTGTCAACCACTCATTCGGGTTTCCATGCTCTTTGACGAGAGCTTCGATCTCATCCATCCAAGCCTCGTATTCAGAGGCGTAAGCGGCAAGGTCTTCAGCGGCGATTTCTTTAGGGTTAAGTAGTAGTTCCATGATTAGAGAATACCATAAAAAGAGTTTTGTGCAATAATTATTTATAAAAAAGTTTCGACCGGATGGGAGAAATCGCTTGACAGCCACAGAGCCAGTACCAGTGCGGCTCGGAGGCATATTCGTCTGTGGGGTATGGGGCGGCGCTAGAGGCTGATAGAATGGGCTTCTGCGAGGGGCGACCGGACGGCCGGGCGGGGCCGGGCGCTGTAAGTCGTTGATATTGAGGGCTTTATGACAGGAGTTCTCTTTTAATGCCAGCGATATAAAATCTCCAAGATTTTGGGTTGCGAATTAAACAATTTAAGTGAAGTGAGATCCTAGTCATGCTCATGATGTTTAGTGGTGCGTTTGTATATCTTTTTTGAGGGAATTAACTTCTGAAGTGGGGCAAAGGGCTGTCTGGCCTTAATGTCTTTTAATTGAATTAAAAATCGTTTTGTTTTCATGTGATTTTGATTTGGCGGAAGTGACGGGACTCGAACCCGTAGCCTTTAGCTTGACAAGCTATTGCTCTGACCATTGAGCTACACTTCCAAAATTTTATTCGATAGGGCAGTTCTCCGAATACCAGTCATTGTAGGACAAGTGCCATTCCTCCTCGAAAGCCGTCATCTGCGCTCCCGTGTAGGAAAAGGCTCGCTCCAGTTGACGCTTGATGATTCCGATATCCCAGTCCTCAAAGCTCCTCTGGATGAGGGTTGAAAGCTCGCGGTCATTGACTGCGCGAAGCATGAGTTCCGAAGTGGTGTTGTGTGTGATGTCAATTTTCATGATTTGAGTCTAGGGGTTATTGGTTGAGTTGTCACCATTGAATTTCAATGTTTTTTGCGGCTCGGTAGGCGTTCACCATCTCACCGATCCGTTTACGGCGAGCCTTGGCGAAGTCGCTAGTCACGCCCCAATCTTTGCGGCATTGCTTGTATTCCTTTATCTCGCCACGAATCGTAAGAGAAAGGAAGGTACGAATGTTGCAAACATTGTCGAAGTTGAGGGGTTGTGTTTTGTTTTTCATGGTTAAAGAATAGCACTGACCCACAAAAAAAACGAGAAAAATCGTTCGGCTAGTGAAAATTTATTTTATGGAAAAGCTTGACNCCCGCCGAGCCAGTGTTTATGCGGCTCTACGGCATATTCATCCGCAGGGTGGGGGGTAGCGCTAGAGCTAGTATTCATCGGCCTCCGACGATGTATGACAAGCGGCCGGGCGGGGCCGGGCGCTGTAAGTCCTTGACGGTAAGCAACTTACGCTAATGTTTGTAACCCCATGTCACAGAGGCAGTTATCATAGCGGCAGCGAACCAGTAACTAACATCGCCCCACTTGCCAGAAATTGCCCATCTTGTGGCGTTTATAACATACAAGAACATTATAACATAGTTAAAGAAGCGAGGATCAGTTATTATTTTAATCATATTATTCATCATGGTGAGCTACTAAAATTCCATTGATTCCACTTTCAAAAGCTTCAACAATAACATTAGGATTATCGTCGATGTGTAGTAAACTACCCAATTCTTGCAAGTGTGGAAGTTTAGATTTTCCTCCTGTTGAGATTATACCCTTAATCGGCAAGTTGTGATCTTTCACGAATTGTTCAACCTCTCCAGTATCTTTTAATAGTCTAAAGGTAACAATCCATATATCATAACCTTTTTTACTATGATCGAATACAATTTCAAAGATTTCTTCAATCGGGGTTAATGTTCCCCCCTCAAGGTGTCCATGTCCCCAAGGTGATTTTGGATCCCAGACATTATGGGTTTTAGCTAATGTCTCATCAAAGTCTACTGTTATTACTTTCTTTTTTGTCATATTTTATTTATTGGTTAAGTGGATCAGCAAAGAGGTTACGAAGGGCAATCTCTGCCGCTTTCTTGTTGGCGACTTCAATCTTTGCGTTGAATCTCGCATCTTTCCTCTCTTGAGGAATCCAAAAGCCTTTTGTGTAAAGGTCTCTCTTAATTGCCGAGAGTCTTTCGAGTTGGATTCTACGAAGCTCGATGATCTTTTGGTTTCTGTTGTTCTTATCTTTCATGTATTCATACTAGTCCCAAACCGCAAAAATTACAACATCTTTTTTTGTTTTTGATAAACTTTTTTTAGCGAAAAGGCTTGACAGGCTCATGGTCACAGAATGCACGACCTTCATCCGCAGGCCATAGGGTGCCCCTAGAGCTAGTGTTTATGCGGGTCTACGAGGTATGGCCTCCCAACCGGGCGGGGCCGGGCGCCGTAAGTCGTTGATTATCAGGGCTTTATGACTATCGCCGTATTGCTACGGCGACAACTAACATCATAAGAATTAGGACGATTATAGTACTCATTCGGTGTGATTAGATCCTGCTATAGTATTCCCCTACGAGGGGAATGTCAAGACATTTTGTAATCATACGGCCTAGTGATGGCGGCGGTTGCTTGTGCCAGCATGACCGCCTGATGTGCCCTTGTGTCCACGGCCATAGATGCCAGAGTGTGACGATGAGCTTCCCTTGTGTGACCATGCGGCCTGTGCTGGCGTGGCAACGATAAGGGCGAGGAGTGCGATGAGGGCGATGTGTAGTGTGTGCTTCATGTTGTTATTGTGGGTTATGTTGGTGAGTGTGTCAAGCCTATCGTGAGACGAGTTCGTGCTTGAGGTCAAGGACTAGATCGGATGCCATGTAGGACAACCGCATGAGCAGATCATTGCCTTGACGCTCTGAACGGATAGAGAGCTTGATGAGGTAGTTGGAGAGAGTGATGAGATGTTTGTTCATGTGTCTATTGTGCTAGTGATTGCAGATGCCGTCAACAAGATAAAGCAGGGCGACGAACTCGGCAACGATACCAATGGAGAGGAGTGAGATGATGAGTTTCATTACTTGGAGCAAACTTCAAGAGCGAGGACGATGAGACCGACCGATGACAAGGCGAGGACGCCAAGCGAGAGGAAGGTGACGAGGATGAGGGCTGTGTCAATATGGTGTTTCATTTGATATAGTATGGTGTGTTTGTGGTGATATGTAAAGACTTTTTTTAGTCGTGTTTGTTATTCTTGTTGCACCAGTTATGCATTGACTGCGAGGTTGCTTTGTAGTACGCATCAAACTCTTCGACGCTTACAGATGATTCTTTGAGAGCTTTGAGCGTTCCGACATTGCAAAGGTCGCCTTTCCAGTCAAGCATTGGAGTTGATCCGCTTGATGCTCCACGACCGAGGAGATAACCACGCTCGCCCCCTTCGTACTTGTAGATACCACCATACTTCGTATCCTCATAGATCTTGCCAACGACAAGCGTGTCGAGGATAGCACGAGCTTCTGGCTCGGTCATCTTATACTTAAACTCAAACGATAGCTTGGGCATTCCTGCGGCTCTCCATTCTTTCATGGTCATCTTGCTGATCTCTTCTTCTGTGTATTGTTTCGTTTCAGTGTTCATAGTTTTAATGTATAGGGGTTAAGGTTTATTGTAAAGGATTTTTTATTTTTTTATTCCTGCGTATTGTTCAAGAGCCTTGATCGTCTGTGCGTTGACCTCGGTGTATTGTTCCAGTGTCTTGGCGAAGTCGCGGATCTGTGCCTTCAGAGGGTTCTCTCTGACTTTGTTTTTCTTAATCTTCATGTGTACATAGTACCCCAGATCTCCGCAGATTGCAACAATTATTTTTGTGTGTGATAAACTTTTTTTATTGAAAAAGCTTGACGGCTGTAGAGCTAGTGTTTATGCGGCTTGGCGGGCGGTGCCGCCATGACTTATCCCCTCCAATTAACCGAAAGATATTGTAGGACATTGTGCCCGGCAGGGCGGGTGGGTGCAGTTTCCATCTCCACTAGCTATTTTAAACCTATAATTCAGAAATCTCCGCCCCCAACACTTCAAATCCCAAATCCGGGTCGCCTCGATAAGTCGCATTCGCCCCGATAAGTCGTACTCGCTACTACAGGAGAGTAGTAAATATACAATACTACCTAAACATAGTAATTATATTCTTCTTATATTCCCGACCAATAACAAAACATAAAAAAATGACAAATAAATCAAAATTATACCCGAACGGTAATATTGTTGAGGTATATGTCAAAATTATACCCCATCGGGCGGAATGGACGAACGAGCAGCCCCCCTCTTATTTATAAAAATTAGTACATGAAATTAAATTAATTAATTAACATATTCAGAAAATACCGGGCCGTTATATTCATACCCCCGCACCCGAAGGGTTCAGTATACAAGCGGCTGTAGGTCGTCCCCCTGTGTAATGTATATTATGATTACCCGTGTTCACAGAAAGGTTATCCAGTCAGTATCACCAAACACAATTGTAACTAAATCAAAAAATCCAGTTATTATAAAAAAGTCTGGAGATAAGGACTAGGAGAGTTAATTAGTTTCCCCCTATGAAAGGTTTATTAAACCATTTAATGGTTTTATTCTGCCGTTGGCTACTAGAGCCACCCGTTAAGCAAAAAGCGCGAGGAACTTCTGCCAAAGAGTCCTTTTAACTGGAAGGGGCGCTGGCTGTGGGGCTAGGGCTTCCGTAGCCCTTTTGCGCCTAGCCTGACTAGACACCTTTCCTTTCTTCGTAATGCAACAATCACTATTCTCAATACTACAACTCTTTGTTTTCTTTGTCTTGCTCATTATTATTATAAGGAAGTAGGGGGACGTTATCTATTCAATTATTTATTAGGGGGGAGAAGAGTGGGACTGAACATTTTCCGCTTCTAGTTCACGAATAGCCTCTACTAAATAATCTAGCTCTTGAGTTATTTCTTTTGTATATCCCAATTTCTCATGGCGTATTAATGAGAAGAACTTTTTCTTTAGTGTTGAGATTACATAGTCTTCCTTTTCCATTATTGCAGTCTAGGAAGTGGGGTTCGGGCTTTTAGTTTTCGGCTTATGAATGTGAGTGTGTCTTCGTCCCTCGCAAAAGTAATAGTGTCAATATGTCCCTTACGGTCATAAGTCGTAAGCGCAACTGGAAAGTATGAACCGCCAGATAGTAGGAAATGTGCAAGCCGGGCACGACACCTTAATTCCCACTGGTAAACGGGAGAAAAGAAATTATTTATTCTATCTAGTAGAATAACAAGAACGTACAGGCAGTTAAATTTAAAATTGAACATTATAATAATGGGTTAAGCCTAGATGCTCTGCAATTCAATCGTCCGCCCATCTTTGCTCTTAACCGGGCGCGCGGTGTATAGGTCAGTACCTGAATAAATTCGGTATGTGCCCTCTGAAGTATTCATTCCAATAATTTTACCATATCTCCAATTCTTTACCGGAGTATCTAGGAACTCTACATTGTCATTGATTTTATAATTAATTTTCATTCTTGTTATGTTAGTTATTATTCTAGCGTTAGTTATAGTATGCGGCGAGATTTATCTCGTTAGTTATAGTATGGGTCGTCATTCTCCCCATCACTATATCTTACTCTTTCTTTATTCCATTGTCTATAATTTTCTAGTACTAGTAGGTAGCATTCTAGCGCGCCGACCTTACCGCCCGGCCCTCCATCCTCGCGCCGATGGTAAACCTCGTACTCTGTTCCGCCTAGCGCCTGTTGTTCTTCGGAAGTTAAATAGGCGTCTTCGCCATACTTTAAGCTGGAAACAATTCGTTCTTCTAATAAATATTTACCTTCAAACGCGCCGAATAGGTCTACCTCAAAACGATTAACCTCCTGCCAGCATGAAGTACCCTGTACAATCTTATAGGCCATAGTCATCATCCCGTGTTAATTGGTTAAACCTATTTAGAATCTCGCAGAGATTGCACCCGCAATCCCTAGTACACTTGTACTGTTCAAATTTAATTTCTTTTATTAGTTCCATGAATAGCTCTGCAAGTTGCGCCTTTTCACGCTTTGCTCTTTTTAAGCGTACCGATAGGTACGCGCATTCTACAACACAATCGTCGATTATATCCTCCAGATTCTTATTATCTTCTAGATTCTTCTTATCTTCTAGACCTTTATCATTTAATTCTTGGCTCATACATTATCTATCTAAATGTTTAATTTGTTCTTCTAGCTTCTCTAACCTATGGGCTAGAGACTCTGCGGCCTCTTCCCAACTGCGCTCCTGTGAATTTTCTTTTTTCTGTTCGTCCGATTTTCCCATTAATTTATTTAGGAGTGCGCGCATTCGGGGTGTTTCCTCCGTGGCCTTCGCCTCGGCAAAGGTAACGTTTGTAACAAATAACTTTTTAAGATCATCATTCTTATTTAGATCAATACCGCCCCAATGTAGTGGGTGCGTTGAATTGGCCTGTTCTTTATCGGCATAGTGCGCAAGCCTTGTTAAGTGAATCTTGTTCTCTTGTTTGAGGATGCTAATCTCATTCTTTAATTCGAGAATCTGATTCTCATAATTTCTATTTTGGTCAGAGTCAATTTCATTAACACGATCAATTAGATCGACATTCTCCTTCTTGAGTTGGTCAATATGTCCCTGCGCGCCCTTAATTACAACCTCAAGCGCGCCATTTCTCTTCTGCGCACTATCAAGTACGGTTCTCAATTCTCTAATCTCTTCTCTTTGTTTATAGATCAGGGGGTCAGTCCAGTCAACATTACAAGCACATTCACTTTCGCTATGGGCATAACATTGGCAGTCCTGTCCGGGCGTTATATATTCTTTATTGTTTTTAGATTTCATATTATTTTAGTATTATTCCTTACTAAGAACTGTCTGTCCATTCTTGTATTGAGTTTTCATCTGGGCCAAAGTATCAAAGATATAGTTCTCCACCTTATCTTTATAGTCTTCCTTGTCTGGAATATGGTTAATAAAATTTCCAATAACCGATAGGCAAGCCACAACAATATCTTTTGGATTTACGCTGTTACCTAAGTCTCCAAATTTGGAGACCATATCGCCATTTTCATTTTCTTTTTCGACTTGTACGAATAGTGTTCTCATATTTTTGTTTTTTATTTTAATAAAGTGTCAGGCCCCGGCCTTCGATTAGGGAATTTAATTCTAACCTTACCATTTTGAGGGTATTAATACAATTTTTAGTATCATCTTGTGCATACTTAATTTTATTTCTCAAGTACTGGTCTATCTCAAAACATACGCCCTTCCAGTGGGCGCCGTTAAACGCGGTCTGATGCTCTTCTTCCTCTTCTGGAAGATCGAATTCTAATGTAGCTTTCATATTTATGCTTTAACTTTATAATAATTTTATAAAAGAGTAAAGAAAATTTTTGCCACACTGTTTTTAATAATTGGAACCATATAGAAATTCCATATAAAAAGAAAGGAAGAAAAGCCAACCCAACAAAGCAAAGAATTGTTAGGGTCACATCATCCATATTACCAATGGCGGATTATTCCCGCAATAATAAATAAATTAGTTACAACATAAATTAAAACAATCGCTGTTCTTATTATCGCTACTCTATCGGCCTCGTGATTATGGCGCCCCGCCTTATCACCAAGCGCCTTTGCCCAAAGCCTCCAAGTATTTTGCATGTCTTATAATAGTGAAAATCTATTAAAATTTAAATAAAATGTGTAATAGGACATATGTCCGAGTTAATGAAGAAGGTATGCTCTCTCTGTGGGGGAGAGTTTGAGTTCGTTTGTTTTAACGTCAATCGCCGCAACAAGGATGGCCTCCACGCTTGGTGTAAGGTCTGTTGCCGTAGAATGGAGCAGGAAAGATATAAAATAGTTAAAGAAGACAAGCTTAAGGCGGTGCGACAATGGCAAGCAAAGAATCTAGATAAGATTAAAGAGTATAAAAAAAATTGGCGAGACAAGCAAAAGCCTGCCCCGCCAACCGAAGGTTCGTTGTCCGAAAGCCCTATTAAGCCGTCTTGATCGTAATTTTTTTCGGCTTTGCACTTTCGGCCTTATTCGCCGTAATATAAAGAACTCCGTGATCTAGCTTTGCATTGATAGATTCTGGATCAATTTCCTTATACAGGGAGACCGAATGGTAAAACTTAAGACTATCTTGTTCGGCATTGACATGTAATACTTCATTTTCTACAGAGATATTAATATTTTCTTTCTTGAATCTGGGCATCTCTAGCTCAATCTCGTAAAGGTTTTCATTATTCTTATTTACCTTCCAAGGATTTGAATAGCCGCCATAGCTACTTGTTACGGCATCGAATGTGCTAAATAGGCCGGGCCACTTACTCGTCCAGTTGTCCATGACGGAAAAGGGGTCGTAGGATGTGTTGATAGATCCTACTGTGTAGTCTCCACCAGTTAGCCCTGAAGAGGTCGTGAGACCATTAAGAATTGATGTTGCTAGGTTATTTTTTGGTACTAGTGTTATGTTCATAATTTTGAATGTTACAATACTGAGACAAAGATTTTGTTGGAATGTTCAAATTATTTTTGTAATATATGTTGTGAAAGAGTACGAGTACCTTATAGTTTCCGATTTACATATGACTAGCCTAGTCTGTCAAAGTGAAAAGTTTGAAAATGTTCTTAAAACCGTAAAGGCAAAAAATATTGTTCTTAATGGAGATATAATTGATGTTAACCATACTAATCGTTTAAAGAAGAGCGATTGGGAAATTTTCCGATTACTCAGTAAATTGAGTAAAAATACTCAGTGTTTCTGGAATAGTGGTAATCACGATGCTGATGTATCAGAATTATTGTCTGAATTTATTGGATTTAAGCATGGCAGAGAAGTTATCGCCAATATCAATGGAAATAATATTTTAATAACACATGGAGATCAATTTGATAGCTTTATTGGAGATTACCCTATAATAACCAATATAGGCGCGGGGTTATACTACTGGCTTCAGGCCATCGATCCAAAACAACAAAGAATTCCTAGGTTCTTAAAACAACGTAGTAAAAATTTTATTAAAGCTGGACAGAGGGTTCGCAATAATGCCATAAAATGGGCAACAGCTAAGGGGTACTCTTCAGTTATTTGCTCCCACGTTCATCAGGCCGAGGTTACTCAAGTTAATGAAATTATGTACGCAAATACTGGATGTTTTACATTTGCCGAATGCTTCTATATCACTATAGATAAATTGGGTAAGATTGAACTCCATAAGGTGTAATTATAACTGTAGTGAAAGATTAAAACATGATAATAGCCCTCCACGTGACGTGGGGGGCTTTCTCTTTTAAACCAAAAATTTTATGAAACAAAAACCCGTAAACAAGAAAGACACATCGCCTTATGTTGATAAGAAGCGCGCAAAACCGACTATTGAATTAAGTATTCGTGATCTTCCTTGGACAGAGAAACAACTGGCATTTTTCAAGCTAGCCCATGATAAAAAAACACGTATTGTTATTGTTAAAGGCGTAGCTGGTACTTCTAAAACTTTAATAGCCGCACATGTTGCGCTAACAAAGATGAAGGAAAAGAAAATTACCGAAATCTATTATAGCCGTGTTCCAGTAGAGAGTTCTATACATGGAATTGGATATATAAAAGGAGATTCAGATGAGAAGATGGCTCCTTATATTCAACCCATGACAGACAAGCTTCATGAGCTTCTGCCAGAGCCACAGGTAAAGGCGCTCGCAGCTGATCGTAGAGTTATTGGTTTGCCATTAGGTTTCCTTCGTGGGTTAAACATTTCTAATGCTGTATTCGTAATGGATGAGGCACAAAATTGTCGCGTTGAGGACTTTCTTCTTGTCATGAGCCGCATGGCAAATTTTTCTACCCTGTTTGTTCTTGGTGATGCCCAGCAATCCGATATTCGTAATAGCGGATTCCTTCGTGTATTCGACCTATTTAATACAGATAAAGCAAAAGAGAACGGCATTCATACTTTCGAGTTTGGAAAAGAAGATATTGTTCGTTCGGAAGTTCTATCTTATATTATTGAGTCGTTCGAGAGCTTACGTCCGCCGAATAATAATTAATTAACTAACGGAATCATAGAGAGCCTTAACGTCTTCAGGGATGTTAAGGTAATCTTTATATGTTTTTAATATTTTATCGGGACATAGGGCAAATGTCTCTTTTAATTTTGCGCCCTTAGGCCAAATTTGGTAATGATATAAGTATGCATATTTATAAAGAACAGCGTTAGCCATTTGAGCATATATCTTGTCATCCATAATATTATTCTTTCTAATAATTTTAATACTTCTTCTTTCGCAGTCTGCTTCTAGTTTAATTAGTAGTAAGATTTTATCCTTATTCTTTTTAGGTTTTAATATAACACTATCAAAGCTAAAGTCATTATCATCAAATTCATTCCATATTTTACTCTGATCTCTCCATTGTAAAAAATGTGAATATTCATGAATTAAAACTCCAAAGGCTTCTTGTTGTGAGGTCTTTCCTCTTGCAACTTTAATTATTGGCGTTTCTTTCGCATCAAAATAGAATACCCCTTGACACTGGCTATCGCCGCCACAATACTCACCTTTACATATAATGATTCGGCCATTATACTCTAATAGGTCTCTTTTAATAATCGTAAAAAGCGGCGACTTGAAGAGGTTGGGCATGATCTAATTTACACTCCAGATCTAATATAGGGGTTACTCAAAGAGAAATTGGAATTTTAGGTGTAATTTCTGAATAATAAGTGTATGAAATACTATTGCTTAACTTGTGGAAAGCCAACAAGCTATACGTTAAATTTGCCTAAATTTTGTTCAGAATGTGGAGTTCCTACTATCGGTGCACAATTTAAGAAACCCACTGCTACCGAATTACAGCAGAATCATCGCCCCCCAGCTGATCCTAAACCTAGTGAACCACGAGTGATCCCAATAGATAAGATGAGTATGGCTACAGAAGAAGTTTCGGCCGAAGAAACATTGCTTTATCCAGAAAGCAAATTTAAAGTAAGGATTGAGGGCGGTAGAAATCGACCACAAAGAGAAGAGCCTCTCGAAGAATATCAGGAAAATATTGTATCTTCTGAAGATATTGATTCTGAATATTTTGATACTAGTAAATTTAAAAATATTAAACCTAAATTTAAGATTGAGACCTTTGCTAACTCAAGTGATTCCTTGGAGGGACTCCTTACCCAAGGGGCAATGATGACCTCTCGACCAGAGCCTATAGAATATGATCGTGGCCCCGCCATGTCGCAAGAGCAAGTTTTAGCTGAATTTCAACGCGAAGCTGGTGCATCTAGACAAAAATAAAATATTGTGTCAAATATACCCAAGCCCTCCTTTGAGGACTCCATTGATATTATCGATGAAGAAATAATGAAAAGAAAGTCGCGATGGCATTTAACAGCTATCGCTTGGATGGATTTTCAAGATATATCACAAAGATTAAGAATACATATATATAAGAAGTGGGATAAGTGGGATGATATACGACCATTACGGCCGTGGTTAAATCAGGTGATTAATCATCAAATAACCAACATGTTACGTAATCATTATTCTAACTTTTCTAGGCCTTGTTTAAAATGCAAATTTAATACTGGGGAATATGGCTGTTCAGTCTATGGAACTCAAAATAGCGGATGTAAGGATTATGGTAAATGGGAGAGGACAAAAAAGAACGCCTATGATATAAAGTTCCCAGTTAGTATTAATAGCCCCAACTCTCAAAACCCAGAAACTACCTTAGAGACAGTTTTACATGGTCAAGAACTGGGTGTTGATATCGAGGGACTAATGCCCGCATTTAATGACCTAATGAGAAAGAATCTTTCAGTTATTGAATGGAGAGTTTATGACTATATGTTTCTCCAGCATTTTGAAGAGGCCGACGTTGCAAAGAAGCTTGGTTATAAATTAAGTTATAAGGATGGTCGCCCAGCCTACCGTCAAATCAGTAAAATTAAATCTAAAATATTACAAAAAGCAAGAGAGCTAGTGAAGGAGGTTGTATGAGCGAACAAATGCTAATACCAGAACAAGAACAAAAGATCAAAGACTATATTCGTAATAACCCAGAGGCAACACTGTCTGAGATTGCGGCCTATGCTTATGATGACCCATTAGTTGACAGTAGGAGTAAAGAGGGGCGCGCTGTAAAGCAGTTCCTTCTTGATAATAAGATTGAGTATAAAAATAAATCTGTAACTCAGCGTGAAAGAATTGTTTTAAATGCGGAGCAAAAAGAATTTATTACTAATAACTATAAGAATCAACATTATATGGAAATTGCTAAATTAATTTTTAGTAATGATAAGTTAACTCATGTTACATTAGAAGCAAAAGAAGTTAATGCTTATATTCAAGAGCTACAGAGAAAGGATCCAATGCATTTGGAGACAATGACTTATACTCCAGATAAGGACAACCCAAGCCCAGCCGGAGCTTACTTTCCACCAAGGAGAACTGACCAGACGGTCTTCCGTATTAATAAATATTTAAGTTTAGGTTGGGATGCGACTTCCTTGAAAGCAACTCAGGCTAAACAGGTTGATGTTCTTCAGCGTTACCTTAATACTTTTAGTTTTTGTCATCAGATTAGTACCTATAAAACAAATGAAGACCGACAGCTTTTTGAAGATGCATTTATTCGATATACTTATGATAAAGAAGACCTAAGTCAGGAAGAATTAGATCAATTTATTGTTCTATGTACTGAAGTTGTTACTGCGTCAACTATTTTACAGCAAGTTGAGGAAATGCGCGAAATGTTGCGCGGAATTACTGCTGATGGCGAGGGTAGGAATATTAAGATGCAGCTGAACGAGGCAATTAACAATCTACAAACCGAATATAACCAGTGTCGTACGCGTCAAAGTAAACTGTATAAATCGCTTGTTGACGATAGATCAAAAAGGATATCGGCTAGACGAGAAGAGAACGCCAGCATTCTTAATTTGGTTCAGGCTTGGAAAGATGAAGAGCGCCGTAAGGGTATTATTCAACTAGCCGAAGCACAGAAGCAGAATCTGAAAGATGAAGCCAAAAGACTCTCATCTATGGATGAGCTTAAAGCGGTTATCCGTGGAATTGATATCGACGAAATGGTTAATGGTTAATTGTATGGAATATAATGAATGTTTAAAATGTAGAATTTGCCCTAAACAGGTGGTTGATCATATTGATATGATAACTCATATTAAATATCATAAGATTGGCGCCAAGTCTTATTTTAGTCAATACTTTCCAAAGAAAGACTTATTAACTGGAGAGCCTATTCAGTACAAATCTTTTGAGCAATATTATGTATGTGACTTTATTGATAAAAGAAATTTAAAGCTATGGCTAAAAGAAATTCCTAGAGAAGAGGCCTGTAAATACTTAAAAGATAAGTTGGCACTCTATTGTAAGATTAAAGATATAGCTATAGCGCCCGGTCAAACAGAAATTAAAACAATTTCATGCTTACCTAGTATAGATGTATTTGAATTATATTGTCAGGAAGATTTTAATACTACCTGTGCGGCCGCAGGATTAAAAACAAGATTCGATTATACTAAAAAATATAGTCAGGTGGATTTCTCTAATTTTTCCGGTGGAGATATTGTAATTGATACTAGAGAGCAAACCCCATTAAAGTTTAAAGGTCTAAATATTATATCTTCTAAACTAGAGTGTGGTGACTATGCTAAATCAGTTGATGCAAACTTAACAGTTGAGAGAAAGAGCATGAATGATTTCTATTCAACCTTGAGTGGTGGGCTAGAGAGATTTCGTAAAGAAATTGCACGAGCTAAATCATTAGGTACTTATGTTGTCGTTCTTACGGAATGCAAATTAAATACTGTTCTATATGCTAAACGAAAGTTTGGCGCCTGTTCTGGAGATTTTGTTATGCATCATATGCGCCAAATTTGTAGAGAATTTGATAATGTTCAGTTTGTATTTTGTGATGGCCGAGCCGAAGCTTCAAAGCAAACGCTTTATATCTTAGAAATGGGCAAGACTGCTGAACGTGTTGATCTTCAACATTTATTTGATACAGGAGGATTTGAATGGCTTTAATAACTGGAAAACAAAATAGCAAGGGGTGGAGCGATGTTAATAAGGAATTAATGGATCTGAAAGGCGAACTTACTGACGCCGAGGCACGAATTTCTTTAGCAAAATTTCTAAGACATAACTTGGCTTTTACTACCGAATTAATTCTTGGTATTACTTTAGAAGCTTATCAGGAACTAACTCTCAAATCTTTCTTTCACAGAAACTACTGTATGTTGGTTTGGGGTCGTGGTTGTGCAAAGAGTTTTACTGCAGCGGTTTACTGTGTATTAAAATGCATTTTTGAACCGGGTACAAAGATACTCATCGCTTCTATTAACTTTCGTACTAGCCGACGACTGTTTAATGAGATAGAGAAATTTTTAGCTACACCTACCGCCACACTAGCTATGCAGTGTTTTGGGGCAAAAATGAAACGTAACGATCAATATGAGTGGACAATTAATGGTGGTAGTATTACCGCTATCCCGTTAACTGGAGAAAAAATTCGTGGTATCCGTGCAAACGTTCTTATTCTTGACGAGTTTTTACTCTTGCCTCCAGATATTATTGATAATGTATTAATGCCGTTCTTGAGTTCACCTAGAGATGTTAGTGATCGTATTAGAACTAGAAAGTTAGAAGATGAATTAATTAAAAAGGGCTTGCTACATGAGGATAATAGACAGATATTTGAGAACACTTCTCAGATGATAGCTCTGAGTTCGGCAAGTTATACCTTTGAGCATTTATATCGAACTCATCAGCAATGGGCATCTCTTATTGAGGAACCTGAACAACAAGAATCTAAAAACGGAGAACTACCGGGAACTTACTTTATATCACAACTAAGTTATGAGGCACTTCCTCCACATATGGTTGATCAGGCGGCAATTCAGCTGGCAAAAAATGGTGGCAGTTCCCATAACTCATTCTTACGTGAGTATGCCGCAAGATTTATTGATGGTGGTGATAGTTATTTTTCGCCAAAGAAAATGTTCATGTGTACCGTTGCGGATGGTGAGTATCCAACGACAAAAATTGTTGGTGAACCGGGTAAAAAGTACATCCTATCTATAGATCCTAACTTCTCATCGTCAAAGAGTGCTGACTATTTTGCGATGAGTTTAATTGAGCTTGATGAAGAAAAAAAGCAAGGTATATTAGTTCACGGATATCAGGCCGCAGGGTCTTCTCTTCAAGATCATATTAAATATTTATATTATATCTATAAAAATTTCAATATTGTATTAGTGGTAATCGATCATGCTGGCGCAGATACATTTATGGATGCTGTTAATAATTCAACATTCTTTAAGGATATGAATAAACAGATTAAGTTCTTTGATTTTGATTCTGATAAAGAAAATGAAGATTACGTGTCAATGATAAAAGAAGCAGGAAAGCAATATAATAAAGACCTTGGCTCAATATGTATTAAACAGTATTTTACAACTTCTTTCTTGGTTCGCGCCAATTCATACCTACAAACCTGTATCGACCATAAAAAGATCTGGTTCGCATCAAGGGCAAGTAATCACCCAGATATTCTAGAAAATATGTTCACAATGAATCTCCCTATGGATTATGTTTACCCTAGGGGTATTGGAGATAAAGCAGATAATGAGTATGAAACAAAGAAGTTAACTGTCCGTGACTTTATAGAACAACAGGACTTTATTGTTCAAGATACAAAAGATCAGTGTGCAAATGTTGAGGTTACTAGCACTTCAAGGGGTGGGCAAAGTTTTGATTTACCATCAAACCTAAGAAAGTCTACAAGTGTAAATCGTGCGCGAAAAGATAACTATACAACTCTAATGTTGGGAAATTGGGGTGTTAAATGTTATTTTGATATAACTGCGCCTGATAATTTAAAGAAAAAGAGTAATGATTTTGTGGCAGTGCTGATTTAAAAAAAGATTTAAGTGTAATAAACTTTTATAATATATAATGAGAAAAAAGGCAACAACGGTAAAAGGAAAGGATTTGGAGATAAAGGCATCTGAAGGTAAACCCAAAAAGAACCTAACTATCCCTGAACCCTCATTAATTGCTGGATCTACAACTCTGGATGATATGACGCAGATTAAAGCTGATGCGTCAAATGATTTTTATAATACCGATACCTATTCTCAAGTGCCGGGCACAAGACGTAGTCGCGCCTCTACTATTACTCGTACATCTCAATATGCTAATATTGAGGGCGGTATTGTTCCTTTTATCTATAGTGGCGGAAGGGGTAATTATACTTCAAATGTTAGTATTCGTGATGGTATTATTCTCTGTCAGAAGGCTTATTATAATTATTCTGCTTTCCGTAATACTATTGATTTAATGACAGAGTTTGCCTGCTCTGCTATTTACTTTAGTGGTGGGAATGCTCAGTCTAGAAGATTCTTTGATGCTTGGGCTGAAAGGGTTAATCTTTGGAAGCTACAAGATAGTTTTTTTAGAGAATATTTTAGAAGCGGTAATGTGTTCATGTATAAATTGAATGCTACCTTTAAGAAAGAGGACATGATGACCATTACGCAGTTAATGGGGGCAACAGAAAAAGATATTCCAATTCGTTATGTTGTTTTAAATCCTGCAGATATTCAATCTATCGGGTCGGCCTCGTTTATTGCCCCAAGATATGTAAAGGTTCTTAATGATTTTGAAATGCAGTTGTTAACAAATCCAAAAACGGATGAGGATAAAGAATTGGCAACAAAAATTCGTGAGTTTGCGCAAATTCAAGATACTGTAAAAATTTCTCAAGCGAATGCTTACTTGGTTTTCTATTTGGATCCAGATAAAGTTAAGGCAGTGTTTTATAAAAAGCAGGACTATGAGCCATTTAGTGTTCCGATGGGTTTCCCTGTTTTGCGTGATATTAACTGGAAACAAGAGCTTAAGAATATTGATATGGCAATTAGTCGTACTGTTCAACAGGCTGTTCTTTTAGTAACAATGGGTAATGATGAAATCGGAATGCCAAGTAAGGCTCAGATTCAAGCTCTAACAAATATTTTTCAAAATGAAAGTGTTGGAAGAATTCTTGTTGCGGACTATACAACAAAGGTTCAGTTTGTTATACCAGAAATTGGGCATATCCTTGACCCCAAGAAATACGAAGTAGTTGACCGAGATATTAAAGAGGGACTTAATAGTATTCTATTAGGGGATGAGAAGTATGCCAGTGCGCAATCAAAAGTAGAGGTATTTCTTTCTAGATTAAAGCATTCTAGAGAGGCGTTCATGAATCAGTTCTTATTTCCAGAAGTAAAAGAGATTGCAAAAGAACTTGGATTCAAATCTGTTCCAACTCCAAGATTTAAAGATGTTGATTTTAAAGATGATAATGTTCTTGCCCGTGTATATTCAAGACTAATAGAGATTGGTGTACTAACTCCAGAAGAGGGCGTTACAGCTATTGATACTGGCAGATTGCCAACCCCAGAAGAGAGCGTTGAAAATCAGCGTAAACTTGCTGAATATCATAAGGAGGGACTATATCAGCCAGTTCTTAATAATCCTAATTTGGTCATACCCGGTGGCGAAGGCGCTGGTAGGCCATCTGGAACTGGCGGAACTCCTAAGTCGCCGCCATCTAAGATTACGCCAGTTGGTAAGGGGAATTCTGCACCAAAAAATAAAATTTCAGCAACTAGGGTCGCAGAGAACTTGTCTAAATTTGACCTACTAGCTACAACAGTAGAAAATACATTAAAAGATAAATTCAATAAAAAGAAATTGTCTAAAGAGCAGAAGAAAATAGTGGGAGAGGTCGCAGAAACTATTGGTATCAATGAGTCTCCCGATAAATGGTTAGAAAGTATTGCTGAATATATTAATAGTCCAGTTCAATTAACTGAAAATTTTACAGAAGTTCAAAATATTGCCGAGAAGCATGGTGTTGATACTAAAACCGCATTAATCCTAATGCATAGTGAAATAGAATAATATGGCTTTAAGTTTAATTAATAAAACACAATTAGCCCCTAACGTATCTGATTTAGTTAGTGGGTATGGCGTAAACTTTTTTTATCCACTATCTAATCCTAGCGGGTTTGCGGGTGCTGGTAGCTTCCTAACCACTGGGCAGTCTGGGCTTTTTTATTCCGCTACAAATCCAAGTGGGTTTTTACAAACTGGTACTGCAAGTACTACATATGCTACTATTACTAATTTAGCTTCGACTGGCTCAATTTTAGCCTCCTCAATTAGGACGCTAAGTGGTTTTTCAGCTTCGACCTATGCAACAACTGGAAGTCTTGGTGCCAATACTTCTGCGTGGGGCATAATAAACCCAGTTGCATTTGCAGAGTCATTAAGAGCTAATGTTAAAATAAATGGTGGCGGAACTCTTTCTGTTTTTGCGTTTACCGCTACTGCTTATGCTGTAAATTGGACTTCTAGATTCATTGTTGTTTCTAACGGCAATGGCACTAATTTTGCTAATGGTGGTTATTATGATATAACTATTCCCGGTAATGGTGCAGTTATAGCTGGCGTAGGGGGGGCAAATAATGCATCCGTAGCTGGCGGAGTGCCCTTGGAACCATGGCAGGCACTTTATTATATTTTACCAATTGGAGGTAGTAATGTATCAGTAGAATCATATTATAGAATTGTTGATTATACTAGTTCATTAGATATTCCTTATAATTGGGTACTAATTGCTCATCGTAATGGTGATAATGGAGTAGTTTATTTTCCAAATGGTATTAATTTAAAAGTTGGGCAGAGTTATGATAACTCATATAATTTATCAGATTTGGTATCAATTGCACCCGTTATTTATAATACTTCTGGTCAGTGGATTACAAAGGCATCGGGCAATAGTTCATATGCCACCATTACAAATCTTGCTTCGACTGGATCAACTCTTTACTCACAAATTACTGGACTAAGTGGTTATAATGCAAATACTTATATTAAAAATAATAGCAGTATTAATTTAACTATTAGTGGCACTGGAAATTTTCAGGCAGTTAATATTAATTCTACCGGATCGAGTTCCGCATATAACGTACCTTTTATTACAGTTTCTGGATCTGCAAGCGGATCCGTGTTTCAACAACTACAGAATACTTATACTGGAGTTACGGCAAGTACTGACATAAGTCTTTATAATGATTTAGGAACAGCTTATCTTGATATTGGAATTAATAGTAGTAAGTATAGTGGCGCGGCTTACTCGCCACCTTTCACGGTAGTTGGGCCGAGCGATGCTTATGTTTATGCTACTGGAGGAAATTTAGCTATAGGTGTTACCAATCAGGCTAATATTAATTTCTTTGCAAACGGGGTTCAGAGTGGAAATATTGTAATGGCTGTCAATAGTACGGGAGTATATATAAATAAAAATCCAGTATTAACTAATCAAAGTTTTTCTGTAAATTATCACAATACTGCAGATGCTCTAGCAGCGGGTTTTGTATATATTGGAACAATAGATCTTGGTATTGGTAATGCGACAACCGATAGGGCAATACCAATTCTTAGTAATTGTGTATTATCTAGGGCTTCAGCTGGTTATTATGCTGGAGGTAATGCTATTGCCCCTTATAATACTATTACTGGATACTTTATTAATGTAACGAAAGGTATTACTGGATTGGCTATAACTGGGACGGTCAGTAGCACCAATACATTTTATACATTTAGCACTGGACAAATACTCACATATTCTGGTGCGGGTGGCTTACCCCCTGCCGCGACCGCTTCTCCGCTTGCTACTGGAATGCCAGTTAGCAACGGAGACTTGGTATGTTATGGTATCAGATCTCCTGCTGGAGGTACTACTAGCCAATATTTAAGTGGATTTAGGTCAACTACTATTGCGTACTTTACACAAACTGGACAATTTTAAATATGAATAAATTAACCCTACTATTACTATCACTATTCTTTATTAGCGGATGTACGGTTTATACAGAGAAACAAAGCGAAGCGGTTTCTCAAAATGTTTATGCGACAAGCCAATCACTCGGAAAGGCTCGTGTAGACTTAGCTTGTTTTTATTCAAATGAAACTACAAAGTTCATTAAACCCCCAAAACATCCCATAAAAATAGATTCTATCTACCAGCAATCAAAGACTAAGCAAAGGGTTGTAGTTGTTCCTAATCAATACAAGAATGATAAGGTTGTTATTGTTGGATCGGCGGAATACACTCAATTGCTAAAAGATAGTCAAATAAAAAAACAATTGGAAAAGGACGCGCAATTAACGGCCAAGCAAATTGAATCTGATAATAAGGAATTGATTAAACAAAAAACCATGTCTGATAAAATGGTTATTGACCTAAATAAATATAAGGAGTTAGTAGCAAAAAAAGATTTAAAGATCTTATGGTTAAGCATTGTTATTGTGGGACTACTTGCTCTTGATGCCGTTTATTTTTACCTTAAAGCTAACGGGTTATTCTTTTTATAATATGAACGAAGAAACAATAGTGAGTGAAATTAAAAAGGATGAGGTAATTATTAAACAGAAGACCGTACTGGTTGCGACAGCCCTACAAATTTGGTCGCGCGCGAATCCAGTTAAAGCCGCCTTTATCCTTGGTGGAATTGTTGGTTTTATTTTAGGCACTATTATTTAGTGTAATAAGTTATATGTGGCAAGGTATTGCTAATGTAACTCAGGCTGCACTTGCGTTCTTACAGAATGGCAAGGCGCCCCCTAATACGCCCCCGGAGCTTGAGAAACAAATGGAGGATACAAATCACCTAGCTTCTAAGAAATTCTTTGTGGTGATGACCTCACTACTGATGATTGTTTCAATGTTCTTCGTGGCGGTTGGTATTCTTTTTGTTATTCCCAAAGATCATGATATTGTTATTACAACTTATGCTACTATTTTTACTAAAATCATGGAGCAAGTAGCTCTTGTTATATCTGTTTATTTAGGCGCACAGGGCTTAGTTGATTTAAGATATAATAGTTCGTCAAGCGTTGGGGTTCAGGGAGTTGCCCAATCATCTAATATTAATGAGAATAAAAATGTTAATTTAAATGAACAAATATTAACTAACAACGCAAAAGAAAGTGATTATAATATAACGGAGAATAGTCTATGAAAAATCCATCTGCAAAAGTACTATCTTTGATTTTGGAATATGAGGTTGGTGGTGGCCGGGCCTATTACGAAAAATATTTAAATGGGCCGACTTGGCCGGGCGGTGCAAGTGGCATGACTCTTGCTATAGGTATAGACTGTGGATACTATACACCTACTGAATTACGCGAAATTTTTAACTTCCTACCTGATAACCAGATCAAGGCTATACAAGGGGCATCTGGCAAAACAGGACAGGCTGGAAAAGAATATACAGGGTCTATTAGAAATTTAGGCATAAAAATAACATGGGATCAAGCCGTTGAAATATTTGATAAATACACTTGGACAAAGTTCGCAAAACTGGCTGAAAGAACCTTTCCCGGTTTGGATCAGTTATGTGATAACGCATATGGTGCTATCGTCTCTTTGGTATTTAATCGTGGGTCTAGTTTGGTTGGGGATAGTCGTAGTGAGATGAGAGAAATTAAAAATTTAGTTCCTAAAAAAGACTATCGTTCTATCTCGCTAGAAATACAAAAAATGAAAAGGATATGGCAAGGCAAAGGGCTAGACGGCCTGTTAGCAAGAAGGGATGCAGAGTCTGCACTGGTATTAACTTGCGCTAATTAATTTAGTTTTAGTGTATTATTATTAATACTATTTATTATATGACAATATTCGAAAACTCTCCCGAAAAGTTTGATCTAAGCAGTCTAGAATATCGTCCCGGAAAGCAAGTTAACTTATGTGCTTTTAATATCGAAAGTGAAAATTCTGAACACAAACTTTCCGTAGCGTCAAGACTAGAAAATATTGCACCCATCGAGGAGAACGGTGTAAAACTTACTATGCACGATAAATTTAAATATCATTCCATCTTTGACGGTATCATTGTTCAGGCAAAGATTGCGGAAGAAGAGGATCGGTATTTAGCAACAGCTTCTATTAATCAATTAAAGAAGTTCTTACCTACACACGTTAATCTTGATGTTAACAAGGATTTGCTTGGAGTTGCTTTTGATGCTTTCGTTGTTAATCGCGGAAATAAAAATGGACATATTATTGGTAATGATGTTGCACTAGCAATGATTCCTAATTTTATTAATAAGCCTTTTAATATTGAGCATAACCGCAAAACAATTGTTGGATTCTGTACTGGTTATGGATTTAGTGCTTTTGGTTCTAGTACGCCGCTGACACTCGAAGAAATTCAAAATACAACAGATCCATTCAATGTTGTTCTTTCTGGTTTTGTTTGGAAAGTTGCGAATCCAGAATTTGCCGCAGAGCTTGCCGAGAGTAGTGATCCAAGTTCTGGCAAATATCTTTCTGTTAGTGCAAGTTGGGAATTAGGATTTAATGAATTCAATATTGCACAAGGTAGTAAGAATTTAAATGAGGCAACAATAATTGAAGATGAGGAACAGCTTTTAGAAATGAAAGATTGTTTAAAAGTTTTTGGCGGTAGTGGAATCAATGCGTCTGGATCCCCAGTTTACCTTAATTTACAGGGTAATGTTCTTCCGTTAGGAATTGGTTTTACAAATAATCCAGCGGCAGAAGTTAAGGGTGTTATTGTTCGCGATGAAGACTCTGACTATAAGGCCGATGCAAATTTAAATGATATTAATAACAAAAAAAGTGTCCACTCTAATACGGAGGATGTAAAAAACAACATGCAAATCAACAAGCTTGAAGATATCACCGACGAGGCTATCAAGGAAATTTCCGCAAATGCAGTGAGAGAATTTATTTCTAATAAGATCGCTGAACATGCAAAAGACTGGTCAGCCAAACTAAACGAAAAAGAAACTTCATTAGAAGCAGCCGTTGCTGAGGCAACAGCGCTAAAGACAGACCTAGAGTCAATCAAGAGTGAAGTGGCTGCTATGCAAAGTGCTATCAAGGCTAATGAGATTGCTGGAAATTTCCAACGTAGAATGAGTCTCATTGATGAGGAGTTCAACCTAACTGATGCAGATCGTGAGATTATCGCTGAAGACTTGAACGCAATTGAGAATGACGAAGCCTTCACAAAGTGGTATAATAAGTTCTCCGTTCTTGCTTCTGGCAAAAAGAAGTCAGAGCGTGATTCCGTTGATCAGCAAGATACAGTTCAGGGCCGTAGTAAGGTAAAGCCTGCTAAAGTTGCATCCGAACCAGAGGCTGGAAAAATTAAGAACGATAAAGACGTAAGTGCTGATGAAGATGAGATGAGCGCAGAAGAAGTTGTTGCTGATGATAACAGTGAATCTGACGACATAGATAAAGTTAAAGACACTGGCCCGGTTTCAGCATCAAGTTTCAGTGAGGACAATAGTTCAATTTCAAAGAAAACAGCTGACAAAGTCGGAGCAAAGACTGGGTCATTTGCAGAGTCTAATGTCGAGGGTCTTAAGGAATATTCTTCTCAAGAGCACAATGCAATCAAGGCTGGCGAGCAAGCAATTACTTCCGAAGTTGAAAAGATTGTTGCTTCCGTTAAGGTTGAAGAACAGCTTATTCCTAACTCCATGAGCCCCGCTCAGGATTCACTTCTACAGAAAATTAGTGCCGCTTTCAACAAAAGCAGTGTAAAGTTCACTAAGTAAAGATTTCAGATAATTCGTTATCTAAAAACAAACAAAACAAATAAAATAACAAAAATTTATGCCAAACCTAAAACCATTCAGAGATTACGATGAAAGCAACGTAATTAATCTATTCACGGTAACAGGACAGACCTTCCTATCGAAGGGTACGTTCGTTACTGCCGCTTCAAGTGGTGTTAACCTAAGAGATGATGAGACTGTAAATAACTTATCAATCTACGGTAACTCCGTTTCCGCCCTATTCACACCAGCTTGGTCATTAGCTACTGCCCCCTCTGGCTCCCTAAAGAACACAGTTATCGGTGCAACTCTAAAAGACTTCCGCACAACGGATGAAAACGGCGAAGTTCTACTTTTCCACCCTCGCAAGGCTGCTGAGATGGATGTGATCATCAGTGGACAGGCAATGCCTGTTATCACAAAGGGTATATTCCTTTACAGTGGTATCAGTACTGGTACTTATGGTAACCCAAGCTTCGGCTCTGGTTTCGCTGTAGCTGATGCTGGTGACGGATCAATCAAGGTTGCCCCTTACGCAACAAGTGGATCAATCAATGCTAACGTGCTTGGTAAGTTCCTAGGTGGAATCAACCAAGATGGCTATGCTCTTATCAAGATCGAGCTATAATCTTAACCACTAACCGAAACAAATTTATATGAAAATTCAATTCGAAAAAAACCCAGAGCAAATCGAGCTTATCAAGGCTCTTGCATCTGAAAATAAAACAGTTGCAATGCAGGCTCAGGAGGCTTTCGCCGCTTTTATTAGTGACGTAGTTCTTCAGGTTCTCTTACAGGCTGGTACAGCTAGCATGATCTATCGTGACATCGAGTTCGATGAGGACGATTCTCCATCTATCCCTCTTGACCTTTACTATGGACAGGGCGAAGGAACAATCAGCGTCTGGAGTCAGACAGTTGGTGGCGGTCTTCCTTCTAACCTACAACAGGGTCTACAGGAAATGAAGCTTAACACCTACCGCTTAGACAGTGCTATCTCTATGGAGAAGCGCTATGTCCGCCGCGCACGTCTCGACGTTGTTGCTGCTGGTCTTGAGCGTATGGCGAACGAGCTTCTTGTTAAACAAGAGCGTAATGCATGGGCAGTTATCCTAAAGGCGCTAGCCGAAGCCTCCACAACAGTGCAGGGTTCAACAGCAGCTACTGGCGGAACAACTCACCTTATCCGTTCTGCCAATGATGGTGTCTTTGATATCGATACACTTAATAGACTATGGACAAAAGTTCGTAGAATTAATGCTGCTTACACAGGCGGTACACCTCTAAACCTACAGGCTCGTGGTCTTACAGATATCTTTGTAAGTCCTGAAGTCAAGGAGCAGATCCGTGGTTTTGCATATCAGCCAATGAATACTCGTGGTGCAAACGGTGCAACTGGATCTCTTTCATCTGCTGGTGTTTTAGGTCTTCCTAACGGTGTTCGTGAAGAGATCTTCCGTGGCAGTGGAACACAGGAAATCTTCGGTGTTACAATTCACGAACTGCTTGAGCTTGGTCTAACTAGAAAGTACAATACACTATTCGGTACGTTTGCAACAGCAGCGAGCCTTAGTGTTAGTGCCCCTCAGACTGGTAATGCTAACAATAGTGGAACAACTTGGAGTACAAGTAATGATGAGCTTGTTATCGGTATCGATGCAACACGTAACGCATTCCTTCGTCCAGTTGCAATCCAGAGTGAGAGTCGTGGACAGGTCAAGGTTCTTCCTGATGACCAGTTCCTAGCTCGTAGTCAGAAGGTTGGCTTCTACAGCTATGTGGAAGAAGGCCGTGTCTGTACTGACGCTCGTGCGGTTGTTGGTGTTATTGTCTAAGACTAATAGCAAATAAATTAGAAAAGCCCCCAGAAATGGGGGCTTTTTCTTTTTACTGGCTAATTTATTATATTTTTAATTAATTTCGTAATATAATCTATATGGCAACTAAGAAAACCAAGAAGACAATTACTTTAGAAGCAACTACACAGCTTGACGGAAAAGTGCAAGATCATGGATCTCAAATGCCGGGAACATTAGATCAAATTATGAATGAATCTATGGCCACTTATAGTGCCAGAAGCTCGGAAGAGTATATTTCCCAACTAGCAGAAATGAACCAGACAGACTTGCAATCTCATGCTTATAAAGTTGGACTGATTCCTATTGAGGATAGAAAGGTTTTAGTTGAGAGATTAACCCAAGAGTTTCGGGCATGGGCATCTAGACAGGCGCCAGTTAATACTCAAAATACTACAGTTAATTCTAGCAATATTTCAGACGAAGTAAGAAAGATTCTTCGTGAGGGTGCTTAATACCGCTATCTGTGTAAAATAGTATGTGAGCGACCCATTTACATACTTTGTTACTAATGTTTATAGAGAGTTAGATTATCCAGTTGATTATACTCAGACGAGGATAAGCGGATGGTTTCTTGACTCAGCAAATATTGGCCAGTTAAATAATTTAATTGGTACAAGCTATACGCCCGGCGCAGTATACGATAATAACGGAACACCAACTGGTTGGTCTATTAATCCAACTATTAGTGGTAATGAATTAGGCATCTATAAGATGCTCTTTAATTATAACTATTATTCTCACCTTGCCCGAACTGTTGCCGTGAGCGCAACGCGCGCTGGCCAAGATTGGGTAAGTATGCAAGAAGGCGATAGTAAGATTACTCGCGTTAATAAAAATGAAATTAGTAAGAACTTACGTGCACTTGCAAAAGATGCAAAAGAAACTTTAGACAAGTCTGTGAAAATGTATCTCAAATATGGTGCCGTTCCAATGCAGATTGCTGGCGATGATTATATTGGTATTAGCAATTATATATCTTTAAGTCATGATCGTAATCTAGACCGAAGTGATTATCAGTACTAATTATTAAAGAATGAACTATTTAACTAGAGAAGAAAAAAATGCTTATAGTAAAGTATTCTATGATATTCATGATACTTTTTCTCGTAATATAGTTGTCTGGAGGCATGCAAATACAACACTAATTTCTACAACTCCAGATTATAATTTTTTATACTCTCAAGTTCAGCCTTCTATTTCTGTACAGTATACTCCAACTAGTGGAGTTTTCTCTGCGAGAATTCAGTGGGAACATGGTTGGAAAATTAATGATGGTAGAGATATTCGCCCCACAATTCGTGGTAACTACTGCCGTATTAAAGTTAAGGGCAATGCTCTTCCATATATAAGTGGCGCCGACCGTATTGAGGTAGATGGCAGGCCAATGAATTGGATTGGCTCTTCTGAAATACATGGATTATTTACTGGGGATTTCTTTCATCTATACCTAAAGGAGAGCGAATAATATGGCAAGTGGATCAATTGATTTAGATCAATTTGTTGCCGAGCTTCTTTCTACCGATGAGGTTCTAAGGGCTGCTAGGCAAGAGGCTGCTAATGTTTTAGAACAACAAAAAGAAATTTTATTGAGGGAATTTGATAATCATCCAGTCACTAAGGAAATAGAGGCCGGGCCAGAAGCGGCCAATCTCTCTGGAACATTGGGGGGTAAGGGTAATTTGTTTTCTTTTATTGGCTTTGATGATGCTGACACTCCAGTAGCCCCTGTTAAAGAACTTTTAAATGGTATATCATTGGGATCAATGAGACGAAACAATGCGATGGGGGTACTAAATTTTAAAGTTAACATGCCATCCGAAGAGGAGTTTGAGGCTATCAGTAAAATGCCTTGGGAGACTGGTCGTAGCTGGTTATTTGAAATTGAGCGAGCAATTTCTGGTCTTGGAAATTATATTTATGGGCAGTTCAAAAATTCAAGATCCGGAACTGGATATGAAGCTAGTTCACCAGTTGATACTAAAACTTTTTCTCCTGTCCCATATTTTAGAACGATGCTAGAAAAATTTGTAATTAAACTTAAACAATGAATCCTACCTATCTAACAACTTTAATGCCGAGTTTTTATTTATGGCTTGACCATGAAATACTTCAGCGCGGAAATGCGTTTACAGTATTTAGTGGACAAATGTATTCTGGTGCAGATTATAACTATGGAAACATGGTTACATATACATCGCCATTTCGCCAGTGGGTCTCTGACTCTAGTGTTACGAATGCGGTAATTCCAAGTGGCGTGTATGTCGGCGGGAACTTTGTTGGAAGAGGTACTAGCGGCCTTTCATTAAACTTTAATAAGGCAGAGGCCGTATTTACTGGGGGAATGGTAGCTTCTAATTTAAAAAATATAACCGCGCAATATTCTGTAAAGGATTTCAATCTTTATTATACAGATGAAAAAGAAGAGAATCTCTTATTTGAGAATCGAAACTATTTGGCGCCAAAGTTTAATCATGTTACTGGCGGATTATCTCCCGACGATCAGCCTTATCCATGTATTTATATTAAAAATACATCCTATGAGAACAAACCGTTTACATTCGGGGGGCAGGAGCAGACAAAAACAACAATTCGTTGCGTTGTTATTGCTGATAATATTTTTCTATTAGATGGAGCTATTTCTATAATGTCAGATACCGTTAGAAAGATATTTCCTATTATTCCAAATTCACAGATTCCGTATAATTATTATGGAGATTTTAAATCTGGAACATCTTATAGTTATACTGGATTAGCCTACTCCGCACAGCAGGCCGCGCCCGGTAATAATGTATATATTGATCGTGTCACCGTATCAAGAATGGATGAAATTCGTAACAAACATATTAATCTAAAAACCGTTGCTGCTATGGTTGATTTTGACTTATGGCAAGGTAGATATCCTAGAATTTACTCTTAAAGGGGGGTATAATTATATATGGCGTCTCCGCGTGGATCAATTCCAAGTACAAGAAATCGTGTTATTTATAATGCGTTAAATTTGTACGTGGGACAAACTGATGCTATATCTGGTGATCATACTAGTTTAGGATCGGTTCGTCAGTTAACTCGTGTACAGAGTTTTGATGAAGATTTTTCTCGTAATTTAGTTGACGTTAATCGTTATGGACAATTGGCTGCGGTGGATCGTATTGATTCGCAGTCACCAATCGTCAAGGCAAATTTTTCATATTTATTAACTGATGCAAGTAATGAGTATTATATGGGATTAACAGTTGGTAATTTATTTTCCGGTATATATCCAGCCTCTTGTATTTCTGACATACTTAATGGAAGTACTGATTCTAAAAATTATTTTTTAACTGTAGCTGATGATGGTAATGATGCAATTAAATACAAGGGAATGAATACTGGAGTAATTGGTATAGGTAATGCATGTATTACAAATTATTCAGTTGAGGCCGCAGTAGGTCAGTTACCTAAGGCAGCAGTTTCTTTGGAAGGATTTAATATTAATGTTCTCTATCCGATGCAGGGTAATGGTTATGATCAACTTCCGTCAGTTGATCCTAATAGGGGAAGTTCTGTAGCTGGCGGCTTTATTATTCCCGTGGGGTCGGGGAGTAATTCTGTAGACCAAGTTGCGGCACTCCAACCCGGTCAAATGACACTTTCGTTAAGCGGTATTCTTGGATTTAGCTCCACTGATCTCAAGATCCAAAATTTTAAGCTTAATATTCCATTAAATAGAAAGCCAATAATAAGAGTTGGAAATAAATTTCCCTCATATCGCCCTATAGAGTTTCCCGTTAAAGCTACCATATCAATTGATGCGGAACTAGGGTCATTATATGCTGGTGGCGCGCCATATAACGCAACTCCATACAGTGGGCAGCTTAATGTTACTGGTGTTCCGCCTTGGTACTTGAACCCTAATGAAGGCAATACTAGCGTAAATAATTTTGATAATATACTATGTGATACTGGTGTTTATAATTTACAAGTTGCATTTAAAAATCCAAACTGTGCGGCAACAGGATCAAATGCATTATTGTATCAATTTAATAATTGCCGACTATTGAACCAAAAAGTTTCTACTGCAATTGGATCAAATGCCAAGTTAAGTGCGGAGTGGGAAATGCGCGTGGGCGCGCCAGAAGATTTAACTAATGGAGTTTTTATATATGGAAATGTTATTAATACGCGCCCTTACACTATAACAACCCTTTTAGTAGGGGGTGGAGGAGGAGGAGATGATATTGCTTTTAATAAACAATCATTTCTTAATTACCATTTTAATACAGGAGTTGCAAATGGTGGTGATGGTGGACAGGTAGTTATTGGAAACCTATCCTTACAACCGAATTCCACATATGGAATATATGTTGGTCCGGGGGGCGCTGGTGCTGGAAAACAGCAAAATTTTGCTTCTACCAGTTCTGCCAGTACAAGCACTTCGTCATCAACTTCAACTTCAAGTAATAGTACGATGAACCATGCCATCCAATTTGCAACAGATGGTCAAAGTTCGTATATAAATCATAATGCTCAAACAGTTTTGTTAGCAAATGGTGGCAAAAATGGTTGTTATAATAATTATACAAGAAGTTATGCTGGGGGTGGTGGAAATTTTTCTTCAAACTTGAGCATGGGGGTAAATGGTGCACCCGGTTATTTTTCTAATATATTAGGAACTGGGACATATTATGGCGGTGGAGGTGCCGGATATTTAATAACAGGAAATATAACTGGGGTTGCTGGATCGGGGGTGTTAGGGCGAGGCGGTAATGGTGGTTATAATAATGGAAATGGTCGCTTTTATGGTCAACCGCAACATGGTTCTGATGGTGCCGTGATTCTTTCTATACCAGCGTCACGATTCTCTTCGCAGTATGCTTTCGGATATGAAACATTTTTTGCACAAATTTCTGGAACTGTTCTTCATCTTATTCACAATCCGAATAAATATGTTGACCTTCCTGTTGGATCGCAAATTACTGGACCTGGCGTTTCATCCGGAACTTATATAACAGCACTTCTTGGTAATGATAATTATTCTGTAAATATTTCACAAAACATTGGTTATGTATCAATGAATGCTACTTTGGGTAGTGTTTCAAGAAATGGTTCGAATGTAATTTTAACTTATCTATCGGCGGGAACATATACAGCATAATATGGCTATTTTCACACAACTCGATTCAAATAATATAGTCCGAAATCTTTATAAGATTTCTGGTGGTACGGCATCTACCGAAGAGGGCGGGGTTGCATTCTGTGAACAGATTTGGGGACCGGGCCAATACATTCAAACTTTTGAAGAAGTGGGCCCAAAAAATAAAAGGCATAAAAATGCTGAAATTGGTGATTACTATGATTCAATAACCGATGGTTTTTATAGCACACGTATAGCACAAAATAATCGTATGCCATCTAGATGGCTAAACCTTCCAAACGGAACTTCTTACTGTGTTAATTATAGGGTTGCTAGTAGTACATTTCTTTCACTTATTGTAAAACAATATTTTAATAATAATGAGCAGTCGTCACGGCCGCATGATTTCGCGCGCACCAATGGCGTTGCTGCGCCAACTGGTACTCCATATGCGATTATTCGTGATCCGGTAAGCAGATTCATTTCTGCATATTCATTAAGGGTTCGTGGCGTACCCGGCTGGTATCCAGTAGACCAATTTATCGATTGGATGATTGTGCAAGATAAAACAAAATTAAATCCTCACTTCATACCCCAAGTAAATCTAGTTGGATCTCCAGAACCATTGGGTATTACTTATTTTGATTTTGCCAAAGACTTTAGTCCCATGGCGGTTACGCTTGGGCTTCCAACGCCAATACCCCAAAGAAATAAAACTGACGTATCAAAAAAACCAGTATTAACTCTAGATCAAATAACAAAATTACAGAATTTCTATTCTGATGATATGGATTTATATGCTAGAGTAAAAGCCCAAACATAAAATATATTTAATAGTGTCTGAATTGGCCTGTCTAATGTAATTATAACTATAACCTAAAAAATTTATGGCAATACCCTCTACTAGAAATCGCATTATTTATAACGCTCTTAACCTTTATGTTGGTCAGGTTGATCCTGTTACCGGAAACCATACAGTTGCGGGAAATATGAGGCAGCTAACTCGTATTCAGAGTTTTGATGAGGATTTTGCACGTAACTTAACTGATATTAACCAGTATGGACAATTAGCCGCTATTGACCGTATTGATCTTCAGGCACCTACAGTTAAGGCTAACTTCTCTTATCTATTAACAGACGGAAGTAATGAAGATTTCATGGGTTTGGATGTTAATACTGGTCAAGGCCAATATTCTTGTATTTCTGGTATTCTAAATAATACAAGTGATGCACTAAATTATTTCTTAACAATTGCCGATGAGGGTAATGATGCCGTTGGTTACAAAGGTGCAAATACTGGTGTTATTGGTATTGGAAATGCTTATCTAACCTCTTATGCGGTTGAGGCTGCGGTGGGTCAGCTTCCAAAAGCAACTGTTTCATTAGAGGGGTTGAATATTAACGTTCTATACCCAATGCAGGGTAATGGTTACGATCAGCTTCCCTCAGTTAATCCTGCAAATGGAATTCCTGTTACAGGTGGTTTTATAATTCCAGCTGGTAGTGGTAATAACTCCTCAACTCAGGTTACAGCCCTCCAGCCCGGCCAGATGACTCTTGCTATTAGTGGTATTCTTGGTTTCTCCAATACAGATCTTAAGATTCAGAACTTTAAACTTAACCTACCACTAACACGCAAACCTATCCTAAAATTAGGTAGTAAGTTTGCAATTTCCCGTGTTGTTGACTATCCAGTTAAAGCAACCCTCTCAATCGATGCTGAGATCGGTAATCTATATGCTGGTGGTGTGCCTTATAATACTGGTGCATATTCCAACCAGACTGGTGTTACTGGCGTTCCCCCTTGGTATCTTGATCCTACTGAAAATAACCAGAGTGTTAATAATCTAGCAAATGCTCTTTGTGATACTGGTGTTTACAACCTGCAGGTTGCATTCCAGAATCCTAATTGCGCTGGAACAGGCACAAACGCTCTTATTTATCAATTCAATAACTGCCGTTTAATGAACCAAAAGATCACAACCTCAATCGGTGCCAACGCAAAGCTAACTGCCGAGTGGGAAGCCCAACTTGGCGGCCCTCAGGATCTAGTTAATGGCGTGTTTATCTCTGGAAGCTATCCTGCTCTCTAATAGATAAATAAAACAATCAAAGTACAGGGCACCTTCGGGTGCCCTTTATTTTTTTATAAGTGTAATAGAATTTGGTATAATAAGGTAATTAAAGGTTAAAGGTTTTATAATGAATGTAGACATTAATAATTTTGTCGTTGCCGCTGTTACTGGCGAGATTAAAAAGCTGTATCTTTCTTTTCTTTATTCTGCTGAAGATTTAGTTAAAACTGGAAAACTTTCCGAAGAAGATTACCAATGGTTAAGAAAACGTATTCTTGATTATGGGAATAATTCAATCCGAAATATTGACATTCAACTAAATAGTTTTGATTTTAGCTTTAGAAACAAAGAAAATAATATATAAATTTATGGAAAACAAAAAATGGTACTATCAGTTTGATGCGGAACGAGAAATTAAGAATGAGGACGGAACTTCTACAAAAGAAAGTTCAAAGTTCGCAATCTTAAAACCAAACCGCAGAACCCGTGAGGATGGTGAGTTATTTTATGCTAGTGAAACATCTCGCTTTGCGAAGGCAGGAGTTCTTCCAAAGGCTGCATGGAATACAATTCTTTCTAATGGCGGCGGCACTGTAAGTGATGACCAGAAAGAAGAATATGGTTCTTTGATTGTACAATTTCGTGATAAGAGTTTTGAGTTGCAGTCCTTATTGATTAAATCAGATGGCGAGCGTAGTACTGAAGAGAAGGCACGTTTAGACCTCTTAACAACTGAAATGGAAGAGGTTCGTCGGAAGATTCAATCTTTTGAGTCTGCGCAAATTAATATTTTTGAGAATACTGCCGAAGCTAAGGCCAGAAATCGCGCTATCCTTTGGTGGGTTGTTAACCTTGCCCATAAGAGTATTGACGGTAAATTTGTTCCCATCTTTGATGCTGAAAATTTTGAAGCAAATCTTGATAAGTATGATGAGATTGAGCAATTGGAAGATGGTGGCTTTATGATGGGTATTCTTCGTAAGTTTACGTATTTAGTTACGCTATGGTTCTTGGGCCGGGCCGAAACAGAAGAAGATTTCGCCACTTTCTCTAAGAACCTAGAATCTGGCACCGCATAATGTGCAAAAAGTCGAATATGGTAAAATTTTTACAGAGATAACAAACGGTTATTCTCAGGTTACCATTGATGGTAAAGACTATTTTTTTAAACACCCCAGTCAAGCAGAAAACTTTGAGATCTATGATAGATATAATTCTATCTATGCGTTTGCCAGATCAAGGGGTATTCAAACTGAAGAGGAAAAGGTTGCTACGGCAATAAAGGGCGGATGGTGGACGAAACAAAAAGAAGATGAGATAGAAAATTTAAGGGAGTTAAATAAAAGCCTTCGACAAACAAGGGAGAAACTCCTGTATCCATCTCAAAAAGCAGATATAGATAAACAAATCACCCGAAACGAGAGAATACTTGTTTTTAATAATAAGCAAAGAAGTGATGCCGTGGGCTATACTGTGGAACACTATGCTGGGGAAAGATTCCAAGACGAAACTATTATTCAGGTAACCTATAAAAATAAGGAATTAACAGAAAGGCTATTCTCGGATGATAATGAATATTACTATTTATCTGAGGACATTGTGGAGAAGATAAAGAAGGGTTATAACGCGCACTCTAACCTAATAACACAGAGAAGTATTAAATGTGTGGCTGCATGTGGCTTTTTTCAGAATTTAATCTTTGTGGCGGAGACGAAACCTTCTGACGTTTGGGGGCGCGCGGCGACTCAGTGTACAAAATACCAATTAGACTTGCTTATATACGGTAAGATATTTAAAAATTTAATTAAATACCGCGCAGAATCAGGTACGCCATTGAGTGAAGAAGTTATTAATAGTCCAGAGAAGCTAGTTGACGTATCAGAACACGAGTCTGGAGGGTCAGCAACAAGACAGGAAACTGCTTCAGTTTCGAGTTCGGATGGGCAAAGCGAAACTAAGGTTTCTAGTTTTGTGGGCGCAACGAAAGAAGACCTAAAAGCGATGGGTGTTAAAGTTGCAAAGATTGGCGGTAAAAGCTTATTAGACCTAGCGAAAGAAAACGGTGGAAAGCTTGATAAGGGACAATATCTCGATGCGCGGTTAAAGATGTAACGTGTAAATATTACTGAGTGTTTCACTCGGCAAAAGGACTATGGCTACAAACGCACAAATTAATGTAACAGCTAATACTAGCGGAGCTCAACGCGCGGTAGAGGCCATATTTAAAAAAGATTATAATCTTAATGTAAATATTAAAGGTGGGCAGCCTTTAGGGAGAATTACGGGTGACTTAAGTGAGTTTAATAAGTCGATGGAAGCAGCTAATGCTCGCGTTATTGCTTTCGGCGCTAGCGCCAGTGTTGTATATGGAATTCAAAAAGCATTTCATTCCCTTGTTGACTCGACTGTTGAGGTACAAAAAGCTCTAAACCAAATACAAGTTGTTCTTAATGTTAGTAATAAAGACATTACTCAATTTGGTGCTAATTTATTTAACGTAGCAAAGCAAACGGGGCAAAGCTTTGAGACCGTTGCTGAGGCCGCAACACTTCTTTCTCGTCAGGGGTTAGGGATGGAAGAAACTTTAAAAAGAACTAATGATGCTCTGGTGCTTTCTCGTATTACCGGAATGGATGCTGCAAAGAGTGTTCAAGCCTTAACTGCTGCCGTTAACTCGTTTACAAGCCAAGCTGTTACCGCCTCTGAGGTTGTTAATAAATTTGCGACAGTTGATACCCAGTTTGCTATCGGTGCCAAAGATTTGCCGGAAGCTATTGGTCGAGTTGGTTCTTCGGCGGCACAGGCAGGAGTCTCTCTGGATCAACTTATTGCGCTTGTTACCGCAACTCAGGTTGCGACTGCTCGTGGTGGTGCCGTTATCGGTAACTCGTTCAAAACAATTTTTACAAGATTAGATCGTCCAAAAACTCAGGCGCTATTGGAGAGTCTGGGGATTGGAACTACAGATGAAAATGGGAAAGCAAAAGGAACTATTGAACTATTACAGTCTTTGGCTGGTGCATATGAGGGACTAAGTAAAACTCAAAAGGGGCAAGTTGCAGAAAAGGTTGGTGGTGTATTCCAAATTAACATTTTAAAAGCAGCGCTAGCAGATTTAAATAAAGAGTATTCAGTTTATGGAAACGCGTTAAGGGTTTCTGCTGGTGCAACTGATGACGCTTATAAACGTAATGAGGCGTTAAATCAAACTTATTCGGCACAGTTAAATGCCTTACAATTGAATGCAAAGCAACTTTCTGCAAATGTTGGCGAGAAGCTTTTGGGGCCATCAATGTCAAAATTAATTGGCGGCGCAAATTCTTTATTAGGTGGAATTAACGAGTCTGATTCAAATTCTGTCGGAGCTAAAATAGCAAACGGTATTCTTAGTGGCTTGGGCCAAGTCCTTTCGGGACCGGGGCTTGCACTGATTGGCGGCGTTCTATTAAAACTGTTGGTTGACTTCACAAAATTTGCTGCTAGTGGAACAAAAGATTTATTGGGTCTAAATACTGCAACTAAAGAGCAGGCTGATTTACAAAAAAGTATAACAGCAATTCTTTCCAAGGATCCTTCAATATACAAGCAAATTGAAACTGGTGCGATGAGCGTTAATGACGTTTCTAAAGCACTTTTAGCTAATTTAAAATTACAGACCGCAGAATTAGAATTACAATCAAAGCTTTCGGCAGAAATAGCGAGTAAGGTTTTTGCTGGTGGCGCAAGAGTTAGTGGCGGTGTGGCTAGGGTTGGTAAGGCTAGTGGTTATATTCCTAATTTTGCAAGCGATGAGGATATGGAGGAGATGCATGCGAGAATGCTTGGTGCAAGGAACCCTCGCGCAAAAGAGGGGCGTGGAACTATTGGTGGCAAGAGGTTCCTAATGAATAGTGAGGAGGATGAGATTCCTAATTTTGGAAGTAATGGTGATTCGGCTGTTATTCCAAGATATGCCGGAGGTTATGTACCAAATTTTGCAGGACGACCAGCAAAAAGAAAGAGGCCATCGGATATATCTGCAGCTGAAAAAAAAGAGGCTAGAAGAGATGCTGGCCCACCTATAGACCTTGGTTTTACAAATGCTATTTCTTTGATATATGGAAGGAAGGCTGGTGTTTCAGATGCAACTGGAACGTGGGAAGATAAAAATACATTCCAAAAATATAAATTAGGTTTTCATAAAGCTGGTTTGAAGTTGCCAGTAAACCCAAAGGAAGCAAATTTAGAAGATAGGCTTTTACAGTCCTTTATAGATGAAACTAATAATTATATTAAAATATTAGGATCAAATACAAGCATACAAAATGTTTCGCAATTTGCAAATACTGGATCTGTGAACTCAATGCTTGGTAACATATTTGAAACTGCTGTTAACTATGCGACTGGGCAAAATTTTATTGAAAGAGAGGGCGGTCAAGTTTCTGGGATCGATTTTCCTGCTCCCCGCGATGAATTACGAGAATTATTTCATAATGCGCCTGGTCAATATGAAGCAAAACATAATGATTCTCAAAATCTTACGAACGATGTTGTTAAAAAGGCTATTACAGCCGGATTGGTGCCAATACCTAGAAAGAGTCATGCTTCTGGCTATATTCCTAATTTTGTAGATGCACTACATGAATCTATTTCCCGTGAAATTGGCGCCGGGGCCCCAAAGAGTGGAATCTATGTAAAACAATATTCTGAACTTGCCGGATCTGATAACCCAATGGGGCTTGGTGTTTTCAATTCTCGCGATGAGGGTTCCCCATCAAAAGAAAAGGGTGCAATTCGTCGTAAGGGTTACGCTGCTGGTTACGTTCCTAATTTCGCAGATGATTCGGTTTCGAGTGGTGGCGGTGATATGCGCGGCGCAACGACTGCGATGAGTGGAGAGTTGCTGTCTATGGTTACGATGATGGCTGTGGGCAATAAAGGTATAAAGAAATCATACGACGAGGAATTAGATAACAGAAGAAAAGCCACCGCGGAACTTATAACTGAAAATGAAAAAGAACTAGAAATAAAAAGAAATGCGGCATTAAAAGCTGTAGAAGATATTAATACTTGGACATCTCTTGAGGCGGAAGCTAGAAAAAGCGGGATAGCGGCAGATATTGAAGAAGCAGAGATGCATGTAAAGCAAAATTCTATTTTAAAAGCTGAATATACAAAAGAAGTAGAAGCACTACAAAAAGTACAAACCTCTCTAAATCAAGCTTCTGCTAAATTAGCAAATCCAAGTTTAAGTACGAAAGCATCGGTTGCTAGTGGTGCTTTTGGTCAGCAGGCTGCATTGGGTTTAACTTTTCTTGGGCCAATTCTTGCGCAAACAGTGGCGGCGGGTATCGATAAGACAACAAAATCTGGAAGAACTGACGCGGCAGTAGTTAAGGGTCTCGGAGATGTTGCTGCATATGCTGGTACTGGAGCTATGCTTGGGGGCGCACCGGGTGCCGTAGTTGGTGCTCTTATTGGGTCTTTCAGTGCGCTTAATGACGTAGTTAAAGAAATGAGCACGGATCTTCCTGAAGCAATGGCTAAAACTAAAAAGGCATCAGAGGAAAAGACACAAACGCTTAATCAACAAAATACAGTAATGCCCTTACTAGAACAAATTCAAGATATTAGGAAGGGTGCTGGTGGAGTAGCTGGAACACAGCCAGAAATGGAAATTCGGAAAAAAGTTGATGAGGCTTTGGCTGGTAATGGTACTATGAGAGCTAATGTTGTTGCTAGTGATTATAATTTTGATAATGTTAAAAACATATTTATTCAAGATGCAACTATTAAAGCTGATAATTTAAAACAAGCCCAATATGAGCAAACATTAACTGCTAGTTCAGAAAAAAGTAAAAATAAAGATTTTATTAGTTTTGGGAAGGACTTCAACACCGGTGGCGTAGCGCAGCTTAAGGTTGGAGTAGCAGATAAGGCAGAAAGTTTGCCGGTACTAGGAAATGTCGCTAAATTGGCAGAAGCGTTTAATTACGGCCCTTTCAGTGGCACGGCGGGAGCACGTCGCGCATTGAATGAAAAACAATCAAAAGCATCTGTTGAAACTGGGGAGAGTATTGGTGAACATATCATGTCTTCCATGAAGACTTTAGATGAAAAAAGTTTAATGGAAAAAGTGGAAGAAATATCTAAGGCTAAAAATTTAACACAGTTATCTGCAGTTAGTGGTAGTGGTGTGTCTGGTGAAGAGCTGTATCGCCTTAACCAATCAGGTGTAAAAGATACGGATGTTATTAATGGTGTTATAGATGCTTTCGGGAAGGCTGTGGTTTCTGCGAGAAATGCCGTCGCAAAAGCAAAGGAATTCGATGACGAGTTTGGCCCAATCACCGCAATTCTTAAAAATAATAAAACTGCCCTAGACTCTGCTCTTAATGACTTCTCTAAATCATTGAAAATTGGTGCGGATCAAGTAAAATTTTCTGGAGAATTTTCTCGTGGACGGTCTGAGGCGAAAGAAAATTTTTACGAACAAACTGGGTTTTTGGGTTCCGCAAAAAAATTAGGAATTAGCAATACCTATAATGGTGTTATGGGTAAAGCTCACGATGAGAATGTTGCTGATATTGTTTCTTCTATTGCGGATGTTATTCCCCATATAACTGAAGGCATGAATATGGGGCCATCTACGTTTAGCAAGCCAGAGGCGGACGAGAAGGGGGTAAGACCTTCTGTGATTGGCGCGACTGTTGCGGATTTTAATAAAGCGGTTACTTCACAACAAGAAATTACTGGTGGAGTAGGGGGTCTTGGTGACATGATTAGTGATATTTTAAGTAAAACAACCGCAACTAGAAATGTAAGTGGACTTGGAAATGTTAAGCAGTACGATGTAGAGGGCGCTGTAAAGTCTTTTGAATCAAATCCTGCAATTGCTGGTATGAAAGCTAATGGAGATCAAAAGGAGTATGATAAATTGTTATCCGGATTCAAGGGGAGTGTTGAAAGTGCAAATGATAAACTTATTGTTGCGCAGCGTGAGCTTGCAACACAAAGTGCAAAAAAGGTTGACGATTTAATTAAAGCTACAATTGAAGGCTTTAACCGTTTTGGGGGTGGAATTCAATCTCTGCTTGATAATTCAAATCCAAATAAATCTGGAAATGATGTGTCTGATGCGGTTGGTAAACTAATGCTAACGGAAAATAGTAAGGGCGCTTCAAAAACAGATATTGCAAGGCAAGACTTGTCAGTTATCAAAAGTGTGAATACCATGATGGGTGGTATTCCCGTATTTGATTCAAATAATCCAATATTTAAGGGACTCACTACGGGTACTCAAGAATCTTTAACAAAAAATTTAGACACGGCAGAGGCAAAGCTAAAACAACAGGGACCGGGCGGAAAGCAAACAGTTATGGCCATGGAAGAGGAACTTTTAAAAACAACTGGTGCGGGCAATAGAAACGACGCGTTAAAAAGTATTGCTGAATTTCAATCTGTAAGGGCTACTGGTCTTAGAACAGATAATACTGATTTAGGTCAGAAGATGTATCAGAAACAAGTTGACGCTACAACCGCCAGATTAGAAAAATCTGGGCCAGAAGGTAAAGCAATGGCAGCGGCATACAAAGAATCCTCAAAAGCGGGATTAGACCCAACTACCGATGCTGTTTTGGGATTGAAAGTTAGTTATGATAGAATTGCGCAAAGCCAATTAGACGCTCTTAATAAGCTTACTGCAATAAATGATAAAAATATTGAAAGTAATCCTGAAAATAAAAAATATATGGAATCTAATTTAGATCCAGAAACTCAATCCTCATTTGATCGTATGAATAATCGCGCTAAAGTTAAAGGACAAATTGAAGAGCAGCAAGGCGGTAATACACCAATTAATATTAATCCTTCCTTTACCATTAATCTTGCAAGTAATGCCCAAAACGTGCAGGCTAAAATGCCGGAATTTGAGAAGGATGTAAAGGGCGTAATACATAAACATTTTGGAGACCAAATGACTGCGGCGACAAATGTTGCAAAAAAAGACCCATCATTATATGGCGCGCCACAAACAAGTAAGCAATATACAGCTTAATAACATATGGATTTCTCAAATGCTACATTAATAACTTCCAATTGGAAGAATCAGTTTCTTGGCGAAACAACTAGATATAAATCTATTCGTGAAATAAGTATAGAGGGATTGGTTCTTAATCTAACAAATACAGATGGGGCGAATGGAATTTTGGCCGCAACTACCCTTCTAGAAAGTGGTGCTCGCAACTGGGATCAAATTATTATTAATGGCTATAATTTTGGTTCTGGTATTGTTGACTCTTTTTCGTTTCCAGAGGGTAGGGATGTCCAGACAAAAACATATAACGCTACAATAAAAATTCCACAATCTGGAGACTTTAGTTCTCTATCTTTAGCTTCGGGATATTCGGGTTTATCTTATAATTATTTTCAATATCTTGATGGCTTTTCTGAAACTAGTAATTTTAATAGGGGAATACAAAAAGAAGATTATTCTCAAAGTATTAAGTTTAGTTTAAAGGGGCCTTATACATTAAGTGGTGTTACTGCGGCACAGGCTATTGCCACTAGCTTCTTTAATAATAATTATCTTAATAATGTCTTAGGAACAAAGTATTCTGACAATACAGTTAAAAAATTCTATTCTGAAAGCTATGATTCAATTAATAATACTTTTGACTTTGCTAGGAATTTTGAAATAAGTACTGGTTCTAATTTGCAATATTCATTGTATCGTTCGCATACCTTAGGATTTGATGCGGGTGGGGTTTCAAGAGTAACAGAGAAGGCTGATTATCTTGGGCATACAACTGTTCCATTTATTACTGTTTCACAACAGGCATTAGCTGATATGTCGGGTGCTTATGCAAGATGTACTGGTTTTTTTGGTGCCTACCAACAGAATGGTGAGGCTTCTTTATTAAGTCAGCCAATTGTTAAATCTGTTTCTACCAATCCATTTAAAGCTACATTAGGCTATACGATGCAGTTTTCCAACTCTTTTAGTGTTCAATCTAGTGCATTTTGGGATTATACTATTGATATTAATGAATCTCAGGGCGGTGTATTTACAGCAACAGAACAGGGCAATATTATTGGGTTTGGTCATATAGCAACGCCAGTTAGTCCAAAATATAATAATGCCTTAAATTTTTGGCAGAATACAGTTAAAACTGGGGTTTCCGGCCGGGCCTCTAGTAGTTCATATTATACACCTTTTCCGTTATCTCAAAGTAAAACAATGAGGTTGGTAAATGACTCTCTTGTGCTAAATCAAATTGAGGGTAAAATAGATTATACTCAAAAGTTTTCAAATCAAGATTCAGTTTTATCAGCTACAGATATAAGAAAAGCCCTTGTAACAATTAGCTCTGAAAATACAAGGGGTTTAGTCAGTTATTTTAGTGTTCCAAACTATAAAGAAATTGCGCAAATTCAACCAAACGTAATTCCTAATTTAACTAACTATAGTGTTGCTCTAAATGGCCGTTCGGACGTTTCTATTTCAACATATTTATCAAAAGCCAGATCTTATCTTCCGGTTGGTTTTGGTGGGGGGTCTACACGCTCATCTTATGGACAGTATACTCCGCCCTCTGGTACGGTTGGTGCATCGGGGTATTGGTCGGATGCTAGTTATTCTTATAATCCCTTTGATAGAAGTTTTTCCCTAAATGCAACAATTACCTCTCTTCCTACCCGTAGTTAAAGTGTAAAGTAAGAAGGTACTTATGGTAAAGGTTTTATATAATGGAATTGACGCTTTTGCGGCGAATGGTGCACAAACGCCATTTATCGCTATGTCTGATCAGATGATTAACTATGGTCAAAGATGGGGTGTGGCTAAAAATATTACCTTAAATGGTATGATTACTGGAAGCGCCTGTGGGTCTGGAGCGTATCTTTCTCTATTATCTAGTCAAACTGGAATTGTGGGCGCATTTTCACAAGACTTTAAACCTTTAGTTATTCAAGATGGAGATGCAGTTTCTCTAAGTGGAAATTATATTAGGGTTAACTCTTTAGATTTTGATAAATCACCCTATTTTAGCGCGCTAAATTTTAAAATTGACTTAACTTATTATCCTCCAGAATTATTTACTGGAACATATGGAGTTACTGCGCCCGTATCAACAATAAAATATACGGAACAACCTGATCGTACAGTTAATATTACTAGATCTTTTTCAGCAAAGGGTTTTAATACTGCTATTAATGGTCAAAATAATGCTCTAAATAATGCAATAAATTATGTACAGTCCCTAACTGGTACTAATAATATTATATCTCCAGCTTTTATTCCCCTATTCGCCGCATCTGCAAATCCAAATGCGATTGCGTCTTCTAGTATTTTACCAAGAAAAATTTCGGAAACAGTAAACCGAATGGACTCAACATATTCTGTTAATATTGATTATACATTAAGAGAAAATGCCCAAACATCAACTGTTCTGGGGTACACGGTTGACATAAACTATGATGAACAGCAGGGTTTTTATACCGTATCTTTTCATGGTACTTTAAATGGAACTCAATCAGAATCAATAGAGAGATTAAGACAAGAGTTTGCGCTATTGAATGTTTATCAGTTGACATATTATATATTTAATAACGCAACTCAATATCCATCTTTAAATCCAAATCCTCAATCCGTTAGTGTTAATGAAAATGAGCAAGATAACTTAATTGACTTTTCTTATACATACACAACAGACCCACAAACTGTAAAGTTTGATTATACAGTAACTTTAGATGGAGATAATCTCTCAGATAAAACTACAGTTGATTTTAACGGTACACTTACAGCAAAAGGCCCCCAAGCATTAAGGTTAGCCCAGTTAGAGTCACAATTAGCAAATTTAAACGTTACTAACTTATGTCAGGTTGCTTATAACACAAATGCAAACAGCCCGGCCGTGATGAATCCTATCCCCAAGAAGTATAATATTAAAAGAAATTTGACAAATAATAATAATTCCTATAATATAAGTGCTAGCTTTGATAATTCTCCAATACCGCCGATTGCTGGGCTCAAGGCTTTTACTTGGGCAATAGATGTAACGCCATCGCTTTTTGCCTATTATCCTATACAATTTTTAAATGGTGATAATGGATTATTTAATATGAACTACTATAAGCGTGGAAAAATATCTATGAAGGGAAGTGCGCTTGCCGCAGATAATTCTGATTATAGTCAACAAATACTGTCACAAGCATTAAATATTTTTAATAACTATGCCGCATCTTTTTCTAATCGGGTTAGAGTAGAAAGCAAGATTACTAGAGATCAGTTTGCTGATGAAAATGGGTATAAATATAGCTTTGTGCTAACTGACACTTGCGAAACCCCAATATTCTCATAATACAATGGCTGGAAATTCTGTACCATATTTTTTAAATTTATATAACGTTCTAAGCGGCGCGCTAGATATTTATTATGATTTTAAAACAACTGGTACTTATATTACAAACATTACTGGGTCTAATTTAACTGGACAATTATCTAATACTAATTATAGTAGCTTCTGGCAAAATTCTGGAAGTGGTTATTTTTCTGGAACTTATGTATCAATTAATACATCTGGAGTTTCTGGCCTTAATTTAAGTAATACCACGTACTTAACTGTTTATCAAAAAACTACGCCATCTGATGGTCTTTTAATTTCTACCGCATATACCGGAGTTGATCCTGTATTTGGTAAATATACCGGAGGGTTTGATTTTGGAGTAACAGCTAATAATTATTTATATTTTAATTACTACGTTACTGGACAGACCCAAACATTTACTTCAGACGTTCCGTTGCCAGATAAGGTTTCCGCTTTCGTGACATTACAAAATAATTTAGTATCTTTTGGTAATTATGATTATTATGCACAGCAATTTAATTCTGTTAATTATCCTATAAATTCTAACTACTTATTTAATCCTAGTGGTATTTATTTGGGCGCAAACCCTATAATGAATAATTCACGCCCATTTACTGGTTATATAGATGAGTTTTTGGTTTTTAGTCCTTCGGTATATCCTTCTTTAATAAAATATATTAATAGCGGTTTTGCATATGACTATTCAGTCTTGACTTCCGGGCCGCTATCTGGACAATTCACTGGAGTTACTGGGACACAGGTTTATGTGACTGGATATTATACAAATGTAACGGGTTATAATGTAATACCAACAGGTGTTATATATGATTATTTTGGTAATCAATATACAGGGGTTCAAGTTGTTCCATTAAGTTTAACTGTATCTGGAACTGGATTACAACAATTAACTGGGGTAACAAGCCAGATTACGGGCTATTCTTCTGTAACAGCTTCTCTTTTTTATAATACTGGATATGTTGGTACTTTTGGGAAGAGTACTATTAACTTATTATCTCCAATAATTAGTGGAGATGTTGTAGATATTAATTTGCCCACAAATGGTTATCCATTTGGTTATGAAAATAATTTACGGTTGAGTTATAATACTATTAATGGTGGTTGTTTTAGTAACACATATTTAAAAAGTAATCCTAATTTAAATTATATAGTTTTTCAAAATGGTCTGACACTAAATTCTGGAGCTTATAGTGTAACAGGAACAGTTGGCAATAGTGGCATACGGTTCTCTAATGATTATTACATTGATCAAAAGAATAATATTTTCCTTGCAAATGGTTTTAATGGGCTTACAGATAATATTTCAGTTGCTTACGCAGATACATTTACTGGAGTTTATAATTCTGGTTTATATATACAAAATTTTAATATAAATAGTTTGGGTGGATCATCTGGTACTTATATATTACCTTGGAATGCTTCTTCGTATAATATATTTTATAATGGGCAAAAATTAATTAGTGGATTGCAATATGGAATTACTGGTGGCGGCTCATCTATTTATTTTAAGACGGGTAATATTTTTGATAATAATTCTGGACAGCTTTTTGCACTACCCAGAAACTTCCAGACTGAAATAACTGGTGGCACGCAAACATTCTATAATTTACCCATATTTTATGATAATTTTTCAGAAGTTTATAAGAATGGCCAACGCCTAGCCGTCGAGCAAGATTATTTAGAACTCGGCCAATATGACATTAACTCTGGTCAGGGTATTTTTGATACTAAACCTTATTTATTGTATAATAATAGTGATCTTTTCTAGCAATAATATATTATGAATCAAGGCTTTGTAACTATACCTCAAATTAATGGAGAATTTTTTAATGCTTTGCCCTATTCGGTAAATTGGAATTTTAATGATGGGACTAGCCCGTCTACATTAACGGTTAATCTCATTAGAGAGGATGGGGTTTATGATGTTGGTGGTATCGAAGCGTCTCTTGGGTATTCAAGAATTTATAATATTTCTATAGGCAATGGTTTTAATTTTGTTGGGTATTTAACAGATTATTCTATAGAAAAAACGCCTGAACAAAAATTATTAACATTAGAATATACAGATTTGGGCGCAGATTTAGATAGATATTATGTTGGATTAAATAAAAAGTATGGCAATAAGTCTAATAATTTATCGCCTAATTTAATTCTTGTTGGTAAAGAGTATCATCCATGTGATCCAAATTTAGATTCTAGCGTACCATATAGCTCTACTGCTGGGCTGGCAGTTGATCCGTGTGATCCTTGTCCGTTTATGCCTAAAGATAAATATAAGTTGGCATGTGACCCCGGTATGGCTAGTTTTAATATTTACGAAGTTTTTTATACATTTAATGAGTTGATAACTCAACTGCCAATTGCGGCAGACTCCAGTGGAATAATAGTAGATAATCAATTTAGAGCCCAGCATGTTGGAAAATTAAAGGATGTGCTGAGTGCATGGTGTTCTGCTTTAGGGTATGCTTATTACTGGGATCCACTTCGGAATCAGTTAATTTTTATAAATCGAAGGTTACCCATTTCAATTCCAGATCCAAATTATACCCAACAAGCAAATGCTAGTATTATTGATTTTAAATATGGAGCAACGGTAAAGTCTACGTATTCCAGAGGATTTTTAGGATATTTTTCAAAAGAAGGGGCGGTTCATGATTATACATGCGCTCTAGATCCGTATGATAGTTTTGTGGATACGAAACCACTTACACTGCTAGATATAATTGATACTTCTGATGGTGGAACTGAATTCTCTGGTGGTGGATATACTTATGCAGATAAAGTTCAAATTACTACAGCGCTATCTTATTATAGTAGGGCATTAAGGGACTCTTGGTTATGGTTTGAGTATTGGGGTATTACAGATGATAGTTCCGCACAACAAGCAGCAGGAAAAACTTTGACAGATTTTGGTAATATGGTTATTAAGGATGTTTTTTCTCCAAATGCAAAATCCAATGTTTATGTAAGGCTAACCTCTCCTGACGTTTTAAGCATAGCACAATTAACTTCGCTAGCTGGTAAAAATTTTTATTTTATTGTTGCAAAACAAGATGATGATCTTGCAGAGAAGCAATTTCACAATGTCGAGGGTGTTGCAAAAGGATTTTTAGGAAAATATTGGTATGCCTATTATAACACTCCTATTCCCGGTGGTTCAAATGATAAATCAAATATTACTGCTGAAACGGCAGACGGAGGAAGCGCTGAGTGGCATTTAGCCGGAACAAATATTACATCTCTTCCTATTTTTGGTTTTGGGTATAAACCATCGGGTAACTCTAAATTAGGACAGTTTGCAAAACAAGTGGCTGCTGATGAATCTGCTAATAATAATACAATTCAAAATCTGCAATCTCAGGGGGGAAATAACCAAACCGGGCCGCAAGATATCGCACTTACATCTTTTATTTTAGCCCAAAGAGATGCGAAGTGGTCTCCATCCGATGATCAAATTAGTTGGTATCAGTCATTATTTCAATGGAATCAAGATATGCTACCCAAGATAGTTGGGGTTGATGGGCGTCCAGATATTTTATTTGATCCAGATATTGCACCCTATGCCAAAACCGATACTTCAATAAAGTTATTTTTAGTGGTAGAGTATCCGGGTAATTATACATTTTCGCAATCTAACGCTCAACATCCGAATGAGTATACTTCTCCAAAAAAGAAAACAAAAGTAGAGCAAGATTCTTTGGGTAATCCTATTACACTTTATTATGGGAATTATGGGCTTCGTAATCCTACCACAACACAGATTACCGTACCGGGCATGACAATAACTCTTCCCGTGGGGGCTTTTGGGACTTCTGACAGTCCAAACATAACTGCGGCCGCAATGGGAAGTTGGAGTAATCAATCTTCATCAAGTCCTACTTATACAGTGTTTGTAAATGCTAGCCAATCATTTAAAAAGGTTCTTCCAAAGATTGAAGTTAGCGCGGGATGGGCAGCAGAAACAACAAATGTTGCGCAAATAGATTATCATTATAAGGAGGCAAGAGAAGACAACTTGGATTTAGTCAATGGTGGTAAATTATGTACGCCAGCAAATGATAATATTTATAAATACTTTGAGCCATTAGCTAACAATGCAGTAACTTCGCAATCCAGTCCTCAAAGAAAAATGTCGTTTAAGCTGCCGGGCATATTTCCAGCACAATATTCAGTAGGAGAAGGTTTGGTTGGAATACAAATATCTTTAACAAGTAATGGATTTTTTACTAGCTATTCTTTTGAAGATAGGATAATTCAGCCACCTAGTGATGAATATATTATGGAAAGCGTTATTGCGAAAACTATTGCTAGGGGGCATAAGGGCGATAGTCATGTCGTGGGAAACAATTCTCAAATGGTTGGGAGGTCTCTAGGGTTCGCATAATGATAACAATCAATACGAAAAGATATAGGTCATTTTATCCACAAACTGGTGTTTCGTGGGGTGCGAATTTATTGCCCCAAAGTATTAATAATAGCTTTTCTTTTTCTTTTTCTGGTTCTAGTGGAACATGTAATATTTTTAACTTTGTTGGTAATAAAATATTTTCTCCAGATAATCTGTTAATTGGTTCTTACTCACAAAACCAGTCGTTATATTTTTCTGGAAACGTTGGAACGCAAACTGCTGACCTATATTTGAATTCTTCCCCTTTGTATCTTGGATTACCGGTAAAAAATAATCAAGTTTTATCTGGAGTTTATTTGAATTCTAGCAATGGCGCGCCAATTAATTTAGTTAATTTAACAGTTAATGGTCAAACAACTGCACCTTACTCGACAACCAACTCGTATAATTTATCTTATGGTCAATCATTTGTTCCTGTTAATTTTGTTAATAGCGGAAGTTATCCTGTTATTATCTTTTCGGGGTCTAGTTCCAATAGAAATTATGTAATAACCGGGACGTTTCCATTGTTATCTGTCGCTCCCGGCAAAACTGGAATTTTTAATTTAACCAATACTGGACTGTTTGATTTAAGTTTATTAAGTAGTAATATTCCTATTACGCTTTCTACTAATTTAGGTGTATTGACTGGTCAAGTAAATGCCATTGGGGGAAGCATTCCCTTGGGTTCTTCTTTTATTAATTTAATTCCAGAAGTTACTCTCTTACCAAGCGGTGGGGCCAATATTGTAACTCTTGTTATGCTGAATAATAGTGGTTCAGCATTAAATGTTAGTTTAAAATATGTTAGTGGATACACTGGAGTGGTTTATAATCCAGTTCAAGTTACTCAATATTATACTGAAAATATAAACGGAACTATTACTGGTGCTGCATATTTTGTTAAATATGTCTCTAGCCCAACAACTGGTGCTGGCCTTCCTCCATATTATGTTACTCAATATAATTCACTTTTAGGCGCAAATGAAACAACTGTAGCTAGTGGTATTTTAACAAGTGATATAATTTATGCTCCAGATATGGCTGTGGCTGGAACTGCAATTTTAAACTCATCTGGAATAGGAGATTTATATACTGGTTTTAATGGTCAAATATTTAATGGTAAAATAACTGGAAGTGGTATTACTGATGTTATACCATCATATGGTTATACTAATTATATAACTGGAGGAATTTTGACCGGATACCTTTCGCCTGGCATGCCTCTTTATACTAATTTCTTTGGGCAGGCGTTATCTGGAATATATCAGTCTGGAGTAACTTTGTATAGCGTATATCAACCAAGTAATTATATATATTCACCTTTATCTGTATCACAGTATACTTCACAAGTATTATCTGCAACAAATAGTGCGTATATAGTGGGAAGCTTCCTAGGTCTCTGGTCAACTACTGGTGTTGCTTCAGTAACGGGAGTTTTGGGCGCTGGAAATACAACTGGTACTATTAGTATTCCGATTACCATAACTGGAGCTTATCCTTATACAATCACTTCACAGTCTCAATCTGGAAGTTATAGTGTTACAAATGCTAAAGTTTCTGGATTCTTTCCAGCAAGTACATTTGTATCATATAATTCTCTAAATAATAATTTATTACAATATAATAATTCTTTCACAGTGGGTAATCCATGGTTTTATTCAAATGTTAATACGGGCTTAAGCACGGGTGTTGCCGGGCCATTTGTTCGTACTAGTGGTATACAATTTCAATCATCTGGAGATGGTGGAGGATATTTACAATCCATATCACTAACAAGTGGTACTCAATATACTTTTTCAGTATATGCTAAATATATTTCTGGAGATAGTCGTGTTTATATTGGTAGAGATGGTTATGCTAGTATATATGATTTAGTTGCAGCTACTGGCAGTGATTCATCGGGCGTATCTTCAACTATTACACCAATAACAAATGGGTGGTATAATATTGCAAGTACTTGGTTAGAAAATATTGGGGGGAATCAAAATGTAGATATTTATGCATACCGTTCTGGTTCTGCTTTTCAAATTTTTAATGCGCAGTTGCTCTCCTATTCTAATTTATATTCTGCATATGATCAATACGTAACTGGTATTATAACTAAAACATTTAACCCTATAGGGTCTTATACATTTTATAATACATTTACTGGTTATTTTTATAGTCCTAGCTATCCGAATGTAAATAGTATTTATTTTAACGAGTCTATAACTTCTGTTGGGACGGGTATTGGGTTTATCACACATACTTCTACTAAAAATGTATATGTTGTTATAGATCCAACAGCTATAGCTGCATGTTCAGGTCAGATTAATTCTAATCCATATATACAACAATTTATTTATTATCCTATAACTGGATTAATTTCAGCAAGTTTAACTGGAACAATATCGGGTGCCATAATTAATCTAAACGTTCCTATTACTATTACTGGAATGACTACTAATGGATACTATTCTGAAATAAATTCAAAATATGTTACAACTACTGGAACAAGCATTGGACAAATATCAGCTTCATGTACAGACTCTAATGGAAATATTTTTTATCTTAATGATGGCAGATCTTTTAGTGTGACTGGTAATGTAACAGGAAGTTATTCTGGACTATTGGCAAGCACGATAGATGGAAGTTGGCCAGTTGCTGGTATTTTAACTGGAACGCTTTATCAATATCAAGGCATTAGAACATATACTGGGAATTGGACTTTATCGAGTGGGTCAACTATAGTTAATCTAAATTATTTAGCAAATAGCGGCACAACTTCATATAATAGTATATTAGGAACTGGTGTGGGATATAAATACCCATATGTTTCGCAATTACTTGTAGGATATAATGATATGTTTTCTGTTTCACTAAATAATGCAGGACTTTCTGGATACTATCCGGGATATGATATTGTTAAATTAACGGTAACTGGGGCTAACTTTATTGGAATTGGTCGCGGTAGTGGATTAAATTTATTACTTTCGGGAGTGGGCGCAGTATGAGTGTTAATCCTTCTTTAGTTTGTACTGGTAAGACTTACTGGAATAATTGCTGGAATTATTGTGTATCATGCACTGGCCAGTGGAATGTTACTGGATGTGCGTGTCAGGGTAGTCCTGCCTCAATGTCTTATTCATCATACAATGGGGTAACAACCTTAACAGAAATTCCTGTTCTTAATTATACAACGGTAGATACTACTGTTCCATCAATAATCACGGCGCTTCCTAATTACGAATATTTTCCTCCCGATATTCTTTTAATGGCAACTACAAAATGCGTAGTAATAAATGGAATCACTGGCGCGCAAACATTTCCATCATATATGATAAATGGCGGTGCTCCAAATATTAAATATAATGTTCAGTTAAATGGTATTGATGCAAGTAATAATTCTACATTTACATATCAAGGCTCCGTATCACCAAGCCAGACTGTTCAGGTTTTATCCGGATTGAGTTTTATTACAAATACAGCGGCCGCTGGAGGAAATTATCAATATGAGAATGAACAATTAAATGTTAGTGCTACATATGTTGATCCTACTTATGGGTATACATATCCAATGGGATATAACATTCCCTTACAAAATGTTACTTGGCTACCAGATTGTGCACATACTGGAGCAACATCGCAGACAACGGGTACTGGTGGTTTTATTTTTACTGCAAATAGTGGTATATGTATTGGACCAGGTGGTTGTACTTATAGTGGGCAATTTAGTTTTGGCGGAAGTGGTAATGCTGCTAAATCTTATAGCGTGTCTATTACTGCTAATTACTCAAATGGTACATATGCTACTTTAACGTATCCTCGTGCAAATCCATCTATTTATAATTTTGAAGTATATACCGCTAATAATATTTACGACCAATATAATAATTTATATGTTACAGGCAATCCTCCTAAAGTGCAATTAACTTTATATTATATAAATAATAGTGATTCTAACGACTATGGATATTTAGTAACTGGAATTATGCTTCCTATGTGTCAGGGTAATCCATATACTGTTACCGGTACGAGTACTAGTAATATTGCTTGTACTTATGGTTGTGGGGCATATAAATATCCTTATTATTATTTAAATAAAACTTCTTTTAGAAAAATTAATTTTACAACCGGATGGACAGGATATAATAGTAGTTACAATATAGATGCTTACGCGAACATTTCTGGCAAATACCAGTCTTTGGAAACTGATGTTTATACTCCAAATGGAAACTATTGTCCCGGTGCCTCAATTACATATTCTGGAACTTCTAATTTTAGCGGAGATTATTTGGCGGTAGATACTAGTGCCGGATATCCACAGCCAGGAACCATTGAATATTCATTTAATTGCTATAGCGCACAAAAATCAAATGGAACTTGGACTGGACATCTTACAATATTGAGTTATGTTGACGGGGGTGGGTACTTAACATATCCAACAGTGGTAGCCTCGCAGGATAGTAGTATTCTTCATCCTTGTCATTTATATACTGATTCTAATTGGAATGGGGTTAATTATTTAGAATCCTTCCAGGATAGCAATTTTGTTACACAAACTGTTGCGCCTTATCCTATAACTACAGCCCCTTCTATTGATACCTATACAAATCCCTGTCCATGCTTATGCCCCTCGCAATATACTGCAAGTGCTGGGCAATGTGTGTATGTTGGTTAACTTTTAAATTTTATGGCATACTTCAACGCTATTAGTGTAAATAATCAAGTCTCCTCAAGGGCACCCTTTACTTTATATTATTCTTCTGATGCTCAAGGAAATCCTGCTGTTGGTGTAACATATGGTCAGGTTGATGGTTTTAGTCCGAGGGCAACCAAACTTCCAAGTGCGGCAATAGATGCTGTTAATCCGGATTATATTCTTCCTGAAATAAATGCAGACGGATTGTGGTCGGTGATTCTAGAAATTGACTTTATAAAATTTGGTATTGGTGCGTCTTCTAGTTCTGGCTCTACTAATGCCCCCTCTGCTAGTCCAAATTCAAATCAATCTAACCCCGAAAATCAATCGGTTAAAATTTATGCCCTCTTGACTCCTTTGACTAGTAATCTAGTAGACTCAAAGGGGACCGGTGTTAAGTATATTATACTTGGGACTGTTAAGGCAGTCAAGAATGTTCCAGGTGCTACTAATACCAATCCTACCTATACCTATACTTTTAAACAGTATTTTACTGGAAATATTTTTACTGAACAGGCAATATATTTAGCTAATAAGCCTGGCACTACAGATACTTCAACTTTCTTTGCGGATCCAGAAAATATATCTATACAAGCAAAAGATAAGAGTGGATTAAATTATAATAATGCAAAAGGTCAACTCAATATATTTAATAAGGATGGGGCTTATATAATTTTAGATCAAAAAGGGCAGTTGCTGATGGGAGATGGAAAGGGCAAAAATTTAACTTTAGATTTTCCAAAAACTGATGGGACTGTTGGGTGGCAGGCGCTACAGGTATGTAACGGGTCTAGTACTCAAACTATGTATGTTTTTGGTACTGCTCCTATGTAATTAAATGGCTTTTTTATTACCACAATATTCTACTATTAAAAGTAATTGCGTGTGTTGTTGTGTGCAATGTGGTAGCTTGGGGTATTTAGATAAATGTCCAGATAACGTAAAAAATACTACCCCCAAAACTGCCGCAATTAAAGTTAACGGTACGGATGTCAATCTATCCCAAGAGGAGATTGATAATACTGATTTTGCTTATGGTAAGCAGCCTGGGCCAAGGGGTACAGATGAGACTCGCCTGATTCCAAGTATTGGAGATAATTTTGTTGGGGGCGGATCATCTACGGGGCCATCTGACAGTGGTGGGGGTGGTACCAAGCCTAAGGGTGGAGGAAATGTTCAGTCTAATACTATAACATGTAAATCAATTTCAGTTGCTTGCCCCACAAACCCAAGTTACCAATTAACGTGCTGCGCATGTACTCCCTCTAATAACTCTGAGGGTGGCGGTGGCGGTGTGGGTCCAGTTCCTTTTTCCTACTATTAAAAGTAATTGCGTGTGTTGTTGTGTGCAATGTGGTAGCTTGGGGTATTTAGATAAATGTATGATTTTAGATTAATTAAAATTCTAATTATATAATAGTTATGTGCAACCTTACTGATGACCAATTAATGCAAATTGTTCATGCTCTTACAGCAAAAAGAAAACCACAAAATTATCAGAGGTGGATTCAAGGTGGGTTTAGAAAAGTAAGTGCAGACCGTCTTTTTATTTACTGGAAAAACAAGATTTCCCAATCATTACAAATGCACGAATTAGCCTGTAAGATATTTGAGGAATATAAGAAAAATTTAGAACAAAATAAGTTGAATCAGCCTTCTCCAGCAGAAATGGCAAGAAACCTCGCCGCAAGTATGGCTAACTGGGTTAAATCTGGTTTTAAAGTAGTATCAAAAGAAGTTTTTGAGCAGCGGATGAGTGTCTGTAATACGTGTGAATTTTGGGAACAAAATGCAATTGGTGGCCGATGCTTGAAATGCGGGTGTTCAACTCAGGCAAAATTACGTCTCGCGCACGAAAAGTGTCCAGAAGGTAAATGGCTTCCGGATTCTAGCGACTAAACACTTTTAAATTTGTCGCAATTTAAGCAGTGCTTCTCCATTAATAGGGGATAAATATCTTTTAATTCGCACTTAAAAGCATAGGTTTGTTGTGTTGAGCAACAGCTTTTCGAAACTATCTCACTAGTTGATCTATGCGCGCAGTTATTAAACCTATTGAGAGCTTCCTCATTAACAGGATTATAGTTATTTATAACTGGCGGCGTTAAACTATTTTTTTGCATTTTTACTTTTAATTCCGCTAATAATTGAAAAGATTGACAGGGGCGCAATATCATCACAATCATTCCAAATTTCTGCTCCGCCAATGCCTTTCTTTATTGCCCCTTCTTTAATTTGAAGGAAGGTTAAACCATAATCTTTCATTGTTTTCTGCAGTAGGGCTACTGGGTTAGAAGATCCAGCGACTTCTTCTTCTGCGGCCTGTGGCGATTTGGATCCACCACCCATTTCATCACTACCAACAATATTCACCTTTAGGAAGCTTCTTACTGCGCGAACAAAGGCGCGATTCTCGGCAATTGCCATTAAGAAGTTCTTTGCAAAGTTGTGCGTATTATCCCAATGGGCATCTGCTAGTGCTGAAAAAGTCACTGGTTGAAAACCAGTTTCATAATTAGGGGTGAAATTAATAGTACATTTTACAGAAACGTAATCAGGTCTTGATTCGAGAACATCATAATTTACAGAAGAAAATCCTCTAATTTGCGCTAGTTCTTTAATTCCAGCCAAAAGAATTAGGAGTTGGTTATCGGCCAGAGTTGTTACATCGAGTTCTTTTAGATTAAGATCTGGTTTATTCTTAAAGGAGTCACGGTTTGGAACAAGGTAATCTGGACGAATCATCGCGCGCCAGTTAATTGTATTGTCCTCATTAAAGACGTACTCTACCGAGTTAATAAAACCATTTAAATCCCTAGAAAACCCAGATACCCTGTCGATATACCTTGGGGCATTTAGGATTTCTACAGTTTCTATTTTCTTTTCTTTTACCATTTATTAATGGTATTAGAATTTGTATACTCTGTCAAGACTGTTCTGAGTAAATATAGCAATACTCTATATCTTCTTTAAATTCTTCCAGTTGGACTATTTTAGATAAATCTTGTCCAGTTGTAGAATCCGTAACTGAAAGGTCTAAAAGTTGCGCCGCCCTGCTAGGGTAAATTTTTTGATTAGCTAAGATGATTCTATTGCTTCTATACTTTAAATTACTATCGGTTAAATTTTGTGGAATATCTTTTGGAACTGTATTTATTTCTTGCACATCACAATATTCCATTAACTGCTCGCGAACCTGTTGGACTGTTGATTCTTTCTTTTTTGAAGAATTGAATATGCAAACATATTTAATCCCTAATTGTTCCATCTTTTTAATAAATTGAATATCACATCCTGAAGTCACATCATAAATAACACATGATAAGTTTGCTTTATATTGTGCAAGAAGTTCTATTGAAAATGATTTTTCGGTAACTATTGAGCAAGGCCTTAGTGATAAATTTTGCGCTGCATGATTTAAATCAATTTCTTTCTCTGCAAAGTCAAAACGAATATTTAATACTGACCCTTTAAAAAATTCAGGATGTATAACCTGATCTGGCATTGTTTCAATAACTTTATCTAGATAGCGTTTTCCCAAGTATATAGTTGAAAGCTTCTGAACTGACTCAGGAAAAAGAATGCTTTCACAGGCGTTAACTACATCTTCAATTTTAATTTCATTTACTTTTTTGGGTGATTCGTTTGGATTGAAGCTGGGCTTCCAATTTGGAGGAATTAAAGTAATTTGTTTTTCATTTTTCCAATAAGGCCCGGCAATTTCTGGTGAAGTAATGTTATAAAGTGCTACTAATGGAATATTAAAAGCACTAGCCATATGTACAGCAAAGCTATCATTTCCAACGTGTAAGCATGAATTATCAATAATATATGCAGTTTGATTTATTGTTGTTTTTCCTTGTAAGTGAATTGCTCCCTCTATTGGCTTATCTTCTGCGCCGCCAATTTGAACTACGCTGAATCCATTCTCATTTAATTTATAAGAAAGAAAATTAATAACTTCTTGAAAATAATCATATGACTTGCCCGGCATACCGCTACTATTTTGTAGGGTAATATATTTCTCACAAGGAACTGGGAAGAACTTTTTTAAAATTTGTGGCTTTGCAATTTTGCTACCCGTAGATAGCGCGTATTTTTCTATAAGATGCATTTTAATTATTTAAGTTAAGGTCAATTTTGTCAATACTATTATGCATGTAATCTAATAATCTTTGAGTACCAAAGTATGGGTAATAGGCAATATCACAAATACCCTTTTCATCCCCAACACCCTCCATGAATATAATATTATCCATCTGTTGGTCATATGGTATCCACTTGTCAATATAAGGATTACCGTCAATAATTTCTTGATACTGTGGTTTTGTTGCTACATATATTTTATGTGTTTCTTTCGGGTATCTATTTCTCAGCGATTCAAATAGTGATGTGATTAAAAATACGTCACCAAGGCTTTCTGGTTGAATTAAGACCACTCTTTTAAAATTCTCATCTTTGTCCATCAAATCATTAATTGATATTTGTGATTTTTTAGCTATATCTTCTTTAGCTACGTTTCTGAAGTAGTCTTCAATGTTTTTTCTGGGAATATTTGCTGCTAACTGTTTTTCCCAATGATGTAATCCTTCATCTTCATCGGTAACTTCTCTATTTAGAATAAGGCTATATAAAGATTTAACCCATTGTCTATTATCTTTAATATCTAGAATAATAGCGTTTGGGTTTGAATTACTTTCTTGAGATTTAAATTCAAAAACAGATTCGTCCAATAAATGTAAAGAGTCAATAAATTCTTCTATTTTACTTCCATTGACTTTTATTGAATAATTATCTAAAGCCCATTGTCTAGATAGCGCGCCCAACTTTTGTCTATTATCTAGAGACATTTCATAAACTTTTTTAAACACATTCGCCATTGCTGAAGTGGATGGTTGGGACTTTAAGAACTGTGTTCCATGTTCGGTATAAAAACTAAATTTATAATCAAAGCTGCCCTTATTAAGTTCAATAATATCCTCACCAAACGAATAGGGACAGGTTGCTACTATTTTTTCTGTTAGAGCGGCTTCTACGCATGGTAGCTCACATGCCCCAGATGTTGCTGGGTGCGAATAAAGGCTAAAAATATTGTAAATTTCATTTAATTGTTCGTCGCTTACTCCATAACCAATATTGGGTGTTATGAGGGTTTTTTGTTTTGTCCTAGGATTTTCAATATCTTGGCCTCCAAATGGCGCAATAAAATATTCTCTTGTCTCTTTACAGACATATGTACAAAGAACCTCTTTACGGTCTACTCCATACTGGTCACAAAGGCGAAGAATATCCCACCCCTCTCCGTAGTGAGTATGAGTATAAAGAAAGGTATTTTTTACATGAGGATTCTGTTTTTTAAATTGTGCATACGCTTCAATCTGACTATTGATTAACTTACGAAGTTGATTTCTAAAAACAAAACCAATAATAAAGCTATCTTGTGGTAATCCAAATTTGTTTAAAATTTCAGATATTTTTTCTTTTGGCAGTTTGTAAAAATTATCCGTATTAACAAGTGGATACTGGTTTTTAACGTGAGTATGTCCAAGTTTATGTAGTTCTTTTCTTGCGAAATCGCTCCAAGTCCAATAGTGTTTAATTTTTGTTGCTTTTTCTATCGTATCTGGAAGCAGTGGTAATGAATCAAACGTGTTCCAACATACAGTAGGAACTTTATCAAAGAAATTTTTTTCAGAAACAAATTGTGACCCCCATGTATCATTTACGGAAAATACGACATCAGGCTTAAAATCTTTGACAATATTTTCAATTTCAAGAGCTCCATATGCAGCCAACCTTCCAAGATTAGGGTCTTGGTTCATCATTGCAATTTTTTGTGGATCATTTGGAACTACTCCTACTGTTTTCCAAGGGTATCTGCGATTATTTTCCGTACCGATTTGTACACCCTGCGCTGCATTACAAATTTCGTATTTTCCAGTATCATAAAGATATTTCAATAGAAATTTACACTGCTTGCCGAATCCAGTAAAGGCTCCGGCGTAATCACTTAAAAATAATACGCGTTTCTTTCTTTCTGACATTTTACTTTGAAAATAAGTTTTGGAGTGCAAGTTTCAAATATTCTCTTAATTTGATTGATTCTACAATATTAAAAGCAATGCCTACCCCATCTATTTTAAGAACGTGTCCAATAAATGCACCGTCTTTGATATAAGGCTCAAAGAAAATAGGCGTTGTTTTTTCTCCATTTTTATGAACAGTAGAAAATTTCTTCTCACCACCAGACTCTAGTACGTAAAGAAAATTACAAAGCTCTAGATCATTAAGTTTGATTTTCTTGTGTTTTTCTGGGTTATTGACATTTTCTTTAAATGAGCCATTTTTTGTCTTATCGTCCCACGAATGCTGCTTTAGCAAGTTTACATAAAAGCCATTCTTTTTTGGATCCTCAAGAGAGGTTACGCAATCAAAAGTTGCGCAAGTTCCCGTACCAGACTTTTGGGGCTTATAAAATTCAATTCTTTTCATCCTACATAATCGGAGATATTAGAACTGTTTTAAAAAAAACTTTAATAAATTATCAACTAGTCTAGAAAAAAAGAAAATTACCCCCATATAAAGAAGGTTGCCACAGGCTATAGATGCAAATAATGATAACCAAGTAGTAAAGCAAATTGGGCATGATACCAGCTTTAAGAAAAAAAGTAATACTTTATTATCTGAGAATGAATATTTCTGATAAAGATAAAAAGAATAACTCATTTTCAACTCTTCTCCTGATCTAAAATTAAACTCGTCTATCAAAAGGAAAGAATAAATTGATTTTGGTATGAATTTCTTGAACAGCGTGGCATAAAGCGTAAAGAAGTCAGTAAAATACCATAGGTGGCATAAGAGACCAATTAAAAATACTTCCTGAATTAATAAAATTAAAATTGACATGGGTTTAAAAATATATTCATAATTACCGAAGCGGAAACAGCCATTGCGAACTCCGTTCCTTCGTTCACAATATTTACTCGTAAACTCGTAAATGTATTTTTATTCACTGCGTTCATAAATATGAATTATTATATTAATTGTAAAAAACAAATCAAATTTAATTTGACTATTATATAAAAATAATATACTCTTAATAAGATGAACCCAGAATATAAAAACTGTGAAGATGAAATGCTTATACAGAATATAAAAAACAACTCTTGCAACTCTAGCCTATTAGAGCTAATAACTCGACACAGTGGAATCTGTTTTAGTATAGGAAAAAAGTTTTCTAATTATGGAGGAGTAGACCTAAACGAGATTAATGACAATAAAGATTGGATAATTTATTCTGCCGCACTATCGTTTAAAGGCGATAAAGGGTCAAAGTTTTCAACTTGGCTTGGCAATCAGGTAAAGTATTACTGCTTAAATCTAAAAAATAAAACCTCAAGATATATAGGTGCAGAGGATTCAACCATTGAATTTTTAATTAACCAATACTACAATGATACAAAATCTTCGGACTCTAAAAAAGAAACCTTAAACACAATTAGTGACCTACTAGACCAAGTAAAAGATAAAAATATTAAGCAAGCCATTCATTATAGATATTTTTCAAATAAAAATAGAATTTTAAATTACTCTGAAATAGGTGAGATTCTGAATGTCACGCCACAAACAGTACTGAATTGGCACAATAAATTTATTGATCTTGCGAAAAAAAAGTTGACATCCTCTACCAATACCGATATAATTTGATACGTTATGGAAAACACAAACACACAAGGCGACAAGCCAAAGCTAGAAGAGGCTGGAGCACTTTGGAAGCGCACCAGCAAGGCCGGTAACACCTACCTAAATGGTAGTTTCAAGACAAAGACTGGAGAAGAGGTAAAGGTTCTTATCTTTAGTAACTCCTCAAAGCCAGAGGGCTCTAACCAGCCAGACTATAGGGTTTATTTCGATAAGCCGCTTGATGGTCAGGCACCGACCGCCTCGGTCAAGAAGGCAGTAGTAAACAAGAACGACGAGATTCCCTTCTAATCGTGAGTATCGCCCTACATCTGCCGCTTAATTCAACGTCATTAGGGCAAGTATCCTTTTCTATCCTGCGAGAAATTTACTCTCGCGGGATAGAGACGGTTCTTTTTCCAATTGGAGATGTTGATGCATCTACGCAACAACAAGATCCAACTTTCTTTGCGTGGATTCAGCAATCCATCCAATCTGCGCAAAAAACCCATAATAGAAAAAATCATATTTTTAAACTTTGGCATCTCGCGGGAAGCCTAGAAAGTTTTTCTGAAAAACAAGTTCTTCTTAGTTTTTATGAGCTAGACTCTCCAACCCAAACCGAAATCAATATTGTAAACAATAACGCAAAGGTTCTTCTTTCTAGCAACTATGCTATTAGTGCATTCAATAATTTGGGGTGTACAAATTTAGAATTCATACCCCTTGCTTTTGATTCTACACACTTTAATGTAGACCCTAATCGTCCTAAAGACAGAACAGATATCCATTTTGGACTATGTGGAAAGCTTGAACCACAACGCAAGAGACATTTAAAAGCACTTCAAGCTTGGGTAAAGCAATATGGAAATAAGCCGGGCTATTTCTTAAATTGTGCCATCTTCAATAAATTTTTAGATCCGAATGTTCAGTCTAACATTATCGGACAAGCCCTACAGGGGCAAAGATATTGGAATCTAAACTTCTTGCCCTTCATGGAAAGCAATGAGGCTTATAATAAATTTATTAATAATAATGATATTATTCTTGCAACTAGCGGTGGAGAAGGCTGGGGGCTTCCAGAATTCCAAAGCGTAGCGATTGGAAAACACTGTGTTGGTATAAATGCGCATGCGTATAAAGATTGGATGACAAATGAAAATTCTGTACTAGTCAATCCTAATAGCAAAATTCCAGTTTACGATGGAATGTTTTTTCACCAAGGGGCAGAAATAAATCAAGGTAATATATTTGATTGGGATGAGAATGACTTTATTAAAGGCATGCAAGAAGCCGAATCTAGATTCAGAAAAAATCCAGTAAATACAGCAGGACTAGAACTTCAGTCTAAATTTACTTATCCTAAAATGGTAGATTCGATTCTACAAATTATGAATAATCTATGAGTGACGAAGATTTAAAATTAATTAATGGAGCTAGCGCAGAATTAAATAAACTAAAATTCAGTGATGGAACAGAATACTTTAGAATGCCAAACGGTACTCTAATAAGATCAACTCCTCGTGCCCATAAGATTAGAAAAAGAAATAAATTAAATAAAAAGTAATGCCGCTTTATACATTCGAGCATCCAGAAACCGAAGAAACTCGTGATGTCTTTTTTAAGATGAACGATGAAAAGAAGTTTATTGACCAAGAGGGGGTTGAATGGAAAAGGGTATTTTATCCCCCTACTTTTGCGTTTGATACCATGATTGATCCACATGATGAAAAAGCTTTTACGCGTAAAACAGAAAGAGGTGGAACCGTAGGTGAGCTTTTTGATATGTCAAAAGACATGAGTGAAAGGCGCGGTGGAGCAAAAAATGATGAAATTAAAGTCAAATATGACAATCAAAAGAAAAAAGAACTTGATGCTCAAGCTTTAAACAATTTAAAAACAGAACGTAAAAAACAATTTGAAGAGTTTAAAAAATTAGATAAATCAAGAGTAAAAGTAAAAAAAACAGCGCGGCAAACCACAAAAACTAAACGCGCCAATTAAATTTTCATTTCTGAATATTTTAGTTTTAATGGGGCACAAGATGTTGTAATATACTAGCACAACGCTTTTAAATTATGATATTCGAAGAACAAATTTCACGCAAACCTAACTCATACCCTTGGACAGAAGAATTCATTGAGGCAATGCATAATGGCTTCTGGACGGATAAGGAGTTCTCTTTTAAATCGGACATCCAGCAGTTTAAAGTTAATCTTAACGATCAAGAAAGAGAAATTATTGTTAGAACTCTTTCTGCCGTTGGTCAGATTGAAGTAGCAGTTAAAACCTTTTGGGCAAAACTTGGTGAAAATTTGCCGCATCCGGCACTACAAGATCTTGGGTACGTTATGGCAAACGTAGAAGTTATTCATAATAATGCCTATGAGCGACTATTATCTGTTCTAGATTTGGAGGAAGTTTTTGAAGAAAACCTTAAACTTGAATGGATTCAAGGCAGGGTAAACTATCTGAGAAAGTATACCCATCGTTTTTACAAAGATTCTAAAAAACAATATCTTTATGCTCTTATCCTTTTTACGCTTTTTGTTGAAAATGTTAGTTTATTTAGCCAGTTTTATGTTATTAATTGGTTTGCAAAGTTTAAAAATGTTCTTAAAGATACCGACCAGCAAGTTAGATATACAAGAAATGAAGAAAATATTCATGCCCTTGTTGGTATTAAAATAATCAATACAATTCGTCAAGAATATCCAGAGCTATTTGACGCAGAACTAGAAGAAAAGATTATTTTTGAGGCAGGAGAGGCGCTTAAATCCGAATCTAAAATTGTTGACTGGATGGTAAATGGAATTCAAGAAGATGGATTAAATGCGCCGCTTCTCAAAGAATTCATTAAAAATCGTATTAATGATTCATTAACTCAAATTGGTTTTAGAAAAGCTTTTGAGGTTGATAAGGAACTATTAAAGAAAACCTTATGGTTTGAAGAAGAGCTATTGGGTAATAATATGACAGATTTTTTCCATTCTCGTCCAGTAGAATACTCAAAGAAAAGTCAATCATTTGATGAATCAGACTTGTTTTAGTTTTCAAATAGTATTATAGTTATAATAACTTATGAGTGAGACGACAGAGACTGATATTTATTGGCTTAACAAAGATTCTCGGAAGTTCCTGCAAAGGGGCTATCTTTTAGAAGGGGAGACACCAGAACAGAGAATTAGTGATATTGCAAAATCAGCGCAAAAACTTTTAGTGGATTTTACTGGAGACACAAAGTTTGCAAAGAAGTTTGAAAATTATATGCATCGTGGATTTTATTCACTAGCTTCTCCAATTTGGGCAAATTTTGGCAGAGACCGTGGGTTGCCAATTTCTTGTTTTGGGTCTCACATTCCAGACACTATGGAAGGCATTCTAGAAAAAGTTTCCGAAGTTGGAATGATGACAAAAGGCGGCGGCGGAACATCTGCATATTTTGGAGAATTACGTGGCCGTGGAGAGCGTATCTCTTCTGGCGGAGAGTCAACTGGCGCAGTTCACTTTATGGAGCTTTTTGACAAGCTAATGAATGTAGTTTCTCAGGGAAATGTTCGTCGTGGTAGTTTTGCCTCCTATCTTCCAGTTGACCATAAAGATATCGAAGAGTTCTTAAAAATTCGGTCGGAAGGCAATAGTATTCAAGATTTATCCATTGGGGTAACAGTAACAGATGAATGGATGAAGTCAATGATCGAAGGAGACAAAGAAAAACGCCGAATTTGGGGGTTAGTTGTGAAGAAACGTTTTGAAAGTGGGTATCCGTATATTTTCTTTACAGATAATGTTAATAATAACGCCCCAGAAGTATACAAGAAAAAGAAGATGAAAATTAATCATTCCAATCTTTGCACTGAAATTATGTTGCCCAATAGCGCAGATGAATCATTTGTTTGCGACCTCTCCTCTATGAACCTTGATCGTTGGGAAGAATGGAAAGATACGGACGCAGTAGAAACAATGATTTATTTCTTAGATGCCGTAATGACTGAGTTTATTAATAAAACTGAAGGAATGCAGTTTATGGACGCACCTAGGAAGTTTGCAATGCGCCATCGTGCCCTAGGGCTAGGCGTTCTAGGCTGGCACTCTTTACTACAATCTAAAATGATACCATTTGAATCAATGGAAGCAAAATTCCTTAATTCTACCGTATGGAAGACAATTCGCGAAAAAGCAGATAAGGCCACTACCGAGCTTGCAAATTTGATTGGAGAACCAGAAGTATTAAAGGGATACAATCGTAGAAATACTACCACCCTAGCCGTTGCACCCACAACATCTTCTTCTTTTATTCTAGGGCAAGTTTCTCCAAGCATTGAACCGCTTGAAAGTAATTACTTTGTTAAAGACCTAGCTAAAGGCAAGTTTACACACAAGAATCCTTATCTTAAAAAGCTTTTGAAAGACAAGGGCAAACATAATGACGATATTTGGATGGATATTTTAAAACATGGCGGGTCAGTTCAACATTTAGACTTTTTAACTCAAGATGAAAAAGATGTATTTAAAACATTCGCAGAAACTTCGCAGCGTGAAGTTGTAATTCAAGCGGCCGCTCGTCAAAAGTATATTGATCAAGGACAGAGCTTGAACCTAATGATCCCCGCCGGGACTGCCCCTAAAGCTGTTAATGAATTAAATATCTTTGCTTGGGAACAAGGTATTAAGAGCCTTTATTACCAACGCTCAAGCAATCCGGCAAAAGATCTAGCACGTTCAATCATGACCTGTAAATCTTGCGAGGCGTAATATCAGTAATGGATCCAAATAAAGAAAATAGGGATGGACTTGATTCTACAATAGAAGAAAAACTAATGGGAAACCTTCAGTGGTCTCTATTATTTTTCATGTTTAATACCCTTTGTGAATCTAGAAAGGACTCAAAACTAGATAAAGAATTTTTTAAAGGATGGAAGAAATTTGCATCACAGAACCTAATAGCAAAAGATTTAGAAACTATAAATACTGTATTAAACTCTCCTAAAAACATGTTTAACTCTCTTTTGAGAAATAAGGATGAGACTATAGAAAGTACAGAGATATATCAAGAAAAATACAATACAATAATGAAAGGTATTGAAAAATTTTACTTTAATAGCTTAAAAGCACAAAATGACGATGATTAATAATATAGTGTAATATACTGTTATGGAAATCGTTAAGTCACAAAAGTTTACAACTGAAGAGGCTGCCATTGTTGACAGGGCGGTTAGTTCTGTTTTTAATGCTCACAACCAACCTCAAAGTGCATATTTTCCTAATGTTTCCCTATTCATCTCTTGCGATGTCAATGAACACCCTGATTATATAATAAATATAAATAGCTTAGTAGGTGACGCTAGAACACAAATGGTAGAATTATTAAGACTATCTAATTATATTTTTAGAGGCGCATATGTAGAACCAAGATATCTCCTTGCGTCATATGAACAACCACAAATCGATACGCCAATTACAATTCCCGCTGTAATAGTTGAGCCTATAGCAACAGAAACAATAGAAGAAAAAGCAGAAGAATTAAAACATGAAGTAACAGATGGGGAACAAGAAATTGCGCCACATACGGAAGTTAGCGATACCGAGCAATCATCGGTAGAAACATTTGCGCCAATTTCAGAAGGTTCAGTACAAACTAGTTAATTTAAAATATTTTTTGATTGATCGATATCTGGTATATAATACTAGATATGGACAATAATGTTAAAAAAGTCATTGTTACCGGAATTACTGGTCAAGATGGTAGTTATATGGTTGACTACTTATTAGAGAATACTGACTACCAAATTTACGGAATGGTTCGACGTTCTTCTACTATTAATACAATCAATATTAATCAATTTTTAAATAACCCAAGATTTACGTTAGTTACTGGCGATCTTTCGGACAGTCAATCAATTGATAACTTAGTTAGGGAAATACTTCCAGATTATTTTATTAATTTGGCGGCACAAAGTTTTGTTGGAAGCAGTTGGCAGATTCCAGAGCAAACATTTGATGTTGGCGCATTAGGTGTTTTAAGGTGTTTAGAAGCCATTCGGAAACACGTACCAAAATGTCATTTTTACAATGCAGGATCTAGTGAAGAGTTAGGAGATGTAGACTATTTTCCCCAAGACGAAAAACACCCACTAAAACCAAGGAGTCCTTATGGCGCAGCAAAGGCAGCGGCCCGGCACCTTGTAAAAGTTTATCGTGAGAGTTATAACCTATATGCAATCCAAGGATTACTATATAATCATGAATCAGAACGCAGGGGCGAAGAATTTGTTACTCGAAAAATTACGAAGGCAGTTGCAAGAATTAAAAAAGCAATAGATAATAACCAACCGTTTCAACCTTTAGAGTTAGGTAATCTTGATGCAAAAAGAGACTGGAGTCACGCTCAAGATTTTGTAGACGGCATTTGGAAAATGCTAAATCAAGAAAAACCACTGGAACACCTTCTTTCGTCTAATGAAACTCACTCAGTAAAGGAATTTGTTGAACTAGCCTTTAAAGAAGCAGGACTGTTTGGAAATTGGGATTTTATAAACGGTAGAGAGAGTATAAATGAACAATATCTATATATTAACCATGATAGCCTAGCTTGCCTTGTTAGAATTAATCCAGAATTTTATAGACCAGCCGAAGTTGATTTTTTATGGGGTAACGCAGAAAAAGCAAGAAATGAATTAAATTGGCAACCTAAAATTAATTTTAATGAACTAGTATCACGAATGGTTCGTAATGATATTGCGCTTGAAAAATAAATAAAACCATAGTAGTATGGAGTCTGAAAATGCAAAGTCAAAAATTGAAACATGTAGATTCAGATCAGAAACAGAACACTCTAGATCTATTTCAAGATGTGCATGTCAAGGCGGCCCGTATACAGAAACGGGATTCCTTTGCTCTAAAAGACAAATCTTTAAAGTCTCAAAAGAAATCTGTAAAGCCTGCCCAGTCTACCAGCATAAATAAGCGAGAATTTGTTTTAAAATTTGTAAAAGACTCAACAGCCATAGTTTGGCCTAAAGAGATGAAAATGGTTAATACACTATTTAAAATTGCTCCCAATGATGATTTTTGGAGATCATTAGATCTTGGATTTAAACTCAATAGTCTTTGCTGGTTCTTATCAGATGATGGCCGTAAATTACTCAATAAAGAATACAAGAGATTTAATTTTGAACCACAAAAGCCAGAAACATTCGAATTAGAAAATAATAATATTGTAACTAGTGGCAAAATAGGCGAGACTGTAGGAGCGCCCCTAACAGTGCGAGAATTTTTAATATTATGGCAAAAGAAGACTCAGTAACAAGCAAAACAATCCTAGCATCCTTTCTCAAGGATACGAAAGGAGAACACTATAATTTTGAAGATGAAAAAATCTTTAATGTATCTACTGGATCATTATTACTTGATTCTGAGATGGGTGGTGCCCTAGAGGTTCCAGCAATCTTGCGTTTTACCGGAGTAAGTGGCGGCGGCAAAACAAGCTCTGCGCTTCTTATTATGAAGAACTTCCTCAATACAGTTCCAAAAGGAAAGGGGTTTTTGGTTAAGGCAGAAGGACGTTTAAATTCAAATGTTAAAAATGTTTCTGGAGTAAAGTTTGTAGACAAACCAGAAGACTGGCAAGAGGGTACATGTTTCGTTCTTCGTACAAATATCTATGAAAATGTAGCCACTATTATCATGGAGTTAATTAAAAATAATCCAGAAAATTCTAGGTATTATTTTCTTATTGACAGTATGGATGCGCTAATTGCAAAAAATGACTCACTTAAAGGTTTTGAGGATAGTCAAAAAGTAGCAGCCGGGGCCGTAATTAGTTCACATTTCTTAAAGATGATCATGCTACCACTATCAACCTTTGGTCACGTTTGCGCATTAATCTCACAAGTTCGTTCAAATGTTCAAATTAATCCTTATGCAAAGTCAGACCCAAAGCTAACTAATAGTTCTGGTGGAAATGCGCTACAGCACTATGCGGATTGGATATTTGAGTTTCAACCGAGATATAAGGCAGATCAAATTGTTGAGGATGGAAAAATCATTGGTCACTGGGCAAAAATTCTTTTACGCAAGACTACCAATGAAAAAGAAGGAACTGAAATTCTTTATCCTATTCGTCATGGCAGAACTGGTGGAAATTCTATTTGGATCGAATACGAAGTTGCAGATATGTTAATTCAGTGGGGCTTTGCAAAGAAAGCTGGCGCTTGGATCAACTTTGATTCTGGGCTCCTAGCTGAAATTACAAAAGACACAAAACTAACTATGCCAGAAAAAATTCAAGGTATGGAACAGCTTAGAACGTTTCTAGAAGAAAATAAAGAAATTTGTTTATATCTTTTTAATAAATTTAAAGGGGCACTAGCAAAATGAAACGTCCACTAGAAAATATTGTAGAAAAATCTTGGGGTAGAGAGCTTTGGATAGTTAATAATCAAGAATTTTGTGGTAAAATTTTGGAATTTAATGCTGGATCTAAATTCTCAATGCATTTTCATATAGAAAAAAAAGAAACATTCTACGTATTCAAAGGCAGATTACTTTTAAATTATTTTAATTTGGAAAACGCAGACAAACATCGCGAAGAACTCAACGTCGGAGACATCGTTGATATTAATAGATTTTTCCCGCATCAAATTTCTGCTATAGAAGATAGTACTATTATTGAGTTTTCAACACAACATAAAGATTCAGATAGTTACAGGATAGGAAAGGGAGATAGTCAAATATGAATATAGCAGTAAGGCTGGAGGGAGGATTAGGTGACTGCCTGCTAGGTAACAGATTTGTTTCTGCTATTAAAGATAAGTATAAAAATGCTCAAGTTACTGCCTATATTGATAGCGAAGGAAAAACCTTCCAAAAAGAAGGCCTAGAGATTCTTTATCCATCGATGTATAAGGAAATTAAGGTTATTGCAAATAAAAAATACAAAGAATTTTGGGTTGACTGCCAGTTTGGAATAGATAATTATTACGGCGCACTAGAAAACGTGCCCGATGATATTAGGAGTGAGATGGAATCATACGATAAATTCTACGATTTGCATATAGACTCTTTAAAGTGGACTAACTATGATTTTGATTGGTTAAAATATTATAAATTTTTTCCGACACCCGATCTAAAGTGCCCTAACGAACTAGGCGAGTATGTTGTCTTTCATTTAATTTCGTCAACATCAGTTGGGCATCGGCTAGAAAATTGGTATATAGAATCTCTAGTAAAAGAAACCGCTAAAACACAGGCAGTATATATCATATCTACTGCAGATACTAATCACTTTTATAATAGCGTAAAAGAGCTAGAAAATGTCCATATAGTAAATGGAAGCATTGAAGATATATGCAAGCTCATCTCTAATGCAAAATTTATGCTGTCTACAGATAGTGGCTTCAGATATATAGCGTATGGTTATGGAATTCCCACATTAACTTTTTCCAAGCATTCTGTCCAGCCTTTTACATCAATTCCCAGCCACCAAATTAGATGGCTAATGTTTCCAGAGACATGCTTCCCATTACATACGGACTATAAATTCATATGTGCATTAATTGATAAAATTATGATAAATAAAGCATATATTTTACTACCGTATTTAGAAAATTTTGAATTACAGGCAGTAAAAAGAGAATATGTTATCAACACGGAAAAATCTATAATAAATATATGAACTTAGAAAAATATGCTTTTGAAAACTTTATTAAAAATAATACGGTTGTATATGATATCGGCGCACATATTGGTGAATTATCATTGGAAGCGGTAAGATTAAATGCAAAAATAGTACATGCATTTGAGCCATCAAATTTTAATACTAACGAATTAATAGAAAATACAAAACAGTACGCAAATATTTATGTCCATAAAGTTGGCTTGCATGAAAAAATTTACGAATGCGATACTAGATTTAAAGACTGTGCGGATAATCGTTTACCAGTTCAGCTAGATACTGAACAACATATAGTCTATACGGTTTTGGAAGAGTATATAAAACAAAATCAACTAGAATTACCAGATTTTATTAAATTAGATATAGAAGGAATGGAGAGTATTGTTTTAAAAACATTTGAGTTCCTTTTTAAGGAAAAACGCCCAGTTATCTATACTGAAATTCATGCGGCAAAAAGAGGCAATTTAATTCAAAATTATGCAGATAATCCACACTGGGTATGGCCAGAACAAGGAGGGTTTGACTTTAATATATTAAAACAGTATAATTATAAAATCTCAAATACCACTGGAGAGATTGACGGATCTATAGATTGGAATCCTGCAGAGGAGACACATTCTGGACTACTTTTAATTCCAAATTAATATGAATACAAAAATTTGCGTTTGCTCTATTGCAACTCCAGACATGGAGGAATTAACTAAGATAACTTGGCCGAATAAACAAGACTACTGCCAGAAACACGAGTATCATGGGGTACTGCATGTTCAAACGAAGGACTACCTTGGCTTCGATAAAATTATCTTTATTGAGTCACTACTATATACAAATCAATACAACTGGATTTTATGGCTAGATAATGACACTCTTTTTACTAATTTTGAGAAAAAAATAGAAGAAATAATAGATGATAACTATGACTTCATTATTTGTGCGGACTATGGTGGAGATGTAAATGCAGGAGTATTTTTAATTAAAAATTCAAATGGCGGAAGACAGTACTTACAGAAGATAAAGGAAAAAATGTATGAACTAGCCCCAGTTAATAAATTTTTATTTGGAGAAGAACAAACGGCTATACACGCTACATACAAAGAAGAACAATTCAAGGAAATTATAAAAGTTATTCCACAGAAGGTTATGAATGCGTATCCATATAGTGGGGTATATGGACACCCAAACGGCCTAAATGATTGGCTTGGGGTAAATGGAGACTGGCAAGAAGGAGATTTTATTATTCATATACCAGGATTTGGCCCCGATCTTTTTCATAAAAGATTAGAACATTTTAGAAAATATAGCCAATTGGTTATAAAATAGTTATGAATCCGGTAAACAATCTATTAGCGTCATTAGAAGAAATATTAAAAAGTCGTGGACATATATACACAGCCTCTGTCGATCTATGTCATGGTCTATTCTTGTTGGGAGCACTCACATCGGCAAAACCCCAAAATGTTTTAGAGCTAGGTATTGGCCCAGCATTTGCGTCCGAAATTCTTTGTGCGGGTGTTAAATATAACGGAATGGGGCAGTTAACATGCGTAGATAATCTCGCAGATTTAGGTGGAAATTTACCCCAATCTAAATTAGATTACCTAAAAGACAATGGGGTTAAGGTTGTTGCACCAATAGATGAAAAAGATTTTGTCGAACAAGCGAGCGTTGAAGAATATGATTTTTTAGTCTCGGACGCAGATCATGGCAGGGCACATCTTTGGGCAGAAAGAGTATTCGATATCATGAAGCCAAATTCGTTTATGTTTTTTCATGATGTTGGCGAGCACAGTAACCTTTTAAGATATAAACAGATAGCAGATGAAAGAGGCTATTATAACCATACATTCTCCGGATCGTCTCGCTCCGACGAAAATTGTCATCGTGGGTGGCAATTTATTATAAAAAAATGATCAACTTAGATACATTTTTCAAAAGATATTCAAACGGTGATAGATCTTTAGGGTCTAGACTATCTACAATGAAGATAGCCGTCTCTCTCCTTAATCCATACATTCAAAATAATTTTGTAGAAACTGGAACGACAAGAAAGAATGAACTCACACACCCCCGGATACAAGATCGCGCCGCTGACGGATGTTCTACAGTTTTATTTGCCCACTATGCGTCCTTAACTGGTGGTAAAATCTGGACTTGTGATATCGATCCCCAGAACATAGAAAATTGTAAAATTGCGACAAAAGAGTATGCCGAAACTGCAACCTATGTAGTTGACAATTCCCTTGATTTTTTAACTAATTTTACCCAACCAATAGATTTTCTATATTTAGATTCTGTAGATAGCCATGTACCATTTGCGGCAGACCATCAATTAAAAGAAATTCAGTTTGCAATGAAAAATTTACATAGCAGATCAGTTATTGTTCTTGATGACCTAGGAGCCAAGACAGTTCTCTCGATACCCTTCCTCCAAAAAAATAATTGGTGTCAAATTAGTTTAAATGTTCCATATCCCTCTAATTATAATGATATTAATCAAGCAGTATTTGTACATGAAACATTCCTATATACAGATCACTCTAAACTGCCGGAAAAGGAAAGATTTACAGAAAGATAATGAAAGTAGCAGTACAATTAGCGGCTAACCCAAGATCCTTTAATAGGAATTACGAGTCTTTCAAAAAAAATATTCTACATACACTTCATCCAGATGTATTTATTCATACTTGGAGACTAGATGGAAATGAACGGCCAGAAGTCACAACAGATGGTACATGCGAAGAATATATAGAATTATACAATCCAGTTGCGCATAAAATAGAAGATTTAAAATATAACTACCAGCCACTACAAACCATGATTCCACATTTTACATCTAGATATAGAGTAAATGAATTAAGAAAAAAATATCAAGAAGAAAATAATATTAAATATGATGTTATTATTATGGGCAGACCAGATATAAGATTAACAAATCCAATTCCCAATAATAATTCTGCGGTTATAGGATCTGAATTTATGCCAGAATATGCAGCGAAAGTAAAAGAAGATGAAATATGGATACATCATTTTAAAGATGGACTACCAGCAGATTATTTATTTTACTGCTCACCAAAATGGATGGATATTGGAATTGAAGGGTGCTTCAATAATCTAGATAAATTAAATATCTACAATCCCGGCTCTGAGAGGTTATGGTGGCATGTTCTGAAAGAGAAGGGTTTTAATAGAAATGGATTTAAATATTATGGAAATTCCATTCATGATACGGAGCATGTGGACAATTCTTTTAGATTTTTTGATATCGAATGCGTACGATAATTTATGGAAAATATTATAACAGAATTTTATAATGAGAATATTGGTCAAGGGTTTAATGATTATGAAAAATCGCATCTTGCGCGCTTTAATTTTCTTGTTGAAGATTTGAAACTAAATGAAATAAAGAATTCATCCATTTTAGATGTGGGTTGCGGTTATGGCCCAATTTTCCAAAGGTTAGATAAAGAAAATAATAACGAGCTTGTTGGTATAGATGGGGCTGGACTGAGTAATGATTTTGAATATCATATTGCAGATTTACAGTACGATTTTTTCTCCGAAAAATTTCGGGAGAAGAAATTTGATTATATTTTCTCTTTTGAGACTTTTGAGCATTTAAGCAATCCATATCATTGCCTTTTAGAGATTAAAAAATTGATGCATAAAGATTCAATATTTTATTTATCAATTCCACACCAAGATATTACGCATAATACGATATATCCATCCCTACTTTATCCGGTTGATAACTTTAAAACATTCCTAGATCAGTGCGCAATGGAAGTCGTAGCACAGACGGTGCATGACAAGGCTTTTAAACAGAACGTGTTTACACTAAAAAGTTTAGATTGGAATAACTCAAAAATGCTTTGGTATAAGCAAGAGGATAAATTTAGAAATATACCCCCACATATTGCTATTAATTTGTAGTGAAAAAGATCATTGGTTTCAATCAGGGTCAATACGGAGACCTCTGCATGAATGTAGTGGCATGTCGTGCGGTAAAAAGAGACCATCCAAATTCAGATCTTTATCTTGGGATAAATAAACGATATCAGTCGTTAAAAGAAATTTTTCTCTATAATAATTTAATAGATAATATTCATATTTGGGATCAATACAATAATTGGCCATCGGATATAGATAAAGAGTATTTACGGGAGCAAAAATTTGATATGGCATTTAACCCGATGCCGAAACATTCAAGTGAGGACTGGTATTTATATCGACATCAAACGGAAGAAGTTTGCCTCATGCATGGCATTATACCCCCAAATGACTTAACAGTAACATTTAATAAATATTTCGAAACAAAACGATATAATAAATATGTCGCTGTTAATCTTTTTGCGGAAACCAGATCTTCAGATAAAACACCAGATTTACAACAATCTATAAATATTGTTAATTTAATTAAATCACTTGGATATATTCCAGTTCAAATAGGGTTACCGGAACAGCCGCAAATATGCGACAATCAATTTTTTGGATCATTTTTCGAAACCATTAAATTTGTTTTATCTTGTAATTTTCTCGTTACCGTAGATTCGGCAATTGCTTGGATTGCCTCTGGGTATTCATTTCCAGTAGTTGGAATCTACGCTTACTCATACTATACTGGAGCTACGACTTCAAAAAACTGGCAGCCTATCAATAAAAATGCCCTTTATATCGAAAAATATAGAATATCAGATATTACAACATATGATATAGAACAGGCTATACAACTTATATGATTATAGATTGCTTTCCATTTTTCAATGAATTAGATGTACTAGAGTTAAGACTAAATATTTTAGACTCAGTTGTCGATAAATTTGTTTTAGTGGAGGCCTCTAAAACACAATCCCTAATAGATAAACCATTTTATTTTGAGGACAATAAAGATCGATTTGCGAAATTTTTACATAAAATAGTTCATATTAAAGTGCAGGATTATCCAAATGAGGGTGGATGGGCAATGGAAAATTTTCAAAGAAACTGTATATTAAGAGGGCTAAAACATCTAGACTTGAATACACATGATATAGTTGGAATTTCAGATGTAGATGAAATTTGGAATCCCGATATAATTACCCATATACAAAAATCGATGAATGGGCTAGTTGACCGTCTTGCCATTGAGATGAAATATCTAGTTTTCTATTTAAACCTAGAGACACAAAATAAAAGCTGGATAGGAACTGTTTTTTCTACATATGAAAATATATTAAAAACTAGCCCACAAAATATTAGGGCATCTAAAGACAATTGCGCTAAATATATAAATGCGGGTTGGCATTTTGGATACCAAGGCGGCGCAAATAACATTTATCAGAAATATTTATCTTGTATCGAACCAATCGATAAGTCGCTACTACCAACAAGAGAAATTTTCACACAGGAATTCCATCGCAGAATTAAAGATGGGGGTTCATTTATATTTTCCGACAACCTATCAGACGAGTCAATCAAACTAAAAAAAATTGATACGGATCTATTGCCAGACTATATCACGAACCATATCGACGAGTATAGACATATGATTTATTAGGATAAAAACCTTGACTTTATATTAATATTGTTTTATAACTTATTTATGCCCAGTAGAAAAGAAAAAATATTATCCTTTATCTCCACGCTAGAATCAGAAGAAAATTTATCAATACCACAGTTTTGTTACAATACCAAGACTAATTCTGATCCTAAAAAAGTTTTTTATGGCGGCCCTTCTTACAGTAAAGAAGAAATCACGGAAGCTATCGATAGCCTGTTATTTGGTAAGTGGCTAGTTAGCGGAGAAAAAGTAGCTAAATTTGAAAAAGAATTTTCTAGTAAAATAAATCAAAAACATTCAGTAATGGTAAACTCTGGCAGTTCTGCCAATCTGGTTATGATTGCGGCACTCAAAAAATATTTAAAATGGAATGAAAATGATGAAATATTAATTTCCGTAGTTGGTTTTCCCACCACATTGAACCCAATCATTCAAAATAACTTAAAACCAATTTTTGTCGATATTGAATTCAATACATTGAATTTTTGCCTAAAAGATTTAGAATGTAAAATTACAAATACGACCAAAGCAATTTTTATTTCTCCAGTATTGGGCAACCCCCCAGATATGGATCTATTGATTAGCATATCACAAAAATATAATATTCATCTAATTTTAGACGGATGCGATAGCTTCGGTAGTAAATGGAATGAAAAGTATTTAAATGAATATTGCATTGCATCCAGTTGCTCATTTTATCCCGCCCACCACCTAACTACTGGCGAAGGAGGTATGGTATCATCAAATATTGAAGAGATTGTTAATATATCGAGAAGCCTAGCTTGGTGGGGTAGGGACTGTTATTGTATTGGTAGCTGTAACCTACTAGCAAATGGATCCTGCAATAAAAGGTTTTCCAACTGGATTGCAGAAATACCGTATGAAATAGACCATAAATATTATTTTACTAATATTGGCTATAATTTAAAACCCCTTGACCTACAGGGCGCAATAGGATTAGTACAACTAGCAAAAATGGACGAATTCGAAACAATTAGGAAAAATAATAAACAAAGAATTCAACATATCTTATCAAAGATTAATGGAATTTCTTTCCCCAATACATATCCACAATCAGATGTTTCTTGGTTTGGGGTTCCTATTATTTGTGAATCGTTTGCAATTAAATGCAAACTAGTATCATTTTTTGAAAAGAATGGTTTACAAACAAGAAATTATTTTGCTGGAAATATTTTACTACACCCCGCATATAAACATTTAGACAACTATGTAAATTATCCTAATGCTAATCAAGTTTTAGAAAAAGTGTTTTTCATTGGTTGCTCGCCAACAATAAGTACTGTAAATATAAATTATATTGCAGATCTTATTAAAACTTATGAATAGTAAAATAGATCTTTTTGGTGGCACGGGATTTATTGGAACAAAGTTTCTTGACCTGTATGGGACTATAACACATCTTCATGATCGTGAAGACAACGTGCCGTTAACTGGGGAATATGAAAATTTACTATACATGATAAGTACTACTGATAATTATAATGTACTAACTAATCCACATCTTGATATAGACACCAATCTTACTAAATTAATAAAAGTACTAAATAACTGTAAAAATTCTGGCATAATATTTAATTATATTAGCACATGGTTTGTATATGGGGACTCAGAGGTTCCAGCGAGAGAAGGCTCACCCTGCAACCCAAGGGGGTTTTACTCTATAACAAAAAAATGTGCTGAAGATTTAGTTATTAGTTTTTGCAAAACTTTTGATATAAAATATAAAATATTACGCTTAGGAAATGTTTATGGCACAAATGACAAAAACGTTTCGAAAAAGAAAAATGCGCTTGGTTATTTAACCAATGAAATAAAAAACAATAGAGATATTAATTTATATTTTAATGGAAACTTTATTAGAGACTATATACACGTAAGCGACGCATGTAGAGCTATTAAGCTGTGTATAGAAAAAGGAGAAGTAAATTCTATTTATAATATTTCAAACGGAGTACCATTAGTATTCAAAGACTTAATAAATTATATTATATCAAAAACACAATCTACATCGAAAATAACCCCTATAGATCAACCTAAATTTCATAAAATTGCACAAATTAAAGATATGTATCTTAATTCTGAGCGTTTATTTAGTCTGGGATATAAACCTAAAATTGATATTTTTAAAGGATTGAATATGTTGTGTAAATAGACTAAAATAAAAGTCATGAAATTCAAAAACATTTACGGCAGAGAAGTAAATAAAAATATTACTCCTTATATTACAGACTGGAACGAAGTAAAAGGAAGCAAAGCGCAATTTAACGTAAAGAAATTTTTTGAACAATATTGGTCTGGACAAGTTATTTGTGAAGAATTTCCCGTGGCCGGGTCGAGAATGCGTTGTGACCTCATTAATTTTACAAAAAAGATTGCCGTAGAAACGCACGGACAACAGCACGACAAGTTCGTACCCTTCTTCCACAAGAACAGAACAAACTTTAAAAACAGCTTTAAACGCGACCTAGTCAAATATAACTGGCTGGAATTAAATGGTTTTACAGTAATAGAAATATTTGATAATGAAATCAAGGATTTGTCTCGTGAATGGATAAAAGAAAAGTTTGGTATTGAAATTTAATTAAAAATATTGTACTATAGAAGGATGAGTACCTTTTATATTGGAGTAAGTGGGGTAGCAAGGGCTGGCAAAGATAGTTTTACAAACGCTCTTCTGCAAATCATTAATAATGACGGTTTTAATGCAAAGCGTTTTGCTCTGGCTGAACCTCTGAAAAATGATTGTAAACAATTTATACACGACAAATTAGGCCTAGATGTCTGGACGGACAATACGGAAGAAAAATCTATTTTCAGAGAACTTCTAGTCTGGTACGGAAAAGTTAAACGCCAACAAACCCAAGGAAAGTATTGGACATCGCTTTTAGATGAGCATGTAAGTCAAGTTAAACCAAAGGTTTGTATTATCTCTGATATTCGTTACCAACAATATGACGAAGATGAGGTTCACTGGCTTAAGAATAAAAAAAATGGAATTTTAATTCATATTGAAAGAACAGATATTGAAGGTAAGGTTATTCCCCCGGCCAATATGGACGAAACAATTAATGATTCGATTGTAAAAGAACACGCCGATTACAAAGTATGTTGGCCTACAGTTGGTGTAGAGGATCTTTATCTTCTCGACACTTACGCAAAAAACGCTTATGATTCAGTAGTCCGAGAAAAACTATATGCAACAAAAAATTCGTAGTGTCAATGTAGAGAAGCACGTTCTAGCGGGGTTCATCAAGCACCCGCAGTCGTATCACGATGTAGCTCATTTTATCAATGAGCAAGACTTTACTAATGGTCATAAGACTATTTTTGGGGTTATCAAGAATCAGATTATTCACAATCAGCCGCTTGACGCAGTTATTATTGCCGAGAAGATGAAGAATCTTGGTATTAACTTCAATAAGCCTGATTTTAATATTTTTGACTACGTTGAGAGTCTTACTTTCCTCAAGATTAGTGAGAAGTCACTACTGGCATCATGTAAAGAGCTAAAAACCGTAACGATCAGAAGAGAAATTTCCGAAGTTTCCTCGCAAATTCAAGAAGCGATGGCTGGCGCTGGCGACCAGAGTCCAGATAAGATTATTAGTCTTGCTGATAAAATGTATAATGATAAGATTAGTGCATATGATTTAGATGTTAAACCTGAGGATTTATTTGCTAATATCGAGCAGATGATTGAAGAGAGGGCTAACGCGCCAGTTAGTGAATTAGGATACGTAACCCCTTATAAGAACTTTAATCAGATGTATGGTGGGCTAAGACCGGGAGAGCTATACGCTTGGGTTTCTCGACCAAAACATGGTAAGTCAACAATTCTTAATGATATCGCGACAAAGGCCACGATCATTAATCCAAAAATGCGATCATTGGTTCTCGATACAGAAATGCAGACCAATGTAATGAAGTTCCGTATTGCAAGTGCCATCACAGGAATTCCAATGTGGTATCTTGAGACGGGTAACTTTAAAAATAATAAAGAGCTTTGGGCGAGATGGAACAGCAAGAAGACAGAACTATCAATGATTCAAGGTCGCGTGAATCATATGCAAGTTGCCGGAAAGCCAGTTGAAGAAATTGAATCAATTATTCAGCGTTGGTATTTGAGTGAAGTCGGCCGTGGAAATCCAGCCATTGTAGTTTACGATTATATTAAATTAACTGGTGAATCTGGTAATGGAAATAAACAGGAATATCAATTGATTGGAGATAAGGTTGACTCGTTAAAGAACGTATCAGTTCGCCTTAACATTCCACTACTAACTGCCTGTCAGTTAAACAGGAGCGCAGAGAACGGAACGGATGATAGCTCTGCAATCGCACAGAGCGATCGTCTTCAGTGGTTTGCCGCTTATGTTGGTATATTTAGAAGAAAAACCCTAGATGAACAGGCAGAAGATGGATTGAACTATGGTAGCCACAAGATGATTGAATTAGCTGCCCGTTACCAAGGAAAGCATTCACATGGTCATAGCGATCTTGTTAAGATCAAGGAAGGTAATCAGACCAAGTTTAAAAAGAACTTCATTTCTTTTGATGTTAATAATTTTAATGTAACAGAGAAAGCAACCCTTCAAGAGATTGTTGATTCTAAAAATGGAATTAAAGTCGATGTATTCGACAGAGATTACAAGGAAGAAGACGACGAAGGACTACTATGAACCTATTTGAAGTATTAAAAGGCGCCGGGTGCCAACCTCGTAACTATGGAACGTATTATACATGTACTGCAAAGTATCGTGGCGGTGACGATCCTAGCTCCGTAGCCGTTTATCTTCAAACGCAAACAGTAAAAGATTTTGTTACTAGTAAAACAATGTCTCTAGAAGAGTTCTTAAAGAGAACCCTTGACTTGAAAACTCCAGAGCAATTAAAGAAGATAATGGATGGCACGGCGAGTTATTTTTCTTCGGCATTCGATAATGACCAAGATGATCCATTCAATAAAACAACTCGTTATTATTCCAGTGATGATATTGTTTCATTAATTCAAGACCCCTCATACTGGGAGGGGAGGGGTGTAAAAGAATCGGCCCTAAAAGATTTCAAGGGAGGGGTTTGTACTTCTGGTAAAATGTATAACAGATATGTCTTCCCAATATTTAACTCAAGAAATAAAATCGAAGGATTCTCTGGTAGAGATATATCTGGCAAGTCGCCCATTAAATGGAAGCATATTGGTAAAAAAGCAGATTGGGCATACCCTCTTATTTTTAGTTATAAATATATTACAGAACAGAATAGTATTATTTTAGTTGAAAGTATTGGTGACATGCTATCGTTATGGCAGAGTGGAATTAAAAATTTAGGTGTAACATTTGGCACGGAAATGGGCGCAGGATTATTAAAAGCTATCTTGCGCTTAGATCCAAAAAGTATTATTATTGCAACTAATAATGATATAAACCAAGCTGGACAACGAGCGGCCACTAAGATCAAAAAGAAATTAGTAGAGTTTTTCGACGAGAGCCAGATTAAAATCTGTCACCCACAGAAGAATGATTTTGGAGAGCAGTCTGAACAAGAAAATTTAGCTTGGTTAAAAACTATAAAATAATATGAACTGGACAGAATACTACATGCGCCATCAATACTTGGCATCTGAAAAAAGCAAAGATCCAAGCACAAAGATTGGGGCATTACTTGTTCGTGACGACAACATCGTTTCTTTGGGATACAATGGTTTCCCAAGGGGCATTAATGACTCAAATCAAAGACTAGAAAATAGAGAAGAAAAATACTTTTATGTAGTTCACGCGGAACATAATGCAATTTTAAATGCCGCCCGAAATGGCATAGCAACAAAAGGCGCAACACTTTATACATCTGGAATGCCCTGTAGTGAATGCGCAAAAGCTATTATTCAAGCGGGAATCAATGTAGTTTATATTCACAAGCAATATCCAAGTCTTTCGCACGGAAAGTGGAACAAATCCGTATCTAAAGCAGAAGAGATGTTTGATGAGGCTGGAATTTTTGTAGCTGATTTTGATAAACCATTAAATATTGAATGTTTAATTAACGGCGAGAAGGTCACGGTATGAGTGAACTAGTTAGACTTTCCGCAAGTAGGATTAAAACCCTACAGACATGTTCTTGGACATATTACGCAAACTATGTCCTAAAACTTCCACAAAAGAATAACTCTGGCGCGATGAGAGGTACTATTGCCCACTTGGTTTTTGAAATTCTCTCAAACCCAAGGCACGAGAAATATGTAAAGAAAATCATCAAGGCCGGGACATGCAAGAAAGTTAAATCTGTATGGAAACTAATTTTCAAGAATGCTAAAAAAATGAACCTTGATTTAGATGAGATAGTCAAGCCTATCAAAAAAGAAGGGGATATGACAAACTTAAAATGCATTGATACAATGATTCAAGTTGGTCTAAAATATGATTTTATTAATGAGCAAAAATTAATAGGTAGTGAGTGGGCATTTGATATTACAAACGAAAGCCCTAAATATCGAATCCTAGGCTTTGTAGATCGACTTGTTGAAGATAATGGTACGCTAATTATCAGAGATTACAAGAGTAGCAAAAAAACATTTAGTGGAGAAGAGCTAGAAAGCAATCTTCAATCAATGATGTATTCATTAGCTGCCCGAAATAAATATCCAGACTATAAGAATGTTAATGTTAAATTTTTATTTCTAAGATATCCTGATGCCCCAGAGCAATCATCTCCAGAATTCAGCGATATAGAATTAGCAGGATTTGAACATTATCTGGAGTATATCAGTAATCAATTACAAAACTTCACAGAAGAGAAGGGTAAGGCTAATTTTGCCAAGCATGACTTCAGTAAAAAATGGATGTGCCAAACAAAGTCTGGATGGAAATGTCCATACCTTGAGGCCATGCAATACCAAGCCCTTGTAGATAAAGATGATAAGACTATTAAATGTATTTTTAATACTGAAGAATTTAAAGCAGAAGAAATTAAAGAAGGTTATAAGGTTGAGATTCGTAATTACGAAGGTTGTCCTGCATGGAAGACAAAAGTAATGAAAGATCCATTTGACTTTTAACAAAAGTTATAATAGAATGGTGGAATGCAATATATATGCGTTAACCAAATCAATGAACAGGGTCTCCGTAGGTTTCGTCAGGAATTTTGGAATCTAGATAGAAATTCAGCACAACCGATAATTCCCATTATTATTGACAGTTATGGGGGCGATGTTTATTCAGTTTTCGGAATGATTAGCTTGATTAAATCAAGTCATAAGAACATTGCTACAATTTGCGACTCAAAAGCAATGAGCGCCGGGGCAGTTCTTCTATCTGCCGGAACGAAGGGGTTAAGATTCGCAAGTGAATATGCTCATATCATGGTTCACGAGGTTCTAACGGGAAACCCCCACGCTAAAATCAGTGATATTAATATTGATACAAATCATGCGATGTCACTAAACAAGCAGATTTTCTCAATGCTAGATAAGAATTGCTCTCAGAAGCCCGGCTTCTTTTTGAAGTTGGTTGATACAAACAAAAATAGCAATTTATATTTAACTTCCAAACAGGCCAAAAAATATGGTATAGTTGATCATGTTGATGTTCCCAAGCTAGAAGTTAATACGGAATTTTCAATCTTGCAGTCCTCACTAAAGTAAATGACACTTCCAATCTTCAGATCTAACTATTCTCTCACCTCCATACTGACTCTCGATCAGTATAAGAAGACCGAAGATAGAAAGCTAAATCGCGCAGATTCTATTTTCAATATTTGTTCAGATCTGGGTTTGAAGGATGTATTTATTGCAGATAATAATCTAAGCGGTCTTGTTGAGGCGTATGAGAACGCAAGCGATGCCGGATTAAATTTGAGATTTGGATACAGAGTGACTGTTTGTGAGAATATAGAAGATAAAACTGAAGCCTCCAAGAAAACAGAAAGCAAACTAATTCTCTTTGCAAAGAAGGATAGTTTTATTGATTTAATTAAACTTCATAACCTTTCTACTAGCGAGGGCTTCTACGACGGAAGGGCGCGACTAGATTACAAAACAATTCGTAATAATTGGACTAAAAATCTCATGATGGTCATACCATTTTACGATTCTTATATATTTAATAATTTACTATATGGTAAGGAATGTATTCCAGATATCGACTTTGCGAATCCATATATTTGCATTGAGAATAATAGCTTACCATTTGACGGTCTAGTCAAAGATCAGATTCTTTCGAGCGTAAAATATAATCAGATTGACACGAAAACAATTTACTATAAGGACAAAAAAGACTTTAATGCATATATGACGTATCGCTGTATTTTGAACCGAACAACATTCCAGAAGCCAGAACTGGCCCATTTCGGAAGTAACGAGTTTTGTATGGAGGCTATTTATGCAGGATAATCTTTTAAGATTTAAAAAAGACCAGAAGTATATAACCTGGGACACAGAAACGGAATCGTTGAACTTGGTTAACTCTAGACCTTGGCAAATTTCTTGGGCAATCTCCAAAGGAGACAAAGTTCTTAAGCATGAAGACAGATTCTTACATTGGGACGATTTAAAAATGTCCGATGGCGCGGCAAAGATTACTCGTTTTGATCGCACAAAGTGGGCTAGTAGGGCAGAGGATCCGAAAAAGGTTCTTGCGGATTTTGATAAGTATTTATATGATCCAGAGTATCTTATCTTAGGCGCGAATCTATTTGGTTTTGATATATACCAACATAACAATGCTCGTAGAGAGGTTGGACTAAAAACTGATTATTCTTATATTAATAGAATTATTGACGTTCAAGCTATACAGAAGGGGATCTATCTTGGGCTGAAGTCTATTCCAGAAAATAGAACCGCCTGGCACTATCAAATGCAAAATTTCCGACAGAGAGGAATGAAGACCTCAGTAAAACACCTTTGTTCAGTATATGATATTGACTATGATGAAAATAAAGCACATGATGCTGTATATGACAACAATCTAGTTTTTTCTATTTTTAGAAAGCAGATCCTTACAATCGAAATATGAACGAACAATTTTTAAAAGAATTCTCAGAAGTTAAAATCGAACGGGTTAATCTTGTTCGCTTACCAGAAATTTCACTAAACGAGGAAGAGAAGCAAAGCGTAACAAAGAAGGTTAAGTCTAATGACGAGTTTCTCCAACAATTAATTAATGATGGCTGGAGGAAGTTTAGAGACAAGGTTTCAGAAGATAAAAAGCAAGTTTATTTAGACCGCCTAAAGGAAGAATTTGAAATTGTACAGGATCTTGGGTTTGTTGACTATTTCTTATTGGTTTGGAGGGTTATTAATAAAGCACGAAAACTTGGGGCATTTATTGATTGGGGTCGCGGCAGTGCTGCTGGTAGTTTGATTTTCTTCCTATTGGGCGTAACAGGAGTAGATCCAATTGATAAGAAGCTATTCTTTACGCGATTCATTTCAAGGGTTCGCGCTAAGAAGGAAGTTATTGATGGAGTTACTTATATTCAAGGAGATCTTGCTCCCGACGTTGATATTAACTTGGGCGGAGTTCGTGAAGAAATTATTCAATGGTTAAAAGTTTGCTATCCAAATAAGGTTGGTAAGATTGCCGCACTTTCAACATTTTCCGGAAAGATTCTAGTTAAAGATGTTTATAAAATCATTAATGAGGCAAATGAGGATATGGCTGTTGATCTGGCGGACACAATCGGAAAAACTTTCGGCGTAGTTGAGGATATCGAGGACTCTTACAAGAATAGCGAGAAGTTCAAGCAGTGGGCAGATACCTATCCAGAATCTTATGCAATTGCCCTAAAGTTGCGCGATCTTATTCGTGGAAAGTCAACCCACGCAAGTGGGTACTTTATTTCATATTATCCCCTAAATGAGTTTGTTCCAACCGAATTAAATAAAGACGGTGAAATTTCGATTGCCTATGAGATGAATACCGCCGCAAAGTTTGGTATTAAACTTGATCTACTTGGCTTGACAAGTAATGAAATTATCAAAGATGTTTTTGAGAGGATTTCTGAAAAGCTAGAAGATATTGATTTAGACTCTAATCCAGATGTTTATACCCATCTTCAGAGCGATAATCTAAAACCATACGGCCTGTACCAGATTAGCGCAGATTGCGCCTATAGGGTATGTCAAAAAATCAAGCCAGCGAATATTCAAGAATTGAGCGATGTGAATGCTATAGCCCGACCTGGCGCCTTGGCGTACGAAGATAAATATGTTTGTATGTCTGGCGAACCTCCACATGAGAAGTTAGCACATATCTTCAAAGACAGCCGAAATCTTCCCCTATATCAAGAGCAGTTGATTCAGTCTCTAGTTGCCGTTGGGTTCACGCCAGATGAGGGCGAATATATCCGAAGAATCGTTGGTAAAAAGAAGAGAGAAGAAATGCCAAAGTGGAAAGAAAAAGTTTTCGAGACCTGTAATAAAAATGGGTTTGGAGATGCGGTTGCAGAGGCAATTTGGAAGGTCATGATTGATTCCGCAGATTATTCGTTTAACTTGAGTCATAGTTATTCTGTTGCCTATCTTGGCGCTCTAACTGTTTATTTAAAGTATAAATATCCATTAGAATTCTATACGGCATGTTTAAATGCAAGCCAGAGACTTCCCGATCCAATGGACGAAATTAGGCGAATCCAACAGGAGCTTCCACATTTTGGAATCAAACTCCTACCGCCGCACTTATTAAAGTCTGACATGAACTTTAAGACGGATGGAAAGAATATTCGCTATGGACTTAGCGCTGTTAAGGGTATTTCTGATAGCGCTATGGAAAAGCTCGTTAATTTCCGTGGAGAATATGATAGCAAGATTGATTGTTTAGTTGCGGCAAAACAAGCCGGACTTAACATTGGAGTTCTATCTGCCCTAATCCAAGCTGGCGCATTAGATGAACTAGGAACAAAGAGAACCCGACTTGTTCTTGAAGCCCAGACTTATAATCTACTAACAGATCGTGAAAAGCGTTTAGTTAAGACCGTCCATGACGACACAGAAGAGAAAGATATCCTAAATATTATTAAAATGTTGAACGAGAAGCAGCAGATTAAGGATAGCCGTTTTGATACGATCAAGGGTAAGTACAATACTTACAAGGATATTTACCAGTTAAATTCGCGTAACGAAGAGATCACAAACTATTTTTATGAGAAAAATTGCTTAGGATTTAGCTATAGTCAGAACCTAACAACTATTTTCAAGAAGAAGAATCCAGATTTTACCACTATCCGTAATATAATGGATCACAAGCAAGAAAATGACAAGGTTATTATGATTGGTCAGATCATTGAAACAAAGATTTCAAAGTCAAAGAATAATAATAAATTCTTCAGAGCAGTCGTTTCTGACGATACCGGAACGATAACAACCCTCATGTTTGACGGAAAACAGGGGCTATTTGAGGAATGTAAGCATGATAATGGTGGAGTTTTCCCAGAAGAGAATGATATCGTAGCAATTAAAGGAAGAAGAAAGGGTACAGATGCTATTTTTGCAGATAAAATCGTAGTTCAAGATTGTAAGATATATAAGAACATGCGTGATTTAAAATGATTTTTTAAACCGCTTGGGGACAAAATGGAATGCGGAGTGTAATTAGAGTATAATAACTTTAAATATATGAATAGCCCACTTAACACCGCAATTCCGAAGGTTGATGCCGAGCTTCCAGCCAATATTGTTCTTCCGCAACCAAAGGCATCAGAAAGAAGGGGTGACTTCGTAAAACGTTGTTGTGGCGTGGGTAGTAAAATTGGAGAGTATAGTAAATGGGCAGATCCCAATCGCATTATTGTTGATTGTATGGGCGAATGGAGCAAAGCAAAGCTACACGCCGCCGCAGTTGTTGGAAGCGGAGATAGTGAAGTTATTATTCCAGTTATAAATATGGAACAGCAAAAAGAGGCTGGTACACCGGTTTCCACAGCCCCAATTGATAATACCGCAGTCTATACAGAAAGAACTCAAAATAATCTCAAATTAAAAGCTTCCCTCCCAGAAGAAGATGAGAAGAACGAGGCTCCAGATAATGAAGTCACAGAAGCGGCTCCAGATCTTTTCGCAACACTTTTAAATTCCGCAACAACAGCACATATTCTGCACTTGCAAACAAATAGTTACGCACAGCACAAAGCCCTAAATACTCTTTATGCCGATCTTCCAGACCTAGCGGATGATTTAATTGAGGCTTACCAAGGTAAATATGGAGTTGTAAAGGATTACCCAGCACAGTCTGTAACAACACCTTCTGATGCACTGGGTTTCGTTCAAGAACTGAGAGCATATGTAGCCGCAAATAGATATGTGGCACTCAAACAGTCTGATTCTGAACTACAGAATATCACAGATAATATTGTTGAGCTTCTTGACAGCACTATTTATAAGCTAACTTTTCTCAAGTAAATAATAGTATGCCCCTACCAACACCAAAAGGAAAAGAACAGAAAAAAGATTTCGTTTCGCGTTGCATAGCCACGGTAAGTAACGATAAAGCTTTTAAAGACCAAAAACAGATAATTGCAGTTTGTTATTCTCAATGGGAAGAAGCAAAAGCTTCTGCAGATGTTATCGTTGGCAGCGGAGATCAAGAGACAATCCTTAACATTCAAAGTCGCAAAGAAGAAAATGTATTTCCAGCCCCAAAATGGACAGCAGGAGCAAAGGGTCAGCGTTTTGGCGGCAAAAAGAGGAGCGACTTAAAAGATAGTGATTTCCTCTATCCAGAAGAGCGTAGTTTTCCAATTGTAACCCCAAAAGATGTACATGATGCTGCTAGAAGTTTTGGTCGCAGTAAAGGTAAGAATTACGAAGAATTCAAAAAGAAGCTAGTTCGCAAGGCGCGTTCTAAAGGCCCGGCTTTTGTAGCTGAACTTCCAGACACAATCAAGCAGGAGCATAATATCAAAGCATCTGAAGGCGAGTCCCTTATTAGCCAGTATGCAGATAAAGCGGCAGAGATGCTGTCTGAATTAGCAGTATGCTCATCAGTTATCCTAGCTGCGACACAAGATGAGTCTTACCATGCTAAACTAACTGAGCCTTGGGTATTTACAAAGATTACTATTGCAAAGATTAGCTCATGTGCCGCACGTTACCATCTTGAATTTGGTGACATCAAGGCAAGTGAAGAAGATATTCGCGAAGAATTCGTGGATATGATTCAAGAATTCGCAAAAGAAATTTACGCAAATGCCGAAGCATCTTTAGCTTTAATCCAAAATGAAGATAAAAAAGTAGAAGTAGCCAAACCTTGGGTATTCGAAAAGATTGTAGTTGCTAAATCAATGGCATGCATAGTTAAGAACCATCTTCTTTATGGTGAAGACCCAGAGGCGACCGAATACCCAGTAGAACAAGATCCTACAAATCCAGAAGTTTCCGTCGCAGATGATGAGACAAACATGACTGGTGACACGGGAGAAGATGCGAATGTAAAAAGAGAAAAATATCTACTCCACAATGTTTTCGATAACAAATGGGGCGCAGATACCTATTAATTATTTAAAATGTTTGAAGTAATTTCATCTGTAGAATATAAAGACCGCTCTCTTCACGATAGGGTAAAAGAAAAGGCAGATAAATTATTTCCTAAAAATAGTTATGTAAAAAGCCTCTGGATTCTCCGCGAATATAAAAAGCGCGGGGGTACAGTTAGCTATAAGGGGGAGAAACCCAAAAATGGCACTATCAAAAAAGAAGTTAAAAGTGAAAGTTATGATGGCAGAAAACAAGAATATCTTTTCAAGGTTCGTTTTGAAAACTATGAACTAGCAAGCGAAAACAAGAAAAAGGTTCGCCTAAATAAACCATTCAGAACACCGGGCGCCGCAAAGAAATTTGCCGTATATGTTAAGAATGAAAGCGGTAAGATAGTTATTGTTCGATTTGGTGATCCACATTTAAGCATTAAAAGAGATAATCCCGCACGAAGAAAAAACTTCAGAGCGAGAATGAGATGCGACAATCCGGGGCCAAAGTGGAAAGCTCGTTACTGGGCATGTCAGACTTGGAGGGCAGATAAAAGCGTTAAAGAGGTAACTGGAGAAGAAGAGATTAACTGGTTTATGTTACCAACACAAGAGGAACTATTTGGTCATGAACTACCTCCTTTCGACATAGAAGAAATTGAAGAAGATATCTGCTTTGATTGTGACGAATCAATTTAATTGACATATTTATAAAATATTGTTATATTAGTAAGTAACGATGAATGTTACTTGGAAAGTTGAGGGCGCAATCGATTGGTTTAAAACAATTGTAGAAGATGTCTCGTGCTCTCCAATGGAGATCGCAACTAAAGTTATTGAATCCCTAACCACATCTGAATTATCAGATAATATAGGATTAATCTTAATGGTTACCCATGACCAGATGGAATCTATAGATCAAACCTATGTGTGCCATACTCCAACCGTTTTAGCCAATGCTGGATTTTACAAAGAATCAAAATACCTCCAAGATATGATTGACATGATTACCAAAAGTAATATAGAATGATCATATATGAAAAACATAATTCTTGCATTATTGCTAATTTGCTCATCAGCAAATGCTAATAAAGTTGCCGTCTGCGAAACACTATTTACAGGAACGGGAGATTCTCCGGCAGAATCAAACGATAGAGCAAGATTAAATATGTCTTTTGCAAAAGAAAGCGTAGAATTTCTTACTAGCGATACCCATCAAGTTAGTACTAATTGTTATATAACCATAATTCGTGCACGTTATTTGGCCGATGTTCATAGTTACTAAAGGTGAATAATAGGCTTCCATACGAAGAATACCAAGCAATCATGAACTCCCTAGTGGAGCATCATGCAGTATTCTATCAATTTTGGCGTTTAGTAAAACCTCAATACTCTGAAGAAGTTGATACTGCTTGTGTTTTCTTTAATAAAGAAGGTAAATGTATTGATTTTTTAATTAACCAAGCTTATTGGAACTCAGTAGATGACATAAGAAAAAAATTCATTATTTGCCATGAATGTATGCATGTTCTAAATTCGCATGGCAAACGAATTGGAACAAAATTCTCACAATACGGAGACCAAGCAAACATTGCTATGGATATAGTTGTCAATGAAGGGCTCACAAAATTCTTTGGGTTCAATCGCGCCAAAATAGATCCAGATGATGAGTATATATGGTTAGATAAAATTTTTAAAGACGACCCATCCGTTGTTGACGATAATAGTTTTGAGTATTATTTAAATAAATTGATAGAAAATAATATTGGCCCGGCGCCGTCAAAATCACTAATCAATCAACATTCTGGACTTGGAATTCCCGACGAACTAGTTCAAGAAATCATTAACCAACTCTCGGATGAGGAAGGAGAGGTACTAAAAAATATTGCCGAACGTTCCGAACAAGGAAAAAAGAAAGATAATGGCCAAATAGCAGGAAAATCAGGTGGGCAATTAACTAAAAAACTAGATAAAAAACCCGCAGTATTTAAAAGTAAATGGGAAACCATTATTAAAAAATTCGAAAAAAGCTTTGGTAAAGAAGAAACCAATGAGGCGCATTGGATAAACAAAGATAGGAGGATGTATAATTTAAATTTTGATATGTTCTTACCATCTGATATTGAACACGAGGTAAGAAAAACAGAAAAAGAAAAAATTAAAACTTACTTTTTTATGGATTCAAGTGGATCTTGTCAAGACCTAGCGCAAAGATTTTTTGATGCAGCTAAAAGTATTAACCCTAATAAATTCGATGTTGAATACTATTGTTTTGATACGGCAGTTTATAAAGTTGACATAGCTAAAAGAAAACTGTTTGGATTTGGCGGAACTAGCTTTAAATCAGTAAGTGATTTTATTTACAAAAAAAACAAAGTCAAACCGCATGTTTGGATTTTAACGGATGGTCATGGTGATTATCCCGATATTCCAGAAAATGAAGAAAAAAAATGGAGCTGGTTTTTAATTCAAGGTGGGAGCAAAAAATTTGTTCCACAAAATAGTAAAATTTATAATTTAGAAAATTTCGAGTAACCAGATAAATGTGGATAATATTTATTCCATTCATCTTTTTTAAATTCCCAAATAAACTTTCTTCTCGCATCTATTGCTTGGTATAGACAGTTAAAACTCCCAATTTTTCTTATTATAAATTTTTTATTCTTATAGTTCTCTATGCCGATACCTTGTTTTTCTTGCTCCGTATAAAAGCAAACTGCAGACTTGAATTTATCAAATTTTCTAGAAAGACCAATATTATCCAAGTCTCTATCTTTATAAATAAAGTGTAAAAATTTATATACATTTTTCTTTCCCACTAAATAGAAGTGACTATTAGCATGCGTATTATCTTTATGAGTTTTTGAATGGAATTCAATATTTAATTTTCCACATAATTCCTCGCAAAATTTCCAGTCCTGATTATAATTTGATGTTATATCCACACAATGCGCTCCAGTTTTGGGGTTTGCGCTCAAATACCCATCTCCGTCAAAATAACCTCTCCACCAATAATGCTTTAGATCATTAGGAATAATATTTAAAATTTTAACTGGAGAAACTTGTGACTTTATCAAAAAATCATTGTCACATAAAAATTGATATAAGTATTTATTAGAATATCTAAGACAAGCATAGGTTCTATTAGTAATTTTATTAGTAGAACAGTAATACTTCCAATCACCAGTTTTACATAGAACGGGAAAAATCTCCTCCGCATCACATATTTGTATATTTACTTTTATATTATAGTCATATTTTCTTCTATTTTTTTGCACATATCCATCGGCCCATAAAAAACCCAAAACATAAGCCGAAATTGGAGACATATTGTCAGTAAAATTTAAAGCAGCTTCTTTTTTTCTTGCTTGTATCGTCATAATAGTCTATAGTTATTACACACAATATATATGATTACCTCTCAAGAATTAGAAATTAAGCTTCGAACTTATTTAAAATCTAATAAAAATGTCTTATTAGAAGGAAAACATGGCGTTGGCAAAACAGCACTAATTCAAAAAATTTTTAACGAAGAATTTGGAGAAAACAACTGGATATATTTTTCATCTAGTACTCTAGATCCATGGACGGACTTAATTGGCGTCCCAAAAGAATCTAAAATAAATAATGAGCCATGCCTAGATTTTATTTTACCAAAACAAATGATAAATACAAATTTAAAAGCCATGTTTTTTGACGAATACAATCGTAGCCATAAAAAAGTTCGTAACGCCACAATGGAATTAATTCAATTTAAAAGCATTAATGGACGTAAGTTTCCAAATTTAAAAGTAATATGGGCGGCAGTAAACCCAGCCGATGATGAGGAAGATACGTATGACGTAGACAACCTTGATCCAGCGCAGCTAGACAGGTTCCAAATCTATATAAAAGTGCCATACTCTCCAGACTACGAATACTTTAAATCAAAATTTGGAGTTAAACATGCAACTTCCGCTATTGAATGGTGGAATGGGCTTCCCAAAGAAGCTAAAAAATTAGTATCGCCCCGCCGTTTAGATTATGCCCTAGAGCTTTACAAAGAAGGCGGCGACCTATTTGATGTCCTGCCAGATAAAACCAACCCTACAAAGTTACTGGTAACTCTACAAGTGGGAAGTCTAGAGGCAAAAGTTAAGGAATTATTTGAACAAAAAAATGGAAAAGAAACTAAAAAATTCTTTTTATCTGAAAATAACTTCCAAGGCGCGCTACCAATTATAAAGAAAAATAAAGAATACGTTCAGTTCTTTTTGCCCCTATTAAATAATGAAAGACTATCCTCAGTCTTTTTTACCGAAACAAAACTTCAAGAATTTATTCTACAAAACTCCCAATTATTTAAAGAACCCCTAGAAGAGATCTCTAAATTAAAAGCCATTGATCCTCACCTTTTAGGTAATATCAATAATGCACTCAAAAAAATTGGAACTGTTACTTACTTTCCTTAATTTGATACAGTGGGAACAATAGAAGCAGATCCAGTTTTTCTTTCGATATAGATCAGGCGTTGATCTAAATTGTCCATTCTTTTGTCTAACCCAGCTTCTGTTTGGTTGATATGTTTTAAATCCTCCGAGAAAATACTCTGATTATTGATAATTGTTTCTAATTTTTGCTGTGTTACTTCAAACCTTTTTACAGATTCCGCCGCTACGATTTTATCATTTTCAATCTGTCTTTCTACATATATTGCAAATTTATCTTGCGTTACGAAATGTTGACTCATCCAGAGTGTTGCATAGCTAAACATCATAAACGCAACTAGCATAATAGCTGGTTTAACATAGGCCTCATACCATTTCATACCAACTTTATGATCTGGAAGATTATTTAATGGATTTAATGCCGTTAATGGATCAATCATAGCAAGTATATTTACATTTAATTTTTATTTAGCTACATATAAAATGTCTATAGATCGTCTATTTATCAAGATTGTAACACAACTGGCGGTATATTTTAATTGATTATGAGCACAATAAGTCTTATGATTTCTGAATGAGCTACCAAACTAAAGTTAAAGAATTTATGCTAACCTTTGGACAAGAATGTCCTCCAAAACCAGTAGTAATTGATAAAAAGAATAGGATTTTAAGGGTCAAGTTGCTTCTAGAAGAGGTTTTAGAGCTTGCCGAGGCAAGCGGCGTAGAAATTGCAGTTGGTAATGACTGGATTGTAGATACTGATTGTGTCAAAAATGGCGTTATTTCTTTTAAAACAAATAATAATAATGTAGACCTAATCGGAGTAGCAGATGCGATTGCAGACATTTCTTACGTTAATTACGGCGCGGCAAATGCCTACGGAATTGACATTGAACCAATCGAGAACGAGGTTCACGCATCTAACATGACAAAGTTATTTACCACAGAAGAAGTAGATAACCTACCTAGTGGTGAATTTACCTATAATCCAGTTAGCTTAACAGGAAAATGTCTTCTAGTTAAGAATAGGGATGGCAAAGTTCAGAAAAGCCCTTCTTACACACCAGCTAACGTCGCCAAGTATATTGAACAACAAATCAATGGATAATTCAGTTGAACTTATTGGTTGGTATGGTGGTGATACGGTTAATGCTTGTAGCGCATGGACTTCTACTAGCCGAGAGCTTACGGAAGATAAAAAAAACCGAATTCCAGCACTATTAAAAATGTTAGCAGAAAATGGGCACGAAACACCATTTGAAAAGTCATCGCTTCACTTCCTAGTAAATACTGAGATCGCAAGTCATATTCATCTCCTAAAACATAGAATCAGTTCCCTTAATGCCGAAAGTGCAAGGTATAAAGAGTTAAAAGAAGATAAATACTTCGTTCCCGAAGACTGGCCCACAGAGTGGAAAGAAAAGTTAGAAGAATATACTAATATTGGTAATGAACTTTATCATGAATGCCTCGCCGGATTGGAATCGTATGGTATTGACAGGAAGCGCGCAAAAGAATCTGCACGTTTTTTTAAAACATATAATTCTCAAATTCAAGCCGATGTTCAGTTTAACTTTCGTAGCTTTGTAAATTTTCAAAGGCTTAGAAACTCAGAACATGCACAGGTAGAAATCCGAGACATTGCCTCGGAAATGTTAAATGCAGTTAAAAATATTGAAGGAAATCCATTTCAACACACGTTAGCCGCATTCAATCTTGATTAGTTTAACTAATTTCACTATAATAAATAGTGGACATGTTAGATAAAGAGCTCAATTCTGGAGTTAGTGACTTAAGTGTAACTATAATGTTTTGCGCCGGGCCCAAAAGCTTGGTTAAATTTAACGATAACCCAAAAGATAACGTGTTTTATAACATCTTCTGTTTTCATATTAACGAAACAGGTCATTATATAGTTTTTATCAAAATTTTCAAAGCCCTAAAAAAGAAAAATAAAGATGGTAATTATTTTAATTTAATAGATACACAAAGTAAAGTAATGACTTCACAGAAGGAAACCTACCAATTTCTTGATGGTTTTTTAAATATTATTGAAGAACACCATAGGTTCGTCAATGATGAAGTTTTAACCGAAGGGGTTCTTAACGCGGTAGAAGCCATACAGTCCATACAGGAATGGGAGACATCAATGATTAATTATTTTAATGACTTGATACCCGACCAGTTCCCCAAAAGAAAACTGACTTTAAAAAACTTATTTTAGTTTTGTAATAATGCGTAGGAAAAAATAGTCCCACTACCACCCGTTGCGACAAGTCTAACACTTGTAACTGGAGCAGTTATCAAAGCTGGAGATTGATATCCCGGTGTCATACCTGTAAAAGAATAAAGAGTAACACCTTCATTTCCAGAACCTCTTTGGAATGATGGGTCATATGCGCCTAGATAATATGCGGCGGAAGTTTGAACATTGATTGTTGTTCCAGTTGTTGCCGATCCACTGGCAAACGCGATAATTAAAGTATTTCTTGAGTTAGTGATATCTAACCAAGTGCCCGTAAAGGGGACTGACTGTCCCGTAGCTAAAACCATCGCACTATTCCACTGTGAATTCATAACTAAAATTACACGTAAATTTGACAAGCAGACCAAAAACACCTACAATCACTTATAATGAAGAAAATAATTCAACCAGAACAAGCAGAAGAATCCATTTATTTTTCTGATTTTACAGGTAAACCATTTATTGATGGGCTACCACCATCAATAGAACTTAAATTTAATTTTAATTATGGATCAAAATATGATGGCGCAAACCTAAACTTCCATCTTTCCGATCAGGATTTTGAAAGCCTTCTTCCAGTTTTGCGTGACAGGTTATCTCAAGATGCTAAAAAAGAATTGGGTAAAACACTTCACGAGTTAGATCTCCAGCTAGAAGATGGAATACAATCTAAATCTTATTCAGTTTGTGAATATGCCTCTAATGCCAGATTAGTAATTCTGAATCTTTTAGGGCTAAACTAGAGAGAAATTAAAGTTGGCTTCTCTTCCTGTTTATAGTTGCGAGTCTGAAGGATCAAATCCAAGATCGTTAGCTTAAAATCTTCACGCTTGTCTTCGGGGATAGAATTAGCAAAGAAATCAATAATTACTTGGCACATTCCATTTACCATAAACCCATTAAATTGAATTTCTGTAAGTTGCTTGCAAGCTAAATTTTTACCATCTTCTGTAAGGCCAATCTCTAAAATTGGATTAATTTTAGGCCTCACATTCTCGTTAATTACTTCTGCGTCGATATCAATTGTTACGGGTTGTTCACTCATAATAATATTACTTCTTCTTCGCTTTTAAATCTAAATTATCAAGACCCTGTTTCAATAAACCACAGATAACATCATTAACAGAAACGTCTTTCTCGCAAGATTCTTTAACTAATAGCCGAAGAAGCTCGACGGGCCAATCTTCAGTGTCAAGTTCTAGCCGAACATATTTTTCTAGCTTAATAGAGCCATCTTTTTGTAGCTTTACATCGAACTTATCGCCGGGCACAATATTTAGTTCTGCCAACTCTTCTTCGGTAAATTGAAGATACAGATCATTCGTGGGTATCAGTTCTTTTTTCATTTGTTTTTATTAGTTGAGGATTATTTTCTAGAATTCTAGAGATTATTCCGACAATCTCCATTGGCCCAAAACCAGTAACCCAATCACACTCTTGCGTAATCTCTTCCACTTTTTTCATGTATAGCTCGTATAGCTTTTCTTTATTTATTTTCATTGATTTATATTGTGTTGGGCCTTTAAATAATCTTTGATAACATCACCTTTTACTTCTTTCTTGTAATAATTAAATTTCTTTCCAAAGCTAGTGGAGTCAATAAAGTCATGAAAGGTAAAATTATATTTATTATTTGACTTTCTAATCGTATCTTTATGAAAGTATGCAGTATAAGTAAAAAAGCCCAAAGCAATTATTACCCCAATAATAACAGTTTTAAATGCTCCGGCAATAATTCTTTCTACAAGAAAAATAGACAAGATAGAGAGGAATACTACAAGCGCAATTTCTAGTGGGTTATTAAAGTTCATCTACCTAATTGTAGTAACTTCCCCTCCATTATTTCTAATCTTTCTAAAGTTGTACTATTCAAATGCGCCCACTCCCTTATGAGACAATTGGTATAGAGATCTTTTTTAATTTGAACTGGATCAAAACCGAACTGATCTCCAGTTAAGTCTATATAGTAATTATCAATCTTATTGAACCAATGTTTAATACCATTAACATACGCACTAACTAAATGCCCACCATATCTTTTATAAATAATCGCCGCCACAATAGCGCAATGTCCCGTACTAGGAATTTCTTCGTTAAAGAAATAAACAGTTTCGGCCGCAAAGCATTTGTCGAGATCTAGACGAAGATCCCTTAACTCTTTTTCTATTATTAATTTTGGCATGGGTCATATATATTACATTTAATTATTAATAATATCAGAAAATACCCTTGGAATAATAACATTATCAGGAAGGTCTTTAAAAAGTGGTGCGATATGTTTTGGAGAATGTCCCGCCAAACCGCAACCAATTTTAAAGAAATGGTAGATCTTTATAGATACTATCATAAGCACCAAATTTTTCAATAAGTTTCTTTCTTCTTTTTTCTTGGGCAACGAGATAGAAATTATCCATACCAGTATCAATAGCAGAGCAATCACCAGTTTCATCAATCTCAAGAACCTGACATAGACCACAATCAATGTTGGCATTAATACCACCATTCTCATTCCAAATATTAGTTTTACCCATTGTAGGAGTATGACCATAGACTTGTTTTAATCCTTTGGATACATGACCTTCTTGGAAGTCATCACACCAAAGGATACCACCAACTTTTTGCATACCACCACGACAACGACCTACCGCACCAATGGTTTCATTCCATTTACGATTAAGATAATCATCAGTAGCTTTTGCAAGTTTATCAAGAATAACATCATTGCTCATACCTTTAATGGGATGTTCAAACCAATGAGGATGAATACCAGCATGAGTAAACCAAACACCATTACCATAATGAGCAAACTTGATCTTATCCCAGTGCGATTCAGTCATTACACGATTAATGGCATCATCTTTCTTCATATCATAACCAGAGCAGTTATAGATATTCTGAAGACTACCAAGCGAATCCTTGATATAATTTAGATAAGAATAATTGATATCATGATTACCCATCAAATGGATACGATTAGGCTTATCAAGCGATTCCTTGAGCCAAGTAGCAGTTTGAATTGCATCTTGCGCAGTATCGCCAAAATCATCAAAGTAATCACCAGTAAACACGACAAGATGAGTCTTATCGTAAAGGCTCGCGATTTGTTCCGCCTCAACCCAATGATTGTGTACGTCTCCTATGGCTATGATGTTCATTCTATAATTATATTCTATTCTTTATATCAAGTCAATTCCAAAATACCGTTGACTCACCCTTCAAAAAACTGTAAATTATATAGATGGATCATTTGAAAAAAGAAAACGTTCTGGTTTTAAACCGAAACTGGCAGGCAATTCATGTAAAGAACCCGGCCGAAGCAATATCAATGATGTATTCCGATTCCGCAACTGGACTTGATGTTCGCGGGGAAGATAATATGGTTCCATTAAAATGGAAAGATTGGCTTAATTTAGACATCGGTGAAAATGATGATTCTATTCAGACAGTTAGTGGAAGAATTAAAATTCCAAAAGTTATTGTTCTTTGCACTTACGATAAAGTACCGAGAAAACGCCCCAAGTTTTCAACCAGAGCGCTTTGGGAACGTGATAATGGGACTTGTCAATACACCGGGCGCCAACTTGTAATTGGCGAGGCAAATGTTGACCATGTAATTCCAAGATCCAGAGGCGGAAGGACTGATTGGACAAATTGCGTTATCACTCATAAAGAAGTTAATTCAAAAAAAGCAGACCGAACCCCACAAGAGGCCGGACTAAAACTAATTCGTCAACCTCTTCCCCCAAGAGATTTGCCATCTACTTTCTATATCCGAAATAAACACAATGTAGAAGAGTGGAATATATTCTTGACTTATAATTAAAAGATTCTTATTATTCTTTAATGCAAGTTAAAATGTTCAAACGGGATCCATCAGATAAAATTCTTGACCGTTATTTTGGAAAGCGTAACCTTCTTCCGTATGCCAGCGTTCAGTCTGTTGATGCATATTTTGCACTACCAAAAAATGAGCGCGAACGGTTTGGGCTATATCTTCGTCCACTAGCGCTTCCCGTTACTGGCTTTTGGTCATCTAATCCAGATATTAAAGGATGGGCTTTATGGGAAAAAGAAATTAAAAAACAATATCCAATTCAAGCCTATATTCGTGAATTTCTTTTATCTTACGATAATCCAGTTTACGCATTTCTTTCACTAAAGAAAACACAATTAAATGACCTTAAGTGGAAAATTAACCGTTTAATTAAACCACTTCACCCACGAATTCATAAGGCATATCGCCGCCACGAAGTAAAAGACGTTTCATCTGCGCTCATAGATGTAAACTTTGCTCTTATCTTAGATTTTTGTCACGAGGAGGTTACAAATAGCGTTGTATGTTGGACGCACGATAAGAATCATAGGGATTTTCATAATCAATTAAAGAAAGCTGTTAAATATATCGAAGTAGAGCGCCCGGCGCTACAGGTTCGGGCCGATAAGGAATTAACAAGGGGAACCTTTTCAAAAAAAAGTGGTGTTAATAAATATGCAAAGTATTACCAACTAGAACAAAAAATTGAACAGCGCGATACCGCAACAGTTCTTTGGGCAATTAACAATCGCGGTTTCTTCTGGACATGAGTTCACCTAAAATTCTTATCGTAGAGTCTACGAGTAAAACAAAACCACTCTGCCAAAATTTCAGCGATACGAGTATTGTTCACTGCCGAAACTCAATCATTTTAAAGAACTATTTGGGTGCAGACCTTCTTGATGGAGAGTATGCACTAGCATCAATTTTAAAGAATAAATATGACGTAATCATATGTTGCTATGCCTCGCCATATATGCCGCATATTCCATATAGGAAGGTTATAGATCAAAACCCCGGCGCCCGACTTGTTTGGATGGTTAACGATCACGACCTAGAGGATAATCAACTCTTACGCTACGCCATCACACAAGGTCGCAGCTATGATATGATCTGCAATAATCCAAGAAATGGATACAGGCATTGGATCTTGGGTAAGAATATTGAAGGCAAAAAACTAAATGACTTTATTATTGATTGGCACACAACTAATTTAAATTCATTAATTTTTAGAGATACTAGATCGATACAGAATCCAGAAGGTAAGAATGGAACGGTTTACTATGGAACTTATAGAAAGCATCGCGCCGATGATTTTAAACTATATTTAAATCGCGGTATTACCGTATCTAGTTCTATTAAACACTGGAAGAAGTTTGAGGCATTAGGTTGTACGGCTAATTTTATTCGCCCCCTTGGGTGGGAGAAAGATAAGGAGAACCTTAGAGATTTTAAATATTCAATTTATTTAGAAGATAAGCATACTCACGATAACTTTGCTTTTATGGCAAATCGTTACTATGAAGCCCTAATGTGCGATGTTGTTCCCTTATTTGCCCCCAATACGAGCAAAACACTAAAGGGAAGCAATTACGGTTCTGATATCGCGACCAGTCAGATTCTTCCAGAAGGCCTATATGGTGATGCACTATTAGAATATACTTCCAAGCTAGACCACTCTTATTATATTAAGAATCAACGTTTGCAGTTTGATAATATTCTTGGAGAAAGACAAATGGTACTACAGGGAATTAAAGATTTTTTATTTTGAAATAATCTTGCAACTATTATTTAGAGAAGTGCTAACTACTGTTAGCGGAAAAGTAAGCCCCGCGCCACTATTATATAAGAATCTAATTTCAGTAGTTGTTAATGCTCTATTCCAGACACCAACCTCATCAATTTTAGCGCCATTTGAATTTGCTACATATGCCCCGCCTGGTACAGCTAATAGTGCATAGTTTCCGCTATAACCAGTATTACTATCTGTACCATTAGCAACCAAATTACCATTATAATATATACTTATTGTAGACCCTTTTCTTATAAGTGTTGCCATGCACCAATTACTAGTAGATATCCCACCAGAAGGATAATAGGATAAATTTACAATAACATCTGGAACACCATAATAAATACTATCATGAGTAACATTGAAATTTATTCCATTTCTATCGGGGCCACAAAATTGTTGAACCGTTCCATCAGTATTAGGAATAGTCCAATAATTGATTGTGAAATCTCTAGAAAAATCAAGCGAATTAGTTGTTTGTAACCATCCCGAACCATTTCCCAAAACACAACTATTAATGAGTCCAGTTGCCGTTGGTACAGTATTATGTAATATTAAAGTATTAGCATTACTTGTACTATCTAAACGATTACCACTTGCTTCATCTAATTTCCAATAAGCAATTAAATTACTAACTAAATTAAGAATATAATAATTTAATTTAATAGAGCAAGTATTATATTGCCCTAAAATAACACTCGATATTCTTACTAACGACATTTTTAAAGGAATGTATATTGACCACTTGCTAATAGGTCAGAAGCCCTATTTTGCGCACTTTCATTTGTCCAATTTGCGGCCTCAGTATATTGTTGTTCGCCACTCCATAGTATTAATGGCTTAGGAAGTCCGGCGACTAAACCCATAATTCTATAAGCTTTAAATTCATCTATTACATTTATTAGATTAATAGAATTAAGACTAACCTGTTGTGATGGTAATGTAACTTGTATGCTCATAATTAGTATTGGTAAATATTGAAAGTTCCGTCGGTATTTATATTAATTGACCAAGCAACCCCGTCACCATCATATAAAATTAAACCATCCGGCCCGGCTGATAAATTATTAGCCGTATTTGCAGTATTTGCATAAGTAGCGATACTAGCAGAAACGGCTGCGACATTACTAATATTAGCCCCATCTCCGTGTATTCCTCCAGAAATATAAACACCATTAGTAAAACCTAAAGTAAGCGATCCGTAACCTTGACCTCCAGTAATACTACCATCAGAAATAATCATTTCATTTCCATAACCTGAAATTAATGACCCACCATTACCACTTAGGGCTAGGGTTCCATTAATATTAACATCCGTGTTAAAAGTTTTTGTACCACTTATTGTTTGAGCGCCAGTTGTGTAAACCGTATTAGGAACGGAAGATATAAAACCGCTCGGATTTGATTTCGGATAGAGCGATGCCAATGAAGACGTTAATCCTAAAATTTTACTCTGTTGAATTTGTGCGTTAGCATCAACATCTGAATCGAAAATACCAGTGGCCGGGCTCTGATAAACACCATTTATCACCTTAACAACACCATTCCCCGCAACGGCGGGAATTGTTGTATGACAGTGCGATGGGCGGTAAGAATCATAATAGATAGTAATAGTTCTTGCGGTGTTCGTATTTTTAACCGCAAACATTTGAACGTAAAGACGTTCGTTCGTAGAAATACCAGTTTGAGGTACTGTTACGTTCAATAAATATTGAGCTACTGCTGTTGCATCATAAAGATAAACATAATCAGAAGCGCCCAAGAGACGATAGCTTCCAGCACCACTAGGGTTATATATATTAACAACTACTTTAAGTGCTGTTTGCGTTGCATTGGTACTATTTGTACTGGCCCAAATGTTAAAATCCCAAAGTCCGGCTGGAATATTACTAATATTAGGATCACCACTGGCAGTTAAGAAACTAGATACTAATATGTCCGATCCTTTCGGCGAGAGGTCGGGAGTTGTATATTGCCCACTTCCCACTGAATAAGTTTTACCCCAAAGAGATACCGGAGTTAAACCTGTATTTAAACCTCCAGACGGTGCAAGTCCAGACTGGTTTAAAAAATCAAAATAATATGTTATTCCACCACCACCATTCCCACCCGCCGCAACAGCGCCAGGCGCCCAAGCCGAACCATTCCATTGTAGCGTTTGACCAAGTCCGGGTGCCGATGGCTGAATTGGGAGACCCTGAATACTTGTTACAGTTGGAGAGAGTAAGGATCCACTTACGTCATAACCAGTAATATAACTAAACTGAGAAACGCCCGTAATATAATTAGATGGATTATTGAGAGGATAATAACTTCCAGTTAAAGTTCCGCTTAAAGAAGAAATAGAAGAGGCAAGAGTCGAGCCAGTTAATCCTAAATTCGTAATTGTTGCATACATTAGTGCATCATAACCGCTTAAGCCAGTAAGCTGTATGTAGGTAGCATAGGAAGAAAGATTTACGCCCGTAATATAACCGCTCGGATTAGATGCGGCGTAAAATACGCCAGTTTGCGCTGTAGTTACAAACGAACCAGTTTGTGATTTCAAGGCATATCCAGTCAAAGACCCACTCACCCCACTAGCTAAACTATACCCAAGATTCCACTGCGTGGAATTACCACTAGGATCATAAATAACCCCAGACCCACTCAGGGTTCCATATACTGTTGTATTTCCTAGTAAAGCCATTTCTTATATTACACCTTTTTATTTTTATTATTTATTATTTAGATACCAAACCCACTAACTAATACCAGTTACCTCATCAAATTGTCCAGATACTAGAAGACGACCATCACTAGTTTCTCTTTTGGCTATACTGCCGTCCTGAAGAGTAACCTCATCAAGCCCAGCAGTAAAAATAGTAGATATAGTTACTTTATTGGCGCTAGGATTTCCTCCAGTAAAGGGGAGTAAAGAAGAACTCGTCGCGCCGTTAACATTTGTAACAGTAAAATTATTTGAACTACTATCTTTTAAATAATTTGAATTATTAGCCATGTTCAATAATAGTTTAGTATTTGTTATTGCTGTTAATCCGGTAGTAGGTACGGTGAGAGTTGTTAGAGTTGGATTATAAACTGCTGTACCATTAATAAATCTAAAGTTAGATATATAACCCCCAAATGGGGCACTACTACTCGTTGAAGCACCAATATTCATTACTCCAGCCTGTGCAGCAATATTAACTGTAATATGAATTGTACTCGCTACTTTTACCCCATCTATGAATACTGCCCAGCTCGTTCCTTGGCGTACAATAGCATAATGATGCCAAGCATTTAATGCTGGTAGCGCACCTAAACTAGGTATCCACGCCCAAGTATTAACACCATTAGCAATTGCAAAATTATGACCGCCCAACCCTACCGTAACATACATTAATTTAGTTTGCCAAGTAACAGCGCTATTATCATAACACCAAGGGCTATCATATGCCCCCCGGGTTGTTTGATATTGCCACCACTCAATAGTAAAATCATTAACTCCCAAAGTAAATGCTGCGTTAGCCGGAACTGTTAGATATTGTGTTGACGCCGTTACAAATTTGATACTTCCATTCGTTGCACCAACAGCATACGTTACCTCATCAAAAGTACCCGCACTGCGATAAGTACCATTACTAAGTAGTCGTGCCGCTGTTATTGCCATTTTTTTTAATTAATTAAAAACTGTATCTAAACTCTGTGTCCCAGTATTATAGAACTGGTAAACTTTAACAAGACCACTTATACCAGTATAGTTTAGGGTTCCAACTGTTACCCCACTAAAAGAAGGGGAATTAGTTGTATTAAGTTGCTGGTTATAACCACTGATAAAACCAGACGGATTATTTAAGGGATAATAACTTCCCGTGTCCGCCGCACCAGTTGAAACTGCGACACCATTATATTGAAGCGTCCCAGTAAAATTATAACTTCCACCCAATGTTTGAGTTCCAGTTGTATAAACTAGTCCACTAGGAAGTACCACAGCAGATGCCTCGCCACTCAAAAGAACGCCAGTTCCATTAACAGTTGGGCGAACTGTAAATGAGGCACTAGAAGTTGTTACGAAGCTGCCCGTATTAACACCCGTGATAAAACCAGACGGATTGTTAGACGGATAATAAGAGGCCAACTGTCCAGTCGTAGCGAAAGAACCAGTTTGTGCAGTTGTAACATAACTAGAAAGATTAACACCAGTAATAAAACCGCTAGGATTATTTAAAGGATAGTAACTTGTAAGTTGCCCAGTAGTTGCAAAAATTCCAGTTTGCGCAGTTGTTACAAACGAACCAGTTTGTGATTTTAGTGCATAAGTTATTACATCATAACCACTTAATCCGGTCAGTTGTGCGTATGTGGCATAGTTATTGGTTAAAGTCCCACTTAAAGAAGAAATTGAGCTAGCAAGTGTTGATCCCGTTGTCGCAAGATTTGTAATTGTAGCATAATTCGCAGTAACTGTTCCGCTCAAGGAATTAATTCGTGAATTTAAAGTTGACCCCGTAGAAGCGAGATTTATAGTAGTCGCATAAGTCGTTGCATCGTAGCCACTCATTCCAGTTAGTTGCGTATAGGTAGCATAATTTCCACTCGAAGCGGTCAACGAATTGATTTGCGACTGAAGAACGCCACTTGTTCCGGTAATACTATAGTTACCGACATTACCTAGCCCAACATCTGATGCGCCCAAAGTAACATAGCCAATATATCCATTTACGGCCAAAACTGGAGAAGAATTCTGTGGAACTGTTACATTAACAACAGGTTGTGTGGGCGGCTGTACAGTTACGTTCGTTTGAACGACTGTCGGCGGATTCGCTGTAACATTTACATTAATTTCAGCCATATTAAAGTGCGTAAGATCCAACTACATTAACATTATCATAAACATTAAGATTTCCGGCGATATAAGTATTTGCCGCCTGACCAGAAACAATTTGAACTGCATAGTAATAGGCCCCGGCCCTGAAGTTCATCTGTGATCCTGACAATTGATTCAAAACTGCATAATTTCCACTAGTACCAGTAATTGAAATTGTTCCATTTGAGGTACTCCAAGTATTTGCGATTGTTTGCCATTGGCTGTCATAATCAACAATATCTTGATAAGTATTTGTCTCGTTATATTGAGTTCCCAGAGTGGCATTAATAGATACTCCACTCAAATTTATTGGATTATTACTCGAATCTGTAAAGATAAAGGTAATTGGGCCGTAACTATCTCCTCTGTAGGCATCAGGTAAATTGTAGAGCGTGGGAATCATAAGTAGGAATTTCTTATAATTACACCGAAAAGCATAAAATAAGGGGGTGATTCCCATTAAAAAGTTCTTGCCAAACTATTAAAATACTTCCAATATACGAATATGACAACTGTAAAAACACAAAAAACGTACAAGCTAAGTAACTTTGAGGCTGGTGATCGTTTTGAGATCCCCTCTGTAACAGAGACAATGAGGAATTTAGTAGTTATTTCTTCCAATATCTCCTCAACTCTGGTCGAAGGTGAGCGCCGAGATACGGTTTCCGACACTTGGAAGCCATTTCGGTTCCCAATTTCAAATGATGTAAATGCCGTTTTAGTAACTAAGGGCGCGCCAAAGATCACAGACTCTGTTAAGACTAACGCTACAGATTCTACTACACAAACGGAACCTACTGAGGCCCGGCGCCGTGGTCGTCCTGCAAAGCAGTCGAAACCCCTAAATGAACTGGGTGGAACAAAAGGCGAGTTCACTGTAAAAGATTTGGTGGCAAAGAACGACTTAAAAGAGTACGATGCCCATAATTTGGTTCGCTCGGCTATCAAGAATGGCTCCATTAAGGTTGTCAGAGAAGAGTCTGGTGGCCGGGGCAAGCCAAGAAAGGTTTATTGTCTAGTTTAAAGTTTATTCCCGATTAGCTCAATGGTAGAGCGGCGCACTGTTAATGCGTATGTTGTTGGTTCGAGTCCAGCATCGGGAGCTTATAATTAATTTTATACGGTGTAGCTCAACTGGTAGAGCATCAGAATTTGGATCTGATGGTTGTAGGTTCAAGTCCTACCGCCGTAGCCACAAAAGCTTCTTTATTTCCTCAAGTTCTGCTTTTAGCTCCGCATGTTCCATTTCTAATTTTTTATGATCTGCTAGGGCCTTTTTATCCAATCGTATATCTTCTTTTAATTGTATAATAACTTCCTGTAAAGATACTAATAAAAGATAAGAATTTTTATCAATCTCTATATCACTTAATAAATGCTCCCGATCTTTTTCGCCTTGTCTACTAGATGACATTAAAATTAGCGGCGTTGCATACGCCGCCTCAAATGATAAAAATAGATTTAAAAGAATAAAAGGATATGGATCAAAATGAACTAATTGCAGGGCATTAATAGTAACCCAAATTGTTAGCAATACTGACTGAATAATTATAAAAGTCCATGACCCAATAAAACTAGTTATAATATCAGCCAATTTTATACTATAATCTTTTATATTCATATTGACTATTTTATAAATATATTTTACACTTGAATCTTATTGGATAATTAATAATGTACGATCTAAAAGAAATTTATCCAAGAGTTTTTTTGGTCACAATGGATAATTCATACGATTTGGCAATGACCTTTTGTCGGGCACAGGAGTTTTACGAATCTCCATATAAAGAAATTAGGGGTAAAAATTTTAACATGGTAGAGTTCCAAAGACTTTACACCATGCGCCGGGGCGAATCATGTTTCGCATATCCCGAAGACTGGTGTGGGTTCAATGTTCCTAGTAATGCAATTTGGAATCTTTATTACTCTAATAAGATAGAAGACTTAAACCAATACGATACTATTTTCCATAAAATAATTGATAAAATAACTTGTGATACTAACAAAAATGAATATAGGTATTACCTAATAGGTGCCGGGACCGGAGATGAACGAACAAAAAATCATGAGATTGCCCATGCATTTTATTATCTTCACCCATCATATAAAAAAGCTGCTAATAAGATTACAAGTCAACTTCCAGAAAAACTTTACAATAAATTCAAAAAACACTTGCTTGGTATCGGGTATTCTGATAAATCCATTAAAGATGAAATTCAAGCATACCTATCCTCTGACCCAGAAAATCTCACAGAGATAAACGGAACTTCTGAAAGGGAAAACAAGATCATCAACAAAATATCTGAACAGTTAAAAAATCTAAACAATGAATATAGAACACGCAAAGGTTAAAAAAGTATTCGAAGAATATATCTAATAGGGTGTAAAACCCTGTATGGAAGCACCCGACCACAACACTGAAAAATGGACTGCATTTTGCAAAGATGACGAAGCGGCCGAAGAGCTTCTTCAACAAAAGTGCCTAATTCTTTCACAAAGAAAGCTAATTATTAGCGCGAAAAAGCAGTTAATGGAATCAAAATCACATCCACATGGATTATTCATTTATAAGTTTGTGATTATTACTTCTCCTAAATAAAGATTGATTTAATAACCAATTTTGTCTAGTATACTTATAGTGCGCAAGTAGCTCAGGGGTAGTAGCGTTTCTTTTACACGGAAAATGTCGGGGGTTCAAATCCCTCCTTGCGTACCAAAAAAGTGTAATTAATCCTATGCCTATTATAACTGTAGATTTTGACCATACTCTTGCCCACGAGGAGGCAACAGCGCATGGGGCGTGGTTATATATTAGCAGTGGAGCACTTGTTCCTATTCAAAAAATTTGTGATCTTGTAATTGAAAAAGCAAAAGAAGGAAACCAAATTGATATTGTTACCTTCCGAGAGGATAAAGATATTGCAGAAGTTCGCGCATTTGTTAAACGTCAAAAACTCCCAATTACCGATATCTATAATACGGACAGCAAACCAAAGACTCATATTTTAAAACATTTAAAGTCCACACTACATATTGATGATTCCCTAGCCGTAGTTGTATCGGCAGAACAGGCAGGAATTCCTTGTCTTTTAGTCAATGGTAATGGTGAATATGACAATAATTCTACGGCAGACCTGTTTAATCAGATCAAAGTTAATTATTAAATTAATAGTTATTTAATTATTTAAATAGAATTCGTTCCAAAATTTGAATAGAATTTGGTAATGGAAATCAAATCTCAATCATCCGAATCAAATCCAGCACCACAAACTATTTTTCCATGGATTGGTAGGCATATCGACAAGAATGGGCCGATTGTATTTTTTCATTCCGAATTTAAAGGAATTGTTATTGATGGCGGAGTAACGAACGACGGTCTAGTTTGCGCAGTTGGACAATATAGTGAGGCATGGTCTATGGTCAAATTTAAAGAATTTAAAGGCATTGTAAAAATTGTTTCAGAATAAGTGTGCGGCCCGTAGAAGCCCGTGTAATCAAGGTGTCGGGGGTATGCCTCCATTTTTTTCTTGAAACTAACGACAAAATATCGCAAGATGTAATCATGTTGAAAAGAACTGGATGGACAAATGAAGAGGTTATTTCTTTTATTGAGGGGAATATGATTTCGTTAGATCAGTCAGTATCAGACGAGGATCGCGACTGGATTACTGAACACAATTCTATTATTGAAAAATGCACTGTTCAGTTTTATGACTTTATGGCAGATCCAGAAAAATCATATAGTGCAATGTCTTATGATACCGAAGATAAACAGGTATATGTTATAAGTGACAACAGACTTCCCCAGTGACTAAAAGGGAATACAAGAAAAAACTCAACGCCCTAACAAATGAGCGTGATAAATTATCAATTTTAATTCAAAAATCAAATACCTATTTGGATAACCTCAAACAAAATTACAACATGTTGGGTTTTAAAATAAAAGAACTTAATAATAAATATGAAAAAAAGCCCGACCAAACAAGTAGAGATGATTGAGATCCTAGACATCCCGCAATATATTCTTGTTGACGCAATTAAACGCTCCAAAAAATTAGGAAGGCTACATAACAGTATTACTAAGGGCGCGGGTAATATAATAGGTTATATTGGTCAAGCATTAGTGGCCCGGCACCTCAAGGCGCAAGATGCGGATACTTTTGAATATGATGTTGTAAAAGATGGCGTTCGTTACGAAGTAAAAAGCAAAAGTTGTACTAGTAGACCCCGACCGGATTACGACTGTTCAGTCTCAGGTGCAAATGCCGAACAAGAATGCGACTACTATGTTTTTGTGCGTGTTATGCAAGATTTCTCAAAAGCATGGATATTGGGAAAGAAGAAACCAAAAAAGTATTTTAAAGAGGCGCGATTCTGTAAGAAGGGAGAGAAAGATGAAAAAAGTCATTTAGGTTGGAAATTTAAAGGTGATTGTTACAATTTAGATATCGCATCTTTAGATCCCATATAATAATTATGAGTGAACAAAAATCAACAGGCGCCGGGAAAGGAGACAAGTTACGCCCAACGGATAAAAAGAAATGGGATGCAAATTTTGATTCAATTAAGTGGCCCTCGAAAGAAAAGAAAAATAAGTCTTGATGATACATACAAAAAGATCTAAAATCGTATAAATGGAATCATAGCTCAGTTGGTTAGAGCATCGCACTGTCACTGCGAGGGTCAGGGGTTCAAGTCCCCTTGGTTCCGCCACTTTCAAAAACATGCACAATGCCTTTTTAATAGCTGATCCTCATTTTTCGCATGAGGGTGTTTGTAAGTTCCTAAGAGATGACGGAACGAAGCTACGCCCGTGGGATAATGCCGCCGAAATGGACGAGATCATGATTGAGAACTGGAACAAGGCTGTAAGGCCTGTTGATAAGGTTTATGTTTGCGGCGACGTAGTAATGAAGGCGAAGAAGCAAATTCCAATTTTGAATAGACTTAATGGAAAAAAGGTTCTAATCAAAGGAAACCATGACATAGGTGAGCTAAAAGTTTATCTTCCCTATTTCTACGATATCCGGGCCTTTCATATTCTTGATAACTTTTGTATTACTCATATTCCTATTCATCCAGATTGTTTGGGTAGGTTCAAGGGCAATATTCATGGACACATTCATCAGAGGACTATTATGATGGAGCATGCTGGCTTTAGAGTACCTGACCCTAGATACTTCTGTATTTCTGCCGAGCAGATCGACTATACTCCTATCGAGTGGAATGACCTTCGCAAGAAGTTCTACTCACAACTAGGATTACAAATTACAAATTAAAGGACTATAGCTCAGTTGGTAGAGCGGCATGTTGATAACGTGTTGGTCGGGGGTTCGAATCCCTCTAGTCCTATTATTGTGTAATAAACTTTATGACAAACATTGAACTATCCTCCGATGTCGTTCTAATCTCACGATTTATTTTATTCTTTTTTGCATTGATGTTTATTAGTGGCCTATGCTTTATTTTTAAGCCACTTAAAAAAGTAATTAAAAGAGCGCGCAAGGCATCAAGAAGACATAAAGCTTGGAAGAAAAATAAGTTGACTCAAAAGCAAAATTCCCATACAATTGGGAATGGAAATAATTAAAGACACGCTATTCGCACTCGAAGTTCTTTGGGCCGTTGCTATTTGTGCTGCCGCCTTTATCTCACATAAATTTTACCATGATGATGTTGAATCATATATGGATAATTGTCACCCATTGTTTATTATCTTCTTGGGCCGGGGCGTTTGGCTATTTGGAATTTCTTTTCTCATTTATTTAATTCCATTCATTCGATAAAAAGAATTGACACGGGGAATAAATTGTATAATAATATATACATACTGATAATTACTGAGTGTAATTAACTTTTACTAGGAATATTCCTAGAATGATCTTTGATAATAAAATTTTGGGGGCGTACTGGCTTCGACTCATATTCGGAGTTTGTATAGCATGCAGTAGTTGATCTGTGGCTACTTAAAAACGGATTAAAAACTAAACGCAAAGGCAATAACCAATGCAGTTAGCGCAGTTAAGTCAGCAATGACAAATGTTGTAGAATTCTTCTGCGAAGAAGAGAGCTACGCATTAGCCGCCTAACTCTAACAGAGGATCCTATTAAATCTTTTAGAAATCGTAGTAGGTTGAGTTAATCATGTGTTACTCGTTAAATAAGCATGAGGGTGTCTGTAGACTCTTCACTATAGAAGGTAGGACTCAAAACATGGATGGGTTAACAAGCCCTCGCAACCTTTAGTCAACCAAATGCGGAATTTGTTTAAGCATGTAGAAGTATAAATAAAAAAGTATGAACACGCGGGTTCGAATCCCGCCGCTTCCACCAAGTTGTTAGTATTATCTACTAACTGAAGAGCAAATGAAGTAAAGGCTAATGAGATAAAAATAAAACTTCAATAATTTTATGCCTGACAAGCATTGTGGCGATGCCCCGGTTTTGTAAACCGGAAAGCAGGGTTCAATTCCCTGGTTAGGCTGACTTTTTTCTGTTTCTTTTACTATTCTTATTTAATGCCCTGAAGTTTGGAGTTAAACTATGACAATTGGGACAAAGTAATTCTAAGTTTTCTTCTTTTGAATTTGCTGCATCACCGTCAATATGATTAACCTCTAAAGGAATTTTTTTAGTAGTAAAATTTATTTTGCACCAACCACACTTGCAACATTTTGAATTGAATTTTTCAAAAAGATATCTTCTAAGCCAAGGTGGTACTAACATTGTTTTTCCACTATATCCTTTATTCGTCCCATCTTTCCATTGTTTAATAACAGTCTCATTTTTTTCTTTTGCTTGACAGGAATTGGAACAATATTTTCTATTAGATCTCGATGATCTAAATGTTACGGAACATTTTAAACATGTTATTTTCTTTTTTTCTTTTCTCACATTGTTAAAAATAGCACTACATGAATGAGAACAAAATTTATTAAATCGTTTTTCATGGGAAATTGCACCTCCACATTGAAAACATTTTTTAGGATTATCATTATAATCATTAATTCTTTTTTGAGAGGCGGCTTGATGCAAGTTTTTAGTTTTTAACCATCCGAGAGTACCACACTCCGATTTAGAGAGTTTGCCTTTCTTGTTTATCGAATTGTCATTCATATCTATGAATACACTTATATAGTATCTTCGACTCTCAATTAAGGCATTTTAAATTTTTCTTGATATAAAAGTCAAATGGTGTAATAATCTATCTATAGTAGATTTATTTCTATATTGATCTTTGATACATTTTAAATTTCGGTTAAATTTCCAATGGTGCGCCCGACCGAATGGCGCATCGAAACCAGAGGAAACGTTTGCGAGAGTTCGTCGAAACTCGCCCCTTTCATGCGTTGGTGGCAGACAAGAAATGCAGCAGTCTCCAAAACTGCCCCATGTGGGAGCGTTACCCACCCAACGTGCCAATTACGCAGTTCCTAATGTGTGCGCGTAACATCAGGAGGAAACTCCCATTAGGACGATTTTACATATTCGGAAGCCCCTCTCCCCGATTGCAAGGTTAGGTGAAGGTCTCCGGAGTTCTTGGTGCATACAAAACTCAGACATAATTCGGGACGCTGAAGGTTCTGAGGACAAAAACACCATCCAATTTATCAAACCTCCCGCGCCTCTTCAAGAATGCGTAATTCGGGAGGTATTATTTCCGCAGAGTAGAGAACTGGTATCTCGTTACGCTCATAACGTAAAGGCAGTGGGTTCGATTCCCACCTCTGCCACCATTTTAGTTTCAGTAGTGAACTGGAATATCACGCAACGCTACGGACGTTGAGAACAAGGTTCGATTCCTTGCTGAAGCACCATTTAGTATACTGAACGGGCCTCTGTACATACAAGCTATCTCACGTTCAGTTTTTTTTATGTGACAAAAAAACAGTAGACTTTTCGCGTTTTCACTCCAAATCTAGCGTAAGCGGAACCCACTAGTAGTACCAATTAAGGGAGTATAGCTCAATGGTAGAGCGTTTCGTTGCCAACGAAATTGTTGTGAGTTCGAGTCTCATTACTCCCTCGCTTGGAAATATCTATTTGATTATTTAATTGATATAGCAATATTTCAGTGTAAGTATATTTATGCTTATAGATAAAAAATGCCCAGTTTGTGATAAACTGTTTCAATGGGGTAAAAATAGAAAAAAACAACAAATAACATGTTCCAGAAATTGTTCTAATACCTTTTTTAAAAGAAGGACTCCAGAAAAACCAATTAAATTTAATTGTGCAATATGCGATACGGAATCAATTAGGAGATACGGAAAAGCTAAAAATAAATTCTGTAGTCACGAGTGTTTTTTAAAAGATCTAAAGGAAAACACCTTATCTCGTTTTAACAAAGGAGAGGTACATCAAAGACCAACTTTAAGAAAGTTAATATCTGCTAGAAATGGATATAAATGCAACTGTTGTGGTATAAGTAAATGGAATAATATACCTATAACACTTCAAGTCAATCACATTGATGGAAATTGCACAAATAACCTTCCAAAAAATTTAGAATTAATTTGCCCAAATTGCCACTCACAAACCCCAACGTTTGGTGGTCGTAACAAAGGGAGCGGTAGAAAAGCAAGGGGCCTACCAAGACATTTTTAATTTACTGTTAATATAATAGTAAAGCATTAATCTTGTAGAATTTTTAAAATCTGCTTGACTTCTTTCTCTAAATTTTAAAAGATTAATTATGATACATAAGCATATTCAAAATACTTATAACCCCTTATGGCTACATGGCCAAGACAATGAAAAATGCTCATTATCTTTAAGTAAAAAATATAAATTATTCGAGAAAAAAAACCCCAGATAGTTTAATACTATGCTTTTTCGGTAAGGGCCGAGCAATTAGATTCGATTTTTATAAAACACTAGTGAGCGGTATTGCAGCTAAAAATATGGATGTAATGTTTATGGTGGATGTAGTTAACTTTTTTTACTTGTCCGGCGTACAAGGATACTCTAATAGTCTTCTCGAAACAATAGAGAAGTTATCAAAATTATGCTTAGATAAAAAATATAAAAAACTTTATTTTATTGGCACCAGTATGGGTGGATATGGAGCTATACTCCATGCACTATTGTTCCCCAAGCTAGATGGTATAGAAGAAATTAAATGTTTAGTTTTTAACCCATACACAGAAATCATAACAGCAGATTTTGAACTTGCAAAAAAAATATTTACCAATGAAGCAATTTTTTACATGCAGCAAAGAGGGATTCAGAAGGAAGCTTGTTATAAATTATTATTATCATATAATGAAAATTTTTTATCTTTAAAAAAAGTAATTAAAAACTATCAATATCAAGAACACGGCAAAACTTCAATTGAAGTTATTTATGGGCGTGAAAAAGTAGAGATTCAGAGAGTTTCAAACTTAATTGGATTTAAAGATTTAAAGCTTAATGATTATGATATTAAAGATCACAATATTGCCGGAGAGTTATGCAAACAAAAATTATTAACTACAATAATTAAGAATTTTATAAAGTGTACTTGAATTATATCTGAATTTGTTTTATAATAGATAAAATGTTCCCATAGTGTAGCGGTTAGCACCAGTCCCTTTCACGGACTTAGCAGGGGTTCAAATCCCCTTGGGAATGCCAATTTAAATTGATTTCTGAATAAAACTGTGTAAGAATAAGTAGATGTGTCGGTGGCTGAGATGGCCCAAAGCATAGATCTGCAAAATCTAAAAACCGCCGGTTCAAATCCGGCCCGGCACTCCAATTTTAATGAAATTTTTACTCATACTACTTTTAAGTCTAGCAACACTCAAAGCGCAAACTTCCGTAGCTTATTCGACAGTTGTGGGTTACAATATTATATATTTAGATGCTGGTGTGTCAGTAGTAACGAACCCTTTTATTAATCCAGCTATTTATAGTGGCAATGCAATAGTAGATGGAGAAACTTTTAGGATCAATAATGTTCTTTCCAATAATATTACTGATTATCCCTACTATGTTGAAATAACTAGTACTAATTACAATGGGTCAATTTTCGACATAATTACTAATAATCAAAATATAATTACTGCATCCAATGTTCCATTAGGATTACAGGGGCAAGATGTTTCAATAAATATCAGGCCACATGTTACAATTCAACAATTTATTTCTAATTCAACAGGCTTTTCAGATTATTCGGACGCGCTTTCTACTCCAGATGGGAATGGAGGTTGTGTAACTTATATTTATATATCTGGCGATATTGTGTCTGGAGATTACGTATCACCCGCCAGTAATGTTATCGTTTACCCACAAGAGGGTCTTATTATAAACAATAGCGAGAATGTCAATATGAAATTTTTGGGAGAATTGGAATATACTAATAATATTAAATGAAATATTTTTTATTATTATCAATTCTACTTGCGCCTGTTATCGTAAATGAAAACGAACCAAGGCCAAAAATAGATTCGCCACTATCCAACATTGACATTATCAATCAACACCTACAAGATAATTATAACTGGAAATTAGGTTCAAAATTTAATATTATAATGACTGGAGAAACAGTAGAAGAATCAGATAAATTAATTAGAAGTAAAACTTATACAGATTTTAAAATAGAATTTTAATGGATAGGTGGCAGAGTGGTCATAATGCACCGCACTTGAAATGCGGAGGACTGAAAGGTCTCGTGGGTTCGAATCCTACCCTATCCGCCATTTAATATTATGTGTAAGAAACCATATGTTAGATCCTCTAGAATCTGCTTGTTGGGGTTTCTTTCTTTTTCCTTTCTTATTTTATTGCATTTTTCATAAATATGGACTCTTATTCGGCGCTATTATTTCCTTGATTTTTCTCTCAATTATTGCTACACTCATAGTATGGATAACAATACAGACATCGATGTAGCCGATAAAAACCCCCTAGAACTCCATAGGGAATGGATTACTCATAGGGAAGGCCTAGTTCAAGACGCTCTAGCACTTTGGTATGAAGTAATTGCGCAAGACCATCACAAAGATCGTGATTGCCATTTTTATATTGAACGTGAGTATTCTACATATAGGCCCGGCGGCTGGTGTGCATACCACAATGGTTATATCTTAAAAGACTATAGGGAGGAATTTCCAACTTTTGAACAGGCACTTCAAGGCCTATTGACGTTTCTTCTAGAGAAGCTTGCCGAAGAAATTTCAACAACAATTCAAAATTTCGATCAATTAGTCAAAGATGGCATTCATAAAGAAGAGGGGCGCGAAATTTTTCATAAATACATGAAGCGTCTGGAGATTCTAGTTATGCGTCAATATTATGACGTAGAAAAAGAAGAGAAGCCACAAAACTAATGTAATATAATTTAGTATTACTAATGAATACTGACATTTTATATCGCCGCCTAGACACAATCGAGTGGATGCTAACCCTTCCGCCCGGCGAGAACGATTCTAAAATCGAAATGGCCGTTAAAAATTGTAAGGATAATGGTTCTTCAACTAAAGAAATAATTCAGTTCGTTAATATTGCCTTTCGTGCCGAGATAGATGAATTTATCCTTTGGCTAGATGAGATGAGAACCAAGGCAATAAGATGATTGAACTAGATTCTAGTGATATAACAAAAGAAGAACTGAAAGATATGGCGGAATTTAATAAAAGTTCCATCATTAAAGTTCTTGATATTAGTGGATATGATTCTGCATATTTACTAGAATGGTGCTTACCATCATTTTGGACAGAAGCTTTTTGGAGTTATCCAGAGTACGTTACCGCGCTATGTGACTACTTTGAAAGAAAGTTCGGTGTGAATATTCCATCTGGAGTTTTAAATTCGGTATTTGATGAAGAATAAAATTTTTGTACAAATTGCGGCCTATAGAGATTTGCAACTTATTCCAACAATTAATGATTTATTAAATAAGGCGGACAATGACGATCAATTTACTTTTGGGGTCTGCTGGCAGTACGATGAGACAGAAAATATTAATTATTTTGATGGTAACAAAAGATTTCGCATAAAAAAATTTCACCATAAAGACTCACAAGGTCTAGGTTGGGCAAGAAGTCAAACAAATAACCTTTATGACGGAGAAGAATTAACCCTACAATTAGATTGTCACCATCGTTTTAAACAGGGGTGGGACACGTTAATGATAGAAGATTATCATAATGCTTTAAAATTATCAGAAAAACCAATATTAACAACATATTTGGCGGGATTTCAGCCAGAACAATCCGAATTTGAACCTGTTCCACGCCTAATGTCTCAATATAAATTCAATGAAGAGCATTTATTATTTAGCCGATCTACTCCAATTATAGATTACAAGACAAGACATGAAATTATCCCAACAAGAATGCTGTGCGGACATTTTTATTTAGTTAATGGGTTATTTATAAATGAAGTCCCGTATGATCCAGATATTTATTTTGGCACGGGAACAGAAGAGGCGACTATGAGCGTAAGGGCATTTACAAACGGTTATGACTTTTATAGTCCATATCGTCAATATATTTGGCACCAATATAATAAATTACCTATACCAAAACATTTTATAGATTACCAACCCGTAACTAAAGACATTTTTTCAAAAAATAAAACTCGCCAATTATTTGGACAATATAATTATAGCATAGACCTTGAGAGATATGGACTAGGAAATAAAAGATCCCTAAATGATTATCAAAAGTTTTGTGGTATTGATTTTAAAAATAGACACATAGATCAATATACCTTAGATAACAATCCGCCACCAAATCCAAATTTTAGTATTGCAAAATAATTAAAATTGGTTTACACTTTCCGCATGAGTCAACTTATAACACAATTAGTAGAACCACCTAAAAATGTTCTAACTGAAACGTATTTAATTGAGATTTTAATACCCGGCAGCGAGAAATGGCTCGATGCTGGGCTCACAAGCCGTTGGAAAACTTTCGAGGAAGCGGATAAAGAAATGACAACAATAGCTTCGGCATATAATAACCAGTATAAATTCCGCGTGAGTCACATTGTTTGCACGGAATCAATTCTAAAAGAAATTGCAGGAGAAAGAATAATTGCCTTGCTTGAATAAACAAATTATAACAACATAGATAAATGCACATTAATATTTACATTCAAACATACCGAAAGGTCACCGAATAACCCAATGGGAATGTTTGATTACTTATATTGTAAGAAGGAGTTACCTCTTTGCGGAGCGGTAAAAGACCTTAAAATTAACTGGAAAAAAGTTGACTTCCAGACTAAAGACTTGGATTCCATCATGGATACTTATGAAATAACAGCGGCCGGGCGGCTAAGGGTTCGCCACCCCTCTTGGAGATTTGATAATAATCCCGAAGCCGAGAAGCCAAAATTTAAAAATATAAATTATACTGGTTCTATTAATTTTTATACTAATGTATATTCTGATACTAAATATTCTAGTTTAGAATGGGGAGAGATTACAGACGAGACGATTGAAGAGTGCGAGGCGCTGGAATATTGGGTAGAGTTCGTCGCCATCTTCCATAAGGGAAGGCTAGAAGCTCTGGAATGGTTCAAGACCGACATTCATCCCGTGAAGGAACAATTAATTAATCAAAAAAATTGGCACGAGGAGCGCATGAAGAAAGAAAGCAAATTAGGATTCAAGATCAAAAACACATTAAGGAAAGTGCCGGGCTATAAGAAACTAATTAAAAGTTTACAGCGTTTCGTTTCCCTTCAAAGTAAAATCGTAAACAAACTTTATTATTAATACCCACAATGATAATTAAAGAAACAGAAGATGTAGTTGAATATTTGCGCGATTTCTCTGCCGACGTTATCGCATCGTTAACGCTTGCACAGAATTATAACCTTAAAAGGGTCGCCCATGATATCGAACACTTAATAGAGCGCTACGAGGCTATCGTACCGATCAAGAAAAACTGTATAAATGGCAAGCATAGGTATAACTATGATTTGTTCGACGCCGAGAAAGAACGGTATTGTATAGATTGCGGCGCGCCATCCAAATAATATATATGACTTGCTTAAATTTATTGCGAATACTTAAAACGTTATCTTCTGAGCAATTAGCCACACAAGTAATAGTTCGGGATTCTAAAAACAACCTATTCACAATTGAACGGGTGGAAAAAGAAGAGCTTAACGATAATTGGGAAACAGTGTCAGATGATACTGTCACAATATTAATTTCAAATATTATATAAATGAATAAAAAATCGTTTGAAACAATAATCCTAAACCTACAACTTGCCCACAAGAAATCTCGTGAGCTTTATAAACTCGGAGTTGACCTAATGGAATATGATCAGAGTTACGAGTTTGTTATTGATGAACTCTTTAATGCATCATTCAACGAAGATCAAAGAAGATGGATCGATTGGTTCCTTTATGAAAGAGAAAGTCTTACTGGTAAGAATAACAAAGCATGGAAGAAGGTTGGTAGAAAGAAAGTAGAGATTTGCTATGATATTGATTCCTTATGGGAGACAGTTCAAGAATATAGTGCCAAAGGTGATTGGGAAAAAAGATGGGGGAAAATAATATAAATGACTAAGAACATCTGGAAACAAGCAATCATTGATGAGCTAATAACCACGGGCATCTACACAGAAGAGTGGGCGAAAGATCCCAAGAAGGCTTTGCATCACATTGCCTGTTGGCATACAGAGGTAGGGATGCATTATGAGAGGGAGAGTAGATGGACATATATGCTTAGAGCAAGACTGAACTATTATTGGTATAAGACAATACGGAAGATGTTTAAGATTCAGCCTCCTTTTTAGTTGACATTTCCTCCTAAAACATATAGACTGTAATAATGGAACTCATTAAAGAACCCTATCCACATTATAGAGAGGAAGACATTTTCAGTATTCTCAATGATGAAGATAAGAAGCTCTGGTGTAACTTTATCTATGGTCAAACTGTTCTAGTGAGAGATGATGGAGGATCTGGAATCTATGAGACTGATTGGAATAGGTTTGAGAGGATGCTAAGGAAGAGATCTTTGGATAAGTTGACTAAAGAGGCTCAAGAGCTTAAAATGGGGTATTAATATGAGTCAATATTCAGATATTATTTCGGATGGTGGTATGGATCCTAGAGCTGATTATGAAGCTAAAAGAAAGGTTCAAAACCTAGAATCAAGTATAAAAGATCTCATTGAAGGTGGTATGCAGTATAAGAAAGAAAGAGATGCTCTTATGAAGGTTCTTAAATCCTTAGTATGTACTGCTCAGAAAGATGAGATCAACAAAGATCATTTAGATATAACATTAAGAAGAGCTAGGAATGTTATTGCTGATATTGATCCAACTATTGAGAAGTGTGATTGTTGTTATTAATTTTCTTGACTTGTCCTAAAGAATCATATAGACTGTATAAATGAATAAAGCACTAAAGAAGGCAGCAAAGAACTATAAAGAGAAAGTTCGACAGCCTGTTACTATTGAATTCGATGAGAGGCATTTGCCAATTATCACTAGAGCACTTGAGTGCTTTATGAGACTTCGCAGTGGTCAGATTGATATGGCTTTGGATGAAGTGTATGCTGATAAGCAGACTAAGATGTTGAAGGATAAAGATTATAGTCACTATGATGACAATAAGAGTATTGAGAAGCTTATTAGATCTGTATACTTTAAAGACCTTGATAGTCCTAATGCAGCTTGGGGTATTGGTCAGTATGGCTTTGGAGGTGAAGAAGCTTATATGATCTCAAAGACTCTTAGGCAGTATATGGCATATAAGAGGAATGATGGATACTCTGGTACTGGAAGAGACTTTGATACAACTTGGGGAACATATTCAGATATTCCTAATCCAGTTGTAAAAGGATTCAGTACTAGGAAGTTCTTTAAGGCTCCAAAGAGTCTTCAGAAGCCTTTGGAGGATCTGGTTGAGAAGAAAGATTTCAGAGGAGCATTTGATCTCATTGAGAAGAAGTTTAAAACTCTTCCTAGAGGAGACAAATATGAGATCTCTTTTAGTGGAGATGATTGGGGAGTGTTTGTAACTGCCCCTCGTAAGAAAGAGGAGGGTTGGTAATATGCAACCTGTAATTGACATTGATGGATATCCAACTGAAGAGACTGTAGAGTTTCTTGAAAAGCATAAAAACTTTAAAAATGCTAAAGAAGCAATGGACTTTGCTCTGGACTGCTTTAATAAGCTGTGCTATGCAACTGTAAAGAGAGGAGACAATTATTTCTATTTTGCAACTGGTGGATGGAGTGGTTGTGAAGATATTGTAAGAGCAATGAATAAAAATATTTGGTTTAGTCATTCGCTTATTGCTTCTGTATCTGGTGGTGGGTATTATTATGCTAATCCTTTTATTTGGCCTGATGCACCAAAATCACATGAATTTAAAGTAACTGTAACCTATAATGGATAATATGTTCAATGCACCTCCATCAGTAATTGCAGCTTTTAAGAGAATTGCCATCAGAGAAGCTCTTTTAGAACTCTTAATCAAAGAGAAGAAATCAGATATTACTATTCAATGTGGACTAAAGGCTTTGGATCAGATTCTTCATATGCCAGAATGTATGAGAACTATGAATGAAACATTTTTAACAATTGCAGGATGCACAATTCAAGTAGAAAGAGACTTTGATTTAGATCCTTGGAAAGTAATTTACAATAGTAGAGTAATTTTTAATTGATATGAAAGAAATAAACATAGACCTATACACTGAAAATCTTTTGGCTCTTACAAATGCTGGAAATTCAGCTGGAGGACATTTAGAATCTTGGCTTCTTAAACCAGATGTAAAAGAATTGCTTATTACTTTGGCTAATAACAATATTAAACTCAATCCAGTTTATATTAGACCTAAAAATGAAGTAGATCATTCAGAAATTTTAAGGGATTTATAATATTATGAGCACAATTGATAAGAGTTTAATTAAAAATGTTCTAAAAGAACTTCTAACTGGTTTAGAAGCACATGATGATCTTGTAGAGATTAAAAGGAAGGTAATGTTAGCAGCTATTGGACTTGGAGATAGTGCAATTAAAACTATTAATTCTACTCATCATCATGAATTTATTAAAGCTATTAAGAAGTTTGAAACTGATGTAGAGGAAGCTTTTAATTTGAAGTAATATGGAAAATAAAAATACAATTTTTACAGTTAATGAATTCATTGGTGATTTAAAAACTGATGGTGAAAGGATTCAAAAAGCATTTGGAGAAGCTGTAGACAATATGAATAATAATGTCTGTAAGGATGAGAATTGTGAGAAGTGTAAAGAGTTGCCAAAAATTTTAAGAGGAAAAGTAACACACAAATTTCCAGATTTGATTCAATCAGAAATAACACCAGTAAAAGAAGCTTTTAACATATGATCTTAGCACTCACAATTTCATTCTCAGCAATTTGGATACCAATCATCCTAACTATTGTTTGCTTTATCTTAGGTTTAACTATTATAAATGATGCAGATCATGGTGGTTATTTTGGTGGAGATATGGTTCAAGTAATAGGTGGAATGCTTTTGATTATTGGTATTCCTTTTATCTGGACTCTTTATTTTACTGTGCTATACTTTTTGAAATGAGAGAGATTAAATTCAGAGTTTGGGATAACTTAATGAAACTTTGGCTATGTGAAGATTCTCAATATCTTCAAATGGATGGTAAAAAAGTTCATGCTGCATCTTGGAGCACAATAAAATGGGATATTCCTTCTGATCAATATATTATTCAGCAATACACAGGACTCTTAGACAAGAATGGAAAAGAGATATATGAAGGTGATATCATTAGAGGTATGATGGACTTTGGACCAGCTGGTTTTCATGAGAGATCAGTAGTTGTCAAATGGGACAATGAAGAAGGATATCAATGGAATTATTTTGATCTTAATTCTATTAAGGTTGAAGGAAATATGTTTGACAATCCAGAACTATTAGAACTAATATGAAGAATTTAATTTATCGAAGAGTTCAATCATATATTGTTCCTCCCTATTGGATGAAGTCTGCTTATTTTGACTATAGGATCAACTCTGCTATGTTTGTAGTATTCCCTCTGAATTATATTGTTCAGTTTGTATGGTTTCTCAATTTGGCTTGGTGTAAGTTTAAATCCAAACCAAGTTGGATTGATAAGAAGGCATTGGAGTATGCTAATGAGTTGAAAAAGATTGATATTCAGAGAACTTTAGAGGAATGGAAGAAATAATATGAAAACAGAAAAAATAAAACTACACAGTACAACAGATGGTCAAGTATGGACTAATGAGTTCATTAATACATTTAAGAATGTATATACTGATGCTTATTATAAGACTATATCAATATGTGGTGAATCTTTTAAAGAATGGGTTTTTGGTTGGTTCTGTAATGCTATTCAAACTGGAATTGATTTAACTAATATTCAAAGAGATAGGAGATATGTTTATATTCTTCAAAGCAATAGTGGGGCAATTGTTAAAGTTTGGAGTAATGGCTTTGAACCATCCGAAGATGAAATGGATGTAGCATATAGTGAATATAATGATCTATGTGGTACAGCAAGTGCTGCAATTAATTGTACACTCTATAGATGGAACAAATATGAAGGAATCAAATGCTGGAATGGAAAGGCTTTAGCTGAAACTATATACAATTGGAAATAATATGAACACAATAAACATTAATGATTATGTACATAAAGACCTTATTGGTAGAGTTCTTGTAAAGCTTGAATATGAAGATGAGAATGAAGAGAGTGGTAGGAGGAGATTTTATGGGTCTGTTATTAATGATGTATTATTATCTTTAGATGAAAGTAGAGAAGATACTGTTATTTGGCTTTATTTTGAAGATGGTGATACATTTGCTTATTTAAATGAAAGCATAACTGTTGAATAATATGGACAATACAAACATTAACATTAGACTTTTTAGTTGGCATTTACAGTTAGAGATTGGTAAATGGTTTCCAGTTCTAACCTATAATAGCTATCATAAAGAATACAATTATCCAGATGGATATTTTAAGATCTATAACTTCTTTGGATATACTCAAGACAAGGATTAATATGGAAACACAACTAAAAGGCACAATACAAAAACTTCAAATTGAAGTCAATAAGCTTGATGAAAAGAATGAACAGCTAAATCGCCATAAAATTAGTCATGAAAACTATCTTTGTGAATTAGCTGAGTCAGATTTTAAAGAGAGGAGATGGGACAATAGAAAGTCAAAGAACACATCATGGGATGATTTTAATAGAGCAAAAGCCAGAATCATTGAAGGGATGCTTTATGAAGAAGTTGCCAGAGAATTAGGATCTATTACTAAATGTTGGGCTGGTGATAATGATGGTATGGTAGCTGGTAGAAGAAGTGATAAGAAGAACTGCAAATGCAGACCTTGTGTTATTCTAAATAAATTAAATTACTTGACTCATAGAAAAGAGAAGCCAGAATGGATGTCAGATTATAGTTGGGATATGACTAGAGACTAATATGAAAGAAGCAACAGACAAAATCAAAGGTCTTATTGACATCCAAAAGCAGAATGGAAACTATAACTACGATGAGTTTATGTATGGTATGCTCATTGGAATGGAAGCAGTTTACTATTCTCTATTAGGAGAGGAGGCACGGTATACAGAGAAACCAGAGAAGTGGTTGAAGGTCTCTATTCCTAAAGACCCTGTACCAGAGGTAGCAAATATTCAAAGAGTTAATATGTATGGAGAGGTAATACCTCAATATCCATTTGACACCTCCTACTAAACCATATAGAATAAGATTATGAATAAAAATAAAAATACAATAAATGATCTTGTTAAGTTAATGGAAGACAACAATGAAACTCCTCAAGCCATTATTAAATGGCTTACTAGCATAATCAAAGGAGGTGTTGATGGTTGCCATATACAATTAGATATTGATGGAGGTGTTAAATACTACCATGACAAAGCTAATCTTGACACCTCCTCCTAAAGCATATAGAATAAGAGTATGACTAACAGACCTAATTTATCAGAAGAGGAAAAAGAACACTATAATAAAGTTGCTATGGATAAAATCCTAGAAAGCATTAGTGAACATATCCAAGATATTATTGGAGATGCTTATGATCTTTTTGCTGAAGAAAAAATTACAAGACAAAAATATATAGATTTTTTATCATTACAAGCTAAGATGCTAAATAAAGAAGCTGAAGGGCATAAAGAGTTTATGGATAAATTAGATATCCTTAAAAAAATGAATACAGAGGAGTCAAAAGAAGGTGTTAAGAGGTTCTTTGATAATACAAAACAAAATTCTTGACTTGTTCTAAAGAATCATATAATATTAAGAGTATGAATAACATTATTAGACTATTTCTTTTTCTTATACTCTTACTTTTAATCTATGGAGCTTATTGTGGTGGCTCACAAATGAAATAATATGTCACACGGTCATATTTTATCTTTTATACCCCGGCACAAAAATCATAAGGATGATTTAAAACAACGGTATAAGTTATTTAATATAATCAAAGGTTTGAGAAAAAAACAGGAAACCGAATGGACTTATGATAGGCATTTAAAAATAATTGAATTAGAATGTCGGGCCAAAGGCGAACTCGGCCCAATAAGTCGAGACAGAGAGATCCAAAAACACAATAGAAAGACCTATAATAAAAAAAAGGTTAAAAATAGATTAAAATAAGAATTCTTTATGTATTTATACCTATATTATAGCTTTATTAAAGATATCCTCCACTCTAGCCCACCTCCCCCCACACTTCCCCACGATTAAGTCTTTTATACCTGACAAAAAACCCACCAATGTCAGATAAAACTGCCGTTATATTTGTTAACGATCCTATACATTCCCCCCATGTATGCGATCATATACACCCCCTTCCGGTGAATAGATCCAAAACCCTATCCTACAGAGTAAAATCAAAGAAAATGAATAGATAACATATAGGGAATAATATATAGAATACAATAGGTAGTAATAAGAAAGAATATAGATATAATAAATAGAAGTGTAGTAATGTGATTACTGAATAAATAATTAAAATAGAACTCCCCGGCTTATATAATTTTACAATTAAGTCAAGCATTAAATTTTCAAATATTTAAAAATAATTAGCCTATTTAAAAATAATAAGTGTATTTCTGAACCAATATATTGTATACTCTATAAGAGAACTATACTTAAATTCCGCCGCAACACCACCGCAATGTGCATCACCCTATTAAAACTAATACGTAAAAAATACAATAAGGTAAATTGTATTAAGGATCACAAGAGGCGCAGGAAGATCAGAACCCTACTGGAAAAAATAAGAAAAGTAAAGAGGATTACTAATTTTATAGTGCATAATACTATTACATATACGTTCTATAACTTATTTATACGTTTTGTAAGTTAATTACTCTGTATTTGCTAATAGAAGTTGGCCAAATAACATGCCCGGCCCGGTTAATAATTAAATTAGGTATTTTTACAATTATATTTTTACAGGTATTTCTGAATAAACTATTAAATTCTAAATAATTAAATTCGATTTTTACAATTAANGCCGACGAATGGGAGGCCGCTACCACTGGAGGCCCGGCCCCCTGTATTTACGAACGCCAGATCGCCAAATAAGCATGCTTTTTAGGGAATAAATAATCGCAAATAATAAAAGATTTGGTAATATTTATTACAATTTAAATAGATTTGTTACAATTTACTTGTATTTGGAACCATAAT